>Ga0209164_1000018_pt1 | contig 499687 bp, 447 predicted proteins | sample MTBNYHSulfiMetaG_FD_187458 | JGI IMG/M metagenome (GOLD analysis project Ga0209164, IMG submission 187458) | Enrichment culture microbial communities from rom New York Harbor, USA that are MTBE-degrading - MTBE-NYH (New York Harbor Sulfidogenic)... | ecosystem: Environmental > Aquatic > Marine...
TCGCACTGCGGGCCGTTGCTGTTTCCATGGCTTGTCTCCTTTGGAATGGTTATGGGTTTGGAGAACAAGCTTAACAGCGCGGCCCGTTTTGCGCAAATCGTGTCGTGCGCTTATACATAGTATCTACGGCCCTGCCTGCACAGCAAGACAGACAAAAGACTTTCGGATAAACATTTTGAGAAATTTCCATTAACAAATTGCAAATAAATATAGAGATATGTCATGGATAGTGGCCGAAAAGTTTTTATAAGAATATGTGCGGTGCTTTTTTATCTTGCGACCTTTGTCGGTATTCAAGTCGGTCTGCATCATTACATGTCAACGAGCTCGCCCCCCCTAAGCCATATTTTTTATAATGAAGAAATAACTCCTGACTATTTCCCGGTTCTCCTTGAAACAGATGACAACAGCGGCAGCGATGGGCTGTTGGTACGAAGTTTATCCATGGCTGACTATGGCGCCTCGGGATCAAATAAATTTCAGGAAGGATGGAATATATACCAGGACAGTGGAGAGGGCAGGTTGGCCAATTCCAGCCTTGTTAGGTATACCGTGGAATCACTGACCTCGACCCGCAGGAAAATCACCCTCTCCCTGGGTGAAGAAAATAAAAGAAGATTCTCGATTTACACATATGAAGTCGAAGACAATCGCATTTATCCCCGTGAATACCTCCTGCAAACCTATGTGGGCGACAATTTCAACCCCATGCCTTTTACCGTGGGCCTGACCTTGCTCATTGTGCTGCTTGGTGAAAAATTAGTGGTAAAAAGGCTGAAGCAATAGATATTTTGACGGTCCGGCAAAGATCTATTGCTGAATACAAAAGGGTCTGCAGCCGAAACGCTGCAGACCCTTTCTATTACCCTTTTTGGCAAATATATTTTGTTACAGCCGCGAATAACCCAGATCCAGGTCCAGCATCGGGTATTCTCCAATGCCTTCCTCTTTGCCATAATCAGGTTCGCTCACCACATAGCGGATAGTGGGGTCCTGGGCGCTCAGTTCAGCTATCACCTGATTCCTGTCGCCGGGTTGCATAACGGGTTTGACGTTTACTCCCATTACCTGTGACTGCTCAATGAATTGCCCCATCATGTTGTTCATGGGTGGTTCAGGGAACATGCCGACTTCCGTGCCCGCGCCTGCGCCGGCAAAAGGGAGCGGGGGTTCGGAAACGTTGAGGGCCACTATTTCGCAGTCAAGACGTTGGGCCATCTTCAGGCTGTAATCTCTCAGTTTTTTGGAATACCGGCCATCTCCCACCACCAGTATCTTGGGCGGTCCGTTTTTTTGCGCCATCATCCTTTTGATGGAGGCTGCGGCACCGGCAGGGTGACCTGCCGCCATTTCGCCGATGCCGATGTTTTCTTCCTTCAGTTTGACAACGTTCACGTCCTGTTGGTTGTTCTTGCCTGATTTCAGCCAGTTATAAAGGGCCATCATTTCCTCCGTTCATTTTTAACATATTGTCATGATGTCATATTGTTAAAAGATATTGCTCATGCGACTGTTCTCTGGTTCTTGAGAAGCTAGCATCAAGTGTGCCAAATTGTTTTTTTGATGAAAATATTAAATAAAATCAAACAATTATAAAATATGATGTTGGTGAATTCCGTATAACGGTGAAGTTTCCGGGCTGAAGGGGATCTGGCGTGTTGCGTAGTGCAACGAAAGAGCGAAAAAGCGGCGGGAATGGGGCAATGCGGCAGGGGGCGCCGGCCGGGTTTCATGCTGGGGCAACCAGCATGCGCCGGGGGGTATTTCCCCGGCAAAGATGATGTCACGGTATGTCGCCGGTCTGTTTGTTGCAGAATGAAATCCCCGTATCATTCTGCAACAAACGGGAACCCGTTCAGTCTCTTTTTTCTGACGGATCAAGCAGAATTCCAGGAGCAGGACCTGTTACGGGACATCGGCCTGCAGTCACTGAGGCTACAACCGGCGTTGCCAGGTCAAGAGCGAGAGGGCTGCGACGGCATGCCAGGTGGAATCGAGAAAAGCGGTCGCCCTGTTGATGCGGGCAAAGCCGCCGGTCGCGGTTTGGCAGGCAAGAAGAAATGCCCGGCAGGCCGCTGAATCACGGGGAACAGCGTCAAGCAGGGCGAGGGCGCGGAGGCAGGTGTAGCAGTTTTCGACGAATGAGGTGGTGCCCGGCAGGAAGCCGAATCCGCCGTCATGGTTCTGGCATGTCTGCAGCCAGTGAACGAGATCGCGCCGCCTGGATGCCGCCGGCCCTGCCGGGGTCCCATGGAGCAGATAAAGGACCATCCACAGTTCCGTTGCGTCCCGCCATGGTATTTGCGAAAAATCACCGGGCAGTGCCGGACCCTGGATAGTCGCCGCGCCCGGGATCTCCCGGACAATTCTGGCGCAATAGTAACGTTCAGCCAGCTCTTCCGCCCTGGCCAGCCGTTCCCGGACAGACGCCAGCGCGTTCCCGGTATCGATCGGCACCCCGGCCAGGCGGCAGGCGGCCAGCATGTGAAAGGTTGTCCGGGCGCCCATCCCCTCTATTTTTTTTAGCCGGGCAAGATAGTTCCGCAGGGCGTCGTCTTCGCCGGCCCCGGGGGCAGCCTTCCTTCCAAAGGCTGCGAGGATGCGCAGGGCATGATACGTGTCTTCCGCGCTGGCCGGGAGCATCCGGGTGGCGCCATACCCGCCGTCTTCCTTCCGTCGCGGCAGCAGAAAGCTCAGGACGCCTTCCTCGATATCATTCACAGCCTGCAGCATGACGACCTCCTTCGGCCCCCGCAAATACCCGGGACAACGGGGCGGATACGAGGGCGGTTGCCGACCGTTCCCTGTTTTTCGTGCAATTCATGGGCAATGCTATGCCGGATTTTATTCTCCACGCCCAAAACCGGTGCGCAGGAGCGAATCACGGTTGATCATCCCCTTGAATGTCCCTTGCGGGTCAAGGACCGGCAGGCGCTTGAGTCCCTTTTCGGTCATAAGCCTGATGGCCTCATCGATGGGAACGTCCTCCTCAACGGTGACGATGCGGGTGTTCATCACCTCGGCGGCGGATTTCGCCCGCAGCAGCTCCCGGAATTCCCGGCATTTCCGCCCCCGCTCCGTAAACGGGACCTTGCTCACGAAATAGTTCCAGATGCCATCGTAATGGGCGGGGGAGAAAATGACCAGGAGATCCCGGTCCGAAATCAAGCCGAGAAAGCGGCCATCCTGATCGACCACGGCAACCCGCTGGATATCGTTGGCATCGATGATCCGGATGACCTCTTCAACCGAGGTGTCGGGCCGCACCGTGCGCGTGTCCCGGCGCATGATATCGGCGACAAGGCGCAGATTGCCGATCTCAACGTGCTGCTCCTGAAAAGTCTTCCAGTCCGGCGCTTCTTTCATGATCGCATGGAAGATATCGATGCGCGACAGCATGCCGACGAGCCTGCCGTCGCCATCGACGACCGGCAGACGTTTCACCCGGCTTTCGAGCATGAGGTCAATGGCCTCGGAGGCCAGCCTCTCCTCCTCAATAAGCACCGCCGGCCTGGTCATGACCTCTTCGGCCTTTTTTCCGGCAAGCGCCGCCAGGATTGCCGCAAGCTTGTCGCCGTTCGATGCGGCGAGCAGGCCGATTCGCATGGGCAGGCCGGCCTTGTTGATCAAATCCCCCTGGCTGATGATGCCCCGCGGCCGGTCATTTTCATCAACCACCGGCAAACCGGTAAAGACCGAAGAAAGCAGCAGCCGGGCCACCTCGTCAAGGGGGGTTGTCAGGGCAACCTTGCTGGGCTGGGCGGTCATGATATCCCGCACCCGGGTGTGCCTGGGCAGCATGGATTTTCGTGTTTTGTGCGAGATGACGTTCAGGTGGTGCACCGCCACGATGCCGTCCGTTACCATCGCCTCGATTTCCGGCAGCACCTGGTCGAGGGCGGAGGCCGGCAGGACGATGACGATGTGTAAGGGCATATTGTAGGAAAGGGCCTCCAGTCTCCAGGTGGCGACCTCGCCGTTCTCGTAGCAACCGTCGATGGCCCTGGTCACCAGGCAGCGGGCGGCAATCTTCAAATCCCGCACATAGTGCATGATTGCCACGTTCAAAGACTTGCCGCGCCACCGCGCCTCTTCGCTGGTGAAAATTTCGATCGTTCTGTATTGCAGCATGATGTCGGCCTCCTGCAAGCCTCTTATCTGAAGCGGCCCACCCACATGCCCAGAAGCACAAGGGCCATTCCCGCGATGTTATTGGCCAATAAGTTCGGCAGGGGCGTGAAGCTCTCAGCCTGTGCCGCGGTTACGGTTTCCAGGGCGAAGGTTGAGAAGGTGGTCAGCGCCCCCAGATAACCGGTTATGAAAAACAAACGCATCGATGGATTCATGAGGGTGCTGCCGCGCTCGGCCAGGGAAAAAGCAAGGCCGATGAAAAAACAACCCGCCAGATTGACGAGCAGGGTGCCCCAGGGGAACCGGCTGCCGAACAGCTTGACCGCCAGTAATGCCACGCCATACCGGCTCAATGCGCCGAGACTTCCTCCTGCCATCACCAGCAGCGCTTTGGTCATTATATCAGACTCTCTCATCTTGATTTTTTTGATCTGAAAACTGTCGGAAAATGAGGTTTGCGATGCCGGGAAGTCACCGCAGGACCACGGCCGGGCTCTTGGCGCAGCCCGGCAGCCGCTGGCCAGGGAAGCGGGAAGCCATCTCTGCAAAAAAGCCGCCGCCGCGGTGGCCCATCAACGGCAGGAGTCATCAGCCCGGGCCATGGCGGTTCATGGGGGCCCCATCCCCGATGGGAATTAATTTTTAATAACCCATTATCTTTTGGGCGTCAATCGATTGCTGAACCGGGTGCAAACCGCTCATGATTTTTAATGAATAGCTGGTCGGTTCCCGCAGGTGAACGGGCGGGGCGCTGCAGGAGGCGACAGGGTCAGTAGTCTGATATCGCTGACAAAAATAAAGAGCGCCTGCGTTTTTGCAGAGGCAACACGATTTTCTTGCCACAGTTGATGTATTCTGTTATATATACACGATTAAATTACGTGACTGAAAAGAAAGTGCTGATGCTTCTGGGGTTGGCTTATGGGAAAAACAAGTCGGCATAAGGGGATTTTTTTGCGGTAGAACGCCGTGAAGACCGTTTTTCCCTGATACGATTCCTGGTTTCAGCGCCAGATATATGAAAGGGGTTGCGTAAACGCGCAGCCCCTTTTTTTTCCATGAGTTCAGCCGCAGGGCTCATTCCGGCCTGGCATGTGTTGCCGGCAAAGCAACTGCGGTCTGCGCAGAGTCAACCAATCGATAAGCAAATAATTTGAGACGCCGGGTCGATCCGGTGTGGCAGGATAAATCGCAATTTATACCCTGGCAATGGGGTAAATTTTATGCCGGAACCGGCGGCCAGGATGTTCGACGCGGCCGGAAATGGTGAAACCCGTTACGGAGAGTGGGGTGGGGGCGTTATGGTAGAGAAGACAAAATGTACGCTGTACAGTGGTGGGATGAAAGGCGCAGAGGCTGCATTCGGCGAGGCTGCTGAAAAGTGGGGACTGCAGGAGGTGAATTTTTCCTATGAAGGTCATGTCATGGCCCGGGACAAGCATGTGGTGATGCTTTCCGAGGATGAGCTTGCCCGGGGCGATATCAGCATGGAACTCGCCTCGAAAATGATGAACCGGACCTATTATGAAAAGAAGAAAATCAGAAAGGTGCTGCAGTCCATTTTTCACATGGTCAATAAGGGTCACCAGGTTTTTGCCGTGGGCAAAATTCTTGAAGATGATACCGTCAAAGGCGGAACCGGCTGGTCGGTTGAGCTGGCCAGACTTTTTAATCGGCCGGTAAGTGTCTATGATCAGGATCGAAAGGCCTGGTTCACCTGGAAAGAAGGCGCCTGGAAGCCGGATTCCCCCAAAATTCTTTTTGATACCATTACCGGTTCCGGCACGCGCAATCTGACCGATGACGGCAAAGCGGCCATAGATGACCTCTTTGCCCGTTCGTTCGGGGAGAATCGATAAATTTTCTTGACAAGCTGTTGGCGGATGGTTTATGTAGCTTGATTCTCGTGTGTAATTGTAAACGGCCCTGATCTGAGGGCCGTTTTTTTTAATTGTAATGTACCCAACGTAATTTTTTTCCCGCGGGCGGGGACATGTGGTAACAGAGCTAAAAAGTTTGAGGAAAAAGAGATGCAGAAAGATTTGTCGAAAGTTCGTAATATTGGAATCAGCGCCCATATTGATTCCGGTAAAACGACCCTGACGGAAAGGATACTTTTTTATACGGACCGTATCCATGCGATTCACGAGGTAAGGGGCAAGGATGGCGTTGGCGCCAAGATGGACTCCATGGAGCTGGAAAAGGAGAGAGGCATTACCATCCAGTCTGCGGCGACCTACTGTACCTGGAAGGACCACTCCATCAATATCATCGATACCCCCGGCCATGTGGATTTCACCATTGAGGTTGAGCGTGCCCTGCGGGTGCTGGACGGCGCGGTGCTGATTCTCTGCTCCGTTGGCGGCGTTCAGTCCCAGAGTATCACGGTCAACCGGCAGATGTCCCGTTACAAGGTTCCGCGGGTGGTTTTCATCAACAAATGTGACCGGACCGGCGCCAATCCTGAGAGGGTGACCAACCAGGTCAGGGACAAGCTGGGTCTCAACGCGGTCATGATGCAGTTACCCATTGGTCTTGAGGGCGATCTGGAAGGTGTGATCGATCTGGTCAAGATGAAGGCCGTCTATTTTGACGGCGACAATGGGGAGAAGATCCGCGAGGCGGAAATTCCGGCGCACCTGCTCGATGAGGCCACGGTAAAACGGGAAGAGATGCTGGATGCGGTCTCCATGTTTTCCGATGAGCTGATGGAGGCGATTCTCGAGGGCGAGCCCACCGAGAAGATGATCAAGGATGCCATCCGCAAGGGTACTCTCTCCCTGGAGCTGGCTCCGGTTTTCATGGGTTCCGCCTACAAGAACAAGGGTGTGCAGTGTCTGCTTGACGCCATTACCATGTATATGCCCAATCCCATGGATATCAGAAATATAGCACTCGATCTCAAGAATAATGAGCAGGAGATTGTCCTCTCCTGCAAACCTGAAGACCCGCTGGTCTGCCTGGCCTTCAAGCTGGAAGACGGACGCTACGGCCAGCTGACCTATATCCGCAATTATCAGGGCCAGCTAAAAAAAGGCGATACCATCATCAACAGCCGTACCGGCAAAAAGGTGAAGATCGGCCGTCTGGTCCGCATGCACGCCGATGAAATGGAAGAGATCGAGGAGTCCGGCGCCGGTGATATCGTGGCCCTGTTCGGCATTGACTGTGCCTCCGGTGATACCTTCACCTCCAGTGATATCAGTTACTCCATGAGTTCAATGCATGTGCCGAACCCGGTTATCTCGCTGGCCATTATCCCGGTGGATAACAAGGCCCAGGGAAACATGTCCAAGGCGCTCAACCGTTTTACCAAGGAAGATCCCACCTTCAGGACCTATGTGGACCATGAAACCAATGAAACCATCGTCTCCGGCATGGGTGAGCTGCATCTGGATGTCTACATTGAGCGCATGAAACGTGAATACGGCGCCGAGGTCAAGGTTGGCGCGCCCCAGGTCGCCTACCGTGAAACCATTACCCAGCGGGCGGAGTTCAACTATTCCCATAAGAAGCAGACCGGTGGTTCGGGCCAGTTTGGTCGGGTGGGCGGCTATATGGAACCGCTGGCCGAGGGTGAATACGAATTTGTCGATAATATCGTCGGCGGCGTCATTCCCCGGGAATTCATCGCCTCCTGCGATAAAGGCTTTCGGAAGAGTCTGGAGAAAGGCGCCCTGGCGGAATTTCCTGTCAGCGGGGTTCGCTGCGTCATCAACGACGGCGCGGCCCATGCCGTGGATTCCTCCGATATTGCCTTCCAGCTGGCGGCCATTGGCGCCTTCAAGGAAGGTTACAAGAAGGCCAATCCGGTGCTGATGGAACCGATCATGAAGGTTGCCGTTGAAGGACCCACCGAGTTTCAAGGGGGGATCATGGGCAGTCTGAATCAACGTCGCGGTATCATTATCGGTACCCTGGAAGAGGGTGATTATACGGTTGTTGAAGCGGAGGTGCCGTTGTCAGAAATGTTCGGTTACTCCACCGTGCTGCGTTCCCTTACCCAGGGCAAGGCGGAATTCACCATGGAGTTCAGCGACTATAAACAGGTGCCCAGAAATGTGGCGGAAAATTTAATCGAAGAGCTGCGCAAGAAAAAGAAAGAGCAGGGGAAATAGGGGTGACACTATGTTGAAAGAGGATCTGATTAAAAAGAATCCGCTTCGTGTCCTGAGTCCGGCGGATCAGGGCAAGTCGGAAGCCCCCAAGATGGGACTGGTTATGTCCCGTGCCGGCTTGGGAAAGACCGCTATTCTGGTGCAGATTGCCCTGGACAGCATGCTGCGGGGCAACAAGGTGCTGCATGTGAGCATCGGCCAGAGTCTTGAAAAAACAAAGATCTGGTATGATGATATTTTCCATGACATCGCCAGCATGGATCATCTGGAGCGTGCCGCTGAGATCCAGGAAGAGCTCATGTGTCAGCGGATGATCATGACCTTTAATGAGGAGAGTTTCGGGGTCGCCAAGCTGCGTGAGCGGCTGAAGGATCTCATCGAGCAGAATATATTCCAGCCGGACTGTCTGCTGGTGGATGGTTTTGACTGTTCCATCTCGCCGGAGAAGGTTCTCGGGCAGATGCGGGATCTGGCCAAAGACATGAATATCACTATGTGGTTTTCCGCCGTATGTCATCGTGGCGATGAGCGGGTCAGCAAAGCGGGTGTCCCGGCCCCGTGTCATGAGGCGGACGCTTTGTTTGACACCATTATTCTGCTGCAGCCTGATGCGGAAAAGAAATGTGTCGCCTTGAATATCATCAAACGTGATGGTAAAGTGGGTGAGAGCAGACCGATGCTCACCCTCGATCCGTCCACCTTGCTGATTCTTGAAAACTGATCATTTGCTTTTGGAGAGTGGATTCCGGAACTCGGATTGATTGTCTAGTCTTTTTATCCAGCATCCGGAATCCCTGATCCGAATCTGAAACAACGTTATGAGATTTCGCCCCTGTATTGACCTGCATAACGGCTGCGTCAAGCAGATTGTCGGTTCCACCCTGTCTGATTCCTCTTCTGCCTCGCTCACGACCAATTTCTTGTCCCCCCATTCGTCCGCTTATTACGCGCAAATGTATAAGGACGACGATTTGACCGGCGGCCATGTGATCATGCTTGGCCCGGGAAATGAAGCGGCTGCTGAAGAGGCATTGGCCGCCTGGCCGGGGGGGCTGCACATCGGCGGCGGCATCAATGTCCTCAACGCGGCCGACTGGCTGGACAAAGGGGCCTCTGCGGTCATCGTCACCTCCTATGTTTTTCAGGACGGCATGATCCATGAGGAACGGCTGGGCGGCATGATGGCCGCCGTGGGCCGGGAACATCTGGTGCTTGATCTGAGCTGCCGGAAAAGGGGCGATGATTATTATATCGTCACCGATCGCTGGCAGAAATTCACCTCGGTAGCGATAACGGAAGAGTCGCTCAATTATTTTGCCTCCTTCTGCCACGAATTTCTGATCCACGCCGTGGATGTGGAAGGCAAATGCGCCGGCATTGAAGAGGAGCTGGCCGAAAAGCTCGGCAGGTGGATACCGATTCCCACCACCTATGCCGGAGGCGTGAAAAATCTGGCTGATCTGGAAAAACTGCAGGTTCTGGGAAAAAACCGTCTTGACGCCACCATCGGCAGCGCCCTTGACATCTTCGGCGGCACCGGGATCACCTATGCCGAGGCCGTAGCCTTTCATCGCCGTTTCTGCGGTCAGTCGTGAAAAATTCAGAATGGCCCGTTCAACGGTGAGTTGTCATGCGCAGATGGTACGTTCTTCTTATCGTTGGCATCTGCTGCATCAGCACCTCGGCCATCCTGGTCACCTTGTCCGGTGTTCATCCCACGGTTTCCGCCTTTTATCGTAATTTCTTTGCCGCCCTCATCTGGCTGCTGCTTTATCCCTTTACCCGCCCGTTTCGTGCCGCATCAAGGAAGACGGACAGTGGGGCGGTCCTTGAGGCGGCAAACCCCTGTTTCGGTTTTCTCGTGCGTGCGCGCCATGCCACCTTTCTTCTGATATTGCTGGGGTTTTTCTTTGCCATCGACCTGTGGGCCTGGCACCGGAGCATCATTTTTCTCGGCGCGGGCCCGGCCACCCTGATGGGCAATCTCCAGGTTCTTATTGTTTCGTGGCTTGCGCTGTACTTTTTCAGGGAAAGCCTGCAGCAATGGTTCTGGGCCGGCTGCCTGCTCGCCCTGCTCGGTATCGCTCTGCTGACCTTGACCAGAGGCATCGGTCACGGGGTGCTGCCCGGTGTCATGTACGGGATGCTGACCGCCTTCACCTATTCCTTTTTTCTCATAATTCTGCGCCTGCTCAGAAATTATCAGACCACTCCCCAGCAGGTGCTCTTCTGGGTGGCGGCCATTTCCTCATTTTTTCTCTTCTTCCCCATGGTGGGCGAGGGCAATGTGCTGATCCCCGGCCTGGAGGCAATAGGCTGGCTTGTCCTGCATGCCTTTTTATCGTCGGTGGTCGGCTGGTGGCTTATTATCGCCGCCCTGCCCCATATTCCCGTGGCTGTCGCCTCAACCCTGCTGTTGCTGCAGCCGGTGCTGACCAGCATCTGGGGCCATCTTTTTCTGCAGCAGACCCTTTCATCCTGGCAGACTGCCGGGATTTTCCTTGCCGTGTGCGGAATCCGTCTGGCTACCTGGCGGCGGCAATGAATGGCCTTGCACTGATGGTGCCCTGCCGATTCTGAGTTGTTCCGCTGGCTTGCGCAGATCCCGCTATCTGTTGGGTAAGGCAGAAGTTTTTGCCGGAACCATCAGGTTGATTGACAAATGCCGCGGCTTCTTCCATGATAAAATGACAGCAAATCTTTTATTTGGTCTGGAAATTGACTGAACAGAGGAGGCAAATGGAGCAGACACTGGTCGGCGCCGGTGATTATTTGATCGCGTCCTCAGAACAGCAGCAGCTCGTTGAGGCCCTGCTGCTGACGTGCGTCGGTGTTGCCATTTATGATAAGGTGGCCGGGGTGGGCGGCCTGTGCCACATTCTTCTGCCTGATCCCCCGGAACAGGACAACATCTGGCAGCCAAAGAGCTACGCCTCATCCTGTCTGGCCCTCTTTGTCGACGACCTGCTCAAAAACGGGGCCCAGTTCAGCAGGCTTGAGGCGGTGGTCGCCGGAGGGGCTTTGGGGATACCTTTTTCGCAATATGACTTGAATCTTGACATCGGCGGACGTACCTGCGAATGTGTTTATCGTTTTTTGAAACGCCACGCCATCCCGGTGAAAAAATCCGAAACAGGCGGCTGTTTCGGCATGAAAATTTGTGTCAACACGGCAACATGGCATGTCAAGATCATGCCCTTTTTCCGCACCGATGATTGCGCAAAACAGATCGCCAAACCCACCCCTGAGAAGATCAGGGATGCCATCATCAATGCAAAATCAATCCCCCAGATTACGATCAAGTTGATCCGGCTCATGCATGGCGGTAATTATGACATGCAGGAAATTGCCGAGGAGGTGAGCCGCGACCAGGTGCTGAGCGCCAAGGTCATCAGTTATTGCAATTCGGCATTTATCAGCCCGCACAAGAAGATTGATTCCATTAAAAGAGCCACGCTCATTCTGGGGGAAATCCGGCTGCTGGAGATCGTTATTTCCACTTCGCTGAGGGATTTTTTTGAAAAACAGGAGGGTGGCTATTCCCTGCTCCGGGGCGGGCTTTTCAAACACTCTCTCGCCGTTGCCTGCTTAACCAAGGTTATTGCCAGGAAAATAAACCGGCTGGATGTCCAGACGGCCTATACGGCAGGGCTGCTGCATGACATCGGCAAAATTGTGCTGGATCAGTATGTGGCTGAGACACGGCCTATGTTTTACTGCAACCAGCGGGAGGGAGTGGCTGATTTGATCAGTATCGAGCAGGAGGCGTTTGCCACAGACCACCAGAAGATCGGCGCTGAACTGGCCGTCATATGGAATCTGCCGGAAAATCTGGGTGAGGCGGCGAGCCTCCATCACTGCCCTGAAAAGGCGGAGATCAATGCGGAACTGGTGCATGCCGTCTATTTAGCCGATCTGCTTGCCTCATGGTTTATGGCCGGGGTTGAAATTGAAAAAATAAACTCGGCAAATCTTGCGGAAAGAATGGAACGAATCGGCCTTGATTTGGCGGTTATTCCTGAAATCGTGGGCAAAACCCCCTGGCATGAGTTGATGTACATCTAAAAAATTCCAACCGGCGAAATATTTTTTCCCTGGCAATACGGGCTGGGCCGGATTATATATAACTGGCTAATATTTATCAGAGATTTGTGAAGATTGTCAATTTACCCTTTCATTTTCAAGGTCTGCTGATGCCGGACAAGAAACAATTAATCACTGCCGGCAAAAGTTTCCTTAAACTCTATCTCCCGTATTTTCTCCTCCTTTGCGCCACCGTATTTGCCGGCTTTATGGTCAAAAGCCGTGAATGCGACCGGCAGCAGCAGCTCAAGGCAATGGCCGGTGTCAGAGTGGTGCATGCCGCCATCGACAATGTTATCTCCCTGCTCGCCGCAGATTTGCAGTATCTCGCCACCCTCCAGGCCATGACCGCCTTCCTGTCTCTTGGCGATGATGCCGCACGGCAAAGGTTGGCGGAGCAATACGCCGGATTCGCCGGGGCAAGAGATGCCTATTCCCGCATAGGCTATTTGTCTGACAGCGGCGTAGTCCTGGTCATGGTAAGTTCCTTATCGCCGCCGGCAAAAATGATTCCGGGGGAAAAGTTGGCGGACAATTCCTTGGCCACCTTTTTCCAGCAAACAAAATTGCTTGGCAAAGGAGAGATGTATCTGGCTGATGCTGATGTGGAAACCGGAGCGGCAGCCGTGGGCAGGGCAACAGGGCCTGTACTTACTGCCGCCACCCCGGTATTTGACAGCCGGGGCCAAAACCGGGGCATGGTGGTGATTGAATGGCGGCCACACTCTTTTATCAAGGAACTGCAGGTGATTGCCGATGCATTTCCCGGCAGAATTTCTCTGCTGAACAGGTGGGGGAACGAGTTTATCCGGGCAGGACACGACAATGATGCCAGTGATACCCCGCTGGAGAGTCGGAACATCTCATTTGCCATCCAACATCCTGAGAGCTGGGGGAAAATCGCCACCGCCGACCATGGGCAATTTCAAGAGCGGCGGGAAACCGTCACCTTTGCCACCTATCAGCCGGCAAAGATCGGAGGACCGGCCGGCGGGGGCCAGGATGCTGCAACAAAGGTTGCGGATAACCAGGGCAACGATTTTTACTGGAAAATTATGAATCGGTTTTCGCCTGGTTCCTTGCCTGCGGCCAATGTTGTTTTTCTCAGACAATTTTTCATCGCCTGGGCGGGCCTGTCCCTGCTCTTGGCAATGGGTGTGATGATCTGTCTGATAAACCGGTCCAGGAAGAGGGTTGAGGAGGAATCCCTTGTCTCCCGGGCATTGCAGCAGAGCAGCGCCGCTCTTGTGATTATCGACCGGCTGGGCGATATTGAGTATGTCAACAAGGCGTTCTGCACCTTGTCGGGCTATGGGGCGGATGAGGCAATAGGGAAGAACTTGCGGGAGATAAGCGGTGAATCGGCAGAAGGGGCGCTGGCCATGTGGGAAAGTCTCGGTTCGGGCCAGGAGTGGCAGGGAGAGGTCCTGAGCAGGAAAAAGGATGGGGAGCAATACTGGGAGCATGTCTCCCTTGCGCCGCTGAAAGATGAGCGTGGTGCGATCAGCCATTTGGTCGTGGTGAAGGAGGATATATCCGAGCGGAAAAGAATGCTGCAGGAGTTGCACCGGCTGGCCTCTTTTCCGGAAGAGAACACCGATATGATCATGGAAATCAATCTCCATGGCCGGATCACCTATGCCAATCAGGCCTGCCTGCACCGTTTTCCTGCCGTGGGCGATGATCTCGACCATCCGCTGCTGCAGGGACTCGACTCCCGGTTGCTTCATTTTGATGAAAAACTATGGGAGGATTTTGCCGATGAACTCAATATCGACGGCGGTCATTTTGACCGGCGGGTAAAATTTATCCCGGCAAACAGGTTGCTCCGCATCTACGGCTTTGAAACGACCCCCATGAAGGAGATCGAGCTGTCCCTGCAATGGGCGAAACATGAGGCGGTGGAGGCCCGCAGGATGAAGAGTTTTTTTCTGGCCAACATGGGGCATGAGATCAGGACCCCGTTGAATGCCATTCTCGGCTATGCCGATCTGATGCTGATGGATGCAGAAAGGCCGGGGGATAAAAAGCGGCTTGGCATCATCAGCAGGGCCGGCAAGAATCTGCTGGCCCTCATTAATGACATTCTCGACTTTGCCAAAATTGAGGCAGGCAAACTGGAAATCATTTGCCAGGAATTCTCCCTGCGCCAGGCCCTGAACGATCTCGGACAGATGTTTGCCCCCCTGGCAGCAGAAAAAGGAATTGATTTTCGCATTTCCGGCCATGGCAACATGCCGGACCGGGTCATTGGCGACAGCATCCGTCTGAACCAGATCCTGGTCAATCTGCTCAGCAACAGCTTTAAATTTACAGAAAAGGGTTCCATTACCCTCCATTGCAGCTATGCGGGGGACACGGCGATTTTTACCGTGGCCGATACTGGCATCGGTATTTCCAGGGAGCAGCAGAATGTTATTTTTACCGATTTTCAGCAGGGCGATGCCGCTTCCACCCGCAAGTATGGCGGGACAGGCCTTGGTCTGAGCATTACGAGCCGGCTGGTTTCGCTGATGAACGGCTCGATTCGCCTGGAGAGCGACATCGGCCAGGGCACGGTTTTTACCGTGCGCCTGCCATTTCAGCAATCTACTTCTCCTCACACGGGCGCCGTTCCGGAACCGGATGTGCAGATATCCGGGGAAATGCTGACCTCCGTCATGGCGGGTGCCGGGGTAAAATTGCGGGTATTACTGGCTGAAGACGATGAAATGAACCAGAATCTTATCAGCGAAATGCTGCGTAATCTCGGTCTCAATAGCGTGGTGGCCGGTAACGGGCAGGAGGCCTTGGACCGGCTGGAGGAGGCTGATTTTGATCTGCTGATTCTCGATATGCAGATGCCGGTGCTTGACGGCATGCAGACCATCGAGCGCATCCGCAGAAACGACAGATGGAAAGATCTCTATGTCATCGCCCTGACCGGTGAAGCCATGCCGGGGGATAAGGAAAAATTTCTCCAGGTGGGCTGTAATGATTATCTGGCCAAACCGCTGGAGCTGGGGGTATTTTACCGGAAAATTTATTTTCTGGTTGCTGACCGTTTTTCCCTGGCGATTAAGGGAAACGAGGGAGATAAGCTATCTGCCCGGCCTTTTGCCGTCAGTGCGAATTTTGTGCTCAGCCGGGAATTATGTTTTCAAATTGCCCAGGCCATTGATGTGTTGCAGAAAAATCTCAAAATTTTCAATCCGGACCATATCCGTATTTTGGCAGCCTCTTTTGCCGACTTTGTCTATCTGGAGGAAATACGCAATCTGCAGCAGGAATTGCAGCAGATTGCCGCAACTTTTGATGACGAGGCCCTGCCGCAGCTCATCAGAAAACTGGAGGCTTTCTTGCCCAATGACAGCAAATGCCAAGGTGAAGAATAAAATTCTGATCGTTGATGATATCGCCCAGAACAGAAGGCTGCTTGCCGAGCTGCTGGTGCAGAGCCTGGACTGTCATATTCGCATGGCCGCCAACGGTGCCGCCGTGCTTGACATGATCGAGCATGATCTGCCGGACCTTATCCTGCTTGATATCATGATGCCGGGTATGGACGGCTTTCAGGTATCCCGCCTTCTGCAGGACAAACAGAAGGCCCGTGAAATTCCGATTATCTTTATCACCGCCAAAACGGATGTGGAAAGCAAGGTGGAGGCCTTCCGCAACGGCGGGGTTGATTATGTGACCAAGCCCTTTAACAAGGACGAACTGCTGGCCAGGGTCAAGGCCCAGCTCCGCCTGAAAAATCTGCAGGATGAGTTGCGGCAGAAGAACACATTGCTGGCCGACCGGGAAGTACATCTCAGTCATCTGGTGGATGTGAAAACCCAGACCATTGAAAAAATGACCTTAGGCCTGGTGACGGTGCTGGAGAATGCCAATCTGGCCAATGATGGTGAAACAGGCAATCATATCAGAAGGGTGAGTGAATATGCCACCCTGCTGGCGGACAACTATGGGGCGGACAGGGGATTTGTCAAGCGCATCAGGCTCTATGCTTCACTGCATGATGTCGGCAAGGTTGGCATTGCCGATGCCATATTAAAAAAGCCGGGCAGCTATACGCCGGAGGAGTTTGAGGCAATGAAACAGCATGTGGTTATCGGCCATCGCATGCTCGATAATGCGGAAATCGACCCCATGGCCCGCAACATCGCCTACTTCCACCACGAAAAATGGGACGGCAGCGGCTATGTCAACGGTTTGAGCGGCGTGGCCATACCTCTGGAAGCACGAATCGTTGCCCTGGCGGATGTCTTTGACGCCTTGACCACGGTGCGGGTTTATAAGGAAGCTTTTCCCGTTGCCGAGGCGGAAAGAATTATTCTGGCTGAAAAAGGCCGTCATTTTGATCCCCAGGTGGTTGATGCATTTTTTAGACGAAAAGAGGAGTTTATCCGCATAAGGGAATTATTGGCGTGAAATCAGATAAAAAAAAATCGACCGCTCCGGAGCATGGCCGGCCGCATCCGGCGGAGGGTGATTGTCTCGAATCTCTGACCATCAAGATACGTCCGGATCTTTACCGGGCATTCCACCGCTGCAGCTGGATCATCATCCATGAAACAGGACGCAGCCAGCTTGATATCATGCAGGAGATGGTTGAGGATTTTCTCATCAAGCATGGCTGCTGAAGGGCTTTGCCGCCCCCTGAGTCATTGCCTGTTTTTTGTGGCGGGAAAAGAAGAAGCGGCGCCTGGCAAGGACCAGGCGCCGCTTTGCAGCAGAAGGTGAGGGTTGGTTATTTGGAAGGAGCTTCGATCTCTTTGGGTTTGAGGGTTTTGTAATAAACCGGGAAGGCAACGAAGAAGGCCACGGCGATGAGGTATTCCACGCCCTTGATGTGGGTATAGTAATCCACCATGGTCTCGTATTCGCCGAGGTTACCGGTTGCGACCAGAAACTGGCGGAACATTTCCGTTACCGACCAGCCCACCGAGGCAAGACCGGTCATCAGCATGGTTATGGACCAGAGACCTATGATGCCGCCGATTGCAGCTGCGATGCCAAAAAATATTCCTGAGCCCTTTGATGTTTTTTCCTGTGATTCCATGATATTCTCCCTGTAAATTATCAATTGTTGCAGAGTATTGTCCACCCACCCGGTCCCTGTTGCCGGGTGAGAGCTGTTTAGTGACCTTATCAGCCGCCGAGGACCGCTTCCAGCCATCCTGCGGCCAAGCGGGCAAAACCGTTCTGGGCAAGAGCGCTGAGCAGACAGGTCGCACCCCATAATCCGCTCAGGGCGGCGAAAGCTACGATCACTCCCAAGCCGACTTCAGCGGCCTGTTGATCAATGGCTGTCCGGCTGGTGCTGTCAACGGTGGTGGTTGCGGCGGTAGTAGCTTTCATGGTGTGTGCCTCCTGGTTATCCTGCGAAATGCTTTAAAATTTGTGTGAATGTGTTAGCCGCCCATTACTGCGGAAACCCAGCCCTTGATCATGCCGACGATGCCGTACTGGGAGATGCCGCTGATGAGGCAGGCGACTCCCCAGGTGCCGATCAAGGCGCTCAGGATGCCGATCAAGCCGATGCCTACCTGGCTGACTGTTTCTTGCTCATGGGCCTGTACTGCTGTGGTTGTCTTAGCTGTTGCGTTCATGGTGTTTCTCCTCTTGCCTGTTCTTTGGTCAATGATTGTCTTTGCTTAATAGTAATAGCACCAGTCATGCCAAGGGGTGGCGCAACAGTTTAAAATGATATAATTGGTTGGAATTAAAGGGAAAGTATTATTGAGCGGCAGTTGTTCATTTACAGGCAAGTGTGGTGGAATGTGTTCATGCAACACAATGTGTGGCAGGGAAATGCTACAGTGTTGTGGTGCGGCAGTGATGAAAAAAAACTATGTCGGGGCAGGAAACTCGGTTATGCGGCAGTGTGCTTGTCTGCGGCAGGCGGGCAATGATGGTGCCTGGTCTCTTGCCGGATACCTTTTAATTTGCTTGCGGCCTGCAACACAGTCAGTGGGATCGTGAGAAAGTCCATGGCATGCGGAATCCAAGGGCTGCTTGCAGCCGGCTTATTTTACAAGGAACTGGCGACTGGTCCCCTTCTGTCGCCAGGGCCCTTGGCAGATCGTTATCCAGCAGGATTTCTGCTCCCCGGTTGTCTGCACCGGGATGCAAACTCATTTTTCATGCCAGCAACGTGCAGGGGGTATGGGAAATTCCAGAGGGAGGCGGGAAAAGAAGAAGCGGCGCCTGGCAAGGACCAGGCGCCGCTTTGCAGCAGAAGGTGAGGGTTGGTTATTTGGAAGGAGCTTCGATCTCTTTGGGTTTGAGGGTTTTGTAATAAACCGGGAAGGCAACGAAGAAGGCCACGGCGATGAGGTATTCCACGCCCTTGATGTGGGTATAGTAATCCACCATGGTCTCGTATTCGCCGAGGTTACCGGTTGCGACCAGAAACTGGCGGAACATTTCCGTTACCGACCAGCCCACCGAGGCAAGACCGGTCATCAGCATGGTTATGGACCAGAGACCTATGATGCCGCCGATTGCAGCTGCGATGCCAAAAAATATTCCTGAGCCCTTTGATGTTTTTTCCTGTGATTCCATGATATTCTCCCTGTAAATTATCAATTGTTGCAGAGTATTGTCCACCCACCCGGTCCCTGTTGCCGGGTGAGAGCTGTTTAGTGACCTTATCAGCCGCCGAGGACCGCTTCCAGCCATCCTGCGGCCAAGCGGGCAAAACCGTTCTGGGCAAGAGCGCTGAGCAGACAGGTCGCACCCCATAATCCGCTCAGGGCGGCGAAAGCTACGATCACTCCCAAGCCGACTTCAGCGGCCTGTTGATCAATGGCTGTCCGGCTGGTGCTGTCAACGGTGGTGGTTGCGGCGGTAGTAGCTTTCATGGTGTGTGCCTCCTGGTTATCCTGCGAAATGCTTTAAAATTTGTGTGAATGTGTTAGCCGCCCATTACTGCGGAAACCCAGCCCTTGATCATGCCGACGATGCCGTACTGGGAGATGCCGCTGATGAGGCAGGCGACTCCCCAGGTGCCGATCAAGGCGCTCAGGATGCCGATCAAGCCGATGCCTACCTGGCTGACTGTTTCTTGCTCATGGGCCTGTACTGCTGTGGTTGTCTTAGCTGTTGCGTTCATGGTGTTTCTCCTCTTGCCTGTTCTTTGGTCAATGATTGTCTTTGCTTAATAGTAATAGCACCAGTCATGCCAAGGGGTGGCGCAACAGTTTAAAATGATATAATTGGTTGGAATTAAAGGGAAAGTATTATTGAGCGGCAGTTGTTCATTTACAGGCAAGTGTGGTGGAATGTGTTCATGCAACACAATGTGTGGCAGGGAAATGCTACAGTGTTGTGGTGCGGCCCTTGAGAAAACAGCAGGAGAGCAGCGAGCCGCAACTGGTTGAATAAAATAAAAAAGTGAATGCAAGGCGGTGCTGGATGGCCATGGCAACCGGGATTGCCGCAGGGGCGAAGAAATAACGCAGCCTTTGTGTCGCTGCGTCTCCGGGCAAGAATACTGCCGGCTGCCATCTGCATGGCCGGCCGGCAGTGGTGAAGGTTGTCGTAATGATGGGAGACGGTCTTATCTGATGGAAACCGGGACGGTTAGCGCGCTGCCCAGATCGGAAAGAATGGTGACACTGTCAATATAGGTCACATTGGGTATGCCGATCTTGAAGATGCCGGAGGCCGCGTCATAAGACATGGGCTTGGTGAGGCTGCCGTAGATGACGGTAAGATTGGCGATCTCGCCCGCGTCACTTGTGGCTTCCACCTTCAGAACCGACTGGGAGCTGATATATTCCGCCTGGGTCACGGTGATCAGGTCCGCATCTCCTCCGCTGGGCGGCGTATCATCGCCGCTGTAGTCCGGGTCTTCATACTCGATGATCAATTGGGCATCGAGAATATACGTGCCGCTGTATTCACCCTTGATATAGAGCATCAGGTCAAAGTCCTGGGTCATGGGGCAGCCTTCATAGGAGATGCCGTCCTTTACCGTATCAGCCGGATCCAGCGGGTTCAGATCATTATTGTCGAACCAGCCGGCAGAGGTGGCCAACGGTGAAGGATAGCCGGGGTCGACAACCTTGGTGACCGGGTCGCGATAGCCCCAGGCCAGCACATTGATGGTGGTGGTGGTCAACTGACCGGCCTCGTACCAAGGGATCTCAACGCCTGGAATATCCTGGCCGAATTTGCTGGATTTCAGGCGGAAGCGGGGGTTGTCCCCGCCAAAGGGATCGCGGTCCATGGTAGTGTACCAGGCGTTGGTGTAGCCGTACCACATATCAACAGAGTCTGCCGTGATATCAGCCAGGGCCGGGTCCTTGAGCACTGTCCCGGCGGGAATGAAATCGCCGTCGCCTTCAAAGGCGTCCTTGTCGGACAGCCAGCGGCCGTCGGCATCGACAATGTAACCCGGCTTGATGCCGGTGGCCCATTCGTTCTCATAATCCTCCGGCCGGATCTGATCGTTGGGGCTGGTGGTGATGCGGTGGGTGATGGTCAGCTTGGCTGATTGGACCGCATAGTCCGCCCCGGCAACTTTCCAGGCGTCCGGCAGCGGCATCTGCTTGTAGAGACGGAGCTGGGTGGGCCGCTTTTTGTAGTTGCCCCACTGGTACATGATTTTGCCGTCATCCTTCCAGCGGGTGGTGTAATCGCCGAGATTGAGCAGTTCGCCGGTGACGGGATCGATCATGACCTCAACAAGCGGGGGCATCCATGGTGCGTTCATGACATGGTCCATGACACAGTATTTTTCCGTTCCCGCCTTGACGTCAAGCCCGCCGAGTCCGGTCATCACCTCGCCTTTCATCATGCCGGTGAGGTAGCCGGGGGTCACATCGTTTTTGGCGCTGACGCCGATGACATTGCCGGCGGCATCGGTGATTTCGGCGATATATCCCTCAACATAAACACCGTCCCGCGGCCGGGGCTCGGCGGCCACGGTGGGATCAAAGTCCCTGACGTCATATCCGTAGGCCGAGTCAATGGCGTAGTGGGTGAGGCTGTCTTTGAAGAAATCCAGGTCGACCAGCGGATTGGCGGTATCAAGACATGCCATGCCGAATACCGTGTCATCGCACTGCACATCGTTGATGTTGAAGGTCATTTTCGGGGTGACATACACCCTGGTTCCGGCATGGGCAGCGGTGCCGGCCAGGAGTATGGCGGTTGAACAACAGATAGCGGTGTAAATCTTTTTCCTCATCATTCTTCTCCATTTTCAGTTGGGCTAACATGTGAGATGACTGCACCGGTGCCGGTGAAGATCTCCCTTTGTATATTGAGGGCGTCCCCTCTCCAGAAATTGTTCAGGCGCACAGATCTGCAGATATGGCCGGAACAATATGAGAATACATGATAAATGATGGCGGACATGGGTGGCCGCGCCGGAGATACAGCGTATTATCTTTGCAGATATTGCTCCTTGTCATTGAGCAAGTGATGTGCCAGACGTGCTACAATGTGTTAACGAATGACACGATGTGGCAGAAGATGAGGCGGGGCTTGGGAAAATCCGAGTGCGGCAAATTGTCGCAGAAGGAAGAAAAGGTGAGGTTTATCTTCAAAAAATAACGAGATAACGATATGTTAACTTAATATAGCTGTGAAGAGTGCTCATCGAGGGCTGGTCAGGCCACATCCGCAGAAAAGGTGGTCAGTTTCTGGCGGTTAAAGAGCAGTTTCTGGTGATGGCAAGGCATCCTGACTTATTGCTGCTGTCTTTCCGGGTGGCGGGAGCGAGGCGGTAAAAGTCCCTTAAGGCAAAAAAAAGGGTGCCCCGCAGGACACCCGTAACAAGAGGCAAAGGAAAGATTATTTTTCCAGTGGTTTGTGGCAGAACCACCAGTCATAGCACTCATACTGTTTGACCCGGTCCCTGGCCAGGAAGACATCGCCGGCGGGCGGCACGATGACCCGGTCGCCGAGCATGTCGTTATTCGGCCAGTCTGCAGGCATGGCGCCCTGCTTGTCCGCGGTCTGCAATGCCTTGACGGCGCGGACAATCTCATCCATGTTGCGGCCGATTTCCTGGGGATAATAGATTACCAGGCGCACTTTGCCGAAAGGATCGACAATAAATACGGCACGCACGGTGTTGGTGCCCTTGCCCGGGTGCAGAAGACCCAGTTTCATGGCAATATGGTCGTTGGCGGCAACAATCGGAAACTGGATTTCAACATCCAGTTTTTCCTTGATCCATTCAACCCATTTGATATGGGAGAAAACCTGATCAATGGACAGACCGATCAACTGGCAGTTCATTTCCTTGAATTTCTCGTATCTTTTCTGGAAGCCGACAAATTCCGTGGTGCAGACCGGGGTAAAATCGGCGGGGTGGCTGAAAAGAACAAACCATTTCCCCTCCAGATCTCCGGGAATACTCATGGGGCCATGGGTTGTCTGGACAGTAATTGCCGGGAACAGATCTCCTAACAGCGGCATGTGCATTTGTTTTTCCTCCATTGTGACGCTCCTTTTTTTATTTTCAGGGTTAATTTTGCCGGCCGTGGCCGGTATTTTTTTATGATGTCGGGCGCCGCTCACCTGAGCTGATCTTAAATCTCGTCACTGCCATAAAAACGGCAATTCCGGTTTTTGTAATCATTGCAGCGGGCGGCAGAAAAAATTAATTGGAAAAAATTTTTTCCATCTGTACAAACAGCGGAAAATTTGTTATCAAGATAAGTAATTTTTACTAAATATAGCCTAATCAACTAAATTGTAAAGCGAAAAAAGGAGGAGAAATGAAGAAAAAAATAAGAGGAAGAGAATTTTTGATGTTGGGAATGCTGACTGTGCCCATGATGATGCCGGGGTTGGCCGGCGCCATCGACAAGGTGGACAAGGAACTCTATCCCTATGCGCCGTCCCTGGTGAACTGGGAAAAAAGCAAGGCGGAATTCACCCCGCCGGAGACATGCGCCGAGTGCCACCCGCAGCAGTTTGAGGAATGGACCGGGTCGATGCATGCCCTGGCCTTCAAGGACCCGGTTTACCAGGGTGAGTTGAACAAGGCGGTCAAGGCGGTTGGCCATGATATCGCCAGGCAGTGCGAAGGGTGCCATTCCCCGGCGGGAGTGGTGACCGGCGAGGTGAAAGGCCCGGGTCTCAGCGGGCTGTCGGCCGTGGCCATCAACGGGGTTTCCTGTGATATCTGCCACTCGGTCAAAAGCCATACCGGCTGGCAGACCCCCTATCACCAGCCGGAAAACGGCTCATTCGTCATGTCCCCAGGCAAGGAGACGGCGGACGGCGTGGTGTTGACCAAATACGGCCCCTACAAGCCTGAAGAGGGGTGCGGCGAGGGTTTCCATGAATGTGTGGAGCAGCCGCTGCACAAGACCACGGAGCTCTGCGCCAATTGCCACCAGGTTCATCATTATGAGTCCCATACCCCCCTTGAGTCAACCTACCGGGAATGGAAGGACGGCCCCTATTCCGTTAAAAACATCGCCTGCCAGGACTGCCATATGGTGGATTACGAGACCTTTGTCCGGTCAGCCGATGAGTTTAAAAAACCTGAGCGGGGAGAGTTCCGCCACTATTTCAACGGCGCCAATTTCCTGGTTTATTATCTGCTGGAGCAGGCCGCCAAAAAAGGCGGGGACGAGGCCCTGGCCGCCAATGCCCACAATAAGTTTGAGATGGCGGTAAATCGCCTCAAGGCCGCCGCAGAAGTGGAGGTCATGCCCTTTTACCGGGACAGCAAACTGGCCGAGATCAAGGTGCGGGTGCACAACAAACGGGCCGGCCATAATCTGCCCACCTCGCTGACCAACATCCGCCAGATCTGGCTGGAAATGACGGTCAAGGATCAGAGCGGCAAGGTGATCATGACCACCGGCACCGTGGGCAAGGACGGCGAGCTGCCGGCCGAGGCCCGCTTGTTTAATTCAGACGGCATGGGCGATGCCTTCCATTTCCAGGTGGACCCGTGGAAGGTCATTTCCTTCTCCCGTCATGATACGATCCCTCCCAAGGGTTATAAGGATGTCTATTACGGGCTTACCGCCCCCCAGGCCAAAGGCCCGCTGTCCGTCGAGGTCAAGCTGCGCTACCGCCAGGCAGAGCAGAAGATCGCCCATGCCCTGCTCGCCGCCGTGCCGAGCGACATCGATCTGGCCGCCACCTATGGTCTGACGTCCATGCCGGATCTGCCCGTGGTTGATATGGTGGAGAAGACGGTGTCCGTGCCTCCGACCAAATAATCGGACAAATCCTACACCTGCTCTGTATCATTATATATTAGGGGCTGATGCCGCGCATGGCATCAGCCCCTTTTTTTGTGGTTCCTCAGCATTGATGAATTCGTAAAAAGTCTGTTTTCACAACGGAGCACACAGAGATCACAAAGGAAAAATTCTTAATTACAATTAGTTATCTCTGTAAGCTCTGTGCTCTCTGTGGTTAATTTTCAGTTTTTACGAGTCCTTCTGTTTTCCTCGGACTCTCGTAGCCCCTTTTGCTTTTTCCGCATACTGAGGCTGAGACTTGCCGCCCCTGCGCGGTTTGCTCCTGCCGATTTTTTGCTCACCACCCGTTTCGCGACCTGTACCCTGCTCCTGCTTTGGCTTTTTCGGTTTTTTGGGGCGCCCCTTCAGCAGGCGGGTTAATGGGACATTGTGCGTGGGGATAAAACCGGTCTCAACCTCGCGCACCAGAGTATGGCCGATCAGGGTCTCGATGCCGGAGAGCAGGTTGACCTCATCGGCACTGACCAGCGAGATTCCTTCCCCCTCGGAACCGGCACGACCGGTACGGCCGATGCGGTGAACGTAGTCCTCGGGAACTTTGGGCAGATCGAAATTGATCACGTGGGGCAGTTCACTGATGTCGATACCCCGGGCGGCGATGTCGGTGGCGACCAGGATACGGATCTTGTTGGCCTTGAAGTCGGCAAGGGTGCGGCTACGCTCTCCCTGGCTCTTGTCGCCATGGATGGCCGCCACGGAGATGCCGTCGCGTTCAAGTCGCTGGACCAGGCGGTCGGCTCCGTTCCTGGTGCGGATGAAGACCAGCACCTGCTCCAAACCTTTGTTGCGCACCAGATGGCTGAGCAGGGCCGGCTTCCTGCTCTTGTCTACCTCATAAAGCCACTGCTTCACCCTCTTTGCCGCTGAGTTTCGCGGGCTGACCTCTATCTGTACCGGATTTGTGAGGAGATCGCCGGTGAGCCGGCGGATGTCGGTGGAAAAGGTGGCTGAAAAGAGCAGGTTCTGCCGTTTTTTCGGCAGCAGCGCAATGATCTTGCGGATATCGCCTATGAACCCCATGTCGAGCATCCGATCTGCTTCATCGAGCACCAGAATCTCTACTTGCGAAAACTTCACGGCATTCTGATTGAAAAGGTCAAGTAAACGTCCCGGCGTTGCCACCAGTATATCGATCCCGCCGCGCAGTTTCATCATCTGCGGATTGATTTTCACCCCGCCGTAAACCACACCCGACTTGAGCGAAAGGTGTTTGCCATAGGCGGCAACGTTTTCGGCCACCTGCACCGCCAGTTCTCGGGTCGGCGTCAGAATCAAGGCTCGGATGTGGTTCGCCTTCACTTTGGCGCCGGTGGCAAGACGTTGCAGCAGCGGCAGGGTAAATCCGGCGGTTTTCCCGGTGCCGGTTTGGGCCGCGGCCATGACATCCTTACCGGAGAGGGTCGCGGGGATCGCCTTGAGCTGGATCGGCGAAGGAGCGGCATAGCCCTTTTCTTCAAGGGCACGGAGAAGGGGCTTTGCGAGTCCGAGGGAAGAAAATGACATAGGGCCGTTTCTCGATAAGTGGTTGCTGGTCCCGACAGCGGCACATGGAGTTGCCTGACGGGACAGAGAGATTATGCGTTGCTGAAGATTATACCCATCCCCGGGGCAGATTCAACAGATATCGGGATAAAAGCCGGACATTACATGATCAAGGTGATGCTTTTGCGTAACCGCGCCAGTGCGGCCAGGAAGAAAACCACGCCGATAATGCTGACAGCGGCATAATGCGGCCATACCACGGCAAAGCCTGCCCCGCGGTAGAGGATAGCCTGGGCAAAGGTGACGAAATGGGTGGAAGGGGCAAACTGCGTGATGGCCTGAAGGATCTCCTCTCCGGCAGCCGTTCCCAGGTTTTGCGCAGGTAAAAGTACGCTTTTTTACCACGTTATATGGAGATAATCATAACTTTTTGTTGTCGGGGAAATGGAGTGGCGGAGGAAAGAGGGGAGAAGGAATGAGCAGGCGGAGAAGGTGGGGGGCTTTCCCTCTTTGTCTCCGGATGGGCTGTTAGTACCCCTTGCCCAGTGACATTTTAATGGAGCAGGTAGAAAAAGTTTGGATTTTATGGGAATGGAGGGTAAATGTTTAATTAATATTGAAATTTACTGGGTTTATTGGCCATGCGGTCTTTCAGGGTGCAGATTTGGGATGTTGGCCTGAGAAAATATATCTGTCCCGGTTTTTCTGGGTTGGGTGAAAGAAACAACTGCATGGCAAACAACTTGGGAAAGTGGTGAGCTCACTGATAAGACTGGTTTGCAGAGAGATCCGTAAGGTTATCAAGTTTCTTGTTATGCGTCAAAAATGAATGTTATCAGGTTAGAAATTAGCTAACCTGGCTGATTTTACGTTGTCAACATTATAGACTTTGCGTAGATATCAAGAAAACTTGATAATAACTTGTTCCCGGCGACTGCGTCGCCGGGAATCGCGGCGCTGACTTCGTCAAGCGCCTTATCCCGTCGCTTTGCGCCGGAACAAGGCGCTTGACCGGACGCCGTGCACCGCACATGCAAGCTGCGCTTGCCTGCACGGCACCCGGCGCCGGTCAGCGCCGCGATTGGCTGCGAGGAATTACAAATGACCGCAAAAACATGCTATCTGTGTGACAAAATAGCGACAAGCGTTGAGCATGTTCCACCGAAATGTATTTTTCCGGAGCAAAAAGACAATCCAAATGGCGTCAACCTGAGGAGCCAGTTATATACTGTCCCATCTTGCGACGAGCATAATTTGAAAAAATCTCATGACGACGAATATTTCCTATATGCTATTGGCATTTGTAATCAATTAAATCAAATTGGACGCACCCAATACAAAACAAAAATCAGGAGAGCAATTAAACGGAATCCAAGTTTACTGAAGAGACTTTCTTATTCAGCAGTCCCTGTGGAGGTTACAGACCCTCATACATTAAGACAAGAGGAATCATTCGCTATAACTCTTGAGCCAGAAAGATTTGACAACATAATAGGGCAACTAAGTCGAGCGATCTATTATTATCATTACCAGGATAAATGGATAGGCGATGTTAAATATCAAGCTGAGTTTCTATCACCAACGGTAGACCCATCTGATGGATCAAATAGAAGAGCTAATAAAATATCAGAGGGAGCTGATATATTGTTCGCCAGTTCAGCTTACTACGGCGAAAATCCTGAAGTTTTCAAGTATCAAGTAGTTGAAGATCAAGGCACCAAGAGGTTTAGACTACATTTTTATGAGGGTTGTAAGATTCTATTAATATTCGACAGCCAACAACGGCATTAAGGTCGACGGCAAAAAGCCGCCGCGCCTTATGCCGGGCGTTCTAATTCCACATGAATAATATATCGAATAATTTAGAAAAATTTGGCTTCGACAGGTGGTTACTGGAAAAAGTTGCTCCTGAGACTCTGGAGCAATTTGACATAGCAAGAGTGGTAGCTGTTCACAAAGATAGCTATACCATAAGCAATGGAGAAGTTGATGTTCTAGCCGAGTTGGTAGGGAAGTTAATATTTAGTGCGGCATCTCCCGTTGATTATCCAGCTGTAGGTGACTGGGTTCTAGCCAATTATTATGATGAAAATACATTCGCGATAATTCACGAGGTCTTATCACGCAAGTCTTTGTTAAAAAGAAAAACACCAGGTAAAAAAGTTGATTTCCAGTTGATAGCAGCCAATATTGACGTTGCATTCATCGTTCAATCTCTGAATGAAAATTTCAACCTCCGCCGTCTTGAGCGTTACCTGGTAATGGTTAACGAGGATAAAATCAAATCAATTGTCCTTCTGAGCAAGAGTGATCTGCTTGATAACGAAGATATAACGAGGATAATAGATGATATACAAAAAATTATGCCAGGTTTACAAGTTGTACCCTTCAGTAATGAGAATGAATCCGGTTTGGATAGCTTAAAAATGATTATGCAGTCAGGTCTGACCTATTGCTTGCTGGGCTCATCAGGAGTTGGCAAAACAACGTTAATTAATAATCTCATTGGTGAGTCAGTATATAAAACCAAAACAATCAGCAAGAAAGAGAGTAAAGGGAGACATGCTACAACCCACAGACAACTGATTAGACTGGATTCCGGAGCAATGATCGTCGACACGCCAGGCATGCGAGAGCTTGGTAATTTTTCAGTAGGAACAGGTCTTGATGAAACATTTTCTGAAATAATCACCCTGGCGGAAAAATGCCATTTCAGCGATTGTACCCATGTTGGAGAAAAAGGATGTGCAGTTTTGGGTGCTGTTGAAAAAGGTCAATTATCTGCTGAGAGATATCAAAATTATTTAAAAATGGCCAAAGAGTCCAGTTACAATGAAATGTCATATCTGGAGAAAAGGAAAAAAGACAAGCAGTTCGGGAAGCTCATCAAGACCGTATTGAAACACAAAAACAGTCAAAAAGGCACCTGACCAGGCGCACCTTTAGGCAGAGAACGTCTCTGGCCTTGCGGTCAAATTTTCAGGCGGCGCAAGTGAACTTGATTGTTACAATGAAGATAAGCAAAACGAAAATTCACAACGCGACGGCGCCATCCCCGGCGGGACAAAACTGACAATATGAAAGGAGCGAGCAATGGGAGACAAGGGCGGCAAGAAAGATAAGGACAAGAGCAAGAAACAGAATACGAAGAAACATGATCAAAAGGCCAAAGAAGCAAAGGATAAGCAACCGAAAAAAGCCTCGTAGCAGTGGGGGCGGAGGAACTTGGCCAGCTTGATAAGATCTCGACTTTCTGACTTCTAACTCCTGAATTCCAATGACATGGAGATCTCAACCCCCCAACCGCGCATGACTGCCGGCCACTTCCTGGTGCCCACTAAAATATCCGGCAAAGATGCTGCCACCAGCCAGGCCCGGAGAAAGAGCAGAGAACGAAAAAGGGTTTAGAGGAAATCCTCTAAACCCTTTTTTTATCTGGCGCGCCCGGAGGGATTCGAACCCCCGACCCACGGATTCGAAGTCCGGTACTCTATCCAGCTGAGCTACGGGCGCTTTTGGGTCAACATGCGGGAATGTCCCGCCCTGTTGGCGGGTTTTGCCGGAGCGTAAACCCCGGACTGGAAAAACGGACAGAATCACAGATAAATAGCCAAAACAGCAGCTTTTGGCAAGGTAAATCTGGCCTTAACAGCTGACATCGCTCTTCCCCAGTGCTTATCCCGCCCCATACCGCCGGCAATTTGCCGGGGTCCTTGCCCCGGCCTTGCAGAGCTGCAGGAAAGACATGCAAGTGCGATGGACTTTGATGCATAAAGAGCGCTTTGGATTTTTTCTTTCTTGGCCCTTTTTTTTGTGTTATGACTGAAAGCTGAAGAGAGGACAGGCCGCGGGCCATTCTCTGTTTTTGTTTGCCGAACCTCGGCCTGGCCGGACACTCTTTACTGACACATTGAGGAACAGAATCCGGGGTTGCAGGCCGATGCCCAACTAAATTCTGAAATCATTTCTCCTGACACAGACAAAGCGGATACCTTCCTTCACTCCTGATGATTGCATTGATCTTTCGAGAAAACAGGTTGGCGCGGGGCTGTTGCGGGTGGCCGCCAGCCGGACCGCGACAACCGATCACGACGGCTTTCCCGCCTCACCGGCTTTTGCCGCCGTTCACCGCCGGACCGTGCAGTGAGGACCAGCGATGAGCCCATTGTGGCGGCGCAGAGGTATTGTCAGGAGGCGAACGCCGGCGGACGCCTTTGGCGCCCTGTTCAACCATTTCCGCCGGGTCGTTACCATCAACAACCAGATTCTGGAAAAGATCGCCGATCTGGAACGGGTCCTCGGCGGTGAATACGTCTATGACCGCACCTTCCTGCAGAATGCGGTGACCGACATTGTGGAAAAGGGCCGCCATGTCATCTACCACCTCAACTCCATGGCCGATGACCGTTACGATCTTCTCTACGAACGCTATACCGCCACCGGTGACCAGCTGGCCGACATCCTGGCCGGCGGCCCTGGCCCTTATGGTCCGCTGCTGGTGCTGGACTGGGAGGTGCTCCATCGCGACCTGCGGCATCTGGCCGGCGGCAAGGGAGCCAGCCTCGGCGAGGTAGTGAACAGTCTCAAGCTGCCGTCCCCGGTCGGTTTTGTGGTGAGCACCACCGGCTACCGCCGTTTTATGGAGGCCAACGACCTTTTTGCCCGCATCAACCTGATCCTCAAACAGTCTGCCGATCCCTCGGTGCAGGCCGGCCGCATCGGTGAGCTGTTCGCTGCGGCCAGGCTTCCCAATGATCTCGCCGCCGCCATCAACCAGGCCTTGAAAAAGGTGCGCTCCACATCGCAGCGGCCGCAACGGTTTGCCGTGCGGAGCAGCGGGGTGGATGAGGACGGAGAGCGCAGTTTTGCCGGTCAGTTTCAATCCTTCCTCGATGTGCCGGCCAGTGAGGTGGCGACGGCCTGCATGCGGGTCATGGCCTCACGTTTTGCCGAACGGATCTGTCGCTATCTCGACAGCGGCACCCCTGCCGAGGCCGCGCCCATGGCGGTGGTGGTGCAGCCCATGATCGAGGCCCAGGCCAGCGGGGTCCTTTACACCCGTGATCCCAATAATCCGGCGGCAGAGGCCATGGTTCTCTCGGCGGTGACGGGTTCAGGAGAAAATCTGGTTGCCGGCCGGGACAGCGGCGACCGTTTCGTTTATGACCGCAATCACCCCTTTGGCCTGCGGGCCAGTCATATCGTGCCTCGCAGGGCGGGCGCCACGGGGAAAGCCCCTGACCCGATGTCCAGGATGCCCAGCGGCCTGCGCCGGGGCTCGGGGGTGGTGGAGCTGGCGCTGCTCCGGCAGCTTGCCGAATACGGGATTCTGCTGGAAAAGCGTTTTGAGTCACCCCAGGATATCGAATGGTGCCGCGACGGCGAGGGAAATATCTGGATTCTCCAGTCCCGGCCCCTGCGGTTGCCGGCCAGCACGGATATCCGCACCCCGGAACAGCTTGCCGCGGAACTGGCCAAACTGCCCATCCTGATGGACAACCGGGGGCATATCTGCCAGCTGGGACTGGCGGGCGGCAAGGTGGTGCAGGTGAGCGAAGACAGCCCGGCCGAGAGTTTCCCTGTGGGCGCGGTCGCCGTGAGCCATTATGCCAGCCCCCGGCTGGCCGAGATTGTCCGGCGGGCCTCGGCGATCATTACCGATATCGGCAGTCCGACCAGCCATCTGGCAACCATTGCCAGGGAGTACCGGACCCCGGCCCTGTTCGGCACGGAAAAAGCCACCACCCTGCTGCCGGAGGGGGTTTTTGTCATGGTTGACGTGGAGGCGCAGACCGTGTACCAAGGCAAGGTGGAGCTGCCGGCCGATCTGCCCCAGGCCGCGGGCCTCATCCCCCTGCTCAACAACCGGGAGGAGTCCCTGCTGCGCCGCCTGCTGCGCCTCATTGCGCCGCTCAATCTGACCAATCCGGGTTCTTCCGCCTTCCGGATGGAGAACTGCCGGACAATCCATGATTTTCTTCGTTTCTGCCATGAACGGGCCGTGGCCGAACTGATCGCCTTTCATACCTCGGGCAAGCTGGTGTCAGGTGGTGGCGCCCCCCTGCTGGAGACCGATCTGCCCATCAGGCTGCGCATCATTGATATCGGCCGCGGTCTGGATAATCCGGCCCATGATAAGCGGGTGAACCTGGGCCAGGTGACCAGCATACCCTTTCGTTTTCTTCTGCAGGGGTTGATGGATGCCCGCTTCTGGGACCAGGAACCGGCCCACTTCGGTTTGCGGGATTTCCTTTCCGGCATCACCCGGCCCCTGTCCATGCTGAGCAATGCCCCGCCCTACAGCGGCGAGAATCTGGCGATCATTGCCGATAATTACTGCAATCTGAGCCTGCGCCTCGGCTATCATTTCAACATCATCGACTGCTATCTCGCCGATGAATCGGACGACAACCATGTCTACTTCCGTTTTGTCGGCGGTTTTGCCGAGGCCGGCAAGCGTGAACGGCGGGCGGTGATGATTTCCCAGGTGCTGGCCGGCCTGCATTTCAAGGTGGAGCTGAATGGTGATCTGGTGCTGGGCAAGGTGAAGATGCTCGAACGCGCCCATCTGGAAAGTATTCTGGTTCATCTGGGAGAGCTGGTTGCCTTTACCCGGCAGTTGGATGTCAAGATGGTCGATGATGCGGCGATTGAACGTTTTTTCAGCGATTTCATCAGCCGCGTCGGCAGGATTCCTGCCCCGGGTGGGGAGTGATATGCTGCGCCAATGGCTCTTTCATCCCCTCGCCAGTCTCCGGGAGCTGCAACAGCAGAAGCGCAATGCGCAACTTTCGCGGCTGCGGGCCCGCTATCAGGTGTTTCGTATTCTGCTTGATGACAACCACCGGGCGGTGGAACTCATCACCGAGCTGGGCGCCTCCCTGCGTTCCCCGGTTTTCTGGCCGGGGGTGCTGACCGGCGCCATCCATGAACTGCTGCAGGTCACGGCCGACCTGGTGGAGAAGCTGGAACGCCTGGCCGACGGCGGTTATGCTGGGCTGGTCCGCAGACAGGCCCAGCTGGCGGAAGCGATCCGGCAGGATCTTGGCCGGCTGCCCCATGAGGAGCGCTTTCCCTTCTGCCTGTCCCTGGATGAGGTGGAATCGACCATGAGCCGGGCCGTGGGAGGCAAGGCGGCCAATCTCGCCAGACTGCGCCAGGCCGGCCTGTTTTCCGTGCCGGCCGGATTTGTCATCCCGGTGTCCGTCTGCCGGCTTTTTCTTGATCAGGATAATCTCTACCTGCGCATCGTTGCCCGCCTGCGGGCCGGGGAAAAAAGCGGAAACGGACTGCCTGATCAGGAAAGTGTCGATGCGGTGCGGGAGATGATCATGGCAACCCCGCTGCCGGCTGCGCTCGGCAGCGCCATGGCTGCGGCCGCCGCGCCCATCTTCGCCGGGGGGCAGGGGCTGGCGGTCCGCAGCAGCGCCGTGAGCGAGGACACCAAGGCCCATTCCTTTGCCGGACAATACATCTCCATCCTCAATGTGAAAACGCCGGAACAGCTCACGGACGCCTTCAAGCAGGTGGCGACCAGCGCCTTTAATGTCCGCAACCTCGCTTACCGGCGGCATGCCGGGCTCCCTCCCTACGAGTTTGACCTGGCCATCCTCTGCCTGGAGATGGTGAATGTACGCTCGGCCGGCATCCTTTTCACCAGGGATCCGAATTTCGGCGCCAGCAACAGGATGCTGATAACCGCCGTCTACGGGCTGGGCGAACTGGCGGTGGGCGGCAGTGAAGCGGCGGATGTCTACCATCCCTTCCGGGACGGCTCCGGTCCCGGGGAAAGCCACGTGGTGCGGAAAACCCGCCGTCTGGTCAGCGCCGGAGAGGGCGGGGTGAAGGAAGAGAAACTGGAGGCTGAGGCCGGTGATGCCCCGGTGCTCGATGAAAATGAAATCATGACCATGGTCCGCCTCGGTCTGGCGGCGGAGGAGCAGTTGGAAGGGCCGCAGGATGTTGAGTGGGCGGTGGACCGGCAGGGACAGGTCATATTTCTCCAGTCGCGGCCCCTCAAGGTGAAGATCGGCGGCCCGGCAGAAATTGAGGAGCGGGACAGCCGTCAGCCCCTGATGCCGCCGGGCCAGGTTGCCTCACCCGGGCGGGGCGCCGGACTGGTCCGCATCATCGGCAGTCGGCAGGATCTGGAGGGGTTGACCAGTCCGCCTTATGTGCTGGTCATGCATCAGAGCCTGGTCGAGGCGGTGAGCGTCCTGCCCCAGACGGCGGCCATTGTGGTTGAACTGGGGAATCCGGCTGATCATCTCTCCTGTGTGGCCCGTGAATATGGGGTGCCCATGTTGACCGGCCTGGAGCAAGCCACCCGCAAATTCGGCGACGGGCAGGCACTGCTGGTTGACGGCGAGCGAGGTCTGGTTTTTGCCGCCACCGGCCAGGAAATCGATCGCCACCGGGAGCGCCATCTGCAGAAAATAGCCACCTGGAAAGACCGGGTGCCCCGGCCTGAAGATCCGGTGGCGGCCGCCCTCTATGACCGGATTGTTCCCCTCAATCTCACCGATGCCTATGGGCCGACCTTTTCCATTACCGAATGCCGGACCATCCATGATCTGGTGCGCTATGCCCACGAAAAGGCGGTCCTGGCCATGTTCGAGGCCGGGGATGAGGCGGTTGAACAGGCATCAGGGGTGATCTTTCATCTGGACAGCGAGGTGCCATTTTTCGTTTCCATCATTGATCTGGGCGGCGGCCTGCTGCCCGGCAGCGCGCGGCGGGTGCTCCCGAAACAGGTGCTGTCCCGGCCCTTTACCGCCCTCTGGGACGGGGTCGCCACGCCGGGGATCAACTGGGGACCGGCCGGCGGGGTGGCGGTGGGTTCGGTTGTCTCCCGCTTTCTCACCGACCATCGCTCCGCCCGTCCCATCGGCCTGCCCAACTATGCCCTGGTAACCAGGGATTTTCTCAATCTCAACGCCCGCATGGATTTCCATTTCACCATGGTGGATGCCATCTGCGGCATTGATTCCCGTCTCAATTATATCAAATTCCGTTTCAAGGGAGGCGGTACCGGCCTGGAGCAACGCAATCGCCGGGTCCGCTGTCTGGCGGAGATTCTCAGTTCCGCCGGATTCTTCTGCGACCAGCGCGATGATCTGTTGACCGCGGCCATTCAAGGAGGGGCCGCCGAGGTGATTGAGGAGAAACTGAAGGTGATCGGCAGAATTCTCGGGTTTTCCCGGCTGCTGGATGCCGTCATGCGCCGGGATGAGCTGGTGCCCAGGGTGGCCCAGGCCTTTCTCGACGGGGATTATGAGTTGGCGGGGTTGAAGGAGGAGATTGACGGCTCTCAGGCTTGATGAATTCGTAAAAAGTCTGTTTTCACCACAGAGCACACAGAAATCACAGAGAAAATATTTTTATTTTCAGCATGTTATCTCTGTGGGCTTTGTGCTCTCTGTGGTTAATTTTCAGTTTTTACGAATTCATCAAGGTTTAGGCGTGAAAAAAGATCTCATCCGGCAATTGAATGGCGGTGAGGAGATTGTCGTACATGGCGCCGGTATCGATGCCTATCTTGTTGGCAGTGACCAGCGGCAGCTCGAAAGGGGTGTGACCGAAGATGACCTTTTTACCGAAATCATGGTCAAGGGAGATGAAGGTGTCCCGGGCCTCGCAGAGGGTTGTCAGGTCATTGGCGGACAGGGGGATGTTCGGTTCAAGGCCTGCGTGGACAAAGATGTAATATGGGCTTTCCCAATAAGGCGACAGGGCCTGGAGAAAGGACAGATGTTCCTTGGGGAGAAAATTCAAGGTCTGGAGATTGATGTTGCCGCGCGGCCCGTAGCTGTCCAGGGTCGCATCGAGGCCCATCCCCCGCAGGTAGGGCAGCAGTATCGGGTCGCCGCTGCGATAATATTCGAGGAGCAGGTATTCGTGGTTGCCGAGCAGGGTGATCAGGTTCGCATCGCGCTCCTTCAGCTCGCAGAGAAGGTCAAGGACCTTTGCCGAATCCGGCCCTCGATCAAGGTAATCCCCAAGGAAGACCAGGCGATCACGGCCTGGGGTGTAGGGCAGACGGTCCAGGAGACCATGCAGTTTGTTGTAGGAGCCGTGGATATCACCGATCGCAAATATCTTGCCGTATTCCGAGGCCATGATTTCCTCTCAATGCCTGCTGACCTGCCGTGGGATACGGGGAGCGGCCAGCCTGTGTGTTTGTGTTTTGCCGGTATTTTTTTTAGTTTAAAATCCTTTGCCGGCAGATGGATCTGCCGGCAAAGGGGGAGCAGGACAGGATAACGCTGCACTGGTCGTGGAGCAAATGGGCTTAGGAGCCGTTACGAAATATCATGGCCATGTTATTTTTTTACAACGGTTTAGGCCCGGTCTGCTTCGGCTATGATGTTCAGTTTGGCCTCCTGTCTGTCGGCGATCATACCCTTGACCATGGCCCCGGTACTGATGAAACCTGCGGTGCCGAGGGCGGCAACCAGGGCCCAGAAGCTTAAACTCTCCAGGAATGCCGCGGTGGACGGGGAAATCTGGCCAACGAGGCCGAATTTGGCAAGATAACCGGGAAGCAGTGCCCCGCGGCTGACCGCGACGATGAGCATGGTGGCTGCCATGGTGATCTTGATCACATAGTCCTTGACATAGGTGGTGCCGAGGGCGCCAACCTGAACGCCGATCAGGGAGGTGGCCAGGAGCAGGACGGACAGACGGATATCGATAAGACCGCTCAGACCCCACTGGATGGAGCCCCACAATCCCATGATGAAGGCGATGCCCAGTTCGGTGGCGCTGGCTACCATGGCCGAGGCGCCGATTACATAGATCATGCCGGGCACCCCGATAAAGCCGCCAACGGCAATGGTGGCCGCCAGCATACCTGTAGCCAGACCAACAGGTATGGTTACCCAGGCGGAGATCCGCACCTTGGCCACCTTGAAATTCATCATCGGAGGGATATTGATCTTCTGCATGGCCAGGGCCAGGGTCGAGGCCGTCTGTTCGGTCTTATCTTTTCCGCCCTTGGAAAGCTTGTAGGCGTCATAAGCGACATAGCCGCCAACCAGGACCAGGACGATTACAAACATAGCGCTCACATAAAGGTTTGAACCATCATTGCCCCATTGATTGAGGATGTACTTTTGAATCATGACGCCGATCTGGACGCCGATGATGGCGGTGGTGGCCATGGTGGCGGCCAGTTTCAGGTCAACCTGGCCATATTTCCAGCGTTTGTAGGTGCCGATCATGGCCTTGGGGAATTTGTGACACATGTTGCTGGCCACGGCCACGGCGCCGGGGGCGCCCAGGGACATCATGGCCGGGGTGAGAACAAAGGCGCCGCCCGAACCGATAAAGCCGCTCAGGATGCCGCCCACCAGGCCGATGGTCAGGAGGGAGAGCAATTTCTTCAAGGTCATGTCCATGAACATGATGGATATATCCTTGACCACGTTCTCGCCCGCATCATGGTCCAACATGACCAGCACCTTTTTGTTGAGACGGATGGTTTCGGGTTTGACTTTCTCTCCGATGATCAGCGTCTTCAACTCGCCTGTGGCATCCTTCTGCAGAACGATTGTGCCGGACTCGGGGTTGATCTTGGTTATCACGCCCTTCATCATGCTCTTGTCGGGACCGGCCCCGCCGGCGGCAAAAACAATACTTGCCAGGGGCAAGAGAAACAGTGAAAACAGTACGGCTATAACTAACCTCTTCATTGAATTGACTCCTCGAATATAGATAATGATTGCTTGCAGGTACGGTTTATTTCTTTTTGGCTTCGATGCCGAGCACGCTCAACAGGTTGCTGGCAAAGGCCCCATGGATGAAGGAAAAGAGAAAGGCGGTTCCTACCGGATACAGGGTGTAGATCCCTCCCCGGGTAAAGGTTTCGGTGACCAGTTTCTCATTGGTGAACAGCAGGACATAAAATGAGATGGAAATCGCCCCGAAGATAACAGTGCTCAGATACGGTTTTGTTTTGTTTTGTTGTGTTGCCATTGGATAATAATACCCCACTTCTCAAATTTGAATAATTTACCGCCCTGTAAAGGAACGCTCTATTTGCATGCAAGACCAGCTGACCGTTCGGGCCAGGAAGCTTTCTTCAGTCGTGACGGAGCGACCACAAGATGAGTCTGAACCGGACGGACAGTTGCAATCTTCAAGGCCCATTTTCCCATGCCCCCTCCGCATTTTATGGACAGTTTGACCAGTTTTGAAAAGTCGCTACCCAGTTGCGAGCCCGTCAGTTTTTCCATGAGGATACGGTGCAGGGGGACTTCTCCATGGTCTTGGGATTGGTGCCAGTTGGCGGCATAGTTTTGCATCTAGCGTGCCATTTGATGAGAATTTTTCGGGGGGCACGCCGGCCTGTCATTGCGGCAGAGGGATTTCCATTGAGCCAGGACAGGGTGTATTGATTGTTTGGTTAGTGATATCAATATGTTGGTTTGATGTTTCCCGTGGGCGAAACTGCTTGACTTGACACTTGCCATGGGTGGCAAAGAGTTTTTTCGTCCTGTTTCACCCCGATAACAAGAAGGCGCAGCAAAATGAAAGTGTTGTAATGTGCAATCCTATTTTGTTGCATACTGCAACGAATTAGGATGTCGGGCTCTGGTCTGTGTTGCAATGTGCATCTATAATGCTGATGCATAAAAAATCGCCCGAATTACCAAGGAATTGCGGGGAGATGACAGAACAGACGCGCGTGTTTCACTTTGCAACGCAGGCGGGAGGATTAAGAAAAACAGGGCCCGGTATTGATCAATAAATTTGCTGGATAGATGGCTGTTTCCCTGTTTTTCTTGCAGATTTATGGCATGACTCGTTTGCCGCTGCATTGGCGCTGGTGCTGTCAGATGCCATAGAACAGGGAGATGGTGGTCAGCATGACGAGCAGGAAAAGAATGGTAATGCCGCTGCCTGCTTTGAAATAATCCCAGGTCCGGTAACCGCCGGGTTGCAGGACCAGGGAATTCACCTGATGCGTCGGCAGGATAAAGTTGTTGGAGCAGGCAATGGCCACAACCAGCGCCGCCATACGCGGGTCAGCTCCACAGGTGACTGCCATGTTCATGGCAAGCGGGATCATCAATACGGCAGTGACGATATTGGAAACGAGCAAGGCAAAAAAGGAGGTGAGGATGGCGAGAAGGGCCAGTAGAAGGAGGGGGGAAACTGGGCCCAGGGCACCCATGCATGCCTCGGCGAAAAATTTGGCCGCGCCCGTCTTTTCAAAGGCTATGCCCAGGGGGATCATGCCGCCGAGAAGAAAGACGGTCATCCAGTCCACGGATTCATAGGCCTCTTCCATGGTGAGGACATTGGCCAGGATCATGCAGAGCGCGCCCGTAAGCAGGGCGATGGAGAGCGGTACATCGCAGACAAGGACCAGGGCGAGTGAAAGCATTATGCAGCCGATGGCATATTTCATTTTGCCGGTGTTGAGAATTTCTCCCTGCACCTCTTCGGTAAAGACCAGGTCGAGCTGTTCCTTCAGGAAATGGAATTTCTCCCAGCGGCCCTGGAGCAGAAGGGCATCGCCGCTTTGCAGGATAATGTCGGAGATGCCGCCGACAAAGGTCTTGTTGCCCCGGCGGACAGCCAGCGGATTGACGCCGTATTTTTTACGAAAGGAAAAGGAACGCAGCGTATTACGCGCCATTTCCGAGCGTGGAGAAATGATCGCCTCCACGATTCCGGCATTGCTGGGGGAGAGATCTTCGGCAAACACTGCGAGGTGGTCTTTGATCTCCCACCCGTAGGCGGCTGCCAGTTTTTCTACCAGTTCAGGCGGTCCTTCCACCGCGATGGTGTCACCGACGCGCAGCTCGGTATCGATGTCAGGGGCAAAATTCTTGGTTCCGCCCTTGGGGGCAATGGCAATGACCGTGGTAAAATAATAGGCCCTGATTTCCAGATCCATCAAAGTTTTCGGGCCGGCAAAAGATGGGGGAATATGCAGTTCAAAAAGATTGCCGATATCATGGTAGGTCCGTTGCAGTTTTTTTGACATGGGCCCGTTTGCATTTTGTTGCTGGTGGCCCGGGGGGAGGATAAATCGGCCAAACAGCACGATGTAGAGTAGAAATGAACTGATCAGGGCAAGACCAATGGGTGTCACGGCAAACAAACCGAAGGGTTCGATAGCGGGACTGGTTATTTGCATGACATCGTTGAGCAGGATCAGGGGGCTTGAGCCGATGAGCGTGAGGCAGCCGCCGATAATGGCGCTGAAACCCATGGGCATCAATATCCTGGCCGCTGGAATATTGGCCTGCCGGCATATCCGTTTCGCCGATGGCATCAACAGCGCTGCGGCGCCGATATTCTGCATGAAGCTGGAGATAAAGGCGACCGTGCCGGAGATGAGCAGCATGATTCTGGTCTCACTGCGGCCGGCAAACCTCAGCAGGACTCCGGCCAGGGAATTCATGGCGCCGGTCTTTTGCAGTCCGGCGCCGAAGATGATAACCGCGACGATGATCACGACCGCATTGCTGGACAGGCCGCTGATCGCCTCTTTTGGCGTAATCAGGCCAAGAAGCGGCAGCAGGGTCATCATGATGACACCGACGACATCACTGCGCACAAACTCAAAGATAAAGAGCAGGATGGCAAGTACAATTACAGCTGATACTAAAATAATTGGCAGTGTCATTTCTTTTCTCTCTTGCAAGGGCCTGGGACATCACTCCATTTCCACCACTATCCATTGTCATGGTCGGAAGCGGGGCGGGCTGGGAGTCGGTTGCGCTCGTATGATGACTGAGCAATATCGTCATGTTGTATCTTTTTGCTTTTGTAAAACGCCATGTTGCTGGATTCCTGAAAACTGAAAGGTAACCACAGAGAGCCCGGCGCCCACCGAGCTGACTGGCGGTAATAAAAACCTTCTCTGTGATTTCCGTGGTCAAAAAAGATTTTTTACGAATTCATCAATCTTACGCCGGGGGAAACCGTTTCATTGCTAAGCAACCGTTATGCCATGACGTTTTTTTATAACGCTCCGCAGATATTGTCAGCATCGGCCAGGACCCGCCAGGTGCGTTCCGTGATTTCATCGATCTCGGCTGTGGTGGTTGAGATGGGCAGCCACAGGTAGACAATATTGCTTAAGGGGCGCAGTATCAGGCCTGCTTCCAGGCCTTTGAGGTAGATTTTCCATCCCACCCGTTCCGCGAAGCTGAATTCTTCCCTGGTCTGTTTATCTTTGACCAGTTCAATGGCGGCAATCATGCCCAGGCAGCGCACGTCTCCCACCCAGGGCAGATCATGAAAACGCGCCATTTTCCGGTGCAGATGAGGGACGGTTGCCGCCAGCCGCGCCAGAGACTTTTCCTCGGCAAAGACCTGCAACGAACCAAGCGCCGCCGCGGCAGCCAGCGGATTGCCGGTAAAGGTGTGGCCGTGGTAAAAGGTTCTGTTGGCGGCATATTCTCCGTAAAAGGCCTGATAAATCTCGTCACTGGTGATGGTCGCGGCCATGGGCAGCATGCCGGCGGTGAGCGCTTTGGACAGGCAGAGAAAGTCCGGGGTCACCCCGGCATGTTCCAGGGCAAACATCTTGCCGGTGCGGCCGAATCCTGTGGCCACTTCATCAAAAATCAGATGGACTCCGTATGACCGGACCAGCTCCGCGAGTCCTTTGAGATAACGGGCCGGATAGATGCGCATGCCGCCCGCTGCCTGAATAAGCGGTTCGACAATCATGGCCGCGATATTTTCACCTTCTTTTTCCAGCAGGTCCTTTAACGGCTGCAGACATTGCAGCCGGCATGTGGCCGGGTTCTGCTCCATGGTGCAGCGGTAGCAGTAAGGGGAGGGGATGGTAAACGAGGCAAAGAGGATCTCGGCGAATTCCTTATGGAAATCAGGGACGCCGCCCAGGCTCATGGTGCCGATGGTATCGCCGTGATAGCCCCGTTCCAGGGCAATGAAGCGTTTACGCCCCGGCTGGCCGCTGTGCCGCCAGTATTGCAGGCTCATCTTCAGGGCCACTTCGCAGGCGGTGGAGCCGTTGTCCGAATAAAAGACCTTGCTGAGGCCTTCAGGGGTGATATTGATCAGTTTTTCGGCAAGCAGGATGGCGGCTTCATGGCTCGTACCGGCCAGCAGCACATGATCAAGTCTGTCCAGCTGGCGGTGCATGAATTTTTTGATGGTCGGATGATTGTGGCCGTGCAGGATGCACCACCAGGATGAGATGGTGTCGAAATAGCCTCTGCCCTTGTGGTCATAGAGCATGAGGCCATCTGCCCGATCAATGATGAGCAGGTCCCGGTCGGCGTAATCGTGCATCTGGGTGTAGGGGTGCCAGAGGAATTTTTTGTCAATTTCCTGCAAAAAGGGTTTCATGGATAATCAACTCTTTGCCTGCGCCTTTGCGGGCGGAACCTGTCCGCCTGGGTTATTCATGGATGAGTCGGGTTGTCAAGGTGGTAGACATCCGGCAGATTTCTGTACTGCTCGGCGAAATCAAGTCCGTAACCGACCAGGAAGCCCTCGGCCACCTCAAAGCCAACATAGTCGGCGCGTACGTCCACTTCACGCCGCTCTTTTTTGTCGATCAGGGCACAGATATGCACGCTGCCCGCCCCATGCCGGAGAAAATGCTGCTGCAGGCGGGCAATGGTGCGGCCGGTATCGACAATATCCTCCACCAGCACAATTTTTTTGCCGGTCACCGGCCGTTCCACATCCTTGGTAAAGGTGATCGTGCCTGATGGCGAGCTGCCGGCACCATAGCTTGCCACCCGGATGAAATCAATTTCAAGGGGCAGGTCAATTTCCCGGGCCAGGTCGGCGGTGAAGATAAAAGCGCCGTTCAGCACCCCGATGAGAAGGAGGTCGTCACCGGCAAAGTCACGGGTGATCATTTGGCCGAGTTCTCTGACTTTTTTCTGTATTTCCTGGCGGCTGAGTACAATTTTTTTCATGATCGTCCTGCCTGTTCTATGGATTTTTGCGTTGACTGACAAGCTTGCTTCCTGATAATCTTTACGAGAGTTTTCCGGTTATGTCAACGTGCGCCTATGCATAGTCAAATGATTCCAGGAGTATAAAATTATGAAAAAATATCGTTGTACAGTATGTGGATATGTTTATGACCCCCAAAAGGGTGATGCCGATGGCGGTGTGGCTGCCGGTACAGCCTTTGAAGACCTGCCGGATGACTGGCGTTGTCCGGTGTGCGGGGCGGAAAAGGATGATTTTGAGCCGGCGGATTAACCAGGCAGCCCCACCCTGCCATTCAATCACCTTTATCTGTCCATCATAAGTTTCTGCCCGGGGGATATGGCTAGGCGAGAGGAAGAGTAGACATGTCTCCCCGCATTCTCTCCAGTTCCGCTTTAAATGAACGTATAAAGTTGTCCACATTGACATTAATGAAGGGATGATGCTGTTCCTGGAGGATAATCCAGCCAAAAGCGGTAGAAAGTGACGGAGAAGGCCTTTGCGCCTTTCCCATTAACATTCCCATGTCCTTGGCAAAAAGATCGGCCAGATGGATAAGGGCGATGAGCAGGCTGTTTTCCCGGGCCTTTTCCGGCGCATGGTGCAGGAGCATGACATCGAGATATGCCTTGGGGATTCCCATCTTTTCCCCCAGCCAGCACCCCGCCTGGGCATGATCAATGCCGATGTACTCCTGTTCTGACGTGCAGATGTCCTTTTCGATAAAATCAGGTCGCAGCAATTGGGGATAAAAGAGGGGTTGCTGCCGGTCCAGGGCCAGTTTGCCCAGGTCATGAAAAAGCCCGGCCAGATAGACGTCCTCGGATATGTTGATTCTGATCGTGTCCCGCAGAAGTTCCGCAATGCGGCCCACCGCCACCGCGTGCTGCCAGAAACTGTCGGCCAGCTGACCGAAGCCCCCGAAAAGCTCTTCCTCCGTGAACACCTTCATCGTTTCTTTGGCAATTACTTCCTGCAGATTCTTGATGCCCATGGTCACCATGGCGTGGGGAACGGTATTCACCGTGGTGGTCCGGCGGTAAAATGAGGAGTTGGCCTGCTGGATTACCTTGGCGGCCAGCATGGGATCGCAGGAAATCAGTTCAGCGAATTTCCTGGTGTCCTCGCACTCACCGACGAGAAAGGAGGAAAGGCGGGCCGCCACCGCCGGATTTACGGCAAGTTCCAGGTTGCTTTGGATTCTTCTCATTATTTTTGCCTTGGCAACCGCCATCAGCTTCGGCGCCGGAGGAAGTTCCGTGACATTCACCTCTTTTTTCGGAAGGCCCGCCGGTGGCGCCTGCGGCCGAGGCGGGTCTGTTTCGTTTTTCTCCGGTCTTGCCTGGGGTGCCGGTTGCTGTCGGGACGGGGATGATTGTCTGTCTGCGGAAGATTCAGCGGCCTGAGCAGAGAGATCGCCCATGCGTTTATTGGCGGCAATCAGCCGTGTTACCAGAATTTCACAGAAGCGCCGGTAGAATTTCAGCTGCAGAAAGACAGAGGCCTGGTTGAGGATGTCCGGTTCGACCATCAGGATATACGACTCACTGGTCGTCTTTACTCCGGCGGTTCTCCTGGTTTCTGAAACAAGGGCCATTTCGCCGAAGGTGTCGCCGGTGGCAAGCTTGGTCAGCTCAATGGTCTTGCCCTGTTCAACCGTGATGAAAACAGACACGCTGCCTTTTACCAGAATGTAAAAGACCTTTTCCAGGGTGTCCTCCTTGATGACCAGGGTGCCGGGCGGCACCTTGAGCCAGCGGCTTACGGCCAGGAGCTGCTTGAGTTCATGATCATCGAAATCCTGAAAAAAGGCGATCTTTTTCAGAAAATTAACCTGCTGGTCAAAGGCGGCATTGCTTTCTTGTCTCTGCTTCATGACCTATTTCCCTATGCAGAATTGATCAAATATCAGGTTCAGAATATCCTCTGTCGTCGTTTCACCGGTGATGTCGCCCAGGTGATCCAGGGCGCACTGCAGTTCAATGGCCAGCAGATCAGGGGGCAGATCTGTATTGAGCCCGTCGGCAACCCTTCTGGCCGCGGTCAGCGCTTTTTCAAGTGAGGTCCTTTGCCTTACATTGGGAACGCAGGCGTGACCGGGATCCCAATCCGATCCGCCGGTGACCAGGGCAAAGAGGGTGTTTTCCAGATCGCTGATGCCCGCATGGGTCCTGGCGGAAATAAATACCCGGGGGACAGCGGGAAAGGCTTCGGCAAAGACTGCGTGATCCTGGCAGGCCAGATCGATTTTGTTGACCACCAGCAGGATTTTTTTGTCCCCTACGGACTCATAAAGCCTGGTGTCGGCATCTGTGGGAGGCTGGCTGCCGTCGACGATCAGCAGCACCAGATCCGCCTCCGCCAGTTTTTTCCGGGCCCGGACAATGCCCATCTCTTCCACCTCTTCCGCATTGTCGCGGATGCCGGCCGTATCAATGATGCGCACAGGCATTCCTTTGATATCGATGAATTCCTCGATGGTGTCCCGGGTGGTGCCGGGGATTGCCGTGACAATGGCCCGCTCTTCCCGCAACAGGGCGTTCAGCAGGCTTGATTTGCCGACATTGGGGTGGCCGAGGATAATAACCGAGATGCCGTCACGGAAAATCTTACCCTGCCCGGCGGACCTGATGAGCTCCTGCAGAGGGATGATGATATCGCCCTCGAGCTTTTCGCCCATTGCCCGGGCATTAATGATTTCAACGTCATCTTCCGGAAAATCGATGGCAACTTCAATAATGGCGCGCATGGAGATGAGGGCGGTGCGGATGCTGCTGACCACGGCGCCGAGGCGACCCTGCAGCTGGGACATGGCCAGGCCGAGGCCTTCCCGTGTTTTGGCCTGCAGCAGCTCGATGACCGCCTCAGCCTGGGTCAGATCGATACGGCCGTGCAAAAAAGCCCGTTTGGTGAATTCCCCCGGCTCGGCAAGGGAGGCGCCGAGAGCGACGACCCGGCTCAGGATATCCTGCAGGACCAGATAGCTCCCATGGCACTGAATTTCGACAATGTCCTCCCTGGTGTAGGTTTTGGGAGCCTGCATGTAAACAGCCATCACCTCGTCAATGGCCTGATTTGTTTGCGGGTCTTTAATCCAGCCATAATAGAGCCGATGGCTGCGGAATTGGGTGGTATCGCAGTTCGGGAAGAAAAGGGTGGCCATGATGGACAGGGCCTGGCTGCCGCTGATGCGGATAATGCCGATGCCGCCGGGGCCGGGAGGAGTGGCGATGGCGGCTATGGTTGTTTCTACGTTTCGGGGGACGGACGTGTCAGTTGTGGTATCGGCCATTGCAAGGAAAAAGACAATTTTATAATAGTTTTCAACATCCTGTCAGAGGTTGTCACTATTATCAAATATCATTCCGGAATTGTCAATTTTTCCTTCCTGCCTTTTCTTCGCTGCGGTTTTTTACGAATGCGCCCCTTGCCGGGCAGATATATGAGGATTTTCTTGAAAAGGCCGTCACCCACACTGCGGCTGCGAATGGTTTTATCCTCCTGCAGAACAAGATGAACAACCCGCCGTTCCGCCGGATTCAAAGGCGGTATGGTCCGTGTTTTTTCCGTCTCCTTCACCTCCTGGGCCAGTTTCAGGGCCAGTTCCTGCAGTTCCACCTTGCGAGTTTCCCGGAAGTCTCCCGCATCAATGGAAAACATGATTTTCTGGGGGAATTTCTTGCCGATGATTTTCCGCATCAGGTACTGGATGCTGTCCAGAGCCTGACCATCTTTGGTGATCAGCTCCTCAATATGCTCACCGCTGATTTTCACCTGGGCCTTATTATTTATATCCTCCAGCACGATTTCCGAGGGGAAGCCCATAAGGTTCAGCAGCTGTTCCAGATCGGCTTTTATCTGCGCAAGGATTTCGGGGGTCAGGGGAACCGCCGGTTCCTGGGGACGATCAGCCGGGGCGCGTTTCTTTTTGGGTTGCTCCGCGGGCAGGGATTGGACTGCAGGGGGTGGTTGCTCGTCAGTTGGCTGGGCCACGGCAGCTGGGGCGGCTGGTTGCGGTTTCTCCTGCACTGCCGGACTTGCCACAGGTTTGCTTTGCCGCTGCGGTGCAGGCCCTGTTTCCAGTTTTTTTTTCGTGGCGCGAATAATTGCCTGTTTGCGGCAGAGGCCAAAAATTCCTGAAGAACCGGTTGAGAGGATTTCAATGTTCAGTTCTTCCCGGGGGATGCCCAGCTTGTCGCAGGCCATGGTAATGGCTTCGTCAACGTCTTTCCCTTTAAATTCCTGTTTTGAGCCCATATTTATCTCCAAATTGAATGACGGTGCTGCTCTTTCGGCAATAAGGTGCGGATTCCCGCAGCCTGTTGTCAATCCGCCTTGTTAATGACATACTGCTGGGCCATGGCTAAGAGATTGTTGACAAACCAGTAGAGGACCAGTCCCGAGGCAAAGTTGAGAAACATGAAGGTGAAAACAACAGGAAGAAACATCATGATCCTGGCCTGGGTTGGGTCTAGGGTAGACGGGGTCATTTTCTGCTGGAGAAACATCGAACCGCCCATCAGCAGAGTCAACACCGGAATGCCGCCCAGCATGGGAATATCAAAGCCGATAAAAAGGCGGTCAGGGGCGGACAGGTCGGTGATCCACAGCATGAACGGGGCATGGCGCAGCTCGATGGTCTGCAGCAGAACCTTGTACAGGGCAAAAAAGACGGGGATCTGGAGAATCATGGGCAGGCAGCCGCCCATGGGATTAACCTTGTAGGTCTGGTAGAGCTGAATCATTTCCCGGTTCAGTCTCTCTTTGTCGTTGCCGTATTTTTCCCGCAGTTTTGCCATTTTCGGCTGCAGTTTCTGCAGGGTTTTCATCGATTTCATGCCCTTGTGGGCAATGGGCCAGAAAAGGGCCTTGATGATGATGGTGACCATGATGATGGCCAGTCCGTAATTGTGCAGGAAGCCATAGAGGAAGTTGAGCAGATACAGCATCGGTTTGGCCAGAACATCAAACCAGCCGAAATTGACGATCTTGTCCAGGTCATGCCCGGCCGCTTTCAGGGTGCGAATCTCTTTGGGGCCGAAATAAATGGTGTAGGAATAGCGTTTCTGGGTCTGGGGAGGCAATACAACAATATCTCCCCCCACAACGGTTGAAACGGTTTCATCTCCTGTCAGGCTGAATTGGACGCTTTCCTGACTGCTGGCATCAGGGATGATGCCGGTCATGAAATAGGTGTCTTCATAGGCAACCCATGTCAGTTTGCCTTTGCGGATCTGGTCGCCTTTTTTCAGGTCATCGGGTTTGATCTCTTCCAGGGCGCCGTTTTTAAACAGAGCCGGTCCCTTGAAAACAAAGGTGTTGGCGTCGTTGTCAGTGAACGGTTTGTTGGTCAGGGCCAGAAACGGGGCACCCTGCAGCTGATGTTCGGCGGATGTGTTGCGAACATCCACCGTCAGGTTGATCAGGTAATCATTTTCGGAAAAAGTCATGGTTCTGGTCAATTCCAGCCCTGACGGAGTCTGGCTCAGCAAGGTAATGGATTTTCCCGTACCGGTGACCTGCAGCTTGTCTTTGTCGGCCCGGTAAACCGGCACGCCGGCTTTCTGCGGTTCCACGCCCCAGGAGAAAAAGAGCGGCAGTTCCCGGGGGGAGGTGGTTTTGATCAGCTCTTTGGGATCGGATTGCGGGTCGAGCTGTTCCCGGTATTTTTTCAGCTTGAAGCTTTTGATGCCGCCGCCTGTTTCGGAAATAACCCCTGAAAAGAGGTTTGTCTCGACAGTGATATCGCGGCCATTGTCCACGACAAGTGGCGGTTCTTCTGACGGTGCCGCGGTGATTGTCTTGACCGGTGCGCTTGAGGGAGAGGTCTCGCCTGGATCAACAACGGCGGCCTGCTGAACCTCCTGAGCCTTCTCCTGCGGGGGGGGGGGTGCGAAAAAATACTGATAACCGAGCAGTATGGCGAGCGATAGCACGATGGCTATAAAAGCTCTCTGGGTATCCATGTCACATTCCTTATTATTTTTTTACGGGGTCATAGCCGCCGCGGCAGAATGGCTGGCAGCGCAGAATACGGTAGCCAGCCAGCAGGGACCCCTTCAGGGAACCATGTTGTTTGATTGCCTCGATTGCGTAATGGGAACAGGTGGGAGTAAAACGGCATGCCTGAGGTAACAGAGGTGACAGTATCGTCTGATAGCCTCGTATAAGAAAAAGGAGTAATTTTTCCATGCTTATCTGCTCTCATTACCGATTATGGCCGGACAAATGATGGACCGGCCATGGAAAATAACTGAACTCCATCGAGATTATGCCAGCGGGAGATTGCGCAGGAGCGGCCTGACGGCACGTTCCACTTCCTGGGGGGAATCGGGGGGGAAATCTTTGCGGACAGCGATGACGATGTCTGACGAAGGAGAGATAAACTGTCTGTTTAGTCGATAGAATTCTCTGATGATTCGTTTGATTCTGTTGCGCGCAACAGCCCTCTTGACACCATGGACACTGATGCCCAGTCTGCTTGTGTTCAACCCGTTGGGCATGAAAATAAGGCTGAATTCTTTCCCGCGAAGCCGTTTGCCGTTTTGATAAACAGCTTGAAATTCCTGAGGCTTACTGAGCAGAGCCGCCTTGGGCAGCGTCTGTCTGGCCTTTCCCGTATCTGGCATAACTGCCGGGCTTATGCGGAGAGGCGCACACGACCCTTGGCGCGACGGCGGCAGATAACGGCCCGTCCCGCTTTTGTTTTCATCCGGGCCCGGAATCCATGGGTGCGGCTGCGTTTGATATTGCTGGGTTGGAAAGTACGTTTACTCATAACAATTGTCCTCGGGAAAAATTATTTGCCAGCCATAGGCAGTCTGTTTAAAAGCCAAGGGGGCTCATGTGCCGTTTCTTCTGTTCCGCAATAATAGTGGAACTATGAGCGCTGCCCTCTACTGAATAATATTAAAAATGAATTTTGTAAAATAGCATTGTGCGGGCATCTTGTCAAGATTGACTATTCTTCTTTTTCCGGTTCAAGGTCCAGGCCGAAAATTTTTCTCGTGAAATCGAGCTTGAGGCGTTTGTCATCCTGGGTATGGCCTTGTTTGAGAAAGAGAATGGGATCATGCAGCATCTTGTTGATGATTGACCCTGCCATTTTCTCGATGGATTTGATGTCCCTGGCGCTGAGGTTGCAATGCGAAAGGGTCTTGGCAAGTTCGGCTTTGGCGATGGTGTCGGCTTTCCGACGCAGGGCCGCGATGGTGGGGGTGAGCTGCATGTCTTCAAGCCATTGAAGAAATTTCAGCGTCTCCTCGGTGACGATACGCTCAGCCCGCAGTGCCTCCTGTTCCCTTTCCGCCTTGTTCACCTCAACCACCTGGCTGAGATCGTCAACATCGTAAAGATAGACGTTGTCCAGGTCGTTGAGTTTGGGATCAAGATCCCGTGGAACGGCTATATCAATGAGAAAGAGCGGCCGGTTCTTGCGCTGTTTCATGATGGGTTTGACATCTTCCTGGTGCAGGATCAGGCCGCTGGCGCCGGTCGAGCTGACCATGATATCGACAAGCTCCATCTGGGCGTGCAGTTCCGCCAAGCCAACGGCCTTGCCGTTGAAGCGTTTGGCCAGATTGACCGCCCGCTCCAGGGTGCGGTTGGCAACAATCACCTCGGAAATGCCCTGGTTGACGAGATGTTCGGCGGCAAGCTCCGCCATCTCGCCGGCCCCCACCAGCAGCACCTTTTTGCCCTCGAGGTTGCCGAAGATTTTCTTGGCAAGCTCCACGGCGGCATAACTGATGGAAACTGCGCTGCCGCCGATATTTGTTTCGGTGCGGATACGCTTGGCCACGGAAAAGGCCTTATGCAGGAGACGGTTCAGGATGACGCCGGTACATTCGCGGTCTGCAGAATTGCGGTAGGCATCCTTCAGTTGGCCCAGGATCTGCGGTTCGCCGACCACCATGGAATCGAGGCTTGCCGCCACTCGGTAAAGATGGGTGATGGCGTCTGCTCCCCGGTGCAGGTAAATGAAATTGTCAATATCGCTTTCCTTGATGTTGCTGGAGGCAAAAAGAAATTTTTTGATGGACTGAATGGTCTCGGTCTGATGGGGGCTGGTAAAGATCACCTCGACCCTGTTGCAGGTTGACAGGAAACAGAATTCCGTACAGTTGGGGATTTCTTTGAGTTTTCTGAAAGGCCTTTCCGGGTCACTGGTAAAGGCCAGCTGTTCGCGGACCTCAACAGGCGCGGTTTTATGGTTTACTCCCAGAATCAAAATGGAATCAACGAACATATGAGTGGACTCCCGGCAGCAGAAAGGTCACACCCCACAGGGTGAACAGAACGGCAATGAAGCCGATGATGGCCAGAATGGCAGCCCTTTTTCCGCGCCATCCCGCGATAAAGCGCTGATGCAGCATGGCGGCGTAAAGAAGCCAGGTGATAAGCGACCATGTTTCCTTCGGATCCCAGTGCCAATATGCCCCCCACGCCTGTTTCGCCCAGAAAGAGCCGGTGATGATGCCAAGGGTCAGCAGGGGAAAGCCGACGGTCAGGCAGTGCTGGATAAGATTATCCAGCGCCTCCAGGGAAGGCAGGCGGCTGTAAAAGACGCCAAAGCGCTTTTTTTTCAATTCCCGTTCCTGCAGGAGATACATCAGGCCGCTGCAGAAGCCCATGGCCATGAAGCCGTCGGCAATGATGGCGATGCTGGCGTGCACCGGCAGCCAGGCGCTCTGCAGGGCAGGCGGCAATTCCGCGATGGCCTGGGACGAAAGGGCCGCAATTGTCATGAGGGCCGCAATGACAATGGAGACAAAGGTGCCGAAATTCTTCACCTGATAACGCCAGCGGAAGGAGAGAAAGGCCCAGGTCATGGACCAGGCGAAAAAGGAAACCGTGTCATGATGGGTGGTGAGCGGCGTATGGCCTGCCAGGAAATAACGGCCGAGGATGGTCACCGTATGCAGGACCCCGGCTCCGAAGAGCATACAGCGGGCCGCTGTCCGGATTGTCTTTTTCTGGGTGATGAAAAAGACAATATAGGTCGTGGTGGATAAATAATATCCGATGAGCGAAAGTGAAAAAAGCATGCGGAAATTCTCCGTTGAGTCTTACGCTGTTTTTATTGTCCAGCGGGCCCGACAAGGTCTTCCATAGCAATATCCTTGCCAAGGATAGAGCGGATGTGGTCCGTCAGGGCCTGCCAGTCCTGCATGCGCAGCCAGTCAATCATATCCCTGTGGAGCAGATTTTCAAAAATAATTTTGTTTTTTTCGTGCGGCAGGCCCAGGTCAAGCACGATGGGGCGCAACCTGCCGAGAACCTGGAGCAGCAGATCATAATCGTCCGTGTATTGTTTTTCCAGATTTTTCCGCAGCTGCTTGGCCAGGGCGGGGCTTTTGCCCGCGGTTGACACGGAAATGGTCAAATCACCCCGGCGCACCGTGGCGGGTAATATGAAATTACACCATTTTGGCACATCGGCAACGTTGACGAGGAGATTGTGTGCTTCAGCCTCCTGGTATACCTCTTGCTGGACGCTGACGTCATCGGTGGCGGCAATGACCAGGAAGGCCCCGGCAAGATCGCCCTGCCGGTATCCGCGCTTGAGCCATGTTATGGAGCCGTCCTGCACAAGGGGCACCAGTTCATCGTCAAGCTCGGGACTGATCACCGTTACGTGGCCATGGCTGGCCAGCAGTGACTTCGCCTTGCGTGCTGCGACCTTGCCGCCGCCGATGACGATACAGTTGCGGGAACGAATATTCAGACTGATTGGGAAATAATTCACGTCGATTACTTTTTCCGGGGAATATGTACTCTTATCTTACCGACAAGTTTTGCGGCAAAACGTTCCGCGTCGGATTGCCCGCCGACAATGGAGCCGAAATGCATGGGTACGGCAACCTTGGGGTTAATGGCAATGGCTGCCTGCGCCGCCTCCTCTGCGGTCATGACATAGGTGCCTGACACGGGCAGCAGGGCGATATCGGCGGCATAGTTCGCCATTTCGGGGATGTGGTCGGTGTCTCCGGCATGGTAAATACGAACACCCTCAACCGTGACGATAAAGCCGAGCCAGTTGTTGGCCTTCGGGTGAAATTTCTTATTGATGTTATAGGCGCGGACCGCCTCGATGGTAAAAGGGCCGCAGGTGATGGTCTGGCCGGGTTGCATGGCTTTGACGTCGGCTGCGAGCTTTGCCGCAGATAGCGGCTCGGCGATGATGACCGTTGATTCCTGTCTGATTTTTTTTATGTCATCCGGGGAGCAGTGATCAAAATGTTCATGGCTCACCAGAATAATGTCGGCCGGCGGAAGATCGCCGGAAAGTTGAAAAGGATCAAAATAGACGATCTGCCCTGCAGCACGCAGACGGAAACAGTCATGCCCAAGCCACTCTAGATTGCTCAGTATTTTTTCAATCATAATATCCCCCTTGCAGGTGCGGCGAAGAATATCTGCCAAAATTTATTTGTACTGCTATAATCAATTTGCCATCCGGCGTCATCCACAATATGGGTACCCTATTGATTTTGAAATACATATTTCGCGGAGGAAAATATGCAAAAAGGAACTGTCACGGTGTCCACGGCAAACTCGATGGAGTTGGTCGATATCACTGCCAGGATAGAAAAAGAAATCACAAAAAGCAAGATAACTGATGGCCTGTGCCATCTTTATAATCCCCATACCACCGCCGGACTCACTATTAATGAAGGGGCGGATCCGGCGGTACGGGCCGATATCATCAGGGCGCTGAAGAAAATCATTCCTTTCGGGCTGGATTATCAGCATCTGGAAGGCAACTCGCCATCCCATGTGCTGGCTTCCCTGTTCGGTTCATCTGTTACTGTCTTTGTGGAAAACAGCAGGTTGCAGCTCGGCACCTGGCAGAAGATTTTTTTCTGCGAGTTTGATGGGCCGAGGACAAGAAAGGTGCATTGGCGCGTGATCTGACGTTTAATGCTCCTGTATGCCTTTACGCAGTTGGGCCAGTTCCCGCTGGCGGATATATTTCATGATCCGTTCCTCTTCCGGTCTGCCCGGGGAAAAGCGGACACCCAGGCAGAACAGGCGGAATTTACTGTTGGCAAAGGCGCGGACAATCTCCCCCTCTTTGATCTTGAAGCGCAGGATCCCGTTTTCCGCCCCGGCTGCGACATCGTCTGACGGTATGGTAATGATGATGTTTTTGATGGTATGATGCTGTTGCGGCATGTCTTTCAGGGTTTTGGTGCAGAGCAGCATGCCCCCGGCGCTGAGATCCTGCATATTAAGCTTGCACTTTTTCTGGTTATACAGGAAAGTAGCCATGCTTCCCTCAGGGAGACTGATCCGGTAGTGCTGCCGGCGCTGGAGGATGAATAATTCTTCCGGTGGTTTGAGAACAAGAGAGTTGGCGGAGGATGACTTCAGCTCAGCGTTGAAGTGGCTCCACAATTTTGCCGGATTGCGGAAGATCACCCTGAAGGCAGTATGGGTTGCTGGCCAGTCTTTCGGTTTATCGACCACGATTTTTTCGTGGTTGGCTTCAATGATAATTGTGCCGCCGGACTGATACCCTTTGTGCAGCAGATTGACAAAGATCCGTTTTTCCAGCAGCCAGTTCAGCGTATTGCTGATGATATGCCCGGACCTGGTATAATCATAGCCCGCATGATGAGCAACCCAGCTGAAGGAGGCAGGGTCATTGCTTTTGGCTGATGTCATGTGATCATTTGTTAGTAATTGAAATAAATATAAATATCATAGCAGATGCAGGGGCCCCAATCCATGGAAAGATCACTTCTCCAAAAAAAAATCGATCCGGCTGAGATATGTTTCGGCCTCAACAGGGAAACCGATGAGCGCTCCCTTGCCGCTTTCCTGCAGATGTTTACCGCGCCCGCCATGCTGGAGGCACTCATCCCCCGCCTCTCCGATGATGATATCGAGGCAACCGTTGATTTTCTGACCAGGCTTATGAAAAAGCATCTGCAGGAAGATGAATATCATTCCCTTTTTCTGAACGAGGACAGGTAGTGCATTGCCCAATCATAAAAGATCTTCGCTCTTATATCAATGTTTTACGCAAGGAATCAGACCTGCTTGAAATAGACGTGGAGGTTGATCCGTATCTGGAAATAGCCGAGATCCATCGACGGGTGATCGCCCGGGGTGGACCCGCCCTGCTTTTTAACAAGGTGAAGGGCAGCCGCTTTCCCGTGGCCACCAATCTGTTCGGCACGGCGCGGCGCATGGAAATATCCTTTGGCCATCGGGCCCAGCAGTTTGTGGCAGACCTGGTGCGGGCCGTCGAGGTCCTCATGCCGCCAAGTTTCGGTAAAATCTGGTCAATGCGCGGCCTGGTGCCCCAGGCGGCAAGGATCGGCACCAAAATAATCAAAAACGGCCCTATTCTGGAAAACTGCATGAGACCGGCCCGGTTGACGGAGCTGCCCATGCTCACCTCCTGGGAAACGGACGGCGGCGCTTTTGTGACGCTGCCCCTGGTGTACACGGAGCATCCCGGCGGCCGGGGCCATAATCTCGGCATGTACCGCATTCAGCGCTATGATGATGTGACAACCGGCATCCACTGGCAGATCCATAAAGGCGGCGGTTACCACTACCATGAGGCGGAGGCCCGCAATGAAAGCCTGCCCATGACCCTGTTCATCGGCGGTCCGCCGGCCCTTATCATGGCAGCCATTGCCCCGTTGCCGGAAAACCTGCCTGAGTTGATGCTGGCCGCATTGCTGCTTGGCGAGAAGCTGCCCATGGTGAAAGATCCGGCCGGGGGCCACAATCTGGTCGCCAATGTCGAGTTTGCCGCCAAGGGTGCGGTGCCGCCGCATATGCGCCGTCCGGAAGGTCCCTTTGGAGATCACTACGGCTATAACTCCCTGACCCATGACTACCCGGTCTTCCAGGTTGATCGGCTCTACCATCGTCATGACGCCATCTATCCTGCCACGGTGGTAGGCCGCCCCAAGCAGGAGGACTTTTATATCGGCGATTTCCTTCAGGATCTGCTGTCGCCGCTTTTTCCGATGGTCATGAGCGGGGTGAAACAGCTCAAAACCTTTGGTGAGGCCGGTTTTCACTGCCTGGCCGCCGCCCGGGTCAGGGATCGCTATCCACGGGAGGCCTTTGCCTCCGGGCTGCGCATCCTTGGCGAAGGCCAGCTGTCGCTGACGAAATTTCTCATCATCACCGACGGTGATATCAACATTGACAATTTTGCCACCCTGTGGGTGCATGTGCTGGAAAGGGTGAACTGGCAGCGGGATCTGTTTGTTTTTGCCAATGTCTCCCAGGATACCCTTGATTATACCGGGCCTTCGGTCAATAATGGCTCAAAGGCACTGCTGATGGGACTTGGCCGTGAAGTAAAAAACGTGTTGCCCCGCACCTTTCATGGGGAGCTGCCGGCCGGTTGCCTGGCCGCCAAGGCCTTTTTGCCCGGCACCCTGGTTGTCGAATGCGTCGGCTATGAAGCGGAGAAATCTCTGCCGCAGCGGGTCGCCGCCGAGGCCGCCTTTGCCGATTGGCCGGTTGTGCTGCTGGTGGATAACCTGCGGGAGGCGACAGTCAGTCTCCAGGAATTTGTCTGGACCTTTTTTACCCGTTTTGAACCGGCTGCCGATATTTATTCCGCCAGCCAGAGCATTCGCCGTTTTCATGTGGGGCTTGCGTCGCCCATTGTCTTTGATTGCCGTCTCAAGCCCTGGTATCCCCATGTGCTTGAAGTGGATCCCGCTACCAAAAAGCTTGTTGACGATAAAATAGATTCCCTGCTGCCGAAGAATCTGCGCTGATTTTTTGCCGGGCATAAAAAAAGAGGGGTTGTTGCAGGAAAAGAAACAACAGCTCTTTTTTTAAAAATAGCTTGGCTGTGGATGGGGAGTTACTGCTGATTGCCCAGCAAGCCGCTGCGCCTCCTGCTATGTTTTTCGGGTCATAACCGGCAAAACAGCCATTTCCGTCGGCAAGAACCCGAACCGGCGCGTTTGCAGGATATGTTTTCGTGGTTATATTATAATTGATGCATTGCTAAAAACTGAAAATTAACCGCAGAGAGCACAAAGCCCACAGAGATAACTTGTTGAAAATAAAAATATTTTCTCTGTGATCTCTCTGTGCTCTGTGGTGAAAAAAACTAGTTGCGAGTTCATCGATTACGGAGTTTTGCTTTTTTCGGGAGAAAAAAACTATCATGCCTGTTTTGTCGCAAACGGGGGCAGGCATCTCGGGCAAAAGATCCATCTCTTTGAACTGATTATCTTTTATTTGTTAAAGAATATTTTTTTTTTGACGATATGTAATATTGAAGTTATGGTTAAAAAGGGGCTGCAGGTCGTTGACAAAAATCGCCGTTGATCCAGAGTGGAGGCACGAGATGAAGATAACCAATCTTCAGGGTACGCAAAATATTGGTCAGTCAGACCAGAAAAGGTCGAAACCCATTTCCGGGGCTGATTTTAAAGATCTGCTGGAAGTAGAGTTGCTGTCCGTATCTTCCTCAGCCGCTGCGGGCTCCGCCAGCCAAAGCTCTTCCGCCGGTCAGGTTACCCCTGGTTTGCGTATTGAGAGTCTCTCTGTTGCGGAAGCGACCATTAACAGTCTTGAGTCATTTGGTTCTGCTTTAAATAATCTTCGCCTGCCGGCAGAAGACCTTGAGCCTCTTGTCGAAGCTTTGGAGGAAGAGACCGGTTCTATTCTTGATCTGAAGGAAAGGCTCCCGGCCGAAGACCCTCTTGCCAGACTGCTTGAGCGGGTCGCCACGGTTTCCTATGTTGAGGCGGCCAAGTACCGGAGGGGGGACTATCAATAGTCTCCTTTTCTCTTCCCCTTCCCGCTCCGGTAAATGAAAGAGCGTTTGCAGAAAATTCTTGCCCGGGCAGGCGCCGGTTCCAGGCGCACGGCCGAAAAGTACATCAGCGCAGGGAGAGTCTCCATTGACGGCAAGGTCGTCACCGACATGGGGGTCAAGGTTGATCCCGCAGCTCATGAGATCCGTCTGAACGGCAAGCCCATCCATTCCTCTGAAGAAAAAATCTATATTCTGCTCAATAAGCCAACTGGCTACGTCACCACCCTGAGTGATCCCCAGGGCCGTCCCATTGTCACCTCGCTTTTGCAGGGAATCGTCCAGCGGGTATTCCCTGTCGGCAGGCTTGATCTCGATACGGAAGGCGCCTTGCTGCTCACCAATGACGGGGAACTTGCCCAACGCATCCTGCATCCGAGTTTTGAAATCACGAAAACCTATGTGGCCAAAGTTGTCGGCCGCCCCTCCGTTGAAGCCAGAGAGCGCCTGGCCAAGGGAATAGAGCTGGAAGGTCGCCGGACCTCTCCTGCCCAGCTCAAGGTGCTCCGTGAAACCAGCCAGTTCTCCGTAATTGAGATAGTTATCCATGAGGGGAGAAAACGCCAGGTGCGCAAAATGTTTGCCGCCATTGGCCATCGTGTTCTGGCCTTAAAGCGTATCGCTTATGGCAGACTGAAGCTTGGCTCTTTGCCCACCGGAAAATTCAGAATCATCGGCAAAAAGGATATTGAAAAGATCCTTGCCTGCAAATAGATTTCCCCTCTTTTTAGTAAAAATTGTATTTTTTTTGTAAAATGCCTTTACATTCCGACATTTATCTGTATAAGATATTTTCGTTGGATTGGAAAAAAGGAGCAATGTCGGGAGGTTAGAGGTTTGGCCTCTGATGTCGTCAAGAAAAGATTTTTGCTGATTATTTATAATAAAAGCATGCTGTTACATGTTCCGTGTTGAATGTGTAACATTGTTTATAACTGATACGTTCGGGAGACCAGGATGAACAAATCAGAATTAATTGAGGCCATTGCCCAGCAGGAAAATCTGCCGCACAGGGAAGCCAGCTCAATAACCAACACCATTCTGGAGACCATGATTGACACCTTGGCCTCCGGGGAGAGTATCGAGATCAGGGGCTTTGGCAGTTTTGTCATCAAGGAGTATGAATCATATCAGGGGCGGAATCCCAAAACAGGAGAGAAAATTGAGGTTCCCCCGAAAAAGCTTCCTTTCTTCAAGGTCGGCAAGGAGCTGAAAGAACGTGTGAACAAAAACTCCTGAATTCAGGTCTTAGCTATTTTCTTCTGCGTAATCTTCCCCGCCCTCTCGGCAGAGAAAGGGTGGGGAGGATAACCTATGCGTCCTGTGATGAGCCGGCAATCACCCCCACCAGATCATAGGGATGCGCCTCCGTTATCTTGACCATGACAATTTCTCCTGCTGCACACTGACCGTCAGTGATGTAGACGCATCCATCTATTTCAGGCGCCTGAAACCGCGCCCTGCCTTCCAGCAGCAGATCGGTTTCCTGGCTGAATCCTTCCACGAGAACAGGGATTGTCCTGCCGACAAGCTCTCTGTTTTTCTCCAGGGAAATCTGTGACTGCAGCTCCATCAGATAATCGTACCGTTGTTGTTTGATTTCCTCCGCACACTGCTCGGCATAATGTTCCGCCGCACATCCTTCCTCATTCGAATAGGTGAAAATGCCCACGTTGTTCAGTCGATACGTTTTGAGGAAACCGGCCAGTTCTTCCACGTCCTGGTCCGTTTCACCCGGGAAACCGACAATGAAGGTTGTGCGGATGGCAGCATCCGGCACCTTGGCGCGGATGCGTTCCAGCAGTTCATGCACCTGGCGGCCGGTGAAGGGCCGCTTCATTTTTTTGAGCACTCTGCTGCTGATGTGCTGCAGGGGGATATCCAGATAGTTGAGCAAGCGCTCCTCATCTGCCATGAGCGCCAGGAGATCATTGCTGATGCGGTTGGGGTAGAGATAAAGAAGGCGGATCCAGTCTGCATGACACGAGTCTAAAAGAGTGGTGATCAATGCCGGCAGGTTTGCTTTTTTACTGCCTAGATCAATGCCGTAGGCTGTAACGTCCTGGCCGACCAGGGTGAGTTCCCGGACACCCGATTCAGCGAGTATTGCCGCTTCTCTTGCCAGGTCAGCCATTGGCCGGCTGCGCAGGGGGCCGCGGATGGAAGGGATGAGGCAGTAAGAACATCGGTTTGAGCAGCCTTCGGAAATTTTAAGATAGGCCCGATGCGGCGGGGTGGAAACCTTTCTGGGCATGGCCGAGTTCATGAGAAAGCGCGACGCGGGGACAATGAGGCGGTTGTGTTGTTTGTCCAAATCAGCCACAAGGGACGCTATGTGGTGGAAGCCGTCCACCCCGACAAAGAGATCGACCTCGGGAAATTCCTTGGGCAACTCCTTATCATAGCGCTGCACCAGGCAGCCTGTCACCACAAGCTTGACTCCTGGTTTTTTATCCTTGTATTGCCCGAGGAGGATAATTTCATCAATGGCCTCTTCCACCGCCGGCTGGATAAAGCCGCAGGTGTTGACCAGCAGCAGGTCCGCCTGATCCGGTTCCTGGCATACCTGGTATCCGGCGGCCTCAAGCAGGGCAAGCATGACCTCTGAATCAACCAGGTTTTTCGGGCAGCCAAGGCTGACCATATAGAGATTTTTGACCATATTCATTTAAGCGGCGAGTTGTGCGGTTGTCATGATAGGGGTGTTTATCGGCACGGTCAGGATGGCAATAACGGAGAGTTGCTCCCGGTCAGCATATGGTGCGGTGCATGTGTAGATCCAATACTTACTGTTGATCAGGCAACATTGCAAGCAAAGCTTGACAGGGCAAGAAAGATTTCCAGGCTCTTTTTTTGAAATGCCTTGCTGGCATATATCGGCCGCCAGGCGTCATGATACAGTTCGTCAGAAACAAGCATGGCCGCAGTAAGATTTACGCCCCGGTATGCCGCCACGGTGGAGAGGGCGGAAAATTCCATGTCAACTGCCATAATGCCCCGACGGCCATAGTCCTGCACCTTTTTCCTGGTCTCGCGATAGGGTGCGTCAGTGGTCCATATGGGCCCTTCCTGCACGGCATAACCGCATTGCCGCAGGAATTTGGCCAGTTGCCGGGACAAATCCCCATGAGGGGCAGGAGGTGAGGCAAGGGGATAGTGGGCGGATGTCCCTTCTTCGCTCAAGGCCCAGGTGGGCAGAAAAACAGCACCGGCTTGTAAGCCGGCCACCAGAGAGCCGCACCAGCCATGCACGATAACGTCCTTGCAGCCAAGGGCAATGAGTTTTTCAAGAGCGATGACTGCCGCCGGGGCGCCCAGGGCCGGACCAGCCCAGAAGATTGGCCGTTGGCCGGGAATTTCGAACAGGTTGCTGTGAAACAGGAAATGCTTTTTGCCGTTGAGTTCTCTTGCTGCTTTGATAATACGGGCAGAGTCCCCGGGATTAACGAAGAGGAGAACAGGTCCGGTGATGGCTGCTTCACCTTGCAGGCGGGATGGTTCGATCACGGTGTCAGACATGTGCGGGCGGCGCGAGACAATAAAAAAGGCCGCAGATACCTCTGCGGCCTTTTCCAATACTAACAGACAGCTTTTTCGGAATTAACCGAGCAGCGGGTTTGCATAGAGGAGAATCAGCGCGATAACCAGACCGTAAATGGTCAGAGACTCGATAAGAGCCAGACCAAGGATCATGGTAACGGTGATTTTACCGGAAACTTCAGGATTTCTTGCAACACCGGTACATGCGTTACCGGCAGCAGTACCCATACCGATACCACAACCACAAGCAGCAACGCCAACGGCTACTGCGGCAGCCAGACATACCAGCGCCAGGTTGACGCCGCCGAGCTGGATGTATTTCTCTAATGGGCCACCAGCTGCCATGGCAGCGTTTGCCAATCCCAAGACGCCACCTACAACCATCAAAGTTACCAGTACCTTTTTCATTTTACTTCCTCCTTAAGAAACGTTTTAATTTTGGCCTTCTTTCTTATGTAAAGATCTCAATCTTTTCTTTTAAGCGATTAATGGGCATGCTCCATGGCGCCTGTGCAGTACAGTATGGACAGCAGAACGAAAACCATGGTCTGAACAACGGAAACCAGAACACCGAGGCAGAGAATCGGCAGCGGGCCGAAAAAGGCGCCATACAGCATGAAGAGAATGGCGAGCAGTGTCTCTTTGGCCATAATGTTACCGAAAAGCCTGATGGACAGTGAGAGAATACGGGCCAGGTTACTGATTATCTCGATGGGCAGCATCAGGGGAATAAGCGCCACCATGGGACCGGTGAAGTGGTTGATGTATTTGATGCCATGATACTTGAGTCCGAGAATATGATGGGTTACCCAGACAATCAGGGTCATGCCGAGGGTGATATTAAGGTTTGAGGTGGGAGACATGAAACCCGGCATAAGACCCATCAGGTTTGCCACCAGGATGTAAAAGGCAAAGGTGGCAATCATCGGAAACATCATGGCCGCCCGCTCGGCGCCCATCTGGTCGGCCATGTAGCTTTCCAGCCCGCCGACGCAGACTTCCCAGAAATTCTGCTTGCCGTCGGGAACCAGTTCCAGTTTCCCCAGGGTCAGTTTAGGCATGATAATCAAAAAGGCCATCACCAACCAGGTATAGGTCAGATGCGGGGACACGAGTTTGGCGAGCAGCGTCTCGCCGACCAGTGTATGGGGAACTGGGAGGCCCAGCGCCTGCAGAACCACTGAAATAAACAGTATCGGATGTTCCATGATTTTCTCCTAAGCCTCTTTGGCCGTGAAATAAAACTTTCTAACTACGCTCGCCATGGTGATGCCGATGCTGATAACCACCACGGACAGGCCCATTAATAACCCTAATGGATGAACAATCTGCCGGCTGACCAGAATATACAGGATAAGAGCGATGGCGCTCAGCCTGGCATAATATTTCAGATAAAACTTGTATTTGGCCCTTTGTATCTTGCCGCTGTGCAGCAGTTTTCCCTGCAGGAAGTCTTTCAGGTCCTTTTTCAGATAAAAGAAGCTGATATTTGCCACCAGACCGCCGATTAATACACTTTTCGCTATCAGGACTGGATAGTACAGCCAGGCAAGCACCGAAAAAAATACCACGATAACCCAGCTCAGTATGTCAACCCGATGAATCAGGAATTCGTTTTGACCCTCTGCTGCAACGCTTTTCATTACAGATCCTTGCGTCTTGATATCTGATAGAGGTTCTTAAATCCTGCAACGATACCGAATGCTAAAAATATAAGGGTCAGCCATGGGCTCGTCTTATCATGGAATACCTTGTGGTCCAGATAATAGCCGATACCTAACCCGATGAATATGCTGGCACACATATGAAGGCCGATGGTGCCGAACACACTCATCAGCTTCATCCACTCCTTGCGGTTTCCGGACATATCAATTTCCCTGAGAAGCCCAAAGCCAGCTTGAATTTGCAATTAGCACGGTTTTAGACCAAAGTCAACGATTTTCAAATTAATTTTGTATTTTTTTGAATGACCATTCAGTCATTTCGAGGGTTCTCGCCAGATCTTCGCTGCTGTGGGCTGCCGAGATAAACATGCCCTCAAATTGGGAGGGAGCCAGGTAGATTCCCTGATCAAGCATCTCCCGGTAAAATTTACCATATTTACCGGCGTCAGCCTTCATGGCTGAATCGAAGTCGGTTATCGGGCCCTTGGCAAAGAACAGGGTCATGACCGACCCCTGTCTGTTGAGTGTAGCCTCACCCAGATATTTGTCAGCCAGTTTCTGCAGATTTTCAGCAAATTCAGCAGCTTTCATGTCCAGTTTCTCATAGAATCCGGGTTGTTGCAGGGCCTTCAAGGTGGCAGCTCCGGCGGCCATGGCCAGCGGGTTGCCTGATAAGGTGCCGGCCTGGTAGACCGGTCCGACAGGAGAAATCAGCGACATGATTTCCTTTTTACCGCCGTAGGCGCCGACCGGCAGCCCCCCGCCGATGATTTTGCCCAGGCAGGTGAGATCCGGCATGATGCCGAATTTCTGCTGGGCTCCGCCATAGCTGACCCGGAATCCGGTAATAACCTCATCGAAGATAAGAACAATGCCGAGTTCGCTGGTCAGGTCCCGCAGTTTCTGCAGAAATCCCGGGGCCGGCAGGACAACACCCATATTGCCTGCCACCGGCTCGACAATGACGCAGGCAATGTCATGGGAGCTGTTCCGCAGGGTTTTTTCGAGAATTTCTTCATTATTGTAGGGAATGGAGATGGTGTTTTTGACGATGTCATCCGGGACCCCGGGGCTGCCGGGAATGCCGAGGGTGATGATGCCGGAGCCTGCTTTGACCAAGAATGAATCGGCATGGCCATGGTAACAGCCATCGAATTTGACGATCACTTTTCTGCCGGTATAGCCCCGGGCAAGACGTACGGCACTCATGGTGGCCTCGGTGCCGGAGCTGACAAAGCGGACCATGTCCACCGAGGGCAGGGCGTCGGTGACCAGTCTGGCCAGTTCCACCTCCAGCGGGCATGGCGCGCCGAAACTGGTCCCGTTGGCCATGGCCTGCTGGATTGCCTCCATGATAGCCGGATAATTATGGCCAAGGATCATGGGCCCCCATGAGCAGACAAAGTCGATATATTCATTGCCGTCGGCATCGAAAATTTTTGCACCTGCGGCACGCTGGATGAACCGGGGATCACAGCCCACGGATTTACAGGCCCGCACCGGGCTGTTTACCCCGCCGGGGATGAGGCGCTGGGCTTCTGCAAACAAAGATTGCGAGGTCGTTGTTTTCACGGGATCTCCTTCTCTTGGAATCTTGTTGAAATCGTTATCGATTACTATCGGTTAGAGCGGATGAATCAATGGCGGCCACTATAGCATGCATCCACCCGGCATGTCAAAGTGTTAAAGACGGGGATTTTTCACAGTGCTTGCAGAGTTTTAAATTGCCATATATAGTATCCCATCATGGGAAAATTGAAACAGTTTATCCTGGGCAGTGTGGCCATTTATCTGCTTGCCGGCTGCACATCTCTGGTGGTCAGTTCGGTGGTTGAGCCGGCCGTTGACAACCTGCAGAAACAGACCGATCTGCAACTGGTTTGTGAAGGGGCGCCGGCCTATCTGCTGATGATTGACAGTCTGCTTGCCGACAATCCGGTAAACAGGCGGCTGCTTTTGACCGCCACCCAGTCCTACAGTTCCTATACCACGGCCCTGGCCGCCTGCGGCAGGATGGAGCGAGCCGCTCTGTTGAGTGAAAAGGCAAGGAACTATGCCCTTGACCTGTTGAACGGTTGCCTGCATCTTGCCGCGGATAAAGGCTATCCACTGGATGATCTGCATGGCGCCCTGGCCTCCTGTTCCAAAAGCGATGTGCCGTCCCTTTTCTGGGGAGGATATGGCTGGGCTCTGTGGCTGCAATATCAGGCCGGGGCCCCGGCCTCCCTGGCCGCCCTTGTCAAGGTGGAGGAGATAATGAAGAGGGTCGTGCAGCTTGATGAGGCATATTACCATGGAGCGGCCCATCTTTTCCTCGGCTCCTACTATGGGGCAAGGTCGGAGATGCTCGGCGGGAAACCTGCGGAGAGCCGTGTTCATTTTGAGCGAGCGCTCGAGCTCGGCGCCCATCAGTTCCTCCCGGCCCAGGTGGCATTCGCCGAGACCTATGCCAGAACTGTTTTTGACCGGGATCTCTTTGAGCAGCTGCTGGGGGAGGTTCTGGATTTTCCGCTTGAGTCAAGGCCTGACTTCGCTCTGGCCAATCAGGTGGCGAAAAAAAGAGCCGGCCAGCTGCTGGCAGACGTTGAGCTTTATTTCTGATGGCATGCTGAGAAATCTGCGGCTGCGACGGGATGGAAATGTCCCGTCGGTTACTGCCTGGCTTGGGAACTTCGCAGGAGGCCATCTTTATTGGTTTTTTTACTTATATTCCCTTTTCGTCACCATCTTCAGGAGCATTTCCATGCCTCGCTTACTCAGAATTGTCCAGGTCGCGCTCGTGATCATGGCTTTGGTCGGCGCTTTTCCGCCCCAGGCTGCTGCCGGCCCGAAATATCTTTTCAAGGTGGCTACCCTGGCGCCGGAAGGCAGCGTCTGGACCAAACGGTTCCGGGAGTTTTCCCGGGAAGTCGAGGACAAAAGCAACGGCGAGGTGGGTTTTAAGATCTATGCCGGCGGGGTCATGGGGGATGATCTGGCCATGTATCGCAAGATGCGGGTCGGGCAGCTCAACGGCGGCGGATTCACCATGACCGGGATTGGCTCTGTGGTCCCCGACTTCCGGGTTCTGGGCATTCCTTTTCTGTTGCACTCCTATGCAGAGTTGGACTGGGTCAAGCAAGGCCTGCTGGAACATTTTAACAAGACCTTTGCGGAAAACGGCCTGGAGCTTATTGCCCTGACCGAGGTCGGTTTTATCTACACCATGTCCACTGTGCCGATTGCCACGGTGGAGGAGTTGAAAAAGAGTACATGCTGGGCGCCTGATAATGACCCGCTCAGTGCCGGATTCCTGGAAACCCTTGGTGCCGCCCCCATACCCCTTTCCATCCCGGATGTCCTCACCTCATTGCAGACCGGTCTGATCGGGACGGTTTTTAATTCGTTTTACGGCTCCATTGTTCTGCAATGGTACAGCAAGGCCAACTATATAACCGATATGCCGTTCGGTTATGCCTATGGGGCGTTTCTGCTGGACCGCAAACAGTTCGCCCGTCTGCCGGCAAAGCATGGCGAGCTGATCAAAACTGCCGCGGCAAAGCATTTCGGCGTTCTGCTGGAGGACACCAGAAAGAGCAATGCCGAGGCCAGGTCCGTGTTGCAGGACAACGGCGTCACCCTGGTGAATCCTGATCCGGGAGCTTTAAAAGATCTGGAGGAGATCCGTGACAAGACGGTACTGAGGCTGAAGGGCAAGGCCTTTTCCGATGAGATTTATGAGGAGATGATGCGGCTGCTCGCCGAGTATCGCAGTCGATGACTTTAATCTATTATGAAGAACGTTGGCCTATGAAAGTTTTTGGCAGATGGGCGGCCGGGCTGCGCACTGCAGGGCAGCGGCTTGAGGAGACTTTTCTCTGTCTGCTGCTGGTCAGCATGATACTGCTGGCCTGCCTGCAGATCGCTCTGCGGGATATTTTTTCCGGAGGGCTGCTCTGGGCGGACCCGCTGCTCCGTTATCTGGTGCTGTGGTCCGGCATGTTCGGAGCGGCCGTGGCAACCCGCACCGGTAAACATATTGCCCTTGATGTCATATCCTATCTTGTGCCGGCCGGCATGAAAGCATGGCTGCAGTTGCTGATTCATTTGTTCTCCACCCTGGTAGCCGCTGCCCTGACCTGGGCCGCCGTCATCTTTGTCCGCAATGAAGCGGAGTTCGGCGGTACCTCGCTGCTCTCCATTCCTTCCTGGGCATGGAATCTCGTTTTTCCGCTGGCCTTTGCCCTGATTACCATCCGTTTTTTTGCTGCCGGTGTGGCGGATTGTATGGCAATTGCCGGCAAATCTTCATCCAGTGCCTCCTGATGGCCTCACTGACGTGACACTCTGCAAATATTTTACCTTGCTCATGGCGCTGCTCGGCACGCCGTTGTTTATCATCATCTCGGCGCTGGCCCTGCTGTCCTTTTACAGCGTCGGCATTGACGTTTCGGTCGTCATTATCGAGATGTCCCGCCTGGCGGATACCCCGCTTTTGGTTTCGCTGCCCCTGTTTATTTTTGCTGGCACCCTGCTGTCGGAAAGCGGCACGCCCCGGCGCATGCTCAATCTTTCCCGGCTGCTGCTTGGCTGGATGCCGGGGGGGCTGGCGGTGGTGGCCCTTGTGGTGTGTGCTGTTTTCACCGCCTTTACCGGGGCATCCGGGGTGACGATCTTTGCCCTGGGCGGCCTTCTTTTCCCCGCCCTGGTCAAGGACCGTTATTCTGAGAAGTTTTCCCTGGGCCTCATTACCTCCTCCGGCAGTCTCGGCCTGCTGTTTCCTCCCAGTCTGCCGCTGATCCTTTACGGGGTCATTGCCGAGGAGAGAATCGACCAGCTTTTTCTGGCCGGCATCGTGCCGGGCCTGTTGATGCTCGCTCTGCTGGTTGCTTACAGCATGCGTAAAGGGCCGCAGCTGGACCGGCGTTCAGGCGGACCATCCCGGGGGGAAATCATTGCCGGTCTGCGGGAGGCGGCCTGGGAGCTTCCCCTGCCGGTGATCGTACTGGGGGGGATTTACGGAGGTTTTTTTGTGGCCGGCGAGGCGGCGGCGGTGACCGCCCTCTATGTCCTGGTGGTGGAGGTGTTTATCTACCGGGATATCGCCTTTTCCCGCCTGCCTGCCATCATGGTGCAGAGCATGATGTTTTTTGGCGGCATCCTGGTGATACTGGCCGCCTCCATGGCTTCCACCAATTTCCTGGTGGACCGGGAGGTGCCCATGCGTCTTTTTGAGTTCATCCGGCACTATATCAGCAGTAAATATACCTTCCTGCTGCTGCTGAACATCTTCCTGCTGATTGTCGGCTCCATGCTGGATATCTTCTCGGCCCTGGTGCTGGTGGTGCCGCTCATTGTCCCTATTGCCCAGGGATACGGAGTTGACCTCGTTCATCTGGGCATCATCTTTCTGACCAATCTGCAGATCGGCTATTGCACCCCGCCCGTGGGCCTCAACCTCTTTCTGGCCAGCTATCGCTTTGAAAAACCGGTGGTGGATCTCTATGGGGCGACCCTGCCGTTTCTTGCCCTGCAGATGGCGAGTCTCCTCCTTATTACCTATCTGCCCTTCTTAAGCCTGTTTCTTGTTCGTCTGTGGGGATAACCCGTTGAAATAAAATAATTTGCCATCAAGTTTCAGCGACGGCATAACGAGCCGTAACGAAATACGCAAAATTGAAGAGGTTATTTCGGAACGGCTCCTGCCTTCCTGCCGCGCAGCAGATAAATAAAGGAAATAAATTTCTCCTGCTCAAAATGGCCCACCATTTCCTCTTTCATGGTCAGCATGGCTTTGAAGGGATCACGGGCCTCCGCATAAGCCCTTCTGGTGGTCAGGGCGTCATAGACATCGGCAATGGCGGCCATTTTGGCATAGTCGGAAATCCTGTCGCCTGTCAGCCCGCGGGGATAACCTTTGCCGTCATGTTTTTCATGGTGATGGAGAATGACATCAAGGGAGATGGCCGGGACTGCGCCAATCATCAGCTTATAGCCGTACTGCGGATGTTTTTTCATCACAGCGAACTCGTCATCGGTCAGTTTGCCAGGCTTATTGAGGATGGCATCGTCAATCCGGCTCTTGCCGATATCATGCAGAATGCATCCCAGGGCGAATTCCCGCAGATCATCCTGTTTGTCGGGATAGATGGTCTGCCACAGGCCTATGCTGAAAACAGCCACATTAAGGCAGTGGGTAAAGGTGTAATAATCATGGGAGCTCAGTTGCAGCAGGCTGGGAATGGAGGCCTGGTCGCTCAAGGCAAAATTGATGATATTGCCGGTAATGTCTTCCGTCCGCTTGAGATTGTCGCCGCTTCTGGGATCGGAGAAGATATCCTTCATGACATTGGCGGCACAGTTATAAATAATAGTTGATTTTTCCTTGAGAGGGATGTGGGGGTCCTCGATCAGCATGCCGATGAAGTTTTCTATGAGGTGGTGGAAATTTTTCTGATCTTCCTTCCGGATGTAGAAGTTTTCAAAACCGCTCGCCGCAATCACCTCCCTGACGTTGGACAGCATGGAATTCCTGTGCACCAGCAGAACCGGTTCCCGGTAATGCTGTTTGCCCGGCGGGATCGTATACAGATCAAAGGTGATCTCTCCGTACATCTTCAGCAGGCAATGCTTGCTGACAGGGAAATAATTGGCCAAAACTGGAGGAGGTTTTTCGTTCATTCCTTATGCCCAGGCAATAATTTGATGGAGCGCAGCCATGGCCATCACTGAGGTCAGCAGACAAATGGCTGCCATTTTCTGCCCTGGGATTCAGCCACCTCCCGGTTGCGGATTTCCCCGGCATGGACATTGATGCCCCGTCTGAGGGAGTTGTTGTCCGCCGCGGCTTGGAAAAGCCCTTTATTGGCTATTTCCAGGGCAAAGGGCAGGGTGGCGTTGGTCAGGGCAAAGGTAGAGGTGCGGGGGACCGCGCCGGGCATATTGGCCACGCAGTAATGGATGATGCCGTCTACAATAAAAACCGGGTCTGAATGGGTGGTGGGCCTCGACGTTTCGAGGCAGCCGCCCTGATCGATGGCCACATCAACAATAACCGCCCCTTTTTTCATCAGGGAGAGCATCTCTCTGGTAACCAGTTTCGGGGCGCTGCTGCCGGGGATCAGCACGGCGCCGACCAGCAGATCGCAGATGGCCAGCTCCTGCTCCAGATTGTGGATATTGGACATCAGGGTGTTGATGCGGCCGGCGAAGATGTCGTCAAGATAGGCGAGGCGGTGCAGGTCCGTATCCAGCACGGTAACGGTGGCCCCAAGGGCGGTGGCCACCCGGGCGGCATAACTGCCCACCGTGCCGCCGCCGATGATGGTGACGTGGCCATGGTCAACGCCGGGAACCCCGCCAAGCAGGATGCCCCGGCCGCCTTCCTCTTTTTCCAGAAAATGGGCGCCGACCTGGATCGCCATTCTGCCCGCCACCTCACTCATCGGGGCCAGCAGAGGCAGGTAGCCGTTGTCCAGCCGTACCGTTTCATAGCCGATGGCCGTTACCCCTCTTTGCCGCAACTGTTCCGTCAATTCAGGCAAGGGAGCAAGATGGAGATAGGTGTAAAGGATCATCCCCGGCCGCAGGTAGGGGCACTCCTGCGGCAGTGGTTCCTTTACCTTCATGATCAACTCGGCCTGCTGGTAGAGCTGCTCTGCTGCTGGAACAATTTCCGCCCCGGCGCGGACATATTCACTGTCAGCGATATCGCTGCCGCGGCCTGCCCCTTTTTCAACAAGCACCTTGTGTCCGGCGGCGGTCAGGGTTTTCACTCCGGCCGGCACGATGCCAACCCTGAATTCCCTGTCCTTGAGCTCTTTCGGCACTCCGATAATCATGTCATGGCCATCCTTTTTTCATGGGCGATATTGCCGGATTCCGTCTCTGACTTCCCAGGTCCTGGGTGCCTCTTTCCCTTAACCGCCATATCAGATGTCATTGCAATTCTGATCGCTGTTGTGGGACTGCGCTGTCGCCTTGGCCGGCAAGACCTTCACGGCTGGCGTGGCTGGTAACGCTTGCTCGTTGGGCGTAATATTCGAGGGTAAATCCATACAGGCCTGGCCACCGCTGATCAGGGACGCCAAGCCGTTCACCACCTCCTGCGCCTGAGCTGCCAATGCTGCCATGGATTCGGCGGCCGAGGCCGTTTCCTCGGCGCTGGCAGCGTTGCGTTGGGTGATTTTATCCACCTCAGTGACCGCCTGGTTGATCTGCATGGTGCCCTTGGCCTGCTCCTTGCTGGCATCGGCTATCTCGCTGACCAGGGAGACGACTTTTGTCGTCCGCTCGCTGACCGTGGCGAAGGATTCGCTGGTTTTGCGAGCCATTGCCGTACCTTCCTTGATCTGCCGGTCAGTCCGGTCAATCAGCTCCGCAGTGTTTTTTGCAGCTTCACCAGCCCGCATGGCAAGATTTCTGACCTCATCTGCCACCACCGCGAAGCCAGCACCAGCCTCGCCTGCCCGCGCCGCCTCAACCGCCGCGTTTAAAGCGAGGAGGTTGGTCTGAAAGGCGATTCCGTCGATGGTTTTGACGATCCTGGTTGTCTCGGCGCTGGCGTTTGATATCGCCTCCATGGAGGCAACCAGGGTGGTCATGGACGAGGAGGTGTGGCCCATCACTTCGACGACCTCCCGCATGAAGGTATCGGCATGATAAGCATTGTCGGCATTGCTGCGGCTCATGTTCGCCACCTCCTCCAAGGAGGCGGCCGCCTCTTCCAGGGCGGCTGCCTGGGAGGAGGCGCCATCGGACAGAGCCAGGCTGGCTTCGGAGACCACGGCGGAAGACTCCGCCACCTGCCGGCTATTGTCGGTCAATTCATCAATGAATCGCTGTAAGGGGCGGCTGATGCCGCGGCCAATAAAGAGGCCGATGAGCATGGAGATCACGGCCCCGGCCGCGATGACCGCGAGCAATCCCACCGCCACCTTGCGGGCGAAGCTTTCGCTCGCCTCGAGATTGCCCTGCACAGACTGCCGCGTCTGACCCGTAATGGCGTCGAAAATTTTCTCGGTGGCGGCGAGCGAGACCTCGGTCTTTTCCAGGTCGTGACGCGATAATTCCTCATACAGACTGAGCACCGCATGGATCGGGTCCATGATTGCAACCAGCTTGCGGTTGACTCCGTCGATGGAGGGGAGCACCTCAGCCACAAAGACATCTTTAGCCAGATCAACCTCGTCAATGTCGAGAAAATCCTGGATCTGCTTGACCGCCCCCACCCCGCCCCGCAGTTCGGCAAGCAGGGTATCCCTGCCCGCCAGCACGGCCTTGGATTCGGATTTGAGCTCGATCAACCATGTCCCGAAGTCCAGCTTCTCCACCTCCATGGGCACGTTGATTGGTTGCTTTTTCAGGATGGCGCTGTTGACCTTGAAGGCCCAGTCCCGGTATGATCCAAATTTGTTCTCCGCCTCCAGGGCCAGTTTCTGGGGATTGTCGATGGCCAGGGCGTCAATCTTCTGGCTGATGGCCACACTTTGCCGTGAGTCGGTGACCCAGGCCTGCCACTTGTCCCCGAAATCCTGCCAGAGGTCTGCGACACCGGCAGACTTCGGCAGCTTGTCAAAATCGGCGATGGCCTGGTCAGCGGCAGCCAGGGCCGCCTCGATGTCGGCGTATAACGCCATGCGGGTCGTCCTGCTTACTTCCGGATTGACCAGAGAGCGCACCGCGGCCTTGACTTGGCCCTGATTGGAGATGATGCGAGCGATGGCCTCCATGGCAGGGAGATCGGCCGAGCCGGTGACGCTCATCTTGGCCGTCACATAGCGCAGGCCATTCCACCCCAGACCGCCCACAACCAAACTGACCAGGGTCACAGCCGCAAAACCGGCGAGAATTTTGATCTGCAGGGATAGTTTCATGGACAACTTCTCCTTATCGCCCTCCCTTCTTATGGGGGTGGCCGCAGGAATTGAGTTCGTTTCTTCGTTACCGGAAGATTTCCCTTCCGGTAAAACCGGAGCGCAATGGCAGGGAAACATCCCGTGTCAAGGGTTTGTCCAGGCTCTCCTCACAAGACACCGGCATACAGCAGCTTTTTCCCTTTTGGCGTCGCTGCCGCCTTCCCTGCCGTGTGACCCATGCCAGCTTAATCGATAATCTGCTTCTGGCCTTCCGGTGACCTGAAAAAGTCAATAATTTTCTGAACATCCGGGGCCGGTGCACCTATGGTGATCAGGCCAAGAGGCCGATCGATCATATCGCTCTTGACGATTTTGGCCCCATCAGGATTCAAGTTGAAAAATCCGGCGCTGACCGCGCCAATGCCGCCCTTGTTCATAGTAACCTCACCGATCTCCAGGCGGGTACTCTTGACCTCAATGGCCCCAGGGGCATAGGGCGCCTTGTTCATAACCATCTTCTGGAAAACGGATTTAGTGGCGCTGCCAGCATGGCTGGTGACCACCACCACTGGCAGGTCAGGGCCACCCACCTCTTGCCAGTTGGCGACCTTGCCGGTATTGAGGTCGGCAAGCTGGGCCCAGGTCAACTGCTCCACCGGATTGTCCTTGTTGACGATCGGCACGATGATATCCTTGGTGATCTCATGGAATTGCAGATCTTCCGGCACCTTGACTTCACTGCCCGCCTCCCTGGCCACCTTCTGCGCGGATGCTATGGCATCCGCCAGGGTCTCGGAGGCGAGCGCCACCGTGGTTTTGCCGTCAAAGAGGGCAAGCATACCCTTGCCGGTGCCTACCCCCAGCACCTTGATCTTGACGCCGGTGGCATCCTCCAATGCTTTGGCGCCAGGTTCCAGGAAACGTTTCTGGCAGGTGGTCGAGCCCCACAGCTGGATTTCATCCCCGGCAATCGCATTTAAGACGGAAGCGGTCACGAACAAAACTGCCATGATCAGGGCCTTGGCGGTGAGCTGTTTCATAGCGTATCTCCTTAGTAACTTGAATTAATTAACAATATTCTATGCCGAATTTGGCGGTCACTCACTCCCTTCAGCCTATGAAATTCGAGATGCCGGGGTCAAGTTTTTTTTGGTTCTTTGCCCGGCCGAAGAGCAGTTCCGCCATAAGGTTATCAGCTGCAGGCAAAGAGGAGCTTGATTGGGTATAAACAAATGCAAGACGGTAGCAAAGAGGAGGAAGAGAATCCGGTGGACGCATAAAATCATCCAGCACCTTTTCCCTGTTTGGGGCAAAGCTGAGCATTTTGCGCCGGTGGAATTACCCACTGTTGCGACATTTAAATATTGACATGCGAGCCTCTTGGAAAATGAACATCTACTCCGATCGGCTAAAAATAACCTGTGAGGCGTCTTCCTTGTGAAATCATCCTTGCACAGAATATTTTTCTATCCATCTCGCTATGACGTTCATTTTGCAAGCTACTCATACAGTAGCTGATAGAGCCTGATAAATGAATGACAAGCTGTTGTGAACTTCCTTGACCTGCAGAACAGGCCTGGCCTATAATCAGGAAATAAAATGATATTTTGCGAAAGGAGAGTCTGTGGCCAACGAAGAGCAGCCGGATAGAACAAACAGGATTTTTATTGCCAGGCAGCCGATATTCCGCCGCAACGGCAGGGTATTCGGCTATGAACTCCTGTTCAGGTCAGGTCTGGATAATTTCTTTGATGAAGCCCAGGATGGGGAGGAGGCAACCTCCAGGGTGATCACCAATACATTCTCTCTGATCGGTATCAGCAAAATCACGGAGGGGAAAAAGGCCTTTATCAATTTCACCGAGGATATGCTCATCAAAGAGTATCCCTCGCTGTTTCCCCCGAGAATTACCGTCGCTGAAGTACTGGAAAATGTGAAGGTGACCCCGGCAGTCATCGAAGCCTGCAGAAATCTGGTGGCCAAAGGGTATATTCTTGCTCTGGATGATTTCGTTTTTACAGAAAAATCCCTGCCGCTTATTAAGATAGCCCACATCATCAAATTTGACGTCAGGGCCATGACCCTGGAGGAATTAAGCCGTAATCTGCAAAAGGTTGCCCCTTACAACGTCAAGCTGCTGGCTGAAAAGGTTGAAACGATTGAGGAGTATGATGTTTTAACGGGCATGGGCTTTGCCTTTTTCCAGGGTTATTTTTTCAGCAAACCCAAAATCGTCCAGGGCCGGGATATTCCCGGATCAAAATTGCAGTATCTGAAGATCATCCGCGTCCTCCAGGATGAAAATTACAATTTTAAAAAGATCACGGATTTTATTGCCCACGACGTGTCTCTATCTTATAAGCTGCTGCGCTATGTCAATTCTGCTGCCATGCGCCGGAGGGTGGAGGTGACTTCGATGCAGAGCGCCGTTGCCCTGGTCGGCGAACTGACTCTGCGGAAATGGCTCAGCTTGATGATGCTCTCCTACATGGCCGATGATAAGCCGCAGGAGCTGCTGCGCCTGACCCTGCTGCGGGCCAGATTCTGCGAACAGGTGGGCGAGAAGATCGGCAAGGGGCGGGAGTTCACCTTGACCTGTTATACGGTGGGCATGTTTTCTCTGCTGGATGTCCTGCTCGACCAGCCCATGGATAATGTTTTACGGCAACTCAGTCTGTCCCGGGAGATTGTCGCCACATTGACTGGCGAGGAAAAAACCCCCTATGCGGTCATACTCAAGCTCGCCGTTGCTTATGAGAGGGGCGACTGGCAGGAGGTGTCCAGGCTGGCCAACGGCGTTCAAGACATTTATGACTATCTGCCCCTTTTCTATGAAAATGCCTTGGATGATGTGAGAAGTTTTTATGCGGCCGTCTGATCGACAAAAGTTTATTCACTGCCCGTCAGGGTATACATTTTGGAGAAGTCGCCGATGCGCAGAAAGAGTTGGGCAATGGCGGCCAGCAGCGACAGCCGGTTCTTTCTCAGCTGCGCGTCATCACTCATCACCATGACGGTGTCGAAAAAGGCGTCCACCGGCTCTTTCATCTCCAGAATTTTCTCCAGGGCCTGTTCGTAGTCTTTCTCCCTGACCAGCGGTTCCACCTGGTCCCGTACCTCAAGATATACGGCGTACAGTTTTCTTTCCGCCTCTTCCTGCAGGAGGTGGGATGAGACCGCACAGTCCCCGTGATCTTTGATGATGTTGATGACCCGTTTGAAAGCTCCGGCCAGCAGGGTGAAGGTTTCCCGTGCGCTGATTCTGACCAGCGCATCGATCCGCTTCCGGCAGTCAACGATATCATCAAAGGAGGTGGACAGCACGGCCTCAACCGCTTCCTGGGCAATGCCTTTGGCAATGAGATCATTCATGTAGCGTCCCCGGATGAAGTCAAGGATGGCTTTGGCGGTCTTCTGCCGGTCCTCGGTCAGTTTGTCGCCGTAGAGAGTGAGCGCTTCATTGATGCATACGGACAGGGAAAGGGACAGGGAGCGGGCCGCGATGATATGCAGCAGGGCCAGGACATGACGGCGCAGTCCGTACGGATCGGTGGTTCCGGTGGGAACCTTGCCGATGCCGAAACAGCCGGCGATGGTGTCCAGCCGGTCGGCGATGCTGACAAGGGCGCCGGCAATGTTTGCCGGCAGGGCGCTGTCCGCCCTGACCGGCAGGTAATGATCCTGGATGGCCTCGGCAACCTCTGCTGTTTCCCCTTCATGCAGCGCATAATATTTTCCCATGACCCCCTGCAGGGTGGGGAATTCGCCGACCATGTTCGTCACCAGGTCCGCTTTGGCAAGCCGGGCGGCCCGCTCCGCGGTGGCAAGCATATCCGGGGCGATTTTTTTGCACAGAAAGGCGGTCAGTTTTACCAGGCGCTCCGTTTTATCCAGCATCGTCCCGAGCTGGGCCTGGAAAACGACGCCGGCCAGATCCTGCAGGATCTCTTCAAGCCTGCGCTGCCTGTCTTCCTTGAAGAAAAAAAGCGCATCCTCCAGCCGGGCGCGCAGCACCCTTTCATGGCCCGCTGCGGCCATGTTCATGTCTGCAATTTTCGTGTTGTTCACGGCCACGAAGTTGGCCATCAGGTTGCCGCTTTGGTCAGCCACGGTGAAATATTTCTGGTGCACCCGCATGGAGGTAATGAGCACCTCCCGGGGCAGGGCCAGAAATTTGTCGTCAAAACTGCCTTTGATACCCACGGGAAACTCCACCAGATTGGTGATCGTGTCAAGCAGGTCGCTGTCGGCGACGATCCGCCCACCGGCCTCCGAGGCGGCCTTGGTGACTTCGCTGGCTACCATGCCGCGCCGTTCCTGGATGTCGGCAAAAACAAAATGGCTGCGCAGCACGGCAAGGTAATCGGCAAAATCCTTCACCGGAACTTCCTGGGGCGCCATGAAACGATGGCCGCGGGTGGTATTGCCGGAGGACAGATCATTGATGGAAAAGTCAATCACCTTGCCGTCAAACAGGGCGAGAAGCCACTGAATGGGGCGGGCAAAGCTGGCCCGGAAGGCACCCCAGCGCATGGACTTGGGAAAGGGGATCGAGAGAATGAACTCCGGCAGCAGACGGGAAAGGATCTCTGCTGTCTGCTCGCCTTTGTGCTCCTGGACCAGCATCAGGTATTCTCCTTTGGGGGTACTGGCAATCCGGATGTCCTCAAGGGCTGCGCCGCGGGATTTGGCAAAGCCGATGGCAGCCTTGGTGGGCTTGTTGTCACTGTCAAAGGCCGCTTTTTTCGGGGGGCCGAGAACCTCTTCGCTGCGGTCGGGCTGGCAGGCGCTGAGCCCCTGGACACAGAGTGTCAGTCGGCGCGGTGTGGCTGCGGTGATGATGGCGTCATGGGGGAGAGACAGTTCCTGCAGTTTTCTGCCCATGCTTGACTTCATGAAATGCAGGGCCGGCTCAATGTAGCCCGCCGGTATTTCTTCCGTGCCGATTTCCAGTAACAATTCGTGGTTCATAGGATTTAATGTATATGGTTGCAATTGATGTTGATGTCCTCTTCAGGCCATTCAATGGTGGCAAAGGTGCTGAACCCTTGCGAAAGATTCTCAACGGTGATGGAACACCAGCTGATGTCAGGATGGGCTGCAAGTTTGACCGCCAGATCCTTGGCAATTTTTTCCACAGAGAGGGAGTGGTCAGGTGGTTTGCGTGACGAGGCGGACCACTGCAGATCGTGGGTGGTTACGGCTTCGACCATTTCAATCAACAGCTCCATCCAGATGAAATGTTTAAAGCGGAGACAGATATTCGCCACTCCCCAGTGGCCAAGGGATTCGGGCAGCCCGGAGCTGGTCTGCACCGGCGCCGGCGGGGAAATGGGCACGGCGATTTCCAGGGTAAGGTCGTCGCTTTGATCAAGCGAGCCGTGCATTTTACAAAGGTATTCGACCAGTTCCGTTTTATTGGCCGCCGCTGATTTTTTTTTGAGGAAAAAGGGAAATTCAATTTCCAGATGGGCTGCCTGGGCCTGCAGTTTTGCTTTTGTCTCTTCGAGGATGAGCCGGAAACTGCGGAGATTGATGTCGCCGTGGAAGTGGTTGAGAATCTCGATGAAGCGGCTCATGTGGGTGCCCTTGAACTGGTGGGGAAGATTAACGTACATGTTAACCCTGGCCACTGTTCTCTGCACCTTGTTTTCTCTGTCAAGGACGGAGATCGGGTAGGAAATATCCTTGACCCCGACTTTCTTGATGTTGATACGCCGGTGATCGCGCAGGCTCTGGATGTCCTTCATTGCGGAATGCTGCCACCGGAACTCAGGACAGATATTTGCGGACGGCGCTTTTCAATTCGTCCAGATTGGATGATTTGACGATGTAGTCATCCGAGGCCCATGAAGCGAGATCCTGTTTGAATTCCTGATAGGCGGAACTGAGAATGACCGGCATGGCCTGGTTGATTTCCTTCATGCGGCGCAGCACATCAATGCCGTTCATACCCGGCATGTTGATGTCGAGTATGACGAGATCCGGGGCAATGATATGGAGTTTTTCCAGGGCCTCTTCACCGGAAAGAGCGGAATGGACTTCGTAGCCTTCTTCTTCCAGTTCCTCCCGGTAGAGAAGGTGGATGCTTTCTTCATCATCAACGAGCAATATCTTTTTCATGAGCCACCTGTTTTTGAGAGTTCAATCACACTTTCGCTTCCCTGAGGAATTTTGCGGCATCCTCAGGCGGGGTCGGGTTGATGTAAAAACCTGATCCCCATTCAAAACCGGCAATCTGGGTCAATTTGGGCATGATCTCAAAATGCCAGTGAAAATATTCCAACGGTTCGGAGCGCAAAGGTGAGGCATGCAGGACAAAATTATACGGGACATTGGGTATACAGGCATTCAACCGGCGCATGCTTTCCGAAAAGATTGCCGCCAGGGCCTGGAAAGAGGCGTGATCCTGACTGATGTAGGACGATGCGTGCCTTTTGGGCATAATCCACATTTCAAACGGAGAGCGAGGGGCATAGGGGGCGATGGCGAGAAAATAATCGTTCTGGCAGACAACCCTGTCTTCCATTTTTATTTCCTGGTGGATCATGTCACAGTAAACACAACGCTCTTTATACTTGTAGTAGGAGAGGCTGCCAGACATCTCCGAGACGATTCTCCCCGGGACAATGGGCAGGGCAATCAGCTGGGAATGGGAATGTTCCAGGGAGGCGCCGGCCGCCTTGCCGAAATTCTTGAAGACCATGACGTACTTGAAGCGGGGATCACGGCCGAGATCAATAATGCGGTCACGGAAAGCGAGAAAGACATCAAGCATTCTGTTCTGCGGAAGATCGGAAAAGGCTTCATCATGGTTCGGCGATTCGATGATGACTTCATGGGCGCCGATGCCATTCATTTTGTCGTACAGCCCTTCACCTTCCTTGTTCAGCTCGCCCTCAATGATCAGGGCCGGGTATTTATTCGGCACCACCCGCAGCGTCCAGCCCGGGGTGTTGGGCTGATGGTTGATGTCGCCGTAGCTGAGAACCTCCGGCGGTGTGGTCTTTTCATTGCCGGGGCAAAGCGGGCAGAATCCCCCCTTGCTGACACTGTGCTCAACAATGAAGTCTGTCGGTCGCTTTCCCCGCTCCTTGGCAATAATAATCCAGCGGCCGAGGATAGGGTCTTTTCTTAGTTCGGGCATGGTTCAATATTTTGAAAGAGGGGAATCTTGGTGCATCGGCGGCAGATCAACTGGCCTTTGCCTTTTCGTAATCTTCCTGTTTTGTTTTGCAGTGGATGCAGAGGGTGGTAACAGGGCGGGCCTCAAGCCGGGCAACCCCGATATCTTCTCCGCAATCCTCGCAGACGCCATATTCATCGTTCTCAATCCGCTCCAGTGCCTCTTTGACTTTGGCCAGCAGCTTGCGTTCGCGGTCGCGGATACGAAGTTCGAAATTGCGGTCTGACTCGGCGGTGGCCCTGTCGGTCGGATCAGGATAATTACCGCTGCTGTCTGTCATTTCCGTAATCGTTCTATTGGCTTCAGACAAGAGCTCTTCGCTCATATGCTGTAATTTTAATTTAAAATACGCCAGTTGTTCGTCTGTCATCGCTTAGATCTCCAATGATTCAGCGTTGCTTTTCCGTGTTATAGAATTGTGCTGATTTATTTCCGGTCGTTGCGGACGTAAGTGCCACTTTTCCCACCTGATTTGCTTAAAAGCCTGATGTTGCCGATCACCATGCCCTTATCCACGGCCTTGCACATGTCGTAAATTGTCAAGGCAGCTATTGATACCGCGGTAAGTGCTTCCATCTCCACTCCGGTTTTGCCGGTCATGCCAACGGTAGCAGTTATCTCTATACAATTTTCCCCCGCATCCAGCCTGAAATCGATGTCCGCTTTGGTGATGGGCAGCGGATGGGTAAGCGGAATGAGTTCGTCCACCTTTTTTGCGGCCATGATGCCGGCCAGTCGCGCCACTCCCAGCACATCTCCCTTGGTAATGGAGGCGTTGCTCACCAGTTGCAGACATTCCGGCGACATATGGATGATACCGCCGGCCACTGCCTGCCGGACCGTGTCGCTCTTATGGCTGATATCAACCATTCTGGCTTTTCCCGCCTGGTCAAAGTGGCTGAACTCTTTTGTCTGCATCATTTCTTCCCGTGTATGGAGGGCTTATCCTCCCAGGTTGCCTGAAAAGAGTTTCTTGAAAAATCCTTCACTGTGGTGATCTTCCTCACCTGATTCCAGGCTGGCGAATTCCTGCAGAAGTTCTTCCTGACGCTTGGTCAGCTTTTTTGGAATAACCACCTTGATCTCCACCACCATATCACCTTTACCATGGCCGCGTAAACTGGGAACTCCTTCGCCGGGAAGGCGGAATGTCTGGCCGGGTTGGGTGCCCCTGGGGATTTTCAGATTTTTTTCGCCATGAATGGTCGGCACATCAAGGGTGCATCCCAAGGCCGCCTGCGTCATGGACAGCGGCAGTTCGCAGTAGATGAGATCCCCGTCCCGCTGGAAAAAATTGTGGGACTCAACATGGATGATCACGTAAAGGTCGCCGCTGGGGCCGCCTTTGCGTCCTCCCTCGCCTTCCCCCCGCAATCGCATTCTGGCCCCGGTATCTACCCCGGCTGGAATTTTCAGCGAAACCTTTTTCCTTTTGGAAACCAAACCGGCGCCATGACAATCATTGCACGGATCGGTAATGATTTCCCCCTGGCCCTGGCATTCCGGACAAGGGGTGCGGATGCTGAAAAACCCCTGCGATCTGGTTACCTGGCCTGCGCCCTGGCAGTAAGTGCATATCTTGTTTTTGCAGCCGGGCCGGATACCGGTTCCTTCACAGGTCCAGCAGGTTTCCCGTTTGTTGATATCAATCTCTTTTTCAACACCATGGACCGCATCAAGGAAGGAAATAGTTAAATCATAGCGCAGGTCATTACCGGGTGCCGGTCCCTGACTGCGCCGCCTGTTACCGGCGCTGAAGCCGAACAGGTCACCAAAAATGTCGCCAAAGCTTGAAAAAATATCCTCAAAATTGCCGGGGCCGCTGTAACCGCTGTTGCGTAAGCCTTCTGCGCCATATCTGTCGTAAATTTTACGTTTTTCGATATCCCGCAGCACCTCATACGCCTCAGCCGCAGCTTTGAATTTTTCTTCCGCTTCCTGGTCGCCCGGATTCCTGTCCGGATGATATTGCATGGCAAGCTTGCGGTAAGCCTTTTTTATCTCATCCGCTGTGGCGGTTTTGGCGACACCAAGAATGTTGTAGTAATCTTTGTCCATCGGCTACGATTTTTCCTGGGGCTCAGCTCAAATAAATTATCTTTAAGAATTGTAGGTTATTGCTCGATCTCAACGAAAATATGCAAAGATCATGAAAGAGCTTCAGGGTCGCTTGCCCCGCTGGCCGTCTTTTTCTCAGGGGTCTTGTTGTAATCTTTGATATTTTCAAAATTAATCTTGCCGGCGGCGATTTCCCGCAGGGACATCACCACTTCCTTGTTTTTCCCTTTGACAAGAAACGGCTGCCCGTTACGGTGCTGTTTGACCCGGGAGACAGCAAGGTGAATCAACATGAAGCGGTTTTCATTACCTATCTGGCCCAGACAATCTTCTACGGTAATACGTGCCATTAAACAGCGTCTCCTTGTAAAATTTGCTGATTCTTATAATTTAAACCTGTTAAATATAATCTCTTTCTCCCTTTTGGCAAGAATTTTTAATTGCTGTGACGGCCGGCAGGGTAATAATGGGCATGCTGCGCTGGCAGTGGTTGCCCCCCTGAAACCTGTAATAAAGGGGGGTTACGGTCTTCTCCGGGGTTCTTCGGCCTGCCGGCGGATTTTTCTGGGCAAGGCAGATTGGCGCCCAGGAGGTAAGGGATTTCTCCGTCAGGGGAAAAGGTTTGAGGCACGGGAAATGCATAATTGGTTTATTAATTTATCGGAAAAGCCATAGTGGCCGGCGAAATTTTTCAGCCGCGGGTCAGCTTTTCCGGGCATTGCTGCTGCCGCTCTCATGGGGGAGCTCTTGTTTGGCCGGCTGCCAGAGGATTTTGCCGGTGGGCAATTTTTTCCCGGCAAAAGGCTGGGGAAATGATTTTTTTGCCACTCCCGGGGCAATTATCTGCGCGGCGGATGTCGGCTATCTGACCTCCTGCTTATTTTTTTGACAGACGGGAAAGGGAACGGGAAATGAAAATAATGGCGATCGGTTTTTGCCTGGCTTGTCTTGCCGGCTGCTCCACTGTTGCGGAAATGAGTTCGCGGGTCAACGAGGAAATTGATTCCTATCTGGCCCAAAGAGAAAAAGACAGCTATGTGCAGGTTGTTTATCCGGCGGAACTGCGCCAATACCAGGGGGATCGGGACAACACGGCCAATCCGTCCTACTGGCGGGATAACAGCGGCGGATATGCCGACTATCAATTTGACCAGTGATCCATTATTCCTGCATGGCAGGGGGGGACGTTTGAAAAAGTGAGGCGGAAAATGAGATATGCATCCACTATTTTGGCTATGGTGTTCGGTTTTGTTGCCCTTGGTGCGGCAGGCCATGCCGCTGCCGCTAATGAGTACTCAATGACCACGGGCTACGGCTACAACTATCCACATAACGTGCCCGCCGATTATGTCTACCGCACCGGCAGGGTTTTCACGCCAAAGGAGGAGCCGTCAACCTGGTGGCCGGATCTGCAGAATTTCTTTATGAGAAAAAAGCTGCCCGTCCAGGCCGAACTGGCCATGGAATTGAAACTCAAAGTGCGGGAGCTGGCCCAGCAGCTTATCGAGCATGCCCAGGAGCCCATAAGCGATCAGTACCGGGTTATTGTCACGACATTTGTCAATCTGAACCACCTCTATAAGACCTCGGGTCTGGGGCGGGCGATGGGCGAGCAGATGATCAGCGAATTTCAGCGGGCGGGCATTGAGGTGGTTGACGTGCGGATGACGCCGGCCGTTCAGATCGTGGAAGGCTATGGTGAGTACGGTATGTCCCGGGACATGGGCCAGCTCAGTTATGTGCAGGAGGCCCAGGCGGTGGTGGTGGGAACCTATACAATCAGTGACGGACAGGTGCTAGTCAATGCCAGGCTGCTGCAGCAGGGTAACGGCTTTGTTCTGTCCAGCGGCTCTATTGTCTTTGAGGCAAATAAGCTTGTGCAGGGTTTTTTGCGGGATGAGGCCATGCCCCCCATAAGAGGAACAGTTGTCGAGCTGCATGATTTTGCCGAGATTGCGCCAAAAGAATAAAAGGGTAAGAGAGGCGGGGAGAAAGGCGATGTTACGGGAAAAAACAGGCGTGACTGCCGGAAAAGAGTACGGGGCAGGGGGGCGATATGATGTGCCCCTTCTGCGAAAAGGGTGCGTCCTTGTCGTCCAGGCGGGCATTGCGGCCCTGCTGGTTGCGGGGGGCCTGTCGTGCACGCCCAGGGAATATTATCAGGAGCCTCCAGGGAAAACCGCCGGCTTGCAGGCCTTGGATGAATATGCCTGGAGCTGTTACGCCTCGGGGCTTGACTACATGGACCAGTCCCGTTACGAGCTCGCCAGGCAGCAGTTCTCGCTTGCCGCCTCTTCGGCGGTTTCCAAGTCACTGTATGAAGATGCCCTTGATGCCATGCACCGCGCCGAGCAGAGCATCCGCCAGCAGCGGTGACCCTGGTGCGGATGCAGGTTTTCGCCGCGGCTTGATTTGCAATTGGTTTGGCTTTGCGCTGATGGTCATTTGACAAAAGGAAATGAGATGAAAATGACAACCTGCCGTTTTGTGAAAGGCTTTCTAATCCTCATGGCCGCTGCCATACTGTTGGCCGGATGCGCCGCCCCCAAACGGGGCGGGACCGTTTCCGTCCTCAGCCCGGATTTTTTCGGTTTCGGCGATGACCTGGCCAGGCAGCTGGTGGCCAACAGGCAGGACGGCAGAAAGAGCGGCGAGCGGCTCATTCTCACCACCTTTGTCAACCTGGACGACCTGTATGCAACATCCGGTTTTGGCCGCACCCTGACGGAAGCGCTTTCCACCAGCCTGTTCAAGCAGGGGTTCGGCGTGGCCGAGATCAGGAAGGCCCCCGGTCTTTTTGTGAAAAGCGACAGCGGCGAGCTGACCCTGACCAGGGACGCCTCCCTGGTCGCCCAGCAGCAGGAGGCCCAGGCGATTGTTGCCGGCACGTATTCACTCACCCCGACCACGGTGATCGTCAATGTCAGGATGATCGACGCCGGTTCGACGGATGTGATGTCTGTCGGCGCCCTTGAACTGCAGAGAAGCGCCAATATCAATTATCTGCTGGCGGAAAAAAAGGGGGCGGTGGCCGGCCCCCTGTCGGCCTATGAACGGTAAAATGTATCTCCGGCTGCCTGGGTCTGCGGCCCGGAATTGCCCAGAGGAGAGGCTATGCTGCGTTATCTCATGATTTTTCTGTTGCTGTTATCCGGCTGTGCCGGTCATTCCGCCAGCCAGGCTGAGGTGGAGACCGGCTCGCCGGTGGTCTATATCCATCCCCTGGTGCCGGTGGCCGCGGATTTGAGCAGGGCGTCGGTGGCGGTGCTGCCTTTTATCGTGCCGGACGGCATGGAGACCGGTCAGGGCGAGCGGGTGGCTGTTCTTTTTCAGGATGTGCTGCTGGGCAAACAGGCCTTTCAGGCGGTAAAAATGGTCAACCGTCATTACGGCACCCTGTCTGAGGCCACGGCCATTGCCGGTGAAGCGGGCGCGGACCTGGTGCTGGCCGGCAGGATCAAGTATTTCATGAGCGGCACCACGCTGGGAGGTTCCAGGGTGGAGCTGGCGGTGCGGGTCATTGACGTGCAGAGTGGCGATACGGTCTGGTATATCGAGCAGGCCATGGACCAGAAGATGGATCACCCCGATGTTTCCCTGGCCCACCGCCTCGGCTCCGTCTTCTCCACCCCGCCGGTCCGGGACTCGGCCGGGGCGCCGGTGGCGGCCAACATGCTGGTGCATATTGCCGTTGATATGGTCGATGTCATGGCCGGGGCGCGCTATGTGGCCAAAAAGTAAGGAATGCCCGGCAGGATGAACCCGTATTGATGCTCCTTTGGGTAAAAAGTCCTTTTTTCACCACTGAGCGCACAGGGATCACAGAGAACATTTTTATTACAGTCAGTTAGCTCTGTGCTCTCTGTGGTGAATTTGCAGTTTTTACGAGCCTGTCATACAAAGGGATTTTTCAGCAGCAGAGTTTCTGCCCGGTCAGGGCCGACGGAAAGAAGCATCACCGGCGTTTCGGTGAGATCCTCGATCCTTTTTACATAATCCCTGGCCTGCTGGGGCAGGTCTGCAACACTGCGCACCGAGGAGATGTCTTCCTCCCAGCCGGGAATCTCTTCATAAAGCGGTTTTAATTGCTGGGCCGTGCGGATATTGCCGGGCATGGCGGTGAATGTTCTGCCCGCCGCCTCATAGGAGGTGGCAATTTTCAGGGTTTTGTGGCCGCTCAGCACATCAAGCTTGGTGATGGCCAGACCGGTAATGCTGTTTAAACGAACCGCCTCGTTGGCCACCACCGCATCAAGCCAGCCGCAGCGTCTCTTTCTGCCGGTGGTTGCGCCGAATTCGCCGCCTTTTTTCTGCAGGGCCTCCCCGGTTTCATCAAAAAGCTCGGAGGGGAAGGGGCCTTCGCCGACCCGGGTGGTGTAAGCCTTGAGGATGCCGATAACCGCATCGATGTAAGTCGGTCCGAATCCCGAGCCTGTACAGGCATTGCCGGCCACCACGTTTGATGAGGTGACGAAGGGGTAGGTGCCGTGGTCAATGTCGAGCTGGGTGCCCTGTGCTCCTTCAAAGAGGATATTTTTTCCCGCCTTACGGCCCTGGTCAAGTTTGACGGAAACATTGTCAATATACGGGGCAAGTTTTTCCGTATATCCCTGAAATTCAGCGTAGATTTCCTCAAAAGAGACAGGAGCACCGTTGTAATGGTCGGTGAGGATGCGGTTCTTTTCCTCGATATTGGCCCGCAGCTTGTCTTTGAAGAGGTCGGTGTCGAGCAGGTCGCCGGCTTTGATGCCGCAGCGCAGGACTTTGTCCCCGTAACAGGGGCCAATGCCCCGGCCGGTGGTGCCGATTTTCGCCCCTTTTTTCTTGGTTGCCTCACTGCCGAGATCGAGCAGCTTATGGTAGGGCATGATGAGATGGGCCCGTTCGCTGATGGTCAGTCTGGCAGGGCTGACGGTGCGGCCGCCTGCCGCCAGTTTGTCCATTTCTTCCAGCAGCACGCCGGGATCGATTACCACGCCGTTGCCGATGAAGCAATGTTTGTCCTCGTACAGTATGCCTGAGGGAATCAGGTGGAAAATAAATTTTTTGCCGTTAACCACCAAGGTGTGGCCTGCGTTGTTGCCGCCTTGAAATCTGACAATATAATCGGCGTACTGCGTAAGCAGGTCAACAATCTTACCTTTTCCTTCATCGCCCCACTGGGTGCCCACCACCACAACATTGGCCATTGATCTTACTCCTTGATATGGTAATAATTTTCTTCAATCATTTATTAGTGACAGCGAACTTTAGCCAAAGACTCCCGAAAAGTCAATGCGCCAAGCTGCTTGACACTAAAAATCAAATACCGTAGATTGGCAGAGTTGCCCTTCGCTTATTTGACAAGAGGGGGTAAGCATACACGTATGATTTCCCGGCAAAAGAGTTTGTGCCTCTGTTCTGATATCCTCGCCTTTTGCGTAAATCTTAACCATTATCATTTGCTATGTTTGGCATCGGTCTCCCTGAACTTATTCTGATCCTGGCCCTGGCCTTGATTGTCGTTGGTCCGGAAAAATTGCCGGATCTTGCCAAAACTTTCGCCAAGCAGCTCCTGGACTTGAAAAAGACGGCTAATGCCCTGCAAAATTCTTTGCAGGAAGAACTGAAGGAGGCTGAGCAGACAACGAAAGAGGTTGAGCAATCCAATTCCGGCAAGGTCGCCGCCCTGCCCGAAGGGAACAGGGACACGGATGGGGAAAGGGAAGATGGCCATCCGGTGATTGATGTCGAGGCCCGTCCCGCCGATGCTGTCTACCAGGAGGCGGTCGGCGCTCCCGCTGCAGACGGCGGGGACGCAACAGGACAGGCGGAAAAGAAGAGCTGATGAGTCCGCTGGCCGACCATTTCGGTGATCATCTCAAAGAGTTGCGGCGTCGGGTCAGCATTGCCTTTGCCGCTGTGGTTCTCTGTTCGCTCATTGCCTATTTTTTTTCCCGCCCGCTTTCCAGGTTCCTGGTGGTGCCGCTCTTCCAGGCCAGCCCCGATCTGTCATCTCTGGTCTATACCAATCTCACCGAAGCCTTTGTCAGTTATCTGAAGATCTCCGTCCTGGTCGGGCTGACAGCCGCCTTTCCGGTCATGCTGTATGAGGCATGGGCCTTTGTCTCTCCCGGGCTGCATAAACATGAAAAAAAGGTTGCCCTTGCCGTGGTGTTCTGGGCCACCCTGCTCTTCGGTTTTGGCGTCTGCTTTGCCTATTTCGTCATCATGCCGCAGGCCCTCGGGTTTTTGATGAGTTTTGCCGGCGAGGGGCTGCAGGCCCTGCCCAAACTTGATTCCTACCTGACCTTTGTCATCCGCTCTTCCCTGGCCTTCGGCCTTTCCTTTGAGATCCCGTTTCTCATGGTTGCCGCAGGCAAAACCGGGCTGGTGCCGTGGGGTTATTTCTCCAGGCAGCGCAGATATTTTTATCTGGCGATTGTTGTTCTCGCCTTTCTGCTGGCCGCAGGCGATGTGGTTTCCACCCTGCTGCTGGCCCTGCCGCTTTTCGTCCTCTATGAAACCGGCATCCTGGTAATGCGGATTTTTATCCGTAAGGCGGATGGCGCAGGGCAAAAGGCAAAAGAGTAAAAAATCCTGCGCGGGTTTACGCCGGTTGTCGCGGTTTGCCATGGGCCCGGGGCAGTGGCGAGACCCGTTTCATGTCTTCCGCAGCTCCTGTTTCAACAGGCAGCAGGAAATGCGGTAAAGGGGTTTTCCCTCCTCGTCATAGCGGATATTGCCCGGCTGCAGCAGTTTGTTCATCACGCATCCCTCCGCGATCTCAAGGGTAAAAAAACGATCTTCCGTAAGTCCCGTATTTTTGACCAGACTATTGTTGTCGATGGTAAAGGCGTGCACCGGGAAATCTTCGCACAGGGGGCACTGATATACCCGGCCGTTGGGAAAGATAAAGTAGTTTTCAGCCACCCGACCGGCGCAGGAAAATTCTTCCCCGGCAGCCAGGAAGACCTTGGGGAAAATCACATGGATACCCAGCCCGGCGGCCTTTTGCGCCACCACAGGAATCACGGACAGCCATTCTTCCGGGGTGAGCTGCAGATTGTCGCGGGTAAAGCCGGCTGATTTTCCTCTGATGCCGATGACCTGGATGAAAAAGCGTCTGACGCCGAGATCTTTGAGCAGTACCGGCATCAGGGCAAGATGATCAATATTGATGCGGCTCACCGTGTAGATAAGGCTGACATCAAAACCCATGCGCACGGCTTTCCTGATATTGGCGGTACAGGTGGCAAACACCCCCTGGCCGCGGATAGGATCATTGATCTCTGCTGTCGGGCCATCAAGGCTGAAACTGATGACCGCATCGCCTGGGGTGATGTTGTCCAGCAGGTCGTGGAATAAAAAGCCGTTGCTGTCCACGGTCACAGTCTGGTAGCCCAGTTGCCGGGCCGTTTTGATACCCGTCGCCAGATCCGGGTGCAGGGTCGGCTCTCCGCCTAAAAAAATAAGGTTTGTCTCCCTGGTCGGGTCAAAAAAAAGACGCAGCCAGTTCTCCATGGTTTCCAGCGGGACAGTGGCGGTGCCATGCTGTGCAGGATTGATGTAACAGTGGCGGCAGGAGAGGTTGCAGGCGGTGAGAATATGAAAAAAAACATTCCGCTCCCTGGGTTTAAAGCCGACTGTCCTGGCGGTCAAATTGGTCATGGCGTGTCCTTCCGTTGCATTATGGTATAAAAGCCTTCTCTTTTTTCGTTGCTTGTGCAGGTTCATATAAACCCTTAATGAGGCATCTTTTCAAGTCATATTGCAGAGCTGCCCGGCGGGGGTGATGGCAGGTGCAGAGGAGGACCGCTTCAGCGTCAGACAATTTTTCGCTTGCCCGGGGATCTGTGTCGGTCGCATCTCCTGCTGGCTAGGCTCTAACCTGCTGAAAAGCAGAAACAAATTTGTCCATGGATTCGAGTTGCTATTTCCGTTGAATAGAGTAAATTAATTTTTTCAGGAAATGATGAGGCAATTTCAGATAACGAATATGGAGGAGAGAACATGAGCGGACATGGGCATGGAGATGGACACCACCACGAAGACACCACTGTTCCAATGAAGGTTGGTATTTTCCTTATTTGTACCTTTGCTGTTATAGCATTAATAGCCATGCTCTAGCAGCGTGTCGTAAATGGAGCAGCTGCAGGGACCTTGACCCTCCCTGCCTCCGTCGCATTGGCTTGGCGCCTGTGCGACGAGAAAAACGGATTACTGGTAAACCGGACATTGAGCAGCTTGTCATGTCCGGTTTTTTTATCACAAAGCAGCTGGTTGCAAGCCGGCTGGTCATGGCTGGCGGAGAGTGTACTGGGCCAGATAGCTGTCCTGCCAGTAGCTGTGCTCGGGGTTGAGGAAAAACTGTTTAAAGAGTGCCAGGCTCTCACTGCGCAGCACGTGGGGGATCACCTCTATCTTTGCCTGGCAGTAGAGAGGGGTGAGCCCTATGCGGGACAAGCCGGTGCCGCCGCCCATGGCATCTTCATAGGCATAAACAATTGTCGGAATCTGGCTGAGCAGCAGGGCGGCATAGCACATGAGGCAGGGCTCCATGGTGCAGTAAGCGGTAAGCCGGGCCGGAGTGATATCCGGCCTGGTGTTGATTAAATGACGCAGGGCGACGATTTCTGCATGGTCTAGTTCGTTTCTGGCCTGTGCCGTGGTGTTGAGCCTTCTGCCCCTTGCCACGACTTCGTTGTCGCAGACCAGGACGCACCCCACCGGAAATTCATTTTCTGCCAGGGCATGCCGGGCCTCCTGCAAAGCCTGTTTCATGAAATGTTCGTGATTTGTCATGCGTGTTCCTCCTGCAAAGTGGGAAATGGCAACTTAATAACAGGCGGACGGCGCGTCAACCAGTATGAGACTGCGGGGCGATAAAATTGCGGGCCCTGTCTGCAGTGGCATCGAGACGGTATGTGAGTGTCTCACTCTGGCAGGCGGTCTGCATTGATGGTGAAGGGCAGCAACAAATTGAATAACGATAACATGCTATCCATACGTGAGGAAATCGAAAAGAGAGAGGCAATGTATCTCTCGCCTTACGCCTGTTTAAGCGCGGCAAGCAAAGGCCGCTTTGTGCCGGTTGAAAGGTGCCCTATCCGCAGTGCCTTCCAGTGTGACCGGGACAGTGTTGTTTATTCTAAGGCGTTCAGAAGGCTGAAGCACAAGACCCAGGTTTTCCTTGCCCCCACCGGTGATCATTGCCGCACCAGATTGACCCATACCCTGGAGGTGTCGGAAATTGCCCGCACCATCGCCCGGGCTCTATCGCTCAATGAAGACCTGGTGGAGGCCATTGCCCTTGCCCATGACCTCGGCCACACCCCGTTCGGCCACGCCGGGGAAAGCGTGCTCAACGAGCTGGTCCCCGGTGGTTTTTCCCATTACCGGCAGAGTTTGCGCGTCGTGGATGTGCTGGAAAACGATGGGCGCGGTTTGAATCTCACCTATGAGGTGCGTGATGGCATTGTCAAGCATTCCAAGGGCTATGGCGAGGTATTGCCGGATAATGAGCGAGACCTGCCGGTGACGGCGGAAGGATGCGTGGTGCGCTATGCCGATATTATCGCCTATCTGAGCCATGATCTGGATGACGCCATCCGCAGCCTGGTCATCCGCCAGGAGGACATTCCTGCAAGGTGCCGGCAGGTGCTGGGCAATGAGCACTCCAAGCGTATCGTCACCATGATCCAGGCAGTGCTTGCTTCCACTGAGCCACGCAACGGCAAGCTGGTATTCGGCATAGAGAAGGAGGTCGGCGAGGTCATGCAATTGCTCCGCCAGTTTTTATATATCAATGTCTACAGTTCGCCCCAGGTGCATACTGAATTTGTCAAGGCCAGCAAAATACTGCGGGAGCTGTACATCTATCTGCTGGAAAACCGCGATTTTTTTGAAAAGGAGATCGGGTCATTTGCGCAGAGCGCTTCCCCGGAGCGGCGGGTGGTGGATTTCATTGCCAGCATGACGGATCGCTATGCCCAGAATATGTACCAGCGAATTTTCTGGCCCCGGGCGCTGGCATAGACGGAGTTGCTGCAAGTATACTTTGGGAAATTTTTTGCTGGTTCATCCTGATCAGGGATCATTATTTATCACAGATGGAGTTTTTCATGTCAGAAGAAACAAAATTTATACCCTATGAGGTGGCGCTGCAGATCGTCGGTAACGTTATTGAAGAAGAGCATATTCATGAGCCGGACAGGCGTATCCTGACCGTCTATGACAAGCAGGGCAAAGAGCTCTGCTGGTATGACGCGGAGGATATTCTTGCGGAGGCCAAGCCGGACAATCCGAAAGATAAAGATTCGATCAAGCTGGCCGCAGTCGAGGTGATCATGCACCAGATCCCGGTATGGGCCATGGAAGATGTTCTCAAAAGGATGGAACAGCAGGCGGCAAAGGATGAGAAGCAGGGCTGATGGCCGCCATGCGTTATAGCACCCCGGCCGGCATGGGCGGCACCCTTTCCGCCCCCAGTATATAGCCGCCGTCAAGCCTGATAACGCTGCCGGTCATAAAAGAAGCATCTTCTATCAGGAAGAAAAGGGCCTTGCTGATGTCGGCAAGTTTACCCGTGCGGCCAAGCAGGGTATGATTGATAATTGCCTGCTGTTCCCCCTCGGAAAGCAGCGGCCATCCTCTGGTGCCTTCCGCATGCCGGGTTTCAAAAAAGCCGAGCATCAATTCATTGACCCTGACCTCCGGCGCGCCCTGGCGGGCCCAGGTTTCCGTGAAGGAGGAAACCGCCCGGTTGGCGGCGCTGTACCCGTCGTTGAAGATGAGGCCTGCCGGTCCTGAGCGGCCCACCAGCGCGGCGATTGAGGAGATGGTGATTGCCGTCCCCTCGCCGGATGCCTTCAGCAGGGGGAGGGCGTGGTTAAAAACAAACCATTTGGCCTTGAGGGTGGTTGCCATTTCAAGATCCCATTGCTCGGGGGTGTATGGGCCATGGACCACCGGCATGCCGCCCCGCTCAATATTGTTGATCAGGATGTCAAGCCCGCCAAAGCGCTTTTCGATCCTGGCAAATAAACCGGCAATCTCGTCGGCATTGCGCAGGTCGATTTTAACCGCCAGGTGTTCATGACCCAGGGCGGCAAATTCTTGCTGCATCTTTCTGCTGTCTTCAGGCCAGTCGTAATAGGTGAGCACGACGTTCGCCCCGGCAGATGCCAGGGCGAGGGCGATGTGTTTACCGATTCCTTTTGACGCGCCGAGAACCAGTGCTGTTTTCCCTGGTATTTTCATGGCAAGGAGGGGTGAGGCTACAGCGTTCTCTTTTTTTCCGGCAGCATGGAAAGCGAACCGATAGCCTCCGGATCGCTGACCTGTAAACGGGTGCCCGGATGGATCACGTCGCTGTTCAGGTTGTTCCATTGTCTGAGTTGATCGGCCGTGAGAGCAAAGCGGCGGGCAATGGTCCACAGGGTATCACCGTTCTGGACTTCATAGTAGGCGGGTTTGGCGACGGCCATTTCTTTCTTGACACCGGAGCGGGCGAGGACGACATTGGCTGCGCTGCTGCTGTTGGTGAGATAGAGGGCAAGCTGCTGCCCTGTTTTGATCTGATTGATATTGCGCAAACCATTCCAGGAAGCGATGAGCTCGGGGGGGATATTGTAACGGCTGGCAATCAGGGAGATCGTTTCGCCGCGCTTGACCTTGTGCAGTACCAGGCGGTTTTCAGCCTGCTCGCCGGCCTGCAGCGGCATATCTTTGTCCAGCAGGGCGAAGTTGGTGATCTGATAGGGGATGCGCAGCCGCTGGCCTTTGGTCAGCTTGGATTTGCGCAGATTATTTGCCTTGAGCAGCGTTGTTTTGTTGACATTGTAAAGCTTGCAGATTTTTGTCAGGGTTTCATTGCCTCCGACCACATGGGTTTTATAGTCTATGGTGGCGGTTGCCCTGACCCGGGGAAGGTTTTCCGCAACCAGTTCCTTCTGGCCGACCGGGACTTTCAGCTCATAACTATCCTGATATGGCGGGGTAACGAGCTGGGGCAGGTTGCGATTCAGATTTCTCAGTTCGTCAAGATCAGCTTCGCAGGCAACTTCCACGGCACGTAATGATGTCAGGGGCGGCACCTCGACGGTCTCGTACGTCAGGGGCGGTTCGTAGTTGATGTCGGTGAAACCGTATTTTTCAGGATTTTTGGCGATGATAATGGCGGCAATGAGCTTGGGGACGTACCTTTTGGTCTCGTTGTTCAGGTATTGTTCCTGGGCCAGCTCCCAGAAGTCGCTGGCATTGTAACTCTTGATGCCTTTGCTGATCTTGCCGCCGCCGGCATTATAGGCGGCCACGGCCAACTGCCAGTCGCCGAATTTCTCATACAGGTCTGACAGATAGGCCACGGCCGCTTTGGTGGATTTTTCCGGGTCGCGGCGGTCATCCACGTAGCGGTTGATTGCCAGCCCGTAATCAAGGGCGGTGGATTGCATGAACTGCCAGGGACCGACAGCCTTGGCCGTGGAATAGGCCGTGAGGTTGTACCCGCTTTCAATCATCGGCAGATAGGCCAGGTCCTGAGGAAGGCCAGCTTCCCGCAGCTCTTCCTGAATCATCGGGACATAACGGGTGGAGCGTTCCAGCCAGCGGGTGAAAGCTGCGCGTTGCTTGTTCTGGAAAAAATCCAGATAGAATTCAACCTGCTTGTTCATGGTCACCGGGAAATCATAACTCACCTCTTCAGGCGTGTAAGGATTTCCGGGTACCCAGGCACCAAGGTTTTCCAGTTCTTTCAGCTCTTCGGCAACGGTTATTTCCGGTTCAGGAAGGGTTGCTTCATCAGCCGCTAACTCCGCGTCAAGAGCCTTGTCCGCCATCTCCTCAATACCGTTTGTCTCTGCCGCGGCAAAATCAGCCTCGAAAGAGGGCGGCAAGGCAGTGGTGGTGTCGGTTGCCGCGCAGCCCCACAGAGAGGCCAGCAGAAAAGGCAGGATAAATAAAAAAAGATAAGTCGGTTTATGTCGCATTCTTTTCAGTCCACAATGGATAGGGTTTATAAGTATTTATGAATGTTCTCCGCAGGTATGCGGTTATGATTGAGCATTCAGGATTTGTGGGCCTATCGACTGGAGAAGTCGGTACATCATGAAGAAATGACAGCAAGATTGATACCATGTTGTCTGTGTACCTCTGGTTTCTTACATGACATGGATGGCAAATGCAATTAAATTGTCGCCTCCCGCATGCTTTTCTTGCGTATGAGCAAGAAAAGCATTATGAAAATACATTGATATTCTCAGGTTTTTTTTGAAAATTGGTGGTGAATTTAAATTCATTTTTATATTGTTACCGGAATGTTTAAAAAAATTCTATATATTTTGGCAGCACTCACCTTTTTTGCCGTTCTGTCTTCCGTCGCCGTTTTCATGTGGCTGGTGGTCTATGCCCCCGGCGATGCCATCCGCCAAGAGAATATTGAAAAAAGCCTGGCCAGGGAAAGCCCTGTTTTCTGCAGCGACGGGGTGACGAAAATCGGTGTTTTTTTTCAGGATGCCCATCGACAATATGTTTCCTATGAGCAGTTGCCGCAGTATTTTGTCAACGCTCTCATCGCGGCTGAAGACCATCAGTTTTTCAAACACCACGGTTTCGATGCCCCCGGCTTTGCCCGGGCCATGTTTGCCAACATCCGCGCCGGCAGAATTGTCCAGGGCGGCAGCACCATCACCCAGCAGACCGCTAAAAACCTTTTCGAACGAAAAGGGCGATCAGTTAAGGAAAAACTGACCGAGCTGCTCTTTGCCCTGCGTCTCGAATACCATTACTCCAAGGAAAAGATTCTAGAATTCTACGCCAATCAATTTTATGTAAGCGGCAACGGCCGGGGGCTGGGAGTGGCGGCCCGCTATTATTTCGACAAGGAACCGGAACAGCTTGATCTGGTGGAGGCGGCTTTTATTGCCGGCAGTGTCAAGCGGCCGAACTACTACAATCCCTTTATCAAAAAGGATGAGGCTGGCGCCGCAGAGGCGAGACGCAATGCCAAAGTACGCACGGGATACGTTCTGGGGCAGATGTACAGGCTGGAGATGATCTCCGTCGAGATGTATCAGGAGACCTTAAACAGGGAGGTTCCTTTTAAGCAGGGGAAAATGCAGTTCCGGCTGAATACCTTGATGGACCTTGTCAGGGACGGGCTGGATGATCCGGCGGTTGAAGCGGCTTTGCTGGATTACGGCATTGAGAATGTGGCCACCTCCGGGGTACAGGTCTTTACCAGTATCGACAACAGGCTGCAGGACAGCAATCTCTTTGCCCTGCAAAGCGAGCTGAGCCAGCTCGATGTCAAACTGCTCGGCTACGATCGTTCCCAGCTCCAGCAGCGTTATGCCGAGCTGCCCTTCGGTGCCGGCAACACGGTGTCTGACGGGCAGTTCCTGGTGGGGCGCGTACAGGAAATCGAAAACGGCCCGCCGCTTCGGCTGCTGGTTGCCTTTTCAAGCAATGGTCAGGACTCAGACCAACAGGGCATTGTCGATGAGCAGGGGTTGATGCCTTTGCTGGCCTCGCTGGTGCAATATAAAGGGCATCGATGGAGCACCAGCAGCAGCAAAGATCTTCCCCTTCTGCTGAAAGAGTTGCAGGTAGGTGATCTGGTCTACCTGTCCGCCCGGGGCAAGGGTGATGAGGACGGGGAATATTTGTTCAAGCTGGAAAAATATCCTGAGCTGCAGGGTGCTTCTCTTATTCTGCAGCGAGGAAAAATTCTGGCCCTGGCCGGAGGCATGGATAACTATTTTTATAACCGGGCCGTATCCGCGAAGAGACCCATGGGCTCAGTGGTCAAGCCGCTGCTCTATGCGGCGGCAATCCAGCTTGGCTGGAACTCTCTGGATCAGCTCAATAACGAGCGGGCCATGTTTATCTACCAGAGGAACGCCTATATTCCCAGGCCTGATCACATCAGCCCCCATAAAAGGGTTTCCATGAGCTGGGCAGGCGTCCACTCGGAAAATGTTGCCTCGGTCTGGCTGCTTTATCATCTCTGCGACCGGCTCACTCCGGCCCAGTTCAAGGACTTGCTGGCCGGGATCGGCATGGCCCGGGAGAAAGGCGAGACTTATGAGCAGTATACGCGGCGTGTCCGGGACAAGATGGGCGTGCTGGTTGATGGGGCCGCCCTGCAGAAGACGGCCTTTGAAAAGGCGGTGGTTGCCAGCGAAGCGGATCTCATTTTTGCCGGCAGGCAGGAGGAGTGGCAGAATCTCGGACTCTTCCATTACAGTGACCGGTTTGAAAAAGAACTGGATGAGTTGACCGAGGATGTGAAGGCCGCGGAAAGTGAACTGCGGCAACAGATGATCAGCCGCAGTTTTATCCGTTACCGAAATCTGCAGCAGCGTGTGCTGGATGAAGCCGCCTCACTTGTCGAAACGGCAGGCGGGTACCTGGTGCCGCACCTGTACTTTCAGTCTGCCGGAGCAAATGACGGGGGCGGGTTGCCTGGCGGTCCTTTAACCGCGGGTGATCACTTCAACTACAGCGAGGAGAATCCTGGTGCCGGCTGGCTGCCAGTCAAAAGGGCTGACCTGCAGAGACTGCTGGCCGACCTCTCCCCTGATGCGGCGGCCCGTTTCTGGGGTGAGGTGCGCATTGACAATATGTTGAGCCTTGCCACCCTTGACCTGCTGCAGGAAAACTTCCTGAGAGAATACGACAAGCTCTCTTCCCTGCCTCCCTATGGAGAAGATGTCCTGCATGATATCCGGGATTTCCGGGTGCTGGCCGGGCTGCGGTATCTCATCAATCTCTGCCGGGCAATGGGGGTTACCAGTGAGCTTGAGCCTGTTCTCTCCTTCCCCCTTGGTTCCAATGTCATGAGTCTGTTTGAGCTGGCCCGGGTCTATGAATCGCTGACCAGCGGTATCTCTTACAATCCTGAGGAAGGCGTGAATCCCGGCCTGGCGCTTATTGACAGAATAGAGACCGCAGAGGGGGAAGTGATTTACGAACACGAGGTCACCAGAAAACGGGTCATTGATGCCAGGACGGCGGTGGCTGTCAGCGATATTCTGCGTAATGTAGTCAGATTCGGTACCGGACGCTACGCCGGCAACATCCGGCTGCGCAGCAATGATCCCAATGTGGAGGCGCAGCTGGCCGAGCTGCAGATGACGGTGCCGGTGTGCGGCAAAACCGGGACAGCCAATCGTTTCACCAACTCGTCCTTTGCCGGGCTGGTGCCTGGGGTGAAAGACAAGGGCGGCGGCCTCATCGTTGACGAAGGAAACTATGTCATTGCCTCGTATATAGGTTTTGATGACAACCGGCCGATGGTCCGCACCTCAACCCGTATTGCCGGTTCCAGCGGGGCACTGCCCGTCTGGACCAGGGTGGCGCAAAGCATCGTCCTTGAAAGGGATTATGCCGGGTCGCTTGACATGGCGGATATGGCCTTTTCCGGCAGCAGCGAGGTGCCGCTGTTTTATCCGGCCCTGGGGCAGATAGAAGCGCCTGTGGCGATTAGTGGCGGCGGGCTGCTGCTGTCCCCCCAGGCTGGCAACCAGGATACGAGTTCAGTGGTCACCTTCGGCAAAGTCCTTTCCGGCGGAGAAATTGCGTTGGAGCGATATTTCCTTCCGTACTGGCGCAATGGGGAAAAGTAACGAGTGGGGAGTAATTAAAAAATATCATGATCAGGAAGAATGTTTTTTCAGGCGGATTGGCAACGGCAATAACGGCCCTTTTTTTCCTCAGCGGCTGTCAGACCTCCGGGGGATTGCTTGGCCCCAAGAAAAAGGTGCCTCCCTACGGGGATATGGAACAGGCGGTACCGGTGGAGCGGGAAAGTGCCGCCGCACCTGTGCCTCCTCCTGCAGCCATTACAGAAGAGATGAAACCCGGTGCACCCGGGACGGGCATACCGGCGGAGAGCTGGCTTGATCCCGTTGTGCTGGCGGGCATGTCCGACTACGCGTCCGCCAGAATCACCCATTACCAGGACAAGCAGTCGCAATGGCAGGGGGTGGCTTCCAGCTTTTCCATGCATGACCTTGCCCTGCCGCAACCGGAAAAATGGGGGGAATGCACCGGTGCTCTCCGGACAATTATTGACAGCTATCTTGCCCTGCGTTCCACGTTGAGCAGCGACAGCGGCTTTGCCGGCATCGTCCCGCCTGTATCGCCCCTTGCCGCCTTCCAGCAGGATATCGCTTTTCTTGAAAGCGATTGCCAGACAATTTTTGCCGCTGCTGCGGCGGTAATTCCCGAACAGTTGCAGACTTACCGGCAGACCGTAACCGGCCAGGCAGAGGAGGTTGTCCGCTACTGGGCTGCCCAGGGCGATCAGGAGAAGGTGCTGGAGGCCTATGAGAATATGGTCGGGTCAGGCGACGGGAAGGGGATTTCGCCGGAAACCCGGCAATTCTATGCCCGCGCCCTGGCGGCCACCGGAAAATTTGGCCAGGCGGCTGATGTGCTGCTTGATGCGGCGCAAGACAAAGATGCTTTGCAGGCCTGGCCGCTCCGCCTGCAGGCAGCGGAGCTGTTTTTCGCTGGTGGGGAATTCCCCCGGGCCCGTCAGGAATACGAACAGGTGGCTGCTCTTTTTTCCAGCCTGAAACAGGCGGATGCCCAGGTTGAAACACAGCTTGCCCTGCTTGCCGGTCAGCATGAACATGGGCAGGAACTGGAGCTGTACCGTCTGGCCTTGCAAGGTTGGCTGCAGTATGACGGCACAACATTGCCCCCTGAGCTGGTGGACAGCGTGCGGCGTCTTGAGGAGGTTTACCCGGAATCAATCTATGCCCGGATGGGGCGGGCCCTGCTTGATAAAGCCGGGGGCGGCGCGCCGCAGAATGTCTATCAGGCGATGCCGCAGCCCCAGGAAGCGGAGATGCAGCAGATGCAGCAGATGCAGGAGAAGGAGGCCCTTGACGCCAGGTGGCAGAAGGCGCTGGAGACGCTGGATCAACAGCAGTTTGATCAGTCCATTGTGCTCTTTGAGGAACTGGTGGACTCCGAATATCAGGACCAGGCCAGGGCAAAAATCTCCGAGGCCGTGAATCTGGCCGCCGTGGAACTGCGCAGGGAGGCGGCGAACTTATTTATCAAAGCGCGGAAAACCGGTGCTGTCGAACAGAAAAAGGCCCTGCTGCTGGAATCGAGGCGTCTGCTGCTTCTGGTCCAGCAGAAGTATCCCCAGGCGGATATTATCGATAAGGTGAGGCAGAACCAGAAGGCAACCGAGGAGCAGATACGGGCCCTGGACCCGACTCTGCTGGGCCAGTAGGGCAAGAGCTTATTTCCGGACAAGCTCTATGAAGAAAAAGGTGGGATGCATTTTAAACACTTGAAAATTTGTGCTTGATTTGCGCATATATTAAGGAGGTGAAAAGAAAAGATCCCGGTGGATCATAAATTTTATTTTAAGCCTGAGGTTGCTGTATGGTTGGTGCCGAACAGAGCGTGAACGGACTGCTGGATGACCTGGCAGTCAATATTATGATGATTGAGCCCGGAGACCTCTCGGCGGTCGGTGAACTACTGGAAATACTCGAGAAGCTGATTGCCCATGATGATATGGCATCTCAGGTTGTCTTGGGGCAGATGGCCCGCGCCTTTCAGTCTGCTCTTCAGAGTTTGATCATGGGTGAGCTGCCGGACACGGCGGGAAGCTATCAGCAGCTGGCCGAGTGTATATCGCGTATGCAGGAAGTGCGGCGCAACAGTGACGACCAGCAAGCCTCCACAGCATTTTGTACCCATTTGCACAGCATCGGCTTCAATTTCGATCCTGCCCTGCTTGCGGCCGGCAAGCAGGATGCCACCGGACAGGATGACAATAATGATCCTGCCTTCCTGCGTGATAAGGAGTTGCTCGAGTGTTTTATTGATGAGACCGGCGAGTATCTTGCCTCCATTGAAGCCAATGTGCTGGAACTTGAGAAAGCGCCGGGCAACAGCGAGGCAGTCAACGCGATTTTCCGGGCCTTTCATACCATTAAAGGGACGGCGGGCAGTGTTTCACTGCCGGAGATCAGCAGTCTGGCCCATTCCATCGAGAATCTGCTTGACGAGGTGCGCAGCGGTCGCATCAGTATGGATACCGATGTGATCGAACTGGTGCTGGCAGTGGATGACAACTTGAAGCTCATGGTTGCCCATGTGCAGGACGTTTATGAAAACGGCGTTGCCTATCATCCTGCCGCCATCGACGGGCAACTCGCCCTGATCAGCAGTGTCCTGGAGAAAAAATGCGGCACGAGCCGGCCGGAGCCTGAAAATGCGGTCGTGCTCGAAAAAAAAACTGCCGTCGATGCACCGCCGCCGGCACCTCCCGCCAGTGGACAGCCACCTGATTTCATGAAGGACAGTGACCTGCTCAGCGGTTTTATCTCCGAGGCCTTTGAACATCTTGAAGCCATTGAACTCAACGTTCTTGAACTTGAGCAGAGCCCGAACGACCAGGAAATCATCAATAACATCTTCCGTCCCTTCCACACCATCAAAGGCGTTTCCGGTTTTCTCAATCTGATGACCATCAACAGGCTTGCCCACGCCACGGAAAATCTGCTCGATGATGTCCGCAACGGCACGCTGACCATGAACTCGGGTATCATTGACATTGTGCTTGGCGTCGGCGATTTTCTGCGCACCATGATTCAGAACCTGAGCGATGTGCTGGAAAAAGGGCCGGAGTATTACCAGCAGTATGATATCAGTGACTTTCTGGTGCGCATTAAGATATGCCAGGAGGGACGTGAAGCCTGCGAGGACGTGGAGCCGGTGCATGTGGCTGATGATGTCTTGCCTGCTCAGGAAACCCAGCCGCCGCTGCCGGTTGCGGACGTGCCCGTCCCCTCGCCGCCTGCCGCCGGGATGGTTGAGGCGGCTGTTGCTGCCGCGGGGCCTGCCCAGAAGAAAAATATCGAGGCAGCCATCAAGGTTGACATCAACAAGCTCGACGGACTGGTCAATGCGGTGGGTGAGCTGGTCATCATGCAGGCCATGGTGCGGTATAATCCGCTCATTGCAAGTCTGTCGGACCCGAAACTGAACAAGGACTTCTCCCAGCTGACCCGCATTACCACGGATCTGCAGAAGACAGCCATGTCCATGCGCATGGTGCCCATCCGCCAGACCTTCCAGAAGATGACACGGCTGGTGCGGGATCTTTCCAAGAAGACAGGCAAGCTGGTGAATCTGGTCATGGAAGGGGAAGAGACCGAGATTGACCGCAATATGGTGGATTCAATTTATGATCCCCTGGTCCATATGATACGCAACTCGGTGGATCACGGGGTACAGATACCCGAGGAGCGGCGCAAGAGGGGCAAGCCGGAGGCGGGCACGGTGAGGCTCAGTGCCTACCAGAAAGGCGGCAACATCATCATCGAGATCGCCGATGACGGGGAAGGCGTCAACACGGAAAAAATACGCAATAAGGCCCTGGAGCGCGGCTTGATCCAGCCGGGCGGCAGTTACAGCGATCATGAGATCAATAACTTCATCTTCATGCCGGGTTTTTCCACGGCCGATAAGATCACCGATGTGTCCGGCCGCGGTGTTGGCATGGATGTGGTGAAAAAGGGAGTGGAGAAACTGCGGGGCAGGGTGGAGCTGCAAAGCTCGCCCGGTGAGGGATCGCTCTTTCTCATGCACCTGCCCTTGACGCTGGCCATCATCGACGGCATTGTCGTCCGGGTCGGTTCCGAACGCTACATCATCCCGACCATTGCCATCCGGGAGTCCATGCGGCCGCGGATGGAGAACTACAATACGGTGCAGGGCAAAGGCGAGACGCTGCTGGTCCGTGACACGCTGCTGCCCATTATCCGTCTGTATCATGTTTTCGGGGTGGCGGATGCCTGCACGGATATCAGCCAGGGCATTGCCGTGGTGGTGGAAAATGAAGGAAGACAGCGGGCCTTGCTGGTTGACGAGCTGCTCGGCAAGCAGGAGGTGGTGATAAAAAGTCTCGGCGGTTATATGAAGGATATCAAAGGGGTGGCCGGCGGGACCATCCTTGGCGATGGCAGGGTGGGTCTGATCCTTGATCTGGCCGGGCTCATCAATGTCAGTGAGGAGATGGGGCCAGGACATTTTAATCGCAACAATGCTTTTCAAGAATGAGGTGATAGGATGGCTAATGTTGACAAAGCGCAGTCTGCTGTAAAGAAGAACGTAAAGGCTCTGGCCGGCAAGTATCTGACCTTTGACCTCGGCAAGGAGGAATACTGCATCGGTATCCTCAAGGTACGGGAGATCATCGGCCTGATGGAGATCACGGCCGTACCCCACACCCCCCGTTATATCAAGGGGGTCATTAATCTGCGCGGCAGCGTTATCCCTGTGCTTGATCTTCGTTCGAAATTCAATATGGAGGCAAAGGAATACACGGAACGCACCTGTATCATTGTCGTCGAGGTGCAGGCGGAATCCGGCACCGTTCTGGTCGGCATGATCGTTGATTCGGTTTCCGAGGTGCTGAACATATCTGATGCGGAAATAGAACCACCGCCCACCTTCGGCGGGGATGATGTTGAGACGGATAATTTCCTCGGCATGGCCAAAATTAAAGGGCGCGTGAAAATTCTGCTGGATACGGACAAGGTGATCGGCGAGACCGGCCTTGGCCGCCTGGCTGCAGTGTAGGGCGAACAACTGTGTCGTTTCAGGGAGTTTCTGTGGATCTTAATTTCCAGCAGTGCCGCTTGACGGATAAGGACTTTGACAATTTCAGCGCGCTCATTTTTGCAAAGACAGGAATCCACCTGAAGCCTGAAAAGAAAGAGCTGCTCAATGCCCGGCTGGGAAAAAGGCTCAGGGCCTGTCGGCTCAGTTCCTTTAAGGACTATTATGAGCGGGTCATGCACGATACCAGCGGCAATGAGCTCGTGCATCTCATCAATTGCATCTCCACCAACTTTACCAGTTTCTTCCGGGAAAAATCCCATTTTGATTATCTGGCCTCCACCGTTCTTCCCCAGTTTGCCGCAAGGGGGAGTTCTGCCGGCCCGTGTAAAGTCTGGTCCGCCGCCTGTTCTTCCGGCGAGGAACCCTATACCCTGGCCATGGTTATCGCCATGTTCATGGCGCGCCACCCGTCATTTAAGGCCTCTATTCTGGCCACGGACATCTCCACCAAGGTGCTTGCCGTCGCCGAAAAGGGCATCTACTCTCTTGACAAGGTGGATAAGGTGCCGGGTGAATTTCTGAAGAGTTTTTTCCAGAAGGGGGTGGGCAAGTGCAGCGGCTATGTCAAGGTGAAGGATGAGCTGCGGCGGCTGGTGACTTTCCAGCATATCAATCTGATGGACAGCTTTGCCTGGAAAGAGGCGATGGATGTTATATTCTGCCGCAATGTCATGATCTACTTTACCCGGGAAACACAGATGGAGCTGGCGGAAAAATTCTATCACTGCCTTTCTCCCGGCGGCTATCTGTTTATCGGCCATTCGGAAAGTCTGACGAGCATCACCCATCGTTTCCAGCAGACCGCTACCACTGTTTATAAAAAAGTCAAATAACCTATTATGAAAGTCATTGTCGGCATATCGGATATGAAGGTCAGCGGCAACGTCAAGGAGACGCTGATCACCTATTCTCTCGGATCATGCATCGGGGTATTGATCTGGGATCCGGTGGCAAAGGTCGGGGGGCTGCTCCACTATATGCTGCCTGATTCACGGCTTGACAAGGACCGGGCCCAGAAAAAACCGTTTATGTTTGCTGATACCGGCATCCCGGCCCTGTTCAAGGAATGCTACAGCCTGGGCGCCGTCAAGGGCCGGCTGGTCGTCAAGGTGGTAGGCGGTTCGCAGATTCTCGATCCTACAGGTCTTTTCAGTATCGGCAAACGCAATTATCTGATCCTCAAGAAACTCTTTGACAAAAATAATATCACCATCGCCGCTGAAGATATCGGCGGTTCGGTTAATCGGACAGTCAGCCTTGAAATTGGTACGGGCCGGGTGCTTTTAAAGGTTTCCGGCAGGGGGGAGTTTGAGCTATGAACCGCGTTGATGAAATTCTGGCCTTGATCCGCCATGTGCCGCCCTTTCCCAAGGTGGCCGAAAGGGTCATGACACTGCTCAAGGATCCTGATGTGACGGCCCATCAGCTTGCCGAGGTAATCCAGTATGACCAGGCAATCACGGCCAATGTGCTGAAAATCTGCAACGCCGCTTATTTCGGCATTCCCCGCAAGGTGAATTCGCTGGATGAAGGGCTGGTCGTCATCGGCCATGACATTCTCAAGGACATCATCATCGCCAGCAGCAGCGCTCGTTTTTATCAGGGCAAAGTGGGGGCGGGATACGGTCTGGAGCAGGGGGATATGTGGCGGCACTCCGTTGCCACCGGCATCATGGCCAAGCTGCTCGTCAGACACATTAAGGATGTTGATCAGGGCAGCGCCTTTACCGCCGCCCTGCTCCATGACATCGGCAAAAGGTTTCTCAGCAGTTTTGTTGCCGATGACTTTGCGAAGATCGTGGAAAAAGTGAGCCGGGAAAACTGCAGTTTTGTCGAGGCGGAGCAGGCGTTTCTCGGCATCGATCATGCGGCGCTGGGCGGTATGATCCTTGAGAAGTGGGAGTTTGATCAGCAGTTGATTGACGCCGTGCGGGAGCATCATAATGCCACGGCCCTGGAGAGGCCCCCGTTAACTGCCCTGGTCGCTCTCAGCAACAGTCTGGTCATTTCCCTCGGCATCGGCGTGGGTGAAGATGGTCTTGCCTCGGAGTTGCGGGGGGATGGCCTCAAACGATTCGGCATTACCATGGAAATGCTGCAGATATGCATGGCGGACCTGCTTACCGAGCTGGACAGGGCCCAGGAGCTGTTGAGCATATAAGCGGCGTGCGCTGTTGGGCAAAGGGGCATGGTGTAAGCTGCGGAAGCACTGCAAAAGCCTGCAGCCCGGCCAGGACCCAAAACCGGAATTCAGAACTATCACAAAAAAATGCAGAAAATTCGCGTACTGGTCGTTGATGATTCCGCGGTGGTGCGGAAGGTCTTTTCCGAGGAACTCTCCAGGCAGCCGGACATGGAGGTGGTGGGCACGGCGCCCGATCCCTATGTGGCCCGGGATAAAATTGTCCAGCTCAAGCCCGACGTGATCACGCTTGATATCGAGATGCCGAGAATGGACGGGTTGACCTTTCTGCGCAAGCTGATGAAGCATTACCCTCTGCCGGTCATTATCGTCAGCTCGCTGACCAAGAAGGGAGGCGTACTGGGCCTGGAGGCCATGGAGGCGGGGGCGGTTGATGTCATCTGCAAACCCGGCGAGGCGTATTCCGTCGGTGACATGAGCGAGCAGCTGGCGGATAAGATCCGCGGGGCTGCCGCGGTGCGTGTGGATGATCTGCGCCAGCGCGTCCTGCAACAGGAGAAAAAGGAGACCTCGCTGGTCTTCAAGAAATCCCTTTCCGAATCAACCCATAAGGTGATCGCCATCGGCTCCTCAACCGGCGGTACCGAGGCCCTGAAGCAGGTGCTGATCAACCTGCCGCCCACCACCCCGGGAATCATGATTGTCCAGCACATGCCGCCCAACTTTACCACAAGTTTTGCCCAGCGCCTTGACACCCTCTGCAAGATCAGCGTCAAAGAGGCGGAGGACGGCGATGTGGTGCTGCCGGGCCGTGCCCTGCTGGCGCCCGGCAATTATCATATGGTCATGCGCCGTAGCGGCGCGCGCTACTATGTTAATGTCAAGACCGGTCCGCTGGTCTGCCACCAGCGGCCGGCGGTGGACGTGCTGTTTAACTCGGTGGCCGCCTATGGCGGGGCCAATGCCGTCGGCGTCATCCTGACGGGCATGGGCAGAGACGGCGCCCAGGGGATGTTGAAAATGCATGAGGCCGGTGCCAGGACCATTGCCCAGGATGAGGCCAGCTGTGTGGTCTTCGGCATGCCCAAGGAGGCTATCGCCCTGGGCGGGGTGGACCGGGTGCTGCCCCTTGAGCAGATCGGCCAGGCAATACTCGATATGGTTTGAGCCCCTCTCATCAAAAACTGGCTTACCCCTTGCTCTCCATTGCCAGCAGTTTCTTTTTCAGGTCGAGCCCCCCGCCGAATCCGCCCAGACCCGTGTGCCCCACAACCCGGTGACAGGGAATGAGCAGGGCAATGGGATTGGCGCCGCACGCCTGGCCCACTGCCCTGGCCAATGCCTTGTTGCCCAGTGACTGGGCGAGACTGCCGTAAGTGCTGGTGGATCCCGCGGGAATCCGGCAGATGAGCTCCCACACCTGTTGCTGCAAGGGGGTGCCTTCCTTTATGAAGATCGATTGGCTGAATTGAGCAAATGATCGCGGCCGGGCAAGCATGTCGGTCAATTCCGTGACCGTCATCTGTCGTACGGGCAGGTCATTGATCTGCCAGGACATGTTCCGCAGCCGCTCTGCCGCCTGCCGGTGTTCCTGTTCGCTGAAGGTGAGATGGATGGTTTGGCCGTCAAGCAGCAGCTGGTAAAAGGCAAAAAAAACAACCCTGGTCATCAGGGTTTCAACGTCTTTCTTCATTTATCTTCCTGTAATTATTTATTTTTTTTTGATGTCGTCCGGGAGGGCAACTTTATCTCAAGGATGGCTGATGTCATTTTATAACAGAGAAACAATGAGATGGTCATATTTTATTAAAGAAAAATATTGATTTTCCGATATCAGTTTTATATGGTGAAATAAATGGGTTAAGAAGTTAAAGTACATTGGTTCTTGCTATTGACTCTCGTTAATAAAAAAAACATTATACCTTAAATCCGTTAAAAAATTATCCCATGCAGAAAAAAATTATGTCACCTTCACTTCATTTCCTCAAATATTCCAGTCGTTGCAAGGTTCTTTTTTTCGGCATCCTTTTTCTGTCTATCGGAGTCTCATGCCCGGTTTCAGCAAAGAATACCTCAAATTTCAACATTATTACCACCTCGCATAAGTCGCTTCCGGGCAAGGCGATGCATGGCACCGCAGTAGTCGGCGACCCCAACGCCGCCGCCCCCGCCGCTGCGACAAAGAACAAAGCTGACAGCGGGACCCGGGACGTGGCTTATTCCGGTGACCTGCGCAAGAAACTTTCCTCAAAAAGCGCCTTGGTCATGGATGCGCGTACCGGCCGGATCCTTTACGCCCACGAGCCTGACCGTCCCGGTCAGCCGGCCAGCACCATCAAGGTCATCACCGGCCTGATCGCCATTAATTCACTGCGGGATACTGACATGGTAAAACCCAGCAGCAGGGCGGCCGGCATGCCCCGGTCAAAGATTTACATCAGCCCCAAAAAAACCTATGCCGCAGACGACCTGATTAATGCGGTCCTGCTTGCCTCGGCCAACGATGCCAGCGTTGCCTTGGCGGAAAAGGTGGCCGGCTCCGAATCGAGCTTCGCCAAACTGATGACCAGCAAGGCCCGATCCCTGGGGGCTACAAATACCCTTTGCAAAACCGCCAGCGGTCTGACTGCCAAGGGCCAGCAGTCCACGGTCCGCGATCTTGCCACGGTTTTTGACAAGGCCATGGAAGACAAGGAGTTTGCCGCGCGGATAGGCAGAACCAAGATCCGCACCCGTTACGGCCAGGTTCTGCATAGTCATAACAAGGCCCTGTGGCGGGTTGAGGGTGCCGTGGGCGGAAAAACCGGCTATACCCTGGCGGCGCGGCAGACCTATGTGGGCAAGTTCAGCAGGGGCAACACCGATCTTATCGTGGCGCTCATGGGCAGTGAAACCATGTGGACGGATGTCAGCCGTCTTGTCGAGTACGGCTTTAAACGGGAGCGGCAACTGGCCGCCATGAACGATGCGCAGCCTGGTGTCGAAGACGAGTCTGACGGCCCGCTGGCCCTGTCCGCTGTCCCGGTATCTTTCCGCAATAATTCTCTTCAGGTTCTCACCGGAACCAAAAAACAGCCTTCGTTATAAGCGATCATCAGTGAGCGAAGAGCGAGACCATCTTTTCGCAGGGCAGCTGGCAAAGCAGGCGCTGCGGGAAGAAATGGCCCTGCGCCCGGCAGCCCTGCCCAGGGGACCGAGCGGCAGAGCGGCTGAACTGCTGCGTCGGGAATCAGCTTATCGTGCTGCCCGCCAGATCTTCGTCTCTCCCGTGCCGGCCCTGCAGCAGGTGCGCATCAACAGTCTGCTGGACGGCAAAGACCTCATCGTTCCGGCCCCGGGCCTCAAGGACGGCTTTTATCTCCTCAAACCATATTCCATCCCGTTTCATCAGCTTCCCCATGGCGTGTCAATGAAAGGTTTTGCCAAGGCAGGGCAACGGCTGAGCCGGCCGGAGGTGGAAAGTCTGGCGGTTTCGCTCTTTGTCACCGACGCAGTGGCGGTTGATCTTCAGGGCAACAGGCTGGGGGACGGTCTTGGTTTCTTTGATCTGAGCGTTGCCATCCTGGCGGCCTTGGGGGCCATAAGCCGTGAGGCCCTGGTTGCGGCATTCGTTCATCAAGAGCAGATGGCGGATGTGAACCTGCCCGTCGCCTGCTGGGATGTGCCGGCCGATATCATTGTCACCGAACAGCAGGTTTTCCGGACGGAACAGGTCCCAGCCCCGCCCCGCCGCATTTTCTGGGAGCATCTTCCCGACCGGAAAATCCGCAGGATCACCCCGCTCTGGTGGCTTTGGGGGGACAAGGCCGGCGGGCCGGATTCTGCCGGCTGAGATAAATAAATCCAGCGGCTTCATCCGAACATTTTTCCCCGCTCACGGAGGGCATGCTGCCGCCTGCGGCTCAATATCTGCTGACATGTTAATCATGCGTGTTATGCAAACAATCGTTTAAAATACTGCATGGTATGCGCCTGGTTAGAAAATATCTATGGCCCTTGAATATTGTCTGTTAATCTTTTGGCAGGTAATAGTTGTCGCGAAACCATATAATTGTCAGTTCGGTAACAAAGGAGATGCTGATGAAAATTCGACTGTTCGTTCTTTTTGCCATCATTTTCGGACTCTGCGGCTGCAGCACTGCCTATTACGGTGCCATGGAAAAGCTGGGGGTACACAAACGGGACATCATGGTGGACCGCGTCAAGGAGGCGCGTGACACGCAGAATGAAGCGAAACAGCAGTTTCTGACAGCCATGGAGCAATTCAAGAGCGTTGTCAACTTCCAGGGCGGCAATCTGGAGAAAGAATACAACAAACTCAATGCAACGCTTGAGAAGAGCGAGGCCAAGGCCGACGACGTGCGTGACCGTATCCGTGCTGTTGAGGACGTCTCAGCTGCGCTGTTCAGCGAATGGCGCGCGGAAATCAAACAATACACCAGCGACAGCTTGCGCAAGTCGAGCCAGCGCAAGTACGACATGACGAAGCAGAAATACACGGAACTGATCAAGGCCATGAAGAGGGCCGAAGCAAAACTGGAACCCGCCCTGGCCCCTCTGCGCGATCAGGTCTTGTTTATGAAGCACAACCTGAACGCCAGGGCTATCGCCGGGCTGAGCGACGAACTTTCCAGTGTTCAGACCAATGTGGATAAACTGGTCCGCGACATTGAGAGCTCCATTGCCGAGGCCGATGCGTTTATTGCGTCTCTCCAGGCAGAATAATCCTCACACATTCACCCCTTAATCTCGGGTGGACTCCCGGGCCATACCTGAACATGACGTGGATAAGGGGAAAATAGGACAATCAAATAAGGCTTCCGTGTCGGTGAAAGATCGTTGCGCCTCAAGGGCCGTAGTGAGCTGAGGCAATTTCGGGGGTTTAATTCTTTTCCAGTGAGGTGCCTTTGACTGCCAAACTCCTGCTCGTTGATTACGAAAACGTTCATCAGGTGGATCTTTCGCACCTGGACGACAACACCAGCGTCATCATTTTCGTTGGCGCCAGCCAGAATGCCATCCCAATCGAGCTGGTAACCTCCACCCAGAAACTTGGCACACGCGTCGAGTGGCAAAGGGCCGAGGGAAATGGCAGAAACGCCCTCGATTTTCATATTGCCTGCCACCTTGGCCGTGTTCTGGAGAAGTCACTGCCGGTTCATTGTATTGTGCTGTCCAAAGACAAGGGCTTTGATCCCCTTCTGCGCCATTTGAACAAGATGGGCCTCAAGTGCAAGCGCATTAACAGCCTGCTTGAACTTGACCCGAAGTCCACCTCGGTGGATGACCCGAATTACAGGAGGGTGATTGAAGTGTTGGGTAAATCCGACAAGAAGACGCGTCCTCGAAGAGTCAAGACTTTGTCTCAGCACATCTCCTCGATTTTTCAAAAAAACATCTCTCAGCAGGATATTGACCGCATCATTGACATGCTTTTCGCAAATAAGATGATCTCTGAAACCAACAACACTATTTCTTATCAGTTTTAGGACGACCAACCCCATGGTCAACCGGGCGGCACCGCATCAGAGGGAAAACATGAGTGAGAAACTGAAGAAATTGATCACCTAACTGGCGGAAATCGTTGGCGTCAATAATGCCATGGCCCTGCTGGGCCCGGCAGCAGACAAGGCGCCATCTGCTGCGGCTCCAAATCAGACGCTGGCCTCTGAGCCGCCGTCCACCCGGTAATTGGTGCCGGTGACAAAGGAAGCAGCCCCGGAGGCCAGGCAGGCCACCACACCATAATTCATTTCATTCCCCTCCTTGTCTGATTTTCGTGGGATCACCGCCGTAAAGGCCATCAACCTTATCAATATTATCAATTTACATGCCAGTCGGGTACTCGGCGAGCGCTTGGCAGCGTGTTTGCATAACCTGTCAGGATAGCCTGCTGTTCCTGCGCCTTTTGAGCCGGCCAACGCAGGGGAAAACGGTCAGCCTCCCGGCGGGAAGGAGAGAAAGCGATGATGGATATCAGGTTGAAACGGGCCTATGAACGGCCGGCAAAGAGTGACGGAACAAGGGTCCTGGTGGACCGGATCTGGCCCCGCGGGGTTCGCAAAGAGGAAGCCGAACTTGACGAGTGGTTGCCGGATATCGCGCCGAGCAGCGGATTACGCAAGTGGTTCAACCATGATCCCGGCAGGTGGGAGGGTTTTGTGGAGCAATACCATCGTGAGCTGGACAGCCGGGGAGAAATGGTGCAGAGACTTGCCGCCCTGGCGGCCAAAGGCAGGCTGACCCTGGTGTTTGCCGCCAGGGACCCGGAGCACAGCAACGCGGCAGCGCTTCGCAGTTACCTGCTGGAGCAGGGCAGCGGCTGACCGGCCGGGGTGAAGCGCCCTGGCCCCTTCTGCTGCCGATCCGCGCCCTGTCCGGGCTTTTTCCCCTGCCGGAAAAAGAGAGGATTTGCGGCATGTTTTGGTCTCAGCAGGGAGTCAGGATATTGCTGAGGTTGAGGTAAGGTGCTCGGCAGGCATTTTTGTCTTGTGGTTTCGGATTTTGTCCTGTCTGGCTGGATAATATCCGTGCGAAAATGTCTCTGCAAGCTTCTTCCCCGGCGTGGCAGCAGCTCTTTACACGTCCATCAACGTAGCTCGCCCGGCATGAAACAGGGCGCAAGCGATCCAACCAACAAAGGAGAAACATCATGACAGGCACCCCATCATTCCCCAGCCCGGCGGCCAGGCTGCTGACCGGATTTATTGCCGGCTTCCTGGCCACCCTGGTCTTTCACCAGCTGACGCTCTCGCTGCTGTGGGCCATCAAGCTTGCGCCCTTCGGCCCCTTTGCCATGACAGCCACCCAGCCCTTCGGTGTGCCGGCCGTTTTTTCCCTGGCCTTTTTCGGCGGCCTCTGGGGCATCCTCTTTGTCCTGGTCGACCGACGTTTTCCGGCCGGTTTCGCTTACTGGCCAGTCTCCTTTCTCTTCGGGGCCATATTCCCGTCGCTGGTCGCCCTGTTGGTGGTCCTGCCCCTCAAGGGCAAAACCATGGGCGGCGGCTGGCACCCGCCATTACTCATCACCGCCTTTCTGATCAACGGCGCCTGGGGCCTGGGCACCGCCCTGCTGGTCAGGCTTTTCTCGCGCCGGCCGGGACGGGCCTGAGCCCGGGGAAGGGGCGGGTCAGACGCGCCCGGCGCCAGGGGCTGGGCGAAGTGGCCGGGGTTCTCCGTAAAAAAAATGATTTATTTCTTTGTAACAGTCCGATTTTCGGCCTATTATGGCACCTGGCGAAATTGCCATACCGTGAGCGAAAAGGAGAAGCAATGAGCGAGAAACTGCAGAAACTGAACAGCCTGCTGGCGGAGATCGCCGACGTCAATAATGCCATGGCCCTGCTGGGCTGGGACCAGCAGACTTACATGCCCAAGGGCGGGGCTGAAGCGCGGGGCAATCAGCTCGCCACCTTGAGCCGCATCGCCCACCAGAAGTTCATTGAGCCGGAGATCGGCGCCCTGCTGGCTGACCTGGAAAAGGAATTTGCCGGGGCGGAGCCGGATGGGGATGTTGCCCGGCTGCTCGAGGTCACCCGCCATGACTATGACCGCAAGATCCGGGTGCCGGCCGACTTTGTCGCCGAGTTCGCCCTGACCGCCTCCAGGGCCTTCGAGGCCTGGGTCAAGGCCAGGGCCGCCGCGGATTTCGCCCTGTTCCGGCCCCATCTGGAAAAGGTGGTGGAACTCAACCGGCGTTATATCGGCTTTTTCCCGCCGGCCGACCATCCCTATGACATTCTGCTCGATCAGTATGAGCGCGGCATGAAGACCGCCGAGGTCCAGGCCATCTTTGCCGACCTGCGGCCCCGGCAGGTGGAGTTGCTTAAGGAGATCATCGCCCGGCCCCAGGGGGATGACTCCTTTCTGCATGTGCCGTTTGACGAACAGCAGCAGTGGGACTTCGGGGTCAAGGTGATTACCGCCTTCGGCTATGACTGGGACCGCGGCCGCCAGGACCGGTCGACCCATCCCTTCACCACCAATTTCAGCATCAATGATGTGCGCATCACCACCCGTTTTGAAGCAAACCATCCCGTGGCCTCGCTGTTCAGCACCATGCACGAGGCCGGCCACGCCCTCTATGAACAGGGCAGCAGCCAGTCCTTTGAACGCACCCCTCTGGCGGGCGGGGCATCGCTTGCCGTGCACGAGTCGCAGTCCCGGCTGTGGGAAAACCTGGTGGGCCGCTCCCTGCCGTTCTGGGAACATTTCTATCCCGAATACCGCAAGCGTTTCCCCGCGGCCCTGGGCCAGGTGGATCTCCGCACCTTCTACCGGGCCATCAACCGGGTGGAGCCGTCGCTGATCAGGGTCAATGCCGATGAGGCCACCTATAACCTGCATGTCATGCTGCGCCTGGAGCTGGAAATCGGCATGATTGAAGGCAACATCGCGGTGAATGATCTGCCCGGAATCTGGAATGCCAAAATGGAGGAGTATCTCGGCGTCACTCCGCCCAACGATGCCCTGGGGGTGCTGCAGGATGTGCACTGGTCCGGCGGCTCGCTGGGTTACTTTGCCACCTATACCCTGGGCAACCTCATCTCGGCCCAGCTGTGGGAGAAGATCCACCGCGATATCCCGGATCTCGATGAGCAGCTGCGCCGGGGCAGTTTCGCGGCCCTGCTCGCCTGGCTGCGGGAAAATATCCACTGCCATGGCCGCAAGTTCACACCCCAGGAACTGGTGCTGCGGGTGACCGGATCAAAAATCGATCCGGCCCCTTATCTGCGTTATCTCAGGGGCAAATACAGCGATATCTATGGGTTGCAATCCCAGTGAGTCCGGCCCGCTCCCTTCCGGGACAAACATCGCTCAAAGAAAAGAGCTCTCACCATGGAGCACACAGAGATCACAGAGGAATATTTTTATTGCAGTAAGTTCTGTGATCTCTGTGCGCTCTGTGGTGATCAAATGTGCAAGCAAAAGGATCAAGCAGTGAACAGAGTCATTCTGCAGAAAGGCCGCGAACGCTCATTGCTGCGCCGGCACCCCTGGGTGTTTTCCGGCGCGGTCAAAGACCTGGAAGGAGTTCCCGGACCCGGCGATACGGTGGAGGTTGTCTCCTCTGACGGCCGGTTCCTGGGGCGGGGCGCCTATTCCCCTGTCTCGCAGATCCGGGTGCGTATCTGGAGCTTTGATCAGGAGGAGGCGGTTGACCACTCTTTTTTCCAGAGACGGCTGCAAAGGGCACTGGCCCGGCGGGAGGCGCTGCGGATCCCTGAGCAGACCACTGCCTTCCGGCTGGTTTCCGCCGAGGCCGACGGGCTGCCGGGCCTGATTGTCGATCGCTACGGGGATTTTCTGGTCTGCCAGTTTTTAAGCGTGGGAGTGGTGCATTGGCAGGAGACGATTATCAAACAGCTGCAGATACTTCCCTGCGTCCGGGGTATTTATGAGCGTTCCGATGCCGAGGTCCGTAAAAAGGAGGGGTTGCAGCCGTGCCGCGGCCCGTTGTGGGGCGAGGAGCCGCCGGAGCTGATCGAAATCGAGGAGCACGGCCTGAAATTTTTCGTTGATGTCAAGCAGGGCCACAAGACCGGCTTTTACCTGGATCAGCGGGTCAATCGGCAGCTGGTCCGCTCTTTCAGCGCGGGCCGGGAGGTGCTCAACTGCTTTGCCTACACCGGGGGCTTCGGCCTGGCTGCCCTGCGGGGCGGGGCGAGCCAGGTGACCAATGTGGAGGATGTGGCCGGCCTGTTGGCCTTGATCGACAAAAATGTACAGCTCAACGGGATTGCCGAGCAGCGGTGCACCAACCTCAAGGCCGACGTCTTTCAACTGTTGCGGCAATATGCTGAGGCGGGGAGGGCCTTTGACCTGATCATCCTCGATCCGCCCAAATTCGCCGAGGCCAAGAGCCAGCTGATGCGGGCCAGCCGGGGCTACAAGGATATCAACCGGCTGGCCTGTAAACTGCTGCGGCCGGGCGGATTGCTGTTCACCTTTTCCTGTTCCGGTCTGATGAATGTGGAGTTGTTTCAGAAAATCGTGGCCGATGGGGCCATTGATGCCGGCTGCGATGTGCAGATGCTGCAATGGCTCGGCCAGAGTCCCGATCATCCGGTGAAACTGCACATCCCGGAAAGCATGTATCTGAAGGGACTGATTGGGGTGAAGTTTGCCTGACGGCAGGCGAGGGGCGGAAGAGCATGGATAAGGCGGCAGGGAGCATCGCAGGCAATGTGGTCCAGGTGCTGGACAAGCGGATTTTTTATGGCCGGGTGAGCTGGGCCGGGGGCGTGATCACGGAGGTAGAGGAACTGGGGGCGGAAGAGCCGGGACAGCCCTACCTGATTCCCGGTTTCATCGACGCCCATGTCCACATCGAAAGCGCCATGCTGCCCCCGGCCGAGTTCGGCCGGCAGGCGGTGCGGCACGGCATGGTGGCGGCAGTGGCCGACCCCCACGAGATCGCCAATGTGCTGGGTGCGGACGGGGTGCGCTTCATGGTGGAAAGCGCCCGCGGCACGCCCTTTAAAACCTTCTTCGGGGTGCCCTCCTGCGTGCCGGCCACCCCCTTTGAGACCGCGGGCGCCGGAATCGGCCTTGACGAGATGGCAAGTCTCTTCCTTGAGCCGGAGGTGCGGCATCTGGCGGAGATGATGAATTTTCCCGGTGTGCTGGCCGGTGATGCGCAGATCCTGGCCAAGATCGAGCTGGCCCGCCGGCTGGGCCGGCCGGTGGACGGCCATGCCCCTGGGCTGCGCGGCAGCGAGGCGGCGCGTTACACAGCGGCGGGGATTTCCACCGATCACGAATGCTTTACCCTGGCCGAGGCCCATGACAAGCTCGCCTTCGGCATGCATATTCTCGTGCGGGAGGGTTCGGCGGCCCGCAACTTTGCGGCCCTCCATTCCCTGATCACCACCAACACCGACCAGGTGATGCTCTGCTGCGACGACAAGCATCCGGACGATCTGGCCGCAGGCTACATCGATCGGCTGGCGGCCCGGGCCGTGGCATTGGGCCACCATCCCTTGGCCGTGCTGCGCTGCGCCTGTGTTAACCCGGTGCTGCATTACCATCTGCCGGTGGGCCTGCTGCGGTTGCATAATCCCATGGACGCTGCTCTGGTCACTGATCTGCGCGACTTCCAGGTCCGCAAGGTCTGGCTTGACGGCAACCTGGCGGCGGCGGATGGCCGCACCCTGCTGCCGCAGGTGAAGGTCGCACCGGCCAACAACTTCCGGGCCCGGCCCATTGCTCCCATGGACCTGCAGCCGCCGCCCGGCCAAGGCCCGCTGCCGGTCATCGAGGCCATTGACGGCGAGTTGATCACCCGCAGGCTCCTGCTTGAGCCGCGCCGGGCAGGGGGCGTACCGGTGCCGGATACCGAACGGGATATCCTGCTGCTCTGCGTGGTCAACCGTTACCAGCAAGCGCAGCCGGCCTTGGCCTTTATCCGGGGATTCGGGCTGAAAAAAGGCGCGCTGGCCTCAAGCGTTGCCCATGACTCCCATAACGTGGTGGCCGTCGGGGCCGATCCCCATAGTCTCTGCCGGGCGGTCAATGCGGTGATCGCGGCCAGAGGCGGCATTGCCGTGGCGGACGAGAGCGGCGTGGAACTGCTGCCGCTGCCCATCGCCGGCCTGATGAGCGACGCCGACGGCCTGGAGGTGGGCCGGCGCTACGCCGAGCTTGACCAATTGGCCCATGGGCTGGGCTCTCCTCTCAAGGCGCCGTTCATGACCCTCTCCTTCATGGCCCTGCTGGTCATCCCGGAGCTGAAGCTGAGCGATCGGGGGTTGTTTGACGGGCGGACGTTTCGTTTTGTTGATGCGGGGCGGTGAAATTGATGCCGCTTTGCTCGGTTCATTGGGTGTTTTCTCCATGGGAAAAAAATGATTGCCCAACCTTTTGTGGGTGCGGCAATTTGCCTTATTGACAAAGCCCAAATGCCTTCGTAATAGCTGTTAGGAAAGCGAGCAGGACAAGCCAGTATTCCGCGCAGCGATGGATTTGCCAGCCATCATTGCAGCTCATCCGGGATTTAGTCATTATCGGTATCTGTTGTTAAAAAGGAGGTGGTGTCAAGAGAGGGTATGTGAGAGACGGCATGAAAGCTCTACGCGCTTAATCAGTTAATCTATGAGGAGCATGTCATGAAAACACAAGACAAGAAGAATTGGCGAAACGTCGTGATCTCGGTTACGGCCCTGCTGGTGGTTTTTTCTCCTATGCTCGCGAAAGCTGGCTCGATGGGAAAAGATGGCCTGCTGATCGGGAAAAACTGTGTACATGTAACAAATCGGCCCCTTTCCGACTTTCTGGATGCTCAAGGAACTACTTCTGAGTTTTTTCCTCCCGTGCAGGACATGTTGGCTTGGACCGATGGTCAATTTATCAACTTCGGGGTGGTGGACTACGCTGGATTGGCGAACGCCTATATCGAGGCAAATACAGGGACTTCCCTTGGTACAAGCGTAAACGGTACGGTCATGGAATGTACACGCGATGACGGCAAGGCTATGATTTCCGTGGTGCTCATTACTAAGAAAGCCCTAGGCTTTGCGCAATCCATCGAAGACATTGTCCTCAATGACTTCAACTTCCTAACTACGCCTACGATTTTCGGTGCCAAGGCCCAGGATGTGGTTGCTGGTGCGGACCCCGCGTTGGGACCAGCGGTTTTGCGTACTACCTTCGTAATCGAAAATCCTGGCGATCCGCTGCCGGATATCCGCATCGCCTTCCAAGAAAACGTGCCTGACGTACGACCAATTACGCTGGACTTCAGGGCTACTACGACCGGGACGCTTCCGGATGGGAAAAGAGCTCGCTTGCGCATACAACAGGTGGGCGCGACTGGCGAGGACGGCAATTTAATTTTTACGAGTGAAATAGTGGATATTGTTAACAACGACGATTGAAAAAGGGGGGGGCGGAAGGGACGGGGGCGGAAGGGACGGAGTTAGTTTAATAATTTAATTGCCGTCAATATGCCTTTCTGCTATATCCTCAGACATGCCAAGACACAAACGTATCGATGTGCCCGGGGCAATCCACCATGTTATCGTCAGAGGGTTGAACCGCCAGGATATCTTCCTTGACGACCTGGATCGGGCGGACTTCCTGCGCCGTCTGGAGACAGCCCTCTCCGAGGTTGGTTGCCGGTGTTACGCCTGGGCATTGTTAAGCAACCACTGCCATCTTCTTCTCCGCAGCGGCGAACGGCCGTTGAGTGACCTGATGCGGAAAATTCTCACCGGCTATGCCATTTCTTTTAATCATCGCCATAAACGCCATGGCTATCTTTTTCAGAACCGCTACAAATCCATCCTGTGCCAGGAGGAGACATATCTTCTGGAACTGGTACGGTATATCCATTTGAATCCGGTCAGGGCAGGGATTACCAGAGACATGGATGCGCTTGACCCCTATCCCTGGTCCGGCCATGCGGTATTGCTGGGACGCAAGAAAAGAAGCTGGCAGGACCGGGATGAAATTCTTCTTCGCTTCAGCGGTAAGAAACGGGAAGCCGCCCGCCGTTATCGGCAATTCGTGGAGGACGGCATTGCCACGGGCCGCCGGGAGGAGCTGACCGGGGGCGGGTTGCGCCGAAGCGCCGGTGGCTGGGAGGCAATGAGGAATTTACAACGGGCCGCTGAGTATTCGCGAGGCGATGAACGGATATTAGGGGATGGCAATTTTGTCGATGCGGTGTTACGCGCGGCGGAGGAGTCATTGACCCAGCGGGAGGAGTTGCACAGGCAAGGCTGGGACCTGCAGCGGCTGGTCAGCGAAGTCTGCGGGATGTTGTCGGTTGATCCCGGGGATCTGCGGAAAAAAGGCCGGGCCAACAATCTTTCCCATGCCAAGGGATTAATCTGTTATCTGGGCCATTCGCGACTCGGCCTTACCGGCAGGGAACTGGCCCGTTATTTCCATATCAGCCAGCCTTCCGTGTCGCAGGCTATCCAACGGGGAGAACAATTTGCCAAGAAAAATACGGTTAAACTATTAAACTAACTCCGTACCAATCAACGCACAACAGGGCCTTTTCATTGTTCCAAGTAAGATAACGGAACCGTTTAAAAATATATTGGGAGAATACCACTGGGTTAAATGGGGTCGGACCACGCTAAACAATTGAGATTACAATGTAATGCCAGTTTACATACTCTATAACTGGTTGATATTACTAGACCGCATTGTCGATTTTGGGACCAAAATGGGCAATATAGAAATCAAACAGCAAAAATTGCCGAACCATCACATTCATTTGACCCGCATCACGTACCCGATTTTTTGGGCAGGTTCATGGTTATAGCTCCTGCCTGATTAATCAACAACCTCCACGGCGGGCAATTGATGTAGGCGATTAGCCCTACTACGAAGCCATCGCTTGGCGACATCAGGGCGTTCCCCGATGATGCGAAAAAAGCCGCCGGTGATCAGCTGCGATTTGTGCAGATGGGGCTTGACCCGGCCGACTGGAAACCGATGTCCATCATCGGTCCGGGCGGCGCTATGGTAAATTGGTATTTTCCGAGTCCCTAAGGATAAAAGAGGCAAGCGACAGTTTCGCAGCATTTACGTCGCCAAATTCGCCGATGCCGTGCATGTGCTCCATGCCTTTCAGAAGAAAACGCGGAAGACCGACGGAAAAGATATCGAATTGGCGGGAAAGCGGTACAAGGAAACAGGAGGATAAGCCATGGCCGAAAAATTCAACGATGTATGGGATGCGCTTAAGCGTCATGACCAAAAAATGCATTAGTTTTTCATCCCGACGATCTTCAGGAGTATGCTGAAGAGGCCCGCTATTACGCTGCAACCTTCCCAAGCCTGCCTGCCGTTTTCAGGATAATCCGCCGTTACCTCATCAAGCGATTTTCATTCAGCACTAACCCCTACCGAAAGACCACCTCACGTTTGGCAAAAGGGCAGATGAAGCTGAGCTGGTCTGCTTTGAGCTGCAGCCCCTCTTTGTTTTTATTGCCAATGCCGTAACGGGGATCGCCCATGACCGGATGGCCGATGAGGTCGAAATGGCGGCGGATCTGATGGAGCCGGCCGGTGCGGATGTGCGCCACGACTTTGCTGATATTGCCGGCCGGATCATAGGACAGGACTTCGTAGTCGGTCAAGGCGGCCTTGCCGTCCAGGGGAAGATCGATGCGGTTGCCCGGACGGCTCGCGATGTTGCCCAGCACCTCCACCTGGTAGCGTTTGGCGATGAGGTTGTGTTGAAAGAGCCGGGAGAGTTCCCTGGCCGCCTCCCGGCTGTGGGCGATGAGCATGAGGCCTGTTGCCTCCCGGTCGAGCCGGTGCACGAGAAAAACCTGGCGCTGCGGCCGGAAAAAGAGTTCCGCCTGGCGCAGGAGCGAGCAATGGTCGCCGTACTGGGTGCCCTGGGCCATGAGCCCGGCCGGTTTCTCCCAGACGCTGTAATGGCCTTGATCACTTACGCAGCGTGCCTGCGGCGGGACCAGGGCCAGCAGGCCCTTGTCATAATGAATGACCAGCTGGTAGCCCGGCCGCACAGCAGCGGTGGCCCGGCGCAGCCGCTGGAGTTTGCCTTTCCTTTTCTTGAGCCACACCGCGCCCTTGGTCATGGCATCCTTGATCCTGGCCTTGGCGAGCCCGGTCTGCCGGGCCAGCAGCTCGCAGGCCGTGGGCGGGTCGTCAGGGGTGACGGTTATTTCACTGGTGAATTTTTCCATGGCGGTATGATTGATGAATTCGTAAAAACCGAAAATTAACCACAGAGCGCACAGAGACCACAGAGTTATCTAACTAATTGTAATGAAGATTTTTCTCTGTGGTCTCTGTGGTGAAAAATAGATTCTGCATCATGCCTTGTTCTGCTTGAAAATCGGCTCCAGGCCGCACAGCTCGGCATAGGCGGCGATCTCATCCTGAAACTGCCGGACATAGGGACAGTCCCAGATGGCCAGAATTTTGGCCTGGATGACAAAGGCGGGCAGTGTCCGGCCTTCGTACTCCATGTCCATGGCCGGTTCCCGCTCAAGCATATAGGGAAAGATCTGGGGCCTGCGGCAGACATCGGGACGATCCGGATAGATCCGGCAGCCGCCGCTGTCAGGATCAAGGTTGGGGCAGCGGCTGTCACGGGGCAGGATCATGCTCCAGCCCTGGCGCCAGCGATAGAGAGCGGAGGGGTTGGCGTAAAAGGGGGTGCTGTTTCTCATCAGGGTCGGTTCGTCATCAGGGGAGGCGGCCCGGGTTATCTCATCATCAAAAGCAGGCAGGTCGAAAAAACCGGTTTCGCTTTCGGCCAGGGGGATTTCGAAAAACTCCTGCTCCTGCTCCGGGGCGGGACCGGTGCAGCACAAGGTGCAGCCGCAGGGGCCGCAGAGCAGGCTGTTGATCTCCTCAAGCTCCCGGGTCAGCACATTCTGGCTGATCCAGCTGTCGAGAGCGGTGAACTGGTCGGCGGGCTGCAGGTTTGCATCGACAATGATCCGGCTGGGCTGCTGGGGATGTTTCAGCCGTTCAAACGGCCGCAGGGCGTCAAGATAGGGGAGCAGCAGGCGTTGCGGCGCTTCGTAGTTGATGCCTCCCGTTTCCACCGGCTCGGCCAGCTCGGCAAGCAGGGCTTCCAGGGTGGGGAAGGGGCCGGTGACATAGAGCATGCCGGCCAGCCGGGCCAGCGGCAGGACGGGATTTGCCAGCCGGTCGATGCCGGGCCGGCACAATGCTATCTGTTGGGTGGTGAGCATGGCCATAGATAACGGGTTTTGCGGGAAAGATCAATGTTTAGTGAGGAGTGAGGAGTGAGGAGTGAGGAGCGAGGAGTGAGGAGTGAAAAGTGAGGAGTGAAGAGTGAAGAGTGAGGAGTGAGGAGTGAGGCGCGAGGAACTGCTTTTTCCCCACACTTTTCTTGACCGGAAAGCCGCCTGAGACTATAGTGACATTTTTTGTAAGGTATCCTGACCCTATCAACCATCAACCATTTCACCGTTTAAGCAGAAAATAATGGAAACCATGGAAAAACAGGCGCTGACCGAGCATCTGCGGGATCTGCGCACCAGTCTTATCCGCTCCCTCATCGCCGTGGCGGTCGGTTTCGGCGTTTCCTATTATTTCATTGAGAATATCGGCGTCTGGTTTGTGCAACCCCTGTTTGCCGTGCTGCCCGAGGGGTCCAGTCTGATTTTCACCTCCTATCAGGAGGGCTTTTTTTTTATCTGAAATTAGCCTTGGTGAGCGGTGTTCTCCTGTCCAGCCCGGTCATCTTCTGGCAGATCTGGGCCTTTGTCGCGCCGGGTCTCTATCAACATGAGAAGAGGGTGGTCGTGCCCTTTTCCCTGCTGTCATCCGTCTGTTTTCTCGGCGGCGCCGCCTTCGGTTATTATGTCGTCTTCCCCCCCGCCTTCCGCTTTCTCATGGGCTATACCACTGATTTTCTGCGCGCCCTGCCCACGGTGACGGAGTATTTTTCCCTCAGTCTCCGCCTGCTGATCGCCTTCGGCGTTATCTTTGAAATGCCCGTCTTCATGGTGCTGCTGGCCAAACTGGGCATCGTCGACCGGCCCTTTCTCACCCGCAACCGCAAATATGCCTTTCTGCTCTCCTTTATCATTGCCGCCATCCTCACCCCCACCCCTGATGTGGTCAACCAGCTGCTCATGGGGGTGCCGCTGGTGGTTCTTTATGAGGTGAGCATTGTTGCCGTCCGGCTGTTCGGGAAAAAGATCGAGACCGGGGGAGCAATCGTCGATGATGCGGAGCAATAAATTGTTGCTCCCGGATCTGTCTTTATCTGTTCAGGGGAAAAAGACTGTCATGAGAGGTATCGGACAGCAGCGTCAGCCGCTCGTCTGCCGTAGACCAGACAATTCGTCATCATCATACCGCCAATCCGGTCACCGCCATGCATGCCGGTTGTGATTTCCCCGGCGGCAAACAGACCGTTTGCGCCTGTTTCCCCATGCTCCGTGATAAGCACGCCACCGTTACAGGCCTGGATCTGGGGAAGAATAGTGTTGATGACCTTCCTGGTTGAATGCTGAACCACTTTTATGGGGGATTTCCTGGCGGCGGAGAGCAGAGGTGCGTCAAATTCGCTATCTGGCTGGAGATTGCTGATCGGCACGTGGCCAAGGCGGGATCTGGTGAGGTCGGAATTGACCGATGGCAGGGCGATTTCATTGTTGTTCCCATCAAAAAAACGATGTTTGCCGTCAGCGAGACAAGCAAGTTGAAAACGCCGGGCCTCAGGGGAAACATCTTCCCATACTGTCTGCAGGTACTGCATGTTATGGAGTTGAATGCCGAGATTGGCGAGCAGATGGTACCCGTCACCGGTAAGGCCGGGGTCAACGATGTGATGGCGGAAAGAGGCGGCCCCTCCTCCGCATGCAAGAATAACGGCCCGGCAGGAAATTTTTATCTCTTGTCCCGCCCTTTGCGCGACAAGGCCGGTGATTCTGTCGTGGTCAACGAGTAGCGATTTGACGGCGGTTTGGGCATGAACGCGTATTTTGCGCCCTGCAAGACGTTTGGCAAGGCAGTGCTTAAACTGCTCCGTTGAGGTGATAATTGCCGCAAGCGGCTGGCCGCAAAAACATGGGCGTATCCGGTTGATTCCGCCCTTTGGGTTGCGGACAAAAGAGGTCCCCCAGCTTGCTAATAGCCGGAATGCCTCCGAAGATTCTTCAACCAGAATACGGCTGAGATGGGCAGTGTTTGTCCCTTTACTGATTTTCCGGATCGTATCATAAAGAATATTTTTCTCCTCGTCATTAACGGCATAGGTGATACCCCAACGCTTATTGCGGTTCAAAAATGTTGAGCCACTGGCGAAAATTTCCCCTTTGTTGATAAGGACGATATCCTCGATTTTATTTTGTGATGTCAGTGCTGCCGTCAAACCGGCCAAGCCGGCGCCGATAATGACAAGTTGTGTTGTCAGCTTTTCCATTGTTTCCGAGGTGTTACGTCATGACATTGAAAATTTGCTCCGTCTTTGTGCTTTGCCTGACGGTGAAAACAAGGGAGAGGTCATGATCAACCATTTCATGGATCAGTCTTTCTATTGGCAAATCATAGCGCCAGCCTAAATAGTTTTCTGCCTGGGCAGGATCGCCAACAAGTGTTTGTCCAGTGGAATCGGCCCTGTAGAATTTTTGTACCGAATGAACATAGTCCTGGTAATTGAGACCGGCATATTCAAAGGCGATTTTACAGAATTCCCGCACTGAATGCGTCTTGCCGGAACAGATGACACAATCAAGCGGTTTGGGCTGTTGCAGCATCAACCACACTGCTTCCATATATTTCCGGGCATGCCCCCAGTCACGCCTGGAGTCGAGATTGCCGAGTTCCAGCCTGTTTATGAGCCCTTTTTTTATCTTTGCCACATGGGAAGTGATTTTGCGGGTGACGAATTCAAATCCGCGACGAGGTGATTCGTGGTTGTAAAGAATACCGCTGCAGGCGAAAAGGCCATAATTTTCACGGTAGTTTTTGGTAAGGTGAAAGCCGGCCACTTTGGAGATGCCATATGCGGAACGTGGAGCAAACGGCGTGTTTTCGTTCTGGGGTATTTGTGATGGACGGCCGAACATCTCGCTGGTTCCGGCAAAATAGAATCGGGCCTGCGGCACCAGATCGCGGTACACGGCCAGCATGTTGTGGGTGCCGTTGATATTGGCGTTCATGGTGGAAAACTCGTCTTCAAAGCTGGTGTTGACATAGCTCTGCGCCGCCAGATGATATATCTCATCCGGACTGCTTTTTTTTATGGCGGCGTAAAGGCTGGGAAAGCTTTCCAGGGAGCCTGGAATGAGCTCTATCCTGTCAAGCAGATGGGCGATCCTGTGCATTCTGTGCGCCTCATCCTCAAAGGCCACGCGGCGGACCAGTCCAAAAACCATGTAACCCTTGGACAGCAAAAGTTCCGCCAGGTAGCTGCCGTCCTGTCCGGTAATACCGGTTATAAATGCTCTTTTGGGGTGGGATGTTGATGTCATTTTTTTTTGTCGTCCTTGCCGGGGTGCACGGTCAGCTCTTTGAGAACGTGGTTGATTATCGGCTCGGCCTCCTTTGTTGTGGCAAGCCAGGAGCTGAAATAATCAATGTTTTGGGCAAGCTCTTCAAAAATGCTTTGTTCCGCTGTTTTTTCCCTGGCGGATTCATTGAATTTTTTCCGGGCATAGATGAATTCATGATGCGCCGCGGCGCGGAGCGGGTAGAGCACATTGGCAAGGTCAAGCAGGTCCATGAGTTTGTCAAAGGCATTGCCGGATGCCACCACCGCTTTTTTAAATTTTTTTATCGCCTGCGGTTTCTTATTTGGAATGCGGGAAATCTTCCACTGTTTCTTCGCCTCTATGCCATTTTTCAGCCCTTCGTGGGCGGTTTGCTGGCTGGTTTTCACCGCTTTGCGCAGATCCTGCAGCGCATATTCCGTTGCCTCCCAAGACGGTTTCACCGCCTTTCGAAAGACATTTTCAATGACCATGGCAAAGGCCATCTGTTTGTCGGCATACTTGCCAAGTGCCTCTTGCAAGGCCATAATTTCGGTTCCTGGAATCAAGGCGCCGCCTTCGGTCGCGTCTATGAAACGGGTCTCGCTGTTCTGGCTGATAATGTTCTGCAATGCGAGAAGTTGGTTCTTGAGAACGGCAATGGTTTCAACCTCCCCTCCATGCCAGCCGGGGACTTTGATCTTTTCTTCCTGATTAAAATTTTTCCAGGAAACCGGGCTGCCCTCGGCATGATCTTTCGCGCCGCTTAAGGCCAGGTCAAGACCGATGAAAATGAAGGGATTGCAACCCGCCACGTTGGCAAGCTGGGTGGCGGCGTGGGTTACGGAAAGCATATGCGGAAAGACCTCCTGCTGGTCAAAAAGGGGCGCCAGATAGAGGCGGAAAAGATCATTGACTCCCGGAATCACAAATTTGGGCCCGTTTTGAAAGCCCCGTACCGTTTCCGGAAATGCCTCCGGCGTGAAGACCAGCGGGATATTCCCATGACCGGCGATAACATGCCGCAGTTTGGTCATGCTCGCCGGAATGGGATCCATGGTCACGATGAGGTGGGGGGTAATGCCGTGATCGATCAAAATCTTGGCGGCACTGTCAACGGCGATAATAAAGACCCGGTTTTCCTGCCCTTGCAGCAGGGATACGTTTTTTGTCAGCGAGGGCCCCGCGGCCACGCAGACCGCGGGCAACCCCTGGGCGATATTTCTCAGGGCCAGCACATGCGTCGACTCGCTCAACCGGGGCGCATTTGCCACGGTGTTGTGAAAAAGAAGGGGCCCCTGTTTGACAATGGTCTGCAGCTTTCCCTTGAAGTTGAGCAGTTCAGCCTGCAACCTGGAGTAGATCGGGTTGTAGGTGCCGGGAAAAAGCTCCAGCAGTTTCCGGTGACCAACCAGGTGCATGGGCAGGGCGCGCAGGGCATCGTCTTGCTGCTGAAGAAGCTGGGGGATGTTTATTTTATTTCCCACCCGCAGGGCAACATGGGGATTTGCCAGTAGCGGAGCGAGGTCAGCCGCTTTGAGGGCAGCGGAGAAAAGTTCCGCGTTCGGCTCAAGTATGACGAAACGGAAATGAGGATAGCTGCTTACCAGCAGCGTTGCCTCGTAGCCAAGGCCCAGGCCCACCAGAAAAACAAGAGCGTCCCGTTCTTTTGCAAGAAGTTCAAGCAGACTGCTGAAACTCTCCGCAACATGAATGGGGTCATGCACAAGGTCCGCAACATGGGTCAGCGGATGGGGGGCCTCAATATTCGGCTTGCCGTCGTCAGACACGATAACGGCAAAACCGGCGGACTGGTCGACTGGAACGGCAAGAGAGAGTAACTCAGGCCTGTGTTGCTGCAGCAGGGAGATATTGTGCTGAAGAAGAGTCGGATGTGCCTCGTTCATTGTGGGTTGGCCTTTTGAGATTGAAGGATATCCAGCATTTTCAAGGGCAGGCTGAAGTCCGGCTTGGTCTTGAGGGCGGCGCGAAAGGCAAGTTCAGCCTTTTGGGTGCTGCCCATGAGTCGTTCCGTCATGCCGGCCAAATAATGGTTTTTGGCTTGCAGGAAGCCATAATATGCGGTGTTGGGGCAATGTTTGGCGCTTTGTTCCGCGCAGAACAGTGCCTTGTCGTATTGTTTCATATCATAACAGAGGGTGCCGTATTTGTACCAGGCCACGGGGTCTTGCGGAATAACGGCAACGGCCTGCCGGAAAAGTGATGACGCCCGGTGAAAATCGGCACGTTTATGCGAGTAATCGGCAAGTTGGACCAGGGTATGGCCAAGCTCATTTTTTTCGTCAGCTGATTCGCGGAAAAATGTTGCCGCCTGCCGGACACATTGCGGAATACTCTGAGCGGGGCAGCAGGAGAGCTCATGCATGCCTTCGGCCTTTTCCCGCCATTTTCCCGGGGTTTTCCGTTTCGCGTCCAAAACGCCGAAGGCGCAAGCCACGGCGGTTACGGCCTGTTTATCTTCCGGCGCCATCTCTGTTTGCCAGTTTTTTGTCCCTGGGGCAGGAATTCCGCTGGTTTTGCCTGGCGGAACGGGGGTTGACAGAAAGGCGGCTGCTTTGTGAGCAACAGCCTGCGGCAGGGTGCGAAGTTCTTCCTGGTCGAGGCAAAGCAGTCTGTCGCCGGCAAAATCGGCAAAAAAACGGTTGAGGCCCCTTTGCTTGAGGCAAAAGGACACGGCCATGGCAAAGGAGCTTGGCGCGGCAAAAAGGTGAAGACACTGCTTGTTGAACCGAAGGGCCGAATGTACGACCGCCCTGGGATCCCTGGCAATGAAAATAACCCGGCTGTCGAGGTGCGGGGCGGTAATGTGCTCGGGAATAATGATGAAATCAGGGACCTTGTCACCGACGATTCTGGACTCGGCGTTTCGCGCAAAGAGAGCAAAAAACGCCGTGGATACCCGGGCGTATATCTTTTGCGGGTCATGTGATGTTTGAAGTCCGTGCCGGTAGGTTTGCTCAAGTTGTTCAATGGCGTCTTGCGGGAAAAGAAGTTTTTGGGCGTCCTTTTTGGGGGCCCGGTTTACCAGGTTGTGCCGGGCGGTTACGCTGAAATCCATGAGCAGGTCGCAGACGGGCTCGTTCAGCACGTCGATCCGCTGCAGGGTCTGCCAGAGCCGATAGAGCAGATTTCCCTCCTGGTATAAACAGGCAACTTCCGGGACCGTGTTGAGCAGTTGCGCCAGGGCGGTGGTGCCGGAGCGGGGATGGCCGAGAATGAAAAGAGGGATGTTGGCTGACACGTTTACCGCTCCGGAGCCGGCCGGTGTTCTTGAAGAAAGGTGCGCGCTCTTCCGGCGCACTGTCTGGACTCTTCCAGCAGGATTTCATAACGGCTCGGGCTGTGCTGGCCGGTTTTTCTTTCCGGACCATGCCAGCGGATGGAATAAAGCACCCTGGGAAGGTGGTAAAAACGGCAGCCGGCCATGGCAAAACGGAGATAATGATCGTAGTCGTTGGCCGCTGTGTAGCCTTCGTCCATCAGCCCCACCTTTTCATGCAGATCGGTGCGATACAGTTTGCTCACCCCCAGATGAAACCAGTCGGCCAGGCATTTCCTGAAGTCATAGCCGGGCTGCCGCATCTGGCGGACAATGCAGCCGCTGTCGTCGACCAGATTCATGTCGGAGTAGACAAAATCCGTGTCATGGTTTTCGAGGATGTGCGCCATCTCTTCAATCATGTGCGGGTGGGGTAGGTCGTCCCCGACCACATAGGTGCAGTATTTTCCCGTCGCTTTGCCCAACCCTTCATTATACGTTCGCGTGGCGCCGATGTCCTTGGCAAAGGTGACAATTTCCAGTTTTCTGTTCTGGGGGTAGACACGAACAGGCGTCCGGATGATTTCGTCATTTTCAGCAAGGTGGCTCACCGGCTCCATCTGCTGGGAGGCGATTTTGTTTTTGAGGCCGGCCAGATACTCTTTGGTGCCGTCACTTGAGCCGCCGTCCACAATGATGATTTCCAGGTCCGGGTAGCTCTGAAAGAGACAGTGATCCACACAGGCCGGCAGATAGCGGGCCTGGTTGAAGGTGGGGATGACGATGGTGACCAGCGGGGAAGTCATTTGTCCAGGCAAAATCCGAGGGTGATATACGGTCCGTGAAACTGGCTGACAAAGGTTGACGGATCCTGGAAAACCTGCTTTGGGTCAAATTGCGGCAGCTGGTCGATGTCAAAGCCGGTTTCCCGCAGATCCGCGAAAATATCCCATTGACGGAAATAGGGCGCCCATTTTTCTCCGCCGTAAATATCTATGGTCAGCAATAATTTTCCCGCAGGCTTCAGGCAGCGCCGCATTTCGCGCAAGGCCGGACGGGCCCCCAGAGGATCGAAGAGGGCCGCCAGTTGCGGATGGTGCGGATCCTGGGTCGGGCAGACGATATGTTCGAGGACGCTGATGCAGAAAATGGCGTCAAAGCTGTTGTCGGCAAATGACATATGCCGCACATCCATGATGCGGTAGTCGGACCGCTTTGCCAGTTCGCCAACCTCGGCGCCCCAGCACACGGAGTCGGACCATTGTCTTTTTTCCAGATCGATAAAGGTGACGGCATGGTTCGCTTCCAGGAAGGAAGCGTAAGGAAAGGTGAAATCCGGCGCCACGTCCAGGATGCGCATGCCGGATTGGCCCATGATGCCGCTTTGCTCTATGGTCCAGGGGTATTCCCAGTGCCTGGAGCCGAACGGTTTGGCCCCGCAGAGATTTTTGCCCAGTTGCGACGTTTTGTAACGGCTGATGGCAGCGCGCGAGGCGATGGAAAAAGAGGTTTTTCTATTTTTCATGGAGAGTTATCGGTGGATTTTCATGAAAGATTCTATGTCGTGGAAATCCCGCCAGTGGGCCGCCAGCCATTCATCTTCCTTGTCCCACCAGCAAAACCGCTGGAGAAAGGCGATCTGCTGCGGTTCAAAGCGAAACCGCAGAATTCTGGCGGGCACGCCGGCAGCGATCGCATAAGGGGGAATGTTTTTGGTCACGACAGCGCCACTGCCTATAATCGCGCCGTCGCCGATCGTCACGCCGTCCTGCACAATCGCATTGGCGCCGACCCAGACATCGTGGCCGATTGCCACCGGTTTATGTTCGGTAAAATAGTTACGGTCCGCCAGGGGCGGGATGCTGGCGGAATTTGTCCTGGAATAAAAGCGAGGATGAATGGCGACAAAGGTTCTGCTTGGATGTATGCCAAGCCCGGCGGTTACCCTTGGGCCGATGGCGCAGAATTTGCCGAGAACGACATCGAACAGGCGGCACTCTTCCGAAATATAGGTATGATCGCCGAGGGAGACATCGACCAAATGGCAATCATCATAAACCCTGTTGCAGGATCCGAAATTGCATCGCTTGATCAGGCAGTGCCGGCCAATGGTCAGGCGCTGGCCCGCCTGTCTGTCCTGCAGCCGGAGAATATGGAGCGATTGGCGAAAATCGCAGATCGCGTTATGCAGGACTTCCTTGAGCAGTTTCAACAAGACCATATTCTTTTTTGCCTTTGCGGTCAGCCAGTTCGGCATCGATTTTTATCTTGAGCCAGGCTGGCGGCAGCATGACGTCAAGACTGTCTATGAACAGTCGCTCCAGCTCCGGGGCATGCGCATTTTTGGGACACATCGATAAGGGAAATGAATAAGGCGCAGGCCGGGTGACCGGAATAATGCGGTTGTGGGCGGAACTCGTATTGGTGCCGGTGTCATCCATGCCGGTATTGTTGACGAGCGGCCTTAACGGCATTACGTGCCTGTAGCCCTTATGCAGGGTGATCAGGCCGAGGGGTATGGCCCACGAGTCCACCATTTTTTTTTCCACGGCATAGGCGTGATAGAGCAAATCCCTGCCGGCGGTGTCCGGTACATCGGCAAAGGAGCCGTAAGGATTTTTTCTGCTTCGTAACAGGGGGAGGACGGCTTCCCAGCGGTCTCGCCAGGTAGCCCAGCCCCATGGAAGAAAGCGGTTTGCCGTAAACACATCATAGGGGCAGGCAGTCGTGAATGGCACCCGAATGAAATGGTAGGCGGAGATGGAGAAGATATCCCGGCAGTCTTGCCAGTATGCCAGGTTTTCCGTCATGAATTGCAGCATCTGGGGAAACGGCAGGCAGTCATCCTCCAGGACGATCAGCCGATCTTCCTTTTCCAGGGAGCGGGATATCCCGTTAATAAGGCTGTTTGCCAGACCGATATTTTGCCCGGCGGTGATGATTGTTTTGTTTTTGAGCGGAAAAGATGCTGCCACCTCCCTGGTTCTCTTGACAAGCTGCAGGTCATTCCGGTCATTTTTAGGACCGTCGCAATAGATATAAATTTTATCCGCTCCCTGCTCTTGAAGGGCTTGGAGCACTTCTCTCGTCTTCTCCGGTCTGTTGTAGGCAAACAGTGCAATGGCAGGGATAGTCATCGGTTGAAATACCCTCGGCAGGAAAATTTTTTAATGGAGGCAGGATGCCTGTGAGCAGTGCCAAGCTAGACTCCCGTCTGTACCGGCATGGCGGATATGGCCATTACCCGGCTTTTGGCGAGTCCGAATGCCAAATCGCATTCTTTGGCAAAGTTGAAAACAGGCAACCGGTACAGTAAAGGTAAGCTGTTTTTATCTGCTATGGGACAGTATATCGGCATAAGAGTCTTTTCTTCATTGTCCAGCAATGGAGCAGTGGTGGCAATGATCGCTTCATCAACAGCAAAAAGATCGGGCAAAAACTCGGTGTCAGAGTATTGTTGCACGGTATTTTTGTATTCGTTTTTCACTGCGGAGGCAAAATGCAAACTTTGCAGAGGGAATTCTGTTTGTCTGAATTGTTCTTTTACGGGTGTATTTTCCAGCACATTGAATCTGATGGGATTCTGGTTCGGCCGGAGTAAATCCATTGTTGAATACGATGCCATTGTTTCTCGCGGGTTGAGATGATTCATGGCCGTCATTCGCTCCCGGCTGATGATTCCCCTGAATGGTGAAAGAAAAAGTATGTTGTCGTTTCCTGTTTTGCCGTTACCGATGAAATTGAGTAATGAAATCCCCCTGTGTTGCCAGGATTCTCCGGGGCAATTGCCAGGGAAGAACATAACAAAAAAACCTGATAAGCTTAAACTGTTAAAGAGATTTTTGTCGTTGGTGACGGCAATTGCCGCCGGATCCGGAACCTGCAGGGTGTTGATCAGGTGCGTTAACAACTCGTTGAAGAGATTCTGGTCGGCAATGAAAATGCTGTCTCTTTTATGGCGCAGGCAAAAATCAATTATTACGGGCATATCGGTATGCCAAAATCATAAAGGTTGTTCTGCAGGATCATTTCCGCCAGTCTGAAATCATCTTCCGTGTCGATATCTATTGCCTCTATGGGATTGTTATGGAAGTATAAATCTGCACTGCCGTGAGGGGAGACGTTACGGTTTATCCCTAAAAAGGAACCGGTTGTTTTGTAGGCGATTTTTGCCGAGGTTGTTTTGGCATGCCGATTTTTGAAAATATATTCCTGGTTTTTCTGGCAGATGTGCTCCGGGGCATAATCGACCTCCAGGCATGTCATGACAACGGAATGCGATAACAGGTTGGTCGTCAGTTCATTCATGACCGAGAGATTGCGGAAGGGACTGGTCGGGTAGAAAACGATAATGGAGCAGAGAGGGTAATTTTCTTCCATGAGATAGCGGGTAAGGAAATGGTTTGCCTTGGCGACGGATGAGTCATCCCTGGCCAGGTCGGGGGGTCTCAGAAAAGGAGATTCGGCGCCGAAGGCCATGGCAATGTCGGCATATTCCCGACTGTCCGTGTTCACGAAAACACGATCCACGCCGGGCATGTTCTTGGCGAGGATGATGGAGTAGGCTAACAGCGGCAAGCCATTTAATAATTTTATATTTTTGTTCGGCAGTCTTTTGGATGATGACCTGGCCGGAATGTTGACGACGGTCTTGGTCAGGGGCTGATCCAGTTTCTCAAGCCAGTCCCCATAACGTATTCGATTTGTAAAATATTTGACAATATCTGGGGAATCTATTCCGGTTGGGTTGTCTGTTGGCACGGTTTGAGAGTTCTGTTTATGCTGAGGTGGTAATGGATACAAAACGGTATAGGGGATTAAGCCGGTCTGGGTCTCGTTTTTGGTTGTCCTTTTTCAGGCATCTCATTGCTGTAATCATCCAGGTGGCGCTTTGTGTCGTCAAAAGCAATGGCGCTGTTTTCTTTTACGCTTACACAGGCATGGCAATGTTTACATATCGGCATTTCCTTCCTGTTTTTATTCAGGTGAATCATTCGAAAAGAGTTTAACCGTGAAGAGGACCAGATATCTTCGACTGTCTGGTCATGGATGTTGCCCAGCTTAAACCGGTTATTATAGTCCATGCAGCAGGTAGTAACATCTCCGTCCCAAAAAACGGCTAATCTCTGTGTTAAATAACTACAGGGATTGAGTTCATAATTTTCATGCAAATCAGGAAAAGCATCCTCGTTGTCTCTGAAATTATGTATTCTGCCTACAATGATTATATCTGCAAGAGGAAACCTTTTCTCCAGGGCGGCTTTCGTCTTGTTAAACGCATCTCTATTGCTGCCTGGAATTGACGCCCTCAGTCTTACCCATGGTCTTTTCAGTCCCAGCCTGGCGCGGGTCGTTAATAAATTTTGTACAGTGTCCTCAATTTTTTGGCTGGATGTCCCCTCCTGCCTCTGTTCGCCGCATTGGCTGTGATGTGAATCAACCGACAGGATGATGGCATCAAGATTATTGGCTGTCAGCAATTTGTCAATCCTTTCCTGGGTCAATAATGTACCATTGGTGGTAATTTGAACATCAAGGATCCCTTTTTGTTTTGCATATTCAATACATCTATCCAGCTCTGGGTGCAGAAAGGACTCCCCCCGGACTTGGAGTTTGACGGCGCATAAACCTTTTTCGGCTCCTTCATCAATGATCTTCCGGTAAAGGTCAAATTTCATCAGGCCTAATGGGCCTTCAAGAAGCTCATTTTGAAAACAGAATTTACATTTTAGATTGCAAAGGCTGGAGAGTTCAATGTCAAGGTGAAGGGGAAAATTTGTTAATATTTCGTAGTTGCCCGCTTTATGCCAGAGTTCTCTGTATATTCTGCATTTTTTGCTGTCTGGTTGCCCAGAGAAGCAGGATGTTATATTAACTGGATGCATGGAGAAAGTATCTTTTGCGCTTTAGATCTATTCTGCGGGTTACTTTTACAGTTATGTTCTAAAATATTATATATTCCGCTTAGCGCGGACTCTTTGTCGTCGATCATTCTTTTTGGGTAGGATGAGAGGTCAGCTTTGTTTTTAACAATTTTCTGCAGATAACTGCAGATCGAATCTTGCGATTTTGCATATATGAAAGCGCCAGAGTCATGAAAGTCGGAAAACATGTCGAAACCTTCTTTGTCTAAAATAATTGATTGGTTGTTGCATAAATATGCTTCAAAGGCAACTGTTGAGTCAAATGTGATATGTGCGTCACAATGTTTTAAAAGCAGATAGAGTGATGCATTTGATGCAAAATCTATATTGTAGTTATCTATTCCGTATTCCAATAATAATTGCTCTAGATCTTCGGTGTCCATGCCGAATTGGGGATGGCTGCGAAATAACCATAGCCAGTTTTTTGGCAAATGCCGTATTGCTGATAAGAGTTCCTCTGATATAATCCTGGTTGTCAGTAAAATAACTTTTCTATACGGCTTCTTTTCCTTAAGTGCTGTGAGCCGGGTAAGCTGTTTTTTGCTTTCAATGCTGGTGCCCTTTGACCACATGCCAGGCCAGAGATATCCTCCTTGAATCACTATGGGAGAGGAGTTGAACCTGCTGAACCATTTGTCGATATTGTGAGCAAATATATCCCCCCAGGCCCAAAAATGAGTGGGCAGGAGGTTATAGCCCTTTCTCGGCCAATTTTCCCAATGATGATATACAATATTGCTGTTTCCCTGGAAACCGTGTTGGATATCTACTGCAGCAATATTCAGCTCTCGGCATGCCAGGATGAGCCCTTTTACCGGGAGGGATTTACAGCAGACAAAGAAAACAGCTTCTGGCTGAATTGGGGAAAGCAGTTCTTTGAAAAAATAGGCATACTCCTTTATCACCAGCAAATGGTGCAGCACAATTGTTGAATGAAGGTCAACTTGAATTTCGTTGATAATTTTTCCCCTCAAGGGTTCAAAAAAAGTTTTAAATGTATTCTCTTGATCCAGGACATGTTGCCGGCTCCTTTTAAGTGTTATGAGCTGTGGTGGGTGAAGATGGCTGTCTTGAATATGATCCTGAGGCTGTACAATTTCAAATTTTGCGCATTCAAATTGTGCAGAGAATGTCTCGAATAAGGGATCAATGAGGGCATTGTATCTGTTTTCTCCTACCCACTCTCGATTGTCGCTGTTTCGAGAAAAAAAGAGTATTGCAGTCCCGCGGTATTTTTGCTGAAGCTGCTGGAGCAATGACTCTTTCCAGCTTAACCGATTGTAGAGCAAAAAATTATTTATTGAAGCGTAGGCCAGGTCATTCTTGATGGTGTGGAAAAGAATTTCTCTGACAATTGGCCAGATATGTATTCCTTCCCATATCAGGTTGTCCTGGTCTGGATCCAACCCTTTTTCAATGGAAGTAATCTGCTTGATGATCTGCGATGATTTCATAGGTAATGCCTTTATCTGTATCTACCAAGGCATTTCAGCGGACGGGAAAACCCATTTCTTTCAGGGACTCTCTTGCGCCGACAGGGCTGATACCGGTGTAGTAAAAAATACTGGCCGCGGCGACCGCCGATGCATGGCCCTCATTGAGTACCTCGGCAAAATGAGAAATGTCACCTGCTCCTCCGAGGGCGACCACGGGCACGTTGACATGATCTGCGATACTCCGAATAAGGTCAACATCATATCCCTTCATGGAGCCATCGTGATCAATGCTGTTGACGAGCAATTCGCCCACCCCCAGCCGCCGGAGTTCAATCGCCCACTCAACAGCGTTTCTTTTTCTTGCCTGAGCGCCGGATGCGGAATACACCTCCGGCTTTCCGCTGATGCTCCGCTTCACATCGATGCACCCCACGATACACTGGCTGCCAAAAATGGCCGCTGAGTCAGTGATCAGGGCGGGGTTGTCAAATGCCGCCGAACAGATTACGATTTTGTCGGCGCCGATCCGCAATAACCGACGGACGTCAGCCACACTTCTGACCCCTCCACCAACCGTTAATGGCATCAACGACTCGTTGACGACGTCCTCCATCAGTTCAAAATCCGGGGACCGTCCTTCCGGCGTAGCATCGATGTCGAGAAATATGTATTCATCGACACCTTGCCGACTATACTGTTTGACATCGACGACCGGGCTTCCATAATTCCTGTAGTCTGAAAAACCTATCGATTTAACCGCCTGGTATCCTCGGCACAAGGTAACAGGAATTACTCTGGTTTTAAGCATCCCCGCCTCCTGCCGCTGAACTGCGGTTCTCAAGAAAATTCGCCAGGAGTCGCTCGCCGTGCTTGAAACTTTTCTCAGGATGAAACTGGACGCCAATGACGTTTTGCCGCTTGACGGCACAAACGGCGGCACCTCCATACTCTACGGTTGCCACCACCTCCTGGTCGTCGCGACATTGAAAGTGGTAGCTGTGGCAGAAGTAGAAGTCCGCCCCCTGCGGAATTCCGGAAAACAGAGGTTCATTCCGCTTGAAGGTGATGTCATTCCAGCCCATGTGGGGAACGCGCAGTTGCTTGCGGTCAGGAAACCGGATAACCTTCCCGGAAATCAAGCCAAGCCCTTCAATGCCGCCGTTTTCTTCGCTCCAATCTGCGAACAGCTGCATTCCCAGGCAGATACCCAAAATCGGCTTGCCTTCGGTCGCCTGCTCCTTCATTACCTTGACCAGCCCAAACTCCCGCAATTGATCCATTCCCTGACGGAAACCGCCTACTCCAGGGAGAATGAGACGATCAGCGCGTTGAATTTCGTCAATGTCTCGGGTAAGTAAATACTCTCCGCCCAGCAGCTCGATACTCCTTGCCACTGAGCGGATATTCCCGGTTTGATAATCGATAATTACGACCCGCATTTTTTAAAACGGATGGGTTTGCTGGAATGCCCGGTTACCAAGGCCTTTGTGTGGGCCTTTGGATCAGTGGCAATGGCATGCACGATCAGGGTTGAGCAGGGGCTTACTGCGAATGCGCGAAGGTTGCTATGGTGAAATATCGGTGTCATGTGTTGTCATGCTGCCTGTTAATCATGCGTCCCACCGGCACGGTAGACTCTTTCGATAATGTCTGGTTTTCGTACCCATCTTCCCCCTCTCTTCTCAAGCACCCGTTTATTCGCGAACGAGTCTACTGTTCGGTGGAACTCTCTTTCAGGCATTCCTGTCCACTCACAGAAATCATGGATGACTCGATCGGAGAGCCGACCGTCAAGCTCTAAGACGATCTCAATGCCATCCTGACGGCTGAGGACACCATTACGGATATCGATTGATGTTTGCGTGGTTGCCCTGCCGAATCCATATTTTACAAACATCATGTAGTCGTGCAGTTCGATAAACCAGCAGTCGACATTTTCAAAGTCCCAATAGGCCCCCGCGTAAGGCCCGTCAGGGTGGGGGAGAAACCCATAGCTCTTCGCAATCTCAACGTTTCGTTTTGAGTCCCATTTGAAATAGTACCCGAGCCTGATGGTATTTATGTTGAATTTTTCGAGTTCAGCCTGTGTCGGAAATTTTGTGAATTTAAGGTCAGCATTGCTGATGTCAAGGCCCTGCCGCATGGCATCCGGTCGACACCCCAGAAAACAGAATTCCTCCCGCCAACGATCATCCATCACTTTCCTGTCGCGGAAGAACTGTGGGCCGCCGTACTCCATCTGGCCGTTTTCACCATATACTACCAGGGGGATACGGAATCGACAGGCTATCTGAACCGGCACGGTGTGGATCCCGATATGGCACGCCCAACAGTGGTCGCCAACCCTCGTCAGGCCTTCGCGTCCGAGCTTTTGATAAACCTTGGGGTTGATATCGTAACTGATATGATCGACACCGATTGAGCGCAGTGCCTGCAGGTTGTTCCTGCCGTTGTCGGTCAAACGGCACTGGCCGAAGGTGACCGCAAGAGGATTCATTCCATACTCTTTCTTGAGAAAGTGGGTCTGATATATACTGTCCTTGCCGCCACTCACCGGTACCACGCAGTCATATTGACTGCCATCATGGCAACGGTATTGATCCATCAGTTCCTCAAATTCCCGTTTCCTCTTGTCCCATGTGATACCGTTTTCATGGGAGTGTTTTTTTGCTGCGGTATGACAGGCGTCACATACATTTTCTTCATCAAAATAAAGATGAGGACGAGTGTCAGGGGTTGTACATTTTTGGCACAGTTTCATAATGTATTCTCATTTTAAGGAGGCGGAGTCCTGTCGGATCCATTCTTGCCATGATTCAGCATAGCCTTGCCGCAACATGCGACGATATTTATCGGACTCTTCCTCGTCTTCCAGCACTGCATAGGCTTCGGCGACGCCACCCAAACATTCGAAGAGTGCCTGCCGGTACAGCTCATAGTCTTTATCTCCGGCGCGGAGATGAAACAGGGCCGGATCGGCGAATTCGCACTTGCCGTAATCTTGGTACATATCCCGATTATTCATATTAAGTTCACACCAGTGAACAATTTTCCAGATAAGGCTGAAGTAACCCTCCAATGAAGGGGTATTCCTCAGGCGGTCTAAGGTCTCTGCAAGCTCACTTAACGGCAGCGTAACATTGGCGAAGTCGTCAAATACCCTTATATTCGGAAATATTTGTGGGATGGCGTCCACATCGATACCCGAATAGCCCTGGGTCCAGGTGTTGATAAACCAAATGGTATCGACGCCCAGGTCGCTTGCCAGTTCCTGGTACTCGATCAGGGCTTGTTCGTTGTTTGCCTCTCCGAAAAGCACCTTTTGCCAGATTATTTCCGGATGGTTGACATGCAATTTCCGCTTGTGTCCTGCGATTTTCTTTGTCAGCTCAATCACTTTTCTCACGTCACCCTGAACCCGGTATCTGGAGTAACGTTCAGGATTGAGGTCGTCCAGGGCGATTTTAATTTTATCCAGTCCACTGTTCAGGATTTCCTCGGAGAAGGGAATATTGCCGTTGGTGTTTACCAGAAAATTGGTTTCAAATGCTTCTTTGGCTTTTCTGACCATATCCCACACATCTTCATGGAGTCCGGGCTCGCCGAGCCCGCTGAAGTAGGAGTATTTTATTCTCATCCCGGCGGAGGCGATATCGTCGATAATGCGGTCGTAAAGGGCTGGGTCGAGTTTGTGCGGAGGCTTCCTCGGGTACTTGCGTTCACTTCCCTTTATACCATGGGCGCAAAAGAGACACGCCAGATTGCAGGCCGCCATCGGCTCCATATGGGCCCATTCAATCTCAGTGGAAAAGAGCTTCTCCTGCGGTTTGCCGGCAGGGTTGAAATAGTTGCATTTCATACAGTGTTTCGGGAAGGGCAGACGATTAGCGAGAAACGATTGGCGGAGACGATTCATCGTCTCCGCCAAATACCAATCGTGGATGAAATTGAACTTTAAGCCGTTTTTCGGCAAGTCAGCCAATACCACTTGCTCCCCGGTTGAGCAGTAACAGTTGATTTCGCGATTGGCTCGCAGATAAAAGCCCCTGACCATTCGACAATCCATTTACCCCTCCTCTGTTATTTTTTGGAGGAGGTACATGCAGTCAATGTTGTCCCCTTTCAGGTAAGGAATCAGCTCCTTGCGGATCATCTCAAGTTGAGGGTAACGGATACGGAACATCTCGCCGTAATCGGCTTTCCACAGGGCATTCGTGTTCCCCCGGTACTCCACCTCCGTCATCTGTTCGGCATAATATTCAAATCCCCATACCGTTCCGGCAGTGACCCGAACCATCTCATCCATGGCCCGATGGAGTTGATCCGGTGGGATATGGATGAGGACGCCGGAAGTAAACACCAGATCAAAGGATGCATCATCGAAAGGCAAATCGAACGCTGATCCCTCGATTAATGTGATCCCTTCGTTGCTGGCATTCGAAACCTTAATTGCGTAGCGTTGCGGTTCAATTCCGGTCAGCTTGGTAAAGCCCATGTCTTGCAGGAGTTTCAGTTGGCCACCACTATTTGCCCCTACCTCAAGAATCCGTGTGGAACGGGGAAGATTTCCTATAAATCGCTGGTTGAACCTGCTTCTTGATGTTCCGTAATGACTGACGTAAAGTTTGTCAATGTCACGAGGTGAACGCGTGCAGCGATCAGTGTAGTCCTGACCGAATTTGCCGCGCCAGAAATTCAGCTGTTTTCCGTATGGCATCGAATCCATTGTTCCATCTATTCCCTTGTCGCAGGTGATGAGGCAGTAAAATAACGCTTCGACCGTCAGTCCAGTGCCCATCCGGAAATGGTCTTTTCGCCCGCTCTCTGCGTTTTGCTCAAAAAATTACCCTCGGAATATCATTTATATGCCTGCGGTAATTTTTTTTGCATGCCTCGGAGACCCATACCCCGCTTACCTGACCTCGTACGAAAATCTTCATCGCCGGCTGGACACTCATTACTGGTGTTCAGTCTCTTTTTCGCCTCCTGCAAAAAACGCATCTGGTTTACTAAGTCATACTCCCAGCGTTTGTCGCCATGCTCTTTACTTTTCAAAATAAATACAATGCGTTGGGTAATAGAGAAAATGAGATATTTCCACAGGTTGTCGAGGTAATTTTCGGGTAAGCCATATCCGTGCAGAAAAGTATTTTGCGCCTTTCTATCGGTGTGAAAAAAACGGAAAGCGGCAAAGGCAATATCGACCTCAAACGCGGAGCTTGATGCAGAATCGAGATCAAGAAACAGGATCTTCCCGTCATGGCGGAGTACATTGCCGGGATGAAGATCTCCGTGGATCACGTCTTGACAGGTTGCCCTCTTAGCTTCAACCTCTTTGATCAGGGAAACAATATCGCCCAATCCATATCTTTTAGCCGGACTGACAAGGGATGGCAGCAATTGGTCGAAATGGTTGCGCAGAGGTTTTGTCAGTACCCCGGAAAGGGCTTGGTGCAGTTTACCCAAAGCCTGGCCGAGCTTGGCTGGCTCCTGAGTTGGCGAAATTTCATCTTTTTTTAATAAAGGCTGCAGAGAGAACACATCTCCATGGGTAACGCAAAAGATGTCTCCCCGGCGTGGAGGAAGGAAATCAGGGCAAAGCCCGCTGGCAATGCTTTTCCTATAGATGGTTTCCAGCGCCCTTATGCCGTCTGGTTCCAGAGTGATATGCCTTTTGAATAAGAACGTTCCGGAATTGTCATCAAGTAAGACCTTGTTTGGTGAGACAATCTGGATCTTTTTAACTTGATTTGGTAATCGATAGAATTCCTTAACCAGGTTAAGGATTTTTTCTCGGCTTAATGCCGTCATATCTTTTATTTCAGCAGGCATGGCGCAATAAGACGAGCTGTTTCCAGGTCCCGTGGATAATCGATGTCAAGACTGAAAGGCCAACAAAGTTCAAAACCGATCATGGCCGGATCAAAGAATCGTTTGTTTTCTTTGAAAAAAGCTGCATCAAAAACGAGTATCGCGCCATCCGGGTAGTAAGAAGGCTCGAATTCCTCCTTGAGCAGGCGCTTTATGGGCATGCCGGAGAGAATTTGTCCGTTACGTTTGAGGGTGATTTCCGGCGGGCTTTCAAAGCGGGTAATGGTGATCAAGGACGGAGCGTTGGCTAAGGCAAACTCTTGACACGCCTTCCGGATCTGCCTGGCGGTGCGGAAAGGATGGCAGGGGGTCAGGAGGCATATGGAAGAGGCTTGGGCCCCCTGTTGATAGTGGTCTTGCAGATATGCAACCACCTCTGTCATGCCTATGTCATCTCCGGCAAGCAAGGGAGGACGGCGGTCAAGAATCACTGGAAAAGCTTCCACTCCGGCGGCGATTTCATCATCGTCAGTTGAGAAGATGATATCATTGAAAATGTCTGCTGCCAATGCAGCCTCCAAGGTCCATTGATAGAGAGGCTTTCCAAGGAGTGGTTGCCTGTTTTTTCCCGGGATTCTGCGGGAACCTTTTCGAGCCCCAATGATGCAAACAAGTTCGCTCATAGTTTATCCAATATCTTCCCAGGATATGAATTCTCTTTTTTTCTTGGGCCGTTTGAGGCTGCGTCCAACTACCTCGTCCCAGTATTCGACTCCGATTCCATGACGTGGTCTGGCGAAATCAACATTCTCAAGATCGATGAAGCATCCCGGGGCAATGTCTTTTGCTGCCACCAGAGACATCCGGTTGCGGAGGCGGTACTGTTCCTGCTCCGGCGTCAAATGCAGCGGGTCCATGGGCTGCAGGGCCAGATAGACCTGCCGGATACGTTGCAATTGCTCGGGCAGATCGGCAATGGAGACGGACCAGTTGCGTTCCGGTTCCTGCACGAACCGGTCCTCGGAAATCGGTTTTTCGAGAGCGCAGGCGCCAAGGGCGGTGGCTGCCAGCAGCATGTCGTAGCCTTCATAGTGGTCCGATATGCCCGCCGGCACCCCCAGGATCTCCATGAGGCGCGGGATCTGTCGCAGATCGTGCCGGTGCGCCGGTGCCGGGTGGCCGGCCGGGTTGTGGTTGACCACGATCCGCTGCGCCCCGGCGCCGCGCAAGGTCGAAACGGCCCGCACTATCTCGTGCAGATGGGCGCTGCCCGTGTCGAGAAAAACGGCCAGGCCCGAAGCGGCCATGCAGCGCAACAGGGGAATATGGATGAGATCGGGTGAGGCCGCCTTGACCGCGGCGGCGCCGATATCTTTGAGAAATTCGACGGACTCCGCATCGTGGGCCGTGGCCATGAAACTTACCCCCAGCCGGTCGCACTCCTTTTTGATCGCGTGGTGCTGGTTGAAACTCAGCTGAAATCTGCTCATGTGTTCGGCAAGGAGTTCCGTGCGCGTTTCTCCGTTTATGACGTAGGACGTGGTCAGGGCAGGGTCGCCGACCAATCGGTCAGCTTGAAATGTTTCGGTTTTCACGCAAGGGGCACCTGCAGCCGCAGCTTTGCGGGTCAGCCGCAGGGCCACTTCCAGGTCGCCTCCGTGGCAGATGCCCAGTTCCGCGACAAAATAAGGTGGCTCGCCCGGGCCGATCCGGATACCGTTGATGTCAATGTGTTTCATTGCCGGCCTTTTCGATTGCATGGGTCAAGGTTCTGCAGGGTAGTGTTCGCGACAAGGGTACGTATCCAGAATGAAGCCGGCCAGCGCTGCGGTGAATGCCTCGGCGTCCCAGATGGCGAGGCTGCGCTGCACCCATCGCAGCTCGACCAGAGCCGTGATTTCGTCCGCCTCGCTGCGGGTTGAGGCCACGGGCAGAAAAGGCATCCCCAGGGCCAGGCATTCCTGCATGGTCCTGCCCCCGGCGCAGACCAGCAGGTCATGGCGCAGCATTTCCGTAAGCAGACATGCCGGGGCCCTGACGAGATCGAAGCGCTCATCGCCGGCGGTCAGGCGCAACAGTTCGCCGGCCTCACCGTAACCTGGCCCCAGTACGACCGTGAAACGGGCCCGGCCCCAGTTCCTTGCCGCCAGCGCGGCTACCGTCCGGGGGGTCAATCGGGTGGGATCCGAGCCGCCGAAGGTCAGCAGGATACTCGGATCGCCGGCAGCCCGCGGGCCGCGAGCCACGGGCGCATTGCCCAGGATGAAGTGCTCGGGGCCGAGAAAAAGCCGTACCCCATTGCCCGGCGCAAGTCGGGCCGTCGCCGCAGCCCGCACGCTGCTGTTCAGCACGGCCGTCACCCGGGGGAAGACAAAGCGGGCATCATCGATGAAAATCACCCTGGCGCCCGAGTCGTTCAATGCCTCCAGGGCATGGATGTCAAGTTCCGGGTAAGGCAGGTCCACGATTATCCATTTCCCGCCAAGGTCGTCGACTAGACGGGCCGTATTTTCAAGCCTGTCATCCTTGCCGGACAGGGACAGGACCGTAAAACCCCGCTGCCGCACAAACCGCATGCCCTCCTCGTCCTCGGCCATCAGAAAGGTCGATTCGCCCCCTCGTGCGCGAATTGCCTCGGCTAAAATAACGCAACGGACAACATGGCCGAAGGACAGGCCCGGCCGGCGCGCCCCGTCCACCCGGATGGCAACTTGTCCGGGAACATGGCCCCCGAAGGGCTCGTCGATCCATGCGCGCAAAGGTCGCCACACAGGAAAGCCGGGCCCATTCATTGTATTTCTCCTTGATCCGCGAGAAGGGCTTTCTCCCTGGTCAGGAAGATACAATCCGTATCTTCTGTAGGTACAATGCCTTCCAATATTACCGGAACCCTTTGCGCCAGTTCCACAGCTTCCCGCGGGGGCTCCTCGTCTATAACGGAGAACAGGGCGTGGAAGGGGCTGTAGCCCATATACCCCCTTGCAGCATAAGGGTCCTGCTTTAGCAAATGGGTGGAGTAGCTGACGTGCAGCTCTTGTATTCGGCCGGCAAGGGGCGGGTGGGCCAGGAAAGTCGCCAGGCAGAGCTCCTGAAAGTCGGCCACGTGGGTAATGTCGAGGCAGAGGCCGAACTCGGGACAGGAGCGGAAAAGTTCGAGCAGGTCCTCCGGGCGATAGCCCCAGCCGGCGTCGAAGCCGTTGTTTTCAATCAGGATGGTGGTGCCGGGCAGGCAATCCCGCAGAATCGCGATGCGTTGAGCTCGATTTTTTTCCAGGTGATGGGCATGCAGGATGATGCGGGGGGTCTCCAGTTCCTGCAGCACGGCGTGCAGTAGCTGGAGGTCCCTGGCCGCCTGCCGGCCGTCCAGAAAGTCCGGGTCCGCATCGCCGATATGCACGGAGCGGTAGTCGAGTTCGCGGAAGGCGCGGACGAAGTTGCGCGAGAAGCCCTGATGGGGATGCAATCGTGCCGGGGTCAGGAATATTTCCAGGCCCTGCCAGCCGCCCTTGGCAACCAGTATCTCGAATTTCCGTTCGCAATCAACGGGCGTGCCATGCAGGGCACGGCGCGTCGCCTTGTCGAACCAGAACCACAGGGTGTTCATGGCCGGATAGATCATGGGCCGTCTCCCGCCATCTCCGTCCGCGCATGCAGGCTTTGCAGACGGCGCACGGCCTCGGTCAGGGGCATCGCCCAGGGCGAGGGGGCGGCTGGGACAAAAAGGGAAACGAGACGCGCATAGTCCTCGGCGGTATCCACTGTCAGGCGCAGATCGGGCCGGCATATCTCCTTTGGTGCCGTCAGCTGATGCATGGCAAACTTGTCCGGATTCTTGAGGATATGCAGGTTGATGTGTTCGCGCTCGGCAACGTCGGTCGCCTGCCGGTCCAGCCAGGCAATGGTACGGGCCGCGAAGACGTCGGTGGCGGTGCCGTACGGCATGCCGTCAACCGCCAGGTAGTCGGGATCGTGGTCCTGCAGCCAGTCGAGGCAGGCGGAGAGCATCGCCGGGCAGGTCAAGGGGTTGTCGGCCGTCACCCGCACCACCTGCCTGGCTGGATACGCCGCCAGACATTGCCGGTATCTTGCCAGCAGGTCGTCGGTCGCGCCGCGAATCACGGGAACGTCGAGGGCGCGGCCCACCGCCGCGACCGCATCGTCCGCCCTCTGCTCGGTGGTGGCCAGGAGCAGCAGAGCCCCCTGCCGGGCGGCCGCCGGGCCTAAGCGGCGCAACAGGAAATCGAGCATGGGTCGCCCTGCCAGTTCCAGCAATGCCTTGCCCGGCAGGCGCCGCGAGTTGTAGCGGCACTGCACGACGATCAGGATGTCCTGTTTTGTGTCGGAATCAGACATCGTCCATCATCAGGTCGTTGCGGCGGATCGCCGCGTACTGCGCCACGTCCTGCCGCAGTACCTTGCCGGTCAGCCAGGCGAGGTCCGCGGGGGAGAACTCCGAAGCGGGACGGCAGAGCAGCAGGTCCTGCTCCGCCAGGCGTTCGCCGTTATGCAGCGGGCGGGCGGCGTAAAGTCCCCGCCGGAAGGTGGCCGCGTTTTCCCTGTCGGGCCGTGTGAAGATGGCTTCTTCGCTGCCGAGCATTTCCAAGGCTGCCTCGATGTCGGCGCCGAGGCGTTGCAGCGCATCCGGCCCCAGGGAGTGGGCATGGTCACCGTCCTGGCGGTCGGGTTCGAGGGTGAAATGGGTTTCGATGACCTCGGCGCCCAGGATGGCTGCCGCGAGACAGGCCTTTGGGTCGGGATGGTGGTCGGAATAACCGACCGGTCGGCCGAAGGTCCTCCGCAGCAGAGGGATAGTGGCCAGGTTCAGCTCATGGCGCGCGGCCGGATAGTTGGAAATGCAGTGCAGCAGCACCACCTCGCCGCTGGTTCGGGCGTCCAGGAAGGCGAGCGTCCGGCGGATTTCGTCGAGACTGGCCATGCCGGTGGAGAGAAGGATCCTGCATCCCGTGGCGGCGATGGCGCCGAGCAGATGGGTGTTGGTGCAGTCCATCGAGGCCACCTTGATGGCGGCTACCCCTAACTCGGCAAGCCACTCCACGGCCTCGCGCGAAAACGGGGTGGACAGGAAGTCCACTGCCGCTTCATCAGCCCAGGCCTTCAGCCGGCGCAGCTCGTCGCGCGTCATCTCCGCCGGTTTGATCAGCCCGTAGTGGGGGGCGGAGGGCAGGGCGAGGTCGTCGGCCCGGAAGGTTTGGAACTTGACGGCATCGGCCCCAGCCCGGGCGGCCGCCCGGATCATGCGTTGGGCCGTCTCCATGCTTCCTTCGTGGTTGAAACCGATCTCGGCAATGAGGTAAGGACGGTGGTTTGTTTTCATCGTTTTCATTTTTCGTACGTCGTTTTTGTCTTGTCGGTCTGGCTGGTGTTCAGGGCTCGACGACAAGAAAGATGTACTTTTCCGGTCCTTCGAATCCTTCCCAGCGATCGAGGCGGCTGGTAGTTGTCCGGGCATGGGCGCGAAAAGCCTCGCCAAAGTCCGCATGGGTACGGAATTCGACAACTTTTGCGCCGAGTTCGCGATACAGGCCACGGTAATCGTGGCTGACGATATTGGTCTTGAAGGCGCGTTTTTCGCGCAGCGCCGGGGTGGTGTTGTTCTCGTCGTACTCGATGTGCACCACGCAGCGGGAGCAGACCCTGAGCATCTCGGCAAGGGCTGCGCGTATCCTGGCCGGATGGATGTTCATGAAGACGCCGAGGGAGAAACCCACCTCAAAGGCCTTGTCCTTTAAGGACATCGCACAGGCGTCGCCGTTGACCAGCGGGATCTCCGCTCCCTGCAGATAACGCCGCGCATTGGTCAGCTGGCTCCGGCTGAAATCCACGCCGCCGACAAAGGCGTTGGGAAACTCGCGTTTGACGCGGCCGATGTTCCAGCCGAAGCCGCAGCCGGCTTCGAAGAAACTGGAGAATGGCACCCCGCCCAGAAAATCAATCAGCATGTTCTGGAAGAAGATCTCCCGGTCCAGGTAGCCCGAGGAGGTGATCTCGTCGAGATAGACCTCGCCGCGCCGCTGCCAGTAATGGCGCTGGTCCCTGAGCTTGGGCAGGGTGATGCCGAAGAGCGAGTACAGCAGCCGTTTGGCGTGCCACTCCAGCTTGTAGGTTTCGATACCGAGGAATTTGCTCCAGTAATCCTCGGCTGCGGACGGCTTCGTTTGCGGCATCGGTCAGCTCTCCTTTGTGCGGCGGTCGGGGTCCGGACGGTTTGCCACCCCCCAGCCCGCGAATTCCTCTTTGAAGTCGTAGGTGAAGTCCTCGCGCATTTCCTCGTTGATCGACAGGGCGATTTTCTTTTTTTGCGCGCCATGGTGACACCGCGCGCAGACCGGACTTGCCAGCCGGCGGCCGGCAAGGTGCAGCCGGCGCTGCTCTTCCTGCACCGTCTGCCAGGCCTGGGTGACGCTCATCTCTTCGGCGTTGCCCAGGATTTCTTCCATGCGGAAGTCCGAGGGGCATTTCAGATAGTTTCCCCTGCTGGTAATGCAGATCCTCTGCCACAGGCGCGGACAGATAAAGGCTGGATCCGGGGTGAGGAGGACATCTTTGAAATTCATGTCAGGGTTGTAGGCCACCCGGTCGACAATGGACTTCATCAGGCCGATGTATTCCCGGGGGTAGTCCTTGATCGCCGACCAGATGCTTTGCACGTTGAGCAGGGTGTTGGCCCCGATCTTGTCCCGGACGCGGCGCAGCATGCGGAGCTTGGCCAGCGATTCTTCATAGTTGAGGGGGAAGCGGACTTTTTCGTACTCGGCCCGTAGGCCGTCGAAACTCATGGTGATCCAGTCGGCCCCGGCCCGCATCAGCCCTTCGGCCAGTTCTTCGCTAAGCAGGCCGCCATTGGTGTTGATCCAGACCTCTTTGACGCCGGAACGTTTGGCGAAATCGACCATCTCGACGATGTCCGGATGCAGCAGCGGTTCGCCCCGCATGGAGAACTTGAGGGTGAAGAGCCCCTGCCTGCCGCATTCGGCGACGATCTTTCTGTACAGTTCGAAGTCCATGAGGTCATTTTCGCCGATGTTCACCTGTTGGCGAAAACAGTGTGCGCATTTGATCTGGCAGCGGCTGCTCACCTCGATATCAACGTTCAACGGGAATCGGGGAACCTTTTTACAGGGATATTTTTTCCACTGGTAACGATTGACCAGGTAGGATAATGATTTGCCCCTGCTTCGCCGCCATTCATTGCGCAGGTATTCAAGCCAGTTTTCGCAGCTGAATTGGACCAGGGTTTCCGATTTTTTCATGGCATCGTTCGCTCGCTGTCTCCCGCTTTCGAGAGCATGCCGCCTTGCTGCAGGGGTTTAAAGTGCGGATCAAGGAGACGGGAAACCGTCTCTTGCATCAGTGCAGGCACCACGGTCTTAAGACGTTCGATCACACTTTCGACGGTATCGGCGGCAAACACAGGAATGCGTTCCTGATGAATGATATCGCCCGTGTCATAATCTTCATCCATGAAATGGGCCGTGAGTCCGGTCTCTTTCGTGCCGTCGGCCAGGAGATCGCGTGTCGGCTGAGGACCTCGGTAACGGGGCAGCAGCGAGGGGTGGATGTTGATTGTTCCCAGATGGGGCCGGCTGAATACTTCACGCGGAAGTTTGTATGGATAGGCATGGACAAGGAGCAGGTCGACACTCCTTCCGTCCAGCGTCATGATCAGGTCGTTAACGTTCATGTTTATAAAAGAAATCGTGGGGATGCCAAGCTCGATTGCCCGTTCCGTGACGATTCCGGCCCAGGGATCGCTTTCGCTTGGTGGCCGGCTCAGTACCTGGACAATCGTGATGCGTTCGTCAGCGGTTAGGGTCTGGAGAATTTCCAGCCCAAGCCCCCAGCTTGCCATGAGCGCCACCCGTAACGGTGCGGTGCTACCAGCGGCGCGCAAGGATTTCGTCGATACCGGCATCCTCGTCTCCCCGTGAGCCGTGGCGACAGGCGGCGCACGCTTCCAGTTGCATTCTGCCGCCGGCAGCGTGGATTTCGCGGACCCGGTTCATCTTCGGGCTGTGCCACATTTCCTTGAGGCTGCGGTCCTTTGCGTTGCCCAGGATGATGTCCGTCGCATTCCAGCCTGTGCAGCACTGGGTATCGCCGTTAAAGGCGACGACAAGACGTTCCCACGGGTATTGGCAGATGAAAGCCGGCTTTATTTCCATCGGCCCTGTGAAGTTGATATAGGGGTTATAAACGATGTAGTCCGAAACAGGGCTCATGGCCTCATAATAAGCCTCCGGCTCATCCTTTATGGCGGGCCAGACAGTGCACAGACGTATCTGGGGACGGCCTGCGCCCGCCGCTTCCCGCAGTTCCCGCAGTTTCGCCAGCCTGGTGCGGTTTTCCTCGAATTTTGCGGGGGCGCGGATTTTTTCATAGGTTTCGCCGATGCCGTCGAAACTCACCGCCACGTAACTGACGCCATTTTCAATGAAACAGTGGGCCATGGACTCGTCGACGAAGAAGGCGTTGGTCAGAAACGAGACGTTTGGTATGCGTTTGCAGGCGTAGGCCACGAGTTCCTTGATGCGGGGATGCGTCAGGGCCTCGCCGCGCCAGGAGAGGCGGACCGAATAAACATCTTGTTCCGCGCATTCGTCGACAATCCGGTAAAAGAGATCGGGGGACATCACCCCGGTCTCTTTGAGCATGCGGCGGTAACACATGGGACAGTTCATGTTGCAGGTGCTGGCGGTCTCAATATCCACATGCAGGGGAAACGGGCTGACAATACGATGTTCGGGCCCGGAGATCCACCCCACCCGGTTGAAAAAATAACGGGTGAAATGGCCCTGCTGCAAAAGGAAGCTCCAGTATCGTGCCGGAGTGTCGAAGGATTTCTGGTGGAAATTTACCTGCAGGCCGTCAACTGTTTCCATCGTGTCCGAGGACAGAATTCCCTGGAGCGCATCTGCGTGGAAGCGCGCTTCGCGAGGCGGCAAGGCGGTGTTGAGCAGCTTGCGCCAGTTGTCGATGCCGATGGACAGCGAAACAAGCGAATCGTCCTCCCCGGCCACGTGGGTTTTCCCTCCGAATTTCCTGAAAAGTTTCAGGAAATCGTCAAGGGCTTCATGTCCCGAGAGTTCCGCGGGAAGTGTTTGGTCCAGCGGAAAGAAAAGTTCATGACGCTGCTTGTCGTAACGTACCTGTAACATGGTCAAATTCGTTTTGCATAATGGAGAGGCTCTGGTGCTTCGGTCATTTCTCCTGCATGAAGATGCAGGATATGGCGAACCGATTCCAGTCTGAAGCCGGAGTCGCCGTAGAATTTCAGGGCGGCCGTGTTGGAGGCCAAAACCTGGACGCGCAATGGTCCGCGGTTCTGGGCGGCAAGATAGTGGAGCATGGCCCGGCCTGCCCCCTTGCGGCGCATATTCGGTAATACCCCGACCAGGAAAATGTTCCGCCCGTCTTGTTCGTTAAAGACCGCGGCAAGCCCGGCGGGGCTTTCAGCAAGCCGGGCCACGATGAGTTGGTCCGCCCGGCCGGCGCAGAGGTTGCGGATGGATTCGCGCCAAAGGATTATTGCCTTGTCCCGTCCTATGCCGGGGTCGAGGAAAAAACGGCTATGGGTTATTTCGGCGGCGAGAGGAAGAAACGGACCGGGGGCGACGGAAGCAACAGCGTTGACCTCGATGGTGTTTTGCGGAAGCTTTTCGCTGCCATGAAAGTGGAAAACCATCTCGGAATCCACGAACCTGCCGCCGCGCCGCAGCAATGCGGTCGCCGTGCGCGGACAGGATGCCGGAAGCTTGCACAAGGTGAGCGATTCACCGGGAGGAATGGCCGCGAGAATATCGCGTGCAAGAGCGTCGCCATCAGCCTCGACCGAGGGCGTGAACACTTCGCCGCAACTTATGCCGAGTATTTCGGAATCCCAGTCAAGCGTTCGATGCCTGGGGCCGGATATGTTAGGCATGGCATCCTTTGGCATTTGCGGGGGATTGGCACATCAGAAAATCGATCACTGACATGCCGGCCGCGAAATCGCCGTGCGGCTGCGGATAGTGAGGATGGTCGAACTCCTGCCAGAGGACCGCAATGCCGCGCGCGGCGAAAATATTCTCGTTGAGATAACTGCGGGAACCCGTCCCTGTATGGTAGACCTTGCCGCCATGGATTTCGGTCAGTTCGGCCAGTCGTTCGCTGGCCCGGCTGGTGGAGGGGTGGGCCGAGGCGAAAGCCACCGGCGTGCCGATCCCCAGCAGCCCGGCGAAGAGGGCGAGAAGCGCAAGGTTGAATTCAACGAGCAGGGTGTGCCGTTCGCCGTATGTACGGGCAAGAAGCGGAAAAACCGTCCTGAATCCCGGCGTTTTTCCGTAAGCCGCGGCAATGGTGTCCAGATGTTTTGTCCGCCAGTCAATGGCATTGTCGATTTCGGTTTCGTTGATCCGCTGGACGAAGCGCCCTTTCTTTTTCACCGGTACGGTCAGCCAGCGGGGACCGGCGGCGGTTTTGACCCGGTCGCGGTGATGCCAGCCCCGGCGCAGAAACTGCACGTCGTCCAGCACGATAAAGAGATCGCTCTTCTGCCAGCGGTCAAAGAAACCCAGCCAGGGTGCGAAGTCGGGTTGATGAATGGTCACGATCATGGTTTGCCGCTTACAGCAGATAGCGAACTACCTTGAACTGCTCCGCGTACCGCACCCCGATGATGAGGCCATGATTGGCGTCCTGCCTCTCCACAAAGTCGAGCCAGCTGTAGTTGACCCGCTCCATTTCCGAGGCATGCGCCCGGATGGCTTCGCGTTTCTCTTCAATAACATCGGAGATGTTGACATAAAAATTTCCCCCGAAGGGTTGACCGGTTACATAGTAGTTGCTGCGATACATCAGAAAGCGCGGCGCGTGTCTCCCCGCCATGAGGGTGCTTTGGGCGGTGAGCTTGTGATCGCGGTGCAGATCTCCCTCCCAGTGGCTGTAAATGGTGTCTATTTGCCGCCCGTCGATTATCTGCTGAATGCGTTTGGTCAGCGCTTCATCGAAGGAAATCTCGAGGGTGGGATATTCCAGACAGATCAAATCGGCGCCGATGATCCCTGCCGCTTTGAGCCCTTCAGCCAGGGCAGTCTCTCTTTTGCGGATGACATTGCCGTCGGGATCGACATAACCAGAGTGGGTGATGACCAGCATGGTTACCCTGTCACCTGCCCTGGCGTGGTTGATCAGCGTACCGCCGCAGCCCAGCTCGAGATCGTCAAAATGGGCGCCGACGCCAAGAACGTTCATGCTGTCCTCCTTGTTTGGCTGGAGAAATAGTCGCGAACCGCCTTGCAGACACGATCAACCTGCTCCTGGCGCATGGAGGCGAAAAGGGGCAGGGTGACAAGACGGGGGAACGCCTCCTCGGTGACCGGCAGGCTCACCCCTGGGTATCTGCCGCGATACCAATCGAAGAGATGCGCCGGCGGATAGTGGATGGAGGTCTGGATTCCCCGGCTTTTGAGAAATTGCATGAAGTCTCCGCGGTCTGTGCCCGGCGGCAGGAGAACCGGCTGGATGTGATGCGCGCTCTTGCCGCGCGGACTGGAGAAAGGAAAGGTCACGAACTCTCCCGCAAGATTGTCGCGGTAACGTTGTGCCAGCTCGCGACGGCTGGCGTTCCCCGCGTCGAGCCGTTTGAGCTGGACGCGCCCCAAGGCCGCCCGCAATTCGTCCATGCGGTAGTTGAAACCGGGCTCAATCACATTATAACTGAAAGCATGGCCTTTATGGCGGTCCAGGGTGGGCACGCTCATGCCGTGGGAACGCAGCAGGCGGAGGCGTTGTGCGAGTTCCGGGCGGGAGGTGGTGATCATGCCGCCCTCGCCGGTGGTCATGTTTTTGTTGGAGTAGAAACTGAAGCATCCTGCATCGGAGAGGGCGCCGCACCTGGTCCCAGCCAGTTCGGCGCCCAAGGCGTGGGCTGCGTCTTCGATGAGATGCAGGCCGTGATGGCGGGCAATGTCATTGAGATGCGCCATGTCACAGGGGTATCCGGCATAATGCATCGCCATGATGGCTTTGGTGCGCGGCGTGATCCTGGCAGTCACGTCCATGGGAGAAAGGCAGAGATCGTCCAGGGAGGAAACGTCCGCGAAAATCACCTCGGCCCCCACGGCAACGATGACATTCGGCCCGGCGCAAAAATTCAGGGCCGGACAGATAACTTCATCACCCGGACCGATGTCGAAGGCCTTCAGGCAGAGATGGAGCGCCGCGGTGCAGTTCGTCACGGCGATGGCATGGGATACCTTTGTATGGGCGCGGAATTCCTCCTCGAAGCCGGCCGTCTCCCTGCCCATGGTCAGCCAGCCGGAGTCGAGGACGCCCATTAAAGCCAACCGTTCTTCCGTGCCCAGGTTGAGGTCAAAAAGGGGGATTTGCCATTCCATCTGTTATTTCCAGCCTTTGCCTAAAAATTGTTCCTGTCGTTCCTCGAAGAGGTCGATGGCCCGCATGTAGTCGTCGGGTCTGCCGATATCCAGCCAGAGTCCATCATGCCGCATGATGCTGACCTCGCGATTCGCCTTTAAGAGGACATGCATCAGGTCGTCAAAGCCGAACAGCCTGTCGGTCTGGATGAAATCCACCGTTTCCCTGGCAACCATATAGATGCCCATGCTGACAAGATGCCTCTGCACGGGTTTTTCCTGGAACGCGATGAGCCTGTCTTCGGCATTGGTTTCGAGCACGCCGAACTCGGAGCGTACCTCGCGGTGCTGGGCGGCCACGGTGAAAAGGTTGTTTCGTTGGACATGGTGGTTGTAAAAGGCGGAGAAGTCGAGGTCGGTCAGGACATCGCCATTAAGGACCATGAAATGGGTTGGCAGCCTTCCGTTGAGCAATCTGAGCGGCCCCATGGTGCCCAATGGATGTTTTTCAAGGGAATATTCGATTTTCACCCCCCACTTGCCGCCGGAATTGAAATAGGATTTGATGATGTCCGCCTGGTGATTGACGGCCATGATGATACGGTCGATACCCGCTGCGGCGAGCTGTCGGATGATGACCTCGACAATGGGATAGTCGCCGACCGGCATGAGAGGTTTTGGCAGAACCGTCGTATAGGGACGAAGCCGTTTGCCCTTGCCTCCTGCAAGTATCACCGCGGTCTTAGACATTGTAGCGATCCGTTTTGTAAAGGTCCATAATGCCGGGACGGGAGAACCACTCCACCGTTGCCGCGATCCCGCGCCGCAGGCCCTCTTCCCCATGGTATTCGGGCCGCCATCCCGTAAGTTGCCGGGCCTTTGCGTTGTCGCAGCAAAGCCTCTCCACCTCGCTGTTGCCGGGCCGCAGGCGTTTCTCTTCGGTGACAATCCTGGCCTTGCATTTCATCTGTCCCAGAATCAGCTCAACCAGCCGCCCGATGGACACTTCGCAGCCGCCACCAATATTGACCACTTCGCCGACCGTTTTATCCGATCGCGCCACGGCAATGAACCCCGCCACGGTATCGGAGATGAAATTGAAATCCCGCGTCGGATGCATGGCGCCCAGGCGAACTTCCAAGGCGCCGGAAAGCGCCTGGGAGATGATGGTGGGAATGACGGCCCGGGCTGACTGACGCGGGCCGTAAGTGTTGAAGGGCCTGATTACCGCCACCGGCGTCTCGAAGGCGTGAAAAAAAGAGAGGGCGACATGATCTCCACTCATCTTGGAAGCTGAATAGGGCGATTGCGGCTGCAGGGGGTGTTTTTCATCCATGGGAACCGAGATGGCCGTTCCGTAAACCTCGCTGGTGGATGTATGCACGACCTTGGCAACGCCAAGATCCCGGGCCGCCTGCACCACATTCAGCGTTCCCTTGATGTTGGTATCGATGAATGCCTGCGGCGAATGGTAGGAAAAGGGGATGGAGATAAGTGCCGCCAGGTGAAAGACGGTAGTGCAACCCTGCATGGCGGACCTGGTGCCAATGGGATCGCGAATGTCGCCCTCAAACACGTCCAGGCTGTGCTTCACGTCCCTGTCCAGGCTGTCCAGCCAGCCCCAGGAGTTAAATGAGTTGTACATGACAAAGGCCCTGACATCGCATCCCATGCGAATAAGATATTCGACAAGGTGCGAGCCGATGAAACCGTCGGCTCCTGTCACCAGTATTTTACCGGACTTTAATTCCATAGTCTCTTTTGGGTGAGCGAGTTATTCGGGATGGCTTCGCATTGTTTGTGGCAGGACCAGTGGCGTCGTAACAAACGCCGGGCGCACTTCGTCCCTGTCGGGTACACCCGAATTTTTGATAAAATCTTTCTGATATCAACCAGTTGTGTTAAATCGGCTGGGCCTGATCCAGCGCAATTTCAACGGTTGCCGCCTGTTTGATCGCCTCGAGGTTCAGGATCAGGCGGGTCTGATTTTTCTGTTTCCGGACAATGCCTTCCAGGCCGGTAAAGGGGCCGGCAATAACCCGCACCCGCTGGCCCTCTCTGGCAAAGTCGCAGAGGGCCAAATGTATCCTGGCCTGGGTGGCCCGGTGCAGATTTGCCAGTTCATGGGCGATTCTTTCCTGGTCCGGCACCTCGATGAGCTGGGCGATGCGGCCGCTGCACAGGACATCATAGCGTCCCTGCCTGTCACCCTTGAAAAACAGGTAGCCGTTAAAGAGCGGCAGAATCGAGGTGCGCATCCTGCCCTGACATTTCTGCGGTTTTGCCGTGAGCGGCAGATAATAGGCAAGCCCCCTGGCCTTCAGCTCCCAGGCCAGGGCCTTTTCCTGCCTGCTTTTGGTGCGGGCAACCCACCACACTGTTTCGTCGCCGGCAGCCGGCCGCCCGAAAAGATCATCCGGAAAGCAGGAGGGCGGGTTGTCGCTTGCCTTCAGCGTCATATCGTGTCCTTACAAAGCGGCGTAAACATCGAGCAGGACCTGCAGGGCCTGCTGCTCGGTCCAGTGCTGTTCCATGAAGGCGCGGGACTTCCTGCCGACCGCGTCGCGCAATTCCCGGTCCGCTATCAAGGTGCGCAGTACGCTGTATAAGCCTTCCTCATCGCGGGCCACCTGCCAGGGCAACAGGTCTGTTCCGGTAAATTCCCTGATGCATCTGCTGTTCCAGTCATCAAGGCCTGTTATCACCGGTTTCCCCTGGCAGAGGGACTCCAGTGATGAGATGCCGAACCAGCCGCGCATATGGTCGAAAACGATATGGCAGGTTTTTTTGCTGTTCAGGCAGTCGAGGTGGTTCATCCTTTCCAGGATCAGCTGTTCGATGTGCGGGTACTCCACCCGGAGGCTTCGGAAAACCCGGCAAAACACATCGGTATGCTTATCGAATTTCCTGGTCGGGGCCTGACAGATCTTCAGCGGTCCGGGCGGCAGGCTCTCTTCAAAGCGCGGCAGGTAATGCGTATCATTGATGGGCACCAGGTTCGGCACCCAGGTGGCATTCTCGGCAATCTGCAGAAGGTCGGGGGTGGAGACGATGACCTTGCGCCCGAGCCTGCGGTATTTTTCGTTGTAAGCCGCCACGTTGATCAGATAATCGGGATGGCCATGGTGATGGTGCAGGATCTTTTTGCCTTTGGTGAAGTCCCGGATGACCAGGGGGCCGAGATGCGAGTTCTCGTCCGTCAGCATATGGAAATGGATGATGTCGGCATCTTTCAACAGCTGCTCCACCTCGCCGAAATCATCATCGTGGATGTCCGACAGATGGATGTCCCTGCCGAAATCGATCCCATAACGGTCCTGACTGGTAACAAGCCTGCACCGATGCTCACTGTATCGGTTGATGGCGTTGGTAAAGGCAATGCCCATGCCTGCCGGGTCATTGGCTGTGATCATCAGGATGTTCATAGAAAAAAATTACCTTAAAAAGATCGTTTAATGAGTGAACGGTATGTGTTGCTGTTCGGCATGGAGCGGTTGATAGTTAAATGTTTTTTCGCCATTAAAGCTGATACGGCCTGAGCCGTTCCAGCGCCGTCAAGAATCCCTGCCCGTTTTCCAGGTGCCCGCGCCAGACCTCGGGAACCCAGGTGCCGTGATAGTCGGCAAACAGCGGCATGATGCGGTTAAGATCAATATCGCCCTCGCCGATCTGCATGCCTTCGCCGTCCAGGCCGTAGGCGTCGGCAAAGTGGATGTGGCGGATATAGGGCAGTATGGTTTTGATGTACTCTGCAAGGTCCGCGTCCTTGGCGTTGCAGTAGAGCGCGGCGTGGGAAAGATCAAAACAGATGTTTACCCCGTGCCGGGTGCAGAAAGCGGCAATTTCATCGGCTGCCATGAAATAGTTGCCTTTCCATTGCCCCCCGAAATACCAGGGGTAGGGGGGGAGGTTTTCAAGCAGAAATTCGATATCGTCACCGGCCATGGGCATGATTTCGCGGACGGATTTGCCGAGGTTGGCTGCCAATTCCAGCGGATTCAGCTTGGTATTCAGACTCATGGCGCCGGGATGGGTCACGAATTTCGGTTTACCCGGGAAAAATGGGGCCAGTTTTTTCGTCAGCTCGATTGCCCTGACAGTCTGGGCCACGGACCGCAGCCGGACCCCTTCGTTATGACTGGCCAGATCGTGCAGTTCGTCTCCCATGTATTCAGGGGCATGCACCACAAGTTTACAGGGGTATTCGCCATTGAGATGCGGGGTGAGGGAGAAGTCCTTTTCCGCCAGATGAAACTCAAGCACCTTGGGGTGGTGGGCCAGCATGGCTTCGGCATCGGTGAAGCGGGCGATAAGGCCCCACTCGTTTTTAAACGACCTTGCAAGTTTTGCTGCTTTGTCTGCATTTTCCAGATCGCATTGTTTGAAGAAATCAAATTGCCGGATGTGGCGTTTGACCGTGGTGCCGAGCAATTCATTTATTTTAAGGGGATTCAGTCCCTTGCCGGGTCCTTTGGTCATGACCATCTCGCGGGAAATAGTGGTGCCGGCGGGAATATCCCGAGAGGCCACAAGGCTTTTGCCGAAAAGCTCCCGGTTGAGCACTTCCCCGCGGAGGAGATAACGCTTGCTTTTGCCGACGGCCTGGTCGGCAACCCGGATGTCGCGCACCAGACGTTTGAATTCATACGGATCCAGACTCACCTTGTGGTCCGGGCCCCGCATGGTTTTGTCCAGAGTGATGTGCTTTTCGATAATGCAGGCGCCCATGGAGGCAGCTACCAGCGGGATGACAATGCCGACCTCATGTCCGGAATAACCCACCGGGCAGCCGAATTTTTTAAGCTTGTTGATCATGCGCAGATTGACCTCCCGCGGCCAGACCGGGTAAACGCTGCGGCAATGCAACAGGGCGAAGGGCGCAGGTTGCCGGCGCAGAAAATCGACCGCAGCCTCTATTTCCTCCCAGAGCGACATGCCGGTGGAAACAATGAGCGGCTTGCCAAAGGCAGCCACGTGTTCCAGGAGCTCAAGGTTGGTAAGGTCGGCGGAGGCGATCTTATAGGCGTTGATGCCGAGATCATGAAGAAAATCAGCGCTTTTTATGTCAAAGGGGGTGCAGAGAAAATCAATCCCCAGCTCATTGCATTGTTTTTTCAGGCGGGGATACGCCTCATCGGGCAACTCCACCTCTTTGAGCAGGGGAATCATGTACTGAAAATTCTGTTCGAATTTCTCCGGTGTATTGAGCAGCTCCGCAGGGTAGAGGCTGGGAAGATCCCTTTTCTGGAACTTGACCGCATTGACCCCGGCCCGGGCGGCCTCGGCAATGAGCCGGGCGGCCAGACTCTCATCACCATTATGATTGATGCCGATTTCGGCCACGATATAGGTCGGCATCTCTTCGCCGATGGTATGTCTGCCGATCCGGATGGTCTGCATGCCGTTACACCGTCGTGAGCCGCTGAATCTTGATGCCGTGCTTTTCAAGATGTTTTGCCGCGTGATAGATTTCGTCCTGTTTGGCATAGGAGGTGATCAGCAGGAAGTCCGGCTTGATGGAGGGAATCACATCCGGCTTCTGCACCGTGAAGCCGTTGAACAATTGCCCCTGTTTCCCGGAAACGCCGTCGACAATCGCCGCGACCTCCACCTGCGGGAAATTTTCCAGGGCCCGCATGACCAGTTCACAGGTTTCCGAGGCGCCATAGAGAACAACGCGGGTTTGTTTCCTGCCGTTGATCAGAGCGGCAATCCTTTTGGATATTTCATTTTTTGCCTGGGAATAAAATTGGACAATCTCGGCGGAGTAGTCCATGAGAAGCCCGTTCAAGGCGGCCTTGCCTTTGCCGGTGAGTTGGTAGTTGCGGTCCCGGTTGTTGCGGCTCGAAACCTTGATTTCGCCGTCTTCGGTCAACTGCCTGATGTAGCTGTTGACCATGGAGCTGCTCAGATTTGTTTCCTGGGCAATTTTGTGTTGGCTGATCTGCGGGGAATGATGGATGGCCAACAGAATGGTGAGCTGTCTGAATGCCTTGGTCGGCAGCAGGAATGCGGAACGGTCGATGCTGATCATCGGGGGGAGACCAAAATGTCCTGAAGGATTATTGTTCGTTTGCTGAGCGATCATTTAATTTCGTGTATCATTGCTGTCAGGGAAAGTCAAGATCCGATGTCGGATGTTTCTCCCTGCCTTTGGGCTGGGGCGCCAAAGTGGTCGGATGCTTTCACAAGCTTGTTTCTTCGGCAAATTTGTTGCCATAGGCAAAGCCGCGGCAGTGGGGCAGCTCCTGCGGGTTGTCGGTCAGCTTCCAGCCCCGGCAGTTGTTGAAGCCCGCGGCGCTGACCATGTTGATCAGGCAGTAAAGGGTGGGCGCCCACCAGTTGGTTTCGTTGTTGCCATATTCCTTGCCAGGGTAAAATTCCATCACCATCTGGCGGCCGGGATACCCCTTTTGAAAACCTCCGTTGTATGGGCTGAAATCATCGAGAATGGCGGTTTCGACAAAGATTTCTCCGTCGCAGAGGGCGGAAAGTCTGTCGAGAGCAAGGAGCGGGTGACGCAAATGATAGAGGGTGCCGAAAAAGAAGACAACGTCAAACTTGCCGAGCCGGGCCTCGTTCGCCTCGTAAACGCTCAGTTCAAGGCGTTGGCAGCGGTCATCGCCGTACCCGAGTTGTCTTTTGCAGAAGTCAAAGGTTTCCCAGGCCTTGCGATCGCGTTTGTCAAGGGAGCCCAGGTAGTCGCTGAAATCATCAATGGCGACAACCTCCCGCGCCCCCCGCTTGAGTGCCGCAAAACTCCAGTAGCCGTCCCATGCCCCCACGTCAAGCACCCGTTTCCCGGCAAGGTCTGCCGGTAAGCGGTATGCGTCGGCATTAATGGGAGCATAGCCCGGAGTGACGATGCCGCCGGGAAGTTCTATCTTGTGGTACCAGAAGGGAAAGGAGTTCATGGCGGCAACGATCTCTTCCCGGGTTTTTTCCGGGGCCGCATTCTGGCCGGAAAATGAGGATGAAGCCTGCATTGCCTTGAGCAGGTCGCCGATGTTTTCCAGGGCGGTCTGGTCTTCGGGGTTTATTTCCAGGGTTTTTCTGAAACATGCCAGGGCATCGTCATACTGGTTGAGGTGGTAGTGGAGTACGCCGAGGTTGTTGTAAGCCGTTGCGTGGGAGGGATCTTTCGCAATGGCCTGGGTAAACAGGGCTGCTGCTTCTGTAATATTGCCTGCCTCAAAAAGGCCTTCACCTTTACGGTTCAGATCGTCTGCATTGTGTGTATTCATGTTATCCTCTTTTGTGACGGGGTGGGGTCGGATGTCGGTTGATGCGCACCAGTCGTTCCACATGCTCTGGAGAGCGTTTTCCATCTCTTCGGCAAACAGCTTTTTGTTAAAGAGAGCGGAATCTGCAAGGATGGTGCGGGCATCAGTCCTGAACCTGGTGAGATGCCCGGTGTCACCTGCCAGGGCGACGGCCTTGTTTACATATTCCTGGAGGGTCTCCGCAATATACCGTTCCAGGCCGGTGTTGGTGAGGATGCTGGCGCTCACCCGTGAGCAGTGCAGGCCGCCCCTGAGGGCGATAACCGGGACCCCCATCCAGAGGGCCTCGCAGGTGGTTGTTGTGCCGTTGTATGGAAAGGGATCAAGGCCGATGTCCACTTCATTGTACAAAGCGAGATGTTCTTCAGTGGAAGCGGTGCGTTTTTTCAGGACAATTCGTGCGGGGTCAATGCCGTAGCTCTGAAACATATCCAGATAGCGTTTTTTTGCGGCGGGATCCTCGAAAACAATACTTTTCAGAATAATCCGCGAGTTTTCCACCTGATTGAGGATGTCGCACCAGAGCTTGATCACGGATTCTGATGTTTTGGTGATATTGTTAAAAGAGCCAAAGGTTATTTGCTGTTGTTTTGCCGCGGGAAGCTGGCCGATATCCGGGGCGGTTTCGGGGGGTGAGTAACAGAGAAAGCAGTGGGGCAGACGGATCAGTTTTTCCGTATAAAAGGGATCGGAGGTGCCGGGCGGGTCGGCAACGGCATCGGTAATCCGGTACTGAATTGTTGCAACACCGGTGGTATTGGGGTATCCCAACCAGGAAACCTGGACAGGAGCCGGTCGGCGCGCAAAGGCCAGCAGCCGGTTGTGGGCGGTATGGCCGGTCAGGTCAAAGAGGATGTCGACGGCGTCCGCATGGACCAGGTCGGCCACCGCTTGGTCTGTCATCCCGGCAACAGGACGCCAGTGGTCGACAAGCCTCTGCAGGCGGCCGGTCATGCCGTCGGGTCTTTTTACGTCCGAGTAGCAGTATATCGCAAACCTGGTTCTGTCGTGTTTTTCCAGCAGGGAAAGGAAGAAAAAACTCACCGAGTGCAGGCAGAAATCAGGGGAAACGTAACCAACGCGAATCTTGCGGAAAGGATCCCGGTTGTTTGTCAGGTTGTATTGATTCGCCAGGTGCGCCGCCTGCTGCGTCCACCACTTTTTGGCCTCGCGCAACATTGCCGCCTGCTGCGCTTTTTCATCATAGTTCATGGCAAACAGGATGTTGGTGTGGGCGTTGACGAAATCGGGTCGCAAATCGATGGCCTTGCGGTATGCGGCAATCGCCTCCGGGAATTCACCCATGTCCTTGCAGACATTGCCGAGGTTGTGGTACACCTCGGGCAGGTCCGGCTTTATGGCGAGGGCCTTTTTATAGTAGTTGATCGAGTCACTCAGTTTTCCGGTATGCTGCAGGATATACCCGATATTATTGTAAGGGTCCGGAAAGTCGGGGCGTACTTCAATGGCCTTCTGGTAAAAGTTGATGGCCTCCTGCGGCATCATCATGTCCTTGTAGGCGTTGCCCATGTTGACATAGAGATCGGCCACCGACGGGTCGCAGGCAATGGCCTTTTCGTAGCAGGCAATGGCCTGCTCGAACTTCCCCGTGTCCTTATAGATATTGCCGAGATTGTTCAGGGCGGCCACATGGTTTGGGGCCTGGCGCAGAACTTTCCGGTAGCATGCTTCCGCTTCCGCGAATTTCCCATGATTTTTATACAGATTGCCAAGATGAAATGTCGCCTCGATATTTTCCGGATCAAGTTGTAATGCCCGGCTGAACGCTTCAACAGCTCCCGCATAGTCACCCAGACCGGCATGGGCCATCCCCAGGCTTGCGTGAAAAACAGCGACGTCCGGCGCGCTGGCGATGGCTCTGCTGATGAATTCCTTGGCAGTGTCAAATTTTTGATCATTCATGGCCAGCAGGCCGGTAAGGTGAAGGGCGTCCTGATTTTTGGGGTCTGCTGCCAGCACTTCCCGGTAAATTTTTCCTGCCTGGGAAAATTCTCCCTTATTTTGCAATGCTAGGGCTTGTTGCAGCAGTCGCATGAGATTTTGTGCTTGCCCCTGTCGGGTGCCGGATTGCGCGAAGGGCTGTTTGCGTATGTTGGTTTTTTTGTTTTTCATCCGTTTTATCCTGAGAAGAACAGGTTCCATGAGTGCTTGAGGTGACAGCAATAAATGCGCCAGGCGTATAGTGGTATTGTCGTGCCATGACGGTCTGTTGTAAAGGGTTTTGTCTTTTTTTTTGTGAAGCGGATAAAAAAAGATTCAAGGGGGAACCCTCTGCGCCGATAAGGAGATTGTAGACGGATTTCGGACTGTAAATAAAACTGTAATGTCAATAAAGATAAGGAGGTGCTCATTTCACGGCAAAAATTCTAAGAATGTCAGCTTTACAGGTTTTTATTTCGTAACACCCGGGAAAGGATTCCCAATATTTCTATCATGGAGGAAAAATCATGGCTTTAAGAATCAACACTAATATTTCAGCACTAAACGCCCATAAAAACATGGTGAAAAACGACAACTCGCTGTCGGCATCTCTTGAGAAGCTGTCTTCGGGTTTGCGGATCAACCGTGCGGCGGACGATGCCTCGGGTATGGCCATTGCCGACTCGTTGAAGTCCCAGGCCCTCGGTCTCGGCCAGGCCATCAGGAACGCCAACGACGGTATCGCCATGGTGCAGACGGCGGATGGCGCGCTGGAAGAATCAATCAATATCGTCAACACCATTAAAACCAAGGCGATCCAGGCTGCCCAGGACGGACAGACCACTGAATCACGGAAAGCGATCCAGTCCGACATCAACAAGCTGCTGGAAGAGCTTGACATGATCGCCCGTTCAACATCATTTAACAACCAGAAACTGCTGTCCGGTAATTTCACCAACAAGAAATTCCAGGTCGGCGCCTATTCCGGTGAGACGATTTCCATCTCCATCGGCTCCTCTGAATCAAACAAAATCGGCCATGTCACGAGCGGTAACCTGTCGCTGACCAACTCTTCCGGCGGCACGGTGCAGCTCAGCATTTACAGTAATCTGCAGAGCCAGGCCTTTTCCGTTGAAGCAGTGAACATTGCCGCTGACAACAGCCGCGAAAACAGCATGGGCGCGTTGCAGGATGCCATCAATAAACTGTCGGACGTTCTCGGTATTTCGGCCAAGGCGGTTGTTGAGTCAACCAGCAGCAATGCGGTTGCCGCCGGCACGACAGGTTCTGATTTTGCCATCAACGGTGTCAGTATTGGTGCCGTAACGGTAGATGATAATGATGCGGACGGCGCGCTGGTCAAGGCGATCAACAATAAAACATCCGATCACGGTATTGTCGCAAGTACCAGTGCGGACGGTAAATTGACCCTGACCTCAGTCGATGGCCGGGCGATCAGTGTCAGCGGTGGAACCGGGTCTGTATTGGCCGGCTCCGACATGAGCACTTTCGGGCATATCCAGCTGACCCAGTATGGTTCCAATGAATTGTTGATCAATGATCTGGCCGGCGGTTCAGCCACCGATTTCACCACCAATGTCACCACTGGCAGCGCGATGAGCACCGTCATGGATTCCACCCTGGCGGCCGGCTCCACCATTGCCACGGCAAGTACCCTTGCTGCTGGAACAACCATCGGCGGCAATCTGGTCGGTGATACCAACTTTACGGCTAATATTGTCGGTACTTTCGATTCCACCATCAAGGCCGGTTCTACCATCGGCGGTACATCCACCATTGAGTCCGGTTCCGTGCTGGGCGGCAAATTCACCACCTCCGCAGCCACGTATACCACCACGGGCGCGGCCCTGTTGACCGCGGGCTCCACCCTGGCGGCAAGCTCCACCCTGGCGGCCGGCACCGTTATCACCCAGGATCTGGTCGATTCCAATGGCGATACCATCGCGGCCGGTACCGTGCTCAATGCGGATACCACCCTTGCCGCCTCTGCGGTGACCTTGAGCTCTGATATGATCGTGGCCCATGGAACCGTGCTGAATAACTCCAGCACCTTGAACAGCGGTTCCTATTTCGGCGTGGATCTCGTCACTGCCGGAAACACGACATTGACCGCGGATATGACCGTAAAGGCAGGCAGCACAATCGAGGCAACGGGTTCAACCCTTCTTGCCGGAAGCCAGGTCGGCGGCAATGTTACTCTTACCGCGGCTTTAACCACGACCCAGAGCATGGCGCTTGAGTCCGGTTCCACCATCGCCACGGCCAGTACCTTGGCCGCAGGCTCCACCCTGGGCGGCAATGTTGTTACCGCCGCCGGCAGCACCCTGACAGCCCAGAACGCCGTAAGTCTGGCCGCTGGCTCTATCCTCATCGACGGCACCACCCTGGCTCAGGGAACTGTCCTGACCAACGACATGACCTTTGTTGAGGGAGCTGGCACGGTAAGCCTGAGTGCCGGCACCACCCTTGAGCGTGATTATGTCACCAGCGGGACTCAGACCCTGGCCAATGACATGACCATTGCCAAGGATTCCGTCATTCAGTCCGGTTCCACCCTGGCAGCCAATGCCGGCGGCGCCTCAGGCACAAAAGTGGCTGACACAGAGACAAATCGTCTGTCAAGCCTCAGCGTGCTGACCCAGGCGGACGCCCAGATCGCCATCACCGTGGCGGACTCCGCCCTGAAGGATCTGGACAAGGTGCGTTCTGACCTTGGTTCTGTCCAGAATCAGCTGACCGCGACCATCTCCAACGTCTCGGTCACCAGGGTAAACATCTCCGCTGCTGAATCGGCAATCAGGGACGTTGACTTTGCCGAGGAGTCAGCCAACTTCTCCAAAATGCAGATTTTGACCCAGGCCAGCACCTTTGCCATGGCCCAGGCTAATGCCAGCGCCCAGAACGTTCTGAGCCTGCTGCAAGGATAAGAGGCTGATGGTGCAATAAATACATAAACCTCAACAGGGGGGGCGATGGCCGTAGGGCTGTCGCCCCCCTTTTTTTTGCGTGCGTCCCCGACGTGGGTGCTGCCCGGTCCTGCCTGTGCAAATAAAAAATATTCAAGTCTGCCGCATGAGATGTCGATATACAATACAGATAGAGTAATTTAGCAGAATAACGTATGGATTGGAGAGTGGGTAATGGCCGGATCAATAACAACACTTGGGGTGGGATCAGGGATCGACCTGCAGGGCATGCTGGAGCAGTTGCGGGAGATTGACCAGCAGGTTGTTGACCGCAAGCAGAGTCAGATTACCAAGTTTGAAAATCAACTGTCCGACCTGACCTCGGTCAATAATAAGTTGCTGTCCATGAAAAGCGTGGCCCTGAAGCTCTCCCTGGCGGGCTCATTTATAGGCAGGACCGTGACCAGTTCCGATGAAAGCGTAGCCAAGGCGGCAGTGCTTGACGGTACGGCTGCCCAGACTATTTCTCTGGATATCACGAGGCTCGCCTCCCAGAGTTCCTGGCTCTCGGCCCAGGGTATGGCGGATGCCGATACAACTGTCTATGTGCCGGTGAGCCAGGAGTCCACCACCGGGGTGGCGGACAGCGCCACCGATATCGTCGCCCATGCCGGAGAAACAATGACCATCACCTTCGGCGGCGGGAGTGCCATTGCCCTGGCCATTGCCGGGGACATGACCATGGACGGCCTGGTTTCGGCCATCAATACCCATGTCGACAATGTCGGCGGAGGCGACAACGGCCGCCTGGTCACCGCGGAAACATACAGCTCAAATGGCGAGACATTTCTGCGCATCAGAAGCGATGTTGCCGGTGGCACGGGTGAAGAGAACCGGGTGATGATCAGTGAAGATCTCGCGGATCTTGATTTTGCCGCCCCGGACAAGACCCTTTTTTACCAGGTCGGCGATGGCGACGTCGCTTCCGTTGCCGTAGCTGCGGATACCACCGTGGCCGGGCTTGCCGATCTGATTAACGGCGCGAGCAATAATCCCGGGGTCACCGCCAAGGTGATTAATGACGGTGATGCCACGGCCCCGTACCGTCTGAGTCTGCGCTCAAACAGCACGGGGGAGGACGGACGAATCACCTTTCTTTCCCAGTTGCCCGATATGCTCATGGAGGAGCAGGAAGGTGCGGGTGGCGCGTCGTTGAATGCCCAGTTCGCCGTGGATGATATCAATTACCAACGGCAGACCAATTCCGTTACCGATATCGTCTCCGGCTTGACCCTGACCCTGGAAGGGGAGGGGGCGGCAACCATTACCATCCAAAAAAATGATGGCGCCATCAAGGAGATGATCGAGGATTTTATCTCCGCCTATAATGCTGCCGTCAGTGAAATGAAGGCAACTACCGGGTATGACAGTGAAGCAGAAGAGTTCGGCGTGCTCGCCCGCACCACGGTACGGGATTTGCCGAAAAGCCTGCAGAGCCTCATGACATCCTCTGCTTATGGGGATGAGGGAGGGGATATCAGATCTCTGTTTGATCTTGGCCTGGAATTTAACCGGGACGGATCAATTTCATTAAATGAGGAAATGCTTGACCAGGCCATTGCGGACCATCCTGATGGTATCAGCGCTTTCTTTCTGGGTGACAGCACCCGTGATATTGAAGGTTTTGCCGATAAGGTCAATAATCAGCTTCGCTTCATAACCGGAGCGGAAGGGCAGATTGAGGGTGAAAAGGATTCAGCCCAGGCAAGAATTGATGATTTGGAGTTGAAAATGGAGCAGGAAAATGACCGTCTGGACAAAAAATATGAATTATTAACTAAACAATTTATTGAATTAGACCGATATATGAACCAGATGACATCACTTTCAAGTTATCTTACCAGCCAGTTTGACAGCATCGCCAAGTCATGGGGCACTGGTGACAAATAGCAGGTAACGCCGTCAAGCATGAAATAATGGAATCTTGTCCAACGAGGAGAAAAGAATGAATTCAGCCCAAGCACGTAATGCCTACCGGCAATCCGAATCACAGTCAAAAATTCATCCAGTAAAGCTTATCCACCTCATGTATGAAAGGACCTTGGTTCATCTTGATATGGCTATTATTGGCATTGAAAATAAAAATCCCCAGATGAGAGGGGAGAATCTGGGGAAAGCCATCGCTATTATTACTGAGCTTAATGCCTCGGTGAAGGAAGATGATGACTCGGAAGTAGCTCTTTTCCTGCGAGGTCTTTATAACGCAATTCTGGTGGAGTTGCCCAAGGCGGCAGTCAATAACGACGAACAGATCCTGCGCCAGACCATATCTTATATCCGCCGCCTGAAAGAAATATGGGAAGAAACCGCCATGGCTGAAATGGAAAGAAAGGAGAAGAGCAAGCTCGAGTCTTACAGCGGAGCGACAAGTGAGGTCTTGGGTGAAGTTGAGCGCAAGGCCGCCGCCCATCAGGGAGGGCTCTCTTTTTCCATTTAAAGAGCAGGCGGAAACGTGGATCAGATAAATAACATACATGAAGAGCTTGCCGCGGCGCTCAGGGGGTTTGCCGCAATGCAACGGAATCATGCCTCCCTTCTGGCCGAAGGTCGGTTGAAAACACTCCCGGAGTGGACGAGGAGTCGTGATCGGGCATTTTTGCGTCTCCAGCAGTGTCTTGAGCGGTTTGATCCGGCTGTACTGGATGGGAAAAGTGAATGTGCGGCGCAAGTCATGGAAATCATGGAAGTTATATTAAATGATGAGCGGGCGCTCAAAATTCAAGTGCAAAGTCAGCGGGGAAAAATTCGAGAGAAACTGCAGACGCTGCGCCGGGGCAAGGCCGTGGTCAAGGGATATAATCTCAACCATGGCGCTGGCCCCAGGCCGAAGTATCTGAGCAGTAAAGCGTAGATCAACAAGTTGGAGGTTGTCATGGATGTCAACGTAACCACCGATGTCAAAGTGTACGGTGTTCCCGCCGTGTCAACGGTCGAAATGGATGACGCGGCCAAGGTGCCGGTGCAGCCTGTGCCTGAAAGCAGTGAGGGGACGACGGTCAAGTTGAATGATCAGGCCCTGCACGGCAAGGCAAACAAAGAGGAGAAAAGCCAGAAGGAGCTGGCAAGAGAAAACCTTGAAGAGGCGGCCAAGGAGATCGGCAAGCGTCTTGAGACCATCGGCAGCGCATTTCGTTTCGGACTTTATAGCCACCTCGAGACAAAAAGTATTGTCGGCCAGCTGCGTGACAAGAAGACAGACGAGGTCATCAAGCAGTTTCCCTCTGAAGAGGTGCTCAAACTGCGGGAAAAACTTCAGGATCTCGTCGGCCTGCTTTTTGACGAAAAAGTCTGAGTAAGTCTTTTTTTTCACTGAAAAAGAGCGGCGATCTCTTCGGTCGTTAATGCACTTCTGCACCCTGGCACCATCAGCTCCAGAGCCGTTTTCCCCTTCCTCCCCCCTATTTTTTCCCTTGACAATCCGTCCATCCCATTTTATATAGTCCATTCGGAAATGAATAATGGTTCATTATCTGTCATTATCTGTTAGAGAGGACATGTCTGACTGTAACTTTATTAAAGGAGACGGAATCAAATGGCAAAATTAGTTGCGCCGCATGGTGGAAAAGGTCTTGTATGCGCACTGCTGCATGGCAGTGAACTGGCTGCTGAGAAAGATAAAGCCGCTGGTCTGAAAAAAATTCAAGTTAGTGCCCGTGCCAAAGGCGACTTGATCATGATGGGTATTGGTGGCTTCAGCCCTCTCACAGGTTTTATGACCAAAGCCGACTGGAAAGGCGTTTGCGAGAAAATGCAGATGGCTGACGGAACCTTCTGGCCCGTACCGATCACCCTTGATATTTCCAAAGCGGATGCAGATGGCATCAAAGTAGGCGAGGAGATCGCTCTTGAGCGTAACGGCGAGATCATGGCCACCATGAAGGTCACCGAAAAGTATGAGATGACCGAAGCTGACAAGAGATTTGAAAGCGAGAAAGTTTTCAAGGGCAAAGGCGTAGACAGTGCTGATGACAAATTCTGGACAGTTGCCATGGAAGATCATCCAGGCGTGCAGATGGTTATGGCCCAGAAAGAAGTCAATATCGCCGGACCTGTTAAAGTTCTGTCCGAGGGCGCTTATCCTGTAGAGTACAAAGGTGTTTATCTGACCCCGGCCGAGACTCGCGCCATGTTCGAGGAAAGAGGATGGTCCAAAGTTGCCGCTCTGCAGTTGCGTAACCCGATGCATCGTTCCCACGAGTATCTGGCCAAGATCGCCATCGAGGTATGTGACGGCGTTCTGATCCATTCTCTGATCGGTAACCTGAAACCCGGTGATATTCCCGCCGATGTTCGCGTAAAAGCCATCGACACCCTGTGCACTCATCACTTTGTCAAAGACAACGTCATCCAGGCCGGTTACCCTCTGGATATGCGTTATGCCGGTCCCCGCGAAGGTCTGCTCCATGCCACCTTCCGTCAGAACTACGGCGTTAACAACATGCTGATCGGCCGTGACCACGCTGGCGTAGGTGACTTCTACGGTCTGTTCGAGGCCCAGGAGATTTTTGACACCATTCCCAAAACCGGCGATGCAGGTAAAGATCTGCAGTGCCAACCGATGAAAATCGACTGGACCTTCTACTGCCATAAATGCGATGGTATGGCTTCTCTGCGTACCTGCCCCCATGACAAAGCTGACCGCGTTATCCTTTCCGGAACCAAACTGCGTAAAGCTCTGTCCGAGGGTGCCTCGATTCCTGATCACTTCGGCCGCGAAGAGGTTCTCGTTATCCTGCGTGCTTACTATGAAGGTCTCACCGAGAAAGTTGAGGTCAAGATGCAGAAAGCCGCTTCCGGAGCCGCAATGAAATAAAGAAGTAAATAAGATTTTCTCATAGCAACAAAAAAAAGGAGGCGCTGCAAGGCACCTCCTTTTTTATTGTCTATTACCTGGAGCCGCTGCGGGCTGTCCTGGCTGTCATTCCGGTTTGAGTGAAACCAAGGCGCCATCCGCTGACAGATTGATTTTCCCTTCCCTGGCAAGCCAGCCGATGGCACAGAAGACCATGGGGTTGGAGTTTTTGCGGTTCATAATCGCCTTGACCAGTTTTTCCGTTGCCATCTCACCATGCTGGCTGAGATGCTCGAAAATTTCGCCGGCCACAAAGCCCATCCGGTCCACCAGGGCAAACTCTCCCTGGTCGGTGAACGGTGATTTTACCTTTTTTGTTTCTTTAGCTTTGCTGCTGCCCAGCCGTGAAACCGTATCTTCCACCTTCTTTTTTATTTTTTTGCCGGTTTGTTCCGCCTGGAAGGTGGAACGGGCAATAACCCTGCCCACCTCCTGTCCGGCATGAATGAGTTTGTTATCAGCAGATGCATCGGTTTTCGTTTCTTTTTTTTCACTCATATGTCCTCCTCCATGCTAGAAAAAAATCATCAGATCTTCCAAGGTATATGGTAATACTCTAGCGAAACTGATTTTATTGTCAAGCGACTTGAAACGGCTGATAAAGATTGTATGGTACTGTATCAAAAACTGAAAGTTGACTGAGGATCTGCAGATGAAAATAATTGATGTGGGGTTGGGTAAGAGATCTTATCCGATCATGGTGGGGGCCGGTTTGCTCCGGGAAGTCGGCCGGGATTTGCGGCAAAGGGCTGTGGCCAAGCGCTATGTGGTGATTGCCGATGACCGGGTGGCCGCTCTCTACGGCAAGACACTGATCGACTCCTTAACCGGCAATGGGATTAGCTGTGATCTGCTCACCTTTCCCCGCGGGGAAGCCAGCAAGAATATGGTAACCATTGCCCGGTTGGCCAGTTCCCTTGCCCAGCTCGGGGTTGATCGCAAGGATTGCCTGGTTGCACTGGGCGGCGGGGTCACGGGCGATATCACCGGTTTTGTTGCCGCCATCTACATGCGGGGTATTCCCTTTGTCCAGGTGCCGACCACCCTGCTGGCCCAGGTTGACAGCTCGGTGGGAGGAAAGACCGGCGTTGATATTCCTGAAGGCAAGAATCTGGTCGGAGTTTTTTATCAGCCGCGCGCCGTTTATATCGACAGTCGGGTTCTCACCTCTCTCCCCGCCGATGAGCTGTTAAACGGTCTGGCGGAAGTGGTCAAGTACGGCGTGATCTATGACAGGGATTTTTTTGATTTTCTGGGTGCCAACCGGGAACAGATTCTCCAAGTGGATCCGCAGGTCATCGAGGAGGTGGTTGTCCGTTGCTGCCAGATCAAGGCGGCCGTGGTGGCCGCGGACGAAAAGGAGGCGGACCTGCGGCGCATTTTGAATTACGGTCATACCCTGGGCCATGCGGTGGAGGCGGCATCGGATTTCGCCATTGCCCATGGCATGGCCGTGGCAATGGGTATGGTTGCCGCAAGTAAACTGGCGGTGGCCAAAGGCCTTCTGGCCGTATCTGAGGCGGGGCGGATCAGCCAGGTCATTGCCGGCTTCGGGCTGCCGGTGGCAATTCCGCGGGAGCTTGACCATAACCTGATGAAATCATTTTTAAAGACAGACAAGAAGGCGGTGGCCGGCCGTCCCTTTTTCGTCCTGCCGACCCGCATCGGCCAGGTGACCATTACCGATGACGTGGCGGAGGAGTTGATTGATCTGGCGCTGGCATGAGGAGGGAAAAGTAAGAAGTGAAAAGTGAAAAGGGAGAAGAGTGTACCTTGATTTCATGGAACTCGAGGTGAATTTTCTGGAAAGATTTTTCTCCTCACTCCTCACTCCTTACTTTTCACTTCTTACTCCTCACTCCTCACTTCAGTCACACCGCGCAGCGGAAGCCGATGGTGTTTGCCCAGGTGTCCGGCTCCAGCAGGCGGGCCGCCGCAGTAACCCCTGGTTTGGAGGTCCAGCAGCCTCCCTTGAGCACATAAACCGGGGGTGGGCGGTTGGCAGGCCGGGATGGAGAGTGCACCGTTGACGTCCATTCAAAGACGTTGCCCAGCAGATCATAGACGCCGAATGGACTCATGGATGGTTTGCCATGGCGGATAACAGGGGTTGTGTCACCTGTGAGCGATGATTCGGTGTTGCTCAGTTCCCCGCGCCATTCATTTCCCCAGGGAAAGAGAAGACCTGCAAGGCCACGGGCCGCTGCCTCCCATTCGTCCTCACTGGGCAGCCGCTTACCCGCCCAGGCGGCAAAGGCCAGGGCGTCCTGGCGGCTCACCTGCACCACCGGATGATTTCCCTTGTTTTCCAGGGAACTGTCCGGCCCGCAAGGATGACGCCAGTTTGCCCCCCGAATTCTTTGCGAGCGGGTGCCGCGGCTGATGGACAAGACGGTACGGCCCGTATCCGGATCAATCCTGTTGCTGATCCGTCCTTCCACGACATTACCGAAACCGGCTTTTTCGGCATCGGTTTCATAACCGGTCTCCCGGACAAAAAAATCAAAAAGATCATTGGTCACCGGCAGTTGACCCATATAAAAACTTTGCAGAAAGATCTTCCGGGCCGGCCGTTCATTATAAGCCGGCTGATCACGTCCCGTCAGATAGTGCCCGGCGGGAATCTTGATAAATTTCGGCAAGAAGCGTTCAAGGATCTGGGTGATATATTCATCATGGGTTTCAACCAGGGTTTCGGGCGGACATGCAAGTGCCTCATCCGGTTCGATATAGTGGCTGAGGTCCAGGGGGCGGGCCGCTTCTCCCCTGGCATCATCTGGGACCTCAACTTCGGAAACCGGAGTGATTTGCTCTGCATCGACCATCTCGGCTTCTTCTAGGATTTCCGCCTCATCAAGTAGCTCAAATTCATCGGCCTCGATCAGTTCATCAGCCGCCGGTGTCGCGTCATCACCGCCGGTCCCCGCAGCGCCGCCGGCAGGCGCAGCATCCTCTCCCCGTCCAGGGCCGACCATCTCGCCTCCGTCCAGGCCGTCAGCCGGTTGGCCGGCCGCATCAACGACCATCTCGGCTTCTTCTAGGATTTCCTCCTCATCAAGCAGCTCAAACTCATCGGCCTCGATCAGTTCATCAGCCGCCGGTCTCGCGTCATCACCGCCGGTCCCCGCAGCGGCGCCGGCAGGCGCAGCATCCTCTCCTCGTCCAGGGCCGACCATCTCGCCTCCGTCCAGGCCGTCAGCCGGTTGGCCGGCCGCATCAACGACCATCTCGGCTTCTTCTAGGATTTCCTCCTCATCAAGCAGCTCAAACTCATCGGCCTCAATCAGTTCATCAGCCGCCGCTGCCTCGTCATCACCTTCGGTCCCCGCAGCGGCGCCGGCAGGCCCACCATCCTCTCCCCGTCTAAGGCCGGCCATCTCGCCTCCGTCCAGGCCGTCAGCCGGTTGGCCGGCCGCATCAACGACCATCTCGGCTTGTTCTTCTAAGATCTCCTCCTCATCAAGCAGCTCAAACTCATCGGCCTCGATCAGTTCATCAGCCGCCGGTGTCGCGTCATCACCGCCGGTCCCCGCAGCGCCGCCGGCAGGTGCAGCATCCTCTCCCCGTCCAGGGCCGGCCATCTCGCCTCCGTCCAGGCCGTCAGCCGGTTGGCCGGCCGCATCAACGACCATCTCGGCTTGTTCTTCTAAGATCTCCTCCTCATCAAGCAGCTCAAACTCATCGGCCTCAATCAGTTCATCAGCCGCCGGTGACGCGTCATCACCGCCGGTCCCCGCATCGCCGTCGGCAGGCGCAGCATCCTCTCCCCGTCCAGGGCCGGCCATCTCGCCTCCGTCGAGCCCGTCAGCCGGTTGGCCGGCCGCATCAACGACCATTTCGGCTTCTTCTGAGATCTCCTCCTCATCAAGCAGCTCAAATGCATCCTCCTCGAGCCATTCATCGGCGGCCGGTGCCGCGTCATCACCGCCGGTCCCCGCATCGCCGCCGGCAGGCGCAGCATCCTCTCCCCGTCCAGGGCCGGCCATCTCGCCTCCGTCCAGGCCGTCAGCCGGTTGGCCGGCCGCATCAACGACCATCTCGGCTTCTTCTAAGATCTCCTCCTCATCAAGCAGCTCAAACTCATCGGCCTCAATCAGTTCACCCGTAACGGGTTCTCCTTCTGCACCGTCAATCGCCGTTCCTGCACCCGCCCCCTCCACTGGTGGGCCTGCGGCGGGCCCTGCTGTTGCAGAACCTGAAGACAAGTTGGCCTGATCTTCAATGAGGCCGGCGGCCTGGGCAAACATTTCTCTGGTCTTATCGAGTTCCTTGAGCAGTGAGGATGCCGCTTCTTGCCTGTCGCCGTTCTGCATGACAGTGTTGAGAATGCCGCGCATCAGGGAGAGGAGGTCCTTGGGGCCGAGGGCGCCGCTCAGGCCGAGTTTCTGCAGAAGGTCATTTTTATGTTCATCGGAGACGGTGAAAACGTTATCGCGGCTGATGACCAGGCCTTCCTGGTTTTTCCCCTCCCGGGCCAGGTTTTTCAGGTCCTTGTTGATAGAGGATTTGAGGCTGCTCAGGTTCTTCTTTTTCTGGCGGACATCTTCGGGGGCATCAACTTCCCACAGTTGCCGGATGAGATCCTCGGCAGCAATGGACTCAATCGTCTCCAGGCTTTCTTCGGTGGGGAAATAGGAGCGGATCAGGATGATAAGACGCCCCTTGAGGGTGGCCGGATTGGGCTGGAGGTTGGCAATGGCTTCGGACATGCCTTGGTGGGTGATTAATGCCATGATATTTCCTGGGGCCTGGAGCGGGTGCCCGTGCCCATCGTTTGCCTGAAGTCACTGGGATTGCCGGTACTGCAAAGAGATATTTATGTCGTTTTCTCTCCTTACAGCATACAGAAGGGCAGGGGAAAAATCTATATTTTGCTTTTCTAACAGATAATCGTTACAATAAATTGCGTTCCTATTGTTATCATTACTTTTTCCTGCAGGAGCCACTTGCAATGACATCTTTGGCAATAGTTGAATCAGAGGCAAAGGCAAGGACTCTCGTCGAGCAGTCCGATGGGGTGCATGAAACGTTGCTGCTGCGCTCGGCCCCCATGAAGGTCAGCCATAATCTCAACGCAGCAAAATTATACACCGGTGAGACCGGGTTCCAGTTTGTGCCGACGGAAACGGAAAGGGAGTTTGCCAAAGCCCTGTTGACCAATCTGCATAAGGATATTTATGTGGCCCTGGAGAGCGATCAGCAGGGTGAGTACTGGAGCTGGATGCTGAGCAGATTCGTTTTTGCCGCGGCAAAGGGGCAGAAGGGGATCAGGCGCATCCATGTCTCGGGTTTTGCGGGGCAAGAGCTGGCAGAATCATTCAGGCTGGTTGAGCCCGTCCAGGAGAGTGCTGCTGCATCATTATATATCCGGTCGCTTTTTAACAGCTGCCTGCTGCGCCATCTGCACCGATTACTCGGTACTGTCCAGGGGCCCGGTGGTCTGCCGCTGAATTTTGCCGCCCTTACCGCTCTTGCGCTGTTGGAAGAAAGGGAGGCGGAAGCTGATGCCTTTTCCGCTCCGGCGAAGTGGCAAATCGCGGTCCGGGTATCCACCCCGGCCGGGGCGGGCACGGTCCGGCTGCAGGAGGCCTATGGGATAACGGATGATGGTTTTTGTAAAGATCCGGCAGAGGTGAAAAAGGCCCTGGCCCTTTTTGAGGGGATGCCGCTTACGGTCAAAGGGATGGCGGACTCGGCACTGACCATTGAACCGCCCATGCCGTACCGCCTTGCCGAGCTGCTGCATGACGCTTGTGTCTTCCTCGGCATGGGGCCGGCAAAGGTTTTACAGGCTCTGCAGAAGCTCCACGCCGGGCTGACCGTTGCCGGCCGACATACCGGTCTCCTTTCAGCCATTTTCGCCGTGGGCCCCATGCAACAGCAGACCACCCTGTCCCGCATCAGAAAAGAGGTGGCAAGCATATACGGCACCGGTGATCTGGTTGAACGGGAGCCCGGTGTCCCTGTCATACTCCCCCTGCTGCCCGGGGTTGCCGGTGAACATCTGCAGGATGCCCTGTCCGACGAAGAGCGGCAGCTGTACGATCTGATCCGGAACCGCGCCCTGGCCAGTCAGATGCCTGCCGCCGCCGGCCGCAATCTGATGATGGAATGTACTGCCGGGGGTTGCCTGTTCCAGGGGCGGAGTCCCCTGCTGACTGACAAGGGGTTTCTCAGGGCATTTACTCAAGGTTATGATTTTTACCTGTCGCCGGACTGCCCTTTGCAGGATTTACAGGCCGGCCAGGAACTCACCGTGGTGCAGGTCATTCCGGAACAATCCGCCGGGGTCACCGCCAAATACTATACATTTGATTCTTTCTGCGAGGATATGGCGGAGTTTTCCGTACCGCTGGAATCAACTTTGATCCTTATGCTGCATGAGATGGTTGATAATGAATACCTTGCCGTTGACGCCGGAGGCGGCTTTCACATCCAGAGCAATGCCGCCAGGGTGCTCGCCACCTTGAACCGGGCCTTCCCGGCCATGAAGGGCATCAGCCTTCCAGCCTATTTTGAGCAGACGGTTAATGAGGTGGTCAGCGGCCGCAAACCCCTTGACTTTGCCCTGAAACAGTTTGATCAGAACTTCATCATGCATGGCGTTCCTCTGGTCAGAATCCAGGTTCCCCGGACTGTGCCGGTCCGGGAGAGAAAGTCAAAAAACATCATTAAGAGCCCTGAACCGGCACCGCCTCAGGGGGAGACTGCAAGGGATTTCGCGGCAGGCCAGGCAGCGGATCCGGCAGCAGAAGTTGCCGGGGTGAGCCAGGATACAGCCAGCAAAGCGGAGGAGAGACAGGCTGAACCACCGCAGCAGGAAGAGCCGGTGTCGGCGGATGCGGCGCCGGCAGCAGATCGGTTGCAGGCAGAGGGAGACCAAGGGGAGGTGAGGACCTCCACGGCAGAAAACATCTCCCCGCCGGAGATGCCCGGCGAAGAAGAGATCACAAGCCGGGAAATGGTTGCCGGGCTTGCTGAGGAAGGTGTGGCAACGGATATGGTGGAGGGGCGGGAGGCTTCACCGGGTGCGGTTTTTGAAGAGCCGGATCAGCAGGAGGAAGAGCCGGGGCCGCAGGCCTGCGGGGTTGTGCCAGGGGATACGGCCGTTGATGCCCAGATGCCAGCTGAAGAGCAGCAGGGGGGAGCCTGTCCGGATTGCGGCAGACCGCTCTTGTTGAAAAGTGATCGTTTCGGCAGATACTGGGCCTGTTCGGGCTATCCTGCCTGCCACCATTCGGAATCATATGAGACCGGGCAGGAGAAAATGGAGCTGCCCTGTCCTCTCTGTGGCCAGGAGTCTCTTGTGATCAAGCGGACCCCAGCCGGCAAAAAGCTCTATGTCTGCCCTGGGGAGGGCTGTGAATTCATGGCCTGGTCCCAGCCTTATGCCGTAACCTGTCCGAGTTGCGGTTCTCCCTTTCTGGTGGAGAAAAAGACGGCAGCAGGGCGGACGGTCCTTCGTTGTCCACGGGCCGGCTGCAGCTACTTGCAGGCCTTGCCCGGCGAGCAGATTGAGGGTGATGCCGGCCCAGGCCAGGGCCCGGCAAAGAAAAAAATCCTTGTGCGCCGCCCGCCAGGAAGCAGCGGGGGGACGGGCAGGAAAAAGGTGCTGGTCCGCAGGAAAAGAGGCGCGTGATCATGCGATCAGCAGAAAGAGATTGCCTTTGACCCATTCCCCTTTTTCTTTGCGCAGATTGACCCTGTGCCGGCAGTGCACCTTGAATCCGCTGTGGTTGGCAAGGGCATTGATGTAGCTTTCGGCCTGGGCGTAGCGACCGGTTGTCTGCAGCCGGTAGTTCTTCGCGCATATCTCGGTGGAAAAAAGAAAATAGGCATTGCGCCTGGCCTTTTTCCTGATCAGCCTGAAAATCGGCCGCAGGTCTGCAAGATAAATGAAGACATCGGCGGCGAGAAAGAAGTTGAATGTCTCTGCTGTTTTTTCTAAAAACGAGAGGATATCGTTTTCAGCCAGAGTGGTATAGACATTCTTTTCCAGGGCCTTGGCCAGCATTTTTCCCGACAGGTCAATTCCGGTAAAATGGGTCACGCAGTCTCTGAAGACAAGCCCTGACAGTCCGGTTCCGCATCCCATGTCCAGGCCGCGGGTAAAAATTTTGTCAGTTTGATAAGCATTCAGCACCAGCCGCAACTGGGCAGGGATGGTGCACGACAGTTTGGTCAGCATGGCGTCGTCAAAATGGTCGGAGAAGGAGTCAAAAAGTGCTTTGGCGTAGCCCAGCGGGCTGGCGGCGGTCGTCTTGCCCTCCAGGGCCTCCAGCATATGTTGGGCTGATTCATTGGCTGGATTGATTTCCATTACTTTGCGATAACTGGCCAGGGCCTTTTTTTTGCGGCCCATTTGCTGGAAGAGCAGGGCCAGATACTTGTGGGCGGAAAGATAAAGCGGGTCAAGGGCGATGACTTTTTCAAAGGAGCTGATGGCCTGGTCCGGGGCTGCCATCTCCTTGAGCAGGACACCGAGATTATAGTGGGTGTCCGGGTCATCCGGGGTGAGGGCCAGCACTTTTTCATAATACTCTTTTGCCTCCTGCAGGTGCCCCATTTTTTCCATGGTCAAGGCCAGGTTGAAAAAGATATCGGGATCTGCCGGATTGATTGTTCCCGCCTCCAGGTAGGACAGGGCTGCCTGGGCAAAATTACCCTGGGAGAAATGGCGGACACCCAGGTTGTAATGGTAGCTGGCCAGCTCGGCGGCGCGTGGAAGGGTTTGCGGGAAACGGGTAAGACCGGACATTTGCTTCCTCCTGTTGGTGCGAAGGATACCCCTTGCAACAGGTTTTGTCAGGCTTTCTTTTGATTTTTTTGCCGGCAGGATGACAAAAGCAGGCAGGGCGGCGCGTATCTGCCGGGCCTGCGGCTAATGCAGGCCGTCCATATAGGCGGTAAGTCGGGCAGCCAGCTCGGGATTGTCGATCAGCAGAGAAACTTCATGGTTGTAAGCCAGGGCGGCATGAGTCAGGTTATGGCTGCCGATGAACGAGTAGCGCCGGTCAATGACCACTATTTTGGCATGGGTGGTGGTGTCCGGCGAGTCAAACAGAACCCGGATGTTGTTTTTGCGCAGCAGCCCGGCAACGCGCTTGTTTTCCTTGTTGATCGAGGCATCATAGCCTGAATTCTCCAGCACCACCCGGACATCCACCCCTTTCCGGCGGGCGGCAATGAGCTCTTTTACCAGCAATGCCGGTTTGTTGCCGGCTGAGTCGGTTGTCTTGAACAGAAACATGGTCAGGTCGATGGAATGTTCCGCGCTCCTGAGGTAATCCACCAGGGCGGTGAAGTAGTGATCGTCCGGCAGGACGATGATCTCGCCTTCGCTGGTGGTGATCTGCCGGTGCACCGTGGTAACGTCTGGCAGCTTTGCCCGGCTGGGGGCGTCGGCAATGGCGAGGTAGGGCCTGATCGCCTCAAGGGATTTTTCCCCGATATCACCCACCTCGAGTAGCTGGTCAAGGCTGGTAAAGGGCCCATGGAGTTGGCGGTATTTGATAATGGCCGCGGCCCTGCTTTCACCGATATAGGGTAGTTCCTGCAGCTGCCGGACAGTGGCGGAATTCAGGTTGAGCCGGCCGGTGAGCCCCGGGGCGGTTGCCGGCTGGATGGCAAACAGCAGCACAATGGCCAGCAGGGCGCAGCTCTTTTTTATCATGGTGTTTCTCATGTCGGGTGGCGGATTCCCCTGGTTGACGGTTTATCAATCTCAAGCCTATCCCGGCAACCAGAAAGTCTCAACCTAAATGAGAAACTATTTTTTTCGGTCAGCAAAAATACACATCAGATGGTGCATCCGAAGGAGTGTGACCGACATGCAGAAAAGGGGCACCCAAGATGCCCCTTTATTTAATCCATGATCAAGGCATCGGCCACCATTTCCCAGAGGTATTTCACCGGGATATCCATATGGTGTTCTTTCAGGAGCTGCTTGATCTGGCCGTGGCAGCTATGGCATGGGATCACAATCATCTCCGGATTGACGCGTTTGATCTGTTCAATCTTCTTGAGGCCGTAATGGAGCCGTTCCTCCCTATAGGGGGTAAGTAAGGTCCCGCCACCACCGCCGCAGCAATAGCCGTTTGCCTTGGCCGGATACAGATCCACCCAATTAGAGACAAATTGATCCAGCACCCAGCGCGGCTCTTCGAAATAACCGTGCCCGAAAATCTCCTCTGATTTCCGGCCGTAGTTGCAGGGATCATGATAGGCCACGCGCTCTTTGGACATGGATGTGTCCAGTTTGATCCTGCCGGACTTCAGGTAGTCCATTAGCAGATCAAACACGGTGAATGCCTGGTGGTTATCAAAAAAATCCGGAAACCATTTCAGCAACCCTGCCCGGGTCGCCATATAGGCGTGTCCTCATTCGGGGTACATGAGATTGGCGATTTCAAGTTGCTTCATGTTGTTGACAATCCGTCCCACCGAAACCTTCATGGCCTCGTCATCGCCGGAAAAGAGACCCCAGTTGACGCCTTCCCAGTTTTCCTTCGGGATGGTCCAGTCTTCCTTGGCTGCATGAAAGATTTTCCACCAGTGAACCAAATCTTCGTTCTGGGTGTTGACCAGCTTGTTGTGCAACGTGTGCAGGATGTTTGCCCCTTTTTTGTCCAGCGGCACCTGAAAATCGGCAAAACCGGGCAGAGCGGCAACTTCTGCTCCGACATCTTCAATAATGAAGACAAAATCTTCTTCCGGCAGGCCGATGTTGTTGCCGGTCGTCAGGCAAAGCTCAATGCCTTTGTGGATCATGCCCGGCACCTTGTCGCGGTCAACCATACCCCGAATGGTGCGGATGGTATTGATGATGTTAATTCCCATGGGGCAGGCGTGTTCGCATTTTCCGCACATGGTGCACAGCCACGGCAGTTTGGAGGCGATCAGTTCCTCATCCCTGCCCATGAGCACCATGCGGATGATTTTGCGGGGATCAAATCCGTCAACGCCGGTTAAGGGACAGCCGGCGGAACAGGTGCCGCATGCCATGCACAGATCCGTCGGATGCGTACTATCCCGGAGGGGCGCCTGTTGCTTGATTAAAGAAGGTTTTCGTATGGTTAGGGTTTCCATCATTTACCTATCATTATAGTTTTCTTATCCAAGCGCGGCCTCAATCTCATCCATCACGCCGTACTCTTCAAAATCACCGATCAGCGTGGCGCCGTTCGGACACTCGGCAGCGCATAACCCGCACCCCTGGCAGGCTACAGGGTCAACCATGATCCTGCCCGAATCCGGATCAACGAACCGTGCGTCAAAAGGACATACGGCAATGCAGCGTTCGCACAGGGAACAGATGGCGTGCCGCACATAGGCCGATTGCCGGGAAGAGGCAATAGTGTCGTCTCTGGCAAGAATCCGCAGGGCGCGCAACCCAGCCGCTTTCCCTTCCTGGACCGCCTCGTCCGCCCGCACCGGGCCCCTGGCCAGGCCGCAGACAAAAATGCCTTCCCTGCCGGTATCAACCGGCCGCCATTTGCTGTCAGCCTCCCGGATAAAGCCGTCCCGGGTCGTTGCCACCTGAAACGTCTGGGCAACCACGTCAACCGGGTTCGGGATCAGGCCGGAGGCCAGCACCACCCGATCCGCCTCGATACAAACCGGCTCACAGAGCACCGGGTCAAATCCTTGCACCAAAACACGGCCTGAATCGCTTTTTATCTGCGGTTTTTCCTGTTTTTCAAAGGGAATAAAAATAATGCCTTTGGCCCGGGCCTGGGTGTAAAATTTTTCTGATGCGCCATAGGTCATCATGTCCCGGTAAAAAACAGAGATACCGCAATCCGGATTGAGCTCTTTCATCTTCATCGCTGTTTTTAATGATTTTACACAGCATATCCGGCTGCAGTAATTGCGCGGTTCTTCCCTGGAGCCGACGCACTGCATGAAGACCACGCTGTTGATCCGTGTGGCATCCATGTCCGGCTGGTGCAACTCCGCTTCCAGGTCATAAACTGACATGATTTTTTTATCGGCCTGGGTATCGGCTGGCAGATCCGCCTTGGCGCCGCCGGTGGCGAGCACGGCCGCCCCATGCAGAACCGTCGTTTCCTCCCCGCTATTGTTACGGAGTCTCGCCGCGAACTGGCCGGCAACGCCTGTGTTGTGGATGACTTCCGTTGCGGTATGAATGGTGATCAGCGGCTGGTTTTGGGCTTCATCCATGAGCTGCCCGATCATCTCCCGGATTTCCGCATCATGGATATTTGCAAAATTCCCGCCGATGGTTTCCTTTTTTTCAACCAGAATGACCTTGATTTGGTGAGCAGCGATGGCAATGGCCGCACTCAGGCCTGCCGGACCACTGCCGATGACTAAAGCGGTTTTCCGGATGGGCCGGCAATCCCCCGGGGTTATTTTTTTTCTGAAAAGACGGTTGGCACGCATCTCCAGCTGATCCCTGACAGCACCGGGCACGTCATGGGAAGACGCATGCGCAGTCAGGGCGCGCAGATCCACCACATCCATGAATTCCCTGGGGATGCCGGTTTGTGCTGCAAGCTGCTTGAGCTTCGGCAGAAACACCTGGGCGTCGCAGGCGGCAAAAAGCACCCGGTTGGCAGGCCCGTTGAGCACGGTTTCCTTGACGTTGGCAAAGCCCTCCGCATCACAAACGCTTTGTGTCTGCATGATATCTATTTTGCCGGGTATTTTTTTAAGTTCAGCTTCGAGCCGGTTTTCTGCAATGACTTTGTCAAGTGATCCGCCGCAGGAGCAGAGAACCACTTGCAGATGGGGAGGTCCTGCAACTTTATCGGCCAGGGGCGTGACAGCGTGTTTTTCAGGTTTGATCCCGGCGGAAAAGAGTGTCCGCGCCAGGCGCTCCGAAACAGCACTGGCGCTTACCACGGAACCGACAATATCCATCCATTCTGAAACAGTGCCCGTTGCAAAAACACCGGGATGTGCCGCAAAATCCGGAAGTTTTTGCAGAGGATCCTTGCCGGTTGCCAGAACCGCCATATCAAAAACAGCGTGGGTGGGCATACCGTTATGATCAACATAGCTGATTTTGAGACTACCCTCTTCTTCAGCCGGTTCGATGCTGTGGATCCGGCACCGCACGAAGTCCACCTTGTTTTCTTTTTCCGCCTGGTCCCGGTAACGCTGATAATCCCGGCCAAAGGTACGCATATCCATATAAAAGATCGTGGTTTGCGTATCGTTTCCCAGCCGTTCCTTGGCAAACAGGGCCTGTTTGATGGAAATCATGCAGCAGGCGCTGGAACAGTAATCCGCGCCGATCATTGTATTGCGCGACCCAACGCATTGGATCCAGGCGATTTTTTTTGGCGAGCCTTGGTCGGATGGACGAATCAGGCTGCCCTGATACGGGCCGCTGCTGCTTAAGATCCGTTCAAAGGCGCTGCTGGTGACCACATTGGGGAAATGCGCCATGCCATAGATGTCCATATCCTGAGGATTGAACAGTGGGACGCCGGAAGCTAAAACAACACCGCCGAGGTTGGCAAACGCCAATGTCCGGGGCTTTTGGTCCAAATCAATGGCAGAAGTGGGGCAGACCTTGATGCATTCACCACAGCGGGTGCAGGCCTCCATATCAATGACCATCTGATTGGGGATCTGGTAGGGAACCGGCAGATAAATCGCCTTTCGTCTTCCCAGCAGCGCATTGAAGGTATCCGGGACCTCCACCGGGCAGACTTTTTCACACTCCCGGCATCCGATGCAGCGGTCGGCATCAACTCCGGTGGCTTGCCTTACCGCGGTAACGGTCATGTCGCCGGGATTGCCCTCAACCGCTGTCACTTCAGTAGACAGGAGCACCTCAATGTTTTCATGAGACAAGCCCTTGCGCAGGCAAAAGGCCTCGCTGTTATCCCGGTCAAACATGGGCAGCATCCGGCATATGCCGCAATGGTTATTGGGAAACTGGCGGTCAAGGCGGGTGAGAATGCCGCCCATGGCAGGGGCCCGGTCAAGCAAACAGACCTTGTAACCCAGTTCGGCAAGATCCAGGGCGCTGCGAATCCCGCTGATTCCCGCGCCGATCACAACTATTCTGGCTGGCTGCTGATTCATTTTGGTTCGCCGCTTTTCTGCTTTTCTTCAAACATCAGATAAGGGATCGGTTCCTGGACATCCCGGCCCGGCACATAGTCATACCTGGCCTGAACCTGCGCGGCTACCGTGGTAAAAATATCGGCCACCGGAATGTTGCTTGGACATACGCTGCTGCACTGACCACAGCCAACACAGGCATGCGCCATGTGGCTGAGCCTGGTGAGGTGAAACATGGTGGTGTCGGTGGGCAGTTTGACTGACCCTCGTTTCTGCGCCCGGCGCAGCAGGGTTTCCGGTCTGGCGGCAAACACATCCGTCAAAAACACACACTCCCTGCAGTAGCAGACCGGGCACGCCTGCCGGCAGTTATAGCAGTTCAGGCAGGTGGCGATCATTTCCTCAAATTTTTCAATGGTGTTGATTTTTTCACTGGTTTCAGCAAAGACTTCCTTTTTGCAGGCGGCGCGTTTTTCAAGCAGTTGCTGGGCCAGCGTTTCCCCTGCCGCGGGTTTTTCCGCCACCGGCAGGCCCAGTTCCTTGAGCAGCGCTGCACCGGTTTCGCTTCCGGAGGCAAACAGGACGGAATTTTCAGCAGCACCGAGCATGCTCATGACGATATCCGCGTGGGCCGGGGCAAACTGCTCGCACATCTTACAGGTCCGCGTAATTTCATCCTGCAGCGAGGTGTTTTTATAAAATTCCGAGGTCACATCCGCATGCGCCGCCGCATGACGTAAAAACACCTCGTTTTCCATGCGGCCGAGACACTCAATGCCGATCAGGACAACATTTTCCAAGGTGCATTGATTCAGTTTAACCAGTTCAATAAGCGCGCGGATTTCGCAGGGCCGCAGCACCAGAGCCAGCCGCCTGCCGGTTGCCTGGCGGCAGACGCTTGCCGCCTGACGGGCGGCGTTAAACGGCGCGGCGGGCGCCAGCGGATCAATATGCTCCATCGCCGAGACCTCGGCAAACAGGGTCGGCATGGGCAGTGCCGAATAAGGTGATTTTGCCGCCACCAGCACCGCGTCAACCAGATTCTGGGAAAGCAGTTTGGTAAGCGCAGCCTTTACCGCCTCAGCCGGGCTTGTATCTTTTACCATTGCATATACGGACATAACCACCTCGCTTAAAGGTAAACGTTCAGCAGCACCGAATCTGCTTTGTCATCGGCCTGATTCGCATACCCTATGTATAGCGAACAGGCCTCTCTCGGAGTCTACGCTTCGCTCCGCTTACCGGCGCATCTCCGGCACTGCTGAACGTTTACCGTCCGGAGAATTTTCATTCTTTTTGGCTTCCCGGTGAACGGTTACGCTTAAAGAACCATGAGCCCTTTGGCCGGGCTCGGACCCATGTTTTGGATCGTCTGGATAAAGTCAGTCATATTATGCTGAAATTCAGGGCCTTCGCTCGCGCCGATCCACCTGAGCCGCAAGCGGTCTTCCTCAAAGCCGAATTGGCTGATGATGGCCTCCATACCGGCCATGCGTTTTTTGAACTTGAGATTGCCATTGATATAATGACAATCTCCAGGATGGCAGCCGCCGATAAACACGCCGTCCGCACCATCCAGAAAGGCTTTCAGAATATACTTGGGATCTATCATGCCCGTGCACATCATCCGGATCATCCGGATATTGGCGGGATAACTGAGCCGGGAGGTGCCGGCCAGGTCAGCCGCGGTATAGGTGCACCAGTTGCATACCAGGGCGATAATTTTGGGTTGATAGTCGTCAGACATGGATTTCACCATCAAAAGGGTATTTAGCGTATTAGACTGTAGGTTGTTAGGTGCTGCGGATGGATCATGAATGATCTTTTCCTTCAGTCTAATAGGCTACAGCCTAAACAACCTGAGTAGTTACAAAGTTACATTAATAATGCTTCAATTTCGCCCATCACCTGCTTGTCGGTAAAATGTTTTACCCCGGCGGCGCTGCTGGGGCAGGCGGCAGCGCAACTGCCGCAGCCCATGCACAGGGCCTCGTTGACCACGGCCACTTTGCGGGCCTCGTCAAAGCGGATGGCCGAATAGGTGCAGGACTCGATGCAGCTCTTGCAGCCCGAGCACAGGTCCGGATCAATCCGGGAAATCTCGGCCTGGGTGGTGACAATGCCCTTGGCCAGCAGGGCAATGGCTTCGCCTGCCGCGCCCATGGACTGGGCCACGGTATCCGGTATATCCTTGGGACCCTGGCAGCAGCCGGCCAGGAAAATCCCGTTGATGGGGGTGGCAAGGGGCGCCAGTTTGGCATGCAGCTCGTTGAACCAGCCGTCCCCGTCCCTGGAAAGCCCCAGCAGCCTGCCGATATCCTCAGAGCCCCGGGCCGGTTCCAGGCCCACGCTTAAAACCACCATATCCACGGGCACGCGCACTGTCCGCCGGGTCAGGGTGCTTTCCGCGATCACGGTGAGCCGTCCATTATCCCCTGGGTCTTCGACCATGTCCGTAATTTCAGCCACCCGGCCCCGGACAAAGCGCACCCCTTCTTCCTGGACCCGGTTGTAGAACTCTTCGTAAAGTTTTCCCGGTGATCGAATATCAATATAGAATTCCCAGACCTCGGCCCCGGTTTTCTCCCTGAGCAGGTGGGCGAATTTCATGGAATACATGCAGCAGACCCTGGAGCAGTATTTCTTGTGGCGGGTGTCTCGGGAACCCACACAATGGATAATGGCCACCCGTTCCGGCACCTTGCCGTTTTTCATCAATACCTTGCCCGACGTGGGGCCGGTGGCGTTGTTCAGACGTTCGAATTCCAGGCTGGTGTAAACTTCAGGGAAACGGCCATAGCCGTATTGTTCCAGGCTGGTGGGGTTCACCGCCTGAAAACCGGTGGCGGTAATGATGGCGCCCGCCTTAATCTTGACAAATTCGGGTTTCTGGTCAAAATCGATGGCTTTTGTTTCACAGAATTTAGCGCAGACTCCGCACTTCTTATTCTGGCCAAGCACCCGGCAGTGGGTGGCGTCGATCACCGGCACATTGGGCACGGCCTGGGGAAAAGGCGTGTAAATCGCCGTGCGATAGCTCAAGCCTTCGTTAAATTCGCTGAGGATTTTCTTGGTCGGGCATTTCTGCATGCAGGTGCCGCAGCCGGTGCATTTTTTTTCATCCACATAGCGCGGTTTCTTTTTGACGGTGACTTCGAAATTGCCGATAAACCCTTCCACTTTCTCCACTTCACTCCAGGTGTACAGGGTGATGCCGGGGTGCTGCAGCACATCCACCATTTTCGGCGTCATGATGCAGGCCGCGCAATCAAGGGTGGGAAACGTTTTGTCGAATTTGGCCATATGCCCGCCGATCGAGGGTTCCCGCTCCACCAGATAGACCTGGTATCCCGCATTGGCGCTGGTCAGGGCGGCCTGCATACCGGCAATCCCGCCGCCGATCACCAGCATGGACTTTGTCACCGTGACCTGACGGGTGTCAAGCGGCTGATGAAAGAAGACCCTGCCCACCGCGGCTGCCACCAGGGATTTGGCTTTTTCCGTGGCTTCCCGGGAATCTTTGGTCACCCAGGAGACCTGCTCCCGAATATTGGCCATCTGGAAATAATAGGGGTTCAATCCCGCGCTTCTTACCGCGTTCCTGAAGGTTTTTTCATGCATGCGCGGGGAGCAGGAGGCCACGACCACCCGGTTCAGGCCAAGTTCCTTGATGTCGTTGATAATCATGTCCTGGCCCGGATTGGAGCACATGAATTTGTAGTCTCGGGCAATAGTGACATGATCCATCGTTTGACAATAGCGCGCCACCTCTTCCACATCGACCTTGGGGGCGATGTTCATGCCGCAATGGCAGATATAGACGCCGATTCTGGGTTTGTTCCGTGTGGTCATGGCCGGGTCAACACCTTATCTGCTGAAATAAGAAGTTTGTTGAGTCCCAGCTCAGCCGGAGCAAGGCCAAGGGCCAGGCCGGCAAGCTGGGTAAAATAGGTCACCGGCAGCCCGGGTCCGTTGTTTTGGCTCTGGGCCTGGTCCAGGTTGAACTGGCATAAGGGGCAGATGGTGGCAATCACCTGGGCGCCCTTGTTTTCGATCTCCCGGATGATGCGGGTGCTGAGCTCTTGGCATTCGTTTTTGTAAATCACCGCATGGGAGGCACCGCAACACCGGGTACTGGCCGAATGCTCCTTGACCGAAAAGCCGATGCGGCTCAGAAAATGTTCCAGGATTTGCGGGTGTTCCCCTTTGTCCAGCTCCTCATCGGGCCGGGTGAGCTGGCAGCCGTAATAGGCCCCCACGGCAAGGGTTTTATATTTATCGGACGCACTGTCCGGCATGGCTTCCACCAAGACTTCAAGCAGGTGGCGGATTTTCGGAATCCGGTCCAGTTCAAGACCCAGATTTTGCAAAACCCCCCGGGTTTTCCGGAAAAGTTCCTCATCTGCTGCAAGCAGCCTGGCTGCCTTACGTAAGGTGGCGTAGCAGGCATTGCACCCGGTGACCAGCTCCTCAAATCCCATGGTCTGCACCAGGGCAAAATGCCGAGCGGCAAGCGCCGTGGCCCGGAGCTTGTTTTCGCCGAACATGACGGTCGCGCCGCAGCAGTTCCAGTCCGGGATCTGACTCAGTTCGATGTCCAGTTTTCTGCACACCGCCTCGGTGGATTCCCTGTAGCCGGCGGAGGTGGCAAAGGAACAGCCAGGATAGAAACAGATCTTCATGGCTTGTCCTGCGGGATTTCAGTAAGTGCAAACAACCGGGCGATGGCTTTGGGGGCAGCCACTTTCTGCGCCTTCAGCTCCAGGCGTCCCCGCATCAGCATTTTTACGGCAAGGGGAATGTTTTTCAGGGCATCCACCGGATGTTTCATCCCGTAACGGGCCATTACCAGGGATTCGGTGATCTTGCCCGTATCTTTAATGCTGCGGGAAAAGGCTTGGTACATATCGGGCATTTTATGGTTTTTGGGTGCGGTTCCCTGTTGTGTGATGACTTCCTTGAAGGCGTACATCAGGTCCGTGACCGGGATTTCCCGGGGGCAACGGACCATGCACGCATAACAGGACACGCAGAACCAGGGAGTATTTGAGTGGAGGACCTCGTCATAGGCGCCTTCCCGGAGCAGGGCGAACAGTTCCCTGGGCGCGTGGTCCATCAGGTCCGCCAGAGGGCAGGACCCGCTGCATGTCCCGCACTGGATGCATTGGTTGATGCGTTCCAGGTGGGCAATGGCGGAAAAGGGGTTTATATCGTTCTGCGACATGGCCTTATGCCTTTTTCAGGTAATCGGCCACAATGGAATCCAGCCGCTCCTTGATGAAATTCGCCACGCTCCAGGCCTCTTCTGCGGACAAAACCGGAACGCTTTGCGCCAGTTCTTCGATTTTTTCTTCATCAACTCCCAGGGTTTTGCCGACATAGAAACTCTCCACTGCTCCGCCTTCAAGGAGCAGGCCGCAGCCGCCCGCCGCACCCGCAAAGGTATCATGCACATAAATGGGCACGACGATTTTGAGAAGTCCGGCGTCGCAGGCGTCCACCACGGGTTTACGGCTGCTTTGCGCTTCACCGGCAATGTTCTGATGTGCTGTGGAACAGATAAAGGTCTGGCCCTTGGGAATGGCTTTGATTTCAGGACAGAGGCTGTTGGGCCAGGTGGTGGTCCGGGTGATGCTGACCCCTCGCGTATCATAAACCGTGGGGTTCAGGCCGGATTTATTATGAATGTCCTTTTCAAGTTCGATCCATTGTTCAACGGAAAGGATATCGGTCAGTTTCATGAGAGCCCCCCCCCTTATCGTTACATTCTGTCAACAACCATATGAAAGAATTGAAAAATAACATGTAACCAGGTCTGGTTCAAGGAGCATTTTGCGCGGATGAAACCAGGAAATAACAAATCATATAGCGCGACTTTAAATTTTAGTAAATACTTAAATTCCTGCTTGACAAGGCTGACGTCTGGTCGTATATATGGACATATGCACATAACTATACCGCGTTATTTTTAATATAAAAGGAAAAAAGAGGTCAAATATGAAAAAAGATCAGGTTTTTGCCGCCCAGACGGAAAAAAGCCCCGCAGATTTTGCCAGCTCCCTGGGAGCGATCCTGCGGAAGAACGGCTTTATCATTAACAATGAGCCCACCATGGATATGGCCCGGGCATTTCAGGCCCATGGCGCTGAGGTTGCGCCGGGCTTTGATCTGCACATGATTCAGATCTGCAAGCCGGATAAGGCGGCAAAAAGCTTGAGCGCCAACCCGGAGCGGGCCATTCTCATGCCGAAATTTGTCATGGTTTTCAGCCGGGACGGCAAGACCCAGATCCGTTTTCTCAGCTACAGCGAAGAGGATATCCGGGCAGTGGTGGAGGACGAGGTCTTTCCCGGGTCGCTTGCGGAAACGTACGCCAGGATCAGATCAATGATTGACGAGGCCAGATGAGTGCGGATCGCGGGTTTGTGATTGCGGATTGGATGGACAGCTCACCACCTGCAATCGTCAGTCCGCCAGCGCAAGGATACTGATATGTGGAAATTTCTCATCAAAATCAATAAAAATCTGGTCATTGCGATTCCGGCCATGATGATTGCCGGTTTTTTCTTCGGCATCACCATGGAGCAGTCGCTGCTCCAACAGCTCAAGTCGCTGATCGTGCCTTTTACCTTTCTGATGGTCTATCCCATGATGGTGACGCTCAACATCAGGCATCTGCAGGAGGGGATCAAGAATGTCAAGCTGCAGCTCTTCACCCAGCTCATCAATTTCTGTTTCATCCCTTTCCTGGCTTACGGGCTGGGCCGCTACTTTTTCGCGGATCAGCCCTATATGGCTCTGGGGTTGCTGCTTGCCTCCCTGCTGCCCACCAGCGGCATGACCATTTCCTGGACAGGTTTTGCCAGGGGCAATCTGGGGGCGGCCATCAATATGACCGTCCTCGGCCTCACGCTCGGTTCCCTGGCCACTCCCTTTTATGTCCAGTTTCTCCTTGGGGCCAAGGTGGACGTGGATATGTATCTGGTGGTCAAGCAGATTATCGTCATTGTCTTTATTCCCATGCTGCTGGGCTATGTCACCAGGCAATTCCTGTTGAAAAAATACGGCATGCCGAAGTTCAAGCAGGACATTGCCCCCCGTTTTCCCGCCCTGTCCACCATCGGCGTGCTGGGAATCGTTTTTGTGGCCATTGCGCTGAAATCAAAGCAGATTTATGGAAATCCCGCTATCCTCGGGGCCATTTTTGTGCCCTTGCTGATTATCTATTCAATGAATTTTCTGCTCAGCACGGTGGTCGGCAGGATTTTTTTCAAGCGGGGAGACGCCGTTGCCCTGGTCTACGGCACGGTGATGCGCAATCTCTCCATCGCCCTGGCCATTGCCATTAATGCCTTTGGCGCACAGGGGGCCAATGCCGCCCTGGTGATCGCCGTTGCCTATATCATTCAGGTACAGTCTGCTGCCTGGTATGTGAAATTTACCGATACTATTTTTGGACCGCCTCCAGTAGAGGCATCAGCGTAATCAACAAGGAGAGTGTTATGAAAAATTTAAAAATTGCTGTACCGACCAACAATCCAGGTGGTATGGCTGCCAGCCGTTCTGATCATTTTGGTCACTGTGACCTGTTTACCGTCATTGATCTGCAGGACGGCAAAATTGCCGGGGTGGATACCTTTGCCAATGTGGAACACGGGGCCGGCGGCTGCCTGGTGCCGGTAAAACTGCTGAAGGAGCGCAATGTGGACGCCCTGGTGGTCGGCGGCATCGGGATGCGTCCCCTGCAGGGTTTCAATGAGGTGGGCATCGATGTGTATTTCGCTCCCCGCGAGCAATATCAGGACGTGCTGACCGTCATCGAAGGCTTTCTGCAGGATAAGCTGCCGGTCATGGAGCCCCAGCAGGCATGTAACGGCGGGCAGAACTGCCATCACTGATCTGGCCTCATGCGCCGGCATGCTGCCTGTTGTTGACTTCATGTAATTTTGATGAATTCGTAAAAGCTGAAAATCAACCATGGGGAGCAACAGGGCCCACGGAGTTAACTGACTGTAATAAAAATGATCTCCGTGCTCTCGGTGTGCTCCGTGGTGAAAAAGTACTGTTACGGTTTCATTATGATTGTCGAGCCTCTTGCAAAATGAACATCTCCTCCGATCGGCTAAAAATAACCTGTGCGGCCATCCTTATGAAATCGTCCTTAACGTAGCGCTGCTACGCTTCCGGGCGATTTCACAACTCATCCTTGCCCAGAATATTTTTCTCTCGATCTCGCCACGACGTTCATTTAGCAAGAGGCACTGTCGCCGGGAAAATCCGGGGCCGGGATTTTTTACCCGCACGGGAAATAAATTACGGCCCCATCAAGAATTCAGCATTCAGAAACCGGAAGAACTTATTTTGGTCGCCTTACTTGTTCATTGTGCCGACTCAATTCCGACTGAATGGTGAATTCTGACTTTTCAGGTTAAAAAGTCACCAAAAGCGGATAATTTTTCCCAATATGTTCGGTTGGTCAGCAGGTTGTGTTTTAACCTTCCTCCTCCGTTTCCTCCTCCTGCCACAAGTCGGAGACCTTGGTCAGATGCTGCTGGACTTCAGGGGAATCATCCTGAAAAACCAGGGCAGCGCCGGTCACCAGGGCCTCCGTCACCTTCTGCCTGGCCCGGGTGAGTATCCGTTGAACGGTGCCGCGGGAAATCCCCATTTTCTGACCGGCCTGTTCCTGGGTCAACCCCTCCATATCACAGAGTTTCAAGGTCTCCAGTTCATCGCGCAACAGATCAATCTTGCGCAGCTTGGTCATGGGTATACGGGCCGGCTTGAAAGCCCTGCCGCATAATCTGCCTTCGCATAAACGTTTTTTCTTTGGTCGCGACACGTTGTAATTACGATAAAAAATAGGGTTGAGCAGCGTGATGATGGATTCGTCTCATAAATACATCATACTGGGAAAATTTCTCTAAAAAAAACATAATTATGCTCAATAATCAACCTGACAAAAAATTCATAATTAAAGATAAAGATTTTTTGTTGACAAAAAGTTGCGAGATGGATAAGTTCGACAAAACTGAATTAGTATTCAGTAGTGTGTTTGTTCATTCTGCAGCAGATAAGTGGAGCGTACTAAGGCGCGTCATGAACTGATTAGCTGGGGTGAGCAGGTGAGGCTTACATATTAACAGATCCTTAGGAGGAAACGAGAAAATGCCAAAGCATGATACGCCCTTATTGGACGAACTCGAGAAAGGACCATGGCCAAGCTTTGTAACTGATTTGAAGCGTCAGGCCGCAACAAAACCGGAATGCTGGGACATTCTGGGCCAGGTGGAGCTGTCTTACAAAGACAGGATCACCCACTGGAAACACGGTGGTATCGTAGGTGTATTCGGCTACGGCGGTGGTATCGTCGGCCGTTACTCCGACGTGCCCCAGCAGTTCCCGGGTGTGGCGCACTTCCATACCGTACGTGTCAATCAGCCATCAGGTATGTATTACAGCACGGCGAAACTGCGCGCCATCTGTGATCTGTGGCAGAAATATGGTTCAGGTATGACCAACATGCACGGTTCAACCGGTGACATGGTACTTCTCGGTACCACCACCCCGAACCTGGAGCCCCTGTTCTACGACCTGACTCATAATCTGAATCAGGATCTGGGCGGTTCAGGCTCCAACCTGCGTACCCCTTCCTGCTGTCTTGGCCAGTCAAGATGCGAGTGGTCATGTTATGATACCCAGGCGCTGTGCCACTTCCTGACCAATAAATATCAGGATGAGCTCCATCGCCCCGCCTTCCCGTACAAATTTAAATTCAAAATGTCCGGATGCCCCAATGACTGCGTAGCTGCCATCGCCCGCTCCGACTTTGCCGTTATCGGGACCTGGAAAGATGACATCCGTATTGACCAGGCCGCGGTAAAAGGCTACATGAAAGGCGAATTCCCATCCAATGGCGGTGCTCATGCCGGCCGCGACTGGGGTAAATTCGACATCCAGAAAGAAGTTATTGACCTGTGTCCCACCGGCTGCATGTGGATGGAAGGCGATACCCTGAAAATCGACAATAAAGAATGTACCCGCTGCATGCACTGCATCAACGTCATGCCGCGCGCCCTCCGCCCCGGTAAAGAGCAGGGCGCCACCATCTGTGTCGGCGCCAAAGCCCCGATCCTGGAAGGTGCCCAGTTCGCCACCATGATCATCCCCTTTGTCAAGGTCGATGCTGACAGTGAATTTGAAGCAGTCACTGAAAATATCGAGAAGATCTGGGATTGGTGGATGGAAGTCGGCAAGAACCGTGAGCGTGTCGGTGAGACCATCCAGCGCGTCGGTCTGCCCACCTTCCTCAAGGTTATGGAACTTGAGCCCCTTCCGCAGCATGTGAGAGAGCCCCGCTCCAACCCCTATGTCTTCTGGTCAGACGATGAGGTTGAAGGTGGTTTTGAACGTGATATTCGTGAGTTCCGTAAACGTCACGCACAGTGATAACTGCTGCTCAGAAATAATATACGTAAGCACTATACTTACTGCAAGATAAGGAGGTATACATATGGGTTACAATCCAGATAAACCGATGGAAGATAGAATCACCGATCTTGGTCCGCCACATTATGAGCAGTTTTTACCGCCTGTGGTTAAGAAGAATTTCGGTAAATGGCTCTACCATGAGATCACCCAGCCCGGCGTACTGATGCACAAGGCCGAGAGCGGCGATGAGTGCTGGACCGTGCGCGTCGGCGCGGCCCGTCTGATCAGTATTGATCATATCCGTGAGATCTGCGATATAGCCGACAAACATTGTGACGGTTGTGTCCGCTGGACCACCAGGAACAATGTCGAGTTCATGGTTGATGCCAAGGCCAAGGTTCAGCCTCTGCTTGACGACCTGGCCAGCCGCGGGAATAAATTCCCGGTCGGCGCCACCGGCGCCAGTGTGTCCGCCATTGTTCATACCCAGGGTTGGGTACACTGCCATACCCCGGCGACAGATGCTTCAGGTGTTGTCAAGGCCGTTATGGATGAGCTGTTTGACTACTTCACCAGCATGACGCTGCCGGCCCAGATACGTGTTGCTCTGGCCTGCTGTCTGAACATGTGCGGTGCCGTACATGCATCCGACATCGCTATCCTCGGCGTTCACCGCAAACCGCCTATGATCGATCATGATGCGATTTCCGGTCTGTGCGAAATTCCGCTGGCTATTTCTGCGTGCCCGCTTGGCGCAGTTTCCCCTACCAAGGTTACCAACAGTGCTGGTGCGGAAGTGAAGTCCGTTAAAGTTAAAAATGAACGCTGTATGTTCTGCGGTAACTGTTACACCATGTGTCCGGCCATGCCGCTGGCAGATCCTGAGGGTGACGGTATCGCCATTCTGGTTGGTGGCAAGGTATCCAACTCCCGGGCATATCCCAAATTTTCAAAACTGGTTATTCCCTTCCTGCCCAACACTCCGCCGCGCTGGCCCGAGACTGTTGCTGCTGTAAAGAATATCGTTGAAGTCTATGCGAAAGACGCTCGCAAGTATGAGCGTGTCGGCGAGTGGGCTGAGAGAATCGGTTGGGAAAAATTCTTTGAAAAAACAGGTATTCCTTTTACAATCAAGTCAGTTGATGACTACCGTCTTGCTTACGATACCTGGAGAACTACCACGCAGTTCAAGTTCACCAGCCACATTAAGTAATTGACTGCCTTTCAGCAGTCAGGTACAATTAAGGGCAGCAGGGCTTCACGGCTCTGCTGCCCGATGACTGTTGAAGCTTGAAAGCTTACCTGGACCACATACGACAAAAGGAGTAAGTGACATGGCGTTAAGTAAAGATGAATTAAAGGCAGCAATTATTGCGAAGGCGACAAAGGCACCGAAACCACAGCTGTATATTAAAGATTTATACGAGTGCGATCCGGCATCCTCACCTCGCGTTATCAAAAACGTTGCCAACGAACTGGTGAAAGAAAGCAAGCTGATGTTCTGGTCAAGCGGCAGCACGACCATGTATGCTCTCCCCTCCAGAATCAAGAACGAGGAAACGAGAGACAAAGCAGAAGCGGAAAAATAAAAAGTACGTTTTCTCAATCTCCGGGATTAAAATAAAAAAAACGCCTGTTCATCTGAACAGGCGTTTTTTATTGGATCGACGAATTACCATTTTCAGGCATGGGCCAGCAGTTCATCCGCCTTTTTGTTCAGGTCCTCAGCATGCCGTTTATGTTTATAATTGGCGTGGATTGATGCGGCCGTCCGGTAACAGTCGGCGGCCTTCTCCAGGTTGCCGGCGTCAATGTATACATTAGCAAGGGTTTCCAGGGTCTCAACGGCGCCCTTCGGGTTTCTCATGGCGCTGTACTGGTCCACGATGTCGAGATACATGTTGATTGCTTCCTCATGTTTCCCGCAGTCGGCGTGGAGTTTCGCCTTTTTTTTGTCCAGAACGAAGACGCTGATACTGTCACCCTGATCCTGGCAGATGGAAATAACCCGGTCATAGTGCTGCAGGGCTTTGTCGAATTCGCGGTGTTCCGCACAGATGTCACCGAGCTTGTCCGTGGCATTGGCAATGCCAATGACGTCCTTCTCCTGTTCAAAGCCGATCAGGGCGTTATGAAACATGTTGGCCGCCTGGGCCGTATTCCCGTTTTGCAGCAATCCGAGTCCCTCCTCATAGTCAAGACGGGCCTGGCTCTTTTCATCCTGCTTCTGTTCCGGGTTATGCATTCGTAAATCCTTCATTCTTTTCTCCAAAATGAACATTTTTGCTGTGATTAAGCCGATGTATAAAAATATGGCCGTCCAGATGCCGGAGACGGCGTAAGGAGGCGTAACGAATTGCTCAAAAACGAAGAGGTTGTTTCGTCACGGCTCCTAAGCAGATGCAGGGGCTGTCATCAGTGACAGGGCTTCCCTGGCCAGGTCGCCGACCGTGGTCTGGACGGGCAGGCCGTTTTCATAAATAATAACTTGCGCCGTATCATCAACCTGCTTTGCTATCTCTCCCTGCAGTTCCTGGGCCTTGATGCGGCCCAGGAGGCGGATGGCATGGGCCCTGGTGAGCGGTTCCGGGCTGGTAGCAAAAGGAAAGAGACTGTAGATGGGAGTACTGCGCACAACTTCCGGGCTTTTTTCAGCAATCGTTCCCATGGCCCAGAGAACCTGTACTCTGCTCGAGGGGACCCCGCGATACATGAGCAAGTGGCGGGCAAAACCACCGAAAATATCCGGCCTTGCGGCAATAATGGAGCCGATCGTCTCAAGAAGCCCCCAGTGGGTGGCGGCTGAATCAGAGCAGGCCTCATACATTCTGTGCAGCAGATCACTGACCGCGCCGGGTTTCCTGCTCGCCAGCCTGGCGCACACCTGGCCGATCACATGGGCGCACAACCAGCGTTTCTCTTCCTCCGGATCATAGAGCATTCGCTGCATGATGCTGAGGGTTTTGGGGGCGTCAAAACATAAATCAACCAGGCTGTCAATGTCTCCGGCAAAAACCAGTTGCCGTATCTCGGCCTTGTCCGCTTTTTTCTTCTTGCGATTGGGGTCTCTGGCCGGCTCCATCGGCGGAATAACAAATTTGGATACCGGCTGGAGCAGCTGTTCGTCCGTTTTCTGGCGGTGGTCTTTCAGATTTTTTGACAGTTCGGCAAAGTCACGGGTCAGGCGGACAAAGTAGAGAACACCCTTTACCTTGCGGCCGTCGACGTTCTTTGTTTCATAAATCTGGTGGGTCTGTTCATCGTAATTTTCAATGAGGGCGGTGAGATAATCCTCATCCGCCGTCAGTTCCCAGGCAAAATCCCAGTTGTCGTTGCAGGCATAGACCAGGCATTCCACCATGGCTGATCCCACATTAAAGCCGGTGGGGTCGGAGGTATACACCGCCCCGCATTGGCAGGTGCCGACTTTGAACTCGTTCATTTTCCGTTGCTCCGGTTCACGGGGCTCATGGACATCCTGGCCGCAGAACGGGCACCACGGCCTGACTTTGATTAAAGATTTGTTAGCCATGATTACGCTTCTTCATTAACAACTTTGATGAAATTGGGATCCACCGGATATCCGCGTCTGGCGGCCTCGGCAATGGAGTTCTTGGCCGCCTGGAAATCCTTGGTGTAGTAGTAGGCGACGGCAAGATTGTTGTGGGACATGGGAAAGTTCGGATCAAGATCCACCGCTTTTTTGGCGGCTGCCAGCGCTTCATTAAAATTTCCAGCCATGATCTGCGCCGAGGCAAGATTCACCCAGGCAAAGGCCAGTTTCGGATCGTGTTGGGTTGCCTTGGTGTAAGCGTCGATGGCTTTGTCCTGCTCCCCCCTCTGCTGCATGATAAGACCGATATTGGTATGGGCCTGGGCAGGGTTCGGGGCATAGCGCAGGGCCATCTTGTTAGCCTGCAGCGCCTCGTCGAGTTTACCGAGTTCAAAGTAGACAGCGCCGAGATTGATGTACGCTTCAGCCGACTGTTCATCGATTTCCAGGCACCTTTTCAGTTCGCGGATGGCATCATTGTGCCGGCCGGCTTTCCGGTAGACAAGAGCCAGATGATGATGGGCCATAATGGAGTCGGGATGTTCTGTGCATTTCTGCTCCATCTCCGCTATCACTTTAGGGAGGTCTTCTTTCAGTTGCTTGTCGGCCATGGGGAAATCCTTATGATCATTAATTTTTGTTCGAAACCGCACTCCGGGGAAACATCCGGCAGGACGGGCAAGCATTGGTCCGGAGCGATTGCGCGCCAAGAGGAGTAGCCTGTATTGTCAATTTCACGTCCAGTGAATTTAACCATGAATATAAAGAATTTCAAGTGAATGACAAAATAAGGGAAAAGATTTGTGCATTTTATTGCGCCCTTGACTTTGTGCATCTTCAGTGGCATGAACAAAAGTGAAACTCATTTTAAAAAAATATTGCCATGGAAAATCGGAGTGGAGATTGAACAGTAAAAAAGGACTTCCCCGCGGACTTGTCGTGGCCGGTCTCGGAGGAGGATCCGGCAAGAGTGTGGTGTCGGTGGGGCTTGTGGCCCTGCTTCGTAAAATGGGGCATAAGGTCGTCACCTTCAAAAAAGGGCCGGACTATATTGATGCGGGCTGGCTCAGCCTTGCCGCCGGTCGTCCCTGCTTTAATCTTGATCCGTACCTGATGGATGAGGACGCCATGCTCGCCTCCTTTGCCGAACATGCCGCTGATAATGATTTTGTCATTGTTGAAGGCAACCGCGGCCTCTATGACGGGGTCGACGCCAGCGGCACTTACAGCACGGCGGAATTGGCCGGCCGTCTCGGTCTGCCTGTGCTGCTCGTGGTCGACTGCACCAAGACCACCCGCACGGTGGCCGCCCTGGTGCTTGGCTGCAAAATGCTGGATGCCAGCGTCAACATCGCCGGCGTCGTGCTCAATCGCCTCGGCAGCTCCCGCCATGAGCAGATCGTCCGGGAAGCGGTGGAGAAATATACGGGCATCCCGGTGGCAGGCGCCATCCGCCGCATGAAAAAGGACATCTTCCCCATGCGGCATCTGGGGGTGACTCCCTTCCAGGAGTATGACGGTTCCGAAGAGGCGCTGCAGCTGCTGGCGGCAACAATCGACAAAAGCCTCAGTCTGGCGGATGTGGAACCGATGATGGCCACACCGGTCATGGCGACCCGGGAAAGAAATGCCCCTAACTATGGCGGAGGAAAGCCGGTGCGTATCGGCGTCATCCGCGACGCCGCCTTTCAGTTTTATTATCCGGAAAACCTGCTGGCCCTCGAGCGGTGCGGAGCAGAGCTTGTTGAAATCAATTCCATGGTGGAGGCGGAGCTGCCGGATATTGCCGCCCTGTACATCGGCGGGGGATTCCCTGAAACCAGCGCGCGGCTGCTGGCTGACAATGTGTCGTTCCGGCAGTCGGTCAGGCAGCGGGCCGAACAGGGCCTGCCCATTTACGCGGAATGCGGCGGGCTCATCTATCTGGGTGAGAAAATAACCCTGGAAGGCGTGGATTATCCGCTGGTGGGGCTTTTTCCCGTGCATTTCACCCTGGAAAAGAAGCCCCAGGCCCATGGCTATTCCGTGCTGGAGGCCAGACCGGGCAATCCTTTCTATGAGCAGGGGACGCAGATCAAGGGTCATGAATTCCGCTACAGCAGGGTGGTTGCCTGGCCCGGCCAGGCGGATAAGCTTGCTTTTGACATGAAGCGGGGGGTCGGGTTCATCGATGGCCGGGACGGGCTGGTCCATAAGAACGTCTTGGCCCTCTATACTCATGTGCACGCGGTCGGCACCCCCCAGTGGGCGCCGGCGCTGGCAGCAAAGGCCAGGGAATTTGCCGGAGGCAGGGGTAACTTATGTTCGCAAGGTTAAAAAAAATAATGCAAAGGCCGCATATCGCCATTGATCTCGGCACGGCCAACACCCGCATCTATGCATCCGATCTCGGGAAAATCACGGAAGAACCTTCATTGATTCGCCATATCCGGCAAGATACAACAGCGCATGGTGCGGACCAGTACATCTCCTATCTCAACAGCAAGCAGGTGTCCATGCCCCTGCGCGGCGGGGTAATTGTTGATATCCGTAATGCGATTTCCTTATTAAAACCTTTGGTGAAGCGCACCCGGATAGGGCTGATGCAACCGGTATCCCTGGCTTGCGCACCAACGGACAGTTCCGAACAGGAACGCAAACTTCTTGCCGAGGCGGTTCTTCATGCCGGTGCCTCCCATGTGGCCATTATTCCGGAGGTCTGGGCTGCAGCCATCGGAGCCGGCATCGATGTCACTCTGCCATACGCGCAAGTGCTTATTGATATCGGCGAGGGAGTTACTGACATGGCGGTCATCCGTGATGGCCGTCTTGTCTTTGCCGCCGCGGTGCGCCTGGCCTGCGCTGACCTGCAGAAAGCAGTGCGTACCGCGGTCATCGCCAGGCACAAGGTCTGCCTGTACCCGGCGGAGGTTGAACGGTTGACCCATGAAATTGCCTCATTCTGTCAGCCGCAGACCCTGCCCGGTAAGCCGATAACAGTTCGCGGCATCGATATCATGAAAAGGCGCGAAGTGAAAATTGAAGTCGATAGCATGGAAATAATAAAGGCCCTGGAGCCGGTAGCTGATAAAATTCTGCGAATGATCGATTCAGGCCTGCGGCAACTTCCGGAACGGCTTGCCGGTGAAATAGCGGAGTCGGGAATTTGTCTGACAGGCGGCGGGGCCTGTATCAAGGGGATCGATCGGTTGATCGCGGCAAGGACCAATCTCGATGTCAGGGTCGGCGTTGATCCGATACATTCGGTGATCAATGGCGCGATTCAGTCTCTGCAATATTGGCAGGGGAAAAAGTTGTGGTGGAAAAATATTGACTGGCCTGATTTTACGGTCTGCCGAAAAGCTGTTTGACCGCCGGCCGGCAATCCGGAACCTGTTGATTTGTTTTATTGCGCCGATGGAGGGCAGGCCTTGCCCGGCAGCCTCGGTTCATCTGCCCGGTATATAAAAACGAGAGAGGGATATGTTTCGGACATCCGATAACAAATTGCGGCAATAATGAAAAAGATGATTTTCCAGCTCTATGAGAAGCGCGTTTACCTCTGGATCATTTGTCTGGTGACGGTTATTTTTTTTGCGGCCATCGTCCATTTCTGCAAGGACTGGCTGAATGAACCGGGCCATGAAAATGTCATTATCCTCCTGCTCTCATTATGGATATTTTCCGTGCTGACCTTTTATGTCAATGCGGTGGCGGTGACCATGCACAGCCCAAAGGTGGCGAGATACGGCACCTCCGGCAAAGGGTTCCTCATCGTCTTTTTTTCTCTGATGACCCTGTTCTGCTGCTCCGTGGGCATCTCGATCATGTTCGCCTTATAATGGCTGATTTGCTGCGTTGCGATAAGGTAAGAATTCAGGAGTCAGGAGCCAGAATAATATGTAATAAAATCAACCATTCTGGATTCTGAATTCTTGCCCACCGCATTCCAACTTCGCCGGCGGCGCTGCCGTTGTCCGGCCAGGGGGGGGACTTGTGGATTTAATGCAGAGAATCTTCCGGGGTTTTCTCACGCAGGGCCTTCAAGAGTTCATCAAATGATTTCTTGCCCAAGAAGCTGTTGAATTGACTCCGGTAGTTGGCCACGAGGCTCACCCCTTCAATAACCACATCATAGATTTTCCACTCATCACCATTTTGCCTGAGCCGGTATTCGATATCGAACTCCGGGTATTTCTTGCTGCTCACCTGGGTATAGATGGCTGCCACATTGCCTTTGAGCAGTTCCTTGTTGTAGATGACCTTTTCGTCGGAATAGGCCTCAAGCCGCATGATATAAAAATTGTAGAGCCGCCAGTAGAAGAGCCTGGTGAACTCCTGCCGCTTGTCCTCGGAGATCTCTTTCCAGTATTTGCCAAGGGCCCGTTGTGACATCTGTACGGCGTCAAAATGGCCGTCGATGATTTTTCTGATTTCCTCCCTTCTTCTGGGCAGGTTCTCCGGGGGGCCGTCAACGGGATACGCCTGTAAGGAATGGAAGACCTCTGCAACCACTCCCTTCATGGTCTCCATGGGCGACAGGGCGACGCCCTGGGCCGCGCCGGCCGTCAATGCCGCAATGACAATGCAGGCCGTCATGAAAGTGAATCTGCCGATTTTGCTTCTCATATGATATATTCTCCTCCAGTGGATCTGTTATGTGCGTTCATCGTCTCTGTATAGCATTATACCGGGGATTTTTTCGAGCTTTTTTTCGATGCAGGCTCCGCAGCGGGACACTGGGGGAATGAGGGCCGGACAGGCTCGATGACGATTAGGTGAGGCGATGCGTCGTTTTCACCGGTTGGAGCCGGGAGGCCGTACGGGAAAAAGTTGTCCCTCCCGGACGGTTGAACAGCAGGCCGCCGGAGAGGGAGGTCGGGAAATCGGGATATATTGCCCCAGGTCTGTCAATGGGTCGGTCTTGTCCCCAGCACCTTGTCTTTGATCATCTGCCGGGTTGCCTCGTCAGGTGCCGGCTCGACCCAGTGAATAAACTCCTCCTTCACCCGGCTGAAAGCGCCGTTGTCCGCTTTGCATTGATCACAGATGGATTCCGCCTGGTCGCGGTAAATAATGACCTTGCTTGCCGGTTCGCCGTTTTTATCCACTGCCGCCATCTTGCGGCAGCCGCAGTCAAGTCTGATGACCGCCACGCCGATGCCGTCGGGGCTGCCCTCAAGAATGCCGGCGATCATCGCCTCCTCGGATTTCTGGGCTGCAAGTTTCGTTGAAACCTTCTGTTGTTTGCCTTGTTTTCTATCTTTCATGGGTACTCCGTTGCTTGGGAAAAGGGATTGCCTAGCTAAATAAGCAGAAATTAAACGATTTCAGTACTATTTAAAATATTGAGACAGTTAGGTCAATCGCTATAAAAATTGTGTTGACAAATAGAGGGCTATGATTTATTGGAATTACAAATTTAATGTAAGTTTCTTGTCTTCAAAGGGAAAAATTAAGTTGGTTAGCGTTGGGTTAGAGTGATTTCGCCCAAAGAATTTTCTTCATGTCAAGAGGAGGTAATATTATGTGGGAAATAGTTGTGGATAAAGACAAATGCGTCGGTGACGAAGAGTGTGTAAACGCCTGTCCTGCTCAGGTTTATGAGCTTGTTGACGGCAAAGCTGAGGCGGTTAACGCTGACGAATGTCTTGGCTGCGAGACCTGCGTCGAGGTATGTCCCGAAGGCGCCATCACCGTAACAGAGGTATGATGTAAGTTTTGCAGAATATCCTTCCGGTTGATTAGGCCTGTCTTCTTACTCAAGAAGGTAGGCCTATCTTTTTTTATGCCTCTGCCCGTAAAAACGGGGTATAACATAGTCCACACACGTGCTCGCTAAATTCAAACCCTCCGTATCCCGCAAAACCCTTTTGCTTGTCGGCGCTCTCTTCTGGTCGCTGGTCGGCCTTTTTCTGCTCACCCGCGGTGGAAGATTTCTGGCAGAAGGAGACCACTACGTGATGCTTGTGGTGGCGCTGGCCGTGGGAACGGCCAAGGGAATGCTGGTGTTTGAAAAGAGCGCCAGAAAAAATATCGACCGGATTCTTCGCCGGGGGGACAATTCCTGCCTTGGCGGGGTTTATTCTTTTAAGACCTGGGGGGTGATACTGGCCATGATTTTCCTGGGCAGATTTCTGAGCGCCTCCCACATTGCCCACCAGGTGTACGGTTTTGTTATAACTGCCGTGGGATGGGGGTTGCTGGTGGCCAGCCGGGTCATCTGGCAGGCGTGGGTGCGGAAAGCATGAACTCCCATTGGATTGAGATTGATCTTGCCGCCCTGCGGCATAACTGCCGGGCCCTGCAGCATCTGCTCGGCGCCGGCACCAGGATGCTGGCCGTGGTGAAATCAGACGCCTATGGCCATGGCATGATCCCGGTGGCCCGCGCTCTTCACCAGCAGGGCGTGCGCGCCTTCGGCGTGGCTGAGGTGCATGAAGGGGTGATGCTGCGCCAGGCCGGCATCAGCGGCGATATCGTGGTCTTTCTCGGCACAGGCCCGGAGTCGCTGGCGGAGGTGGCGCACCACGGTTTGCAGCCGGTGGTCTTTGACCGGGGCCAGGTGGCGGAGATCTCCCGTTTTGCCTGTGCAGCCGCAACCCGCATTGGCGTTCATCTCAAGGTTGATACCGGCATGGGCCGGCTGGGAATCCTGCCGGCTGAGGTTGCCGATTTTGTTTCTTTTGCCCGTGAGAAAAAAGGCGTTTATCTTGCCGGGGTGATGAGTCATTTTCCCATGGCCGATATGACTGACAGTGCGCCCTGCCGTGAGCAGAACAGTCTTTTTGCCGAAGTCCTCAAACGGGCCGGTTCAGCAGCCGGGGATGCAGCTGTGGCCCATATCGCCAATTCAGCCGCCCTGCTTCGTTTCCCGGACATGCACTGGGATATGGTGCGGTCGGGCATTGCCCTTTATGGCTGTCAGGCCGGCGATGGGGCATGGGCCGGTAAGGATGTGCTGCAGCCGGTGATGTCCTTTAAGAGCAGGATCATCCAGGTGAAAGATGTGCCGGCCGGTACCGGGGTCAGTTACGGCTATACCTATGTCACCGGCCGGCCGAGCAGGCTGGCGGTCCTGCCGCTGGGCTACAATGACGGCTACCTGCGGGCCCTGTCCAACCGGGCGGAGGTGCTGGTCCGGGGGCAACGGGCCCCTCAGCGGGGCCGGGTATGCATGAACGTCACCATCATCGATGTGACGGATATCCCCGGCGTCTGTGCCGGGGATGAGGTGACGTTGATGGGCATGCAGCAGGGCAGCCGGATCAGCGCCGAAGAGGTGGCAGGCTGGCTGGGCACCATCAACTATGAGGTTCTCTGTCTTTTCGGCAACAGCAACAGCCGGGTCTATGCGGCGGAAGAATGAACTGTCCGCTCAGGGGGGAGTCCGTAAGGAGGAGAGGGAATATTCAGGTGGGATCACGCATGGCGGCATGACTCATGTCGCGGCACAACGATGATGCCGCCTGGCTGTTATGAAAGTCTCGGGTGGGCGGCAGGACGACATGCCATGCAGCGGCAGTCTAACAGACTACAGACTAAAAAACTAACTAGCTATCATGATAAAATCACGTATAAAAATATTTCTTGATGAGTGCTTCCAGGCGGGAGTGGAACAGGGGTTGTGGTCTGATGCGGCCCGCGGCAGCTATGCGGTAGAGGACCCGAAATTTGAAGGGCAGGGGGATTTTGCCACCAATGCCGCCATGGTCATTGCCGGCTGTGAAAAAAAGGCAACCGGCAAAAAAAACAATCCCCGCCAGATCGCCGAGCAGCTGGTCGCTTTAATGGGCAGAGAAAATGTTCTGTTCAGCAAGGTCGAGGTGGCCGGGCCCGGATTTGTTAATTTCTTTATCAAGGAATCGGTCTGGCAGTCCGTCATTCCGGAGGTGCTGGCCCAGGGAAAAGCCTACGGCCGGGCAGCTGAGAAAAACGGCCAGCGGGTGCTGGTGGAATTTGTCAGCGCCAACCCCACCGGACCTTTAAGTGTGGGCCACGGCCGGCAGGCTGCGCTTGGTGACGCTATTGCCCGGCTGCTTGCCGCCAGCGGTTATGAGGTGGAGCGGGAGTATTATTATAATGATGCCGGACGCCAGATGCGGGTGCTGGGCGAATCGACCAGGGCGCGCTATCTGGAGCTGCTCGGTCTGCCCAGTGAGTTTCCGGAAGACGGCTATCAGGGACAGTATATTCTTGACATTGCCCGGGGACTTGTGGACAAATATGGTGATTCGCTGAAAGATACGGCTGAGGTCACTCCTTTCAAGGAGGCGGCGGAACAGGCGATCTTTGTGGACATCAATCAGACCCTGACGCGGTTCGACGTGGCCTTTGACAGCTACTATAATGAACACAGTCTGTATGAGAACGGTCTGGTTGACGATGTGGTCACCGCCCTGCGGGACAGGGGACTGATTTATGAACAGGACGGCGCCGTCTGGTTCAAGACCACCGAGTTCGGCCATGACAAGGACCGGGTGATCATCAAAAGCAGCGGTGAGCCCACCTACCGGCTGCCTGATATCGCCTACCACCGGGAAAAATTCCGCCGGGGCTATGACTGGCTGGTGGATATCTTCGGGTCCGATCATATCGCCACCGTGCCGGATGTGCTGGCCGGAGTGCGGGCCCTGGGCTATGATGACTCCAGGGTGACGGTCATTCTGCACCAGTTCGTCACCCTGCTGCGGGACGGGCAGCAGGTGAAAATGTCCACCCGCAAGGCCAACTTTGTCACGGTGGATGAACTGCTGGATGAGGTGGGATCTGATGCGGCCCGCTTCTTTTTTCTCATGCGCAAGGCGGACAGCCAGCTTGAGTTTGATCTGGAACTGGCCAAGAAGCAGAGCCAGGAAAACCCGGTCTATTACGTGCAGTATGCCCATGCGCGGCTGGCCAGCATCAACCGGCAGGCAAAAGAGAAGGGTGCACAGAAAGGTGAGCTGGCCACCGCCCCCCTTGCCCTGCTGACCACGCCGGAAGAACAGAAGATTTTGAAGACAATCGCCGCCTACCCCGGTCTGGTGCTTGACTCGGCAAAAGAACTGGCCCCCCACAAGATCGTCTATTATCTGCAGGAACTGGCCGGCCTTTTCCACAGCTACTATAACAAACACAAGATCATTTCCGACGATGCGGAGCTTTCCCGGGCCCGTCTCTGGTTCTGTGCAGGGCTGCAGATTGTTTTTCATAACGGCCTGACCCTGCTGGGTATGACTGCTCCTGAGCAGATGTAAGGCATGGCGGTTAAAAGACAGAAAAAACGATGGTTGACCTTCCGCATTGAACTGGGCATCGGCGGTATGCTGGGGCTGGGTGTGGTCTGCTTCTGCATATTCCTGTGGATGTTTCTGCTGGGGGTGTGGAGCGGGCAGACCGTGCTGTTGCCGTCCACGCCGGGCAAGGGTCCGGACATGCTGACCAGAATGGCCTCGGAACTGTGGCAGCAGGGTAAGGCCACGGTGCGGGAGGGTTTTGTGCCGCCGCCGGACGAACAGCTTGATGAGGCCGGGCCGGGCAATGAGGCTGCCGGGGCAAACGGGGCCAGTGCGGCAGGCCAGGGGGAGCCGTCATTCTTTTCATTGCAGGTCGGCTCATTTCGCGATAAAAAAAAGGCGCAGCGTGATGTGTTGGGCTGGCAGGCAAAGGGCCAGGATGCCTTTTTTCTGCCTCCCGAGGAAGGCACCGATGCCTTCCGGGTCTTTATCGGCAGGTTCGAGAAACTGGCGGAAGCCAATGAGATCGCCGCACGGCTTGAGAGTGAAGAAGATGTGCGGGCCTATGTGACCCTGCTGCCGGCCTCCAAATTTTCTGCGGTTGCCCCAGAACAATAAAGCTTTGCCGTTTGTCTGTTTTATTTGTTAATGATCTGCCGCCTGGTGGCATGATGCCGCGGCCATGCCGCAGATGAAAGTGAAAGGATACAACAAGCATATGATCCGTAATGCCCGCATGGAAGATGTGAAGGCGATTTATAATCTGCTGCAGCATTTTTCCAACAAAGGTCTGCTGCTGGCGAGGTCACTGAGCTCTCTCTATGACCAGCTGCGAGATTTTCATGTTTTTGTGGAGTCGCAAGGCGCCGTTGATCGGATAGTCGGCGCCGGCGCCCTGCATATCTGCTGGGAGGATCTGGCGGAAATACGTTCATTGGCGGTTGACGAAAATTTCCAGCGGCAGGGCATCGGTTCCCAGCTTGTTGCCGCCTGTCTTGCCGAAGCGGAGATCTTCGGCATCCGCAAGGTATTCACGTTGACCTATCAGCCGGGATTTTTTGCAAGCCTCGGCTTTCATTCTATCGATAAAAAAGAACTGCCCCATAAGGTTTGGAGCGACTGCATCAATTGCCCCAAATTTCCGGACTGCAACGAAGAAGCAATGATCTGGCAGAAGCAGGGGTAAGGAGTTTTCATGATTGGACAGGTTCTCACAAGGTTTTTTGGCAGCAGAAACGATCGGGTGTTGAAGAAGGTTCAACCGCTGGTGGACCGGATCAACAAACTCGAGCCGGACATGCAGAAGTTGGACGATTCCGCCCTGGCAGCCAAAACTGTCGAGTTTAGAAGCAGGCTGGAAAAGGGGGAAACCCTTGATGACCTGCTGGTCGAGGCCTTTGCCGTGGCCCGGGAGGCGGCGGTGCGGGTGCTGGGGCTGCGGCCCTATGACGTGCAGCTGATCGGCGGCATTATCCTCCATCAGGGCAAAATCGCCGAGATGAAGACCGGTGAGGGCAAGACCCTGGTGGCCACCATGCCGGTTTATCTGAATTCCCTGGCCGGCAAGGGAGTGCATGTCGTCACGGTCAATGATTATCTGGCCAGGCGAGACAGCGAATGGATGGGCGGCATCTATAATTTTCTTGGCCTTTCCACCGGCACCATCCTGCACAGTCTGGACGATGCCGAGCGCCGGGCCGCCTACGCCGCGGATGTCACCTACGGCACCAACAATGAATTCGGCTTTGACTACCTGCGGGACAACATGAAGTTCAGGCTGGAGGATTACTGCCAGCGCAGGCATTTTTTCGCCATTGTTGACGAGGTGGACAGTATTCTCATCGACGAGGCCCGGACGCCGCTGATCATCTCCGGTCCGTCCGAGATGTCGACCGAACTCTACCACCACGTCAACAAGATCATCCCCCAGTTCAAGCGGGATGAGCATTATGAGATTGATGAGAAGGCCAAGTCCCTGGCCATGACCGAAGAAGGGGTGGCCCTGGGCGAAAAACTGCTGAACGTGGAAAATCTCTATGACCCGAAAAATATTGAGCTGCTGCATCACCTCAACCAGGGGCTGAAGGCCCACCATCTGTTCACCAGGGATATTGATTACCTGGTGCAGAACGGCGAGGTGGTCATCGTCGATGAGTTCACCGGCCGCACCATGCCGGGCCGGCGTTACAGCGACGGGCTGCATCAGTCGCTGGAGGCCAAGGAGGGGGTCAAGATCGAGCGGGAAAACCAGACGCTCGCCTCCATTACCTTCCAGAACTATTTCCGCATGTATGACAAGCTGGCCGGCATGACCGGCACGGCGGACACGGAGGCGGCGGAGTTCAAGAAGATTTACGGGCTCGAGGTGACGGTCATTCCCACCCACCAGGATATGATCAGGATTGATTATGCCGATGTCATCTATAAAAACGCCAAGGCCAAGTTCCGGGCGGTGGTCAAGGAAATCAAGGAGCTTCATACCAAGGGCCAGCCCGTGCTGGTGGGTACGGTCAATATCGAAATTTCCGAGATGCTGTCCGGCCTGCTGAAAAAAGAGGGTATTCCCCACTCGGTGCTCAATGCCAAGCATCATGCCCAGGAGGCCGAGATCATCGCCGAGGCGGGCCACAAGGGCAGGGTGACCATTGCCACCAATATGGCCGGACGCGGTACCGACATCAAGCTGGCCGAAGGGGTGGCCGGCCTTGGCGGCCTGCATATTCTCGGCACCGGTCGCCATGAATCCCGCCGCATCGACAACCAGCTCAGGGGGCGATCAGGCCGCCAGGGCGACCCCGGCTCCTCCCGTTTCTATCTTTCCCTTGAGGATGATCTGCTGCGCATCTTCGGGTCGGACCGCATTGCCGGCATTATGGACAAACTGGGCATGGAGGAGGATGAGCCCATTGAGCACAATATGATCTCCAAGGCCATTGAAAACGCCCAGCGCAAGGTGGAAGGCCATAACTTCGATATCAGAAAGCACCTGCTGGAATACGATGATGTCATGAACATGCAGCGTGAGGTCATCTATAAGCAGCGGCGTGAGGTACTCGGCTCGGAGAGCGTGAAGGAAATTGTCAGTGACATGCTGGTTGATCTGTGCGCCACCGTCACCCTGGAGTTGTGTGACGAGAAGTTCCCCTCCGAAGAATGGGAATGGGATCTGATCCATGAGCGGGTGCTGTCCACCATGGGGGTGGACCTCCGCTGGGAAGAGAGCGAGCGCGCCGGCCTGAAGGCGGCCGCCTTTGAAGAGAAGCTGCTGCAGATCGTCCGCGATGCCTATGCCGCCAAGGAGCAGGAGGTGGGTGAGGCGAACATGCGTCATCTGGAGCGCATCATTCTCCTGCAGATTGTCGATACCTTCTGGAAGGATCATCTGCTGAGCATGGACCATCTGAAGGAGGGCATCGGCCTGCGCGGCTACGGCCAGAAAAACCCGCTGGATGAGTATAAGAAGGAAGGGTACAAGATGTTCACCGAGCTGATGCAGCGGGTCAAGGAGAAGACGGTCTCCACCCTGCTCCGCGTCCAGCTGGCCAGAACCGAAGAGGTGGAGGAGCTTGAGGCGGAACGGCGCCGCAAGCAGCAGCAGATGGAGATGATGCGCAGCGATGAGCAGGCGGCGGACAAAAAGAAACAGCCGCACCGGGAGGGGCAGAAGGTGGGACGCAACGCCCCCTGTCCCTGCGGCAGCGGGAAAAAATACAAGAAGTGCTGCGGCGAGACGGATTAGTCTGGTCTGTCTCGTAAAAATTGAAAGTTTACCACGGAGAGCACAGAGCCAATTGACTGTAATAAAAACGTTCTCCGTGGTCTCAGTGTGCTCTCTGGTGAAAAATACACGGTGGCGTCAATCGGGCAGGGAAGACGATGAAAGAAAAATTGCAGGTTGCGGGTTTCAAGGCAGGGGCGGTCAAGGCGGGCATCCGGGGCAAGGACAGGCTGGATATGGCCCTGATCTATTCAGAGGTTCCGGCTGCGGCCGCCGGCGTTTTCACCACCAGCAAGGTGAAGGCGGCCCCGGTGCTGCTGGACATGGAATATCTGCGGGGCGGCAAGGCCCAGGCCATCATCGTCAACAGCGGCATCGCCAATGCCTGTACCGGCAAGGCGGGCATGGAGCTGGCCCGGGGCACCTCGCGCCTGGTGGCCGGACAGCTCGGCCTGGCCGATGAGCTGGTGCTGGTCTCTTCCACCGGGGTCATCGGCCAGCAGCTCGATCTGGCCGTTTTCAGCAACTGCATGCAGCCGCTGGCCGGGTCTTTACGGGAGGACGGTTTCAGCGATGTGGCCCGGGCCATGATGACCACCGACACGGTGCCCAAGACCGCCCGGCGCGAGGTGGAACTCTTCGGCAAAAAGGTTACCATGCTCGGCCTGGCCAAGGGGTCCGGCATGATCATGCCCAACATGGCCACCATGCTGAGCTTCATCGTCACCGATGCGGCGGTGTCCTCCTCTGTGCTGCAGCAGATGCTGCGACAGAGTGTTGGGCAATCCTTTAACGCCGTGACGGTGGATGGGGACACCAGCACCAATGACACCGTGCTGCTGCTGGCCAACGGCAAGGCCGGCAATGCGGCAATCGACCGCCTTGATACTGCGGACGCCTTGCGTTTCCACCAGTGTCTCGATGATCTCTGCCTGGATCTGGCCCTGCAGATCGTCAAAGACGGCGAAGGGGCCACCAAGCTCATCACCGTGCAGGTCAAGGGGGCCGCAAGCCGGCAGGAGGCGGATCAGGCCGCTCGCACCGTGGCCAATTCCTGTCTGGTGAAAACCGCCTTCTTTGGCGAGGATGCCAACTGGGGACGGATCATTGCCGCCCTCGGCCGTTCCGGTATTGACTTTGACCCGGAGCATGTCGATATCGCCTTTGATGATGTGCTGATGGTCCGCGATGGCCTCGGCCTGGGACCAGAACAGGAGAAGCTGGCCACCAGAGTCTTGAAACAGCAGGCCTTTGCCGTGGTCATCGACCTCAAAACCGGGCAGGCCGAAGCAAAAATCTATACCTGTGACCTCTCGGTGGATTACATCAGGATCAATGCGGATTACCGCTCTTAAGGACTCGGCAATTATAAATACTCCGGTTATCGAGTCTCAACGCGCCGTCATTCCCGCAATGCTGTTGAGCGGGAATCCAGGATCTTCGCTGGATGCCCGACAAAACCATGCGGGCATGACGATAACGATAAACGGTTAATTTATAATTTCCATCTCCCTTAGCACGATAGGGCGTCCGGCGTTTCCGGCGATACATGCCGCCAGAATCATAAGGAGTGCAGACGAGTGCCGGTTGTCGTCAAAATTGTTGTTTTTCTCTTATGGGTCAATTTCCTGCCGCCTCTTGCAAATTTAATTTGGCGGGAGCGCCTGGCAAGGCCAGTTGACGGCGGCTTGCGCTGGTTTGACACGCAGCCGCTGTTTGGTCCAAATAAAACCATCCGCGGCATTATCCTCAGCATACTGGGCGGGACAGCTGTTTCCCCCCTGCTGGGGCTGGCCTGGTGGCTTGCCGCCGGTGCGGCCCTGCTGGCCATGGCCGGGGACCTCCTGTCCAGTTTTATCAAGCGGCGGTTTAACCTGCCCAGCGGCAGGACAGTCATCGTCTTTGATCAGATATTCGAGTCACTTTTCCCCGCCCTTCTTCTCAGCCTTTTTATGCCCCTCACCGCGGGGCAGCTCATCACCATTCTGCTGTGTTTTGTCCCTGTGTCCTATGCCGGTTCTTATCTCTGGAATTATATTACCTACCGCCCGCCGCAGAAAAATTACCCCCGCCTGATCCGCTCGCCTGTCCGCTTCCGGGAGTGGCGCTCCTGCCATACTCCGCTGGCCAGATGGCAGGTTATGCTCAATCTGACCAGTTTTCTTTCCAATCAGCTGCTTCTTGCCGGCCTTTTCAAGATGACCGGTCTCTATGCCGCGGGGGTGCGCAATACTCTCAGCGTGCAGGTGGAAGAAAAAACTTTCTTCCTTGAGAACCTGCCTGCCTCATTTGACCGATTTCGTATTCTTCTGCTCACCGATCTGCACCTGGACGGCGTGGATGATTTAACCGATATTCTTATTACGCACCTCAAAAATAGAGAGGTTGATCTCTGCCTCATCGGCGGCGACATCCGCATGAAAACCTATGGCCCCATAGCGCCATGCCTGCGGCAGCTGCGCCGGCTGCTGCCTCATATAAAAACCCGGCATGGCATACTCGGCGTACTGGGTAATCATGACTGCATCGAAATGACCCCCGATTTTGAGGAGTGCGGCATCGTCATGCTGATCAACGACTCGTGGGAGATCAGCCATAATGGGCAGAGAATATGGATTGTGGGGGTCGATGACCCTCATTATTATAAAACTGATGATACCCGACAAGCCTTCCAGCGTGTGCCGGAAAACGATTTCAAAATATTTCTGGCTCACTCCCCGGAGGCATACAAAGCAGCCGCCGCTTACCAATCCCATCTTTACCTGTGTGGCCATACCCATGGCGGGCAGATCTGTCTGCCAGGCAGCAGGCCTGTTGTCACCAACAGCAAGGCGCCCCGGTATACGGCCGCTGGCAGTTGGACATATCAGGGAATGGCGGGATATACCAGCCGGGGGGCAGGGGCCTCCGGCGTGCCGCTCCGTTTTAATTGCCCGGGAGAAATCAGCCTGATCACCCTGCGCACGGGTAGTGACGCAGATGTTGAAGCTTGATGGCTGACTTTGCCTCTGCCCGGGAAAGCCAGCCGATTGATCAGGCTATCCCTGTTGCCGGCAATCTCCGGCAATTTTTTTACAGCTATGTCAGTATGTAGAGATCAGGGATAGCCTCAACATCGGTTGAATCTCCAAAACCTAATCCTGGCAATTGAGCGGCGGCCGGAGTTTTATGGACAGGATCTGGCAGACTAGAAGGGGAAGCCGTTCCGGTTCATGTCGCTATTTTTTATGGCAGTGAGACGTGTCGTAGGAGATATTCCGGCTGACGCATGGCTACGCCCCGGGTCGAGAATTTCTTCCGGGCCCGGTTTGACTGCTTGACGCCAAGTCGAAAAGTTGAGTAAAAAACAGGAAGTGGACCACAGGAACCGGTCTTGCTCAGCTGTTGTATTTCTCTTCGCAGGAGAGGAGGATTTCCTTCTGGGCGGCGGCCAATACTTCCTTGGCCTGTTTGATATCCTCGGCGATCTGAGCGGCCAGTTCCCTGGGGCCGGAGAATTTTTTCTCGGCCCGCAGGAAGTTGAGCAGGTTGATCTTGATCGGTTTGCCGTAGATATCCTCGTTGAAGTCGAAAATGTGGGTCTCCGCCGACAGACGTTCATCGCCGAAGGTGGGATTGTAGCCGATGTTGAGCACGCCGCCGTAGCATCTGCCGTTGTAAATGACCTGGGTCACGTAGACCCCGTGCCTGGGGCAGAGGTCTTCTTCGGAGATATGCAGATTGGCGGTGGGAAAGCCGAGTTCCGCCCCGCCCCGCTGCTTGCCTCTTTTCACCTCGCCCCTGATCTGATAGAAGCGGCCCAGCAGTTTTTTCACCTCCCGCATTTCTCCGGCGCTGACCAGCTCCCGGACCTTGGTGCTGCTGGCCAGCACCCCGTCCACATAATAGGGCTCAACCACGGTGACCGGGAAATTTTTCAGCTCCCCCTGCTTTTTCAGAAAGTTGATGTCGCCTTCCCGTCCCTTGCCAAAGGCATAATCATAACCGACCACCAGCTCTTTCAGGCCGATGGTGCCGATGAGGACTTGATCTACGAAATTGGCGGCGGAGGTGGCGGCAAAATCCCTGGTAAAGGGAATGATGATCAGCACGTCAAGACCGGCCTGCTCAATGAGTTCGCGTTTCTGTTCGCAGTTTGAGATGAGCTTGATGCCGATATCCGGCCGCACCACCTTCAGGGGATGGGGATTAAAGGTGACGGCCACGCTGGTGCCGTGATTCTTGTGAGCTTTGCTCATCACTTCGCTGAAGAGCATCTGATGGCCCAGGTGCACCCCGTCAAAGTTGCCGATGGTGACAAAGGGGTTATCTATGGGTTCGGTGATTTCGGAGAGAGCCGTGTATATTTTCATGGTGACAATGATAATCACAAAGCCGGAATGTCTCAAGGTTGAAAATTGATGATCCCGTAAAAAGTCGGCAACAGGCCGGTCTCGGGGCGGTGCACGCAGGGGCGGTTCGCGGACCGTCCGTACAGCAAAAAGGCCCCGCGCCCAGTGCCGGAGTGGCGACCCTTGCGGTTGCCGAATCAGCGGGAATTTAACGGCGCAGGTATCGGCGGCCGGAGAGTGCAGGGGTGCCCGCAAGGGGTACCCCTACAGCCTTGCGGGGCAAATTTTCAGTTTTTCCCGGTTCAGTAAAAAATCATGACAAAAAGACTTGACAAGAAAGGGGGAAACTCGGTAAATAAGCTCTTCACGCAATGCCGAAGTGGCGGAACTGGTAGACGCGCTAGGTTCAGGGTCTAGTGGGAGTATTCCTGTGCGAGTTCGAGTCTCGCCTTCGGCACCATGAAATATCAAGGGGTTACGCTTTACGGCGTAACCCCTTTTTTTGTCATGCCTGGCCCATGGTAATGTTGCCTGTTATACGGGGGCATTGCATGCTGACTGCTGACCGCCGTATCTCAACAGCGTTGTTCCCGTTTCCCTTTATTGCTTTTGCTGTCTGGTCTTGTCGATTTCAAGCAGCAGATCGCGGCCGCCGATCATCCCGTTAATCCGGATCCATTTCCCTTCTTCTGCGGTACGGATAAAGTTCAGCGGCTGGTGTGTCATTTTGTCTGGGAAATAGGCATCAAAGGCGGCCATGACCGTGTTGATGTCCGTATGGCTGCCGGTCAGAAAAGTCCATCCCGGCCGGGCCTGGTAACGCTCAAGATGTTTTTTCATCACCGCCGGGCTGTCGTTTTCCGGATCAATGGTGATTGACACCAGGCGGATGTTCTTGTTGTCCGGGCCGAGTTTGCTCTGCAGGTTGGCATAGGTGGCGGAAAGGATCGGGCAGATCGTCGTGCAGGAGGCGTAAATGAAATCGACGACCACCTGCTCTTCTCCCAGGAGCAGGGACCTGAGCGGCACTTTTTCGTTGTCCTGATTGGTCAGCACCACATCCGGCACCGAGATATTCACCTCGCTGAGCTGATATTTGAACTGAGCGGCACTGTGGGCGGGGCAGAAAAGGCCCACCGTGAAAAGCAGCATAAATGTGAGAGAGCCAGGCAAATTCGTCATTATCTCCTCCGAACAGTTAAGAAAATTAATCTGGTGTTTGCTGAGGCGGGGAAATGAGCAAGAAAAATGAGACAGAAGGAAAAGAGAAACCGATCTGTTTGTTGATCTTGCCGCGCCTACCCGGGTGACGGTTACTCCTTCTTTTTTTAATAATTGTTATTAGTCGGCCTGGTGTTTGTCAAGTTTAATGGATTGGTAAAAAGTGAAAATTAACCACGGAGAGCACAGAGCTGACTGGCTGTAACAAAACAAACAATATTTTCTCTGTGATCTCTGTGTGCTCCGTGGCGGAATAAAAAAACTTTATCCCTGGCGTTACCGGACGGCACCGGCCAGGGATCGATAAAGCGCATTACAGATAGGCCTGCAGAGTAAAAGGGCCAAAGAGCAGCGGCCGGCTGACCAGCCCGAGCAACAGCAGCAGAAAGACCAGCGTTGTGAGCAGCCAGAACCGCTCACGCCCGGCGAAAACCCTGCCCAGGCCCGGGGCAAAGATCTGCAGCACGCGCATGAGACCGGGGATCAGTCCGCAGAGAACACTGCCGAACAGGGCCAGATAGAGGGGGTAGCCGATAAAATGATAGCCTGCCTGCAGCAGGTCGAAGGGGCAGTGGTGGGTCGGCATCTCATAGATATAAATCGATATAAAGGAGATAACCGAGGCCAGGCCCACCGGTAGCAGCAACAGCGCGGCCAGCGCCAGCAAATAGCGCAGGACCGCGGCCCTGAACTTCAAGGCAGGCAGGACCAGCAGGATCAGCAGCAGGGACCAGAGGTAAAAAAGCCAGATCATGGGGACAACCGGCAGCGCCGCCATGCTGCTGGCAAACCCTCCATCGCCGCTGCTGAACAGGGAGCCGCAGCAGGAGGTGATGATCTGCGGATCAAGCCCGGTAAAGTAACGAAACTGCCACCAGCCGTCGAGGACGACCAGGGGCAGCAGTATGAACAGGGCGGCGTATTTGGACCGCACCAGCGGGGAGTCTTCCACCTGCAGGTCGTAATGGTTGACGATCACCCACAGCCAGGCCAGGAAAAACACGGGGATTTTGACCAGCAGCACATACCAGCCCACCGGATTGGCATTCAGGGTTCCGGTGGCGCACATGGCCCCGATGAACAGCTGGTGCAGGCTGTCCACCGTATAGATGAACAGCAGCAGGGACAGGGCCTGGAAACCGAGGGCGTAATTGACCATGGTGGAGATCAGATAGGTGCGCCGTTCCAGTTCCAGCTGCCGCCTGGAATAACTTGTCCGGTCCCAGTGGCGCAGCACGCTGAAGCCGATGATGCAGGCATAGAGCATCAGCAGGGCCACCAGCAGGGCCCCGAGCAGCAGGGCGAGGATGCCCGGATGCAGGATCACGCCGACTGGTCCTCCTGCACCCGGCCGTCGCGCAGCGATACCAGCCGGGTAACCATCCGGTGGTTGAAGACCAGCGGGTCGTGGGTGGCAATGATCAGGGTGCGGCCGGCGGACAGCAGCCCCTCGAGCAGCATCAGCAGTTCCGCGGCCAGGGTGCTGTCAAGATGGGCGGTGGGCTCATCGGCAATGATAATCTCCGGGTCACCTATCAGTGCCCGGGCCACCGCCACCCTCTGCTGTTCTCCGCCGGAGAGCAGACCGGCCCTGCGGCGCAGTTTGGCGGCCAGCCCCAGGGGCGCCAGGACCGCCTCCGCCCGGCGCTTCATCTCCGCGTAGCCCACTGCCTGCGGGTAAAGCGGCAGCAGCACGTTTTCCTCCACCGTGAGATCGGCCAGCAGATGAAACTGCTGGAAGATAAAGCCGAAGGTGCGGCGGCGGATGTCGGTGAGAAACCGTTCCGGCAGACGGGAGATCTCCCGGCCGTCAAAGACGATCTGGCCCCGGGTCGGCCGAGACATGCAGCCGATCATGGCAAGCAGAGAGGTCTTGCCTGAACCGCTCGGCCCTTTCAGCACGGTCACCCCGCCGCGGGATATCTCCAGGGATACCTCATCAACCGCGACCACCTGATCGGGTTTGCCCGGATGGTAGATTTTGCCGACCTGCTCAAGTCTGATCATGGCAGCCTCCTAACCCCGCATGACGCTGTCCGGGTCGGTGACCGCGGCGCGCCAGCAGGGAACGACGGTACTCACCAGATACGGGACAATGGTCATGAAGGCGAGAATGAAAAGCTGCTGCAGATCGATGTAGGGCACCAGCTGAAATTGTGGAAAGAGCACTGACCAGCCCTTGACCACCATGACCAGCAGCGGGGCGCCGAGCCAGAAGACATGGAGCAGCGCCGCCGTGATGCCGAGCAGAAAGGCGGTGAGGGCAATGACCGTGCCTTCCCAGAATTTCAGCAGCAGCACGTCACCGGTGTCCCAGCCGAGGGCCTTGAGTATGCCGATCTCCCGCCGTTCCTCGGCGCTGAGCCCGGTCGCCTTGTCCCAGGCCAGGATGCAGAAGGCGACCAGCGCCACACTGAAGATCGACAGCAGCATGCCGCTGCGCCAGTTGAAAACCGCATCGTAGGTCCGGACAATCTCGCCATGGGTAATCGGTCTTGCATCAGGATGTATGCGTTTGATCTTTTGCGCCACCATATCCACTTCCTGGGGGTTGTAAACCTCAACGGCCAGATCAGTGGTGCGGTCGGGGGGAAAGGCAAAAAACTTCTGCAGGGCTTGCTTCTCAAGGATGATCAGGTCGTGGGTGAGGAGGGTGGAGTTGGCGGAGAAAACGCCGACCACGGTAAAACCGACGCCGAGATTGTCCTGACTGATGAGATACAGTTCGTCCTCGGTTGTTATTGCCCGGGCTTCGGCAACGCCGCTGCCGATGGCACACTCGTTCGGGCCGGCGGGAAGCCGGCCGGCAAGCATGGTTAACCCGTCCGGCGCATCGCTCACCCCGAGCAGGGTAAAGTTTGCGCCGGTCAGCGAGTCGTAGTAATAGCCCCACAGTCGAGGTGTTACTCGTCTGACGCCGGGGATTTTTTCAATATCCGTCTGGTAATCCATGGGGATCAGGTCATGCCGGCCGGCAACCACCCGTTGCACAACCAGGTCAGGTGCGCCGGCAAGCAGCTGGGTTGCTTCACTGCGCAGGGCGTGGGTCAACAGCAGCACCGAGCTCAGTGCCGCCACGGTAAAGGCGAAGACCACGACAATTGACAGGCTTTTGCCTTTACGCCGCCGCAGCGAAGCTATGGCGAAATCAAGAATTTTCAGTTGGCGCATCATGGTGTTGTCCCGGATGGTTGGCGATGGATTTCAATCCGCGTTGCAGGGCGGGCCGGCAGTGGGCCCATCAGCGAGCCGGCGGGAAAATGTTCAAAAGAGGAGGGGAAGTCCTGAAACGGCGCAAACCAGTCGGCCTGTGAGGGGTGCCGGGTATAGCGCGCCTCACTCCACAGGGCGAAATCGGTCAGATGCAGGGTGCGGACCAGTTGCAGGCGGGCCGGCAGCAGCTCATCTTTGGCATGATCGACCCGCTGACTGCAGAGCAGCAGTAAGAGGACCAGTAGGGCCAAAAGAAGCCCGGATTGCAGGAGAAACCAGCGTCCGCCGCTCATGGCAGTGAGGCCCCGGGCAGGTCGCTTGGTGCGCCTGGTCTTTGGTGTTTTTTATCGAGCCAGCCCATTTTGATTTTGTTTTCGATTGATCTGTTCCCGGAAAATGACAATGACTGAATAAAAAATCTATACCAGTCATCATCAAATGTAAAGTGATAACCAATTGAAACAGTATGGACAGCCTGTTGCAGCAGGCAGCCTGGCGGTAATAATAATCTTCCGGGGGCCATGGCCCTCGATTTTTGGTTTCCCATTGCTGTTTGTTATTGCCCTTATTGAGCTGACTAGACTATCGTAATAGAAATAATTTAAGGATTTTAGGTGATTGCAGGGATTTTTCTCTTTTCTGCTGAAAGTTAACGATGATCACCGGCAATCACGGCTTATCTTGACTTTCAACTTTCGGAGTTGGCATAACGGATTGCGTGCTGTTTTTTTCAAACAAGAAAGTTGAATTGATTGGTTGGAGCGGCTGATGAATAAACCAATACGTTTATTGCCGGTTGATGCGATGTCCCTCTTTATGACAGCTCCGTCTTATTGACAATATTTTTATGAAATGTGCGAAATGTCACAGCGACCATGAGGCCGGGGCAAAATTCTGCCAGCACTGCGGGGCCGAGCTCGGCTTGGCTGGCAAAAGGCCGATCGTGCTCATCTGGCTGCCGGTTCTGCTGGCGGTGGTTGTATGCGTCAGCCTGGCCGGATATTTTTTTAAAGGCATCCTTTTCCCTTTTTCCGCTGTTGACCGGCAAAGCAGTCCGGTTGAGGAGCCGGCAGCCTCTGCCAGCCAAGAAGGGAAGCCTCCTGCGCCGGACCAGGTGACGGAGAAGAAGAAGTCGGCTGCCGTGGCCATGCCTGCGGTCTCTTCATTGCCGGGGGAAAAAGAGATTGTCCCGCCCCCGCCGGCGGCAGAGCGGAGCAGGTTGCTGCCGGTGGGGGTTGTTTCCGTTTACGATGCATGGGGCAACGAGATTGCCGCCATTCCCACCGTTGTGATGGATCATTCCTGGGTGGCGCTGCCGAAAAGGGCCTGTCTCGGCGGAGAGAAATGGATCTTTCGTTTCACTCCGTCGGGTTTTTCCGCGGCAATTGACGGCGGCCAGTGGCAGGCGGGGGATGAGGTCGCCCTCTGGCATCTTGCCCAGCCCCTGGATATGGCGTCCGCCCTTCTGCTCCCCTGGCAGTATCAGGATAAAACTGTCTGGCGTTCTCTGCTCTCCTTAAAGCAGATAGGGGATCTTGCCCTGCTCCCGGACTGGCAGCAGGGTTCCTGGCTGCATGCGGAAAATGTCGCTTTGCCGGATGAGCCGGGTGTTTTTCTGCAAAACGGCCAGGTGACGGGCTGGACTTTCGGCGGCTGGCTGGACGGGGGCTATCTGTGGGCCGGGTCGACAGGTGACGGCAGGGAAATAACGGTGACGGTCACGGATTTCTACAATATGACCTTTGCCGGCGGCCGTGAAGAACAGTTTGTCCGGGCCCTGGCCATGGATGGCAATACCGGTTTGGCTGAGCGGCTGCAGGCGCTTTTGGCCGGGTTTCTGCTTCCCCCGAAGCTGGACGTCCGGGACGTGCCGGAAGGGCTGCAGCCGGCAAATATGCTGGGTGATGCGCGTTCTCTGGCCGACGAACTCTATCAGCAGGGCGGGTTCGCCCGGCTGATAGAACTGCTGGATGGAGAGGTGATGCGGCGTACCGGCGATGCCGGCCTGCTCAAAATCGCGGTGGACGCCCGCCTTGCCGGCCGGGGATTTGCCGATGCGGTCGACTTTGTCGAAAAAACAGGGGAGGGCCTCGGCCAGGATGGTGATCATGCCGCTCGGCAGGATCTCCATCTGCAGCTCTATCAACTGTGGCTGGAGGATGAGCTGGCAAAAGGAGAACTGGCAGCTGCGGCTCTTGTGCTGGCGCGGAGCAGATCATTTTTTGCCGATGACCCCCGGCTTTTTTTGGACGGGGTTGAACTGGCCCTGGCCCAGGGCGACTGGGCCGGTGCTGAAGACCTGCTCCGGCAGCGGGTTTATCCTGACGCCATGGCCGAGAGGGTGGACCGGCTGTCCCGCCTGATTTCCGAGATGAAGATGCAGGAGGGCGAGATCGTTATCCCCTTTACCCCCGGCTCGCATCAGATCCATGTCAAGGCAACAATCAACAACCGGGTGACCTATCCGTTTCTTATTGATACGGGAGCGTCGCTGGTATCCATTCCAATCGCACTGGTTTCCGCCCTTGGTCTTGAAATCAATCACAACACGCCGCGCTACAAGGTGACCACTGCCGGCGGGGTCAGGGAGGCATGGGAGGTGACGCTCTCCTCCATTGAGCTTGGGGGCTGGATGGTCCGTGATGTCAAGGCCCTGGTGGTCGACAGCGAAGAGCAGGTTGATTTCGGCCTGCTGGGGCTTAATTTTCTGGGCAGATTCCAACTGCACCTTGATTCGGATGCGGGAGTGCTTATATTAAAACCTCAATAAGGCGGGGTGATTCACCTGTACCCTCCATTTCTCCCCGTTTCCGGAGCCTTCATGCTGCTGATATCCCTTTTCAGTTATTGCGGCGCGGCAAGAGCAATCCTTATCTCCGTTGAAATTTTGTGACTGAAAATGAAAGCTGGGTGCCCGTTGCCCGGATAAAAAAATACCAGCAGGCCTATATCTGGTCCCTTGTTCTGCAGTCGGTCGACATCCCGCATGTGCTGGAAAAACAGCCGGATTGCTGGCTCATCACGGTGGCCGAGCAGTCCAAGGCGGCGGCTGTTGGGCACATCGCCTCTTTTGAGCGGGAGAACAAGAACTGGCCGCCTCCGAAAGAGGAACCGGTGGGCCTGTTTTCCTTTCGGGACCGGCAGCCCCCCACCCTGCTGCTGATGGGTGTTCTGCTGATTTTCTACTGGATGACCGGTCCCTGGCAGGACGGCAGCCGCTGGTTTGAGGCAGGAGCGGTGAACCTCCGGCAGATCGTCGATCATGGCCAGTGGTGGCGGCTGGTTACCGGGCTTACCCTGCATGCCGACCCGGTGCATGTACTGGGCAATGTCATCATCGGCGGCACCATTATCCATTTTCTCTGCAAGATTCTCGGCAGCGGCCTTGGCTGGTTTCTCGTGCTTATTGCCGGCGTTGCCGGCAATGCTTTCAATATCCTGCTGCGTAACGGCCAGCATCTTTCCGTGGGGTTCTCCACCGCGGTTTTCGGCGCCATCGGTATTCTGACCGGTCTGGAGCTCAAAAGGCAGTTTAAGCTCAGGGGGGTCCTGCTGCCGCTTGGCGCCGGGCTCAGCCTGCTGGCCATGCTCGGCAGCGGCGGCGAAAGAACGGATCTGGGCGCCCATTTCCTGGGGCTTGTTGCCGGTTGCGGCATCGGCGTGCTTGCCGCCTCCTTTCCTGTTTTTCTGAAATGGTGCAATGCCTGGCAGCGGCAGCTTTTCTTTTTGACGGTTGCCGTTGTTGTTGTGCTGGGCTGCTGGCGGCTTGCCTTTTGATAAAAAAAATGTTGTAATAGACGTACAGATCTGGGATATTACCTTTTTGCCGCATCCTTTTGTGTGTAAGATCAATTAGTTGGCGAGGCAGCGCCGGACTTTATGAAAGAGTGGCGCCATTTTTCCCGGCGTCATACACACGCAACGAATCAATCCACAGGAACGTGAAAATATGTCATTTGATGATCAGCAACCACCATGGGGGCAAAAAAAACGACCCTCTACTCCGGAAGAAATGATTGCAGCGGTTTTGAAAAAAATCAAAGAGACCTTTGAGGGCAGTGGCGGCAGCGGGGGAGGACGGGACGAAAGAGAAACTGAGCCTGGTGGCCCTCCTCCCAATATCGGCGGCAGCATCATGAAGGTGGTGGCTGTTGTCGCCATCATTTTTTTCATCCAGATCATTTATTCGTCTTTTTACACGATTGAGCCCGGCGAGAAAGGGGTTGTACTGCGTCTGGGGAAATTTAACAAGTTTGCCTCATCCGGCCTCAACTTCAAGGTCCCCCTCATTGATGAGGTCATCAAGGTTGATGTGGAAACCGTGCGTAAGCTGGAGTTCGGTTTCCGCACCAGAATTCCGGGGCAGCAATCTGTTTTTGTCAAGGAGGGTTATGATGTGGAATCCCTCATGCTGACCGGCGACAAGAACGTTATCGATGTCGAATGGATTGTGCAGTACAAGGTGCAGGATCCGTTTCTGTTCGTCTTCAAGGTGGGAGATGTGGACCAGGCGGTGCGGGACGTTTCGGAAATGGCCATTCGCACCATTGTCGGCAATCGGGATTTTGACTATGTTCTGGGCAATCGTGAGATTATTGAGGCAGGGACTGCCCGCATGCTGCAGGACAGTCTGAATAAATATGAGAGCGGGGTGAAGGTGCTGACGGTGAAATTGCAGGATGTGAACCCGCCTGAGCAGGTCAAACCGGCCTTTAATGAAGTGAATGAAGCGGACCAGGATATGAAGCGTCTGGTCAATGAGGCGGAGCAGACCTATAACAAGTTGATCCCCAAAGCCCGTGGCGATGCGAAGAAGTTACTGGAAGAGTCCCATGGTTACGCCATTGAGCGGACCAATCTGGCCCAGGGTGAAACCGCCCGGTTCCTGGCCGTGCTTGAGGAGTACAAAAAAGCTGAAGAGGTAACCAGGAAAAGGATGTATCTGGAAACCATGCAGAAGGTCCTGCCCTCTGTCACCGATATCTATGTCATAGATAAAGGTCAGCAGTCAATCCTGCCTTTTCTGGATCTGTCCGGCAGCCGGAAAGCAGCAGGCCAAACTACGAAATAAAGGGGGAATACCGTGAACATATTTGTACGATATATACTGATTGCTGTGGTGGTTGCCTGTGGTATCACCGTCTGGGACGGTTTTTTTATTCTGCCGGAAGGGCAGCAGGCCGTGGTCACCCAGTTCGGCGCACCTGTAGGGGAACCCGCCACGGAGGCCGGGCTGCACTTTAAAAAACCTTTTATTCAGGCTGTGCGTTATTTTGAAAAACGTATCCTGATATGGGATGGCGACCCAAACCAGATTCCCACCAATGATAAGACCTTTGTTTATATCGATGCAACCGCCCGGTGGAGAATCTCCGATGCCCTGCGTTTTCTGCAGGCGGTTGACAATGTGCCGCGGGCGATGACCCTCTTGGACGATATCGTCGACAGTTCGATCCGCGATCTGGTCAATAAAAACAACCTGGTTGAGATCATCAGAAGTTCCGACTGGACGCCTGGTAAGTTTGACGCCGGGGTGGCGGAAGAGGGAAAAGCTGAGCCGATCAGACTTGGCCGGGACAAGATTTCGCAGATTATTTTTGAGGCAGCCTCCAAGCTCACCGTTGATTACGGCATTGAGCTGGTTGATGTCATGCTGAAAAGGGTCAACTATATCGATACAGTGCGCGAGAAGGTCTATGAAAGGATGATTTCGGAAAGAAAGAGAATTGCCGCGGAAAAGCGCTCGCTGGGCGAAGGCCAGAAGGCGGAGATTCTCGGCAAGGTGGAGCGGGAGTTAAAACTCATCACCTCCCAGGCCACCCGTACGGCGGAAGAGATCAAGGGCAAGGCTGATGCCGAGGCGGCCGCGATTTATGCTGATGCCTATAATAAAGACCCGGGATTCTATGCCTTTTCGAAAAGTCTGGATGCGTACCAGAAATCCTTCGGCCCCAATACCAGAATGATTCTTTCCTCGGATTCGGAATTCTACAAATATTTAAATACAGTGAAGTAGGTCATTGCTGCCCGTCGGTTGGGTAGGCGGGGCGCTGTTTCTTGGCATCAAAAGGGATGCGCCCCTTGTTGGTCAGCTGTGCATGAAATGATTCAAGGTCGTCTTCATCTGTCAGCCGGTCTTTGCCGGTAATGGTGAAGCGGCAGGTGCAGTGGGTGAGCTGGCCGCCGCACCAGGGGCAGACTTCCACCGGGCAGCCCAGGGTGTGAAATTCTCCGTTGGTTGCCGAGCAGACCGGGCAGAGATTGGTATCCGCGTTGGCCGGGCTGTAGGCGGGGAAACGGGGGAGATCCTGCAGGCTGCGGAGGCTTTCCTCCCGGCTGGCGTAGCCGAAAAATTCCAGCACCTCGCTGTCCCAGATGCCGTTTGCCGCGCTGCCGAGAAATTCCGCCTGCTCCTGGCTTACCGCGTAGAGATAGTTGTCTATGCCGGTGGTGGCGCAGAGCAGGAAAATACCCTGTTTCAAGGCAATAACCTGCAGGCCGCTGATGGCGTCTTCAAGTCCTTCCGGCAGAAAGCTGTAAAAGGCGTGAAAGAGATTCAGGGCAATGCGGTCGCCGCTGAATTCCTCCAGCAGGGCGAGGGCCTGCTGCCGGTCATCGGCAGGCACGGCATACTCCATGAGCAGTTTGATTTCTTTGAGTTGGCGGCTGATCACTTCTGTTTCCTCCCGGGGTCTTTTCCCCTGTTGATGGCGACAATCCAGCGTCTGGTTTCCTCTTCGATGTTTTCGGCCTGGGTCAGGGCGGTGACCACGGCAATGCGGCTGGCCCCTAACGCGGTGAGACGCGGAACATGCTCCAGTTTAATGCCTCCCATCACGGTAAACGGCAGGTTCGATTCGGCAGAAAACAAGGCGATGGCCTCTTCGCCGATGAAGCTTGTCAGTCCTGATTTCGTTGCGGTGGGGAAAAGCGGCCCGATGTTGAAATAGCTTGCCCCCCGCCCTTTCGCTGATGCGGCCTGTTCCCTGGTGTTGGCCGATACGCCGATGAGCAGGTCCGGGGCCAGGTTGCGCACCTGCCGGGCAGGCAGATCACTGTTGCCGAGATGAATGCCGTCCGCATCGGCAAGCAGCGCGATGTCAAGCCGGTTGTTGACAATGAAGAGGGCTCCTGCCTCGGCTGTTTTGCGTCTGAACAGCTGCGCCTTGGCAAGAAGGGTTCGGTCGTCGGAAAGTTTGTCCCGCAGTTGCACGATGCGGGCTCCCCCTGCCAGAACGGCGGCAAGCCATTCTTCGTCACTCCTGCCGCAGGCGAGCTTTTCGCAGGAAACGGGGTAAATGGTGACCTGCTCAATGAATTTTATCAGTCTCTGCTGATAAAGCGGGCTTGGGGGTGTCATTTTGTCTTCCGGTATGAGGTTTAAGTTTGTTATGGCGTGCTGAAATATGATGGATAACATGTTACTTGTTGAAAGTTGGATGAAATTTGCATATAATCGCCCTTTATAATTATTACTGAGCCGTTCGTCAATCACCGATGACCCCGTAAATGTTACTCTTGTCAATGCCCGGGCGTTTTTCTTGGTTTCTGCACCTGCGTGCCTGCTGACTCGGCAAAAAAATTACTGCTCTTATTGCATAGTGCTGGTCATGCTCCCACCGCCGCGATTGTTCGGGCAGGTTGGCTATTCGGGCGTGGACGAAAATAAAAGGATAAAATTATGCTAGAAGACTTTGTCTCCGCCAAAAAAGCGGAACTTATACTGGATGGGAAAACCTATACTTTGCCGATTATTGAAGGGACGGAAGGGGAAAAGGCTATAGATATCAGGAAATTGCGTGCCCAGACCGGCTACGTGACCATCGATTCCGGCTTCATGAATACCGGTTCCTGCGCCAGCACCATCACCTTCCTCGATGGCGAGCAGAGTATCCTCAATTACCGTGGGTATGGCATCGAGGAACTGGCGGAAAACTGTTCTTTTGTCGAGGTGGCATATCTGCTGGTGCATGGCAGTCTCCCCACCCAGCCGCAGTTGTCGGAGTTCAGCCGGCTGCTCGGGGGGTTTGCCCTGATCCACGAGGATATGATTCATTTCTTCGATCATTTTCCGCCGTACGCCCCTCCCATGTCCATTCTTTCCTCCATGGTGAATTCTCTGTGCAATTTTTACCCTGAGATGAATGACAACCCCGGCGAGAATATTGATATGATGGCGGCCCGGCTCATCTCGAAAATTCGCACCATTGCCGCATTTTCCTATAAGAAGTCCATGGGGCAGCCGCTGGTCTATCCACGGCACGACTACTCCTACTGCGCCAATTTTCTCAATATGATGTTTGATTCGCCGGTCAAGCCCTATGTGGTAAGCGATGCCGTTGTCGCCGCCTTAAACAAGCTGCTCATTCTCCATGCCGACCATGAGCAGAATTGTTCAACCTCCACGGTGAGACTGGTGGGCAGTGCCAAGGTCAATCTCTATGCCTCGATTTCCGCCGGCATCAGCGCCCTGTGGGGCCCTCTGCATGGCGGGGCAAATCAGGCCGTTATTGAAATGCTCGAAGAGATTTATGAAAGCGGCGGGGATTACATGAAATTTCTTGACAGGGCGAAAGACCCCAAGGATCCTTTCCGTCTGGTCGGTTTCGGTCATCGGGTGTACAAGAGTCATGACCCCCGTTCCCGCATCATCAAAAATGCATGCGATGAGGTGCTCGCCTCCCTGGGGATCACCTCCGACCCCCTGCTTGATATTGCCAGGGAAATTGAAGAGGTCGTCCTCAATGACGATTACTTTGTTGCCAGAAACCTCTACCCGAATGTGGATTTTTACAGCGGCATTATTTACCGGGCCATCGGTATCCCGAGCAATATGTTTACCGTGATGTTTGCCCTGGGACGTCTGCCGGGATGGATAGCTCACTGGAAGGAGATGTGGGATGATCCGAACTGGCGGATCGGCAGACCCAGACAGATTTATACCGGTCCCAAGCGGAGACCCTTTGTGCCGATCAGCGAACGCAGGTAATTTCCGCGATAACATGCGGCGCATTATACAAAATCCCTGGCAGGCCGGTTGCTGTCAGGGATTTTTTTTATAAAAAGATTGAAGTTGGACGTGCGTTGTGCCGATAATAGATAATGATAACCAGAGTTGTTACCTGCTTGTGGCCTGAGCAGGCTTATTATCCCTTGAAAAGAGATCGTTGACTGTAACATGGCTGGACTGAACGCAATCCTTGCAAAAATGTATCCGGCGCCCGTGCCGGCTGCCGGTGATGTTCACGCTAGTTCCCGGGCTGTGCCGCCGCAGAGTTCACCCGGCGGTGAAAAGGATCTCCTGCTGCTTGGCCGGCATTGGCAGAACAGGGCTGCCGGTGAACAAGGTTCGCTTGCCGGGTCAGACTGTCGCTGCGGCAGCTGTGCGGGGTGTGCAGCCAGGGTCTACGGCAGCCAGAACAAGAGCCTGTCGTTTTCTTTGGCCGCCGCAGGGGGGCAGGATGGGGACGGCACTGCTGTAGCAGGCGGGGCCACGGCAACGGGAGCTGCCGACGACGGGGAGGAGCAGGCGGCAGATACGGCTCAAGCTGCCCCTGCAGGCGGTCCGCCGGTTAAAGGCCTCGATGGCGAGCCGCTGAATCCGGCTGATGTGGCCCAGCTTGCTGAACTGAAAAAGGCGGATGCGGCTGTCCGAGCCCATGAGCAGGCACATCTTGCCGCCGCAGGCGGACTGGCCAAGGGGGGGGCTTCCTTTACCTATCGGCAAGGTCCGGATGGTCGAAATTATGCGGTGGGAGGCGAGGTGCAGATCGATACCTCCAAGGGGGCAACTCCTGAGGAAACCGTGGCCAAGATGGTGCGGGTCAGGGCAGCGGCTTTGGCCCCGGCCAATCCCTCGCCGCAGGACCGGAAAGTTGCCCAGGCGGCTTCCGTGACCATGTCAGAGGCCAGGCTGGAGCTTAATACGCAGGGAACGCGGCCGGAAGAGCAGCAAGAGGCAACTGAACAGGGCGCGGGGGTTGAAAAAGTGGAAGGTGAGGCTGGGGATCATCCCTCAGCGGCCGCCACCGGCAGGCGGAAGTCTGCGGTGACCGCCCGTGCCGCTTCCCGGTATCTTTCTGCTGCCAGAGGATCGGGCGGTTTTCATCTTGCCGTCTAGAGCTGGCTGCATGCCGCGGAAAAAAGGTGTTGCCCCAGGGAATTCATCGTGGCCCGGCCAGCTTGCATCAGAGACTTCCGCACATCGCTTTATAATTGTCGCATTCGCGGCGGTTGATAAATGGACATGGTTCTTTGCGGAACCATTGGCATTTCGGGCACCAGTAACGGTTTTTGAAGGGTTCGTTGCAGCCGTTGCGTGAAATCTGTTGCCGCTGTTTTCTGCCGCTGTTGACCTTATCGTCTTTTATGGAAAATCTCCAGATGTCAGCCATAGTCTTCCCTCCCTGGAAAATCTTGGTCTTACATATCTCATCGGCATCATGTCCGGATAGATTAACGGTTAGTTGACTATATTTTGACGGTGTGGTAGTAGGTGTTTTTGTTCATTTTTTAATCTCTTTTTTTCCCCGGACGGGGCAGAGGAACAGATAGATGCGTACGGACATAGTGCATATCGGTGCAGGCGAGCTGACCTACGAGATTCGAAACATTGTCAGTGTCGGTGAGAAATTACAGGAATTGGGCATTAAAACATATTGGGAAAATATCGGCGATCCGGTGGCCAAGGGCGAGAAGATTCCCACCTGGATGAAAGAGATCGTGGCGGAACTGGTCATGGAAGATGCCACCTATGGCTATTCTCCCACCCGGGGCATGCTGGAAACCAGACAGTTCATCGCCGAGCGGCGCAACAAACGCGGCGGCGCCCAGATCAGTCCTGAAGATATTCTTTTCTTCAATGGTCTGGGGGACGCCATCACCAAGATTTTCGGCTTTCTGCGCCGGACCGCCAGGGTGGTGGTGCCGACCCCGAGTTACACCACCCACTCGTCTGCGGAAGCAGCCCATTGCGGCGACCGGCCGGTCACCTATATTCTGGATCCTGAAAATAACTGGTACCCTGATCTTGACGATCTGGAAAAACGGATCAAATATAATCCGGCGGTTGCCGGAATTCTCATCATCAATCCGGACAACCCCACCGGCGCGGTTTATCCTGAGTCCATCCTGCGCGGCATGATTGACCTGGCCCGCCGCTATGATCTCTTTATCATTTGCGATGAGGTGTACCACAATATCGTTTATAACGGCAAAAAGACGGCGCCGATTTCCGATATCGTCGGCGAGGTGCCGGCCATTGCCATGCGGGGAATTTCCAAGGAGATGCCCTGGCCCGGTTCTCGCTGCGGCTGGATTGAGGTCTATAACGGTCATCGGGACCCGATGTTCGAAAAATACACCCAGTCGATTCTCAATTCAAAGATGGTGGAGGTGTGCTCGACCACGTTGCCGCAGCGGGCCTATCCCCGCATCGTCAGCCATCCGGAATACGGCAACTACCTGGCTGAACGGGTGGAGCGGTATGAGAAATACTCCAACATCGCCTATGAGGCGTTGAAGGATATCGATGGGGTCATCGTCAATCGCACCAACGGCGCCTTTTATATGAGTGTGGCCTTCCATGAGGGAGCCCTGACCGGCAGGCAGATTCTGGAGATTGACAACAACCAGGTGCGGGCCGAAATTGAAAGGCTGGTGAGCCCGGCCAATATTTCCCTGGACAAGCGCTTTGTCTATTATCTGCTTGGCGCAACCGGCATCTGCGTGGTGCCCCTCTCCTCATTTGCCACCTCCATGCAGGGATTCCGGGTCACGCTGCTGGAAAGGGATGAGGCCACCTTCCGCATGATTTTTGCAACCCTTGCCGACAATATCAGAAAATATCTTGCTTCTTAATGTCCCGCGGATCCAACGTTTCCAAAGCTGCCGGCCGACCGATATTGGCCAGCAGCTTTGGATCAAGCATGCGTAACAGCGGCATCTTTTTGATCTTTTCCCCGTCTGTCTCGCCGTTGATGTTGATGATAATCAGCTGATTGGCCCCCCTGCCATAGTGATTGGCGATGTCAAGCACACCTCCCACCACCACCAGCCGGCTGTTGTCGATTCTCGCGCTGTAGCGCTCAATTGCCTGCCGGACCTGGTAGTCCACATTCTTTTCAACCAGCAAGGGTTCTTTTTCTTCGCCCCACTCTTTGGTATTTTTGGCCGGATAGCCCAGGGGCAGATGGAGATGGTCAAGTTCCCGGCGAATGGTCGGTTCAAGGTCCGCGTACCCTCCGGCGAAAAGGCGGATGGATTCGCTGTCGGTATTGCCGGTGATGAGCAGAATGGGGCAGTGCAGATAGAGGACCCCGTAATCAATTGCGCCGAGTGATAGGCCAAGCTGATTGGCCAGATTGCGTACCGTGTAAATTTTCCCGCCGGGATGGGAGAGGATGAATTCCGGCTGCACTCTGGCATCAGCATCGGCAAGCCAGGTGATGTGCGGCGCAGCAGAACTGCTTTGCGGGCTCCCTCCTGTCCGTTTTGTCTGGCTGCCGGTGGCAAGAATCTCCCGGAGGATATCAAATGGCGGTATCCCCGCTCTGTTTTTCAGCACCGGCCGCATTTCGGCGTGGACCTGCAAATTGAAGAAGAGGCCCGCCAGAAGAACAAGGAAAGAGAGTATTTTTTTGTGCCGCATTGGTAAACTTCCTGCTGGTATCGTTAATAAACATAAATAAAGAGGCTCTATTGTCAGACTAGCAGATAATTTCTCGTAAAATCAAGGACTAGTGCGGCCAGCCTGAAAATAATTCAGAGATGTCAACTATATTTCCCCTTAACTTGACAATGAAAAAGAGCATACTTATTGTTCCACAAAACGAAGGAGCCCTCCTGAAGCCATGTGCGGATTGGCCGGAGACTGAACTCGTTTGTCTGGTATAAAATTCTATTTGATATATTTACTGTAAACGTAACCAAATTCTCGGGTTTCTTCCGGGATGAGGCATGTTATCGGGATGAGGAAAGGAGGAGCTGGTGGCAGAAAAAGAGGAAATCGTCGACAGGACTCTTGATCTGGATGAGCAGGAGGCTGAGAAAGGCGAGGTTGCAGCGGAAGAGGCTGCAGAAAAAACAGATTCTACTGAAGTTGATGAGCTTGCAAAGGCCCGACTGGAAACGGCTGAGGTGACGGATAAATTGTTAAGACTGGCCGCGGAATTTGAAAATTATAAAAAGAGGATGGAGCGTGATCGGGCCTCTGCCTTGAAATATGCCGAAGAGCAGGTTTTCAAGGAGCTGCTGCCATGCATTGATAATCTGGAGCGGGCCATTGAGCAGGGCCGCAAAACAGATAATGCAGGTGATCTGCTGGCCGGAGTGGAGCTGACCTATAAGGGGTTGATGACAGCCCTGGAAAAATTTGAGCTGATTCCCCTGCAAAGCATCGGCGCTCCGTTTGATCCGAATATCCACGAGGCTCTGGCCATGGAGGCAAGTGGCGAGGTTGATCCCAACTGCGTCCTGCGGGAATTCGAGAAGGGATATATGTATAAAGACAGGTTAATCCGTCCGGCAAAGGTTGTCGTGGCGAAAAAAAACTAAACAGCAGGCGATCGCCGATGTTGAAAAATAGATTTTTTGGAGATTTATCATGGGTAAAATTATAGGAATTGACTTGGGGACAACTAACTCATGCGTTGCAGTCATGGAAGGTGGCGAACCGAAAGTGCTGACCAACGCGGAAGGAAACAGGACAACGCCGTCAGTGGTTGCCTTTTCAGACAGCGGCGAGCGGCTGGTTGGCCAGGTGGCCAGGCGGCAGGCGGTTACCAATCCGACCAGGACCATATTTGCCATGAAGCGGTTGATCGGTCGCAAATTCAATGATCCTGAAGTAAAGAAGTCCATTGAGATCAGCCCCTTCAAGATAGCGGAAGGCAAGGACGGCGGCCCGGTTATTGAAGTGGACGGCAAGAAGTACACGCCGGCCGAACTTTCCGCCATGGTCCTGGGGAAAATGAAGCAGACCGCTGAGGAGTATCTGGGCGAGACGGTAACCGATGCGGTCATTACCGTGCCGGCCTATTTCAATGACAGCCAGCGCCAGGCCACCAAGGATGCCGGCCGCATCGCCGGTCTCAATGTGCAGCGGATCATCAATGAGCCCACTGCCGCCTCCCTGGCCTACGGCCTTGATAAAAAGGGTGAAGAGACCATTGCCGTGTTTGACCTTGGCGGCGGTACCTTTGATATCTCCATTCTGGAAATCGGTGACGGCGTTTTCGAGGTGAAATCCACCAACGGTGATACCTTTTTAGGTGGTGAAGATTTTGACATGCGCATTGTCAACTGGCTGGCCGATGAGTTCAAGCGCGACCAGGGCATTGACCTGCGCAGTGACAAGATGGCCCTGCAGCGTTTGAAGGAGGAGGCGGAAAAGGCCAAAAAGGAGCTTTCCTCCACCATGGAAACCGAAATCAATCTGCCCTTTATCACCGCCGACGCCACCGGACCGAAACATCTCAACGTCAAGCTGAGCCGCGCCAAGCTGGAAGCCCTGGTGGGCGACCTGATTGACCGGACGGTCGGCCCGTGCAAGACCGCCCTGAAAGATGCGGGACTCTCTCTTTCCGACATCGATGAGGTCATTCTGGTCGGCGGCATGACCAGGATGCCCAAGGTACAGCAGAAGGTCAAGGAGATCTTCGGCGGCAAGGAGCCGCATAAGGGGGTGAATCCGGATGAGGTGGTGGCCATCGGCGCCGCCATCCAGGGCGGGGTGCTCAAGGGCGATGTGAAGGACGTCCTGCTGCTCGATGTGACGCCGCTTTCCCTGGGCATTGAAACACTGGGCGGGGTTACCACCAGGTTGATCGAGAAAAATACCACGGTCCCCACCAAAAAGAGTCAGACTTTCTCCACGGCGGCTGACAACCAGCCTGCGGTATCCATTCATGTTCTGCAGGGCGAGCGGGAAATGGCCCAGGACAACAAGAGCATCGGCCGTTTTGAGCTGACGGATATTCCGCCCGCCCCGCGCGGGGTGCCGCAGATCGAGGTTACCTTTGATCTTGACGCCAACGGCATTCTGCACGTGTCGGCCAAGGACCTGGGCACCGGCAAGGAGCAGTCCATCAGAATCACGGCATCCAGCGGTCTGTCCGAACAGGAAATCGAGAAGATGAAGCGTGATGCGGAGTCCCATGCCGAGGATGATAAGAAACGCAAGGCCCTGGTAGAAGCCAAGAATAATGCTGATTCCATGATTTATGCCACGGAGAAGAGCCTGAAAGAGGTTGGCGACAAGGTGGATGCCGAAACAAAAGGCAAGGTGGAGAGTGCGATTGCCAAGGTGAAGAAATCACTTGAAGGCAATGACACGGATGCCATCAAGGCAGCCACTGAAGAGTTGACCCAGGCCTCCCATAAGCTGGCCGAGATCATGTACTCACAGGCCTCCAAGGCCCATCCGGGCGGCGATGCAGGCGGTGCTGACGGCGGCGGTGCCGCCGGTGCCGAAGCAGGGGCCGGCGCCAAAAAGAAGGATGACGACGATGTGGTTGATGCCGATTTTGAAGAGGTGAAATAACCTCTGACCGGTCCGGCAGGCATGGCATATGAAAAAGGGAGCAAATTTGCTCCCTTTTTTTATTGTCCTTCTCGAACATGATGGGTATAAACAAGGGTCACCGTTGCGGCCCTCAGGTTAAATGTTAATTATAGATAATCAGGTTATGAAAATTCTCTCAGGTATCCAGCCGTCTGGTAAACTTCACATAGGCAATTATTTCGGCATGATGCAGCCCATGATCAACAATATGGACCAAGGCGAGCTCTATGCCTTTATCGTCAACCTGCATGCCTTGACCTCGGTCAGCGACAGCAAGGCCCTGGCGCGGGACACCCTGGAGGCGGCGGCTGATTTTCTCGCCCTGGGGCTTGATCCGGAAAGGTGTATCTTCTGGGTGCAGTCGGATGTGCCGGAGGTGACCGAGCTGACCTGGATTCTGTCAACGCTGACGCCCATTGGTCTGCTGGAGCGCTGTCATTCCTATAAGGACAAGGTGGCCAAAGGCATCGCCGCCAGTCACGGGTTGTTCTCCTACCCGGTGCTCATGGCGGCGGACATTCTGCTGTATCAGGCTGATCTGGTGCCGGTGGGCAAGGACCAGAAGCAGCATCTTGAGGTGGCCCGGGACATTGCCATCAAGTTCAACAATCACTACGGCGAGACCTTTGTGGTGCCCGAACCGGGCATAGCGGATGATGTGGCTACGGTGCCGGGGCTGGACGGGCAGAAAATGTCAAAATCCTATGGCAATACCATCGGTATTTTTCTGGATGCCAAGTCCTTGAAAAAAAGGGTGATGGCCATTGTCACCGATGCGGCGCCGGTGGAAGCGCCGAAAGACCCGGACAAGTGCAACCTCTATAACATCTTCAAGCTCTTTGCCCCGCAAGACCGGCTTAAGGAGGTGCATGGCCTGTATGTGAACGGCGGCGCCGCCTATGGCTATCTGAAGCTCGAACTGGTTGATCTGCTCTGGGAATATTTTCGGCCGGCCCGGGAGAAACGGGAAAGGCTGGCTGCTGATCCCGGCTATCTGCGGGAGATTCTGGCCAGGGGCGCCGACAAGGCCAGAGAAAAGGCGGTTGGCACCCTTGAGCAGGTCCGCGAAAAAGTCGGTCTGAAATATTGATGGCTTCGTAAAAACTGCGGATTCACCACGGAGAGCACAGAGCTAACAGAGTTAACTGGCTGTAATAAAAAATATTTTTCTGTGCTTTCTGTGGTGAAAGAAGACTTTGTGCGCTCCAGTCAACCTCCGGATCCCTCCCTTTGCCTGTGTCAGGCGAATTTCCAACTAACATTTTGATTTCAAAGAGAATACTCCAGGTAACCGGCAGAAGATGCCGCTGTTGGTGTTGGAAAAATGACACCTGCCCGGTCAGTTTCTCCTATTTGTCTTCATCAAATCGGCAGGCACTAGGAAAAATTTGCCGGGCAGGGTTGGCAGCCGATGGGGGGAATTTTGAAAAACATATTGAATATCAAATAGTTATTAGATAGAGAGATTCAGAATGCTGTACGAGGTGTTGCTGTGGCATGGAAATAGCTTTTGAGACTGACCAAGGATTGTTTTCATTGAAAAAGGAGCCAGTTAAATGAGTCAATCGGTCTCATTCTCACAATCGGAAAATTTGGGGCGCGACTTCGGTCAAGTAGACATGCTGCGCCTCATGGCGGAACTTGATCAGTTCAAGAAGAAAACGGAGAGACTTGCCCTGCTCAATGAGCTGCATGCGCGTCTTGCCGGGGCGGTGGATCTACCGGGCATGATCGAGGCATTTTCGGTCTGGCTTATGCCCATGGTGGAGCATGATCTGGTGGCCTATCATAATACGGACAGAAAGCGGAGCTATATGTACAGTTCCTGCCACGGCCCGGACCGTCAGCGGATATTTCAATTGGCGGAGAAACTGTTCGATTTCCAGTCGGAAAATCCTGACCAGGGATGGTATGAGGAAGATTTTTATGTGCAGAACTGGCATCTGGGATCAATGGATTCCAGCGGCCTGGTGCTTGTTCTGCGGCAAAATAAAGTGATTGATGCCAAAGAGGCGGCCCTTATTAATCAGGGCCTGGAGGTCCTGCGGGAACCCCTGCAGCGGGCCCTTGATTATGAAGATCTGTTTATCATCGCCCGCCGGGATGTCCTTACCGGGCTTGCCAACCGGCGGGTGTTTGAGGAATGCATCGGTCGGATGATGGATAACAGCAAGCGGCATCATCATCCGCTGACTCTTGCCTGCATGGATCTGGACCGTTTCAAGCAGATAAACGACAATCTGGGCCATGCCGAAGGCGACCGTGTTTTAAAAAGGGTGGCGGACACCTTCAAAGGCATGGTGCGCAGCAGCGACCTGCTGGTTCGCATGGGTGGCGATGAATTTTTTCTCGTCCTGCCGGAAACCAATCTCGAATCCGCCAGGGTGCTGGCCGAGAGGCTCTGCAAGGCCATTGATGATCTGGGGATCTACTCTGCTCCCGGCCAGAAACTCGGGGTGAGCATCGGGTTGCGCCAGTGGCAGCCGGACATGACCATCGAGGACTGGCTGCAGACTACCGATGACCTGCTCTATCAGGCCAAGGATAACGGCCGGAGTCAGGTGTGCCTGTGATGCCGTAAGATTTTCCTGCTCCCAATAGTCTCCTGATATGATAAGGGGAAATGTTTTTCGTTGAAATGCGAGGACATTTCCCCTTATTGTTTTGTGAGGAGTGAGGAGTGAGGAGTGAGGAGTGAGGAGTGAGGAGTGTAGGGGCGGTTCGCGAACCGCCCTGAAAAAGGGGGACGGAGATGGAAAAGTGGCGCATCAGGCTTGTCAATAAAATCGACCGGGCCGGCTTGGTCCTGCTGGGAGAGGGGTATCAGGTTGCGGCTGACGAAAAGGACCCGCAGGGCATCATTGTCAGAAGCAGCAAAATAGATACGGATAAATTTCCCTCCCTGCTGGCGGTGTCCAGGGCCGGGGCCGGTGTCAATAATATAACGGTTGAGCAGGCCACCAGGACCGGCATCTGCGTGTTCAACACCCCGGGGGCAAACGCCAATGCCGTGGCGGAACTGGTGTTTGTCATGGCCGGCATCGGGGCCCGCAATATTCATTCCGGCATTGCATTCTGCCGGGGGCTCGCTTCCTTAGCCGGGGAAGAGCTCAGCAAAGAGGTGGAGGGCAAGAAATCCGCTTTCCGCGGTTTTGAGCTGGCCGGCAAAACCCTGGGCGTGCTGGGGCTCGGCCAGATCGGCGTCAGGGTGGCCAACGGCGGGGCGCGGCGGGAAATGCGCACCATCGGTTTTGATCCCAATCCCACCCTGGAAAATATCCACATGCTCTCCGCCAGGGTCGTTCTCGCCCGGTCGCTGGCCGAGGTGGTGGAGAACGCCCATATCCTCTCCCTGCACATGCCTTATAACGACAAGACCAGAGGCTTTGTCAACCGGGACCTGCTCGCCCGAATGCCGGACGGCGCCATGCTGATCAATTACGCCCGGGGAGGGGTGGTAAATGATGAGGACGTGCGGGCCGCACTCGATGCCGGCAGGCTCGGCTGTTATATCACCGATTTCCCCTCCACAGCCCTCATCGACCATCCCAGGGTGATCACCACCCCCCATCTCGGGGCCAGCACCGAGGAATCCGAAGAACACTGCGCCACCATGGCGGTGCGGGAGCTGATGGGCTATCTGGAGCACGGCTCGGTCAGCCACAGTGTGAATTTTCCCAATGTGGAATCCATCCCCGGCGACACGGTGCATACCCGGCTGATCATGATCAACCGGGACATCCCCGGCATGATCGGCTTCGCCTCACAGACCATCGGTTCCCACGGCATCAACATCGCAAGCTACCTCAACGAGAGCAACGGCACGATCGGCTACAACATCATTGATCTGGAAGACGCTATTTCGGATGAGGTGCTCGCCATTATCGCAGGCCATCCGGATGTGATCCGCACCCGCAGGATCTGTTACCGGTGATTGTGAGTCTGCGGGGGAGCATTGGGCCGGATTACGTAATCATACAGTTCGATGCCCTGAAAGAAAGTAAGCATTATCAAGGAAAACCATCAGCATGTTCGTAATCTTGAAGAACAGGTTTACCACCATCAGATCCAATCTCATAAGCCTTGACAGTCAGCCGCTGAGCAAGGCCGCGCTGATCATCATTCTTTTTCTCGATATCTTCATCCTCATTTCGATTTTTGACGGCCTGGAGAAGCACACCCGGCAGCTCTCCTCTCCTGATGACTATATCCCTTATTCCTGCCGGGAGATCGTCATCAACCGGGACTGGAACCCCACCAGCCGCCTGGACAATCTGTCCGCCATCCTCCTCTCTTACAGCAACAGCTATTACCGGATCGAAGAGAACAGACAGGAGCACCACCCGGTCTGCGCCCCCTACCTGGAGCAGCTCGACCGGATGAAAAACAACAGGGAGTTGCTTGCCCTTTTCGAGGAGCGGGGCAGATTTGACCGGGAAGCACAGCTGCTGCAGCGGGAAATCGGCAATCTGAAAGGTGCCTACGATACGGCGCTCCTGGAGACCATGGCTGCCCAGCGGGCGGGGCAGGGCAATATCGATGCGATCAAGCAGGACGTGCAGGGGAAATCGAATACCCTGAACACCCTGCGCGGCCGGATCACCGGCTTGGAACAGCAGATCAACGGGGACAGGCTGGTCAAACTGTTCTGGGAAAAACTGGAGACCCTGCAGCCGGCTGACCGGGAAAGGCTGAAAGCCGATCTGCGCACCATGAACTTCTGGCATCCGGTCAAACGATTGGCTATGCAGATGATTTTCCTCCTGCCGCTCTTTGTCATCTTCGCCCTTTGGAACAACGCCAGCATCAGCAATAACCGCGGCACGCAGAAGCTGGTTTCCTCGCACCTGCTGGTAGTGTCCTTCATCCCGATTTTCTTTAAGATTATCGAAACGGTTTACGACATCATCCCGAAAAAACTGCTGAAGAGGCTCATCGAACTGCTGGAGTCACTGAAGCTCGTGGCCATATGGCACTACCTGGTCATCGCGGTTGCGGTGGCGGCGGCACTTTTTCTCATCTACCTCTTTCAGAAGAAGCTCTTTTCCCGGGACAAGCTCATGGAGCGGCGTATCGCCAAGGGGCTCTGCCAGCAGTGCGGCAAACATCTTCCCCCCGGCTCAATGGCCTGCCCGTTCTGCGGATTTGCCCAGTTCAAGCCCTGCGATACCTGTAATCAGCCCACGCCGGTATATGGCAAGTACTGCAAGGCCTGCGGCAAAAAACAATGATCGAGCCGAGTAGCGGTTGTTGGGATCTGGAATGAAGGCAGGCCCGGCAGCGCACTCATAAACAGTAAAAAATGGCAGGGTCCCGTCCTGTCTTGGCATTAACCCGCAAGCCTTTTCTCCTCACCTTCTGTTAACGCTTACCCGCAGTACTACAAAAAATCCGGCAAAATCAGCCGGTCAGCTTGACAGGCAAACAAGCTGTACTTAATTGTATTCCCTAAGCCTCACATGTTTTTTTCCTCCTCTTTTTTCTGCTCATGCACATGACGGTCCAGCAGTAAAACGGCCGACCGGCAGTCCGGGTACAGTCCTCCTTGGCTGCCTGCCGACTGTTTACGCGTCCCGCCGCATTCCGGCCTATTTCTGGTAAAACTTTTTTAGGGAAAATTAATTATATGGATCCGTAAAAACTGAAAATTTACCACGGAGAGCACAGAGCCCACAGAGCTAACTGACTGTAATAAAACATTCTCTGTGATTTCTGCGTGCTCTGTGGCGGAAAAAGGACTTTTTACGGGTTCCTCAATTTGATGATGAGCCGTTCATACGGTTTTTTTGGAGATACGGATATGCAATTTGATAAATTTACGGTGAAATCCCAGGAGTCCCTGCAGGCGGCCCAGACCCTGGCCGGCCAGAAGGGGCAGCAGGAGATGCTGCCTGAGCATCTGCTGGCAGTGCTGCTGCAGCAGGCTGACGGCGTGATCATTCCCGTGCTGCAGAAGATCGGGGCCAATCCGGCCCGCCTTGCCGCCGAGGTGGAGAAACTGCTGGAACAGCTGCCCAAGGTGAGCGGCTCGGGATTCGGGCAGGTCTATGCCTCCCAGCGGATCAGGATCCTACTTGATCAGGCCTTTAAAGAGGCGGCGGCCATGAAGGATGAATATGTCAGTCAGGAGCATCTTTTCCTGTGCATCCTGGACGAAAGGGGCGCAAAGGGGGCTGAGCTGCTCAAGGCCAACGGGGTGAGCAAGGAGAGTTTTCTCCGGGCCCTGGCCGACATCAGGGGCAGTCAGCGGGTCACCGATCCCAATCCGGAGGAGAAATATCAGGCCCTGGAAAAATACGCCCGCAATCTCACCGATCTGGCCAAACGCGGTAAGCTGGACCCGGTCATCGGCCGGGATGACGAGGTGCGCCGGGTGGTGCAGGTGCTGAGCCGGCGCACGAAAAACAATCCGGTACTCATCGGCGAGCCCGGCGTGGGCAAGACCGCCATTGTCGAGGGGCTGGCCCAGCGCATCGTCATGGGCGATATCCCGGAGACCCTGCGCAACAAGCAGGTCATGGCCCTGGACATGGGGGCCTTGGTGGCCGGCGCCAAGTACCGCGGCGAGTTTGAGGACCGCTTGAAGGCGGTGTTGAAGGAGGTGGAAAAACGGGAGGGCGAGATCATCCTCTTTATTGACGAGATCCATACCCTGGTGGGCGCGGGCGCGGCCGAAGGGGCAATGGACGCCTCCAATATGCTGAAACCGGCCCTGGCCAGGGGTGAGCTGCACTGTGTCGGCGCCACCACGTTAAATGAGTACCGCAAGATCGAAAAGGACCCGGCCCTGGAGCGGCGTTTCCAGCAGGTGCTGGTGCAGGAGCCGTCCATTGAGGATTCCATCGCCATCCTGCGCGGTATCAAGGAAAAATACGAGGTGCACCACGGGGTGCGCATCAAGGACGCGGCCACCGTTGCCGCGGTGACCCTGTCCAAGCGCTATATCTCCGACCGCTTTCTGCCGGACAAGGCCATTGACCTCATTGACGAGGCGGCCTCCCGCCTGCGCATCGAGATTGACAGCATGCCCACGGAAATTGACGAGGTGGAGCGCCACCGCATCAAGCTGGAAATTGAGCGCGAGGCCCTGAAAAAGGAAAAGGATGCCGCCTCCCGCGAGCGGCTCACCAAGCTTGAGGCGAAACTCGCCGATATCAATGAACAGCTGCAGGGCATGAAAGGGCACTGGGCCCTGGAAAAAGAGATCATCCAGAAGATCCGCGGCGTCAAGGCGGATATCGACCGGGCCCGCGAGGAGGAGAAGCAGGCGGAACGTATGGGTGACCTGAGCCGGGTGGCGGAAATCCGCTATGGCCGGATCACCGAGCTGGAAAAGCAGCTGGCCTTTGAAAACGGGCATCTGGCGGAAATCCAGAAGGACCGGCAGATGCTGAAGGAAGAGGTGTCCGAGGCCGATATCGCCGCAGTGGTTGCCAAGTGGACGGGCATTCCGGTGGACCGGATGCTGGAGGGTGAAAAGGAAAAGCTGGTGCATGCCGATGCAAAGCTGGCGGAGCGCGTGGTCGGACAAAAGGAGGCCATCGACGCCATTGCCAACACCATCCGCCGGGCCAGGGCCGGCCTGCAGGACCCGAACCGGCCTCTGGGGTCCTTTATCTTTCTCGGCCCCACCGGGGTGGGCAAGACGGAGCTGGCCCGCAGCCTGGCCGCGTTTCTCTTTGACAGTGAACAGGCCATGATCCGCCTTGACATGTCCGAATTCATGGAAAAGCATTCGGTGGCCCGGCTGATCGGCGCTCCTCCCGGCTATGTGGGCTATGAGGAGGGCGGCCACCTGACCGAGGCGGTGCGCCGCAAACCCTATTCGGTGATTTTGTTTGACGAGATCGAAAAGGCCCATCCCGATGTCTTTAACGTGCTGCTGCAGATTCTCGATGACGGGCGCATGACCGATGGCCATGGCCGGACGGTTGATTTCAAGAACACCATTCTGATCATGACCTCGAACCTCGGCAGCCAGCTTATCATGGAGCTTGGCGAGGAAAGGCGGGAGGAGATGAAGCGGCAGATTGATGACATCCTGCACCGGCAGTTCAAGCCGGAGTTCCTGAACCGTATCGATGAGACCATCATCTTCCACAGTCTATCCAAAGCCGACCTGGCCCGGATTGTCGATATCCAGTTCGCCCTGCTGCAGAAGCGGCTAGGCGAGCAGAAATTCAATATCGAGCTCACCGAGGCGGCCCGTAATTTTCTTATCGATGTGGGCTATCATCCCGCCTTTGGCGCCCGGCCGCTGAAAAGGGCCATGCAGCGCCATATTCAGGATGGCCTTGCCATGGAGATCCTGGAGGGGAAATTCAAGGAGGGCGATACCATTGTGGTTGATATGACGGCGGGCCAGGACCGCCTGGCGTTCCGTAAAAAATAAGCGGGGGCGTTTGTAGCCTTTTGACTTCGGGGCGCTAAAAAACAGTGGGAGAAACGATGGCGGAGATCGTGAGCGGAAAAGAGCGGGAAACGGAAGAGCTGGTGCAGCTTGCCGTGGAACGGGCGGCAAATTTTTATGACGCCCATAAGCTGTGCTGTTCCGAATCGGTAATCGTCACCATGAACCGGGGTTTTGGCGGTGGTCTCTCTTCTGAGGCCGCCCTGCAGCTGGGCGCAGGTTTCTGCCACGGCATGGGCGGGGCGGGGTGCGCATGCGGGGCGCTCAGCGGGTCGGTGGCTGCCATGGGTCTGTTGCTGGGGCCCCATGGCAAGGATGGCTGCAGAAAAAAGATATTCCGGGCTTTGGTGCGGGAGATGCATGACCGTTTCCGGGCGCGGTTCCGCGCCACCTGCTGCCGGGTGTTATCGAAAAAGGTGAAGCACGATAAACAGGCCCACTGGGCCAACTGTCTGGAGCTGACCAGAGGAGGGTCGGAAATTGCGGCGCGGCTGCTGCTGGCCGCCCGTCCCGAGCTTGTCAGTAAAGCTGACCGGGTTTTTCTGGCAGGCACGGATCCACTTCGCCTGCCCTGATAAGGTGTTGCAGGCAGTGCTGCAGTGTTACCTTTTTCTTACAGGTTCTGCGTGAAGTTGAGCGTTTTTGCAGCAGATAAGCCGGCAACGGGCAGGGTGACGGTGAAAACAGCGCCTTTTCCTTCCTGGGAGCTTACCTCGATCCTGCCATTGTGACTTTTGATGATGCCGTAGCTCACCGATAAACCAAGGCCCACCCCTTTTACCTGGGGTTTGGTGCTGAAAAAAGGCTCGAAGATGTGGGGCATATTCTCAGCACTGATGCCTTTGCCGGAGTCCTGAATACGGATGGCGACTTCTTGATCCAGCACGACCGTGCTGATGCTGATAAGCCCTCCTCCCTGACAGGCATCAGCCGCATTGGTGAGCAGATTCAGGATGACCTGCTTGAGCAGGTCATCAACCCCCTGGATGGGGGGCAGGTTTCCTGCATATTCTCTCTCAACCACGATTCTTTTCTTCCGGAAATCTTCCCTTGTCATCAGCAGCATGGCGTCAATGAGTTCATGCAGATCGATAAAGGAGACCCTGCCGGTAGTCGGACGATTAAAATTCTGCAGCTGCTGGATCAATTCTTTGATGCGGTAGCATTCCTTTAAAGCCAGTTCAAGCAGATGGGCATCCTCTTTGTTGGCATGTGCACTGTCATGAACTCCGGACAGGACATTCATGATGCCCTGCAGCGGATTATTGAATTCATGGGCAATGGAGGCTGACAACTGGCCGACGGCGCTCAGTTTCTCAGAATGAAGCAGTTGCCGATGGGTCTTTTCAAGGGCTTCAGTCCGTTCCTTGACCCTGTTGTCGAGCTCTTCGTTGATGCGCTTGAGCTCTTTCTCCGCTTGCAGGCGGGCCGCGATCTGGGCCTGTAGTCTGTGGGTATAAAGAAAAACCGCGGCAAAGAGGATGGCGGTAAGCAGACCGGTGGTGGTGCCGACGATCAGATGTTCTTCATCGAAATAGGGGATATCCGGGTGGAGAACTGCATCGACCATCGCGTTCAGGTTGGTCATGAAAAGAACTATGGCAAGATAAATCCCTGCGAGAATGAAATTTTTTTTCACTGACTGGGTCCTGGATGAATCAAGCCTGACTGCTGGCTGACATCCTCAGATGATGATTGATGTAGCGTTTTTTAGGGCCTTGCACGTTGTTGCGTGTTTGCCGTGGCCGCTGAATTTTCGCATTGTAGATATAATTAAATCTCCCATAAACTGTCCGACATCCCTTCTGGCAAGAAGACATGGCACTGCCGTAGTCTCTTTTCCCTGTCTGCTGTCTTAAAACGTTAAGGCACAACTTCTATATATTATTCACTTTTTTCCCTTGCGTTGTCAAAAGAATTCTGAAAGGAGGCTGCGGAAAGCCGTATGCTCCTTCTCATCATTGTCAGTACTGCTGTCCTCAGTAGAAATACGTGTGACAATTTGCCGCATTGATTTGATAGGATTCCTGGGGTATAAATGGAGTCAAAGGCTGATAATAATAATTAATACCAGCTAAGCAGGTTATTCTCATTCATCTGTAAAAAAAAATTTAAAGGAGGCTTTCCAATGAAAAAAATCGTAACAGCACTTGCTTTCGGCGCCATGGCACTTGCCGCTCCCCTTTACAGCGTTGCCGGGACACTTGACATGGGCGAGGAGACCCATCTCATCTTCATGCGGGAAGAGGAGAAACTGGCCCGCGATGTCTATATGACCCTGGGCGAACTCTATCCCGGTGACGCCACTTTCATCGATATCGGTGATGGCTCAGAGCAGACCCACACCGATACCGTGCGGGACATGCTTGCCGTATACGGTATCGCTGATCCGAACCCGGATGCCAATAACCTGCCCGCCAGCATCGGCATCTTCACCGGCGAGGACTATGGCTGGTATTTTACGGAAAAATTTGAACTGCTGGTGAACTGGGGTTCGCAGAGTCAGCTGGATGCCTGGTATGTGGGCGCCTTTATCGAAGAGCTTGACATGGTGGACATCATCGGTTGCCCGAAAGTCATTGTGGACACCGATAACGGCATCGACGCAGGTGAATGCGGCATGGATTATACCGACGAGGCCCAGCTGAAGACCATGTACGGTCATCTGGTGGATGGTTCGGAAAATCACCTCAGGGCCTTTGTGAAGAACATCGAGAACGTGATCGGCGAAGGAAATTACGTGGCCCAGGTTCTCACCCAGGAGCAGGTTGACGCCATTTTAGGCCGGTAAACGACCTTTTTTATGAAAATGCAGAAGCCGGGCAGTGCGCCATCGCACTCCCGGTTTTTTTGTGCCTTCACAACCCATGTGGGTGCCAGGCGTCCCTTTGGCAACACCGGCCGGTTCGGCAAAAAAATGAACAGAGCTCATTTTTTTTTGAACAGGGAAAGAAAACCCACCAGGTTCTTTGTTTTGCCGGGGGTAAACCTCACCTGCTTGATGGTGTCATTGAGCACGTTTTTCATATCGTTGATGATTTTCTCTTTTTCAACGGAATTTTTTGGATATTTCTGTACATACTCGAGAACCTTATCAATCTCCTGAATAACATCATAGACTTCATGATGGGCAACCAGAGGAATGGTTCTTGCGAGCAGAAGGTGGCAGAGGCCGTTAAAGCTGTCGATGAGCAGCAGGCACTGCTGGACGCGGTCCCCCCCTGCTTTCCGACAGGAGGTTGTGACCGCCTGGCGGTTGACCGCTGCCGCACTGCTCAGGTGAAAATCCTGCAGCACCTTTGCCTGGGCCCTGGGCAGGTGCTCTTTTGCCTTTCTGAGCAGAAAATTTATCCGCTCCCCGGATTGCTCGGCAAGGGTCCGGGTAATTATTTTTAGGATATCTGTATAGATGGAAAGAATAAAATTGAAACCGACCCCGTCAACGGCTGCATTTTTATCCTGGGATTTTTCTATCAGGCCGGAGGAAATTAAGGAGAAAAGGGTTTTGTAAACGGTAAATTCATCGTAATTGCTCTCATTGATGATGTCGCGCACCGTTCGAGTTTCAGCAACCAGGCTGAGGATATGCCGTTCTGTATTGCTGAAGCTGAAATCCTCAGGGCTTTTCACCTCCTTGCCTGCCGGTTTATAGACAATTTCGTCGCTGGTGATCATGGCGGTCAGCAGGGACATTTCATCTATGCGGCGGGAGGCCTCAAGAATCAGTTTCATCGGGTTGAGCCGGGTAATGACCTTGCCGTCAAATTTCAAGGAGGAGTCATTGTATTCAAACTTGCCTTTTTTCCAGAAAAGCATGCTGTAGAGAATCTCCTCAACCTGCTTCTGATTGTATTGCTTCAGCACATCCAGTGTAATGTAACCCTTGTCCAGCAGAATTTTCCCGATGGCGTCCCTGTTGTGTTCCAGGGCATGCACCGCATCTTTCAACTGTACTGCGGAGATGACGCCGTCTCTGCGTAGCAGGGCGCCTAAGCGGGCCCTTTTCTGCGAGCTTTGGGCATAAACAATTGTTCCTTCCTTGAAAATGACCTGGCACTCTTTCCTGCCGCAGGATACATGCAGAATGCCGGTGTTCTGGTCATCACACAGCAGTTGCAGGATACTGGTCAGAAAAGAGCCTTCAAACTCACCCTGTAAATTCATCCTGTCTCCGTTTCAACCGGGATATCATCATAATCATGGTAAAGATAATAATGGAAGTCGGCCAAAGTCACAACGGCAATCAAGGTCTTCCAGTCGATCCTTTCATGGCTGGCCGCAAAATATGAAGCGTCAGCAGGTTGACGGACGGGACCGCTTAAAGAGCGGGGTGGACTTTCATGGGCAGTTGCGATATCCTCAGTAACCTGAGGATGATATGATCAATTTTTTTTGCAGGAAAGGGTATGGAAATATTGCTGCCTCTCGCATTGTACAGCCGCACCGGCCATGGGCTGCTCATTGTTCTGCTGATTGTTGCGGGGCTGGTCGGGTTTTCAGGCGCGATCAACCTCTGCCGGTCTACCCCGCTTTTGGCGCGGACAACCTCTTTTTTGCTGGCCGTGGTTGTCCTGCTTTTTGTCGCCGGGTTTCTGGGGATCTGCTGGTTTCATTATCAGATCTTTCAACAGATTGCGCTGGAGCTTCCGCTTCCCTTTGCCGACCTGCTCAATCAACAGCTTGCCAGTATGAACAAAGGGGCGGAATACGGGCTGCCCCTGTACCGGGCGGATGCCCCGCCCCGTTATATGCTGCCCCTCTGGCTTGAAAACGAGAAGTACTATTTCTGGTTCATGTGTTATGCCGCCATGGCCCTGATCGGCCATCTGCGGCTTAAGCACCACCGGTTCCGTGCGGCGCTGCATGTGCTGCTGGCCATGCAGGTCGCCATCCTGTTTTTTCAGGTCGATCCCTTCCTTGCGCCGCTGCCCAAATTCTTTGACGAGGTTGGGCCCTGGTTTACGGCGAACATGAGCGACGGGCAACGCTTCGGGCTGTTCATGCGTCTTTATCCCCGCATGGTTTTTTATTACAATGCCCACTACATGTGGTTCCATCCGCCTCTCCTGTTTCTCTCCTATGCCTGCATCACCATGACCTTTGCCGCCTCACTGTTCATGCTGGCCAAGCGGGATGTTGACATCGAAGTACTGGGCTATGATTTTGCCAAACTCGGTTATTTTCTTCTCACCCTGGGCATGCTGCTGGGCTATCCCTGGGCGCTCAAAGCCTGGGGGCCGAACTGGTGGTGGGACCCGAAAATCTGCAGTTCGATCATGATGTGGGCCATATACAGCACCTATCTGCATACCAGGCTGTATGCCAATAAGCCCGGTATGTGGTATTTTACCTCCCTGCTCGGCGTTGTCTGCTTTCTGGCCATGATCTTTACCTTCTTGAGCTCGTTTTTTTTCCCGGGCGAACACACCTTTGTCGGATGATGAGACAGGATATGAAGAAAAAAGGCTCCCTGGATTTTTATCTCGTGCTGGCCACGGTTGCCGTGCTTTTTGTCATTTCGTCAATCTGCATCTACGGCATGTTTTATTTCAAACTTGCCCAGATCCAGCACCTTGCTCCGGCTGAAAAGCTCGCCTATATGAATCGGATGAACAGTGTGATTGCGCCTTTTGTCATCGCCCTCATTCTCCTGTTGGGCATCTGCGTTCCCAAGCGGCTTCTGCCGGCCGGCTGGCTCAATCGTTTTGCCGTGCTGCTGGCGGCACTTGCCGGCGGGGTTTCCCTGTGGTTCGGGGTCAGGGCAGGCCTGGTGCTGGTGCTCGCCGCCTCGCTTATGCTGCAGCTTGTCGTACTTGCGCTGGCCGTGGGGGGCAGTCAGGTCCTCCATTTTGAAAAAAGCGGCTATTGGGTGCGTCTGGGATCCTCGCTTATTCATCTCGGGATGATCCTTTTTGTTCTTGATCTCTTTTTTTATCAGCATCATTCCCTCCATCTCATCCTTTTCTGGGTCACCACCGGGGCGGTGGTGCTGGGCATGTTTTTTTGTTTTTATTCGCAGAGTGTCGTGCAGCTCATCAGCTCTACAAGGAGAGACTGATAAAAAAACCGGCGGAACCGTTCATCTCCACCGGGTGTCTTTTATATAAAGAGTTCTGTCTGTCAGGGAGGATGGCATGGGATGCTGTCGGAGATTACTGCCGGTAACCAGGAGCGGGACGCGGTCGGTCATCTGTTTGAAATACGTTGCCCCCCTCAGGCTGATGACCGTGATCAGTATCTGGGTGGATGTGATATATGCCCTGATGCATTACGATTCCCTTACCCTGACTGTCAAGCTGATCATGCTGATCCACATTATCCTGGCAAGTTACATCCTGCTTGAATGCCGTCGCAGCGAGAGTTATCACAGGATTTACGGGACACCCAAGAAAAAGCCCATGTAATCCTGGTGATAGAGCAGGAAATCCTGGCGGGAGCGTCGGGGCGGCACCCATTCGGGTATTGTGGCGCGGCGATGCCGGCTCAAGGGGAAGGGCCCTTCTGAAGAAAAATAATGAAAAAGCATTGACAGGCAAGCAGCTATTCATTAATTTTTAAACATGGCGAAATTTAGGTTTAACTAATTTTGTTTTGCTTTCTTAATATAATGTTGCGGGGTGATAAAATGCAATTTTTTGATACGGCGGTTGCCATTTTTATTGTGGCGGTCGCGGCTGTTTTTCTGATAAAAAGATTTATTAATAGCTCCCAGGGTTCAGGCTGCTCATGCAACTGCCAGAATGGCGCAAAGCAAGACAAGGCGGATGATGCTGTTCTGCCCGGCGGGCCCGGCAGGGTAAGTTGTTGTGGGCAACAGGACGGGCAGGGGATTCAATATAATTGTTCGGGATGTAAATGTTCAGGAGAGTGAAGAATATGTCTCGGATGATGTTACGGCAGATGCGAAAAAATCAGAAAGGCATTATTACGGCAGTGAAGCAGGGTGGAGAACTCGGCAGGCGTATCCGCGATATGGGGCTGGTGCCGGGCACGGAAATTACCGTGCAGGGCAGGGCTCCTTTATATGATCCTGTTGCCTTGCGGGTGATGGGCAGTGTGCTTTCCCTGCGCAATAACGAGGCTGATTTTATCGAAGTGGAAGTGCAACCATAATAGATGCCTTGAAAAAAGGATGCTGGCCGGGGCAATATGAAGCCTGTTTTTACCGCACAAGAGGAGTATTCGCTCATTGCCGTTATTTGCGTGGCCGCATTTTCCTTTGCCCGGCAGCACGAGGTGTATGCACGAAAAGCAGCTTGGGCATCCCGCTATGAACACTTTGAAATTAATGAAATGAGAGCCGCATTCATCGCTCTGGCCTTCTGCCTGGAGGTTTTCTCCTTCAGGCGCTGGGGGGAATCAGCCGATGCGCGAAAAAAACTCCGGCAGAAAAATAAAGAGCTTCAGTCCGCTCTTGCTGAAATCAAAGAATTAAGAGGGATAATGCCTGTCTGTTCCTCCGGCAGCAAAAACCGGGATGATAAAGGATACGGGAACAAACTGGAACATTATCTGCATAATCCCGCAAGAGCCAGGATGATTCACCGTGTCTGCCCTGACTGTTTGCACAGGCATTATCCTGTCCTGCCACACAATCAATGAACAGCATATCAACAATCCGGCCTGCAACGGCCCATATCCCCCTGGGGAGGCAACCCGGTCTGCCCTGGTTCCATGCCATGAGAACATAACATACAATGACTGCAGAATTTAAAATAGCCCTGGCCGGCAATCCCAATTCCGGCAAGACCACCCTTTTCAACGCGCTGACCGGTTCCCGGCAGCATGTGGGCAATTATCCCGGAGTAACGGTTGAAAAAAAGGAGGGTATTTACCGGCTGGAGGACAAGAAAATCAATATTGTCGATCTGCCCGGCACCTATTCTCTCACCGCTTATTCGGAAGAGGAGGTGGTGGCCAGGGATTTTCTCATCTTTGAAAAACCCCAGGTCATCGTCAATATCGTTGATGCCGCCAATCTGGAAAGAAATCTCTACCTGACCACCCAGTTTTTTGAACTGGGCATCCCGGTTGTCATTGCCCTCAACATGATTGACGCGGCCCGTGACCGGGGCATCGAGATCAAGGAAGACCGTCTGGCGGAATACCTCGGGGTACCGGTTGTGCCGATTATCGCCCGTACCGGATTCGGCACCCTGAAACTCATGGAGGAAACCGTCCGCCAGGCCGCCAAAAAAAAGGAGTGGAAGCCCAAGCCTATTTCTTACGGTGAGGATATCGATTCCACTCTGCTTGATCTGGAAGAAAAAATTACCAGGGGTAATTTCCTGACCGATGCCTATCCCGGCCGCTGGGTTGCCATCAAATACCTGGAAAATGATCTGCAGATCATTGACCGGGGCAGAAAGGAAGATGCCGTTCTGTCCGCCGAACTGGAGAAGGAGGTTGAGGCGGTCTCCCGCCATCTCCGTGAAACCATGGAGACCTATCCGGAGGCAATGGTGGCGGATCACCGCTACGGATATATCAAAGGCATTCTGCAGAAAGGGGTCATTTCCCACAAGTATGACAAGGACAGGCTCTATACTTCGGACCGGATCGATAAGGTCCTGACCAACCGCTTCCTCGGCCCTCTGTTTATGGGACTTGTCCTGTTCGGCCTTTACACCTTTACCTTTAATTACAGTGAACTGCCTGTTTCCTGGCTGGAAAGCCTGTTCGGCCGGCTTGCTCAGCTGGCGGACAACATGCTGCCTGACGGTCAGGTGAAATCCCTGATCGTATCCGGCATCATTGGTGGAGTGGGGGGGGTGCTCGGCTTTGTGCCGCTCATCATGTTCATGTTCTTCGGCATTGCCATTCTCGAAGATTCAGGCTACCTGGCCCGGGTCGCCTTCATGCTTGACCGTATTTTCAGAATTTTCGGCCTTAACGGCAGTTCGGTGATGGCCTATATCCTTTCCGGGGGCATTGCCGGCGGCTGCGCCGTGCCCGGTGTAATGGCCACCCGTACTCTCCGCTCACCCAAGGAGAGGATGGCGACCCTGCTTACCGCGCCCTTTATGAACTGCGGGGCCAAGTTGCCGGTGCTGGCCCTTTTCATCGGCGCTTTTTTTTCCGAAAACAAGGCGCAGTACATGTTCTTCTTTACTATCCTTTCCTGGACCGTGGCCCTGTTGCTGGCCAAGCTGCTGCGGGTCACCGTGTTGAAAGGCGAAAGCACCCCTTTTGTGCTGGAACTTCCCCCATATCGTTTCCCCACCCTGAAAGGGCTTTTCATCCATACCTGGGAAAAAACCTGGCAGTACATCAAAAAGGCCGGCACGGTGATATTGGGCATTTCCATTATTATCTGGGCCATGATGACCTATCCCGGTCTGCCCGGGGACGAGGAAGAGCAATTCGCCCGGCAGCGCCAGGAGGTAGAGGCGGCCTATCCGGCCATGATCGTTGCCGGCAGCAACATGACCATCTCCGAGGAAGAGGCGGCGGAGCGGAGCAGGCTGCTGGCAGCCATAGACCGGGCAGAGGCCAAGCGGGCATTGCGTTATTCGGCTGCCGGCCGCATCGGCACAACCCTTGAAAGTGTCAGTTCCCTGGCCGGTTTCGACTGGCGGACCAATATCGCCCTGATCGGCGGGGTGGCGGCAAAAGAGGTGATCCTGTCCACCCTTGGCACGGCATACTCCCTGGGAGGCGGCGACCAGGAGGAGGGCAGCTCTCTGGCCAAAACTCTGGCAGCCGACCCTGACTGGAACCCGATAAAGGGCCTAAGTGTTCTGCTCTTTATTTCCTACTATGCCCCCTGTTTTGTCACGGTCATCTGTATCAGCCGCGAGGCCGGTTCCTGGAAATGGGGGGCCTTTTCCATGATCTTCAATACCATTTTCGCCTTTCTGCTGGCGACCCTGGTTTTTCAGATCGGTTCGTTGTTCTGCTGAGAGAAAAGTAAGGAGTGAGGAGTGAGAAGAAAAAATGGAAAGAAATTGAAACAGCCTTCTTTAAGACTCCTTGCTTCTTGAAGCAATTAAACAAAAAATGTCGATTTTCCCACTAAATAAGGTATTTAGTCTGCGCTGCCAAATTTAAAGATACAGTAGGAATGTAACGTTTTGAATTGTTTCAAGTATTCAGATATTTGATGTGGCAATCTCAAGAGCTGAACATCAAGCCTGTGCCGCGCCAGCCGATGACTTCAGGAAAAAGCAACACACGTGGTCGGGCGTCGGCTCGAGGCTTTGGTTATACATATTGCATGAGAACATTGGTCACAACCACACAAGTTCCGGAGATGGTAAGTCCAGACCCCAAATGCATTACGTAGCGTGCGATTCGGAACTTTAGAATAGCTCTCCAAATATCGTACATGCATTCGTATGCCATATATTCATCCGATGGCACCAAGCCTGTGTCGGGGTTCTTGATTCCCTTTGGTTTCCGCCCGTACACTGTGTGTGCTGAACTACGAAATATAAGCAGCGGCCAGTAGTTCTTTGCTAAGGGTAGATCGAAAAAGTCTTCCAGCACTGTAGGCAAATCAATCTTTACTACATGGGTTCCAACATCGAGGGGCACCTGCGGGTTGTGAAGTGTGGAGTGGAGGGAGGTTCCATCCAATAGTTTTCGCTTTCCATTTCTGGGCAAGAATGGCCACCTTCTCCAGGGAGTTTCTTGATTAAGAATATCCTGGAAAAGGATATCGACATTTAAGCGCACCCTTTCCAGCAGGTCGTTTTGCCAAATCAGGCCAATAGAACCGATTGCTGACCCAAAGGTGGCTAGGATGGCGCCAACAGACAGTAGAGTTACGAGATTCTTTTGGGAGTCCGGTAGCGAGAGAATCATGACAGAAGCGAATAGAGCAAGTGCATACAAAAGCATAACTATCTCGATGTGGACTCGAAGATGGTTGGTTTGGCCCTCGCAGTTGCTCGACGCCGATACGTCCGTGTTTTCCATTGATGTCATTGCTCCCGAGGTCTATCAATGATGCGATGTATAATCGCGGCGCAGTCGCGCGGAACGACAAAGCTCACTTGTGCGAACGCAGTGAGCATCAACGTGAAGCGCCTTGTTAGGCGCAACATAAACATCTGCGGCTTATCCGCAGAATGTTTTGGTTGGAATTAAGTAAGCTGTGCCCAGAATTCGGATTTAAATAACATGTTCCCGGAATTCCCATAACCCCACAGATGGTCAAATATTTGGTTTAGGAAGAACAAAAGTCCAGCCAACTTTTTATACAACATTAATCTCACCTTGGATCAATAGTATCAGGCAAACATTTATATTCAGCCCATATCCCCTTTGCTATCTTGTGGTCAACCCCATTGGGATAAGTTTTTGAAAACCCCGTTTCCTTATTTTTAATAATCATCATATCCTTACATTCTTTCAATGTCTCAAAAGTTGATTCTGGTTGCCAATTAGAACATCCTTGATAAGTATCATAATTTATTTCACAAGTTCTTTGCCATAGTATTATCGAATTTCCTGCAAAAGCATTTGATGAAATCATACTTGATAAAATAATTCCGCTTAAAGTCAATCTGTTCATTGTCTATACCCTTACTGTAGTTGAAGATTATAACTGGAAACAAATGTCAGTAAAATTTCTATATTGTAATAAGCTCAACAAGCATTTCTTTTGACACCATATGTAGCCCGGAAGCCCATATTAAGATACGTCCAGGCAGGCTCATTACCCGATTATACGCCTTATCCATATGGTTTTGACATTGGCCTTTTATAATAACCACTCAAATATGGAGGGAACAGGCAATACAATTCAATATTACTATAGGCTTCAACTTCACAAAAATCAGCTAACCATATTTCACAAAATCCATAGCCAGGAAGATCAGGGAATAGTTCTTCCGTCAGAGCATTAGCAATTTCCCAAAGTGGAGATTCTTTTAACTGAACAATAAGTATGGTTCTATCTTGTAATTTCCAGTCAATTGATTTTCGTTTTAGCTCTTTTTCATAAATAAGAGTCTGTATGAGGTCGATAGACTCGAATGGATCGATATCAGGGTTTTTATTTATGTATTTGTCATATAACACATCATTTGGATGTCCTCTCCTGACTTGAACTATTTCAACGCCAACAAGCTCTCCATTTTTTCTTTTACATATAAAATCTGGTCGTTCTGACTCCTCAACAACCTCAAGAAAATTATTGGTGATTATCTCATAGATTTGATTGAAATATTGTAGAACTTCGAGCTCAAATTCTTTTTTGTATCTACCATCTACCAATTATATTTCCTCTGCTTTGATGTCTAAGCGACAACAAGTTATTAGCTGGACGGAATTCGTCCTGTCAATAGCCATATTAGTGGAGTTAGCGATAAAAGCAAAATATATACCAACATTTTAAATCGACTGAAGTAAGGGGGACAAGTCCCCTTTTTGCTTTTATCCGCACATAAAAGTCAATACTTCCAACCCCAACAATGCCACTATTCTATCAGGTGCAATAATGTGCAAGGAAAATGTGGCGTGAGAGTATCTTTGCATTGGCGAGCAGTGCAATTGAGATGTGATTTGGGAAGGTTAATGCCTGACGGACTATTCAAAACTAAAGATTCTTCCTGATTTTCCCATCATTTTTTATTCTTCGTCAATTGCGTCTGCGCTTTAGCCACTTCAACTAGTGTTTCAAGCCGGACTACTCTTTTGTCAACATCAACTACATGGGTCTGTAGGCGATCAATCTCGCTGTTCAACCGTTTTACTTCGTCAGTCAGTTTCAAGATATCGATCAATAAATCTTTCCAGCTGGACATGTTATTCCCCTTCCAAACCCAATTGTGTGAGTGTTTTTCGTAACCGGATTCGTGTTTCTACCGTATCTGCCAAAGCCTCCTTTACCTTCGCAGAAACCAACTCCAGTAAATCGGATTCCTTCATGTCAGCGGGAACATCCGGGTTGTATGCGTCAATCGCATCTCTCACCACTTGGGCGGCTGATCCTCTATGTTGCTTCGCCAAAAGCTCAAGCTTTCTCGCTTGTCCGGGGGTGATTAAAAACTGTTTTCGTACAAGATTTTCTGTCTGCATATAAAAAACCTCCTTTTTTTCATTATAGCACATACACAATCACATACACAACTAGAATTTATTTCCAATTTTTCGGGTCAGAAATGACCATCGGCAATATTAACCGTTCCCGCAAGACCGCAACTTTATATTCCTGAGGTATTCTTGGCGAGTTACAAGGAAGAAAGTTTATGAGATTTTAAATAGCCCTTGATGACGTGCTGACTCTGTGTAGTAAAATGTTCAATTGCATCTGCTGCATCACTCACAAAATTATGGAATTTAAAATTGAGCATGAAGGGAGCTGGTTGAATTTAAGCATAACGTGACACTAACTTATGCGTAAATTGATTGACCTTTTGATAGGTAAAATCAATCTGAGCGTTAGAAATTTAGCGTTTTCATCATGCGGCAGGAGCAGGCATGGCCCGCTCCTCCCTTTCTTCAGAAATCAACCTCTGGTCAACTGCCGGTATTTGATGCGGTGGGGCTGTTCCGCTGCGGCGCCGAGCCGTTTTTTGCGGTCAGCCTCGTATTCCGAATAGTTGCCGTCAAAAAAACTCACCTTGCTGTCGCCCTCAAAGGCGAGGATGTGGGTGGCGATCCGGTCAAGAAACCAGCGGTCATGGCTGATGACCACTGCGCAGCCGCCGAAATTTTCCAGGGCCTCTTCCAGGGCGCGCAGGGTGTTGACGTCCAGGTCATTGGTCGGCTCGTCAAGCAGGATGACATTGGCCCCCTGCTTGAGCATCCTGGCCAGATGTACCCTGTTGCGCTGGCCGCCGGAAAGCTGACCGACCTTCTTCTGCTGATCGGCGCCGGAAAAGTTGAAGCGGGCCACATAGGCCCTGGAATTCATCTCCCGGTTGCCTAAAGCGATGACATCCTGACCGTCGGAGATGACCTCCCAGATGCTCTTGTCCGGGGCAAGGTCTTCCCTGCTCTGGTCAACATAGGCCAGTTTGACGGTGTCGCCCAGGCGGATGGCGCCGGAATCCGGCTTTTCCTGGCCGGTGATCATCCGAAACAGGGTGGTTTTACCGGCGCCGTTGGGGCCAATGACCCCGACAATGCCGCCGGGCGGCAGGGAGAAGCTCATCTCATCCACCAGCAGTTTGCCGTCATAGGCCTTGCTCACCTTGTCCGCCTCAATCACCACATTGCCCAGCCGCGGTCCCGGGGGAATATAAATCTCCAGATCCTTGGAACGCTTTTCATTCTCCTGCCCGAGCAGCGCCTCATAGGATTTTATCCTGGCCTTTGATTTGGCCCGTCTCCCTTTTGGGCTCATTTTGATCCACTCAAGCTCGCGCTGCAGGGTCTTCTGCCTTTCCGTTTCCTGTTTTTCCTCGGTCTGCAGGCGTTTAGCCTTCTGGTCGAGCCAGGAGGAATAATTGCCCTTCCAGGGGATGCCATGACCGCGGTCGAGTTCCAGAATCCAGCCGGCCACATTGTCGAGGAAATACCGGTCATGGGTGACGGCGATGATGGTCCCTTCATAGCGCTGCAGATGGTGCTCCAGCCAGGCCACGGATTCCGCGTCCAGGTGGTTGGTCGGTTCGTCGAGCAGCAGAATGTCCGGTTTCTGCAGCAGCAGGCGGCACAGGGCGACCCGTCTTTTCTCGCCGCCGGAAAGCACCCCGACCCGGGTGTCGCCGGCCGGGCAGCGCAGGGCGTCCATTGCCATCTCCAGTTTCGAGTCAAGATCCCAGGCCTCCACGGCATCGAGTTTTTCCTGTACCTCACCCTGGCGGGTGATGAGGTCGTTCATCTCGTCATCAGACATGGGTTCGGCGAACTTTTCGTTGATACGATTGAATTCCGCTATGAGATCGACGGTGGACTGCACCGCCTCTTCCACCACCTCTTTTACGCTCTTGTTCTGGTCAAGCACCGGCTCCTGTTCAAGCAGGCCCACGGTAAGCCCCGGAGAAATGGAGGTGCGGCCTTCAAAATCCCGGTCAACCCCGGCCAGAATGCGCAGCAGCGAGCTCTTGCCTGAGCCGTTGAGGCCCAGTACGCCGATTTTGGCCCCATAGAAATAGGAAAGATTGATGTTTTTTAAAACCGGTTTTTTATCATAGTATTTACTGACTCCGATCATGGAGTAGATAATTTTATCTGGTTCGTTGCTCATGTGATGCTCCTTGTTGCTCTTTACTTGATTACCCTTTTTTTTACGCGATACGGCGGAGAACTGGCTAAAATAGCATAGTGGCTCAATTAATACCAGGGAGAAATGGATGGCGCTAACCCGTCTGTTGGGTGTCGCACCAGCAGACGCTGCGGTTGCGGCCCCTGGCCTTGGCGTGATAGAGAGCCTGGTCCGCCATTTTGATGAGCTCGTTTTTGCTCTCCGCATCCTGGGGAAAGGAGGCGAGGCCGAAAGACATGGAAATTTTTATGATGCCGTCTTCATGGTGAAATTCCAAAGCGCTGATGGCCCGGCGAACCCGCTCCACCTGTTTGCGCGCCCCGGCGATGTCCGAATCCTCGAGCAGCAGGGCAAATTCCTCCCCGCCGTAGCGGGCCGCCAGGTCCACCTTGCGGATCGCGCCGGCCAGCACCCTGGCCACCTCCTGTAAAACAGAATCGCCAAAGGGATGGCCACAGGTATCATTTATCTTTTTGAAGTAATCGAGATCGCAGAGCACCATGGTCAGCGGGATTGACTGGCGCAGGGCCCGGTGCAGCATATTGTCAAAGGCATGCTGAAAGGTCCGGTGATTGGCGAGCCCGGTCAGGCCGTCCGTGGTGGCCAGTTGGAAGATTTTTTCGTGGGCCCGCCCCAGTTCGATCTTGGTGGCAACCTGGCAGGCAATCACCTCCAGGATTTCCCGCCGATCTCTGGGGAACAGATTGGGTTTTCTGCTGGCAACGGTCAGGGCGCCGATGGCCTCTTGATCCCCTTTGAGCAGCGGCAGAATGAGCAGTGACTCCAGGCCGGCAATGCGCATGGTGTTGCTGAAAACCGGGAAATCCTCCTGGTAGTTGGCATGGGGCGGCATCCAGCGGCGCAGTTTGATGGCCTGTCCCACCAGTCCGTCGTCTGCTGGAAAGGCAAGTCCCTCAAAGTGGCTGGACTTGGGGCCGCTGGCCATGACAATACGGTGCTCCTCGCCTTCCAGCAGGCTGATCGCTATGAAATCAGCTGCGGTCAGCTGTTTGACCGTTTTGATCGTCGCCGCAAAGACGGCCTGCAGCCCCAGTACCTGGTTGAGCTCCAGCATGCCCGTGCAGATCTGATGGATGGCCTCCATGTTGCGGTTTGTTTCCTCCATTTTGTGGGTGAAACGCAGATCATGGGAGAGTTTGCGGCAGGTGAGTTCCACCACCTCCCGCTCCTGCTCTGTCCAGGGTGACTGGCTTTCCCGGTCGAGGCAGAGTATTGCCGTGGCGTCGGATGCGTTTTGGTCATCATTTTCCGGACCGGCCACGATGGGGATGGACAGGGCCAGGAGACTGCCCGTTGTTCGGTCGGCGGCATAGTAGGGAATGGCGAGATGCTGCGGCACCGGGCAGACGGCGATCTCCGGGCATCCCGGGCGCAAGCCGCCGATAATGCCGCTGCCCCTGGGGAAAGGCTCATGGACGATATCATCGCGCTGGCTGGCCACACTGAGTATCTGCAGGTTTTTGTCCCCCGGGCCGGCCCATAACAGAATGGCGGTGGTCAGATCAAGGGTCTGCCGCAGGATCTCAAGCTGCAGATGCACATTGTCGCCTGATGGAAGCGTTTGGGGGCGCGGGGAGAAATGCAGATCGCTGTGGCCGGCAGCAGGCGGGGAAGGAGGCACCATGCGGGGCGCATGATTCCCCTTCTTTTTCCTGAGCCGCCATGCTGCCAGAAAAAGAACTGTTAAAACAACGATTCCTGCGCCAAGCCACACAATGAGATTTTCCATATGGTCAACTTAATGGACTCGTAACAATTGAAAATTTACCACAACGAGCACAGAGCCCACAGAGCTGACTGACTGGAATAAATACGTTTTCTGTGTTCACGATGTGCTCTGCGTTTTTTAAAAAGACTTTTTACGGGTCAGTCAACTCCTGTCTGCGTTGGCAATTGTCACATGCACCGCAACGCTCTGGATGATCCATGCCGAAATAATCATGGATGAGCGCCTTGCGGCACCCATCTGTTTTAATATAACAGACCATGAAATGCAGTTTTTTTTGTTCAGCAAGCGTTTTTTCCGCAATTTTTTTTTGGCAGAGTTCGGCGGGCAATGGCTCCGCAATATGCAGATCGTGCCCCGCCAGGCTGCCTTCCGTTACGCCGTAACGATCAAACATGGCCAGTGCCGTCTCCAGCCGGAAATCGAATCTGTTTTTAAAGAGCAGCCTTTCCTTGAGCCATTCGCTGCCGCCGCTGTTTGCCGCTTCCGGATCATCAGCCAGCAGTTGGGAGAGCCGGTGGTAGAAGCCGGCATCCGGATTGTTCCATTTGATGAAATCCATCTGGATGAGCAGATCATGTTCATCATAGAGCAGGGTGCAGTCCGAGCGGGTGCCGTCCCGTCCGGCCCGGCCGATTTCCTGGTAATAGGCCTCCATGGAGCCGGGCACCTCGGCATGGATGACATGGCGGATATCGGCCTTGTCAATGCCCATGCCAAAGGCATTGGTGGCAAGAATCAGATCAGTGCCGCCGGTCATGAACAGGTTCTGGACGCGGCGGCGTTCATCCTTGTCCAGCCCGCCATGATAGGAGCAATGGGCAATTTTCCTGCGGTGGAGCAGAGAGCTGAACCGTTCCAGGGTTTTGATCAGGGAAAAATAGACAATGGTGCTGCCCGGTTGCCGCTGGCATTGCCTGGTAATGGCCTTGAGTTTGTTGTCATCTCCGTAGAGATCAATGACGCTGAGATGGAGATTGGGGCGGCTGATCCCTTCGTGGAAGATTTTGATGGTCGCAGGCGTCAGTCCTAGCTGGGCGATGATATCCCGCTGCACCTCAGGGGTTGCCGTGGCGGTCAGGGCAATGGTAAGGGGATTGCCCAGCATGGTACGGAACTCCTTGAGCCGGGTGTAGTCCGGTCGGAAATCATGGCCCCACTGACTGATGCAGTGGGCTTCATCCACCGCCAGCAGGCTGATGGGCCGTCTGGCAATGAGGGCGGCAAACTCGGGTTTGCGGAAGCGTTCCGGGGTGACGTAGAGGAGTTTATACGCTCCTTCCTCCACCGCCTGCAATCTTTTTTCCCGTTCTGCTCTGGTCAGTGAAGAGTTGATAAAGGCCGCATCAATATTTTTTCGGCGCAGCCCGTCAACCTGGTCTTTCATCAGGGCAATAAGCGGCGAGATCACCAGGGTGAGCGCCGGCAGCATGAGCGCCGGGATCTGGTAACAGACGGACTTGCCCATGCCGGTGGGCATGAGCACCAGAGCATGGTTGCCCGCCAGGAGATGATTAACGATTTCCTGCTGGCATCCCCGGAAGGAGGGGTGGCCGAAATATTTCTGCAGAATCTGCAAGGGGGTCATGGCCGCTAATCTACCATTTTTATGGCCGGCAAACGAATGAAAAAGGTTTTTTCTATAATTCTTGACATGAAAATAGTAAATATCGATAATGGTGTTATTGTTAGGCGGCAAATACTTCACCTGGGAAAGCAGAGTGAAGCCTGCTGAAACTCGTAAAAAAAGGAGGATACGGATGGACGCGAAAGAAATGAAGAAGATTCTGGCTGGTGTGGGCATTGCCGGTCTGTTGAGCGGCCTGCCCATGGGTAGCGGTGTCGCTTTCGGCGGCAGTGGCTGAGGCGCGAAAGGAGACAGTGCAGTTGGCACTGAAAAGACTGAGGCAGTCGGCGCCGGCAGTGGCTGAGGCGGCAGCAAAGGGAGTGCGGTCAGCACTCAGGAAGAGGCAACTGAAAAGACTGAGGGAGCGGTTGAAGACGATGAGAAGGCAACAGCCGTCCCGGAAGAGGAAGAAAAGAAGGCACCCGCCGGTTCCAGTGGCTGAGGCGGTACAAAATAGCAGTGCGGTCCGCACTGTAGAAGTTTTTCCCGGAATGAAGTACTCTCCGGTTGACACTTAACGTTCAGGGGCAGGAGCGCGATCTCCTGCCCCTGAATTTTTACAGATTTCCACCACGGTTCCTGCATGAGACCAGAACTCATTTTCCCGGCATGTTTTTCCTGTCTTGACCTCCGGCAACAGCAGCAGCTTGCAGAAAATGGAGAAACCTTTGCCCCGGAAGATTTTCCGGCAACCATGGCAAAATTGCAGGAAAGTTTCCACCTTCCTCCCTATGTTGCCGAACTGGCCAGGCTTGAGCTCGCCCTCTTTCAGATGCGGGAAACGGGTTTTACCGCCATTCCCTCCCAGATTGACCAGCTTACCGTTAATCCGACTTTGCAGCTGTTGCAGCTGAGCTGGAGAAATCTGTTGTCACTGCTGCCGGAAAGCAAGCACCGGGGTGATTCTTCGCCCCGCCCGGAGCAAGAGCATGTCCTTATCTATTGCCGGCCCGCCACCGGCAAGGTTGTCATGCGGCCGGCCCGTGCCGAGGACCTGCTGGCGCTTAAAATCGTCATGGAGCAGATCACCCCTGAGCAGGCGGCAACAGAGGGCAAGGTGACGGTGGGGGTGATCGACCGGGTGCTGGACCGGGCGGCAGGCCAGGGCGTTTTGCTGCAACCGCCATCGGCCATTTGCCGCGACCCGCAGACATTTCCCAGGGGGGAGGATATTGCCGAGAGATATTTTTCTTCCCCTGTTTTTACCCTGCAATGGCATATTACCCAGGTCTGTGATCTGCACTGCAGGCATTGTTATGACCGCAGCGACCGTGTTGCCCTGCCCCTGGCAAAAGGCCTGGCCATTCTGGATGACCTGCGCAGTTTCTGCCGCGGACATCATGTGCTGGGCCAGGTTTCCTTTTCCGGCGGCAACCCCTTGCTGTACCCCCATTTTCTGGAACTCTATCAGGCGGCGGTGGAGCGGAACCTGATGGTGGCCATTCTCGGCAATCCGGCCCCGCGGGCGGTCATGGAAAAGATCCTTGCCATCCATAAACCGGAGTTTTTTCAAGTAAGCCTGGAGGGGCTGCAGGAGCATAATGACTATATCCGCGGCAAAGGTCATTTTGCCCGGGTGATGGATTTTCTTGATCTGCTGAAGGAACTCGGCATCTACTCCATGGTGATGCTGACCCTGACCCGGGACAATATGGAGCAGGTGCTGCCGCTGGCCGAGGTGCTGCGGGGCCGGGTGGACCTGTTTACCTTCAACCGGCTGGCCATGGTGGGGGAAGGGGCCAGCCTGCAGTCTGCAAACCAGCAGGATTATGCCGATTTTCTCAGAAAATACCTGGCCGCGGTCCCGGAGAATCCCTGCGTCAGCCGCAAGGACAATCTCATGAACATCATCCTCCACCAGGAAAACAAGCCTCTTTTCGGCGGCTGTGCCGGGCACGGCTGTGGCGCGGCCTTCAACTTCTTTACTATCCTGCCGGATGGCGAGGCCCATGCATGCCGTAAGCTGCCGTCGCCCATCGGCAATGTCTTTGCGCAAAGTATCAGCGAAATCTACCATGGGGAGCCGGCGCAGAGATATCGGGCCGGTTCGGCGGCCTGCGCCGGGTGTCCGATCAGGCCGGTCTGCGGCGGCTGTCTGGCGGTTGTCTACGGTTTCGGCCTGGACGTCTTCAAGGACAAAGACCCCTATTGTTTTTTCCAGGGGGCAACCGTTGAACAAGGCGGCTAAGATCGTTCGCCGAGGACCTGCTGCAGGGTCCGCATAAGGCTCTGGAGCTGGAATGGCTTGGTGACCGCCGCCCGGAAGCCGTAGTCCCGGTAGTTGGCCATGATCGGATCATTGGAGTAACCGCTTGCCACAATCACCCGGGCATCCGGGTTGGACTGCAGGATCTTTCCCGCCGCCTCGTTGCCGCCCATGCCGCCCGGTATGGTCAAATCCATGATGATGGCATCAATCGCTTTACCCGACTCAAGGGTCTGCTGGTAGATCTCAATGGCCTCCCTGCCGTTTTGGGCAAGCAGGACGTGGTAACCGAGATGCTGCAGGATGTTTTCCACCACGGTTCTGACCATCTCCTCATCGTCCATGACCAGAATGGTGCCCTTTTCTTCCGGCAGCACAACATTTTCCTCCGCTTTGATTTCACTGATTGATCCCCGGCAGGCGGGCAGCACGATCTCGAAACTTGTTCCCTGTCCAGGGGTGGAGGCAACCTGAATGGACCCGCCATGACTGTGGATGATCGAGTGGCAGATGGCAAGGCCCAGGCCGCTGCCATGCTCTTTTGACGAGAAATACGGGTCAAAAATCTTATCCAGCAATTCCTCCGGGATACCGGTGCCGGTGTCGCTGATGGTGATGGCAACCCCGTTCTGCGCCGTATTATTGCCATCAAGCATGCCGCCGGGCCGGTTTCGGCAGGCGATGCTGATCGTTCCTCCCTGCGGCATGGCCTGGCGGGCATTGATGATCATATTCTGGATGACCTGGCTCATCTGGTCCTGGTCGACGTTGACCAGCCAGAGGTCATCGGCCATGTCGAATGTACAGCTGACGTTGCTGCCCCGCAGGACAAAGGAGGCGCATTCCTGGATAATGCCGGCAATGGAACTGATCTGTCTGACCGGTGAGCCGCCTTTGGCAAAGGTGAGCAACTGCTGGGTCAGACCCTTGGCGCGCAGGGAGGCCTTTTCCGCTTGATCAAGCAGGGAGAAGGCCTTTGTCTCCTGGCCGACCAGTCGTCTGGCCAGGGTGATGTTGCCCATGATCGCCGTCAGAATATTGTTGAAATCATGGGCGATGCCGCCGGCCAGCACGCCGACTGATTCGAGTTTTTTGACCTTCAGCATTTCCTGCTCATAGTGCAGTTTTTCCGTCATGTCCCTGAAGACCAGAACCACACCGATGATGCGGCTTTCCGGGTCCACGATGGGAGCGCCGTTGTTAGCGATATGGTGCTGCCTGCCGTCTCTGGCGATGAGGACAGTGTGGTTGGCCGGTCCGATGATATTGCCTGAGGCCAGAACCTTGTCCGCCGGATTGTTAATGGGCTCGCCGGTTTTGGCGTTGATGATGCGGAACACCTCGGGCAGGGGCCGGTCCGCCGCATCCTGCTGGGACCAGCCGGTCAGTTTTTCGGCAATTTTGTTGAGCATAACCACCTTGCCCCGGGTGTCGGTGGTAATGACCCCGTCCCCGATGCTGCGCAGGGTCACGGCCAGCTGCTCTTTTTCCGCGGCAAGGGCCTGCTCTGTGAGTTTCCGGTCGGTGATGTCCCGCACCACGGCGATAACAAATGGCCTGCTGCTGAACTCGGTAAGCTTCAGGGAGACCTCGACCCAGAAAAGGGCGCCGTCCTTTTTCCTGGCATGCCAGGTAAAAAGCTGCCGGCCCCGGGCAATTGTCTCCATGATCTTCTGGTCGGCTTCCTGCTGGCTGAACGGGGGTTGTCCCTCGCTCAAATCATTAATGGTGAGCTGCAGGGCTTCCTCCCGGGTAATGCCAAACATGTGCAGCAGGGTCTGGTTGACATCAAGGATTGCGCTGCTTGCGGCATCGAGGATAAAGATGCCGTCGCTGGGGGCATTATAGATCGTCCGGTAGCGTTCTTCACTTTCCTGCAAGGCCCTCAGCGCCTTGTCCAGTTCAGCTTCCCGCTGTTTGATGATATCAAGCTGCTGGGAGGTTTCCTGCATCTGCCGGCGCAGGCTATCCACCATTTTGGTGACATCGTCCTTCAGGGTCGCCAGTTCCAGAATGAATGGTCCGTGGACGGCGGGGGGGTGGTCGCCGCCGGTGATTTCTTCGGCAAAACGCGTCAGCAGCATGATCGGCGTGATAATGAGCCGCTGCATGCCGAGGATAAAGAGAAAGGCAGTGCCCATTGCCGCAACCAGCACGATCGAGCTGATTCTGATGAATTTGTTGTAGGCGGCAAAAAGTTCATCGCGGCTGATGGAAAGGCCGATATAGCTCTGCCAGGGCTGATAAAAACGAAATGCGGCCAGCCGGTGGATATCGCCGGCCTGGTAAGCGACTATTCCCTCGCGGCCCGTGGACAGATCGCTGAAAAAAGCCAGAAAGTCTGCTGCCGTGTTGCTGGGGAAATCGGTTGAAAAATGTATGGTCCGGTCTGTGCCGATGACGAAAACCGCACCGCTTTCTTTATAGCGGGTGGCTGCCAGTGATGCCAGACCATTTTTTCTGATTTCATCAAGATGGGTGAGGCTGTCTTCCAGACCGATGCGGCGAAGGGTGGCATAGCGCCGGTCAATGGGCTGGATCATGGCGGCAAGCTCTTCGTTTAAGAGTTCGGTGCCAAGTTCGTAGATGATGGTATTCAACAGGCGGCTGCCGGCAATCAACTGCGGCAGGGCAAGCAGGATGATCAGCAGGGACATGGCAAGCAGAAAGATGGTGCGTATTGACATGAACGCCGTTTTTCTTTTGTCCATCATTTCCGGTTCCTTGGCTGGGCTATTTGACGATAATGTCGACGGATTCGAGGGCGTCGAAAGAGATGGGCAGGTTGCGCTGCCTGGCGGCCTTCAGGTTGATGAAGGCCAGCTGCATGGCAGGTCGCGGTATCGTATTCTCAATGGTATTTTTGCCGGTAAAGATGTCGGCCGTCATTTCCGCGGCCTGGGATCCACAGTAGCCAAAGGGATTGAACAGGCCGGCGATGGTGTCATCTCCCAGATAATCCTTGATGGAGTGCTGGTCGATATCCAGGGCAAGGGAAGTTATCAGGGAAATGTTGCTTGCTGACAGGGCCTCCCTGTTTTGAAAGGAGCCGACAATGCCGCCATAGGCATCAATCTTTTCCAGGCGCAGGGTCTCGACAGTCTGCTCCACCCCCGCCGCCAGATCAAGCAGAGAGAGGACAAAGCCATGCCGGGACGCTGACGCCAGTTCTTCATACCCCTTTTTGAAAACCTGATCAGCCGGGATACGGGAATCATACACATAGGCATATCTTTTTGCCTCGGGGAGAATGAGTCTGGCGATACGCAGGATTTTTTCCGGCGGATACATGAGATAGACGCCCGAGAGATTGGTGCCCGGCGCTTTTTTCACCGAGGGCAGCATTGCCAGGGCCACCGATTCGAGCACTGGTACAAAGAGCTGCGGGACCTGCGTATCCTTCAGCAGTTCTCTGGCATTCATGGAAACCCAGCCGCAGGTGATAAACATATCGGCTGAATCTTTATATTTCCGCACCGCATCAACGACATCCGGGATGGAATTCTGGTCCGCGCCTCTGGTCAGGACATCAATGTACTCAATGTCCCGTCCCTCCACAAAACCGCGGATGGCCATGGTTTGTTTGAACTGTTCGACAACCGTGGCAAAAGAGGAGGGGAAGATTCTGTAGCGGATAAAGACGACCTGTTTAGGCTGGGCCCAGGCTGTTGCCTGACCGCAAAAGACCAGGAGCAGGAACAGGAGAATAAAGGCCCGCCGCCCGGCGCTGCTGATCAGCATGGCTTTTTCCCTGTCGTATCTGTCTGGTCCAGACTGGATAAAATAATAGGGGGCATGAGTCTCTTGTTCCGATGGGTAATTATTATCTTTCCTTAATTACATTATGGAGCATCAGCTGTTGCCGTCAAGGAATATTACCTTGTGGTACGGCAGATGTTTGCCAAAAACAGACGAGAGCTGCTATACTCGAAAAAAGTGAGAGGATGTGCCGGCAGCCTGGCAGCCGGGGTGAGCAAAAGAAATCACGGGGCAGATAATGAAAATCGGGATTATCGGCACGGGTCGGCATGGCTCCCGTTATGCCGGACATATTGTCAAGGATGTAGGCGGCATGGATCTGGTCGCCCTGTCCAGAAGATCGGACGCCGGACTGGAGCAGGCGAGGAAGTGGAATGTCCGTTATCATGCCGACTGGCATGATCTGGTGCATGATCCGCAGGTTGAGGCGGTTATCAGTGTCACTCCCCCCAGCGTCAATCTTGCCATTGCCCGCTATTGCGCGGTGCTGCGCAAACCCCTGCTGGTGGAAAAACCTCTGGCCGCCGACCACAGGAGCGGGGCCGAGATGGTTGCCCTTTTCAGGGATGCGGACCTGCCCCTCACGGTGGGGCAGACCCTGCGTTATAACAGCATTATCCAGGGGCTGCGCCACAACCTGGCCAGGGTGGGCCGGCTGTTCAGTTTTTCCGCCAGCCACCGGCTGGAGCCCTCGTCGCTGCCGTGGCTGGAAGATGCGGCCACCGCCGGTGCGGGTGTCATCCTGCATTCCGCCGTCCACATGTTTGATGCCCTGCCTTTTATTACCGGACTGGAAATCAGACGGGTGAGGGCGTCCCGCTACCAGATCCATAACCCTAACCTTGAGGATCTGTTTACCGCCCAGGTGGAAATGGCCGATGGGGTGGTGGGCACGGTGGATTCAAGCAAGGTCGGCAAGGGCCGCTGCGGCCGCTATGAGTTCATCGGCCTGGACGGCGAGCTGCACGGCGACCAGGTGCATGGCCGGCTGGAGTTTCTTCAGGGCGCGGTCATCGAGCCGGTCAGGCATGCCCCGCTTGCCCCGACCATTGTCCCGCTGCTGCATGACTGGCTCGCCTTTCTCCAGGGAAAGGCGGCCAATCCCGTCAGCGGCGAGGAAGGACTGGCCGCGCTGTCCGTCTGCGATGCCTGCCTGCGTTCAGCGCAGCTTGGCGGGTGGGTGGAGGTTGATCGCCTGCTATGAGTTGATTTTCTTCATCAGCCAGGCCATGTTGCGGCCCAGGTCCTGCATGGTTTTGATCCCTTCCTGGTCATTTAATACCTCGCCGGGGTCGCGGCCGATGCCGATGTTCCAGTAGGACGAGCCGACAATGATCATCTGGCCGATGGTGAAAAAATTGTTGAGCGAACTGAAGACATGGGAGGCCCCGGCCCGGCGGACGGCGACGACACCGGCGCCGACCTTTCTTTTGAACATGTCGCCGTTGGCGCGGGACACCATGCCGCAGCGCTCGATCAAGCCTTTCATGGAGGCGGAGACATCGGCAAAGTAGGTGGGCGAGCCCAGCAGGATGCCGTCGGCCTCCGCCATTTTGGCAATGGCCTCGTTGATGATGTCTTTATCAACGGCGCACTGGCGGTTTTTTCTCTCAAAGCATTTGTAGCAGGCGATACATCCTGGTACGGCCCGGCCCGCCAGCTCGATCAGCTCCGTCTCAATACCTTCCCCGGCGATTTGCTCAAGCACCTGTTTCAGCAGGGTGGCGGTATTGCCGCCCTTGCGGGCGCTTCCGTTAAATGCGACAACTTTCATGTTTGTTTTCTCCTCTGAGGTTTTTTTTTGTGGTGTTGCTGCCGTTTCTGGCAAATGACAATACATGCCTGCATGGGCAGTGAGGCCGGCTTAACGCATACGTTTTTTCATCAGGCAGACCCAGTTGCGGTGGGCAGAATCACGGTTTGTGTCAAAGTGGTTGGCGGCCAGCAGCTGAATTTCAAAAAAGGGTTCCACCGCAGTGATGATTTCCAGGGCAGAGCGCTGGGGTGGGCCGGGAGAATCACGGACTTCGTCCCGGTTGCCCACCAGCGAGAGCCACAGGCCGTTTTTGTGCAGCAGGGAGGCTGATTTTTCCGCGAAATGACGGCGATCCTCAGCGCTGTCAAAGGAATGAAAGCACCCCCGGTCAAAAAGAAAGGAAAAAGGGCCGCCGGGCACCGCATCGTTGAGAAAATCAAGGCACAGGAACGTGCAGGGAACGTTTGCCGCTGCCGCCTTGGCAATGGCCCGGCTGATGGCGATTTCCGTCACATCGCAGCCGGTGGCCGTAAATCCGTGCCGGGCAAGCCAGATGGTGTTGTTGCCGGTTCCACAGCCGATATCCAGCGCCGCTCCGGGGGCAATCCCATGATCCCTGACCATCTCGATCAGATTGCAGTCCGGCCGGTGCAGCTCCCAGGGGGTGTCCCCCGCCTCATACATTTCTCTGAACATCTTTTCCATGGCACTAGATGAGCTCGCAGCTTTGTGCCGGCAGCCAGCACTGCCTGCCGTCGTTTAATTGAACCCGCAGCCAGTTGGTCCGTTTTTCCAGCAGCCGGAACTCCGTACCGGCATGCAGTGGTGCGGTAAAACTGGGCTGGTAATTACGGCCGTCACCCTGGCGGGCCACCACTTCAGACGAGACGACAACGCCGGCAACCGGGCCTGCCGCCGTATGCTCAAAGACAAGGGAGGTGGCCAGCAACAGGCTGAGAGCGAGTAAAGACCCGGTCAGCCATTTGGGGACAGGAACAGGGGTGAAGAACATGAGGCCGGCGGCCAGCCAGAACAGGAGGTAGCAGCCGGAAAAGAGCAGCAGTCTTGCGTGGTGCGACAGGTCGTAATGCCAGAAAAAAAGGGTTTGCAGCAGCTTTTCCCCCTGCCGGGCCGGGATAACATCCTGCCGCTTGCTTAAGACATAGGCGAGATTTTGGGCGAGATTGTCATCGCCCGGCATCAGATTTTCGGCCCGCCGGTAATTGACAATGGCCCGGCCGATATCAGCAAGGGCGAAGTAGCTGTTGCCGATATTGTAGTAAAGCCTGCCGTTCTGCACATCTTTCGCGATCTGTTCATAGCGGAGCAGGGCCTTTTCGTATAGCTGTCTGGCCTGGCCGGGATCATCCGCCGCATTGGCCTGGTGGAACAACGAATTGGCCTCTGCGAAAATTTCGGCGTTTTCCTGGCCGGCAAAGCAGGCTGACGGACCCGGGAAAAGAAAACAGGACAGCAGAAAGATGAATGGTAAGGAAAATATCTTCATATGGGGAATCTTTTTTTGCATTGAATCGTGACTTGTGCCCTCTTCGCTTGACACGGGAAAAAAGTCCGTGATAATCAATTACCTATGCAGAAAGGTGTAATTCATATTTATTAAGCAATCATAACCGGATTATATTATGTCTTCATCAGAAAAAATTCGTAGTGACAGGAACAAATTATCCATTCTCGGTCTGTTTGACTGCCCGAGCGAAAGTTTCCTCGGCTGTTTTTTCCAGAGATGTCTGGATACCGGTGTCACCGGGAAGTTGATCGGCATGCTGGTCGTCTCCCTGGCCGGGTTTGCCATTCTCATCGTGCTCAATACCTCAGCGCTGCATAAAATCGCCGAGCGTAATCATGCCATCAGGGATATATCCATCCCCCAGTATAAGGTAGGGCAATATATTCTGCGCAGCATAAACGGTTTTAAGATTTCCCTGTTGCATATCCTGAGCAGCCCCGACATCAACAAAGAAGACCGCAATGTGCTGGCCAACCAGCAGCGGCTGGCCGATATCGGCCGCATGATCAACTCCATGCAGCATGGCGGGCCGGTTTTTGACGTGGCCAAGGTAGCAGGCAACACCCTTGATGTCTTCACCGTTGCCCCGGCCGATGAGCCGGGCATGATTGCTGTCATTGCCGACATCAATGAGGAGTATCTGCTGGTTGATAAGACATACCGGAATTTTATAAGTTCCCCGGGAGTTGATGGGTCTGAAGAAGAGAAACAGGAGCGGCTTGATGATCTGCTCGCCAGCCTTGACGGGTTATATGAACTGGTCGTCGGCATGACGGTTGCGGTCAACAAACGGCATGGGGGGCAATTTCAGGAGCTGGAAACGATCATCAACGCCTCCATGACCCGTTCCCTGTGGATAGGAGCGGCGATTGCCGCTGTCCTGACAGTGGCCACCATGCTCTACATTCTGATTATCGTCGTGCCGCTGCGCAGTATTCTTAAAAAAATTAAATTCATCGCCAAAGGCGAGGGGGACAGGGACCAGCGTATCGAGGTGAAAAGCAATGATGAGGTCGGCCAGCTGGCTCACCAGCTCAATACCCTGGTGGATAATATTTTCAGTCTGAACTCGTTCAAGGCCATCATCGAGGAGGAGGAATCCACCACCGAGGTCAATCAGCGCCTGGCTGCCCTGCTGAAAGAACGACACCGGCTGGATAAGATCTTTATTTATGAGCTGAGCGGCAATAAGAACAGAATGACCGTGGCCTTTGCCTCGCAGATTGACGACGTATGCAGCCCGGAAATCCTTGAGGACGCCAACTTCTGCCGGGCAAAGCGCACCGGTCATGATATTTCCTCCCTGGAATTCCCCCATATCTGTAAACAGTTTCCCCATAAAGACAGGCTTGAACATCACTGCATCCCGATGATAGCCAACGGCAGGGTGGTGGGGGTAGTGCAGTTTCTCCACCCGAAAGACAGTTCCCCGGAAAGCCGGGAGAATTTTGAGCATATGGTGAAAAGGGCGGCCCGTTACATCAAGGAGGCCACCCCGGTTATTGAGGCGAAACGGTTTGCCTCGGCCCTGCATGAGACCACCATGCGTGATCCCATGACCGATCTTTATAACCGGCGTTTCCTCGAGTCATATACCGACACCCTGGTGGCCAGCACCATGCGCCGGAAGACCAAGGTCGGCATTCTCATGTGCGACATGGATTTTTTCAAGGAGGTCAACGACACCTATGGCCATGAAACCGGGGATATCGTTTTGATCAAAACCGCCGATGTGCTGAAAAGCTGCGTCAGGGCATCGGATATGGTGATCCGTTATGGCGGCGAGGAGTTTATCGTGCTGCTCATTGATGTGAAGAGCAGGGAGGAGATCATGGATCTGGCGGAAAGGATACGCAAAAAAATGGAGGAAACGGTGATCAATGTGCCGGATGGCTCATTGCAAAAAACCGTGAGTATCGGCGCCAGCGAATTTCCGGGTGACAGCTCCTCCGGCTTCTGGGAGGCAATCAAGTACGCTGACGTTGCTCTGTACCGGGCCAAGGATGAAGGCAGAAACAGGGTGGTGCTTTTCACGTCCGAGATGTGGAAGGAGGACAAATACTAAGGCAGGGGCAGCAGGAAAGAGAAGGTGCTGCCCCTGCCGGTTCCTGCACTTTCCGCCCAGATCAGACCCTGGTGCAGTTCAACCAGCTGTTTGGTCAGTGACAGCCCCAGACCGGTTCCCGCATACTTTCTGCTCACCGAACTTTCCACCTGTTCAAAGGGGGTGAAGATTCTCTGCAGATCCTCTGCCGCGATGCCGATGCCGGTGTCGCTGACGGAAATCCTGACTATTTTTTTGTGCCGAATACCCGCCGTACGCTCTTTTTTCGGCGAATGACGGAGCCATTCCTCCATGCCGGTCATGTGCGCCGCCAGGGTAATATGCCCGCCGGCCGGGGTGAACTTGATGGCATTGGCCAGCAGGTTGAAGATGATCTGTTTCATCTTGCGTTCATCTGCCACAATGGTCTCCGGCAGTTCTTCGTCTATATCCAGCGCCAGGGTGATGCCCGTTTTCGCTGCCTTGCCTTTGATCATGACAAAACTGTTGGAGAGCAAGCCTGCCAGATCAAATTGTTCCGGCCGCAATTCCAGTTTGCCGGCCTCCACCTTGGAAAGGTCCAGAATGTCGTTGATCAGCGAAAGCAGATGGCGGCTTGACTGCAGCACATTTTCCAGATACTCCTCCTGGGTTTTGTTGAGGCCGCCGAAATGTTTGTCCACCACGACCTCGGTGAAGCCGATGATGGCGTTTAGCGGGGTGCGCAGCTCGTGGCTCATGTTGGCCAGGAATTCGCTCTTGGCGATATTGGCCACCTCGGCTTCCTGCCTCGCCCTGCTCAATTGATTATAGGTTTCCTCCAGGGTGTTCATCATGGTGTTGAAGTCGATGGCCATGTTCTCGACCTCGTCGATGTCGGCATGGCTGCCCGGCACCGGCAGCCTGATACTCAGATTCCCCTCCCTTTCCGTGACCTGATGCAGGGCGGTAATGAGCTGGTTGATCTTGTCAAAAACGCGGAATTTCAACAGGAGAAAAAGGGCGATGGAGACCGCGACCGAGGCGAAAAAGGGGATCAGGTTGGTGGTGATCAGTCGCCGTCGCTGCTGGATATAGCTCTGGCTGTCCAGGGCCACGGTGAGATAGCCGATATTCTCCCCGGCACTGTCGGTCAGCTCTTTGGTTTTGCAGGCATAGGATTTGTTGTTGTGGACAAGGCGGTCGGGGCTGGGGAAACGGATCGGAATGCCGGGGAAACTGGTCAGCACCGGTTGCCGGAACCTGTTGAACAGGGCGATTTCGGCCCCGGTAATCTCCCGCATGTGAAAAATCAGATCCGTATTGTCGTTTATCAGCTTGATCATCATGATATGACCGTAGATATCTCCGGAGTCATGCAGCAGATGAACAACCGTCTGCAGGCAGATGGTCTTGTCCTGGTCCGGGACTGTTTTGTCCCCCATGTCCTGCAGGGCAAGAATGGATGAGGGGATCTCCGATAATCCGGCATTTTCCCCATGGGACTGCAGGAAAACCCGATAGGTGGCCGGATCGCCGATATTGGTGCCGAGCCGGTTGCAGGTCAGGAGGTTGTCATCCGGATCGAAAAGCAGCAGCAGATCAATATGGTGTTTGGCGGCAATGCTCTGCAGCATGATGGTTATCGGTTTGATCTTGTCGTAATCCAGGAAATCGACAAATTTACGGTTCTGCTCTCTGACGATGCCGGAAACCATGTTGATCTTGTCAAGCTCGTAATTGAGAATGGACTCGGCAATCACCATTTTGCTCTGTAACTGCTGGTTCAGGCGCTGGTTGACCTTTTTGGTCTCCTGGATGGAGGAATGAATGGCATTGCCGATGATCATGGCAATGAGCAGAATGAAAAACAGGATGATTTTGCGGAAAATTGTGCGGCGCGGCCCTTTTTTCGGTAAATCCACGCTGGCGGTCAGGGCGGGGCGGCTCATCGGCACAGCCTTGCGGGGGAAGTATTTCGGCACGGGGGGAGGATGGCGGGCATGGCTGTTACTGGCAGGCCAGCTGTCTGTTTGGGCCGCTCAGGCCTCGCACCAGGGGCAGTCCTTCCGCCTGCCAGCGCGACGTCCCCCCCTTCAGGATTCCCAGCACGTCATAGCCTTGCATGGTGAGAAATTTTGCGGCAATGATTGACTCCTTCATGATCCAGTCGGTGACAATGATCCTGCGGTCTTTGGGAATGAGGGCATAGTTTTCCTCAAGAAAAAACAGGGGGAAGTGGCGGGCCCCTTGAATATAATTGCCGGCCAGCATGGCATTGTCCATGGTGAAGACAAGATCCTCCCGGCGGAGGGTTTCGTTGTCCAGGCTTCTTGCGTCCAGCAGGAAGATATCTTCATTTTCTTCCAGGATTTTTTTAAACTCCCGGGGCGGCATCATGGCGACCTTGACCTGCTGCCATTTTTCACCAACCGTCAGGGGATAATTGAAATACCGCCATTCCGGAATGCCCCCCGGGAAATAGGAGACATTGCTGTAGCCCTTTGCCACCGCAATCCTTGCGGCGCGTTTACTGTAGGCTCACCTTTCGCTCAGGCAGTAAAAGACCAGCGGGGTGTTTTTGTCCACCGGCAACTCCCTGGTCTTCAACATGTCGATAACGGGTACATTGATCGAGCCGGGGATATGCTGCGCGTCATATTCGAGTGCGCTGAGCACATTGATGATCGCCATCTTTTGGCCGCTGTCGTCCAGCTGTTTCACTTCAAAGGCGCTGATCTCCTTATAACCTTCCAGCGACAGCTCGGTCTCGGAGGCATGGGCGGCCCAGGGGAGCATGAGCAGGCTGAGCACCAGTATCGTGACCGGGATTTTGTTTGGGGATGTTATTTTTGCCATTTTTTTTACAGGTTATTCCGAGCAGATAGAGGGATCGTTGGCCGGAGAATTCTCAATGTGTTCAACCGGCAGTTTTTCGTCACGCCAGCGGACGATGCCGCCTTTCAGCACGCAGAGAACATTATACCCCTTGCTGATCAGGTATTTGGCGGCCAGAATGGATTTTTTATTGGTCCAGTCAGTGATAACGATTCTGGCGTCTCTGGGGATATTGTGATGCCAGTCGCTCAGGTATTCCATGGGGCAGATCCTGGCCCCCTTGACGAAAATGCTTTCCTTGCTGCAGTCAATGGGGCGGACATCAAGGACATAAACAGCGCTGTCCTGCTGCAGGAGAGCGTAAACCTGCCTCGGGCTCCATTTCGTGACCTTGATGGACTCATACTCTTCATTGACCGTCAGCGGATAGTTAAAGGCCCGCCACTCGGGGATGCCGCCCTTGAAGCAGAACACATTGACGTATCCCATCTGCACTGCAATCCTGGCAGCTCTGGGGCTATTGGGTCAGTCGTGTCCCATGCAGTAAAGGATCAGCGGCGTTGTCTTGTCCGCGGGCAGCAGCTTGGTGGTACGGAAGTTGATTACGGGGATATTGATTGAGCCGGTGATATGCAGCCCGTCATATTCGATTTTGCTTAAGGCATTGATCACCACCACCCTGGGGTCGTGTTCCATCATGTTCTTGACCTCGGGAGCGGTTATATATTGCACTCCCTGGCCATACACTTGGGCAGAGCAAAACAGAGCGAGCAGAGAGAAGAGCGGCATCAGCCTGCTGCGCGGAAAAAAGAAAGCCCTGCCCTGCCTGAACGGCCAGTATCGGATCATGTGCCGGCCTCCATGAGAACCTTCACCTCATGGGCGAATCTGCGGGTGTCGATGGGTTTGCTGATATGTCCCACACAACCGGCTTCCATGGCCTTCTTGCCGTCGCTTTCCATGGCAAAGGAGGTAACGGCGATCACGGGAATATATTTGATAAGCGGGTCCTTTTTGATCATTTTCGTGGCAGTCAGGCCGTCAAGGCCGGGGAGCTGGATGTCCATGAGGATGACATCCGGCAGCTCTTTGCGGGCAAGATTGATGCCCTGCTCGGCGTCAAGGGCCTCAAACACGGAAAAATCGGCAAGTTCGAGCAGCGTGCGGACAAGTTTCAAGTTGAGCTCATTGTCCTCTATAACCAGAATCTTTTTCCCTGTCATGCCATTTTGTCCGTCCGTTATCTAACATACTGATATTGTTGCTTTTGCCCTTATTGCCTGGCGCAATCAGCCGATTATCGCATATTTTGTGGCAGAATTCAATATCAGCGGGGGAAATAACAGGGCTCCGGCAAAGTCTGCCAATCGGCGTTTTGCTTTTTTTGCCTCCCTCAACCGTGGAGTAGGGGAATTTTTTTGTTTCCCTGTCAGCCATTAGTAATTTTTTCTTGCAGGATTTACCAAATATGGTTTCGGTTGTTTCCGAACAGTTTTCAGTTTGTAGAAACTGGCCGGGGGGAAAAGGGGCCGGTTTTTGTCAAAAAATCGCCTAAGATTATCAACGGGCTCTTTGAGTGATACGATGTCGCTTTTCTTGACGTGGGTATTGCTTAGCGGTTAATACCATTGCATGGTAAGGTCTTTATCGAGAATAAAGATTTGGCCCTGTGCCCAAACAATTGACGCTTGTGGCCGACAAGAAAATTATAATTTTATGGACGTCCCCAATTGACCGCTAGCCGTGATCGCTCAGGTCGTCTCCACCAGCAGCGCCAGCTTTTTCTGCTCAGCCCGCGGTATTTTGCCGATGGCCTGCAGCACTTTTCTTCTCATGGTTACCCGGTAATTCATGTTATTTTTGTAACCAATTCTTGATTCCAGGGCATGTGGTATTTTTCCTGTCAACCGGTGATACGAAACAAACAGCCCCGAATCCCCGGGAGAAGGGGGCAAATCTGCCGTTGACTTTTCTAATTCAACAACTCAGAAAGTTGAATTATAATTTTCTGGACGGGGCCTGTTGAGTCTGTTGATGAGAATATTGAAAACCGGCGTTCATGCTGTTACTGTATCGATATGGCGCAGGAGGTATTTATTTTTACTTTAACGGAACGTAAAGGAATGACACCATGTTCAATCCGGAAAAATTGTTGGGCAGTCTGCTGAAGGGCGGTCTTTCCCGAGGCGGGAAGGGAAGCAACATGAAGGCCCAGGTCGGCCTGGGCCTGCTGGGCCTGGCCATTGGGGCAGTGGAACATTATACCAGTAAATCCCAGGCGCGGCCGCCGTCTGCGCCGTATGACCCGGGAGGCACGGTCCCTCCGCCTTCTCCGGCAATGCCCGGAGCCGTGCCGCCGGAGATGCCGCCGTCCCCTCCGCCGATACAGCCGGTCATGACCGCGCCGCCCCCGCCGCCTGGTCCTCCGCCTGTCTCTTCCGGCGATCCGGCCCGGCAGAACGATGCCGTGCTGCTGATCCGGGCCATGATCGCCGCGGCCAGCGCGGACGGCGTTATCGACCAGCAGGAGCGGCAACGGATTCTGGACAAGTATCGCGGCGCGAACCTGAGCCCGGAGGAACAGAATTTTCTGGCCGGGGAACTGCTCTGTCCCGCCGGAGTCGAGCAGTTGACCGCCGAGGCCCATGCCGTGGAGACGGCCAGGCGGATTTACGCGGTTTCCCTGCTTGCCGTTACCGTTGATACCGAGGCGGAGCGGGCCTATCTGCAGACCCTTGGTACAAGGCTTGGTCTGTCCGCCGGGGAGCGCGATGCCATCCACAGCAGCTTGGGGCTCGCGGGCCTGTAACCGGCAGCCGTGGTCTGCAAATCCAGAATTCCGGACAAAACCATTCGGAAATCCGAAAATATTATCCGGGAAATGAATACCTTCACCTATTCATGTATGACATAACTTATTGAATTATCGATTCTTTAAGTCTTGCCAAGATCATGGCGCATTAATTGCTGATAACAAGATCGAAAAAATATGCGCCCATGCGTCTGAAAAGGTGTCTCCGCAATGACGGCGACTGGAAACGCCGGGGGAGAGAGCCCAGCATGATGGCCCTTATGGCGCCAACTGCCGGAAACAGGGCAATTTGATTATTCCATTCACCTGGGGAGAAAAAAATGATGAAAAGATTCCGTTTCGTGACGGGCGCGGCGGCACTGGCCTTTGTGTTGGGCCAGGGTTCGCAGGCATTCGGCTCTGCAGCATACAATGCCTGGGGCAATTACAACGATGGGGATTACAGTTCGTACGGCGAAGCCGATTCTTACGTGCATTACACGTCCAACGTGGCGGGGGATTATTTTGTGATAGAAAACGGTAAATCCTTCGCCTGGTCCGCCGGCAGCGCCGATGCCGCCAACCTGAATCTGCGGGCCTCTGCCAAGGCCTTTTCCACCCCGACGAACACGGTTTTCACCGACTCCTGGATGGAAACCGAGGCCGCGAACCGCTTTATGGTTCTGCCGGGGACCTCGGGGCTTAAGATCGGCGATACGACCACCCTGCAGCTCAAAATCAGGCTGGACGGCACACTGCACGGCGAGGCGACTTCCTACCCCGGAGCCGGCTGGGCCCACGCCGAGATGAGTGCGGGACTCCGCATCTATGACTACAGCATCGAGGAATGCGGCGAAGGGTGCTGGTCGCCTGCCCAGGCCTCTTTCGGCGCCTCCAGTGAACTCGAGGCCTACGATGTTAACGCCGACTACTGGGGCTACTCCTACGCAGCTTACTGGGAGGAAAACTGGAAAACCTCCAGCAACATCAGCGACTATGCGTCCCACAGCGATTCATGGGAGGAAACCCAGAATGGCGATGCCATGCATTACGAGGCCGGCCATTACTTTGACACCGGCATGCTGACCCTCGAATTTGAGGCGATTGTCGGCAACCCCCTGGATATTGAAGCGTACATCTATACCTATGTCAACGCCAACCAGGACGCGGAGGCCTTGGCCGATTTTGCCAATACCTTCGCCTTCGGGGTGACGCCTACGGTGGACGGGGCGAAGATCGACTGGGAGACTTCCCCCCAGGCGGTGCCCCTGCCCGGGGCACTGCCGCTGTTCGGCACGGGGCTGCTCTGGTTGTTCGGGCTGCGCCGGAGACAGGCCAGAAATCAGGGGTAATTGCCCCTTGATCGGGCACAGGGTGCTTCCCTTATAAGTTTTTTGCGTTGTGGGGTCGTTGATGATAAGCGTGTCATATGCCCCGCAAATCGAGAATCGATGCCGCCGGCGTCCTTCATCATGTCGCAGGTTGATCTTGTCGAGATTATGAGGGGAGCCTGTCAGTGATGTGTTTTTTCAGGAGAAAAAAGCTTCAAGCCGGCGGGCCGTATCAAGGGTTTTTCCCCTGATCAGTGCAAGATCGGTTGCCACGCCGCCCAGGCCTGCGTACCGCCAGGCCTCGAAGCGGGTCAGCAGCTCCTCGACTTCGGCCACCAAGGCCGTATCCACACCCCGTTTACGCAGGGCCGGCTCCACGTCATGGAAGGTGAGGGCGCCGGCCTTTTTGTCCAGTTTCACCGCCAGGTATTCTTTGAATGAAGAGGCTAGGCCCTCCGGAGACAGCGAAGCATCGGCAAGTTGCCGTTCCAGCTGAGCCAGGGCCAGTTTTACCCGGCGCCGGTCGCTGCCGTTCTCCTTTCTTTTTTTCATGAAACGGACAAAGGCAATCAGGAAAAACAACAACGGCGGTACGGCAAGCAGCAGCAGCCAGCGGTCAAGCCGGTAAGACGCCGCCCGCTGGTCGATAAGCGCCTCCTCCCCTTCATAGTTGGGGGCCAGGCCTTTTGCTGCGGCCTTCAGTTCTGTTTGGGCAAGGCCGGCCGCCTTGCCTTCGGCATCCGTGGCCGTGACCACCCGGGCCGCATGGACGGTGAGGGGGATCGACTCGGTGCTGGCCAGCCGGTAACTCTTGCTGGCCGGATCAAAATAGGCAAGGGCAATGGGCGGAATGGCCGTGACCGCGGTGTCTTTCACCCTGATGGTCTGGGTGAAGATTTTGCTGTTGCCCTTGATATCGCCTGGGGCGATCTCCTCCGGGATCTTGAAGGATGAGGCGGGCAGAAACCGGGCAAGATCAGGCAGCCTGGCCTGCCGGGCATAGGGGCCGCTGACGGTCACGGTGAGCGTCAGCGGGTCGCCGATGTTCACTTCCCGGGGGGCGGCATCGGCCTGGATGGCATAATCACCCACCAGGCCGGAGAAGTCCGCCGGTCTGCCCTGTTCCGGTAACGGGAGCACGGTCAACTCCGGGGTATTGGAGGGTACCACCTGGGTGCGGTAAACCGGCTGGCTGCTGTTGCCGAAAAAATCATCAAAATTGCCGAAACCCTTGAACGGCGCCCGCCTCGGCGCTTGGCGGAAGGCGGAAACGGTCTGGCAGGCCACGGTTGCCTGGGGCAGGGTAAAGCTGCCCGCCTCCCTGGGCAGCAGCAGGTACTGGAAGGTGACGGTGAGAAAGTCCCTGCCGGCCAGTTCCCCTCTGCCTTTCACCGCGACAACCGCATCAGTGCCGATGGGGATTTTTATTTCATCCTGGCCGGGCCCGCCGGCTCGATTATCCAGCGGCACCAGTTCAAAACGGGGATCATCAACAACAGGCAGCTGGAACTCAAAACCATTGACATCCATACCGACAAACCAGGTGACGGTCATGGTCACCGGTTCACCCACGTAGCATTTGGCGGTGGAAAGGAAGATCCGTAATTTCAGCTCATCCGTCTCTTCCGGCTGACTGACGCTGATGGTCACCGGTTCGGTGCGAAAGGTACTGCCCTGGACCTCAACGGCAATGGCCGGGATGGTGAGAGTGCCGGCCCGTCTGGGAGTGATGGTATAGTTGAAAAAGTAAGCCAGCTGGGCGATGCGTTCCCATTTGCCGTTGACATTGGTGACCGAGGTACTGCTGGTTCCCTGTCCGCCCCGCTCCTGCACATGGAAATCAACCAGCTGCGAGAGATCCGGCGCGCTCGCTTCGCTTGCGCCGTTGACCCGGATCTGCATGGCGAGCGGCTCGCCGATGGCTGCCTCCCGGCGGTCCAGCACGATTTCCACCGAGATGTCCGCGGCGGCGGGCAGCGAGACGGCAAACAGCAACTGCAGGCTGAGGAGGACCAAGGTAAGAAAAAGGGGTTGTCTGGTTTTTTTGGGGTAATTTGTCATCGTCTCGTATACCATCTTGCCGGCGAATCCGCTCACCAGTCCTTGTCCACCGCGCCAGGCGCCAGGCGCAGCCGCTGCATGCGCATTTCCTGCAGTTTTTTTTCCGCGTTCAGGATGGCTTCCACCATTTGCTCTGAGCCTTCCTTTGCCTGGTCCGGCTGTTCCCGCCCCATGGCCTGCTCCTGACCGTTTGTCTTGTCCGGACTCTGCTCCTGCCGGTTCATTTCGCCGCCGGGCTGCTGGTCCTGCTCCTGCTTTGGAGGGGGCTCCTGTTGGTTTTGCGCCTGCTGCTCGTTTTGTTCACCGTCCGGCTGTTGTTGCTCCTGCTCCTGAGGCGGTTCCTGCTGCGGCTGTTGTTGCTGCTGCTGGTTCTGCTCTTTATTTTCCTGCTGCGGCTCTTGCTGCTGTTTTTCTTCCTGTTCGTCAAGCTGGCGTTCAATTTCCTTTATCCTGCGGCGGCAGATTTCCAGATTGCGGCCGGCGCCGGAGAGGTTTGCCTCAAGCTGCAGGGATTTTTCATAAAAACCGGCGCTTTCTTTAAGATCGACCAGTTTTTCCTGCAGATCCGTTTTCTGTTCGGCGCTCATGAAACGGGCGTTGCCCCGGTTGAACCAGCTTCTGGCCAGCAGCGCCGGATTTTTTTCCTCGGCAATGACTTGGGCAAAAGCCTCCTCCGCCTCGGCGAATTTTTCCTGGCGATAAAGGCTGTCCCCTCTGTTGAACCCGGCAACAGGGTGATCGGGCCGAGTGGCCAGCGCCTTGTCATACAGGGTCTGCGCCTCACTGAACTTGCCGCTGCTGTATGCCTCATTGCCGGCATTGATCAGCGAGCGGGCTGAGGCCAGGCAGGGGGCCGGCTGCAGCAGGGGCAGCAGGGTGAGGGCCGCGATGAGCAAAATGCGGCCGATCACCCCTTCAGCACTCAACAGGAGAACAGCGGCGGCCAGAAAGATCTGGAACTTCTCCTCATAACGTTTGATGGTCTTTGCTTCAAGCTCTTTCTGGTCGGCCGAGGTAACCAAATCGAGATAGACCTCGCCCAGATCCACCGTGCCGGTCGCCACCGGCAGATAGCGGCCGCCGGGGGTGGCCTCCGCCATCCGGCGCAGGGTCTGGCCGTCCAGCCTGCTCCATACCTCCCGGCCGTTGTATTTGAGAAAGCCCGTTTTGCCGTCAGCCGTGGTAACGGGGATACGCCGCCCCTCCTTATCATCGCCCAGGCCGATGATAAGCAGCCTGACGCCCGCCTCGCCGATTTTCTCGGCGGCCTGCGCCGGAAAGCTCTCGTGGTCCTCACCGTCGGTGATCATGATAATATCCTTGAACTGTTTTTCCTGATCGTCAAAGACCTGATCGAAGGTGGCGCGCAGGGCGTCGCCGATCAGGGTGCCGCCCAGGGCGATGCTGTCCGTGCTGATGGCGTCAAGCATCATCAGGAAAAAACCGTAGTCCTGGGTCAGCGGGCATTTTACCGCGGCGGTGCCGGCAAAGGCCACCAGGGCTATGCGGTCGCCCTGCAGTTTTTCCACGCAGTCCCTGATGGCCAGTTTGGCCCGCTCCAGGCGGTTGGGCATCAGATCAGCGGCCAGCATGCTTTTCGACACGTCAACCATGAAAACCAGATCCCGGCCGGAACGTTTCACCGTGGTTTCCTGCAGGTTCCAGGCCGGCCGGGCCAGGGCGATGATCATGCAGGTCAGCGCCAGGCAGAACAGCAGAAAACGGCTCCCCCGTTTGGCCGGCCGGCCGGTCTTGCCGCATCTGCCGGCCAGGGCCGGGTCGATAAAGGCAGCCATGTCCTTGCTGCGGCGGGCCGCGGCATGGAGAAAGAGCAGCACGAGCAGGGGCAGCAGCCAGAGCAGCAGCAACATGCGGATGTCGGTAAAATGGATGTCGCTCATGGTATTTTCCGCAGCACCGTGGCCCGCAGGGCCGTTTCCATGACCAGCAGGACCAGGGCCGCCATGACGAAAACGGGAAAATGTTCCGCATAGTCGATATGGCGGATGCTTTCGATCTCGCTTTTTTCCAGCCGGTCGATCTCTGCATAAATGGCCCGCAGACTGTCGGCATCGGCAGCCAGGCGGAAGATGCCGCCGGTGGTCTCCGCGATTTCCGCCAGCGTTTTCCGGTCCACCCCCCGGGCCAGCCGGTTCATGCGGGCAAAAAAGCCCTGGATGCCGCTTGGGTCGATATCCTCGCCGATGCCGATGGTGTAGATCTTGATGCCCCACTGCCCGGCCAGTTTGGCCGCCGCAAGCGGGGTGAGGGTGCCGGCATTGTGCGCCCCGTCGGTGAGCAGGATGATGACCTTGCTTTTTATTTCATAATGACCTGCCGCGTCATTTTTCTGCTGCCGGGCCACGTCCTCCTCCGCCTTCTGCAGCCGGGCGGCGGCCAGGGCGATGCCGTCGCCGATGCTGGTGCCGTCCTCGGCCCTGCTGGTCACCAGTTGGATATTGGCCATGAAGCCGGAGAGCGCCTCGTGGGCCAGGGTCAGCGGGCACACTGTCTCCGGATAACGGGCAAAGCTCACCAGGCCGATGAGGTCGCTGGGCCGGCCGGCCAGCTCTTTGCCGTTGCCGTTGACGAACTCCGCAAAGATTTTTTTGACCACCTCCAGGCGGTTTGTCGCCAGGTTGCTGAAGAGCATCTCCTCCCCCATGCTGCTTGAGCGGTCGATGACCATTTCAATGGCAATGCCGTGGCTGATGTCATAGGTTTTTTCGATGCCCTGCTGGGGCCGGGCCAGGGCGATGACCAGCAGGATGAGGGCAAGCACGCGCAGCACGAGCGGCAGAGCGGCGAGCCGCTGCCGCCAGGAGATGCCCGCCGGACGAAAAAGCTCGATGGCGGAAAAGGTCAGGGCCTGCGGCCGCTTACGGCCAAGCAGGTAATACAGCAGCAGCGGGATGAGCAGCAGGGCCAGCAGGGCCCAGGGGGTGGCAAATCTCATGGTGCGCCCTCCGGCATGCTGCTCTGCCCGGTTTTTTCACCGCTTGTTCGGATAAAGTCGCGGCACAGTTCGACAGCGGCGGCAACTTCCTGCCGGGCCGGGATGAGGCGGGCGAATTTAATCAGATCGCAGCGGCGGAGAAAGTCCCGCAACAGCGCCTGCTGGTCGCCGGTAAACAGCGGGGACTGGCGCAGGGAGTCGAGGAATTCCTCGGTGGTCTGTTCCGCGGCCTTGAGGCCGAAACGGGCCTCGATGTACCGGCGCAGGATGAGGGTGAGTCCACCGTAAAAGTCGGCAAAATCATCGCCTTGGCCCTGCTCCTGCAACAGCCGGTCGATTGCCGCCAGGGCCGCCACATGCAGCGGCAGCGGCGGGGGTGGCGGTTTATGGCGTCCGCGCCGGCGGTAAAGGTACAGCAGCAGGGCGCAGAGCAAAAGCACGGCACCAACGGCCGGCAGGTAGTAAAGGACTGGCAGCGGTTGCGGCAGCGGGGCGTAGATATCGGCGAGCTGCGGATCTGTTTCATCTCTGTCCAGCAGGGAGGTAACCGGGATGGTGCGGGCCGGAATCGTCACCTCGGTCTGGCGGTCAGGGTGCTGTTTATCCTGGGCGCTGACTTTTATTGCCGGGATGGAGTATTCCCCCGGCAGATAGGGGGACAGGGTCAGGGTACGGCTCTGCCTGATCTGGGCGCCGATCAACTCTTTGGGCGTCGATGTGGTGCCGGCCAGGGTGAAATCCCCGACGCTATCGGTAAACTCCGGGAAGCTGATCGCAAAATCCTCCGGCGCCGAGGCGGTCAGGGTGAGCTGCAGATGCTCGGCAATGGAGATCTGCAGGCTGGAAAGGGCGAGCTGCACGCTTAATGGTCTGCTGCGCAGTTCCACGGTGACGGGTGGGGCTGCAGGGGTGGCGCGGTCCGCGGGCTGCCTGTCCCGGCAGCCGGGGAGCAGCAGGCACAGGGCACAGATGATGGGAAAAAGCCTTGGAGGGATCGCTTTTCGTAACATGGCCATCACCGCCGACGCCGTTCCCGCATCCGGAAAAATCGGACCAGGTCCAGCACATAATCCTGGCTTGTCTGCAAGGGGATATGGTCCACCCCCATGGCGGCGAACTGGCCGGCCAGCTCATTTGCTCTCTTGCCGGCGGCGGCGGCAAAGGCGCGGCGCACCGCAGGGTTGCTGCTGTCGATCAGCAGCCGTCCGCCGGTTTCCGCGTCTTCCAGCTCAATGAGCCCGGCATCGGGCAGTTCCTGCTCCCGCGGGTCGGTGACGGACACGGCGATCAGGTCATGGCGGCGGGCGATGATGCGCATGGGGCGGTAAAAATCCCGGTCAATAAAGTCCGAGACCAGGAAGGCCACCGCGCGCTTATGGGTTATTCTGCCGAATAAGTGGAGGCTTGCCGCGATATTGGTGCCGCCCCGTTCCGGCGCAAAACTGAGAATTTCCCGGATGAGGCGCAGGACATGGGTGGTCCCCTTTTTGGGGGGGATGAACATCTCCACCGTGTCGGTAAAGGCGATGAGCCCCACCTTGTCATTGTTTTTGATGGCGGAAAAGGCCAGCAGGGCGCACAGTTCCGCCGCCACCTCGTTTTTGAGGCGCTGCCCGCTGCCAAAGGCGCCGGAGGCGGAAAGATCAACGAGAAAAAATATGGTGAGCTCTCTTTCCTCCACATACTGCTTCACGTATGGGTGGCCGGTGCGGGCGGTGACATTCCAGTCAATGGTGCGGATGTCGTCGCCCGGCTGATAGGGCCGCACCTCATCGAACTCCATGCCCCGGCCCTTGAAGACGCTTTCATACTCGCCGGCCAGGATGTCGTTCACCGCCTTGTTGGTGTAGATGCGGATGGTGCGGATTTTTGCGGCCAGTTCACTGCTGATCATGGGACCTCAACCGTGTCCAGGATCTGCTGGATCACATCCTCGCTGGCCTTCTCCTCCGCTTCCGCCTCATAGGTGACGATGACCCGGTGGCGGAGCACGTCCATGGCCACGCTCTTGACATCCTGCGGGGTGACAAAGCCGCGGCCGGACAATAAGGCGTTGGCCTTGGCCGCCTTGGCCAGAAAGATGGTGGCCCTGGGGGACGCCCCGTACTGAATGAGATGGCGGATGTTCATTTTATAAGCCGCAGGATTGCGGCTGGCGTCCACCAGGTTGACGATATACTCCTCGATCCTGCTGTCCAGATAGATCTGTTCGGTTTTGCGGCGCAGCCGCCGGATGTCCTCGGGGCTGATGACCGGCGTGACCCTCGGCAGCTCGGCGGCGGATGCCATGAGCCGCAGAATCTGCTGTTCCTCGTCTTTGGAGGGATAGGTGACCTTGAGTTTGAGCATGAAGCGGTCTACCTGGGCCTCGGGCAGGGGGTAGGTGCCTTCCTGCTCAATGGGATTCTGGGTGGCCAGCACCATGAAGGGGTCATCAAGGGGAAAGGTGTGGTCGCCGATGGTGATCTGGCGTTCCTGCATTGCCTCCAGCAGGGCGCTCTGCACCTTGGCCGGGGCGCGGTTGATTTCGTCGGCCAGGATGATATTGGCGAAAATCGGTCCCTTTCGGGTGGTGAAATCACCGGTTTTCGGATTATAGATCAGGGTGCCGATCAGGTCGCCCGGCAGGAGGTCCGGGGTGAACTGGATGCGTTGAAACGAGGCGGCAATGGCCTGGGCCAGGGTGGTGACGGTCAGGGTCTTGGCCAGGCCCGGCACCCCCTCGATGAGCACATGGTTGTTGCAGAGCAGGGCCGCCAGCAGCCGTTCAACCAGTCTGGCCTGTCCTATTATGAGTTTGCCGATTTCTCTGCGTATCTGGTCAAGAAGCAGTGCTTCCGTCTCAATTTCCCTGGTCAGCTGTTGAACATCTGTCGTCATTATCTCTCCTTAGGGGTCGAGCAAAAATAACTTGAACATCTTGCATCTCATCTTCGAGCCATCTTTGGCCGCAGCGCAATCATAAAATCCTCGACGTAGCCCTGCTATGCCTGCGGTTTTGTTCAATCGCTGCATCCAAATCTGACTCAAATCCGAGCGCAATTTTGTCCAATTTATTTTTGCTCGCCCCCTTATCCGTTTTATTTTTTAACGGGTAGACATTTTTCCCCCGGAAATGTTGCGCATTTTTTTAGCAAACGATCCTGTCTGCCGTCAACCTGTGAGTGTCGTGGTTGTGCATAGTGATGAGAAAAAAATAACAAATCAAGTTTTTTCATGCTAGTATCTGTATTATTATGCCAGGAACGAGGTGTTTAACCCTCCGGCCTGCTGGAGCCGGCCGTTATTTTTTCTGCCACTGGGTGAGGACGCTGCATGGGATCAGACAGCAACGGTGGGGAGGTTTACGATCTGCGCCGTATTGAAGATGTGTTTGCCTGCCTGGAAATAATCAGTATTGCCCGTGGTGCATTGTTTGGCGTGGACCCGGGCCTTGCCAGGCGGATGGAAAAGGTGAGTGATGCCCTGGGCGCCTTTTCGCAGTTGGTTCTCGAGGGCGGCCTGGCTGATATGGGCGGAGATGCGGCTGAAGACCGGCCCGCTGAGGCGGCACCGGCTGAAAGTACGGTAGTCGAAGCGCCGGATAACATCTTTGCCGATCTGACGGTTCATGTGAAAACCACGCCGGTTGCGCAAAAAGCTCCCCAGCCGGACAGGAAGAAGGCAGGTGGCGGGGATGAGGAAAATGGGATTATAGATATTCTGACCGGCGAGAGAATAAAGTAGTTTCCGACCTGCTGATGATCGTGGCGGCCTCTGGCCGGCCCGTCAAATGAGAATTGATTAACAACCTTTAGTTATATGGTGGAGTTTGTGCATGGCTAAGATCCTCGTCATAGATGATGAAGAGCAGATACGCGGATTACTCAAGCGTGTTTTTCAAAACCAGGGACATCGGGTCATCACTGCCGATAACGGGGCGGTGGGACTCAAGATGATGGCCCAGGAGCCGTTTGACCTGGTAATTACCGATATTTTCATGCCGGAAAAGGAGGGCATGGAAACGATCATCGAGATAAAGCGGGATTATCCGGCCGTGAAGATCCTTGCCGTGTCCGGCGGAGACAGCCAGGGATGTGATTACCTGCCCATGACCAGACCGCTGGGAGCCGACGCCTGCTTGAACAAGCCTTTCAGCAACGATGATATCGTCAGACTTGTCGCTGGACTGCTGGCGTGAAAATTCCTGCCCGCAGAAGGCATCCGCAATGCAAGGCATTGATTGAACTTTGACCTGCCCGGCATTGCGATACCTGCTGATTGTCTTGCCTATGTTGTCCGGCAGAGCCGGCCGAATCCTCCGGGAATGGTGCCGGATGCCCAGTAGATCGTGCCCTGTTTGTAATCGCAGAACCAGTAGCCGCCGGGATCGCGTCTGCCGGCCAGAAAGATGAACGGCTGCTCGGCGGAAAAGCATTTGTGCAGGTAAAGACCCTTGGCATTCTGTTCGCTTTCCATCAGCGAAAGGGCCTCTTCCATGGAGGGCAGCCGCCAGTTATCGTAGCCGGCAAAGCTGCTGTCATTCATCTCCTTGATATAACGCTGCACTTTGCGGATGCTGGTAATATCGCAGCCGCCCCGCTGCCACATGATTCCCGTGACCCTGTCGGTTACGGTCAGCCCGTCATTGTCGTCAACCAGAAAATTGGTGAATTTCCCCTGGGCGTTATACTGGGTGTCAAAAAAATTGCCCGCCCTGATGATGGCGTCCACATCCTTTTCCCCCAAGTCCCGTGGAGCGCTGTTGAGGGTGACTCCGGTCAGGCCGGCCGGCAGTTCGGCATCCCGGCCCGGCAATGCTGTTTCCATATCCTCTTTTTCAATGGTGTCGGCAAAGGGTATCACCCTGGAGTCGTCGTCGGTGTAGACCACATTTTCCTTCAGCCATTTTTTCAGGGCCTCGTCAATGGCATAACTTTTATCAAGTCCCTGGGTTTTCCCCTGGGATTTAACCGCATTGTCTATCAGTTCCTGGGGGGCGTCAATCCGTGCCAGCACCCGGGCAAATTTGATGCCCCGTTCCATCAGGCAGAGGATGGCCGGTTCTTCCCAGGTATCAATAAAGAAATAGTAGAATCTTTCCTTGGAGCTCTTGACCCGTTCCCGGCCACCCCAGCTTTCGAAGATAGCAAAGGTTTCCGCAGGGATCAGTTGCCAGTCAATGGTGGGAGTGACATCTGCCGTAAAGCCGATTTTTTCAAATAAACCCATTTTTTCCTCCTCTGGTTGAATCGTGTGACGGGTATGGTATGCGCTGAATGCACAGCGGTAACTGTCGAGCCTCTTGCAAAATGAACATCTACTCCGATCGGCTAAAAATAACCTGTGCGGCCATCCTGGTGAAATCGTCCTCAACGTAGCACTGCTATGCTTCCGGGCGATTTCACAACTCATCCTTGCACAGAATATTTTTCTCTCGATCTCGCTACGACGTTCATTTTGCAAGAGGCTCTGTCAACTGTGTGTTCTTTAACAATAGGCAAATTAAACAGGAAAGTAAATAGTAATTATTATCTTTTTTTGTTTTTCTGCAAAAAAACTGATGAACGCAAAAGTGCTGGCAATCCGTGATAATATGTTTATGCTGCTTTCGGGTGCGTCGGCATGCGGGCGGGAAAATTTCAGTTATTATCGTATCTGAGAGGGCATGGAAAGGAAAGGAGCAATGCAAATACTTTTGCTGGGAGATTCACTCATTGAATTTTTTGACTGGCAGGCACGTTTCAAGGAGATGATCACCCTCAACCGCGGCGAGGCCGGGGAAAGGGTCAAGGGGCTGCTCGCCCGGCTTGCTGATGAACTGGCCGCAGCCGGCGAGGTGGATGTGGTGGTCATCATGATCGGAGCCAACAATCTGGCAGGAGAGGACTATGCCTTTCTGCGGGATTACGAAGAGATCCTGCGCCGGGTGCGGTCTGCACTGCCGGCGGCGGGCATTGCCGTAACCAGCCTGTTGCCGTTTCGCTTTCCCTGGCTTTCGGCCGATGCGGTGCCGCGGCTCAATGCATCCCTCCGGTCAATAGCCGGACTCGTCAGTGCCGATTATCTTGATGTTCATACTGCCTTTGTCGTGGCGCAGCAGGCCGGGAAAACCTGCTTCCTGCCGGATGGCGTGCACCTGACCGGCAGGGGATATGAAATCTGGGCAACGGTTCTGGCGGCTTATCTGTCAGGCAGATAAAAGAAAATTCTCGTCCCCCTTTTTTTGCGGGGAGTTTGCTTGCTATTTGCAGAAGGCGATGATATTGTTTTACAAAGTTTCATTATTATTGCCGCCGGTGACATCCATTTTCTGTTTACAGTTCGTATATTGCGGAGTGCCTTATGTACGTAAAAATCGACAAGGATTCATTTGAAGTCATCATCTTGACCACCAGTCTCAAGATCGTTGGCATTGTGCATACTCTTCCCCAGGAGAGATTAACGGATTTCATGGCCGAGGCAACCTCCGATTATCTGCCGGTGACCGACGCGGCCATCTATCATCTGGCAGATGGCAATTTGATCGCCAAAACAAAGTTCATGAGTCTGAGCAGAAAAGATGTGACCCTCATTTTCCCCACTACGGAAATGATAAAGTAACACAATTCCCCTTTCCCTTCCTGCTGTTACCCGGTTTGCCGCTGCACGATGAGTGTATCATGCCCTGCGGTGTCCCTTATTTTTTGCGTAACATCAAATTGTCTTTTTCCCGGTAATCGTTTACCTTGCATGCATGCCCTGCGGCAAAGGCTTGCAGATACCCGGTCAGGCCGGTCATGAATAAGCCGGTAAACGGATTCCTCCCTGATGCCTAAAACTCAGGTTTTCTTTGTGCAATAATGAGATGAACGGTTTGACGCTGTTTCCGGGTGTTGCTTTAATGATAAGCCGCCCTGTGGCAGCTTATCGCAGTAAAAAAGAGGAAAATGGATCAGAAAACAGCAGAATATGAATTAGCTGAAATCACGACCCTTTATGAGATAACCAAAGTGCTTGCCTCGACCATGGATCTCCGCGACTGCCTTCGGCAGGTGATGGAAATTCTGTCGGGGGAAAAAGGCATGCATAACGGGACAGTGAGCATAGTTAATCCCACCACCGGCATCCTTGAAATAGAGGTGGCCCAGGGTATGACCGCCGAGGCCAGAAAGAGGGGAAAGTATCAGTTGGGTGAGGGGATTACCGGCAGGGTGGTGGCAAGCGGGGCTCCCATTGTCGTGCCGCAGATCAGTGAGGAGCCGCTTTTTCTGAACCGCACCCGTTCACGGGGCGATATCAAACAGAAGATGGTCTCTTTTATCTGTGTGCCCATCAAGCATGGCCAGCAATCAATCGGTGCCTTGAGTGTGGACCGGGAATACCGGGAGGGGCTTGATTTTGACAAGGATCTTCGTTTCCTCACCATTATCTCCGGCCTGATCGCCCAGTCCGTTACCCGCATCCTCGCCGTCAATGAGGAAAGGAAAAGACTCGAACGGGAAAACACCCTGCTGAAAAAAGAGCTGCGCGGCAAATACCAGATCGGCAATATCATCAGCAACAGCAGCCGCATGCAGGAGGTGTTCGAGATGATGTACCGGGTGGCGGACTCCAATGCCACCGTTCTCCTGCGCGGTGAATCCGGCACCGGCAAGACCTTGGTTGCCAAGGCCATCCACTATAACAGCAAGCGGGAGAAGAAGCCTTTTGTGGTGGTAAACTGTTCCGCCCTGCCGGAAACCCTGCTGGAGAGCGAACTGTTCGGCCACGAAAAAGGGGCCTTCACCGGCGCCAACACTCTGAAGAAAGGGCGTTTTGAACAGGCGGAGGCCGGCACCATCTTTCTCGATGAAATCGGCGACCTCAGCCATGCGGTGCAGGTTAAACTGCTCAATGTCGTGCAGGACCGGGAATTTCAGCGGCTGGGCGGGGTGAAACCGATCAAGTGCAATGTGCGGCTGATCGCCGCAACCCACAAGGACCTCGAAAAAGCGGTGGAAAACGGGCAGTTCCGTGAAGATTTCTATTACCGTCTCAATGTCTTTCCCGTATACCTGCCGCCGCTCAGGGAAAGGCGCACCGATGTGCTGCTTTTGGCTGAATTCTTTCTGAAAAAGTTCTGTGCGGAAAACGATAAGAATATTTCCCGTATTTCAACCCCGGCCATCGATCTCCTCATGCAGTACCATTGGCCCGGCAACGTGCGTGAACTGCAGAACTGCATGGAAAGGGCGGTTTTGATCTGCGATGAGGACGCCATCAAAAGCTATCATCTGCCGCCCACCCTGCAGAGCGCGGAAAGCACCAGTGAGCGCAACCCCCTGTCGCTGGCCGCCGCAGTGGAGAACTTTGAAAAGGAACTCATCGTCGAGGCCTTGAAAAAGGCCAACGGCAACCAGACCAAAACCGCCGAACTGCTCGACACCAGCCTGCGCATCATTAATTACAAGATCCATAAATATCATATCGATGCCCAGGATTACAAGGTGCGTAACCCGTGAAGATACTGCTGCATATCTGCTGCGGGCCGTGCACCATCTATCCCCTTGACGTGCTGCGCCGGGAAGGGATGGCGGTGAGCGGACTTTTCTACAATCCCAATATCCATCCCTTCCGGGAGTTCAGGCAGAGGATCGTGGCCCTTGAGGAGCTGGCCGGCCGGACGGGTTTGCCGGTGGAGATCCGGCGGGACTACGGCTTGCGTCATTTTCTGCGCAAGGTTGTCTTTCATGAGGATGAGCGCTGCGGTCTCTGCTATGAGATGCGTCTTGCCGCCGCAGCGGAGTATGCCGCCGCCGTCAGGGCGGATGGTTTCACCACCACCCTGCTTTACAGCCGCTACCAGAACCATGAGTTGATCCGGCAACAGGGCGAAGCCCTGGGCAGGCAATTCGGCGTGCCCTTTTATTACCGGGACTTCCGGCAGGGGTGGCAGGAGGGAATTGACAGAGCCATCAGTATGGGACTCTACCGTCAGCCCTATTGCGGCTGCATCTACAGCGAGCAGGAGCGCTTTGACAAGAAATGGCGGAAGCTCAATCAAAAAGGCGGGAGCCAGCTTTAACTGAAAATTTACCACAAAGAGCACAGAGCCCACAGAGCTGACTGACTGTAATAAAAATATTTCTCTGTGATCTCTTACTTGGAAGAAGAAGGTTGATTCGGCGACACCCGGCCGAAATCGCCGAAAATGGACCAGTCCGGCAGACCGATCTCCGGTATCCAGTCGCGCCACCTGCTTTTCGGCGGTTTGCCAGCCTCCAGCTGGGCCAGGAGTTCTTGCGCTTCAGGGGCAACAGAGGTGTCCGGGTAATTATCCAGCACATATTGCAGCCGGGCCATGCTCTGTTCCATCTTTTCCGTTTTCATATAAAATCTGGCCACATAGATTTCATGGCTGGCCAGGAAATCACGGGCGGCCTTGATTTTTGCCTTTGCCTCTTCCGTGTAAGGAGATGCGGGATAGAGGCGGATAAGTTTATTAAAGGCTGCTTCCGCATCGGTGGCGCTGCCCGGATCCCGGTCGATGGTGTCCATCTTGTTAAAGTGGCACATGCCGATCTGAAAGTAAATATAGGGGATTGCCTCATTGGTCGGGTGGTTTTTGGCAAAGTCCTCGTAGGCGCTGATCGCCTCGCTGTAATGGCCGAGATGGTAATGGCAGTCGGCTGCTTTGAGCTCGGCCATCAGGCTGTAACTGCTGAAGGGGAATCGCTCCTGGATTTCCCGGAAAATCTTCAGGGCGCTGGTGTATTCGCCGTGGGTGAATTCGTCCAGACCCTCTATGGCCAGAGCTTCGGGGCCTGCCTGCACCATCTCCGAGTCGTCGTCGCTGAACATGGACTTGATGTCCTTGAACACCGAGCAGCCCGGGAGAAGAAGCAGGGCCGCGCCCAGGCAAAGCAGGGTGAGTTTGCCGCAGAGATTACGCATGGGGTGATTTGGTAAGAAATATTTCATTTGCGTATGGAGAGCTGTGTTTTAAAAACAAAAGGCAACAGGACTGGCCATATTGGCGCATCGTGCCCTGGGCCGGGTTTATTTCATAAGGGTGCTCAGATAGTTTTCCGCGGCAATGCAGGCGACCGCGCCCTCTCCCGCTGCGTTGACAATCTGGCGCACCTCTTTGCTGCAGATATCGCCGGCCGCCATGACCCCCGGCTGGGAAGTCCGCATTTCCTTGTCAGTTTTGATAAAGCCGTCTTCATTGTCCAGCTGATCAAACGGCAGCATCTCATTGTTGGGGCGGATGCCGATCAGCACAAAACAGCCTTTGACGGCAAGGGTGGTCTCTTTGCCGTTCTTGACATTTTTCAGCCGGAGCCCGTCAACTTCCTTGCTGCCCAGCACTTCGGTGACAACCGTGTCCCAGATGTATTCTATCCTGTCGTTGGCAAAGGCCATTTCCTGAATGATCCTGGTCGCCCGCAGTTGATCCCGGCGATGAATAACCGTGACCTTGGTGGCAAACTTGGTCAGATGGACGGCCTCCTGGATGGCGGTATCGCCGCCGCCGACCACGGCGATCTCCATACCCCGGTAAAAGGGGCCGTCGCAGGTGGCGCAGTAGGAAACCCCCTTACCGGTCAATTCCTTTTCGCCGGGGATGCCGAGCTGGTTGGGCCGGGCGCCGGTGGCCAGGATGACGGCGCGGCTGGTCAGGGTTTCGCCCCCTTCCAGCAAGATCTTCTTGACCGGACCGGCCAGATCCATGGATTTTACTTCACAGAGCTTGGTGGGAAGTTCAAAACGCCGGGCCTGGGCAGCCATTTTTTCGGCCAGGTCAAAGCCGGAAATCCCTTCCGGAAAACCGGGATAGTTATCCACCCAGTCGGTATTCATCACCTGACCGCCGGCCACCCCTTTTTCCAGCAGAACCACATTCAGTTTGGCCCGGGCGGCATAAAGCCCGGCGGTGAGCCCTGCAGGCCCGCCACCCACGATAATCAAATCATAGTCAGTTTCTGGCATTACTTATCAAGCATGGCCACAAGCTGGGTCTTGCCCACAGCTCCGGTAATCTGATCAGCGACTTTGCCGTTTTTGAAGAAGATAAGGGTAGGAATGGCGCGGATGCCGTATTTTCCGGGGGTTTCCGGGTTTTCATCCACATTCATCTTGGCGATTTTTACCTTGCCTTCATATTCGCCGGCAAGTTCGTTAATCATGGGGCCAATGGCCTTGCACGGGCCGCACCAGGGCGCCCAGAAGTCCACCAGGGTCGGAATATCGGATTTCAGAATTTTTTCCTGAAAATCTCCATCGGTTACATGAACAACTTTTTCATCAGCCATATTTCTCTCCTCCCGGATTAGGTATATCAGGAATAACTGTTAGTGATCGATGAGCGCGGTGGATGGTATCCATAAAATATTTACGTAGAATATCGTGATCATTGTAACGGGACTTACCAATGATGACAAGAGAATTCTGTTTCCGGGCAGGACTTTGTCAGGGGGGCTGCTCCGTCCGCGTTGCCGTCCCCTCTAACAGATATCTTGTTGTTTCTTGACAAGTGCATACTTCCTGATATTGTGTCAGCAAAACGTTTGGATGTCACTTCAGACAGGATAAGAAGATGAGCAAAAAAATCACATTTCTGCCGGATAAAACCACGACTACCGTTAATGACGGCGAAAATCTGCTGACCGCGGCTGCTGCGGCCGGGGTCTATATCCATGCCTTCTGCGGCGGCGAGGGGGTGTGCGGCAAATGCAAGGTGAAAATCAAGGAGGGACAGGTTTCCTCGGAGCGGGCGCATCTCAAGGAAGGGGAATTTGAGCATGGGGTCAGGCTGGCCTGCCAGACATCCGTCGTTTCCGATCTGGTGGTGGAAATACCGGAAGCAATGGGCAAGGATGGCCGGGCACTGAAGCGCAAGCCCAAGACCACCCGGGCCATCTCGGCCCGGTCGCTTGAAGCGCTGATCGGCAAATGGGATGTGGACCCGCCGGTGGAAAAGCGCTTTATCAGGCTCGATCCGCCGACTATGGATGACAATGCCCCTGACCTGCAGCGTCTGCTGAGGGGCATCAGGAAGGGTTGCTACGAGTGCAAGGAGCCGACCTACGATCATCCGGAGATGCTGCGGGAGCTGCCCTTTGTCCTCAGGGAGGCCAACTGGGAGATTACCGCCATCATGCTGCGCGGCAAGCGTGCTGAGGAGCCTGACAGGATCATCGCCGTGGAGCCGGGCAATACCACGGACCGCCTGTACGGACTGGCGGTGGATATCGGCACCACCACGGTGAGCGGTATCCTGATGGATCTCAATTCCGGCAAGGTGCTGGCCGAGGCCTCGGCCTATAACGGCCAGATCCGTTACGGCGAGGACGTCATTTCCCGTATCATTTATTCCCAGCGGCCCGGCGGTCTGCGCACCCTGCAGGAGAGAGTGGTGCACACCATCAATGAAATCATCGAGTCGGTGTGCCGCAATGTGATGATCAGCCCCAGCGACATCAGTTATATCATGGCGGCCGGCAACACGGTGATGTCCCATCTGCTGCTGGGCATTGATCCGAAATTCGTGCGGGAGGCCCCCTATGTGCCGGCCTGCAGCCAGTTTCCTCTGACCCGCGCCGCCTCCCTGGGGGTCATGGCCCATCCCTCGGTCCGTCTTTTTCTCTATCCGTCCATCGCCAGCTATGTGGGCGGGGATATTGTTTCCGGGGTACATGCCTGCCAGATGCACAAGAGCCCGGAGCTGACCCTGTTCATTGATATCGGCACCAACGGCGAGATCGTGGTGGGCAACATGGACTGGATGATGTGCACCGCCTGTTCCGCCGGCCCGGCCTTTGAGGGCGGCGGCATCAGGTTCGGCATGCGGGCCAGCAGCGGCGCCATTGAGAATTTCCAGATTCACCCGGCCACCTATGATCCGATGATCGTCACCATTGACCGCACCAAACCCCGCGGTATCTGCGGCTCGGGCTTGATCAGCATTGTCGCCGAGCTGCTGGAGTCAGGAGTAATCGACCAGCAGGGCAAATTCAACCGGAGCATCGACCATCCCCGCATCAGAACCGGCCATGACGGCTATGAATATGTGCTGGCCTGGTCAAAGGACTCGCTCATCGGCGAGGATGTCGTCATCACCGAGGTGGATATCGACAACCTGATCCGGGCCAAGGGGGCCATGTATGCCGGCTACCAGACCCTGCTCGAATCCGTCGGCATGACCTTTACCGATCTCGACCGCATCATCCTGGCGGGTAATTTCGGCGCCTATCTTGACCTGGAAAGGGCCATCAGCATCGGCTTGCTGCCTGATCTCGACCGGGACAAGTTTTTCTATCTCGGCAACGGCTCCCTGCTTGGGGCGCAGATCAGCCTGGATGATCACAAGCGTTTCCGGGAGCGCAGCGAGGTGAGCCGGCTCATCACCAACATGGAGCTCAGTGAGAATCCGCAATTCATGCATCATTATGTGGCCGCCCTTTTCCTGCCGCACACCGATTTGAATCTTTTCCCCTCGGTGAGGAGCAAGCTGGCGGAGATATAGTAAAGTGATGGAGCCGTTCCCTGATCTGTCGGTCTGCGTGGCGGGCTTCGGCCCGCCGGAAAATACCCGTCGTTTTCTGCGTGCCGTGCATGACACGGCGGACCATGTCTCCCTGGAGGTTTTTCTTGTCTGCCATGGGGAGCGGGATGATTTTTCCGCCCTGCATGGCGAATTCCCCGATCTTACCATCCTGGCCCACCATCCAGCCGGTTATGTGAACGGCGCCATCAACCGGGCCATCGACGCCTCCCGCGGCCGTTATTTTTCCATATGGGATGAGGCCACCGTGGTGTCGCGCGGCTGCCTGCGGAGGCTGGTCGAGTTTCTCGACGAGGTGCCGGAAGCCGGGGTGGCCGGTCCGAAAATACGGGATGAGAGAGGGGCGATCCAGCAGGTGGCCAGAACCTTCCCGTCCTTTGTTTCCCTGCTGGCTGCTGCAGGCCCGCACCCCCCCGGCCGGCCGGTTGCCGGCTGGAATGAATATGCCGGCGGCGAGGGGGACTGGTATGCCGGTCCGGGCATCACCATGAGCCGTCTGCTGCTCGATGACATCGGCGGCATTCATCCGGGCCTGGCCCTTTACTGGCCGGTGGACTTCTGTCTGCGCGCCCGCCGGGCCGGCTGGCATGTCCATTACCTCAATGACGCCCAGGCCACCGGGTCGCTTGCCGCCTGGGGGCGGACCATGGCCCTGGGCCGGGAGATATGGTGGCGTCGACTGTGGGAGGCCTGCCTGCTGGCGGCCACCTGGCGTTTCCGCCAAGGGTAATATCTGTGTTGCGACCCCTTGTCTTTACCCCCTGAGAGCGGCCAGGACTCTTGCTCGCATCTGCGGCACTGCTGAATAGTTACAGCGGCCTGGGCGAATCGAAGGTTTTCCTCCCAAGCTGGATAGTTGCGTCGTCCGGCACGTTTCAGCGGGCCGGAAACGACCGCAGCGCCCGGTTGGCAGTTCTCTGCCCTGCCATGTGGAATTATGTTCCTGCATGGCGAGGATTGATGCCGGCGTTCGCTCAATGCCGATTGGAGGGAAGAGGGATAACCTCCTTTTTTTCCCCTATTTCCCCTGTCGTGTCGGGTGGAGGGGCAGAGCGTTCTCTCTGGCCTGCCAGCGGGCCAGCAGCACTTTTTCCACTTCAACGATCAGCAGGACCGGCAGGGTGACGAGCATGATCCGCAGCCAGTCGCCGGCGGAGATGGCGGTTGTCTGGAAAAGCTGCTGCATGAACGGCAGATAGGTGAAAAGGAGCTGCGCCCCGAGCACGCTCGCCACGGCGACGAATACCGTGCGGTTGGCGAAAAAGCCCGGGCTGCGCCAGATCGGGGTTTTCAGGGACCTGGTATTGAAGAGGTAGAACACCTCGAACATGACCAGGGTGTTTACCGCTATGGTGCGGGCCTGGTCGATGGGTACTCCGTGCATCCGCTCCCAGAGAAAGAGGCCGAAGGTGCCGATGAGCAGCAGCAGGGAAACGAAGACCACCCGCCAGACCAGAAAATAGGAGAGCAGGGGTTCCTGCGGGTCGCGCGGCCGCCTTTGCATGATACCCTCTTCGGTCGGCTCGAAGGCCAGGGTCAGGGCCAGGGTGACCGCGGTTATCATGTTGACCCAGAGAATCTGCACCGGGGTGATGGGCAGCATCGTGCCGGAGAGGATGGCGGCGATGACGATGCCGGCCTCGCCGCCGTTGGTGGGCAGGATAAAGGTGATGGCCTTGCGGATGTTGTCGTACACCGTCCGCCCTTCCCTGACCGCCTGCACGATGGAAGCGAAATTGTCGTCGGTCAGCACCATTTCCGCAGCTTCCTTGGACACCTCGGTGCCCTTGATGCCCATGGCCACGCCGACATCGGCCCGCTTCAGGGCCGGGGCGTCGTTGACCCCGTCACCGGTCATGGCGACGATTTCCCCGGCCTGCTGCAGGACCTGCACCAGCCGCAGTTTGTGTTCCGGGCTCACCCGGGCGAAAATATTGATTTTCCCGGCAGCCAGCTGCAGAGCATCCTGTTCCATCTTTTCAATCTCTTCGCCGCTCAGCACTCCCTGCTCATGGCTGATGCCGATCTGCACGGCGATGGCTCGCGCGGTTGCCGCATGATCGCCGGTAATCATCTTCACCTTGATGCCGGCGGACTGGCAGAGTTGTATTGCCTCAATGGCCTCAGGCCGCGGCGGATCGATGATGCCGAAGAGGCCGAGCAGGGTGAGGCCGCCGTTCACATCGTCGAAGCGAAGTTCGCGGTGCCCGGTGGTGGTCGGCCGGCAGGCGATGGCCAGCAGCCGCTGCCCCTTGCCGGCGGTCCGGTTGATGACCTCGTGCCAGTATCCGGTATTGAGCGGCACGTCTTCTCCTGTCCGCCGTTCTTTGTTGCACATGGTCAGGATGCGTTCCGGCGCCCCTTTGACATAGATAAATCCATGGCCGCTGTGGTCATGGTGCAGGGTGGCCATGAACCGGTGCTCGGACTCGAAGGGGATCAGGTCGGTGCGGGGATAGCTGGCGTTTTCCCGGCGGATGTCCAGATTCGCCTTCATGGCCAGGGTGAGCAGCGAACCCTCGGTGGGGTCGCCCTGCAGCATCCATCTGCCGCCTTCCTTTTCCAGGGATGCATCATTGCAGAGCAGCGCTCCTCTGGCCATTTCCAGCACATCGGGGTGCTCGCTGATCGATACTTCTCCACCGTCCAGCGAAAAAGCGCCATGGGGATCATACCCGCTGCCGCTGATTGCAAACAGATGCTCCGCGGTGACCACGGTCTGCACGGTCATCTCGTTCCTGGTGAGGGTGCCGGTCTTGTCCGAGCAGATCACGGTCACCGCGCCGAGACTTTCCACGGCGGGCAGCAGCCGGATGATGGCGTTGCGCCGGGCCATGCGCTGCACGCCGATGGCCAGGGTAATGGTGATGATGGCCGGCAGGCCTTCGGGGATGGCGGCCACCACCAGCCCCACCGCGGCAAGAAACATCTCCGCTGCCGGGTAATTGCGGGCCAGGATGCCGAACAGGGCGGCCACCAACGCCAGGATGAGAATGGCCCCGGTCAATTTTTGACCGAAATCCGTAATCTGCTGCAGGAGCCGGGTGGTAATGGTTTTGACCGTGGACAGCATGCGGCTGATCCGGCCGAGTTCCGTGGCGTCGCCGATGGCCACCACCACGCCGGCGCCCTGACCGGAGGTCACCAGGGTGCCGGAATAGGCCATGCAGAGACGGTCGCCGATGGCCGCTCCCCGGACCGCCGGCTGCTCACCTTTCTCCGCCGGCATGGACTCGCCGGTCAGGGCGGATTCGTCGATCCGCAGCTCCTTGACCTTGAGCAGCCGGAGATCGGCAGGCACCTTGTCGCCGGACTGCAGAAAGACAAGATCGCCGAGGGTGACCTGCTCCGCCGGGATTTCCCGGCGTCTGCCGTCGCGCCGCACCACCGCCTGCGGGGAGAGAATGTCGCGGATCGCCTCCAGCGCCTTTTCCGCCTTGCCTTCCTGGATAAAGCCGATGAAGGCATTGATCACCACCACGCCGAAAATGACGCCGGCATCGATCCAGTGCCGGAGAAGGGCGGTTACCAGCCCGGCCAATAGAAGAACATAGATGAGCAGATTATGGAACTGGAGGAGAAAGCGGTGCAGCGGCCCGCGTTTTTTCGGCGGGGTCAGGCGGTTGGGGCCGTATTGCCGGAGACGTTGTTCCGCCTCCTGCCCGGTCAGGCCCTGGTCAGTGGTGTGCAGACTGGCGAGCACCTCGGGGCCGGGCAGGGTGTACCAGGGGGTCTCTAATTTTTCCTGCATGTGGATGACACCTCTTTGATTGGTATGGATTTATCGGCGTATCTGCCTTGCATGGTTTGATCTCTGCAGCGCTTATGACTGTCGTGGCCCGCCGGGACGCTTCCTCTCCCGGCCGATGAAAAAGAGCAGCAGCGAGGGGATGACGAAGATGGTGAGCACGGTGGAGAGCACCAGGCCGCCCAGGAGCACCGAGCCCAGGCCCCGGTAAAGCTCCGAGCCGGGGCCGGGGGCCAGTACCAGGGGCAGCATGCCCACCACGCTGGCGGCCGCGGTCATGTAGATGGGCCGCAGCCGGGTGCGGGTCGATTCCAGCACTGCCGCCTTTGCTTCATAGCCCTCATCGCGGATATAATTGAGGGCCTGGAAAACGATGAGAATGGCGTTGTTCACCACTACCCCCACCAGGATGACAAAGCCCAGCATGGTGAGGATGTCCAAGGGCTGCGGGGCGATGAAGCGGTTCACCAGCGCCAGCCCCAGAAAGCCTCCGGCCCCGGCCAGGGGGATGGTGGCCATGATGAGCAGCGGATAGACAAAGCTCGAAAACATGGCGGACATGAGCAGATAGATGATCATGGAGGCCAGCAGGAAATTCCACTGCAGGGCCTGGCGCGCCTCGGTCAGCTTGTCGGCCGTGCCGGAGAGCGACACCTCGATGCCGCTAAGCAGCCCGGCCGCCCGCAGCCCGGGCACCAGCTCGCCCCGGATGGTCTCCATGGCCTGTTCCAGCGGCACCTCGGTGGGCGGCGTCACCTGCAGGGTGATGGTCCGCTGCCGTTCCAGGTGGCGGATCTCGGTGGTGCCGGTGGCCGGGGTGACGGTGGCCAGCGACGAGACCGGCACCACCTGGCCGGTGGGGGTGCGGATCGGCGCCGCGGCCAGTTCCTCCGGGGTGGCGAGCCCTTTATTCTCGGCGGTCAGCACCAGATCGATCTTCTTTTTGCCTTCCTGCTTGAATTCCCCCACCTTGCGGCCGTCCATCAGCACATCAACGGCATGGCCCAGGTCCCGGGCGCTCATGCCGGCGGCCTGCAGCCGGTCCAGGTCCGGTTCGAAGCGGATCTCCGGGTAGCTGATCTCAAGAGACGGCACCGGCCGCACCTGGGCCCCCGGAATCTGGGCCATGATGGCGCCGAACAAGGCCCCGCCCGCCTGCACGGTGCGGCCGACATCCTCGCTGGTCAGGTCCACGTCAATGGTCCGGCCCCGGCCCAGGGTGGTCTGGAAGACGCCGGCCTGATTGCTGACCCCGAAGATGCCCGGCAGGGTGTGGATGATGCGGGTGAAAAAGGGGATGAGTTCCGCGGCCCGCTGCTCGTGGATGCTGATCGCGCCGAACAGCATGATGCGCTCGGCGCCCACGTAAAAGATGTTTCTGATGCCGGGCACGCCCTCCACGTCCCGGCCCATGTGGGGCTCCACCTGGCCGTAGATCTGGCGGCCGATGTCGTAGCGCTCCTGGTAGGAGAGGCCGGGGGGCGGGATGAGGATATTGAGCACCAGGTTGCGGTTGCCCTGGGGCAGGTACTCCATCTTGGGAAACAGCAGCACGGTGATGAGCGAGCAGAAGCCGGTCCAGAAGACCACGGTGGCGAGCCGGGTGAGGCCGTTGGTCAGCGCGAGCCGCACCAGCACCATGTAGCCGTTGCTCAAGGCGGTGCCCAGCCGCACCAGCAGGGAGGGCCGGCCTGGCCGGGCGGCGGCGGGATCCCTTTCCCGGCCTGGCCTGGCCAGCCATTTCACCAGGATGGGGATGGTCAGCACCGAGACGTAGAAGCTGATGAGCTGGCTGGCGGAGACGGCGATGGCGATGTCCCGGAAGAGCTGGCCCACCTCCTCCTCGATGAACAATACGGGCAGGAAGACGAACATGGCGGTAAAGGTGTTGAGCAGCAGGGCACCCCACACCTCGCGGGTGCCGTCATAGGCGGCGGTGACCGTGTCCTTGCCCAGGGAGCGGTGGCGCTCGATGTTTTCGATGACCACGATGGCATTGTCCACCAGCATGCCCACTGAAAAGGAGATGCCGGCCAGGCTGATGACGTTGAGGTTGCGGCCCAGCAGGTAGAGCAGGATAAAGGTGCCGAGGATGCTGACCGGGATGGTCAGGGCCACCACCAGGGTGGGAGAGATGCGCCGCAGGAAGAGCAGCAGGGCGCCGATGGCGAGCAGGCCGCCCACCAGGATGTCCTCCTTCACCAGCTGGATGGCGCCCAGGATGTAAGGCCGCTGGTCATAGACCCATTCGAGGCGGAGATTCTTGTCCTTGAGAGTGTGCTCGTTGAGGTCCCGCACCACTGCCTCCATGCGGTCGGTCAGATCCAGCACGTTGACATCCGGCTCGGGTTTGATGCCGATGGCAATGCCCTCGTCGCCGTTATGGATCATGGCGTCGGTGAGCGGGGCGTAATCGAGATGGACCCGGGCCAGGTCCCCGATGGTGAGCCGTTCGGTGCCGTTGGAGCGGACCACGATGGCGGCCACCTCCTCGGCGGTGTTCGCCTCCCCCACGGTGCGGATGCGGTAGTCGCGCCGGCCGATCCCCATGGTGCCGGCCGCGATGTTGACGTTATTGTCGTCCAGCACCCGGATCAGCTCGCCCACCGTCACCCCATAGACAGCCAGCCGCTCGTCGCGCATCTCCACATGCATTTCCTGCTCCCGGCCGCCGCCGACAAAGAGATCGGCTACCCCGTCGACCCGCTCCAGGTACTGGCGGATCTCGTCCTCGAAATAGGTCCTGGCGGTATAGACCGACTCATGATTGCCCTCCATGGTCTTCAGGATGATCCAGATGACCGGCGAGGTGGCGGCGCCGGTGGCGTTGATCACCGGCCGTTCGGCGTTCTGGGGATAGGTGCGCACCTCGTTGAGTTTGTTGGAGACCCGCAGCAGGGCGTTGTCCACGTCCATTCCCACCTTGAAGCGCAGGGTGATCACCCCGGAGCTGTCGTAGGAGCTGCTCTCCATCTCGGAGAGGCCGGGGATGCCCTTCAGCACCTTCTCCTGCTCCTCGATGATCTCCCGTTCCACCTCGTAGGGGGTGGCGCCGGTCCAGACGGTGGTGACGGTGATCTCCGGTTCGATGACGCTGGGACTCAGCTGGTAGGGCATGCGGGAAAGCGAGATGAGGCCGAAAACCACCAGCAGGATGACCCCCACCACCACGCTCACCGGCTGTTCGATGGATTGTCTGATGAGGTCCATGCGATTCTTATTGCCCCTGCACCGGCTGCCCCTCCCGGAGCCGTTCGTGGCCCTTGACCACGATCTGCATGCCGGGCTTGAGCCCGTCTGCCTCCACCCCGGCCCGCTCGCCCTCGTAGCCGAGCACCTTGACCGGCAGCAGGTGGGCCGCCCCGTCGGCCACGGTATAGATGCTGTCCCGGCCCATGACCGGCACCACCGCGTCCCGCGGCACCAGCAGCCCCTGCCGGGGTTCGGCCGCGGGCAGCCACACCCGGGCCTCCATGCCCTCCATGAGCAGGGGAGAGGCGGGGAGTCGCACTTTCACCGGGAAGGTGCGGGTGGCGATGTCCCCCCGGGGAATGATCGCCTCGACCCGGCCGGCGTAGTGGCGTCCGGCGATTTCCGCCCGGACCTCCCGGTCCGGCTGGAGGTTGGCAATGACCGCGGCCGAGACATTGATGAGGGCCTCCGCCTGGGCCGAGTCGGCCAGCACGCCGACCGTACCCCCCCGTTCCAGCCACTCGCCCGGCTCTACCTGCCGCTGCAGCACCACGGCGTCAAAGGGCGCAATCACGGTGGCCTTGCTGATCTCGATATTCAGCCGTTCCACCTCGGCTTTGGTGGCGGCGAGCCTTTTTTCCAGGCCGAGCATCCGGTAACGGTATTCGTCGTATGTCTGCCGGGCCACCGATTTTTTTTCGCTCAGTTCGGCGATGCGGTTGAAATCGATGCGGGCCAGTTCGAGTTCCACCTCGACCTGGGCCTGCAGGGCCTGCTGGGCGGCCAGGGACTGCTGCCGCAGTTCGGTGTCCAGCTTGGCCAGGGCTTCGCCTTTCTTCACCGTCAGGCCCTCATCAAAGTTGACCAGTTGCACCAGGCCCTCAACCTCGGTGGCCACGTCGGCCACATGGGCAAAACGAACGGTCCCCACCCAGGGGGCCTCCGGCTGCAGCGAACCCGCCTCCACCGGGGCGAGCACCACCATGGCCGGGGGCCCCTGGGGCCCCAGGGCCGCTGCCGGGGCCAACAGGACCGCCGGCAGCATACAGGCCGCCAGCAGGAGCAGGGCAGAGAGAAAGTCTGGTTTGCGCTTTTTCATGTTGTTTCCGTGGTGCAAGTTTCAGTCCAGGGAAACCGGAAATTCCCGCAGCTCGTCGGCGAGCCCCCGGTTCAGACGAAACAGGAACTGGCTTTCGGCCTGCGGCCGGCGATGATGATGCCGGTCATCCGAGGCACTGTTTCACCACCATAGGGTACATTGCGGTTCTTAGCCCACCGGGCTCGGGGCGCTCCGCGGCTGCCTTCCGGTTTTCAAGGGGGCGTCAATCATGCATGTAACTATCCAGCTTGGGACGAAAAACCTTCGCTTCGCCCCGCTGCTTATGAAATTGTTGTATTATAGATTGAAAAAAGCGGCAAGAAAAGCAATTCCTTCAGCTGTCAGGAAAATCAGTTTTCCGCACGACGCCTGACCGGCCAGGCCTTCCCTGAGGGAGGTCGTCTATCCTGTTTGACGGGAAAAGTCCGGCGCCGCAGGACGTCGACCCCGGCGGCGCGGGGGCGGCAGGGGCGATCGACGCAGACCGGCGCGGGAGAGGAGACGAGCGGGCCGGCTGCCCCTCACGGCTCGGAGATGTCCTGGTCCGTGCTGCGCCGCATGGTTTTCATCGTGTCGCTGCGCCGCTGGGCCAGCCCTGCAAAATAACTGTCGCTGACCCCGCCGGTGACATATTCGCCGGTAAAAACCGAACAGTCAAATGAGATGATATCCCGGTTGCCTTTCTGCACCGCTTCAACAAGATCCTCCAGGTCCTGGTAAACCAGCCAGTCAACCCCGATGGCCGCACTGATCTCCTCAACGCTGCGGCCATGGGCGATCAGTTCATTGCTGGTCGGCATATCAATGCCGTAGATATTGGGGAAGCGGACCGGCGGCGCCGCAGAGGCGAAATAGACCCTGGCCGCTCCTGCCTCCCGGCCCAGGCGGACGATCTGCTGCGAGGTGGTGCCGCGGACAATGGAGTCATCAACCAGCAGCACATTTTTGCCCTTGAATTCCAGACCGATGGGGTTCAGCTTCTGGCGCACCGATTTTTTGCGTTCCTGCTGGCCGGGCATGATAAAGGTGCGGCCGATGTAGCGGTTCTTGATAAACCCCTCACGGTATTTGCAGCCCAGTTTGGCGGCCAGTTGCAGCGCCGCGGTACGGCTGGTATCCGGAATGGGCATCACCACGTCGATGTCATGGTCGGGCCGCAGGCGTTTGATTTTGTCCGCCAGCTTCTCTCCCATGCGCAGCCGTGCCTTATAAACCGAAACCTTGTCCATGATGGAATCAGGCCTGGCCAGATAGACATGCTCGAAAATACAGGGGGCATAGCGGGGCTGCTCGGCGCATTGGCTGACGGACAGGCGGCCCTCCATGGAGATGAACACCGCCTCGCCGGGTTTGACATCATCGATGAGGGTAAAACCCTGGCCGTCCAGGGCAACGCTTTCCGAGGCCACCATATAATCAACTCCCTGTGCTGTCTCCCGCAGGCCGTAGACCAGCGGCCGGATGCCCCAGGCATCCCGGAACGCCACGATGCCGAAGCCGGCAATCATGGCCACGGCCGCATAGGCGCCCAGGCAGCGGCGATGCACCCCGGCCACGGCCGCGAACACGTCCTGGTCGGTGACAATGAGGTTGCCGCGCTGCTGCAGCTCATTGGCAAAAACGTTGAGCAGCACTTCCGAATCGGAATCCGTGTTGATATGGCGCAGATCCTCATGGAAAAGATCGGTGCGCAGTGCCTCGGCGTTGATGAGATTGCCGTTGTGGGCCAGGGCTATGCCGTAGGGGGAGTTGACGAAAAAAGGCTGGGCCTCGGCCGGGCTGGCGGTGCCGGCGGTGGGGTAGCGGACATGGCCGATACCCATGTTGCCCGGCAGATGGAGCATGTGCCTGGTGTGGAACACATCCCGCACCAGGCCGTTGCCCTTGTGCAGGAGCATCCGGTTCCCATGGCAGGTCATGATGCCGGCCGCATCCTGACCGCGATGCTGCAGGTAGGTGAGCGCATCATAAATTGCCTGGTTTACCGAACTGTTGGCCACGATGCCGACGATACCGCACATGATTTTTCCTTGAACTCCCTGTTTGATGAAATCGGAAAAAAATATTTTACCACGGAGCACACAGAGATCACAGAGAAAATATTTTTAATTACAATCAGTTATCTCTGCGGGCTCTGTGTGCTCCGTGGTTAATTTTCAGGTTTTACGAGTCCATCCTGTTTGTTATCCGAAAGAAACGATTCCTGAGTCGTTCCCGTTAGAGATCCGGAAACTTTATCTTCAGGGTTTCCTTGTCCTGGCCGCGGGAGAGTTCCACCAGCAGCTCAAGGCTCCCGTTGCGCAGCCCCAGGGCAAGAGGCAACCTGCCCTCGTCCTGCTCGATGTGCAGAATGGCCCGCATGATGGCTGTAATCCTGTTGAATTGCTCGCTGCTGGGCGGCGGCAGGGTGATCTCTTCATCACCCTTCACCTTGACGGTCAGATTGTCCCCCTTTCTTTTCATGGACAGCTTTTTGGCCTTTTCCGACACCGTGTACATGATGGCCAGGGCCAGGTATTTGACGGCATCCTCCGCCGGGTCGCTGCTCTGCGTACCGGACATGCCTTTCAGCTGCTTCAGGAAATTGGTTTCCAGATAGCACTCGCACATTTCCTGCAATTTCAGGTGATAGTTCCGTTCACTGATGTCCACTGTTTCCTCCTTTATCAATGGTGATGGGGATATGTAACGACTCAGGTGTATTCAGGTGCATAGTCTGCAGGTATTTCGTCTGTCGTGATGGGAAATTACCAGTTTTGGCCGGCTTTGTCCTCTGCATTTTACGATTTCAGTCGAGCTGGATGGACAACTGAGCAGCTGCAGGCGAGCCGGGGTTTCACCACATCACGAAGCGCAGCTCTTGCCGGGGCATGGGGTCTGGGCGGTTACCCGCCCCCTCCTTGACCGTCGTCGTGTCCCCTGTTATCCCTGCAGGTTATAGCAAAAATTCTGCCAGTCAGTCTGCATCCCGCCGGATTGCTGTCAAAGCCGCTCAGGTATTGACGGCCTGGGAGAAAAAAAGGCGGTTGAAAACGGAGAAGGTCATTTATATCCTTTTTGGCGGAAAAAATCCTGTGCCGCAGGACAATTACTCATCTCTTATCTCGAGCAAAAAACAGGCAGCAGAGCGGGACTGCGCCGAAGAGCCTGGCAGTATATCAAGCTTCTCTTGAATCAAGGCACAATCGAACTTTTTGGGTGTGCCGTTTACCATATCCGCTTTGAGTCCCATCGTGAAGTTCATTTTTTTCAGGATACGCTCGATAAGCAAGGCCCGCCTGGTTCTCCGCGTTATGTCCGCTGCACCCCCTTAAAAAAGAAGGTTATGGAGTTATCGCTGATGATCGGACCCAGCAGGTGTGACCTCCCTGACCCCTTACGGACAGGAGAGTGATGGTTTGGTTTCGATTTTTTTTTATCTTACAGCTTCTTGATTCTGAGAGTAACGGGCATGGAGCAGGACATCGAATTGGAAAGAATGAGGTAGTTGGTGCGGCGACACATAATGAGCGTGAAGAATGGGAAATTGCGGGGCCTGACATTTTTGATAAATGAGAGGCGGGGGCTGATGTTTTGCAACCGTTCGAGGCATTTTTTTCGTGAATTATCGGCAATAACTCAGCGGCCCTGCGCGATTGCCGGTTTTCTCCTTCCGCGTGCCCTTGCTGAAGTGGGGGGAAGCAAAGGCCGCGGATGGAGAAAAAGAAGGTGAAATTAGAATTTGTAGTTCAGGTCAAACTGGTACAGATCAACGTCCGTTTTGTCTGATTCGATTGCCTCATACAGCATGGCGGTGATACCGACGGAAACGTTCTTGGTGAAATTGTAGCCAAGGTCGATTCTGTGACCCTTGATATCAGTGTTGTTTAAACCGGTGCCGAAATCCGCATCCTTCAGCCCGCCATAGAGCGAGTCGGCCTCAATTGCAGTGTATGCGTAGCCGATCATGAATTTATCTATCTTGCTGTTAATACCCAAAATCCAGCCCAGGTCTTCGTCATCCGGCACAAGGGTGCCGCCGATCTGACCCTGACCGGCGTTGCCGTCCGCGCCGAAATTCTGCCAGACCTGACCGTAGATGGTCATCTTGGTGCTGCCGAGGGGAAAATTGACATCACCATAGATATCACCGATGTTCATTTCATATTTGTCCGGATCAACATCTTCCAGCAGACCGTCCACGCTCGATTCTTCGTTGATGAAACTCTGGTCATAGGTGTGATAACCGGCGGCCAGGCTATACTTCAGGTCGCCTGCTTTGCCGGTGTAGCCGGCCTGGCCGGCATACAGCATGGCCGTGTTGTAGTTGCCGGCCTTGGCCTGATAGTATCTGACACCGTATGCCCCCGCAGTGGTGAAAATTCCGGCATCTGATTTATAGCCGCCGGTGAAGCCGGTAAAACGGGCGTCGCTGTCCCAGAAAATCCAGGAGGTCTCGTAGGGGTTGATATGCTGGCCGGCGGTAAAGGTGAAGTCGTTCCATTTGTGTTTGCCGTATGCATAATCCAGCCGTATGTCGCCTGTTTCAAAGGGGCTGGACTCACTCCAGGTGGCATTGGTCGAGGTGGATTCGGTGCTGCCGGTCGCCAGCCCTGCGGCAACTTCCCAGTTCTCAGCCGTGTTCTCCCATACGCCGCCGATGCGGAACCGGGTGCGCAGGCGGTCCCGGTTTTCATCGCCGGAATCCTTGTCGATCTGACGGGTTTCAAATCTTGCCCGGAGATCTCCCTTGATTTTGAGTTGGTCAATAAAAGTGTTGGCCAGGGTAATTTTTGAGGGAGCGGCCACTGCTTCCTTTTTCTCGACTTGTTTTTTCAGGGTGTCAATGACTTCCTGTTGCGAGGCGACCTGCCTCTGGAGTGCATCGATTTTATCCAGGATTTCCTGATCACTGAGCGCAGCCTGGGCATTTACCGACCAGAAGGCGCCAACGCCCAGTGCCACGGTTGAGATAACTCTTTTCATGCCAATTCTCCTATTCTCCCAAAAAGGTTATTGATTGCGCGCCGGCGACAGTGCTTGGCGCTGATGAATTCAGGACACCTTAGATGGTCAATATTAGAAAAGGATTAGGTTTCGATAAGGAAATGGATAGAAAGAGCGGGATGGAGCGGAAGAATATCAAACTTTTGGTTAGGGTTGCGTTAGTGTCTTATGAGCCTCTCGCAAAATGAACGTCGTAGCGAGATCGAGAGAAAAATATTCCGGGCAGGGATGAGTTGTGAAATCGCCCGGAAGCGTAGCAGTGCTAGGGTGAGGACGATTTCACCAGCAAGACGCCGCACAGGTTATTTTCAGCCGATCGGAGTAGATGTTCATTTTGCAAGAGGCTCAGAGGGCAGAATTTTTTATGAAGAGGGTGAGGGGGCTTGGGCAAGCCCCCTGTTTTTTCAGCGGCCTTTGCACCGGTATGCTGCGGCATCTGTCTAAGGATGGGGATTTGCACCTGGTCCCCCTTGTTTTCCGCGCCTCACCTTTACTACGGCAGCGTGACCCGCAGATCAGCATCCTCGCTGAAGGTATAGTCCGCCATCTGATGGGCGGCGTCAATGGTTTGCACCCGGATATTGTAGCTCTTGTGACCAACGGCATAGGTATGGCTCATGACGTCGGTGGCCGGTCTGCTGTACACGGAGCGCATGCGGTCACCCCAGTAGACATAAACTCTTTGCACACCCGCAGGGAAAGGGGCGTGCAGGGTGATTGCCGTGCCGTTTATCGAGGTGGTGAAATCGATGGCCGGGGTCTGGGCCTCCACAAGTGAGGCGGTGGCATTGACTGTGCCGGTTGATGTTTTCCCGCTGGTTTGTTCCGTCATGGTCAGGGTCGCGGTATAGTTCCCCTCGGCGTCATAGCGGTAAATGATGACATCCTGGCCGTTGCCGCCGATGATGCTGCCGCTGCCGCCGAAATCCCAGGTGAAGGTGCAGGTGCGCTCTTCCGGCAGGCCGTCCACGCTCTCGTAACAGGAGGAGCGGCTGGCATCCAGGGTGACCACCCGGTCCGTATCAAGGGAAGAAAGGGCGGAGAGCTGCGGCGCCACGGTTATCTCGATGTTCTGGGTCCACGTGGCCGGATTGGAATAGCCCCAGTAGGCATGGCAGGAGTTGGCGGAACAGCTGCCGCCGCCCTCGGCCGGGGTGTAGTTGAAAGAGAGCAGCTGCGGGCCATCGGTGGACCGTCCCGGAAAGGTGGGCGCCGCTGAGACATTGACTGTACCGTTGTTGTGGCTGGCTCCGATGTCTGTTCCGTCTGTGGTGGTTTCAAAATGGCAGGTCTGGCAGCCGTAGCCGAGCTGGGTGTGACGACCGTGCCTGTCATTTGCCCCGATGGCCGGCGGGTAGTCATGGCAGGAATTGCAGCTGGGCAGAAAGCCGTTGCTGTGATCATGGCAGCCCAGGCAGTCCAGGCCGTTGTTGTGCTCCGTGCCGGAACCGTCGGCCCGCCAGTAATTGGTGGTGATGTGGCAGACCTGACAGATGCCGTCCGGGGTGGAATCGCCGCCGCCGACCGCCAGACCGTCGCTGCTGGCCGCGTCCCGGCGGCCCAGAAAGTGCACGGTTGCACTCGGCCAGGACGAGGACGGGCCCGCGGTGGTGTCGGTGTAGATGCGGGACAGCATCTCCTGGCCATAAAAAACCCGCAGGATACCAGGAGGATAGGGCTCGAAGACGTCATTTTTCAGCTGTCCCTTGATGACAATGGTGCTGGAGCCGTCGGCATTGGCGGTGGCAGCCTGGATTTCGCCGTACCAGACCCGGGGGCGAGAGTCAGGATCCCTGATAATTTCCAGCATCAGACCGCGCTCGGGGCCGGTTTTTTTATTCCAGCTGCCGGGATCACTCCACTGGGAATCATTCACCGTCATCTGCACTCCCGAAAACGTTGTGGTATCCTCTGCCGGGTCCCAGACACCGGCGGTGGTATACGTTCCCTCGGCGATGGCCGGGGTAAGGAGCGGGTCCGTATGATCGATCTGCGGCGGGTGGGCCCAGTCATTCTGGGTGGGACCGTGATGGCAGGAGCCGCACCCACGGACCAGGGTGCCCTTGGCGTCTCCGGCGATTGCGGCGGCGGAATGTACTTCCATGGCCGGCGCCGCATACAGGGAGTAGGGCGGGCCGCTCTCGTTGACATGACAGTTGGCGCAGAGAAAGAGATTGCTGTAAAAGTCCCAGCTTCCCGTGACTCCGTCACCCGTATGACAGTTGGCGCAGTCGTTGAAACTGAAACTGTCCGAGTTCATATACGTGGTGGCGTTGTGCGGCGACTGCGCATAGAAGCTGTAGCTCAGCTGGGCTGCGGCCATGCCGGGCATGACCAGAAAGACAAACATTGGCAGGCTTTTTATCATTTTTTTCTTCATTTTTTCCCCTTTTCTTCATTCATGTTCGGGCCGGCGCAGCAACCGGGCATTGATCTGATCCGTTTTGCCGGGTTGCGCTGCGCTGTCCCGGCTCGCCTGCATGGAGAGGACAGCAAAAAGAGCACCACAGTGTGGCACGGCAGGGGTAAATATTTTTCCTTTTTCATATCGATATGTTATATGAAGGCAGTCTGGCTGCGGAAATTGCCGGCCCGTGCCTTACCGGGCCATTTCCCCCGGAAACGGCTTGCGCATGCGCCATTTGCCCCAACGCAGGAAAGGATCAGGGCCAGGCTCTGGGGGCCTGGCGCGGCCGGGTCGTTATGTAGCAAATGTAGAAAGACAAATTGAAAAATGGAGAATGTATGAAAAAAGCATGGTTTATTAAAAAAATCTGTATCAGTGTATTTTTGCTTATCCTTTGCCCGTTGCCTGCTTCTGCGGCGCTTATCAACTTTTCAGGGCAGCTTGGCGTCATCGATGTAAATACCGGGGCAGGGGTGTATGCAGCCACCCCGCCGGGGACAATTTTTTCAGGTTTCATTGACGATGCGAGCGCCAGCGGCGCGATCTCGGATGGAACAACGCTGACCTCTTTTTCTTGCCTCATAGCAGCGGGGGGATTAACCGTCTCGGATAACTTCGAACTGGAAGCGGAGGAGGCTGCCTTGCTTAATGCCTTAACGGGATTTTCGCTGTACAGTGCCGGCGATATACTGGATGGGATTAATATCGAGGGCGATGCAGCCACGGCAAGTGGCGGCCGCATTGAAATCGGGCTTTCCTATCTGTTTGACGCCGATACATTTAATAGTGAAGACCTGGGTAACTATCCCTTTGATCCCGACGATGTGCAACTGGCCCTGTTTTTCATCTATGAGGAAGATGCTGACGGCGAAGCCGTTTATTCAGCAGCTGGACAATTAAATGCTGTGCCGCTGCCTTCAGCAGTCTGGCTGCTTGGGGTGGGTATTATGAGTTTGCTCGGTGTTGCCAGGCGAAAGATTGTGACGTGACAAGCGGCATCTGGATGAAAAGAATGGCCGGGGCCTGGTGCCGCCCCGCCATTCCGTTTGCATTGCATGGTCTCATGGGAAAAAGGTCGGAGAAAATGCATGTCGAGGTGGAAACGGCCCATGCTGCCATGCCGAGTAATTGAGCGATGCCCGGACTGCTGCTGATTCAGCCGCCGGTGCAGGATTTTTATGACACCGATATCCGCCTGCAGCCCATCGGTCTCTATTATCTTAAGGCGGCGGTGCAGAAGTATCTGCCGGAATTTCAGGTCGTGGTCAGGGACTTTCACCATGGCTGGGGCCGAAAGACCATCCCGCTGCCCCGGGAACTCCGCTATCTCAAGCCGTTTTATCAATTCGCCGACGCGAGCCCCTTCAGCACCTTTCATCAGTACTACCATTTCGGCGCGCCGTTTGAAAAAATCGTAGACGAGGTCCGGCAGGAAAAGCCTGACATTATCGGCATCTCCTCTCTTTTTTCCCCCTACTATCGTGAAGTTCTCTTGCTGGCGGCCAGGCTGAAAGAGGCCATGGACTGTCCCATCATTGTCGGCGGTTCCCATGTGTCCTGCGTGCCGGAGATGATGCTGGGGGATGCCAATGTGGATTTCATTATTCGCGGCGAGGGGGAGCGGCCCCTGGTGGAATTTCTCAAGGCGTGGCAACAGGGCCAGGATCTGGCCTGGGTGCCGAACCTTGGTTACAAGAAAGGGGGGGAACTGGTTTTCAATGCCCTGGCGCCCAATTATCCCGTAAGTGAGCTGCCCATCCCTGACCTGCCGGACCGGGAGACCTGCCGCTATCTGTTTAACGGCAAGCCGATCACCTTTGTGCTGACCTCCCGGGGCTGCCCGCTGCAATGCACCTTCTGCTCGGTGCGCCTGACCTTCGGCAGCAGCTATCGGCGCAGGACCGCGGAGGATGTCGTTACCGAGATCGCGCACCGCTACCGTCAGGGTTTCCGCGTTTTCGACTTTGAGGACGACAACCTCACCTTTGATAAAAGCGAGATGCAGCACCTCTGCCGCCTGCTCATCAATAGATTTCAAGGCCGGGACATCCAGCTGCTGGCCATGAACGGCGTCTCCTGGGCCAGCCTGGATGAGCAAACCCTGCAGTTCATGCAACAGGCCGGCTTCACCCACCTCAACCTGGCCCTGGTGAGCGGCAATCAGGAGACCCTTGCCGCCGTGGGCCGTTCCCACCGGGTTGAGCAGTTTGCCGAGGTGGTGAAAACTGCCGCTGCCACGGGATTTGCCATGGTGGCCTACCTGATCCTCGGCCTGCCCGGCGACACTTTGCAGAACATGATTGCCTCCCTGTTGACCCTGGCCCGGCTGCCTGTACTGCTCGGGGTGTCCATCTTCTATCTCACCCCCGGCACAAGCATTGCCGAAAGGTTTGCCCCCCTGACCCCAAAGGATATCTTTCTCTCCCGCGCAACCGCCATGGCCATCGAGACGGAGGGCGTCCGGCGCCGGGATCTGTATACCCTGTTTATCACCGCCCGTATCATCAATTTTCTCAAGGGCCTGGAGTTTGCCGGACAAAGCTGCGCTCTTGACCAGCTGCTGGCCGCCGCCTCGGAAAAGGGGGCGAGAACCCGCCTGGGGCTTGACCTCCTCGGCAGGCTGCTGGCTGAAGGGAAGCTCTATGCCGCAACCAGCAAGGGTCTGCAGGCGGTGCCGGAATTCGACGTGCAGCTCTTCCTGCAGTTCTGGGAAAAACTCGACCGGCTGACCACCCTGGCCGGCAAGCAGCTTGTCATCCGGGACAGCTGATCACCGTGTCCGTTATGCTGCCGAACAATGCGCAGCAATTAGCTTTTCACCTTATTGCAAACATGCAGCCAGATCGTCATTCCCGGCAAGCGAAGCGCGACCAGGAATCCATTGATTTTTCCGGATTTGGATTTTCACCGGAAATGGCATGATCCTGCAAGTTACAGATCTAATAACCTGAGGGTCGTTTGACATTTTCAGATGTTCGATGTGGCAATATTAATGCTGAACGAGAACATCTACGGCTTGTCCGCAGAATGTTTTTGTTGGACCATTTCTCCTTACAAGTTCCTTTTGATCCTTAAAATGAGGCATTTAAGGCAAAATAAAGCCTTCTTCCTATGTCTTTATATTGTCAAATAAAAGAGTTATCTTGGTCCGACCCCTCCTCCCCTCCTCCCCTCGCGACCCCTCCTCCCCGCCTCCTCCGAGGCATCCGATGCGCAGCCGCTGGACATAGCCTGCACAAAATGTGACAACCGCAATTTGGTATGAGTATACGTAACAAAATAGACGCTATCCCTCTCTCCGCAAAGTATAAAATCTTGGACGTCTAACAATTTAACGCCATCAAAAAAGTCAAGCTATCCCTTTTCATGAAAAGTGAGGATAATTCCAAATTCAGGCCCGTGGTTGATGGTAGATTTTCCAAACAAAGTTGCCCCCGGACCACCTCATCTCCCTTTTCGTGTTTCGGCTTAAACAGCCTCTTTGAGCTTCTCCGCAATCCAAACTTTAACAAGGGCCTGCCTTGTTATTCCAAGTCTTTTGGATTGTTTGTCGAGCCTTTCTACTACCCAGGCCGGGAAATCTATATTAACTCGTTTAGGCTCTTGATTGACCCGCCGAGCTTTTGAAAAGTCAAGATCATCCGTCATGTCCTCGCCAGCTTCAAATTTTTTGTCAAATTCTTTAGCTTTCATAATATTGAATCTCCTTGTCCCGGGAACGCCTGGCAGAAATGATTCTTATAGAATCATCACGGTAAGTAATAACAGCCGACCAGTGTTTGTTGCCGATCTTTCCAATTACGAGACATCGGCCTTCATCCTCTACGGTTTTAGCCGGGATTTCCAGCAAGTCCAAATCATCCCAGAGGGTTTGAACCTCATAAAAATTTATCCCGTGCTTTTTTTTATTGGCCGTACTCTTTTTTTCGTCAAATTCAAATTCCATATTATTATATATATGCCTTTTATGCCATTATGCAACAGTAAATATACCTTTTTTATCCTTTCCAGGCTTGCAGAACCATTTTTTGTTTTTCGCCGGCAAGGACCCGCGTATAAATTTCCGTAGTGGCCGTTGAAGAGTGGCCCATGAGATCGGCCAGAATATGGAGGGGTAAAGGATTTTCGCTGGTGACCATGGCAACCCCGAAGCCATGGCGCAGGCTTTTAGGTGTAGCCTGGGGGCCGCTGATCCCGGCACGATCCATAACCTTTTTTATCATTCGCCCTGCGGATGCCCACTGGCTCTCTCAAGTATAGGCAAATAATGAAAACTTGAGATGTACACTGATCCGGGGAAATACGATCTATTCTCATTTTTTGGTGGGAGATTGTCATAGCCTGCTAGAATTGCCAGGAGCAATGTCAACCTCTAACAGACAAATGGTAAATTGAAATGTTTCCTGAGTTTTTTCAAGGGAGGTTCGTACAAAGAAAAGGCGGCAAAGGGAACGTAGGTGACTTATTGACTTTGGACAAGACTCACTGACGGAACCGTGCAGTTCCAAATCGACGGCGGGCGGGAACTCATTTTCAATGACCTGGCGGTTACGGGATGGATTTTCCCCCCTGGGTTTCCTGGCTCTTCTCGTGTTCCCGCATGTATTCCTGGCAAGGGGACTTTTTACTCCAGATGTCCAGGGCGTCAGACAGCCAGTCGGCGGCGATCAGGCCGGCAAAGATGTAGGGAGCAAAAAACAGACCGCCGTAGGTCGTGACGGCGGATTTCCATGGGATCACCTTTACGGAAGGGTCACGCAGCGGGCCCTGCACATTCACCGGGTCGGCCCGGTGAATCAGCCGCGACTTTTTCCTGGGCAGGAAAACGTAATCAATCTTTTCATCACCCAGATCAATGTCGCCTTCGCCAACGATGGCAATATTTTTGCTGTCGAGAAACAAGGCGTTGGTGGAGAGGATGCCGTCCTTGACACGGTAATCAGCCACCCCGCAGTCAAGATCCGTATATTTTTCACCCGTCACCTTGCTGGTGCTCCAGCCTATGAGATCAACAAAGACCAGATCGAGCAGCTGCTTGCGTATCTTGCCGTTGATGACGGTCAGAAAAATTGTCCCTGCCATGTTGGCTGCCAGTTCGTGGGCGCTTGCCCCGGATGAGGTGAGATTGACATCAATATCGAGATCCCCCTTAAAGTCTTTTCCTGTATTGGAACCCTGCAAATCAAAGGTCTTCCATGGGTTGATATCCTTGCCAAAGGCTTTGAAGCTCATTTGCAGAGGCAGTTGCGTATCAAGCCATAAATCAAAATTGATCTCGCCCTGGGGATAGATGAGCCTGGCCGGGTTGATTGTCAGTTTCCCTGATTGATTGATAATTTCAAACTTGGCGGATTCCATCTGAAACTGTTCTCCGCTAAACGACTGAATGTCAACGGCGAGGTTGCAATCAGCCATTTGCAGCAGGTGGAGATCAAGCGGATCCCGGGAAAAGATGGGTGTTGCAGGTTTCTTTTTTTTGGGATTTCCAGGGGCTTTGTCAGGGGGGGAGGGCCAGAAAAAATTCCGGGCCGTGATGGCGCCGTTTATTTGGGGCGGTGTCCTGTCAAAGAGGACGCTGATTGCGCTGTGCACCGTGGTTTGCCCTGCGGTCAGGTCAAAATCAAAGGCTGTGCTGCCGTTATTTTTTTTCATCCGGCTGTCCAGGGTCACGGGTCCGACAGGCGGCCATTGCCGGCCAAACAGGGCGCCGAGCAACTGCAGGTCCTGAGCGGCCAGCCTGGCGTCGAGCGACAGTGTATCGAGTTTTTTAAAATCATCGAACTGGCCGTTGAGCTTCAGACTTATCAGGTTCGAGTGGTTGCTGGTGAGATGGAGAGAATCAATGCCCAGGGTCCCGTCGCTGTTGGAAATCACCATGTCGCCGACCAGGGGTTGCAGGTCGGGCAGGGCATTTTTGTCGGCAAAGGCCGCCAGGGTATGGCCGTCGATATGGAGTTTTGCTTCCAGGCGAATGTCGCCCCCGGCAAAGAGGTCATTGACGAACCCACTGGCATCAATGGTCGGTTTTGCGCGGTCTCCCGCCAGGATGCGAAAGGATTCGATCCCGGTTTTCCCGCTTTTATCATGCAGATCGGCTTCGGCGGCAAGCGGGCCGAGTTCCGGCACCCGGTATCCCAGGGCCCCGGTCAGGGCGCGGCTGTTGGTTGACTGGGCGGTAAGGTGGAAATCAGTGCCACGGGGATGCCAGTTGTCCTGCGCGCTCAGGGTGCCCAGCCTGCCAGTGGCGTTGAGCAGCAATATGTCTTTCCGGCCGGCGGTGATGGACAGGTCGTTGACAACGATCCGGGTGTCACTGCCGGTTATCTGCCCGTCTGCCTTGAATGGTCCGAGGGATGGGATCATTTTCCCCTGCCCGGCGAGGGCATTGAGATGTGCGGTATCATCCGCAGTGGCGGTGAGGGCGAGCTGGATGCCGTCAGCAGCCGGATGCGGCATAAAGGTGAAATGATCCGCCGAGCCGGTCAGGGATGCCTGCAGCGGCGCCTTTTTTTCGGTTTTGATGAGAAAATCATCGATTCTGTGGCTGCCTTCAACGGTGTGCAGCCTGCCTTGGGCGCTGAGCCCGCCCAGATCGGGCAGCTCTTTGCCGATGAGCGCGGAAAGGGATTTGCTGTCCCGGCTCTGCATTGCCACCTGCAGGTCGATGCTGTCAAGAGGATCGGGGAGGTCCCAGTTGCCGAACCTTACCTGGCCCCGGGCGGTCACCTGCAGGGCATCGTCGCCGGCGGACAGCTTGATCCCGTTCAGCTGCAACGCCCGGGTATCCCCCTCGATGCTGTAGTGCATCTCCAAGGGGCCTGATAAGGGCAGGGGCACACCCACTCTTTCACCCATGACCGCTGTTTGGGCAGCCTGCATGGTCACATCCAGATCATAACCGGTATTGGGTCTGGCCGGATCAAGGGGGAAACTGCCGATGCCGCCGGTCAGATCCACCGCAATGCCCTGGGCGTCTCTGGTCTGGATGGCGATGTTTTCAAGCAGAGGATCACCTGAGGTTGAGCGGATATCGGCCCGGCCGGTGATGGCCCCCAGTTCCCACACCTGGTCAAAGAGCAGGAAGCGGGCAGCGCGGGTGGTGGGGGCGGTAAAGGAGAGCCGGAGGTCGATGTTTGCCGGGTTGAGAGTCCCGGCGTTCACTGCCAGTTCCGCATTGCCCGTAAGCTGCAGGTCAAGCTCCTCCAGGGTTTTTACCCGCAGGCTGACATCGCGCAGCGCCAGTTGCCGGCGGGAGCCGGTTATCCTGGTGGAAAGCTCCGCACTTGTTAATGTCCCCGGATTGCCCGGCAGCATCGGCGCCAGCCAGGCCGGCTGGTCAATCCGGCTGGTGAGGTTGAGTTCAAGACCGGCAACGGCAAGGACATCAGCCATGCGGCCGGACAGTTCGGCCGTGGACCGGCCTGCTCCCTGCCATGATACGCTCAGATCCTCCATGGCAAGCTGAGCAAAGGTGCCGCTGATTTTTGCCTCGGCCGTCAGCGCGCCGGGGACGACCAGCTCTTTTACGCCCATGTCAATCTTTGCCATGTCCGGAACCTGGCCGTGTAGAGTGGCCTTCACCTCGGGGGGAGAGGAGTTGTAGTCGAGCCGGCCGTCTGCGGACAGGTCAATGCCTGCGCCCGTGGCGGCAAGGGAAAAAGGCACCCGGCGGCTCTGCAGGATTGACTGGAGCCTGGGCAACAGGGCGTTGAGCTGTATTTCTCTGCCGGCCAGTTCGGTCTTGACCGCCAGCATGAGCTGATCGGTGTCAGGCGCCGGCTGTATGGTCAGATCACTGATGTGGGTGGCCGGCAGACTGATCTCCTCACCTGCCTGGATGAAGGATAACCTGCCGATGGAAACGTCGTGCAGAACAGGAGTGAGAGGAGGAGCTTCAGGAAATGTCAGGATGCCGGGCGGGTTGCCTTCTTTGATTTCCACCCTGGTGTCGCCCAGCGTCAGGCGCGGAATTTCCAGACGGCCGAGCAGCAGGGCGGCAAGGCGGATCTGCAGTTGCAGAGAACTGATGTGGAGCCGGTAGCTCTGGTCTTCACTTTCTATGGCAAGATCGCCGGCTGTGAAGGTCGGCGACAATGTCCGGGTGATCGTTGCATCCTGCTGATAAGAGATACGTAAGCCGGATGCCTGCGCAAGTCTATCGGTGATCAGTGCCGCCAGGGTGGCATGATCAACCAGACGGTAGGCGGTGATGGCGGCAAGAACCAGCAGGGCGGCAACCGGCAGAGCGCATGCGGCAATACGTTTGGCTGTTTTCATGTCTTGCGGGGATATGGTTGTCGGCAGGGAGGATCTGCCGGTACGGGAACCGATAGGCTTTCCCTTTCCTTACCCATTGTTATAGCATAACTTTTTCCATCTGAAAACAAAAGGGTGTTTTCCGTTCACGCAATTAATGGATTTCCTGGCTGACTAGGTAGTTTTGCGTGTTGACAAGCCCTCCGTATCCCGCTATTTTGTCAAGTTATTAATTTACAATGCCACTTTTTTCATGCAGATAAATGACCTGCAAATAATATTTTAGGATAAGGAGAGATTACATGTCTCAGACGGTATTAGCAATTGCTGAAAGCATCAACATCATGGGCAAGAGAAGCGGCGGGGCCATGAAAGAGAGAAATCCCGCTCCCATCCAGGAGATGGCCAAAGAGGAAAGCAAAGCAGGCGCCGCCTACCTTGATCTGAATATCGGCCCGGCCCGCAAGGACGGCACCGAGCTGATGCCCTGGGTGGTGCAGACCGTTGAGGCGGTCACCGATACCCCCCTGTGCCTTGATACCACCAATGCCGACGCCATGGCCGCCGGTTTCAAAGTGGTGAAGAACAAGGCGAATGCCATCATGAACTCCATCTCCGCCCAGCCGGAGAGGATGGAAAAACTGATCCCGGTTGCCGCCGAGGCAGGCTGCAATGTCATCGCCCTGCTCTGGGGCCCGGAAGGCATGCCCCGTGATTCCAACGAGCGCGCGGCCATGGCGGTTGATCTGATGATGGCCCTGGCCGAGGCCGGCATTCCCAACGAGAAGATGCTTTTTGATCCGATCGGCACCCCCATTACCCTTGGCGCCGACCAGCTCGCCTCAGGACTTGAGTTCATGAGCATGCTGGAGGATATCGCCCCGGGCGCCGGATCAACCGTCGGCCTGTCCAATGTGTCCAACGGTGTAGCCGACCATCTGCGCAAATATCTTGACCGGACCTATCTGATCATGCTGATGAAGTATGGCCTCACCACGGCAATCGTCAATTCCTATGATGCGGAACTGATGGCCATCTGCAAGGGCGAGCGCCCTGAGCTGGTGAGCCTGGTGCACGGCATGATGGACGGCAATGATCCCGGCCCGGCAGGCCTTAGCGGTACCGCGCTCGAGCATTACAAGACCTACAAGGTGCTCTCCGGCCAGGCCATTTTTTCCGAGTCATGGCTTGAACTGTAAAAAAAAGCGGTTTGACAGGACTGTGAATTGCGAATCAGGGGCCTTATGGCCCCTTTCCTGTTTGTTGTTGCAGGAGAACAAGCTATGGCTGATATCCCATTGCATCACATTGTCTATGGTACGTGCACGGATTATGTCACCGGTGAAACGCTGACTGACACCGACGACGAACGCATCCGGCAGCAGCTTGCCAGGTTGCTGGTCGAGGAAAAGGGCTTTCCGAAAAGCGCCTTGGAAATGCGGCGCAAAATCGAAACCCTTTTTGCCGGACAGTTTGTCGTATCAAAGATAGACATAACGCTGCATCATGGCGGCAGACGGTTCATGATCATCCGATATGCGCCGGGTTCCCTGGTTACCAGGGAGCGGCCGGCCATTGCGGCGGCCAGGGTGCTGGATAAGGCGCACCGGATCCCGCTGGCGGTGGTGACAAACGGCAAGGATGCGGAACTGCTTGATACGGAAACCGGCGAGGTGATCGCCACCGGCCTTGCCGCCATTCCGTCTATGGCGGAAACCATCAAAATGTTTGACGGATTACAGTTTGTCCCCTTTAATGACGAGGCGAAAGGTGCGCGCGAACTGCGCATTCTAAACGCCTTTGATGTGGAGATCTGCTGTGCGGGAGGGCCATGTGCCTTGCCCAGCGCCCCGGAGGGGAGAGGCGGGGATTAAGCCTTGGTAAAAAAGAACTGTGACATCGCAAGACTGTGAATGCCAGACGGGGCTGTAAGAAATAGTGAGAGATGCTTTGCCGCGGCTGCTAAAAACGATGGACTCGTAAAAACTCTTGCAACGAGCCCGAGCAACACGATACATTAACCAATTTCCCTGTCCGGGGCTTGCGCTTCCCGTGAACAGGGGGTGAGAGTTTTTTGCGAAACAGCCAAATAACGGAGAAATCAGATGTCTGAGTGGACCAAATCAAGCTGGCAGAATTTTACTGCATTACAACAACCAAAATGGCCTGATCAGAAGGCTTACCAGGAGGCCGTTGATACCATTGCCAAATTACCGCCCGTGGTTTTTGCCGGCGAGATCAGGGAGTTGAAAAAGCAGCTTGCCGACGCGGTGGAGGGCAAGGCCTTTCTGCTCCAGGGCGGCGACTGCGCCGAGGATTTTACCCATTGCACCGCGCCCGGCATCAGGGACACCTTGAAGGTCATTCTGCAGATGGCCGTTATTTTAAGCTACGCGGGCGGCAAACCGGTGATCAAGGTGGGACGCATGGCCGGCCAGTATGCCAAACCCCGTTCCGCTGACACGGAAATGGTGAACGGCAAGGAAATCGCCAGCTACCGGGGCGATATGGTGAACAGTTTTGAGCCGAACGAGGAGGCGCGCCGGCCGGACCCGCAACGCATGGTCAAGGGCTACTACCTGGCCGCCGCCACCATGAACATCACCCGCGCCTTCACCAAAGGCGGCTATGCCGCCCTGCACCGGGTGCATGCCTGGAACAACGAGTTCGTCAAGTCCTCGCCCATGGGCCGCTCCTATGAGCGGCTGGCCCGCAACATCAACCAGGCCCTGCATTTCATGGAGGTCATCGGCCTTAATACCGATACCCCCCAGCTTAACGAGGCATCATTTTTTGTCTCCCATGAGGCGCTGCTCCTTGGTTACGAAGAGGCCCTGACCCGTCAGGATTCCATTACCGGCGGCTGGTATGACTGCAGCGCCCATATGGTGTGGATCGGTGACCGGACCAGGCAGCTTAACGGCGCCCATGTCGAGTTTCTGCGCGGGGTGTTGAATCCCATCGGTGTCAAAGTCGGTCCCAAGCACGACATCGCCGAGATCAAAAAGCTCATTGAAAGGCTGAATCCGACAAATGAGCCGGGCAGAATGACCCTGATCACCCGTTTCGGGGCCAAGAATGTGGACAAATATCTACCGGGCCTGATCCGGGAGATCAAGAAGGAAGGCTATAAGGTGGTATGGAGCTGCGATCCCATGCACGGCAACACTTACACCGCCGAAACCGGCCACAAGACCAGAAATTTTGACGAGATTCTCCAGGAACTGCAATGCTTCTTTGAGATTCATTGGGCCGAGGGGTCAATCCCGGGCGGCGTGCATTTCGAACTGACCGGTGATAACGTCACCGAGTGCACCGGCGGCGGGAGAAATATTCTTGACCAGCATCTGCAGCAGAACTATCTGACCAACTGCGATCCGCGCCTGAATGCAGAACAGAGCCTGGAACTCGCTTTCCAGCTGGCGGAAATGATCCGCAGCTGAAACTTGCACCCTGAATTTTTTTATCCCCGGCGGCTATGACAAATGGTTATAGCCGCTTTTTTTATATATTTTTTGAGTAATTTTACCTAGAATATGCTAAGAATATCCTTGACCTTTGTGCTACGGTGTAGCATTAGTTCGTCTATTGATATCAGGAAGGCAAAAAAATAATATTGGTACATCATGGATAAATTAGAATTTGCAACAGCGCGGAAGCAGCTGGGAAAAACCCAGAAGGAGCTGTCCTCTCTTCTCGGCGTCTCCCTGAAGGCCATCCACAGTTATGAGCAGGGCTGGCGGACCATCCCTTCCCATATCCAGCGGCAGATTTTCTTTCTGCTTTCCAGCCAGCGGCGGCAGGATAAGAACCGCAAGCCGTGCTGGGAGAGAAAGGACTGCGACCGGAAGGAGCAATGTCCGGCATGGGAATTCCAGGCCGGCCATCTCTGCTGGTTCATCTGCGGCACTCTCTGTGAGTGCACCAATGAGAAAGGCTGCCGGGAAAAGTTGAAAATCTGCCGGGAATGCGAGGTGCTTACCTCGCTGCTCGAATGAAAATCAGCAGAAATTGAAGCTGGGCGGGCCCTTGACAATCATCTCGGCCAGGGTCATGCCGACTTTGGGCAGGATGCGTCGTTTGGGGCCCAGCCAGTCCATTTCGATTTCGACAAGCGTCTGATACATTTTCGTCCGGTCAAGATGGGGGACATGTTCCCGGCCGGCAACGATCTCCTGGCAGCGGAAACAGCCGGGAAATTCCATCCGTTTTCCATCCGGCCTGGTCATGGCGGACGGGACGCCGTGCAGGCGGCAGATCATGAGCCGATGGGGATACAGGCCGCAGAGCCCGTCCTCATTGATGGGGCACATGAGATTCGGCCGTTCATCCCTGGCCAGCATGGCCCGGCTTTGTCTGACATACTCCCCGGCCCTGGCCATAAACCTCTCTCTTCTCTCCTCCGTAAGCTGCTGCAGCCCCTCCCACAGATAGGCCCATTCGCTGTAAGTGTGATGCTGGAAATAGCTGTCGCAGCAGTTGTCCGGGCAGCCGGCGCAGGAAAAGTGCAGGCCCTGCGCCAGTTCATCATAGGCCTTTTCCATCTCACTGTACAGCGCCGCTATCCGGCGGGAAATGCCGGCCGGTAAAATTTCTGGATTCATTGCCTTTCCTTGTTGAGAACTGCAGTTTATTCAGGTTATCAGGCTGTAGTCTGTCAGGTAGTTGGCGGGGTGCGCAATAAGCCGGTATCTATCCAGCGGGATTTACTACCAGACTAAACGCCTACAGACTAAACATCTGCAGATTAAACACCTACAGACTAAACACCTGAGAAGTTACTGTTCTTGCGTCTTTCAAATTGACAAGCCGGGCCTGATAATGGTCAATTAAAAGCCTTGTGTCAATTTTTTCCTTATTTCCCAATCTCTTTTTGCAGGAGTAACCATATGACAGAGTATCTTGCCTGTTTCAAGGCCTATGATATCCGCGGCCGGGTGCCGGATGAGCTGGATGAAGAGCTTGCCTTTCGCATCGGCCAGGCCTATGCCGTTTGTTTCAAGCCGCGGCGGATGGCCATCGGTTTTGATATCCGCCTCTCCGGGCCGGCTTTGGCCTGCGCCCTGGCCGAAGGCTTTCTGGCCGCCGGAGTGGATGTGGTTGATCTGGGACTCTGCGGCACCGAGGAGATCTATTTCGCCGCCTTCCATCTGGAGGTGGATGGCGGCATCATCGTTACCGCCAGCCATAATCCGGCGGATTACAACGGCATGAAGCTGGTGCGCAAAGGGGCGGTGCCGGTGAGCGGCGATACCGGCCTGCGGGATATCGAGCGGCTTGCCGCCGCCGGATTCAAGGCCGCCTCCGCAGGGCGCGGCAGGCTGACAAAAATCAATAACCGGCAGGCCTATATCGACCATCTGCTCACCTATGTGGCGCCGGCGGCCTTGAAGCCGCTGAAAATCGTGGTAAACGCCGGCAACGGCTGCGCCGGGCCGGTCATCGACCGGCTGGAAAAAGCGCTGCCCTTTCGTTTTGTCAAGCTCTGCCATGAGCCGGACGGCGCCTTTCCCAACGGCGTGCCCAATCCGCTGCTGCCGGAAAACAGAGAGATCACCAGCCGGGCCGTGCGGGAACACGGGGCCGACCTGGGCCTGGCCTGGGACGGGGATTTTGACCGCTGTTTCTTTTTTGATGAAAAAGGCGACTTTGTCGAGGGTTATTACATTGTCGGCCTGCTGGCCCAGGCCATGCTGGCCAAGACCCCAGGGGCCAAGATCATCCATGATCCGCGCCTGGTTTGGAACACCCGGGAACTGGTGGCCGAGGCGGGGGGCGAGGCGGTGATGAGCAAGACCGGCCACGCCTTCATCAAGGAGCGGATGCGGGCGGAAGATGCCCTGTATGGCGGCGAGATGAGCGCCCACCATTATTTTCGCGAGTTTGCCTACTGCGACTCCGGCATGATTCCCTGGCTGCTGGTGGCCGAGTTGCTAAGCAGAACCGGTCGGACTCTTTCGGAGCTGATGGCCGGCCGCCAGGCCGCCTTTCCGGTGAGCGGCGAGATCAACCGCCGGGTGGCTGATCCGGACGAGGTGATGGCCCGAATAGAAGAGGTGTTTGGCCGCGAATGCCCGGACCGGGATTATACCGATGGACTCAGCATGGCCTGCGCCGCCTTTCGCTTCAATGTCCGCAAGTCAAATACCGAACCCCTGCTGCGCCTCAATGTGGAAACCAGGGCGGACCGGGAGCTGCTGGCGCGGAAAACGGCTGAGCTGCTGGGGATTATCGATGGGGAATAGGTGGATAGGGTATTAGTCCCTTAGAAATTATTTTCTGCGCGTTTCTGGCAGAAAATAATTTTGTTAAGGGACTTATCCAGGACCTTTTCAAAATTCCAGTTTATCTGGGTTAGCCTATTAGGCTGTTAGTCTGTAGGTTTTTAGGTGGATCTCGTCGGTGATGTTATCAAGTTTCTGCTTATCATGCTGAATTGTAATGATATCAAGTTAAGGACGTATAGAATCCCCCCATATTTTGTTGTCAAGGATGTCAGGCTGGAGTAGATATCCAGAAACTGGATAATAACTTGTTAGCTATGATAAACATATTGAACTAATTTATTTTCTTTGTTGAAAAAGGATTCCCACCTGTACCAGGATAGTACAATTTTTTGTTTTTAATTTCTCCCCGAGTGAATAATTTTTCATATTCATTTTCAAGTATATCTTTGACATAAATTGTTTTATTTGCTTTTAATAGTTGTTCTGCTGTAATTCCTTCACATATAAACCTTAGCCAACCACCTATCATCCCACCTTTTTGTATTGGAGACATTGCTTTATCTTCTATCCTATTATCTTTATTAAAAGTAATAATATTTTCACCATTATGCATCAAAGTATAATTATCTTCTATATAGTTTGGCATAAGAAATATTTCACCTATTTCATCTGAAGAAATTTTTATTTTCCACCCATACGCAATACTTTGCATACCTATATTTTTTATAGATAAATTAACATATAATTCTGATGAATTTAAGTTTTCTACGTTACCAGTAAAAAACATATTAATATTAATTGAAAAATTAGGTTTATTTATTTCTTCTTTTTCTTTTAATAGTGCTATGTTTTTCTCTTTTTCAACTTTCCAAATATTATAACTTGCAAAAAATAAAGAAATAATAATACAAAATAATGCAAGATATGGCAATCTGTCAGGATTTACAAAATCGTCATATCTTTTTTGTAATTTTTCTCCCATAAAAGCCCTTGCGAACCATGGCATTGACCCAAAAAAAGCGATTAAAAACACTATCCATTGTTTCACAATTAAACCTATAAAATCAGAAAACATAACACACCTCCATATAGAGGTTTATATATTCCCCAATTCCCTTTATCAATAATTAGTTATATTTTTTCTTTTTACCTTGCGACAAATTATAAAAAATGTGCTAACCATCGGTTCAACCATGACCGCGAGCACGGACGTTCCATGGTCTTGCCGATTACTTGTTTAATTGCTTCTGCCGTCATTCAGTGCTCGCGGCAGGTTAACCGCGGTTATGCTTGTATTTCCTTTCATCATGAGCACTTATTATGCAGAATGAATTAAAAATTTCAGGCAATACAGATATAAGGGTAAAACTCAAATTAAATTGTTTCGAGGGAGACCTTCATGCCGTTCTAAAAATAGCAGATAACAAGTGGCCAGCATTAGAACTTGATTCTCTCTCAACTGATTCTTTTGCACAGATAAAATTAACTGACATTGAAGAAAACATAATTCATTGTCGGTCCGAGTCATTTGAATGTTCTTTGATTAAAAATACTGCACAAGGGCATATTGTATGGCCGAAATATATTGTTCAAGGGAGAATGGATAGTACAACATCAGGAATCGAGGTTCTCATTAGCGGATTTTCGGAATGGTTCGATCAGCGTACGTATTTTGAGATAAGTAAGTCGGAAGTCCGTAAAGAACGGCCTATAGGGCAAATCGACGAAATAATTACCATAAATAATAAAAGGTATCGAATTAAAAGTAATTACAACTGCCGTATAAAGAATGTAGAAAAAAGAGATTTTTTAGTATCAGAATCCACAACTATAAGTGTTGTAAGCATTGACAACCCAATATCTGCTGAAAAAGCGGAAATCCTATCATATGAAATTAGAAGATTCTTTGCGTTACTTTTGGCTGTACCGCTTTCAATTGAACGCGCTTGGTTGATTGATAAAGAAGGGAAAAATAGGCTACCTTTTTACTTTGTTACTACAACAGCACGTCAAAAACCGTTTGAATTTCCAAAAGAATGTCTTATAAGACCGATAGTTGTGGACCAAGAAATTGGATGGAATAATCTATTTAGAAACTATGTATTGAATAGGGGCATATTTGAAAATATATGGGGAAGATTGATATCGCTATTTTCATATTCAGACATCTTCGACTATGAGCTGCTTGGATATGTTAGTGTGCTCGACTCTTACTGTGACGCATATTCCGATAAAAAGGGCGATAAACTTGAAAAATCGGATTTTAAGGATCTTAAGAAAGATTTAATTTCCATTATTGAGCAATATTCACAAAAGTTGGATTCTAAATACAAAGCTGTGATCAATGGTATCAAAGAAGGCATTGATGGTATCAAAAATACAAATTTACCGACTTTCAAAAAGAAATATGAATTTTTAATAAAAGGTTTGGAACCCGAAATACTCGGATTTATAGATTTCGCGGATGAAGATTTTTCCGCTATCAAAAAAATACGAGACGCCGCAGCGCATGGCCTTCCAATAAAAACCCGGGATGATAGAGATATTTCATATGAATTCAAATTAAGGGATAAGCTTGCGGTATTATTGTTGTATTTGGTGTACCGCGATTTTGGAATACCGCATATAAAATTTGCGGAATCTATAAGTAATACTTTTAATAAGTTTGTTAGAAATGCAGGGGTAAAACGTGCAGTGCTGGATAAGCTAATTGGGACTGTTCCATTTTGGAAAGTAAATGAAGAAAGCTTCTCTGCCGCTTCGAAATCAAAAAAATTCTACAGTGGTATCGAATATTATCGATCTAAAGATACGCATCTTTTTAGTATGTCTCTTACTCAGAAGTGCCATAATTGGCTTTCAAGTAGAGAGCCAAAAGAAAAGAAGTTGGTCGATTATATTCGGGCATCATTATCAGATCAAAGCATTGTTGAGGTTGAATTCATAAGTAAGGCTTACTTAGAATATGATAATGAGACAATTGAACTTTCAGGCGTGTGCAAAATCAGCTACGAATAACGAAAGTATAACAATTTACTGGTGCTGACCCGGCCAAAAAGCGGCCGGGCCGCACAGTTCAATCGTTGAGCCTGTAGAAAAGGCCTTCCGGTGACAATTTTAACTGCAATTTTGCTGAATTTTACTTCTATTTTGACGAATTTTTGCCGACAAGAGCGGTGAACTAAAGGTAAAAAATCTATATTTTCAAGGTGTTACTTCAGTTTTGAAGGATGTGTTGATTAAGTACGGAACAAATCGACTCAGGCCAAGATAAAAACTCTGTTATTTCAAATAGTTGACTAATAAAGATTTTGTAAAAAATCTCAAGAAACAAAAAACAAGACACGTCGTAGGACTTTTTCTACAGACTCGTTCGCTTCAAAAACGAAATGCATAAAACTCCTTGACAAAGTTAACTTGCATGTTAACAATTAAGTATGAACAGAGAAATAATATTTTATGAAACTGCATCAGGTAATTGTCCAGTCGAGGAGTTTTTGGAATCATTGTCTTCGAAGCAGGCACAGAAGGCAACGTGGGTTTTGAGGTTGATAGAAGAATTGCCGACCATATACCATCGAGCTATTTGAAAAAGCTTGTTAATACCGATGAAATTTGGGAGGTGAGAGTAGTAGTGGGAAACAACATATTCCGTCTACTCGGTTTTTTCGACGGCCCGAAGCTCATAGTCCTTAATCATGCATTCCAAAAGAAAACTCAAAAAACTCCTCCCCAGGTCATCAAAATCGCAGAAGCCAGAAAGAAGGATTATTTCGAGAGGAGGAAATAAAATGAAAACTCTAAAATCCTATGTTGTCAAAAGGAAATCTAGTGATCCAGCATTCGCTAAGAGCTACGAATCCGGTTATGAAGAATTTAAAATTGGAGTTATGCTCAAAGTTGCGAGAGAAGAAGCCGGTTTAACACAAGAGCAACTCGCGCAAAAACTTAATACGAAAAAAACAGCCATTTCACGTATTGAGAATCATGCAGAAGATATAAAGTTGTCAACATTGGAGAAATTTGCGCAAGCTCTAGGCAAAAGCTTGCGCATAGAAGTTACATAGTTTGTTGGAATCATTAAGCAAAAGCGAACAAAAGCATTAAGAGGGACCGGCTAGCACCGGCGTTTTTCTGATCAAAGTCTTTTTTTGTTCCTGCCGGGAACAAGTAGCCAAGGCTAGGCCGGCCCCTTATGCCGGCCGTTACTAAATCCCTATCACCTACAGCCTATATTTCAAATAAAAGCCTGATGTTTAGTCTGTAAGGGCAACCCTTGTGGTTGCCCTCCTGCATGGGTACAAGGGCACCCACGAGGGGTGCCCCTACAGGCCTTCAGCCTAAATCCCTAAACACCTAACAGACTCGCCTGTCCTCACAGTGCGTCGATAATCCTGTTAAACGTGGCGCTGGGACGCATGGCGGCATTGGTCTTTGCCGCATCCGGCCGGTAATAGCCGCCGATATCCGCGGGGCGGCCCTGGGCGCTGGTCATTTCAGCAATAATCTTGGCCTCATGGTCGGCAAGATCCTGTGCCACCCTGGTGAAACGTTCCCGCACCTCCCTGTCTTTGCCTTGGGCCGCCAGGCTCTGGGCCCAGTAGAGGGCCAGATAAAAATGGCTGCCCCTGGTGTCGAGTTCCCCCACCTTGCGGGAGGGTGACTTGCCGTTTTCCAGAAGGGTGCCGATGGCCTGATCAAGGGTCTCGGCAAAGAGCGCCGCCTTGTCATTTTTGCCGGTGCTGTACACATGCTCGAACGAGGGGACCAGGGCACAGAACTCGCCCAGGGAGTCCCAGCGCAGATGGCCTTCCCTTAAGAACTGCTCAACATGCTTCGGCGCTGAGCCGCCCGCGCCGGTCTCGAACATGCCGCCGCCGTTCATCAGCGGAACGATGGACAGCATTTTCGCGCTGGTGCCCAGTTCCAGGATGGGGAAGAGGTCGGTGAGATAGTCGCGCAGCACATTGCCGGTAACGGAGATGGTGTCTTCGCCCCGGCGGATGCGGGCAAGGGAAAAGCGCATCGCTTCATCCGGCTGCATGATGCGGATATCAAGCCCGCTGGTGTCGTGCTCCGGCAGATAGCGGTTCACCTTGGCGATAATCTCGGCATCATGGGCCCGGCTCTGGTCCAGCCAGAAGATTGCCGGGCTGTTGCTTGCCCTGGCCCTCCCCACGGCAAGTTTGACCCAGTCCTGCACCGGGGCGTCCTTGGTCTGGCAGCCCCGGAAGATGTCCCCTTTTTCCACCCGCTGCTCAAGCAGGGTCGCGCCGGAAGCGGCATCAACAATGCGGATCGTACCGCTTGCTTGCGCAACAAAGGTCTTGTCGTGGGAGCCGTATTCCTCGGCTTTCTGGGCCATCAGGCCGACGTTGGAGACGCTGCCCATGGTGGCGGGATCATAGGCGCCATGTTTTTTGCAGTCTTCAATCACCTGCTGATAGATGGTGGCATAGCAACGGTCCGGCACCATGGCGATGGTGTCGTGCAGCTTGTCGTCCGGCCCCCACATGCGGCCGCCGTCTCTGATAACGACCGGCATGGAGGCGTCGATGATAATGTTGTTGGGAACATGGAGGTTGGTGATGCCCTTGCTGGAATCCACCATGGCCAGTTCGCAGCTGCTCTGGTAGACCGCGGCAATGTCCGCCTCTATTTCCGCTCTTTTTTCGGCGGGAAGCTGCTGGATTTTTGCATAGAGGTCGCCCAGGCCGTAGTTGACGTTGACCCCGAGATCCTCCAGCACCGCCCCGTGTCTGGCAAAGACATCCTGGTAAAAGACGGCAACGCAATGGCCGAACATGACGGGGTCCGACACCTTCATCATGGTCGCCTTGAGATGGAGCGACAGCAGCAGGCCTTCGTCTTTCGCCGCCTGGATCTGCCCGGCATAGAACTGCCGCAGGGCCGCCGCGCCCATGACCGCGGTGTCAATGATTTCGCCGGCCAGCAGCGGGAATTTTTCTTTGAGCACCACGGACTGCCCATCCTGGCCGATAAATTCGATGCGGACATCGCAGGCGCTCTGCACGGTGAGGGATTTCTCGCTGCCGTAGAAATCGCCGCCGGTCATATGGGCGATGCGTGATTTTGAATCCTGCGGCCAGGCCTTCATGAGGCGGTGCGGTTTCTGCCGGCCGAACCGTTTGACCGATGCCGCGGCCCGGCGGTCGGAGTTTCCTTCCCGCAGCACCGGGTTGACGGCGCTGCCGAGCACTTTGGCAAAGCGGGCCTGCAGTTCTTTTTCTGCGTCGTTTTTCGGTGTCTCGGGGTAGTCCGGGATGTCATAGCCCTTTTCCTGCAACTCCTTGATCGCCGCCTTCAGCTGCGGGATGGAGGCGCTGATGTTGGGCAGTTTGATGATATTGGTCTCCGGCAGCTTGACAAGTTTGCCAAGTTCCGCGAGGTAATCAGGGATTTTCCGGCTGTCATTCAGCTTGTCGGGAAAATTAGCGATGATGCGCCCGGACAGCGAAATGTCCTTTTTTTCAAAGCTGATGCCGGAGCCCTTGGTGTATGCCTGGAGAATGGGCAGCAGCGAGTAGGTTGCCAGGGCCGGGGCCTCATCAACCTCCGTGTAAATGATCTTTTGTGTTGCCATAATTTTTCCTTGGTTTCATGCTTGTATCAATATAATAAACTCAACTTTCAGACTTGATCTATTTTAACGAAATAACTGTATTTTTGTGACATGGTTGCTGCTCTGATCTCCGGCATGGGCATTCAGGAGGCAGGAGACAGAATTCAGAATGATTGCTTTTATTACGTTTTATTCTGGCTCCTGACTCCTGGCTTCTGAATTCTCTGGAAACAAGCTGCGGGCTTCCTGAAAATATTTATTTAATTTCAACATGTTACCACAACTCCGGAAGTTGAATAATAAACAAAAACGTTTTCGCCTCAGCAGGTGACAGCCGCAATGTGCAGAAAGACAGCAATAGCATATACAGACTGGGATTGCAAATATCATTATGACCCCAAACAAGAGGTGATCGTTTTTTATCCCATGTGGAACAAAGAGCCATGGCCCTGATCAACATAGACACGGCGATCAAGCGGGTGCTGCTGCTGGTCGCTAAAATCGAGCCGCCCAGGGGCGTGGAGATACTGACCTACAAACGCAACCGCGGCATCGCCATTATCCGGCTGGGAGAGGACAGTTTCCTGGTCAGGGAGCGCGGCTATGCGGAGCAGGAGATGCAGGTCTGTTTCGCCGACTTGGCCAGGGTGCTCAAATCAATGGCGAAAAGGGAATTTCCCCGCAGCAGACAGGTGCGCATCTATCAGCTGGAAGGGCCGGATTTTCTCGATCAGGAGCGCAAAAGAATTTGACGGACTTTGCTCCTTGTGGTGAAATGCTTAAGGAGAGATTTTTTGCCGGGACATCAAAGCGTTGTGATGAATTTTGCGCTGCTGAACCTATAATTGACAAACCGCAAGGACATGCCGATGAGCCATACTGATCTTGATCAACTTCCTTCCTACGCCACCCTGCAAACGCTGGCCCGTAATCCCTTTGATCTCACCGCCAGGGGGGCGGTGGACGCCCAGCGCATCAGCGGCCGCGTCTGTTCCTTCGCAGGCTTTGATCTGCTCTACGCCACCCAGCGGGTGGATGAGGCGGTGCTTGACGCCCTGCAGCAGCTGGCGGACGAAGGCCAGGCCGTGGAGCAGCTGCTGGCCATGAAAAAGGGGGCGGTGATGAACCGCATCGAAGGCTATGAGTGTGAGAACCGCCAGGTGCTGCACACCGCCACCCGGGATGTCTTTTCCGCCTCTCCCCTGGAGCCTGCGGCCTCGGGCCAGGCGGCGCAAGAGCTGGAGAAGCTGCGGCTGTTCCTGGCTGATCTGGAGAGCTGCGCCCTGGTCAACAGCCGGGGGGAGGCGTTCACCGGCATGGTGCAGGTGGGCATCGGCGGCTCGGACCTCGGTCCCCGGGCCCTGTATCACGCCCTGGCCGCCTTCCGCATCAGTGGCCGGCGGATTGATTTCATCTCCAATGTGGACCCGGATGATGCGGCCGGGGTGCTCGCTGGGCTTGATCTTTCCCGCACCCTGGTCAACGTGGTGTCAAAGAGCGGCACCACCCTGGAGACCCTGACCAATGAGGAACTGGTGCGCCAGGCTTACAGCAATGCCGGTCTTGATCCCAAGGACCATTTCGTGGCCGTGACCGGCGAGGGGAGCCCCATGGACAATCCGGCCCACTATCTCCGTTCGTTTTATATGTATGATTATATCGGCGGCCGCTACAGCTCCACCTCCATGGTGGGCGGGGTCATGCTGGGCTTTGCCCTGGGTTATGACGGTTTTGTCGAGATCCTGCGCGGGGCCCACGAGGTGGACGCGGCGGCGGAAGAGCGGGACATCCGCAAAAATATCCCTTTGCTCATGGCGCTGCTCGGCATCTGGAACCATAATTTTTTAAACTGCGAGACCCTGGCGGTGCTCCCCTACAGCCAGGGCCTGGTGCGCTTTGCCGCCCACCTGCAGCAGTGCGACATGGAGAGCAACGGCAAATCCATCAACCGCCGGGGTGAGAGGCTGGCCTATCAGACCGGCCCCATCATCTGGGGCGAGCCCGGCACCAACGGCCAGCACGCCTTTTACCAGCTCATCCACCAGGGCACCACCGTCATTCCCGTGGAGTTCATCGGCTTTCGCCACAGTCAGTATGACCGGGATATGCTGGTCAAGGAGACCAGCTCCCAGGAGAAGCTGCTGGCCAATCTGCTGGCCCAGTCCCTGGCCCTGGCCACCGGCCAGGAGCACGACAATCCCAACCGGCGTTTCCCGGGTAACCGGCCCAACAGCGTGCTCATGGGGCAACGGCTGACCCCGCGCAGCATGGGCGCCCTGCTTGCCCTGTACGAGAACAAGATCGCCTTCCAGGGCTTTTTGTGGAACATCAATTCCTTTGACCAGGAGGGGGTGCAGCTCGGCAAGAAACTGGCCACCCGGCTGCTGGGCCATTTTGCCGGCCGCCGCCGGGCTGCCGACTACCGTGCCGCCGGTGAGGATGAGGCCGGCTGGGCCATGCTGCAGGCGGCGGGGCTGCTGCGGGATTAATCACGAGCGGGGGGCAGGCGGCACTGCCGGCAGCCCGGCCAAAGGTCAGTTGCCCACGATGGTGGCGATTTTCAGGAGTTGGGAGCTGATTTTGAGGCCGGCCCGTTGCGCTGCCGCCAGATTAATGGTCAGTTTGATTTTCGTCCCCTCGTTGGCGAGGGAGATGATCCCCCCCTGTTCGGCGAAATTTTCCATGTCCGCCACGGTCAGGACGGGCCGTCCCGCCAGTTCGGCCAGGATCTGTTGCAGCCGCCATTTTTCCGAGGCGCTGATAAACAGGATATGGCAGCCGTGCAGCTCTCCCCCTTGTCCCAGTTTTCTGACTGCCAGTATGCGGCCCCCGGCGGTTTTGCCCTCTATGGCGCTTAAGGCCTCGCCGAAATCATCGTCCCCGCTGATCCCCAGCACGATGCTGTCTTGCTCACTGTCGAATGCCGTAGCCGGCCACTGGGTAAACTTGGCGAAATTCAGGAGAAAAACCGCCTTGACCGCATACTCGCCGCCGGTCAGCTGCTCCGTCTGGGCTGGGGATGTGACGCACAGCACCAGGGCCAGCAGCATCGTTGCGCGTTGCAGGATTTTTCCCGATATGGCCAAGGCGTAGTTCATGGATGAGCGGCCTATTGCTGTTTTTTAAAATCCGTTAAAAACGGCAGGAAAGCTGGAAGCGAAAGGTCCTTCCCTCCTGCGGAATATTGAAATAAAGGTAATTGTCTGCCGCGGGATCATAGTGGTAATGCTCGCCGGACCCCGGGGCAATGATATCCTTGGCAAACAGATTGTAGACGCTGAACGACATGCTGACATTCTTGAAAAGCATTCCCGAGGTGATGGTCAGGTTGGTCAGAAAATAGGAGCCTGCATCCGCCGTGGTGTCGGCCGATTTGCGGTCCGCCACATAGAAAAAATCAGGGGACAGATAGAGTTTATTTGACCAGAGAGGTATGGAAATGCCGCCGGAGGCCAGCAGGGAGGGAGAATTGCTCAGCCGGGTGTCCAGCTCGAGATCCCTGCTGTTGACGGTGCTGACCCCCAGATAGCCTTCAATGCCGTTGTCGAACCGGGACTGGAGCTGGATTTCCGCCCCGTCGCTTCTGACCTCATGCGGATTGTTCTGGAACTGGAGCAGGTAATTCGCGGTTTCCACCTGGGTGATGAGATCCTGCAGTTCAAAGCGGAAGATACTGGCCACCAGGCGGGTATGGCTGCCGATATTCTGCTCGCAGACCAGTTCCCAGGTCGTGATCGTTTCCGGTTTCAGGCGGTCGTTGCCGATCTGCCAGCTGCCGTCGTCATAACTGCGTTCGTAATCGTTGGGGGCGCGGAAGGCCTCGCCGTAGAGCAGCTTGAAGATGGTCGACAGGCGGGGTGAGTAGACCAGGGCGGCCCGCGGGTGCCAGTGTTTGCCGATGGTTGAATAGTCATCAAGCCGGATGCCGCCGATCAGCTGGAGATTGTCCAGCAGGCTGTATTCCCCCTGCAGATAATAGGCGGAGGAGTGGTAGGCGTTCCGGTCCGTCCCGGTGTCAATGGTCAGGGCATAATAAGGAGAGGCAAACCAGGCTTTCTGGTGGATTTCATAGACATCCTGGTATTCGACCCCAAAAGTCGTGGTGAGGGACCTGGTGATATCCATGCCGTAGCGGATTTCCGCACCCCACTGTTTGGACCAGCCTTCATCCTTGTTGAGCACGTAGGCCCCGGCCCAGCCGCCGCCGTCATAGAAGGGATATTCGCCGTAATAGTCATAGTCGTCATGATAGATGCGGGCCAGCAAATGGCCGTTGCCGCTGCCGGCGATGTCCTTTTCATAGCTCAGTTCGGCACTGGTGAAGCCGTCATCCGTGTAGGTGCCGCTGTCATTGAATGCCCCGTCCCAGGCGGCGGTGGGCACTGTTTTCCGGCGTTTGTTCTTGTAGAGCATCAGCCCGAGGTCATGATAGGCGAGTGAGAGATAGCCCTTGCAGGCATCCTCGTCGTCAACTCCTTCGGCGACGCCATGATGAAAGCCCGGCTGGTCGAGTTCCGGAAAGTAGATGTGGTTTTCGCCATCCGAGTCCAGGCCGGAAACCGAGCCGGCCAGCTCAAAACCGTTGTCGAACAGCCGGCCATATTCAACAAAACCTTTCCGGCGCGTATGGCTGCCTGTCTCGGCCAGCACCCGGCCGCCGTCCATGTCGCTGCCCTTGCGGGTGATGACGTTGACCACGGCAAAGAGCGCATTGCTGCCCCACAGGGCGGAGCCGGGTCCCTTGACCACTTCAATGCGTTCAATGCCTTCAATGTCAATGGGAAACCCCTCTTCCAGCAGGGAGGCATCGTAGAGGGCATTGTTGACCCGGTGGCCGTCAACCAGCACGAGAATTCTGGTGTTGTAATCACCTGGCAGGCTGAAGCCCCGCACCCCGAGATAATCATAATTGCGGTCCGAGCTCAGGTACAGCCCGCTGATCCTCCGCAGGGATTCGCCCAGGGTGCGATAGCCGTAACGCCGGATATCGTCCCGGGTGATGACAAAGGCCGAGGCCGCCACCTGGGAGATCCGCTGTTTTTTCTTGGAGGCTGCCACGATTTTGATGTCCATCAGTTCTTCAAGGCTTAATTCCGTGAGATCATCAGGCGATTCGCTAAGGCCTGCCGCCTGGCCCGGCAGTACAAAAAACAAAAGGAGCAGAAAGGCAATGGCCGTTTCAGGGAGCATGTTGTGACAGCGCGGCATGTTGTACCCCACTCGTGAAGATGAATGCTTTTTTTTCATAGTCCGGCGCGGCTAAAAGGGAAAACCGATCCCGACCTCCACCTCGTACTGGTTCATTTCCAGCGAGCCCGTCTGGGGGCCGGTATTGGGATTGGTGCCGGTCACCTTGTTTTCCGGAGCATACAGCAGTGACAGGCTGAGTTCCATGTTGGCGAATGTTCTGGTCAGCCCCAGGGTATAGTGTTCGGTGACCACGGCAGGGGCCAGGATGTTGAAAAGGGCCTGTTCGTCGGGAATGGTCTGGTTGCTGATGCTGTAGCCGGCCCGCAAGGTCAGATTGGGCCGGCATTGCCACTGCAGGCCGAATTTGCCGACCGTCGTGTCCTGCCAGCCGAAACCCATGCCGTCGTCTGTGCCCAGGCTGATCGAGCCGGGCCGCAGCACCATGCAGCCGCTGTTGCCGATGGATTTCACCTCTTCAAAGAGAATACGCTGCACGTCGATGGCCAGGGTCAGCGCCGGGGTCATTTTCCAGGCCAGTCCGGCGGTGAAATTGGCCGGGATGTCAAAGCTGCCCTGTTCGGCAAAAAGCCCCCGGTAATCGTCGAATTTTGACATCCACAGCTTGGTCTGATAGGAGAGGCCCACGGAAAAGGTGTCCGTTATCCGGCTCAGCCCGCCGATTTTCAGCCCGCCGCCGAATGAATAGTCGTAGCCGTTATTGGTCACATGCTGCGGATCAGCGGAAAAGGGCTGAAAGGGCTGCAGGCCGGTCACCTTGAAAGACTGGGCCGCGGCAATGGGGGTGATGCCCAATGAGTGGTTGGCCGCGATTTTACGGGCGTAGGTCAGGCCGATGAACAGCTGTTTGAAGTCGATGCCGGTGGGGGAGGTGGCCGTGCCGCCGGGATTATTGAAGGACGAGAAAACCGCGGAATCATATTCCGTATTCATGCCGCCGTTGGCGCCGATGCTGATGCCCAGGGAGGACGTGGCGTCCAGCATCCGGTTGCGGCCGAAATGGGGAATGAAAAAGATATCGTTTTTGCTGTCATAGGTACCCGGCGGGATGGCCGGGTAGCCGTTGCCGCCGTCATTGTTGGCGGTAAAGCTCCGGTCAGGCATGAAGGCGGCAACGCCCAGATCCATGCGGTTGCCGAGAAAGACCATTTTGGCTGGATTCTGCGCCGCGTCCATGGCATCTAAAGACAGGGCCGCCCCGGCGCCGGCCATTGCCTTGCTTTTGGGGCCGTAGCCATGGGCCCAGTAACCGTTGGTGGCCCGGGCCGGGAGGGGCCAGAGCAGAAGGCCCAGTCCGAGCAGGATTATTTGGGTTCTGAGAATGTATTTCACGTCATGGGAAAAGGCATAGGTCTACATGGTCAGTTTTCCGCCCCGGCGGCGGGGGATTCTGCCGATGACCCAACCCAGGAAAAGAACGCCGGCGCCGGCTGCGAACCAGTAGAGATAGGTTTTTTTCTTGAGGGCCTCATTTTCTTCTCTGAACAGTTTATTCTGCACTTCCAGCTGGCTGTATTCCGCCCGCAGCCGTTTGAACTGATCGGCAGTCTCCACGGCATTGCCTGATTTTTCTCTGATATCTTTATAGGCGGCTTCCATTTCCTGTAATCTGGCGGCAAGCTGGTCCCGTTCACCCTGGAGGCGGGTCAGGTTATCTTCAAGCGTCTTTACCTGCTCGGCATGCTCGCGCTTGCTCTTCTCCAGTTGCTCTCCAAGCGGGCCTCTTTCCCTGGCTACCTGGGTGAGGTTTGCCTCCAGCCGTTTGATCTCCGCCTCCAGGCTGGCAATAACGATCTGCTTGGGGGGCTCGGTGGTGGTGTACTGTTCATCCACCCAGCCTTCCTGTCCGTCCCCGGTGCGTACCTTCAGATAGCGTCCGCTTTTCTCAAGCAGCTGCAGGGGCGCGTCCGAGAACAATTTGGCGATTTTCTCTCCGCCTCCCTGTTCGCTGCGCAGAAGCACCACCAGGCGGTCAGTTACGTAAATGACCTCCGCCCGGGCGGCGCTGACAAAAAAGGCGGATAACAGCAGAAAAACCAGAACAGTTTGCCAAAGGCGGATGTTTTTTCTCATCATCGTATTCAACCGGAATTTTTTCGTCTCATTTAAACAGAATAATCAGTGTTACTACTCTTTATTTAGCAAAATCAACGGGAAAAGTAAAATGGCCAATCTTTTTTCGTATATTTTCCCTTGAATTGCGGCGAATTTTACCGCCGACGAAACGCCCCGGGGGAGGGGCCGGGGGGGCAGGAGGTTGCGGAAACGTGAATTTGTTTGACGGCCAATTCTCTTTAAATTATGGTCTTATCGGTTAAAAAGGTGAGAGTTTGCACCACGGAGCACCCGGAGATCACAGGGAACATTCCGGTTACAGTTGCGTTAACTCTGTGGGCCCGGCGCTCTCCGTGGTAATTTTCAGTTGTTACGCGTTCAACAGACATTATGAGCAAATTATTCGCGCACAGTTTTATCAACGGCATGCCCCTGGCAAACCGTTTTGTCCGATCCGCCACCTGGGAAGGCATGGCCACTGCCGACGGCGCGGTGACGCCACGGCTGATCGACACCCTCACCGCCCTGGCCCGGGGCGGGGTGGGTCTGATTATCAGCAGCCATTGCTATGTCAGCCCGGAAGGACAGGGCACGCCCTGGCAGCTCGGCGTCTACGGGGATGAGCTGGTGGACGGGCTCAAAGAGCTGACCGCGGCGGTGCACGGGCATGGCGGCAGGATCGTCATGCAGTTGGCCCATGCCGGCGCCTTTGCCGAGGTGGGTCTTACCGGCCGGCCCGCCCTGGCGGTGTCCAAGGGGAACGGTGCTGCAGATGCCGGGGCCATCGAGATAGACGGCCGGCAGATCGACAAGATCATCGCCGATTTCGCCGCTGCGGCGCGACGGGCCCGGCAGGCCGGTTTTGACGGGGTGCAGGTCCATGCGGCCCACGGCTATCTGCTCAGCCAGTTTCTCTCTCCGGCCTTTAACCGGCGCCGGGATGAATACGGCGGCAGCATCGCAAACCGGGCCCGCATCCATCTGGCGGTGGGCCGGGCCGTGCGGCAGGCGGTGGGGGCCGATTATCCGCTGCTGATCAAAATGAACTGCGCTGATTTTATCGACAACGGCATCACGGCCGCTGACTCCAGGCAGGCGGCGCAGCTGTTTGCCGGCGCAGGCTTTGATGCAATCGAGCTGAGCGGCGGTATCATCCGCACCGGCAAACTGGCCCCCAGCCGTCCCGGCATCCACCCGGAAGAGCGGGAGGCCTATTACCGGCAATATGCCGGGGAGTTGAGGCAAAAAATCAACATCCCTCTGATCCTGGTGGGGGGCTTGCGCTCTTTCGCCGTGGCGGAAAAGCTTATTGACGACGGCATCGCCGACTATATCTCCATGAGCCGGCCGTTCATCTGCGAACCTGATCTGATCAAGCGGTGGCAGGCAGGGGACCGGCGCAGGGCGGCATGTGTCTCGGACAATCTCTGCTTTGCCCCGGGCTTTGCCGGCAAGGGGGTCTATTGTGTCACCAGGGAGCGGGGCGAAAATAAGGATGGGGCGGGCGCGGAGTCTGTCTACAGTTGAGGGCCCTGTCCGCCAATGGGGAGTGTGGCCGGGTGACTGGCCCGCCGGTAAAGGATGGAACGCGTGGCAAGAAAAGAACGAATTGAGAAGCAGTCCTGGAAGCCGGGCAATGTCCTGTCGCCGCTGCCGGTGGTGCTGGTCAGTTGCGGCGGCACGGAGAAGTGGCGGCCGAACATCATCACCATAGCCTGGACCGGCAGCGTGTGCAGCGATCCGCCCATGCTGTCCATCTCCGTCCGGCCCGAGCGTTATTCCTATGAAATCATTGACACCACCGGTGAGTTTGTCGTCAATGTGCCGTCCGTGCAGCAGGCCAGGACCACGGACTGGTGCGGCATGGTCTCCGGCCGCAAGGTGGACAAGTTCGCCGAATCCGGGCTGACACCGGCCCCGGCCCTTCAAGCCCGGTGCCCCATTATCCTGGAGTGTCCCATTAATATTGAGTGCCGGGTGCGGCAGTCATTGCCCCTGGGCACCCATACCCTGTTTCTGGCCGAGGTGGTTGCCGTGCAGGTCTCCGCGGCCCTGCTGGACGCCAGGGGCAAATTCCGTCTGGACAAAGCCGGGTTGCTGGCCTACGGCCTCGGCCAGTATTTCGCCCTGGGGCCGGTCATCGGCCGCTTCGGGTTTTCGGTGCGCAAACGAAAGCGCAAAATCGGAACCGGCTGAAAATGAGATGAAATCCCAGGCAGGGCCAGGCGCCTCACCGCATATTTCCTCAGGTCGGACAAAGAAAAAAATAGATCGAAAAAAAACTATGTGCTATAGAGATCTTAGAACAAGAGAGAGACCAGGAACGGGCGCATATCTGTCAGCCTTTTCTGTGTGGTCACATGATCGGCGCAATCCGGCAGCGGATTGTACTTCAACGAGGGGAACCAAATGAAAATCTATGTAGGCAATTTGTCGTACCAGGTCACGGAAGAAGAATTACGAGGCGCTTTTAAGGCATTCGGCGAGGTCGAATCAGCCACCATTATTAAAGATCAGTTCACTGGTAAATCGAAAGGATTTGGTTTCATCGAGATGCCCTCCCAAGCTGAAGCACAGGAAGCGATCACTGGCCTTAATGAAAAGGAACTCCAAGGAAGAACGCTCACCGTGAATGAGGCCCGGCCCCGGGCCGATAAACCGGCGCGTGGCGGACGGCCGGGCGGCGGCGGACGTTCCGGCGGCGGCGGTGGTGGCGGACGTTCCGGCGGCGGCAGGCAGGGTGGTGGCGGATATGGCGGCGGCGGAGGAGGAGGAAGAAGAGGCGGCAGTCAATACTGATTGCCGGAGTAAGCCGCCGGGCAGATTATGTCGTCCCTTTTGATGGGTAACTGCCTGATTGAGCTGATGTTTCTGGGGTGAGCGGTCTGCCTGACCGCTCACCGCTGCTTTTTTTGACTTGCATTTTAGGCCCTGATTCGGTAATTCTCTACCACTTTACCGAAGATGATCACGGTGTCGCCGGTCTTCGGGCCGGCGGTGAAAAGGGAATACGGTGCAAGTCCGTAACGTTGGGCCAACGCTGTAAGCAGGGACCGGACCACATCATGCCACTGTAATTTATTACGGGAAGGCGTGGTTGCGGGATGATCTGCAAGTCAGAAGACCTGCCGGGATCAACAACCATGGAAACGTCCTGAATCCGTGTTGCAGAACCGCTTTTGCGGTTTGTGCAGCACGGATTTTTTTTTGCCCGCAGGACAACTGAATAAAGGAGCAGCGAGTATGGAAACCCAGCTTGAACTGGCGCGGCAGGGGATTGTTACCCCGCAGATGCAGCAGGTGGCCCGCGATGAAGAGGGTGATGCGGAACGGATCAGGGCCAGGGTGGCCGCAGGCGAGATCGTCATCCCCTGCAATCCCAACCGGCCCGGCCAGAGGACCGTCGGCATCGGCACAGGACTGCGGACCAAGGTCAATGCCTCCATCGGCACCTCATCGGACATCAATGATGTGGAGCTGGAAAAGCGCAAGGCCCGCATCGCGGAAGACGAAGGGGCCGATACCCTGATGGAGCTGTCCACCGGCGGCAGGCTGGACGACATCCGCCGCGAGATCCTGGCAACAACCTCCCTGCCGGTGGGCAACGTGCCGCTTTATCAGGCCTTTTCCGAGGCGGCGCGAAAATACCGCAATCCCAACAAGCTTGACCCCGAGTATCTTTTCGAGCTGATCGAACGCCAGCTGGCCGACGGCATCAGCTTCATGGCCATCCACTGCGGCATCAACCGCTTCAGCATCGACCGCCTGCGCAAACAGGGCTTCCGCTACGGCGGCCTGGTGTCAAAGGGCGGCACCTTCATGGTCTCCTGGATGGAGTACCATAAAAAGGAAAACCCCCTGTACGAGCAGTTTGACCGGGTGTGCGGGCTGATGAAAAAATATGACGCGGTGCTGTCGCTGGGCAACGGCCTGCGGGCCGGGGCCATCCACGACAGCCATGACCGGGCCCAGATGGCCGAGATGATCATCAACTGCGAGTTGGCCGAGCTCGGCCGGGACATGGGCTGCCAGATGATGGTGGAAGGGCCGGGCCATGTGCCGCTGGATGAAATCGAGGCCAACATCCTGCTGGAAAAGCGGATGAGCGGCAATGCCCCTTATTATGTGCTGGGGCCGCTGCCGGCGGACAGCGGGGCGGGCTACGACCACATCACCGCGGCCATAGGCGCGGCAAGCTCCGCCCGCTTCGGCGCCGACCTGATCTGCTATATCACCCCGGCGGAACACCTGGCCCTGCCCTCTGAGGATGATGTGCGCCAAGGCGTGCGGGCCACAAGGCTTGCGGCCCGCATCGGCGATATCGCCAAATATCCGGAGCGCCGGCAGCGGGAAAGGGCCGTGGCCCTGGCCCGGCGGGACATGCGCTGGGATGAGCATCTGCAGCTCCTCATGTTCCCGGCCGAGGCGGCGAAAATCCGCCGGAGCCGCACCCCGGCCAATCAGCAAACCTGCACCATGTGCGGCGACTTCTGCGCCATGGAACGGGGCATCGCCCTGTTTAAAGATGACATCCGGGGCGACAAGGTGAGCGCCGGGCTGGAGTGAGCAGGGCCACTCTGCGGCAGGCCGCCAAGCCGCAGGGTTGTGGTGTTAGGCAAGATGTCATTCCTGGCAAGCGAAGCGCGACCAGGAATCCATGAATTTTCCGGATTCCCGCTTTCGCGGGAATGACTTGTTGGTGGCATCTTGATCGCAAACTGGAATTATTCCGGCAAGCCCATGCGGCCCTAGGGGCGGGTTTTATACCCGCCCTGTTTCTCGTTAACCCGGCAGGGCGAGCGGAGTTTTTTCAAAAACGTTGGCTCTCAGGGATATTTACCGCCTGGGTGGTATGGGTAACCAGGGGATTGCCCAAAGGGAATGATCCCGGCATAGTAAAGATGCCGGATAAATATTTTTGGCAATTTTTTTTGAATGTGATTATGGTCGAAAGATCATATAGTTGTTGGGCTCCATAAGCCTTTCCCACCCTCAAATGGAGAAACTCATGAAACTTTCACGCTTGTTGTTTGTTGTATCTCTTCTGGTTTCGATTTTTTCGACTGCCCAGGCGGCGGACGGTGTTATCGCGGTCAAAAGCCCACGCAGCGCCAAAGAAACAATGAATCGGTTCGAGGAACTGGCAAAGCAAAAGGGCCTCAATGTGTTCGCACGTATCGATCACGCAGCGGGTGCAGCCAAGATCGGGAAATCACTTCGGCCGACCGAGGTACTCATCTTTGGTAATCCGCAGGGAGGCACACCCTTCATGGAATGTGCTCAGTCGGCAGGAATCGATCTTCCCCTGAAGGCGCTCGTTTGGGAAGACGCGTCGGGTCAAGTATGGCTAGGTTACAACGACCCCGCGTTCCTTGCACAGCGCCATGGTGCACCTCAGTGCCCTGCGGTCGGTGGACTGAGCAAGGCGCTGTCCTCGCTTGTTGGGGAAACTGTTGCGCGCTGAAGCGCCGGGTCCCAACCCTTTGCTGCAGCTGACGTCGGCGCTGATGCGCCGACGCGGCTGAGCGCCGCGATTGACCTGCAAAAACATCCCTCTTGACTTATCTTGTACCCAAATTTACAATCTAGCCAGACTAGACAAAATATTTTCATGAGGAACGATTATGAGCAACGTATGGCAACTACAGGAAGCAAAAAATAAATTCAGTCAGTTGGTGGACAAAGCTCACCAAGATGGCCCACAAATTGTCACGAGGCACGGGAAGGAATCTGTTGTCATTCTCGCTATCGAAGACTACCAGAAACTGAACAAACCAAAATCAGACCTGATAACCTTTTTCAAAAATTCCCCTCTTTTTGACACAAATATCGACCTTACCAGGGATAAAAGTTCTTCAAGAGATATTGAATTATGAAATTTTTGCTGGATACATGCGTTATTTCCGAAATTATTCGTCCGAAACCATCGGGCAAGGTCATAAAATGGATTAAAAAAGAAGACGAAAATAATTTTTTCATCAGCGTCCTGACGGTTGGTGAACTCCACAAAGGCATAGAAAAACTGCCGGAATTAAAAAGAAAAGAAGAACTGCATAACTGGGTCGAAAATGACCTGAGAGAACGGTTCTGGAATAGAATCATCGGCATAGATTTACACGTTATAATGCAATGGGGGAAAATCCAGGGAATTACAGAAAAAGTCGGTAAGCCGATACCGGCAATCGATTCACTTATTGCTGCTACCGGGATTGCCCATCATTTAACGGTAGTTACCAGAAACACTACGGACATGAAAGAAAGTGGTGTGGCACTTCTCAACCCATGGGAATAAAAGACAAAAAGCAGGTACACCATTCAATTAAGCTGACTGCGGGAACGAAGATCTGGCAGGTGAGGCGGAAAATGCAGTTTTGGGACGGATCGGGAAATGAAAATCATTTACTCACCCCTGGCAAGTGACGGCACAACAGCACTTGCCGCGTATATCGCGCAGGACAATTCCGGCGGTGAGCGGGCATGAAGCGCGACGTTCTCGACCGGTACGAACGGGGCGCTGACGGCAGCATCCTGATCGATGTTGCCGCTGACCGGGTGGAAGATCTCTACAGTGATTTTGACCGGAGCGCGCCTTACATCCGCAGGGACCTGGACCAGGACCTCGTCGACTATCTGATTGACTGCGCACGGGAACTGGAAAGCGAACCATTCACCATCAGCTTCACCCTGGCCAGCCCGCCGGATGAGGCCGGGCTTTCCCGGATCAGGGGGAGCGTCAACAACTTCTTCCTGTACCTGGTGGAGGTCGAGCAGCTGAAGGTCCGGCAGATGGTGCGCCGGTCGCTTGTTCTCTTCTGTATCGGCGTTGCCATCCTGTTTATCTCCGTTTGGGTCAACCGCTGGCTGGGACCGGATCGCACGGTGGTGGCCCATGTATTCGCGGAGGGCCTCATCGTCGCCGCGTGGGTCGCATTGTGGGAGTCACTGGCGACTTTTGTCATCGAATGGTTTCCCCGGCTCAGAAATATCAAGCTGTACCGGCGGCTGTCGGCTGTCGAACCCGTCTTCCGCACCGGGCCGGAAGCGATACCGGGCGGGGACAGGGCTCTGCAGCCCGCCGCTTCGCAGGCGTCTGCCGGCAGAAGGTGAGCCTTGCGGCAGATGGCTGAGAACATATGGGCAGTTGCCTGTCCGCAAATCCGGGATCTTCAAGGAGACCTGATACATGAGAAAACGGCAGAAGGAAGATATCTTAATCTCGTTTTTCAAGCAGCAGGAGAAATACGAGAAACTGGCGGAGTATATTGTTCATCTCATCAGGGATGATCCTTCGGCGCCAAATGAAAATCTTCATACCATTACCTATCGCATCAAGGATAATGCGCGGCTCATAGAAAAAATCGATGAGGAGAACAAGCACCTTGTGGGTGAAGCAGCGCCGGTTACGCGCAAGAATTTTCAGGAAAGAATCGGCGATCTGCTGGGAATCAGGCTTATCTGTCTCCGCCTTTCCGATATCAGGAAAGTCGAAGCGTATCTCGGGCTCCTGGCCGACGAGAAAATCCTGCGTTTTATCCGCAGACCGGCGTACAAGAGATCATTTGTTCTGCCGGTGGACCCCGGTGAGGCGATTCCGGGGGGCGTAGATCTTCGATACAGCGGTTACTCATCCATTCACTACCAGGTAGCGCTGGGCGAGAATGCGGATGCAGCCGATGATTTGCGCGGGCTGCAGGTCGAGTTTCAATTGCGGACCATTCTCGAGGAGGCGTGGGGCGAGATTGACCACAAATATAGATATGTGTTCAGTCGCAGGGGTGACGCGCTTCCCGCCTATATCCACTCAGGCTTCTACACCTTGAGCGCCTACCTGCAGGCCGCTGCCCTGCAGGCGGAGCACTTATGCCGGCAGGCGGAGGCCCATCGGCCGTTGAGAACCCGAAAAGCGGCGGGAAAGTCGGCGGCTGCGGTTGCCGCTGGGTCCGGTTTGCCAGAGATGCGGGCGGATGAACCTGGCCAGGTGACATTCCCACCCGCCCTGCAAGCGGTGCTGGAAGAGAGTTTTGGTTTTAAGCTCACCGTCAGAACGCTCACCTATATCCTGAAGCGTCTCGATGAATTCGGCTATGCGGAGAAGCCTCAAGTTCAATTTCAGAAGATTTTCACCGAAAACAGGCAGCAGGAATTCAGGAGCGTTTTTCGTGAAGTTTTTAACCGGGAAGCCTTTGAGGATACAAACACGAGAAACGTAGATGCCATCAATGCGGTGAATTTTGCCCTGTTCGACGTGATCCAGGGCAGAAGAGTCGCCCAGGAAGGATTGCGGTCCGCCCTCAGGTGGAGAAAAGAGCATGCAAGATGGTAGCATTCTTTCGTGACGAGCACTTTGCACCTGCCGCGCCCCATGACAAGCTCAACCGCGGCGGTAAGCCGTTGTAACAAAATAATGTCCTCAGCTGGCCGGCAATCGGCACAGGGTTTGACTGAGGAAAGATTATCATTGGTAAATACAGGTAAATACGTGTACAATGATTCTTTACGTGGCAAAGCGGATTTGCGGTAAACGTGCTGCGTATCATCGAACCAAAAGGTATTTTATGTCTTTGTTGCGCATTCGTTATCAGACGCTTGAGTTTGGTGATGTGGATATTCATGTCCGGACCTTGCGGGACCGGCAGCAATATCTTGACGTCGATGGTGCTGCCGAAAAATTAGGCATATCGTCGGCCATATGGCCTTTATTCGGGGTGGTCTGGGTTTCCAGCGAGGTTCTCGCCCATCTCATGATCGATTATCAGGTTGACGGCAAGCGGATTCTCGAAGTGGGCTGCGGCATCGCATTGGCCAGTCTGGTGCTTAACCACCGCCATGCGGATATTACCGCCACCGACTACCATCCGGAAGCAGAGCATTTTCTGGTGGAAAACGTCCAGCTCAATAAGGGGGAAGAAATACCATTTATCCGCACGGGATGGGGCGATGCGGATTGCGGGTTAGGTGAGTTTGATCTCGTCATCGGCAGTGACCTGCTGTATGAGAGAAGTCATGTGGAGCTGCTGGCCGGTTTTATTGATCAGCATGCCAAGCCCCATTGTGAGGTGATACTTGTTGATCCGGGACGCGGCCATCATGCCCGCTTCAGTAAAAAAATGGTGTGTCTGGGTTACTCGCACAGCCAGAGCAAGGCTGCCGATGTGGAGCATCTGACCCAGCCGTTTCAGGGGCAGGTTCTCCGCTATCATCGCTAGGGTCCGTGGAGGGAGCAAAAGGCAATCCGCCGTCCCTCTCCTGACAGATACTTTTGCATAAACGTGAACCAATTTCTCGTGCTGCCATGAAACATGTTATTATTGTCGGCGGGGGGTTTGCCGGACTGAACGCCGCCAAGGTCCTGGGCGACAAAAAAAATATCCGCGTCACCCTGGTTGACAATCACAATCATCACCTGTTCCAGCCCCTGCTCTATCAGGTTGCCATGGCAGCCTTGAGTCCGGCGGAAATCGCCGTCCCGATCCGCCATATCCTGGCCGGATACCGCAATATCACCGTGCTGCAGGATGAAGTGACCGGCGTTGATCCCCAACAGCGCACCGTGATCGCCAAAGAGTGCGATCTCCACTATGATTACCTGCTGCTTGCCTGCGGCGTCAAACATTCCTATTTCGGCCACGAAGAGTGGGAGGAATATGCGCCGGGGCTCAAAACCATCGAACAGGCCACTGAAATCCGGCGCCGGGTTTTAAACGTTTTTGAGGCGGCGGAACGGACCCGGGACTGCGGCAGGCAGCTCAAACATCTGACCTTTGTCATCGTCGGGGCCGGTCCGACCGGCGTGGAGCTGGCAGGCGCCATCGGCGAGATGAGGCGGTACACCCTGGCCAGGGATTTCCGCAACATCAACCCGAGACAGGCGCGCATCATCCTGATTGAAGCAGGCCCGCGCATTCTGCCGTCCTTTCCTGAAAAACTGGCGGACAAGGCAGCCCATGACCTGGAGAAACTCGGGGTGCAGATCCGCACCGCAAGCCAGGTTACCGATATTGACAGTGAGGGCGTGCTGATCGGGCACGAACGGCTGGAGGCCAGCACCGTCCTCTGGGCCGCCGGGGTGGAGGCTTCGCCAATCGGCGCAAACCTGGGAGCTGAGACCGACCGGCAGGGCCGGATTGTGGTGGAAGCCGATCTCAGCATCAAAAACCATCCGGAAATATTTGTTGCCGGGGACCTGGCCAGTTTTTCCCACGGCTACGCCGCCCCCCTGCCGGGCCTGGCACCGGTTGCCCTGCAGCAGGGACGTTTTATCGCCCGCAACATCCTGCGGGAAACAGCGGGCAAAGCCCGGCGCAATTTCCGCTACCTTGATAAAGGCCAACTGGCCACCATCGGCCGCAGCAAAGCGATCATCGAACTGGGCCGCCTGCGTTTCAAGGGCTTCCTGGCCTGGCTGATCTGGGTGGTCATCCATATCTATTATCTCATCAGCTTTGAAAATAAATTATTTGTGACCATGCACTGGGTCTGGTCGTTTTTTAATTTCCGCCGGGGGGCCCGGCTGATCATCAATAAGGAATGGCGTTTTTACCGGAAGAACACGGCGGAAAACAAAGAAGGGTAACACTGGGAACAGGCAGGCGGGAGGCGGAATATCGCAGGATGATTAATCCCGGAGAAAGAGGGGAGTGGACGCATAAAAAAATGGCCCGCTTCCTCGCGGCGGGCCATGGCAGGCATTACCTTGCGACCGTCGTTTCATTGGTCTTGCCGCATTTCGGGCATTTGACTTTTACCCTTGATTTGGACCAGGTGTATACATCCCTGCCGCATTTCGAACAGACGCATGCATCACCTGCTGCTTCCGGTCTCGGCGGCAGAAGTTCGTTTCCGCATTCCTGACATCGTAGTTCTGGCATATTATTCACCTCCCGGATCCGGCTTTATTGCGGGCACCCGGTAAACCGCTCTGCAGGTGCCGCGCAGGTCCGTTTCAGTTGTCGAGTTATTGCAGGTCAGGCATCGGTAAAGGCGCGGCCGGCCATAGGTGAACCCGGCCGCTTACTTTGCTTTCCCCTATGATAAAACTGTAAGGATCGCACCATGGTCTGTCAATGCAGTCGGGAAGAGGGGCGGGCCATTGCTTTGCTTGCGGCGCTTTTTATTCTGTGGTACAAAATTCTATAACTGCGTTCCTTTATTGCAGGCACTTGTAAGCGCTTTAAGATTTGCCCTTTTATTTGCCTTTTTTATGCGTATATTCCCCGTCCCGGAAGACCAGGCCGCCAAGGCGGCAACAAGGCGATCATGAACAGTCAGGCGGTCACAGAGGCCGGGCCGGCGTGGCGGCTCGCCACGCGCAGGCTCTCGGACAAGGAACTGGAAGTCACCCTTTCCGGCCGCTGGTGTCTGAGCGAGCAGCTGCCCCCGGTCCGTGAGCTGGAGGCCGCTTTTTTCGAGGGGCTCACCACCCTCAGGGTGGTGGTCACGGAGCTGGGCGAATGGGACACCGGGCTGCCCGCCTTTTTTGTCGGGGTGGTGAAATTGGGCGAGGAACGCGGCTTTATTGTGGAACAGAGCGGGCTGCCCGATGGGGTGCAGCGGTTGATCACCATGGCCTTTGCCGTGCCCGAACAGGCGGGGGCGGGTCGCCGCCACCGGCCGGTCGGGCTGTTTGACCGGGTCGGCACGGCGACAATGGAATTTGTCCGCACCGCCCCTGAGATGATCCGCTTCCTGGGCGAAATCACCCTTTCCTTCGGCAGGCTGCTCACCGGCCGCGCCAGGTTCCGGCTGGGAGATCTGTGGGTCGAGATCGAGGAGGTGGGGCCCCGGGCCTTGGGTATCGTCTCGGTGATCAGTTTCCTGGTCGGGTTGATTCTCGCCTACCTGGGGGCGGACCAGCTCAAGATGGTGGGGGCGCAGATCTTTATCGCCGACCTGGTGGCCATCGGCATGGTGCGGGAGGTGGGGGCGCTCATGACCGGCATCATCATCGCCGGCCGCACCGGGGCCGCCTTTGCCGCCCAGCTCGGCACCATGCAGGTGAACGAGGAGATCGACGCCTTCCGCACCCTGGGCATCTCCCAGGTCGATTTCCTGGTGCTGCCGCGCATGCTGGCGCTGATGCTCATGGTGCCGCTGCTCACCCTCTACGCAAGTTTTGTCGGCATGCTCGCCGGGCTCCTCGTCTCGGCCGCCATTTTCGACATCGGCATGTTCGAGTATTACACCGAAACCCTGCGGGCCCTGGAGTTGAAGCATTTTTTTGTGGGGCTTTCCAAGGGCACGGTCTACGGCGGCATGGTGGCCTTTTCCGGCTGCCTGCGCGGCATCCAGTGCGGCAGGAACGCCGAGGCGGTGGGCCGGGCCGCCACCTCGGCCGTGGTCACCGGCATTCTGCTGATCACCATCACCGCCTCGCTCATGACCATCATCTTTTACCGGCTGGGTATCTGACATGAACAATGCGCCACACATCGAGGTCCGCGACCTGACCATGGCCTACGGGGATTTCGTGGTCCAGCGGGACCTGAGCTTTACGGTGAACAGCGGGGACATCTTCGTCATCATGGGCGGCAACGGCTGCGGCAAGACGACGCTGATGCGGCATCTCATCGGGCTGCAGCGTCCGGCCAGGGGAGAGGTCTTCTACCACGGCGAGGATTTCTGGAACGCCGAGCCGGAGGAGCGGGAGCGCATGAAACGGCGGCTCGGCGTCCTCTTCCAGGGCGGGGCGCTGTGGAGTTCGCTGACCATTGCCGAGAACGTGGCCCTGCCGATTGGCGAATACACCGCCCTGCCGGCGGACAAGATCAACGAGGTGGTCTCCTTCAAGCTCGCCCTGGTGGGACTGGCCGGCTGCGAGGAGTTCTATCCCTCGGAACTGTCGGGGGGCATGCGCAAGCGGGCCGGCATTGCCCGGGCCATGGCCCTTGACCCGGAGATCCTGGTCATCGACGAGCCCTCCTCGGGACTGGACCCGCTCACGGCCCGCCGGCTCGACGATCTCATCATGGAGCTGCGCAACAGCCTGGGCACCACCATCGTGGTGATCACCCACGACATCGCCAGCATCCTCACCATCGGCAACAATTCCATTTTCCTCGACACCGACCGCCACACCATGATTGCCACGGGCAATCCGCGCACGGCCCTGGAGCACGGCGCGGCCAGCGTGCGGCGGTTTCTGTCGCGGGGGGAGGTGCGCCCATGAGCAGGCGGGCCAGCCCAACGCTGATCGGCGCCTTTGTGTTCGGCGCCGTGACCCTTGCCGTGGTGACCGTGCTGCTGGTGGCCGGGGGCCAGGTCTTCCAGGAACGGCCCCGGCATGTCATCTATTTCGAAGGCGCGGCCCAGGGCCTGCAGATCGGCGCCCCGGTGCTGTTCCTGGGGGTGAAGGTGGGAACGGTGAAGCAGATCCAGCTCGGGCTTGACGAACGCAACGGCCGGTTCACGGTGGTGGTCACCATCGAGGTCGAGCCCAACGTGGTGCGCTCCCGGGCCGGCGAAGAGATTGATCTCGGCAAACGCGTCACCCTCAAAGGCCTGGTGGAGCGCGGCTTGCGCGGCCAGCTCCGCATCCAGAGCCTGCTCACCGGTCAGCTTTACGTTGATCTTGATTTCCACCCGGAAAAGCCGGCGGTCTTTGTCGCCACCGACCCGGACGTGAGTGAGATCCCCTCCATCCCGACCCCGGTGCAGGAACTCACCGCCAGGCTGGAAAGCCTGCCCTGGGACAAGTTTTTCTCCGCGGCAGAGGCCACCAGCGACTTTATAGACAATCTTCTCGCCGACCCGGCCACCCGCGAGATTCCCCGCCGGCTGGAAGCGGCCCTGGCCCATCTGGACCTGCTGGTCACCAGGCTGGACGCCGAGACGCAACCCACCATGGCGGCGCTGCGCGGGGACTTGGCCGAGCTGCAGCAGACCCTGATGGTCGCCCAGGCGGCCTTCAACCGGCTGGGGGCCGCGGCTGACAGCGTGAAGGTGCTGGCCAGCCCCGACGCCCCGGTGTTTGCCAGTCTGACCAGGGCGGCCGAGGAACTTAAAAGCGCCGCCCTGGCGGTGGGCGCTGTTGCCGGGGAGGACTCGCCGCAGGTGGCGCATCTCAATGCCGCCCTGCAGGAACTGACCAAGGCGGCCCGCAGTCTGCGGGTGCTGGCCGAAACCCTGGAACAGCAGCCCCAATCCCTGCTGCGGGGGAAAAAGGCAATGGAGGAGAGACCATGAAAGGATGGTGGCGGCAAAGGCTGGCCCTTGCCCTGGTATTGATTTTTGCCGCCCTGCTTGCCGGCTGCGCGGCGAGACCTGAAACGAGGCTCTATCTGCTCTCCGCCCTGGCGCCGGATGACTCGTCAGCCGGAGGAACCGGGCGGAGCATGGTGATCGGCCTGGGGCCGGTGACCCTGCCCGACTACCTGGACCGGCCCCAGATCGTTTTCCGCGTCTCGGACAACCGCCTGGCGGCCGCCGATACCCACCGCTGGGCCGAGCCGCTGGCCGGCAATGTGGTGCGGGTACTGGCCGAAAACCTGGCGGCCCGGCTGCACCCCAGCCGCATTCTGACCTACCCCTGGCAAAAGAGCGAGGCGCCGGGCTATCAGGTCCGGGTTGAGGTGCTGCGCTTTGACGCCGGCCCGGATGACGCGGTGCATCTCCTCGCCAACTGGTCGGTCAACGGCGGGGGGGCCGCGCCGCGTCGCACCGCCATCACCGTTCCCACCGCCACCCATGATTTCGAGGCCCTGGTCCGCAGCGAAAGCGAAGCGCTGTTTCGTCTGAGCCGGGAGATCGCCGACGAACTGCGGCGGCTGGCCCCGGGCAGGGAGTGAGATCTGTCGCCGCGGGTTTGGGTGTTTTCCCGAGCCGGCCGGTGATTGCGTTTGCAGCCGGCCATCCTCTACATGGAAGTAGCGTTGCGAGAGGGGCGGACCTGCGCTATGGCCTTCTTCAGAACTCGTATCCTGCCCCGGCCCGGCCGGGAACAACCCGGTTGTCCAGGGCGGAGGTCAGCATCTGCATGGCTTTTTCGCCGGTGCAGTGACACGGCACCACCAGTTCCGGGGCGCAGGAGCGCAGGGCGGCCACGGTCTGTTCGAGCCGCTCCTCGCCTGCGTCCAGCAGGTGAAAGCCGCCGATCAGGGCGCGCAGTCTGTTCGTGCCGCTCAGGCGGAAGACATGGTTGAGGGTGTTGACGATCCCGGCATGGCAGCAGCCGACACAGACAACCAGCCCCTGGGCAGTCGGCATCCAGAGGGCAAGGTCGTCGTCAATGGGATCCGCCCGCCGTCCCTGGCGATCAAGGAAGAAGGGGCCGCCGGGGTCTTCGTAGTCTGTCTCGCGCGGGATGGGGCCGGTGAGGCCGATCCCCCTGGCAACCAGCCGCGCCCTGGATGTCCAGTGAAGATTCTCTTCCGGCAGCTTATCAATGGCGGCCATGGAGTCGCGCGGCATGCGGATCGTTTTTGCCGTCCCGTTCCGCATGGCGTAGCGGGGCTGTACCACCCCGGCATGACAGTAAAGCTGGGTTTTGCGGGCAGATTGCAGAACAAGGGGAATGCCGCCGGTATGGTCGTAATGGCCGTGGCTTAACACCAGAATATCGGCCTGCTCCAGCCCGATTCCCAGTTTGCCGGCGTTGCCAGCCAGGGCCGCTCCCTGGCCGGTATCAAAGACAATCCGCGTGGCGCCGGCATCGATCCACAGTGACAGCCCGTGTTCCGCCGCCAGCCCGTCCCCGGCCTGATTGTCGACCATAATGGTGATCTTCAGCCGCGGGGCAATCATGACAGGTCCCGGCGCTGCATGAATCTGGCCTTGGCCCTGGCCATGGTCCGGCCGTCAACGGCGATTTCCGACCGCAGATGATAAAGCGGCGGACAGAACGACACCACCCAGGCCCGAATCTCCAGCTCGACCGTGCAGGCGACAGGCCTGACGAACCGCACCCGGAGATCGCCGGTGACCGCCTGCACGCCATGGTGGAACAGGCAGTGGGTCATGGCCGTATCAAGCAAGGCGGCGATGACGCCGCCGTGCAGGACGCCCTCATAGCCCTGCAGTCCGGCATGGGCCTGGAAGCGGGTCATGACAACGCCGTCCTTCTCGGCCAGGAATGACAGCTGCAGCGACCACGGGTTCCGGTTGCCGCAGAGCAGGCATTGGGCGTGGCCATTGTCCGGGCGGACGGCGGCGCAGGGTTCAGTGATCGCAGGCATTTTCACCCAGTTGCAGCGTACCGGCCAGATAAGCGGCAGCCAGTTGTTCAGGGGTCTCGGCCATGGCCCCCACCATGACCTGGATGCCCTGTTCCATGAAAAGCTCCCGGGCCTTGTGCCCCATGCCGCCGGCGATGATGAGGTTTGCCCCCCGCTCGGCCAGCCACGGCGGCAGGAGTCCCGGCTCATGCGGCGGCGCAGCGATGTCCTCCCTTTTGACGATTCTCTTTGCTGCCGGGTCCACATCCACCAGGGCAAATGATGCGCAATGGCCGAAGTGGCTGGTCAGCCTGCCCTCCGCCAGGGGAATGACGATTCTCATATGGCTGTCCTCCCTGTTGGCAAGGTTCGGCGGCCGCGCATGGTCCGCTGATTGTCTCTGATCCAGGGCGGCAATCGGCGCGATGATCTGCCGCATGATTTCCGCGGTGGGCGAGGCGGCATAATGCTCGACAAAGGCCAGGCCGTTGTCGCAGGCTTCCGCCACCATGGGGTCCATGGGGATCGACCCCAGGAACGGCACCTGCATGGAGTCGGCAATGCCCCGGCCGCCGCCAGAGGAGAGAACCGGAGAGATCTCACCACACCTGGGGCAGGCGAAGCCGCTCATGTTCTCCACCACCCCGAGCACCGGCACCCGGAGCTCCCGGCAGAAGGTGATGGACTTGCGCACATCCACCGTGGCGACCTTCTGCGGGGTGGTGACAATGACCGCGCCGTCCAGGCCCTCGATGGCTTGACAGACGGTAAGGGGTTCGTCCCCGGTTCCGGGCGGAGAATCAATGATCAGGAAGTCCAGGTCGCCCCAGGCCACCTCCGTCAGAAACTGTTTGATGACGCCGATTTTCATCGGTCCCCGCCATATCACGGCATCGTCCGGGTTCTTCAGCAGAAAACCGAGGGACATTACCTTCAGACCATCCATATCGACAGGAAGCAGGTCCTCGCCGCTGGCCAGGATTGTTGCCCCCTCAAGGCCGAGCATGGTGGGGATGCTGGGGCCGTGGATATCCACGTCCAGCAGTCCAACCCGCTTGCCGGCCTGCATCAGGGCCACGGCGAGATTGACCGCCACCGTGCTCTTGCCGACCCCGCCCTTGCCGGACAGGACAGCCACCTTGTGGCCGATGCGGCAGAGCCGCGCCGCAAGTTTCAGGCGCTCAGCGAATTCTTCCTCGCTTTCGCCGGCTTGCCGCCGGGATGCCGAACAGCTGCTGTCCTTGCAGCTGCCGCAGGTTTTCCCGGTGTGAGGAGCCCCTTCGGCAGCTGCCGTTTGTCCGTGATCCGGGTAATTTCCATCAGTTGATTGCATCGTGTGCTTTTACCTCCTGTGCTTATCCTCTCAGCATTATTGCGATAACTGTTTATTAACGGGACAAGGCCTTGCCCGCTGTTGTTTCGTGATGTCCAGCACTGATTTTCCCGGCGATAGCCTTGAAATACCTGCCGCACCCGATACAGGAGCAGTCCTTTCTTTTTATGCAATACAAAGGCTAGTGGGGCCATGTTTCATCTCCTTTTCCCGGCAGGGCGACAGCACCGGGCAAAATGGCCGGTGCAGCCGTCCTGATCCTGCCGGGCGGTAATCACGGTTCAATCTCGTCCAGCCGTGACCTGAGAAGGTTGAGCTCCGTCTGCAGGGCGTCGGCCTTATTTCTCAGATTGTTTTTCTCCTCCCCCTGGGCGGGCTCTTTATCCGGCGCAACATTCCTGCCGGACCACATTCTGCCCGGCACGCCGGTGGCATAAAATTGGTACCGGTGTCCCCTGCGGCAGCCGCGTCCCTGTCGTTTGTTCCCGTAACCGGGCATTGCCGATCCGGCGCATAATCCGGCGGCCCGTCCCGTCATTGCCCCTGTTCCCATGGGTCCTGTTCCATTTCCTCCAGGCATGGCCATGTCCTCCCTGATTAGTTTTTTGTCGTGTTGCAGCCCATCTACCTCCCCGCAACCAATGCGGGGAGACCTTCACAGATACATGCTCCCATGCCATGCAGCAGCAACTGCCGGTGGTCCAGCCTGATCAATACTTCATCGTCGGCAACGACAGAATCCGCATAAACAATGCCCTCCGCCATTAAGGCCCCGGTGTCGGCACGATTATCGTTTGGGACATCAATGCATTTCTGTACCTCGGCACATTCGTAGGGAATGCCTTCAGCCATCATGTCTGCCATGCCTGAGGCAGCGCCGGCCGTACCGGCGCCGGCCAAGGCTATAAATGCCGTCACAGCCAGGCTGCCGCCAAACAATTTCATGAAAATTCTCTCCTTTTTCATCTTCTCCTCCCAATATCAATTGTCAATAACATGGAAACTTTGCATGCTCCGTAAGTTTCCGAATCAGAATACTTATCATTAAAGTGAGACATATCTGCCGGTTACGCGGTAAATTTTTTGCACCAGCGTTGCATCTGCCGGGATGAGATTGAGCGAAAGTTGCATCTCCCCGCATTCCGGTCAGGACAGTTTCCGCCTGCTTCGTACGGCGCATTGGGGGAAACTGTGGCCGTGCCGGCGGCAACCCGGCATGGCAAAGGTCTCCGCATGGAGATTGTCTCTGCGCCAGGCCTGGATGATTTCTTGCAGTTCACCGGCCACAAAAGGGACCAGCCGGATGCCGTAGGAGCAGAGTATCTCCTGCAGTGATCTGGAAATTGCGCCGCAGACCAAGGTGTCCACCGCCAGTTCCGCCAGCCGGAGCGCCTTCTGCACCGGCTGATCATCGGGCAGTGTCTCCCGTGTTTCTCCAGTGATTTGTCCCGAGTCGTCGATCTCAACCAGGTAAAGCTGCCGGGCGCTGTCAAAGACAGGCGCGATACGATTGTCCCAGTATGCAAATGCCGTTTTCCTCATGCAAGCCCTGTTCATCCTTTGTCTTATGGAGTAGCATTTGCCATGCCAACATGGCTTTATGGGGAAAAGATGTCTAACTTGTTGTCAATACTATATGAATGGTGATGGTCTGAGATGAAGTCCGGGCTGCGGCAGTAGTGGAAGCGCTACTGCAGACGCAAATAGAGGTGCGTAAATGCTACTGTGCTCGGGGTTTACGGGAGCGGCCGTCCTGCGCGGGGAGGGAGATTGCCAGTTTTTTGATTCTACGGAACAGGGTGGTCTTGTGGATGCCGAGCTCGCGGGCTGCAGCCAGGCGATTGTAATTGTTGCGCTCCAGCGCCGTGCGGATGGACTGGGCGTCGAGCAGGTCATGGGCTGAGCGGACATTGGCGCCCATGGCAGCGGATGCGCCGCGGGCCGTCAGCTCCTCCGGCAGATGGCTGATGCTGATCAGGCCCTGGCCGCACATGATGAAGGAGCGCTCGATGACATTGGCCAGTTCCCGCACATTGCCGGGCCAGTGGTGGGCCATGAGCAGGGAAAGGGCCTCGGCGGCGATACCCTGGATGGCTTTGCGCTGCAGTCTGTTGAAACGATTAATGAAATGCTCCACCAGCAGCGGGATGTCCTCCTTGCGGCGGCGCAGGGGCGGCAGCTGCACCCGCACCACATTCACCCGGTAGAAAAGGTCCTCCCGGAATGACCCGCCGCGGGTCAGTTCGGCCAGGTCCCGGTTGGTGGCAACGATGACCCGCGCATCCGTCGTCTCGGACCCGGTCGCACCCAGCGGTTCAAACGTCCGCTCCTGCAGCACTCGCAGCAGCCGCACCTGCAGGGCCGGGCTCACATCGCCGATTTCGTCCAGAAAGATGGTGCCCCCGCTGGCCCGGGCAAAACGTCCCGGCTTGTCCCTGGTCGCGCCGGTGAAGGCGCCGGCCTTGTACCCGAAGAGTTCGGATTCAAGCAGGGTATCCGGCAGGGCGCAGCAGTTGACCGCGACAAACGGACCATGCCGCCGGGGGCTCAGATCGTGTATGGTGCGGGCCATCATCTCCTTGCCCGTGCCGGTTTCGCCGAGAATCAGCACCGTGCTTGGACTTGCGGCGATGGCGGGCAGGACCTCGAACACCTTCTGCATGAGCGGGCTGCGGCTGACCAGATCGGCCACCCGGAACCGCCCTTCCAGTTCCTGGCGCAGGGCCTCGACCTCGCTCAGGTCGCGGAAGGTTTCCGCTCCCCCGACTACCTTGCCGTCGGCATCCTTCAGTACGGCGGTGGAGATGCTGATGGGGATGCGGTTGCCGTCCGCAGTGATGATATAACCGGACTTGCCAATGATCGGTTTGCCGGTTTCAAGGGTGAGCTGCAGGGCGCAGTCCGCGCCGCACATGCTGCAGCGAAAGACCTCGGAACAGAGACGCAGGAATGCTTCCTCCCTTGGTACGCCGGTGATCTCCTCGGCCGCCCGGTTAAACGAGGTAATGTTCCAGTCCATGTCCACGGTAAAAACGCCGTCCGAGATACTCTCCAGGATGGCCTCGGTGGGCGTCACCACGGCTGACTTGCTGTTTTTCTTGCCTCCTTTCATGGGGGGCCTCCGGATTGGCAGATGCGAGCCCGGATGGGGAGTGCCGGGAATGGTCACGCCGGTCGGGCTGCGACAAGGTCGGATCCTGTTTTTATAAGCGCAGATGGGAGGAAGGTCAACAGGAACCTGATGGGGGGCTTTTTTTTAGCCACGCTGATAAGGCTCTGGCCCGGCAGAGGATTTTTGCGTCATTGCCATGGAACTCCGGCAGATTTTCCCCGGATTTTATGGTATGGTGATGGCTGACAGGTGAAAAATGACGGTTCAGGCCGGTCTTGTCCGGTTCGATTTTCCCTCAGTATAACAGGAAACAGCATGTCAGAGGCCATTTTGGTCGTTCTCATCATTGTTCCTTTTTTTGCCGCCCTGGCGTGTTTTCTCAGCCGCTCAACCGCTTTCCGCGCATTTATCGTCATCGCCACTGCGGCAATGCTTGCCATCAGCAGTCTGCTGTTGCAGGGGCCCCTTTCCCCGGATGCCGGCCTTCGGTGGGCCGGCATCATTGACCCGCTCATCACCGGGGGCGATTTTCTGCTGCTGGCCATCATGTTTTATCTCGGCTGCCGTTACCGCCACCTCCTCATTATCATGCTGACGGCCGGCCAGCTTGGCCTGTTTGTCTGGCTTGAGTTCTTTGTCTTTGCGGGAGAGCAGGGCCACGCCCTGTTTCAGGTTGACGTTTTGTCACTGACCCTGGTAAGGGTGGTGTGCCTTGTCGGCTCCCTCATCTGCCTGCACGCCATGCCCTACATGCAGGCCCATGAGCGGCATCTGCAGCTTGACCGTACCCGCCAGCCGCAATTTTTTGCCGTGCTGCTTCTCTTTCTCGGCGCCATGAATGGTCTGGTTCTCACCAATGATCTGGCCCATTTTTATTTTTTCTTTGAACTGACCACCCTCTGTTCGTTTCTGCTGATCGGTCATGACGGCACCGAGGAAGCGCTGGGCAACGCCTTGACCGCCCTGTGGATGAACGGGCTGGGTGGCTTGCTGCTGCTGCTCGCCGCCGGGGGGCTCTACCGGCAGAGCACTCAGCTTGATATGGGCGGACTGGTGGCGGCGGCGGCCGGAAATCATGCCGCCCTGCTGCCCCTTAGTCTGCTGCTGCTGGCCGCTTTTATCAAATCGGCCCAGCTGCCCTGGCAGAGATGGCTGCTGGGGGCCATGGTGGCGCCGACACCCACCTCGGCCCTGCTGCATTCGAGCACCATGGTCAAGGCCGGGGTCTACCTGGCCCTGCGCTTTGCCCCGGCCTTTGCCGGCACTCTGCTTGCCAAGGGGCTCATGCTGGCCGGCGGCTTCACCTTTCTTGCCGCCGCGGCTCTGGCCATCGGCCAGCGTAACGCCAAAAAAGTGCTGGCCTATTCCACCATCAGCAATCTGGGCCTGATCTTCGCCTGCGCCGGCATTGGCACCTCCGCTGCCGTGGCGGCCGGCATGCTGCTGATCCTCTTTCATGCCGTCTCCAAGGGGCTGCTCTTTCTCTGCGTCGGCACGGCGGAGCAGCAGGTGCACAGCCGCGATCTTGAGGTGATGCGGGGCCTGTGCGCGCAAATGCCGTTCACCGGCATGATCGCGGTGCTGGCGGTTTTGACCCTCGTTGTGCCGCCTTTCGGCATGCTGCTCGGCAAATGGCTGGTCTTTGAGGCCGGGGCGGATCATCTCGTTTTTTATCTCATGCTGGTGCTGGGCAGCTCTTTAACCCTTCTCTACTGGGTGCGGTTGGCCGGGACCCTGCTGGCCAGCGCCGAGACCACGGGCTTCAAGCCCGAAGTGCAACCCTTTCTCAGTCATTTTCCTCTGCTGGCGCTGGCGGGCGGCGCCGTCGCGCTGGTGCTGGCCGCCCCCATCCTCTATGGCCGTTTGCTGCCTGCGGGTCAGTCTTGCCTTGCCGGCCGGGATGGGGTGCTGATGACTTCCGCGGGGTCGTTTCCCCTTGTCGTGCTCTTTGCCGGTGCGGCGCTGGCCGGGATGCTGGCCCTCTCTGCCGTCAGGCAGGCCATGGCCGGTCGGAAAGTCACCGCCTATATGGCCGGGGCGAATACGCGGCGGGCTGATTATTTTGTCGGCCCCATGAGCCGTCCGGTGCGGGCGGTGGTGGAAAACTGTTATCTTGCGCCGCTCTTTGGCGAAGAACGCTGGACCCTGTGGGTGAATCTTGCCGCCGCAGGGTTGCTTCTTTTTATCCTCGGCGGTGCTTTATGGAAGTGATGCGGACAGCAGGCCTGTCTCTGGCCACTCTGACGGCCGCGATCCTGCTGGGAGGATTGCTCAGCGCCATTGACCGACGCTTGACGGCCCGCCTCCAGTCCCGCCAGGGTCCGCCTCTGAGCCAGCCATTTCTTGATGTCATCAAGCTCATGGCCAAGGAGAGGATGGTCACCAACCCGTGGCAGGCATTTTCTCCGGTGGCAAGCCTGGCTGCCGCCGCCTTCGCTTTGGTTCTTTTTGCCCTGCAGGGGGATTTGCTGGTGGTCCTCTTTGTCCATATGGTGGGCGGCGTCTTTCTGGTGCTGGGGGCCATGGCTTCCCCCTCACCCTACAGTCAGACCGCCTGCCAGCGGGAGCTGTGGCAGATGCTGTGCTGCGAGACCCTGCTTTTTCTGATTGCCGGGGCGCTCTATCTCACCACGGGCAGCTTTCGCATCAGCGGGATGTCTGCCCTGTCGGAGCCGCTGCTTTTCCGGCTTCCCTTTTTATTTGCCGCCTTTCTTTTTGCCTTGACGGTGAAGATGCGCAAATCGCCCTTTGATCTGGCCGGCTGCCATCATGCCCATCAGGAGCTGGTGCGCGGGGTGTACACCGAATATGTCGGGCCGCATCTCGGTCTGCTGGAAATCGTCCACTGGTTCGATGTGGTGCTCTATCTCGCCATCTGCTCCCTGTTTTGGGCAACCGGGAGCCGGGGCATGGTCCTGCTGCCCCTGGCGGCTTTTTTGGCGGTCATCCTCCTTGACAACGTCGCGGCCCGGCTGACCTGGCGCTGGATGCTCGGCTGGGGCTGGGGCGCGGCCTTTGTCCTCTCTGCGGTCAATCTCTTCTGGCTCAAGGGGTAAACGGGCATGGGACTAATCGATAAGCTGATCAGCACGGCCCGGCGCAGATCGCCCTGGCTGCTCCATTTTGATTGCGGCAGCTGCAACGGCTGCGACATTGAGACCCTGGCCTGTCTCACCCCGGTCTATGACGTGGAGCGCTTCGGCGTGGTGAACGTGGGCAATCCCAAGCATGCCGATATCCTGCTGGTGACCGGCACCGTCAATCACCGCAACCGGGAGGTGTTGGCCGTGCTTTTTGAGCAGATGCCGGAACCGAAAGTGGTAGTGGCCATCGGCGCCTGCGGGCTGTCCGGCGGCATATTCAGGGAGGCGCCCAATGTGGTGGGCGGGGTGGACAAGGTCATCCCGGTGGATGTCTATGTGCCGGGCTGCCCGGCCCGGCCCGAGGCCATCATCGACGGGGTGATGCTGGCCCTGGAAAAATTCCGGGGAAAACAGTAATTATACAGGTTGATTAGATATTTAGACTGTAGTCTGTTAGCGAAAACGTTCGTCGCCAGGGGGCCAAAGCGGGCCAAAGGGGGAGGAAAAATGACCATTGAGGCAGACAGCATCAGCAGCGCCGAGCTGTGCCGGGCGGTGGCGGCATTAAAGGCAAAAGGCTGCCGTTTTGTCACCATCACCTGTGTGGCGGCGGATCGCAGTGGCGCCGAGCTGCTCTATCATTTTGACCGGGAGCTTGCGCTCAGCCATCTGCGGCTCACCGTGGCAGGCGACGAGGTGCCCAGCATCAGCGGCATTTATAGCGCCGCCTTTCTGGTGGAAAATGAGATTCAGGACCATTTCGGTCTGCGTTTTACCGGGCTTGCCCCTGATTACCGGCGCACCCTCTACCTGCAAGGGGAAGACAGCGTCCCGCCTTTCCGCAGGGACAGCGGGCCGGGCAGGGGGGAGTGAAGATGGCCGGCACCGTCATTCCCTTCGGGCCCCAGCATCCGGTGTTGCCGGAGCCCCTGCACCTCAACCTCAAAATTGAGGATGAGATCGTCATCTCGGCGACGCCGGCTTTCGGCTATGTGCACCGGGGCCTGGAAAAACTGGCGGATATCCGCGATTTCCGTCAGATGATCCAGGTGGTCGAGCGGGTGTGCGGCATCTGCTCCATGATCCACGCCCTCACCTACTGCCAGGCCCTGGAAGAGCTGCTGGGGGTTGAGCCAACCCCCCGGGCCAGGTATCTGCGGGTCATCTGGTCGGAGCTGCACCGGCTGCACAGCCATCTGCTGTGGCTTGGCCTCTTTGCCGATGCCATGGGTTTTGAGAGCCTGTTCATGCAGCTGTGGAAGGTGCGGGAGCGGATCATGGACATCAACGAGGCCACGGCCGGCAACCGGGTAATCCTTTCCGTCAACGTCATCGGCGGGGTACGGCGGGACCTGGACCCCAGCCAGACCGGCTGGATTCTTGCTGAACTTGCGGAGGTGGAAAAGGGGATCAACGCCATGAAACGCACCATTTTACATGATTACACGGTGCAGAAGCGCACCCGGGGCAAAGGGGTCATTTCCGGGAAACAGGCCCTGGAGTTTGGCTGCGTCGGGCCAATGCTGCGTGCCAGCGGCATAGCCCAGGACCTGCGCCTGCTGGGCTATGCCGCTTACGGCGAGCTTGATTTTGCCCCGGTGGTAGAGCAGGACGGCGACTGTCATGCCAGGTGCCGGGTGCGTTTTGCCGAGCTGGGCCAGTCCATCGATCTGATCCGGCAGGCCATTGACAAACTGCCGGCAGGCGACATCAGCGTGCCGGCCAAGGGCAGGCCCGCGGGGGAGGTGGTGGCCAGGGCCGAGCAGCCGCGGGGGGAGTGTCTGTACTATATCAAGGCCAACGGCGGTAAATTCCTGGACCGCCTGCGCATTCGCACCCCGACCTTTGCCAATATCCCGGCCCTGACCGCCATGCTGCCGGGCATTGAGCTGGCCGACGTGCCGGTGGTGTTGCTGTCCATCGATCCCTGCGTCAGCTGTACGGAACGGTAACGGAGCGAATATGTTCATGATCCCGGTAGTTCTCAAGAACCTGTTCGGCCGCAGCGCCACCAGGCCATACCCGCAGAAACCGCGCCGGCCCTTTGCCGGCAGCCGCGGCCAGCTGGTCAATGATGCGGTTAAATGCATCCTGTGCGGCACCTGCGCCCGCGTCTGTCCTGCGCAATGCCTCACCGTTCGCCGCAAGGAAGGTCTGTGGGAATACGAGCCGTTTGCCTGCGTCTCCTGTGGCGTGTGCGTCGAGACCTGTCCCGCCGGCAGCCTGTCGCAGCTCTGTCAGTGGCGACCGGCGGTGCGGGAAAGGGAAAGGGTGGTGCTGAAGGTGGAAGTGAAAAGTGAAAAGTTAGGAGTGAGGAGTGAGAAGTGAGAAGAAAAGGCAACAGCAAGACGTGCAGGGGTTGCCCCTACTGCCCCAGGTGTTCCACCAGGATTTTTACACCGATGCCGATGAGCACCAGGCCGCCCAGCACCTCCACCCGCTTGCCCCAGATCATGCCGATTTTCGCCCCCAGCAGCATGCCGGCCACGGTCAGGGTGGAGGCGGTCAGGCCGATAACCAGGGCCGGGGTCCAGATGTTGACGCCGATAAGGGCCAGCGACAGTCCCACCGCCAGGGCGTCGATGCTGGTGGCCACGGAGAGCATGACCATGGTGGCCCCCCTGGTGGGGTCGGTTTTCTGCTTCTCCTCGTCATCATGAAAGGCCTCGAAGATCATCTTGCCGCCGACAAAGGAGAGCAGCCCGAAGGCCAGCCAGTGGTCATAGGCGCTGATCAGACTCTGCAGGCTGAGACCGGCCAGCCAGCCGATGATCGGCATGAGGCCCTGGAAAAGGCCGAAGTGGAAGCCCAGGCGGAAGAGCTGCCTTTTGCTCACCGGGTGCAAGGCAACGCCGGCGGCCATGGCCACGGCAAAGGCGTCCATGGCCAGGGCCAGGGCTATGAAAATAAGGGTGACCGGTTCCATAACTGTACAGGTTGTAAAGTGACCTCAGGGTTTCATGGCTAAAATGACGAGATGAACATCTGCTGACATTGGTGTACCCGGCTTTATAAGATAAAAGAGGAAGCAAGGTCAAGCTTAAGCTCATTTGTTGATGTGAATGCTTGCCGGCCGAATCAGCCGTATTCTTCCCCCTTCTCCACTCCCGCCATCACCGTTCCTTTTGAAAATCGACATGAATTGTTTGCCGTGAGAAGATATTTTGCGTATGCTGGGGCAGAATAGTCAAACGATGCGGCTTGCCGCAACTGTCCGTGTCGCCTCCTCTGCTGCAAAGGCAATGAGATCTCGGCAAAAACAAACCGGAGTGCCTGTATGAAGCAGAAACCTTCAGCCATTAACATCATATGGCTTTCCATGGTGCTTATCGCCACCGTGACCGCTGCCTATACCGGCAGGATGGATGAAGTCACCAAGGCCTCTTTTGAATCGGCCAAAGGGGCGGTCACCCTGGCCATCGGCCTTATCGGCCCCATGGCCCTCTGGCTCGGTATCATGAAAGTGGCCGAGGCCGGCGGCCTGCTGCGCATTGTCGCCGGCTGGGTGCGTCCGGTCATGGTGCGTCTTTTCCCTGATGTGCCCCATGATCATCCGGCCATGAGCGCCATGATCATGAACATGGCGGCCAATGCCCTCGGCCTGGGCAATGCGGCAACGCCCATGGGTATCAAGGCCATGCAGGAGCTCGACAAACTGGCAGCGGAAAAGGGCACGGCCACCAATGCCATGTGTCTGTTCCTTGCCATCAACACCTCAAGCGTCACACTGCTCCCCCTGGGGGTGATCACGGTGCGGGCCGCGGCAAATGCCACCAGCCCGGCAGCCGTGCTGGTCCCATCACTGGTCGCCACCTGCTGCTCCACCTTTGTCGCCATTGTCATGGCCAAGATGCTGGCCCGCCGCCATGAGGTGCTGCAACCTGCGTCCTATGAAAAGGCGGACGGCAGTGAGGATAAGAGCGGGGAGGGGGGGGACGATCTTCAGCCGCCGGGCAGCAGCGGCAGGATCTTCATCTGGCTGCTCATCGCCGCCTTTATCGGCGGGGTGATCTATCAGTGGTGGAACTCTCCGGCGGTCTCCATCAGCTCGGCCGACACCCTGAACACCGTCTCAAGCTGGCTGATTCCCGTGCTCATCTCCGCCTTTCTCATCTTCGGCTACCTGCGGGGGGTAAAGATTTACGAAACCCTGACCGACGGGGCCAAAGAGGGATTTTCCACCGCCGTGCGCATCATCCCCTTCATGGTGGCGATTTTTGTCGCCATCGGCATGTTCCGGGCCAGCGGCGCCATGGATATCATGATAAAACTCCTGTCACCGCTTACCGAGTCAGTGGGCATGCCGGCCGAGGCCCTGGCCATGGCGCTCATGCGGCCCCTGTCCGGCAGCGGCGCCTTCGGCATCATGAGTGAAATCGTCAACAAGGACCCGGACAGCTTCCTCTCCCTGCTGGTTTCCACCATGCAGGGTTCCACGGAAACCACCTTTTACGTGCTGGCCGTTTATTTCGGCAGCGTGGGCATCAGAAGGAGCCGCCACGCCCTGCCCGCCGCCCTCTGTGCCGATGCGGCCGGCATCATTGCCTCGGTGGCCGTCTGCCATCTGTGGGTGGGGTGATGTGCCGCGATATTCTGCTGTTGGTATTCCGGCAAAGGCCGATGAATTTGTGGAAGTCTGGAGATTGCATTTACATGCAAACCGCAATTTCTTCTTTTTTCATTTTGCAAGAGGCTCTTTTATTAAGCATTTTCTTTGCCGTCCCGTGACAACACTCTTGCCATCTGCCGGGTGTTCATGCTAGACTTCAGCCTACCACATACTGTCCCCCGGACCACGTGGACGTGGTGATGTCCGCAACCGGGGGGACAACAGGAGTTGCATTTGAACCTCATCAGTTGCTCACAGGCCTGTCATGAAATTTATTTTAACAGCGTTTGCGTCCGGGATCGTATTCATCCAGGTTCTCTTTCTGACCGGCCCAAAGGTTTTTGCCGCGCAGTACCAACATGGTGCGCAAAGGGTCATGGGCGTCTGGCAGTGCGTGAGTGTCCATGGGCTGAAGTCCTCCCTGGTGATTGACAAGAAGTATTTCACCATGAACGGCGACCAGACCCCGTACACAATGGTGACCGGTGCGATCCGGGTGGATGGGGCATACGGGCCGGTGAACTATTATTATAATTTTCGCGGGGAAACCTTGCTCATTGCCTTTCCGGACGGTGACAGGATTATCTGCGACAAGGCCCAGCAAGAGGCTCAGAATCACAGCGGACTGACAGAAGACCTCCCGGAGCAGGCATTGCCTGATGATGAAAACGACGGCAGATGATCCCCATTCAGGACCTGCTCAACAGAATCATCTGGGATAAGGAGTTTGGCCGGGGGGATTTTGAGATCGGCTATTATGACCGGGTGGAAGAGAGAATCATCAGGGTCTCTTTCCGCATGATCGAGTTGGTCCCCGGCGATCATTTTTCATTTCTTCTTTATGGCCCCGAAGGAGAAACATGTTCGATTCCATTTCACCGGGTGCGGCAGGTTTATAAGGACGGGCAGCTGATCTGGCACCGAGGTGACTGATTGCACCTGTCGGCAGGATTATCATTGACTTCTAACTTCTTATGCCTTGAGCTTTCCCAGTCCCGCAACCTATGTCTGAACCCCGCTCAAATATTGTGCTGATCGGTATGCCCGGCGCGGGCAAGTCTTCCATCGGCCGTCTCCTGGCCCGGCGCGCTTCGCTGCACTTCATTGATACCGACACCCTCATCCGGACTGCTGCCCAGGGCCGCTCCCTGCAGGACATCGTTAACAGCGAAGGCTATCTTGCCCTGCGCCTGATCGAGGAGAAGGTGCTGCTCGACCTCCACTGCACAAACCACGTCATTGCCACCGGCGGCAGCGCGGTTTACAGTCATGCCGCCATGACTCAGCTCAGGCAAAACGGCGTCATCGTTCTGCTTGCGGTGGATCTGCCGACCCTGCGCGCCAGAATTGATGATTTCGATACCAGAGGTCTGGTCAAGCGTCCGGAGCAGAGCCTGGCTGATCTGTTTGCGGAACGCTCCGCCTTGTACCGGCAGTATGCGGAGATCAGCATTGACTGCGGGAGCCGGTCCACGGATGATGTCTGTACCGCAATCCTGGCAGAGCTGGGCCCGGTCTTTCCCAGGCAGGCATAAGCTCTCGGCGGCCCGCGGAGGTTTCTACAGGCCGATGGCGAACATGGCGTCCAGGTCATGGCGGGAAAAGGCCTTGAAGGCGAGCATGGTTTCCGTCTTCAGGATTGCCTCGATTTTGAGCAGGTGGTTTGTCACCAGATCCGACAGGTCCTCGTTGGAACGGACCCGGACAATGGCCACCAGGTCATAGTTGCCGCTCACCGAATAGACTTCGGAGATCCCCACGGTCTCCGCCAGCTTTTCCGCTGTTTCATTTATTTTTGATCGCTCGACATTCATCAGAATAATGGCAGTCACCATGGCAGTCTCCTCTGGTTTCCAGGCAAGGGTCATGGCAAAATGCAGCCTGCGCCGCATCTTGCAAAAACGGGTCAGTGGCCGGGCAAAACATGTGCCGCATATTCTACTTTTTCCCGCGGCAAAGAGTCCAGCCGTTTCCCGGCGGATTATTTCATCTTTTTACCATCAGCCGCGTTTTTTTTGTAGAAATCTTTTCTGCGGCATGGGTAAATTGCTGGGGGCTGATTTCATCAGGCCTGTTATGGCAGAGGGAGATAGCGATGGATGGTAAATTTTCTTGCCCAGGGCAGGCAAAGTAACATAATGGACTGGTTGAACGCATCATTTCCCTTTGTAAAAGTGCTCGGCGCCTTTGCCCTCATTCTGCTGGGCATCCGCCTCAAGATCGGCCTCGGCCTGTCCATCCTGGCCGGCGGAGCGGCCATGGGTTTTTTCTTCTACCTCGGCCCCATGCCTTTGCTCCGGGTGGCCGCAGTTGCTCTGACCAAAGAGAAGTTTCTCTTTCTGGCCGCCATTGTCGGGTTGATCCTGGTCCTTTCCGACGCCCTGGAGCGGTCCGGCCAGTCTCGCCGGCTCATGGACGCGCTGTCCGGTTATCTGACCAGTCCCCGCTGGCGCCTTGTCTTCTTTCCGGCGCTGATCGGCCTGCTGCCCATGCCCGGCGGCGCGGTTTTTTCCGCCCCCATGGTCAAGGCCGTGTCCGCGGGGATGTCTCTCAGAAACGAAGACCGCGCCGTGATCAATTACTGGTTCCGCCATGTGTGGGAACTGGCCTGGCCGCTCTATCCGGGCATCATCCTCACCGTGGCCCTGGCCGATATCCCCATTGTGTCCTTTATCTCCCGGACCTGGCCGGGGGTCATCGCCATGTTTGCCCTGGGCTGGTTTTTTTATCTGCGCCCCGGCGTGCTGGCCAGTGCCGATCTGGTCATGGCGGCAGGATCTGCGCCCCGCAGTATCGGCGTTGCCTTGCAGGAAGGGATGCCGCTGCTGGTGGCCATTGTCGGGGCCGTGGGCCTTGAGGCCGGCATTTCCGCCTGGTTGCCCGCTGTGCCTTTTGAGTGGGGGGTGATTGCCGCTCTGCTCCTGGCCGTGGTCTGCATCATGATCCAGAACCGGCTGGGTGCGGCCTTTCTCTTTGATGTTCTTGTTAAGAAAAGCCTGCGAACCATGCTCTTTGTCATTGCCGCCATCTTTATTTTCAAGGATGTCATGCAGGCGGCCGGGGTGGTGGACGCCATGGCCCTGTCCGCCGGGGACGGCATCGCCCTTTTTGCCGCCGCAGTCTTTCTGCCGTTTCTGGTGGGCATGGTGTCAGGCATCAATGTGGCCTTTGTCGGCGCGACCTTTCCGTTGCTGCTGGGCCTGCTCGATGCCCTGAACATGCGGGAGCTGATGATTCCCTATCTTGTCCTGGCCTCCTTTGCCGGATTTACCGGGGTGATGATTTCCCCCATCCATATCTGTTTTATCCTCACCTGTGAATTTTTCGGGACCGACCTGGCCCGGGCCTGGCGCAGACTGCTGGCCCCCTGTGGCTGTTTCGCCCTCACCGGCTGCCTGTTGTTCTGGCTGCTGCTGTGAGCTGTATCGCCTGAGCGGACTGGGTTCACCTTCTCCCTTTTCCCATGATATCAGATAGTTCAACCACGTGTGGCCCGGAATAAAGATTTGTGAGCAGACCACAAAAGCAACCAGTCCCCGGGCAGAATTTCCCGCGGGTTCCTGTTTCAAAAAAAAAACAATATCATCTCTTGACATCTGCCATATTGTTTGTTAGAGAAATACACAATGTGGTACAGGGCTGTGAGGGCCAGGCATTAACGTCCTGACGTCGCAAAACAGATGTTTTCGCGCGGGGCGGGCCGATTACCATAGTTGGTTTTTGTTACAAGTTTTGTTTGGGTGTTACCTTGACCGGAATCAGTTTCAGGCAGTGCCGGGAAAGGTTTTTTGCATCATGCCGGCGCGCGTGCTGCGCGGTGTGCATAATAGATATCTTCTCGTATCGTTGCCGGTTCAACCGGTTCATTCGTCCTGCTAACGGCTGAGCAGGTCTGCATCTGCCGGCAACGATACAGGAAGAAACTGTAACCTGAATACAAGGAGAGAAAGTTAATGAAATCAGATGAGAAAATGGGAAACTGGGGCGTCTCGCGGCGTCAGATGATGATCGGCACCGGCGCCCTGGCGGCAGGAGCTACCATGGCCCACCTGGGTGGTTTGCTGAAATCCGCTGAGGCCAAGGGAGGCCCGACTGAAAAATGGCCATGGCCCTATGAGAAACTCGATCCTGCCAAGACCGCAGAGATCGCTTACGAAGAATGGTACCGTGTTTTCTGTGGTGCAGCAGTAATCAACAGCGTTTTCAGCCAGTTACGGGAAAAGGTCGGTGAACCTTATACCTCTTTCCCCGTGGATTCCTTTGTATTTCTTGAAGGCGGCATGGTGGGCTGGGGCATGACATGCGGTTCCAATACCGGCGCGGCCATCGTTGCCAATCTCATCATCGGACCGAGAACCGCCGGAGCACCGGAAGGGCATCATATCAGCGAGGATATGTTCGAGTGGTATTCCGAGGCATCCATGCCGATTTTTGTCCCGAAAAATCCCAAGGTCACCACCGAACTTGTCAAGACCACAGCCGAGTCCCCCCTGTGTCACGTTTCAGTCGGTAAATGGATGAAGGCGTCAGGTTATCCCATCGGCAGCCCGGAGCGGAAAGACAGGTGCGCACGGGTGGCGGCCAGTAACGCCTACCATCTTGTTGAACTGCTCAACGCCTGGAAAGACGGCAAGTACGAACCCACAAGCACCCATACCCCGGTCAAGGATTACGGCATCACCGCCCAGATGAACTGCATGGAATGCCACACCGAGGATGTACCCACCGCGCCCATGGCCAAAAAATAAAGATATGGCGCCCAGATTCCGGAGCAGGACGACCGGAGTTCAGGTTTACGCTCTAACCTGCCCGGGTTAGACGCATCGACGCAGCGCCGCCCCGGCACATATGTGCCGGGGCGGCGTAATCCGATCCCCTCCACCACCCAAAATAAATCCCTCTTCTCTCCATCCCCATTTCCCCTGAATCAAGGCAGCAAAATGTTGGCTGAATGCCTCTGTTTGACTTTCCGGCTACATTTACCCTATAACCATTGAAGGGGAATAATTTCACCGACACCCCACCGCTGCCGGCATTTCTGGCCTGTGAAAACGGGACAGGCGACCTGCTTCACCTTGATTGGAGGAGAGACGACCATGGCACTGCAAGAAGAAATCAGGGCAATCGTTGCGGCCCTCCCGGCTGAATTGACGGAGAGCAGAGGCGTATACAGCTTTGCGTACGTCGTGGCTGAGAGAAAGATGCTTTTCTGCAGGCAGAAGCTGGTCTATTCCGTTAAATTCCGTATCAATGACACCGGCAAAGAGCTCACCTTTTCTGAGATGCTCAAAGAGACCGGTTTCGGGCTCAGCGTCGGCATGGACTCTGAGATGAGCCCGGGCTGCGGCTTCCAGAAGTCCACCTACAAGACCGGACTTGGCCCGCGAGAGGAAACCATCGAGGAACGCTCCGTTCTCTTCCGGAAAAAATACCGTTACACCTTTGACTTCAGTCGTCTCAGGGAGCGCATAAAAAGTGCCGCCGCCGCTGCGGGGTATGATTTCATTTATAAACTCATACTGTGATAAGCAGAGGGGATGGCGGAGCTCGCCATCCCTGAACTTTTCTGTGACGCCATCATAAGTCAAACGCATTACAGTCAGAGTCTCCCGGGGCGCAACAGCGGCACGCTTCCCTGCCGCAGGCGCAATCCAGGCCGTTTTTCGCACATTCGCCGCAGGTATCCACGACGCTTCCCGCTTTCACTTTCGGCTTTGCCGTGGCGGCTTTTGCCGCTGCCTTTTCCCTTGCCGCCTTCCTGGCCTCTTTCTTTTGCTTCTCACGCTGCTGGGTGGTGGCGGTCTTCTGGCCGGCGGCAGCAGGTTTTTTCTTTTCTACCGTCTTTTTTTCCGGCTTTGAGGGCACAACGGGGCCGGGGTCGGTAAAGGCGATTGCCAGCTGGTGCTGGTTGGAGAAATCGCGGATTGCCGCTGCCTTGTCCAGGGCGCCCGCGGCGATCAGGCCGTCATGGATGGCCTGCAGGTTGCGGTGCAGTTCGTCGCGGGTCTGGGGGCCGTAAACGTACATGGCCTCAAAAAGCCTCGGATTTTGCAGGAGCCTGAAGAGAAGGCCGTCACCCTCACGGCTCACCCTGCTCACCACGTCGGCAAAGGGGCCATGGCGCAGGTCGTTGATCAAGGGCTGCATGGCGCGGGCGGCCTCAAGATGGGGGGCGCCGTTTTCCTGCCAGTGCTCCATGAGAACCTGCAGGTCGGAAGGCGAAAGGCGCTTATCCAGGAGCAGGGTCATCTTGAAGATGTCCTTGGCCGGGACATCGGCGGGCACGATGAAGAATTGCCTGGTCTCCTCGTCCCAGAGCACACTGTTGCCCTCCTGCGCCCCAACCGGTTCATACAGGTACGCCGGCACGGAACGATGATAGACATCGGCGATCAGCTCCGGGTGGCTGCGCTGAAACTCCCGGAAGATCCTGTTTTTCTCGTTGGTGTCGTATGTGCCCCGGCCGAGCTGGTCCTGGTTGCGGTTGCTGTCGATGGTGTCCGCGACTTCCCCGAGCTTGTCGACCAGGCCGGTCGTTACCGTGCCGTAGGCCTTGATGGCGTCACCAAGGATGGGGACATACTCGCCGCCCTTTTCCATCAGGGTGCCCAGGGCTCGCAACTCACCGGCCAGGTTTCCCATGGCCTGGCGATCGGCCTCCATCTTGTTGCGCAGCTCATTGATCTCGTCATAGACATCCGTCACCGCGGTAATCTTCTCCGAGTAATCACCGAAGTTGGCCAGTACCTCCTGGGAACGCTTCAGTGCCATGCGCGCGTTTTTGAACTTGGCCGCCGCATTTTTCAAGTTGTCCGGTATCGGCTGGTTGGCCTTGTGCAACTGCTGGATCTTCAGGCGGATCTGGGCCTCGACGGCATCGACTGCCTTCTTGGTGTTCTCCACGGTTGATTTGGTTGTCGCGACACTCTTCTGTACTGATTTGAACTCGTCTCTGCTCTGTTCGTAGGCCTCGTTGTAAGGGGACTGCCCATGACACGATGCTGCCTGGCACCATCCCAGAATGGTCATGACAGTGAGCGCAAGGAGGAGGGATGCAAGGGGAGACGGCAGTCGCAGGGTCGGGGAAAGGTGCCGAAAAAGCTTGCCGGGGGTGCTGACACTGCCGCAGTGGTGCCGATATTGCCTTTGCCGTCCCATTGTCTATTCTCCGTCAGTTGAAAAAAATTCGTTGAGCAATGCCTGCCTGTTCCCGGGAATCGCTCCCAATTATTCGTCCTGCGCCGCAAACAACAATACAGACGAGCATCACGTTTAACGCCATTAATCTATATTATATATTTTCATGCAGTTGAGAAATTTTATTTTTCTTCACCAACTGCCCATGCAGCAGTTGCGTCTCCGGCTTCCCTCCGCAGGAACAAGTTACCAAAAGGTAACATCCGAATCTCCGCATGTGCTACCACTCGGTAACGTGTCAGGGTTGTCCGTTAATACATTTAATTGAAATAAAAGAGAAAAATAATATGGCACACCTGTTGCTAATGAAAAGAAGACAGAAGGGAAACCAACATAGCATTCAATAATAATGATAAAGACGACCAGGAGGTGAGTTTATGGGAAACAGGAAGAGGAAGGGGATCGTGATGTCCGGTCTGGCCGTCCTCGGAGTAGGCCTTTTTGCTGCGATTTTCATGATGCTGGGGCCGCCCCGGCTCCTGGCAAAATCGGAAGCTCCAGCCTTCTGCGCGGGCTGCCATGTAATGGAGGCGGAGTATGAGGCATGGTCCCATGCCGGCGCCCACCGGCGCCAGATGTGCGTGGACTGCCATCTGCCGAACCAGAACAAGGCGGTGCACTATATCTGGAAAAGCATCGACGGCATGAAGGACACCCTGGCCTTTTACTCCGGCCGGGTGCCCGAGCGGATCGCCATCAGCAGCCACGGTCAGGAAGTGGTTCAGAACAACTGCATCCGCTGCCACGAGATCACCGTTGCCCACATCGACAAGGAACGCCTCTGCTGGCAATGCCATCGCCGGATTGCCCATCGCGGAACAGGGCAGATGCTGACACTGTAAAAAAACGTAGAGAGATAGAAGGAGAAGAACATGAAAAAGAAAATATTAGTGCCCCTGGCATTGCTGGCAGCGTCCGGTGTCCTGTTGTCCGGCTGCAATGCTCCGGAAAAGGTGGTGGCGGTCAAGCCCGTAACGATTGCCGCAGGTGAGATCGACCCCGGTGAATGGGGCAAGGCCTATCCGATTCATTACGATCTCTGGAAGCAGACGGAAGAGCCCACCGCACCGGGCAAGAGCAAGTACAAACGCGGTTTTGACGCGGACGGCATCACCTATGACAAGCTCTCCGAGTTTCCGTACATGGCCCTGCTCTTCAATGGCTGGGGTTTCGGCGTCGAATACAATGAACCGCGGGGCCACGCCTACATGCTGAAGGACCAGGTGGATATCGATCCGTCCCGAGTCGGCGCGGGGGGTGTCTGTCTGACCTGCAAGACGCCCTATGCTCCCAAGCTGGAAAAGGAAAAAGGGTTTGACTACTACAGCAAGCCCTGGGCCGAGGTGCGGGCCATGATGCCTGAAAAACACCAGGATCTCGGCGTGGCCTGCATCGACTGCCATGACAGCGAGAACATGTCGCTCAAGCTTTCCCGCGAGTTCACCCTGGGCAAGGCGCTGGATGCCATCAAGGTCGACCGGGCCAAAATCACCCATCAGGAAATGCGCACCCTGGTCTGCGCCCAGTGCCATGTGACATACAACATCAACAAGGACGAGAACAAGAAGTCGGTGGGCATCTACTTCCCGTGGCAGGGAAGCAGCTGGGGCGATATCTCGGTTGAAAACATCATTCAGCAGATCCGCAACGACAAAACGGTGGGCGAGTGGACCCAGAAGGTCACCGGCTACAAGATGCCCTTCATGCGCCATCCTGAATTCGAGTTCTTTTCCCGCAACAGCGTGCACTGGATGGCCGGAGTCGGCTGTGCTGACTGCCATATGCCCTACACCAAGGTGGGCGCCAACAAGGTTTCCGATCACCGGGTGACCAGCCCGCTCAAGAACGATTTGAGGGCCTGCCAGCAGTGCCACACGGAAACCCCGGAATGGCTCCGCAACCAGGTCATCGCCATTCAGGATCGCACCGCTTCTCTGATGATCCGCTCGGGTTACGCCACCGCCACGGTGGCCAAGCTCATCGAAAAGGTGCATACCCTGCAGGCGGAGGGCCGGGCGATCGACCAGAAGCTTTACGAGCAGGCCAAGGACTTCTACATGGAGGCCTTCTTCCGCAGCCTCTATATCGGGGCGGAGAACTCGGTCGGCTTCCACAACCCCACCGAGGCGATGCGCATCCTGGGCGACTCCACCGCCTTTGCCATGAAGGCGGAAGCGCTGCTGCGCCAGGCCCTCACCAAGGCGGGCGAGGAGGTGCCGATGACCGTGAATCTCGAGCTTGACAAGTACCTCAACGAACGCGGCAAGAAAAAACTCTCGTATCAGGAGGGCGTCGAGTTCAAGGACCCCTTCGGCGTACAGGACAGACTGATTAACGTGGAACTGATCAGCAACTGAGACCAAAGGAAGTAAACCGGCCCCGACCTGCCAGCCCGGCAGGCCGGGGCTTTTTTGCCCCGCGTACCTTTCCCGAAACCATCGCAACAACAGCGTTCCGCTTCATTTCCTGTTGCCATCCCTGGCTGGTTCTTCCGTCACTCTCCTCCCCCTGTTTCTGCTGTCGAAGCTGAAGCGCCGCGCCATTTCCGCTTATCAGCAGGCATTTTCATCAGGGCTGATATGTCCGCGCCGAATACTGTCCAGACGGGAAGGAGTGAGTGGGAAAAATTACTGCTCTTGAATATCGTTTGGCAATTCTTTTTTATCCATGAGATAATTGTCAAGAAGGCAAATAATTGCGAATTTTCCCGCAGACAACGCGACACCCATGGTCTGCCGATTTTTCAAGCCGGTATTGTAACTGCCGGTCACGTTCCATTTCAGTGCACAGGACTTTGCGGGTGTGATCCGTAAACCTTATGAGGCCAGGGCATTGAGCAAACATGTCAGAACGGTACCGTAGAGAGGTGGAGAATGCGTGATTACCGACTTGCCGATCTGCTTGACCTGGCCATTATCCAGAAGATGGCTGATGCCCATTATCGGGCTGCAGGGATGCCCCTCGGCATCATCGATGCCCTGGACGGTTCGATCCTCGTCGGCTCCGGCTGGCAGGACATTTGCGTCAAATTCCACCGCGCCAATCCGCTTTCACTTGAACACTGCCGTGAAAGCGACAACTACATCAAGGACCGCCTTGTCCAGGGCGAGGCCTGCCACTACAAATGCAGAAACGGCCTCTGGGATATCGGCGTTCCCATTGTGGTTGCCGGCCGTCATCTGGCCACCCTGTTTCTGGGGCAATTTTTTTATGAAGGAGAGACTCCGGACCGGGCGTTCTTCACCCGGTTGGCCCATCAATTTGGTTTTGATGTTGACGGCTATCTGGCGGCCCTTGATCGGGTGCCGGTCTTCAGCCGCGAAAAGGTCGATTACATCCTGGAATATGACAAGGCTCTGGTGGATTTTATCGCCGACCTTGCAGAGCACGCGCTTTTCAAAATCAAAGCGGACGAAAAAATCCGTGAAAATGAGCGGAAATTTCATGCCGTTTTTGATCAGGCCTATCAGTTTGTCGGGCTGCTGTCCATCGACGGTATGGTGCTGGAAGCAAATAGAACCGCCCTGGCATTTGGTGGAGTCAAAGAGGCGGATGTCATTGGCAGGCCCTTTTGGGAGACTCCCTGGTGGGCGCATTCGCCGGAACAGCAGGAAAAAATCCGACTGGCGGTGCAGGAGGCCGCCAAAGGAAAGCTGGTACGATTTGAAGCCTTCCATCCCGCAGCCGACGGCAATCTCCACTATGTTGATTTCTCTCTCAAACCGGTAAAAGACGAGGCCGGCAGGGTGATCATGCTGATGCCGGAAGGTCGGGACATCACCGATCGTAAACGGGCGGAGCTGGAATTGCAGCGGTCCAACGACCTGCTTCGAGCCATCATTGAAGCCGCACCGGTGGCCATCATTGGGCTGGATCTGGAAGGCAAGGTGCAAACGGTGTGGAATCCGGCGGCTGAGAGGATGCTCGGCTGGAACGCCCAAGAGGTCATGGGCCGCTTTCTACCCACTGTGCCAGTGGAGAACAGGGAGGAATTCAGACGCTTTCGCGAATTGATTCGTTCCGGCAAAACCCTGAATGGTGTTGAAGTACAGCGGCAGAGACGCGACGGCAGCCCCATTGATTACAGCATCTATGCCTCGCCCCTGCATGACGCCGAAGGCCGCATCACCGGCAATATCGCCGTGCTTCTCGACATCACCGAGCGCAAGCAGGTGGAGAGGGCCCTGCAGGAGAGTGAGGCCAAGACGCGCAGCATCCTGGACAACATCGGCATCGGCGTGGCCCTCATCAGTCCCGCCATGGAGATTCTCGAACTCAACAAGCGGATGCGCGAGTGGTTTCCCGCCGTCGAACCGGGGCAACATCCCATCTGTTACCGGGCCTTCAACGACCCGCCGCGCAAGGAGGTATGTGACTACTGCCCGACCTGCAAGACTCTGCAGGATGGCCTGGTCCATGAAGCCACGACGCAAACGCCCCAGCCGGGGGGCACACGCAATTACCGTGTCGTTTCGTCCCCGATCCTCAACCCCTCCGGCCAGGTTACGGCGGCGATCGAGATGGTCGAGGACATCACCGAGAAACTCTCCCTGGAGTCCCAGTTGCGGCAGGCCCAGAAAATGGAGTCCGTCGGCCGGCTGGCCGGCGGCGTCGCCCATGACTTCAACAACATGCTGGGGGTAATCATCGGTCATGCGGAACTGGCTCTGGACCAGATGGACCCCGGCAAACCTCTCTTCGCCCCCATGCAGGAAATACTGAAAGCCGCCCTTCGCTCCGCTGCCCTGACCCGGCAACTGCTGGCCTTTGCCCGCAAAGAGACCGTTGCTCCCAGGGTGCTCGACCTGAACGAAACCGTGGAAGGCATGCTCAAAATGATGCGGCGTTTGATCGGCGAGGACATCAATCTTGTCTGGCTGCCGGACTCGGACTTGTGGCCGGTCAAAATGGATCCCTCCCAGATCGACCAGCTCCTGGCCAATCTGTGCGTCAATGCCCGCGACGCCATCGCGGGCGTCGGCAAGGTCACCATTGAAACGCATGGCGTGACCCTGGATAAGGCCTACTGCGCCGACCACTCAGGGTTTATGCCGGGAGATTTTGTCATGCTGGCTGTCAGTGACGACGGCCAGGGGATGGACAAGGAGACCATGGACAAGATTTTCGAGCCGTTTTTCACCACCAAGGGGGTAGGTCAAGGCACCGGTCTCGGGCTGGCCACGGTCTATGGCATCGTCACCCAGAACAACGGTTTCATCAATGTCTACAGCGAACCGGGTCAAGGCTCGACTTTCAAGATCTACCTGCCCCGGCATGGGGCCACAACCGGGCAGATGGGAGGAAGGGAGAGGCCGGCTGCCCCGGACGCGCAGGGTGACGAAACCATACTGGTGGTGGAAGACGACGCCTCAATCCTGGTAATTACGCGGCTCATGCTGGAAAAATTGGGATACCGGGTACTGACCGCCTCGACACCGGGCGAGGCCATCCGGCTTGCCAGGGAGCACGCCGGCGAGATCCACCTGCTCCTGACCGACGTGATCATGCCGGAGATGAACGGACGGGACCTGGCGCAGGAGCTTGTCTCTCTTTACCCGGGACTCAAGAGTCTGTTCATGTCCGGTTATACGGGCAATGTCATTGCCCACCGCGGCATACTGGGCGATGGCATCAATTTCATTCAAAAACCGTTTTTAAAGAAGACCCTGGCCGCCAAGGTGCGCGAGGCGCTGGGGAGCAAATGAGGAAAACAAAAAAAAGAATTTAAATCCCTTTGCGGAAGCCCTCGAAACACCAGCGGACCGCTTCCCGGTCATTGCGGCTCACCCCGGCCCGCTTCATTTCCTGTTCCCAGCCCTGGACCGCCTCCCCCACCTGGCTGACAATTTCCATGGCCTGTTCTCTTGCCAGGCTGAAGCGCTCGCACTGGCTGAGCAGATTGCTCATGCTTGCCGTTGAACCCTGATCGCCCACCTGCAGGGACAGATGAAAGCTGTCCCGGGGGTTGCGGCGGCACGGCACCGGCAGGATGTCATAGGCCGGTGACAGCATCCATTCGCCCTTAAAGAGAAAACCGTGGTTTCTCAGATGGTCGTCCTCGTTTCTGACAAACATGTTAAAGGCCATGCGCCGGAAGAGTTCGTGGTGATCCCTCCTGACCTGACTGACGAACCTGCGCATGCGGGTGGCGATTTCCGGGTAGGAACCCCGTTCCAGTTCGTCGATGTCGAGGTTGCTCAGGGCAAAGGCGCTCATGAAGGGCAGGCGGTGGCCGTCCTGCCGGTCAAATCTTTTGATCAGAAAGACAGGGCGGCCGGCCACCGACGCAAGGCGGCATTCCGGCACCATGATGCCCGCCCTGGCGGCCAGGGTCATGGTGGCGTATTCGATGCCCGGATAGGTGACCGCGGTCTTGGAGCTGGCAAATTTGGCAATCCACTCCTCGTTGTCGATAACCACCGTGCACTTGGGCTGGGCGCCGCCCAGGGATGTCCCCTGCCGCAGCAGGTGCAGGACCTCCGGGGGCAGTTGCTGGTCCTCCATGGCCTGGTCGATGACCTTGGCAACCTCGGCAAGTTCGGCGAAGGAGACGGGTTTGTCCCGGCGGGCGGTTGATTTCTCCGGGGTCCTGCCAAAGGACAGCGCGCCGACCGCATTGATGGAAAGCAGGTCGATGAGCTCAAAGTCTTTCTGGGTGCCGAAGGGCACGCCCAGCTGTTTGGCCAGGATGTACCTGCCCCAGCTGTCCGGCAGGACATCCCTCAGGATGCCGAAGATGCCGCCGTTTTTGCGGGTCAGGTATTCTTCGCCGGTCAGCGGCAGATTGACCGGGTCGATGGCGATGGCATTGGAGCGCTTGGCATAGCGCAGCCCGTACTGGAAGGTGCCGACGCCAAGATCGGTATCCAGGGTGAAAAGTCCTGCCGGCACCGGTTTGCCTTCCCCCGGCAGTTCGATGAAGACGAACCTCTCAAATCCCCTAGAAGTCAAGGCGCTTCTCTTTCTTTACGCGGACCCGCTGCGGCAGCCGCTGTTTCTCCAGGGCCAGGCCGATGCGGTCGTCTTCCGGCTCGGCAAAGCGCAGGCTGTCGTCAAGCTGGTAGACTTCGAGAGCGGCAAGATAGGTCTCGAATCTGACCGACGGATCGCCGTCTTCCATCCGGCGCACCGAGGAGAGCGAAGTCCCCATCATCTCCGCCGCCTGTTTCACCGTTTTTTTCCGCCTCTTCCTGGCAATCTGCAGATTTTTGCCGATCCGCCGGATGCGGTTGTGCATTTCAGGAGATAGCATTTTGGATAAATTTGCTCATATTTGATAATTTAAATTGATATAAATGTTCGTGTGTGAACATATTATGCCAAGAGACCAGCACAATGTAAATAAATATTTTTACATTACCTGCACAGCGCTGTTTTTTCATATAATGGGAGCCTCTTGCAAAATGAAGGTCGTAGCGAGATCGAGAGAAAAATATTCTGTGCCAGGATGAGTTGTGAAATCGCCCGGAAGCGTAGCAGTGCTACGCCCAGGACGATTTCATCAGGATGGCCGCCCAGGTTATTTTTAGCCGATCGGAGTAGATGTTCATTTTGCAAGAGGCTCATGGGAATAATGAGTCCGTCTTGCGTTATTGCATGATGGCAGGTATAAGAAGCGCAAGTGGTAAAAAATACAAGGGCAGGCAGGCAAATGCGGCGGCCGGACTCCGGGATTTTTTTTATTTGAGTGAACCATCATGAGCTGGAAATTTCTCTTTTCTTCAGGCCGGAATATGTCGTCGGCAGAGGCCCGGTCCTTTATGAAGCACCACCGGGCCGGGGAATATCAACTGCTGGATGTCCGGCAGGTGAAGGAATATGAGCGGGCCCATCTGCCCGGCGCTATCCTTATCCCGGTTCTCGATCTGCTGGTCAGGCTCACTGAGCTTGATCCGCAGCTGCCGACCCTGGTTTACTGCCACAACGGGTTGCGCAGCAGGGCCGCTTGCCAGGTGCTGCGCGGGCATGGCTTCCGGGAAGTGTTCAACATCACCGGCGGGGTCAGGGCGTGGAACGGTCTGCTGCTTTCCGGCCAGGAAACCAAGGGGATGGAGTTTTTCGTCTCGGATGAGTTTGAAGATGCCTTCCTGATGGCCTATATGATGGAGGCCGGGCTCAAGCAGTTTTATCTGGCCATGGCGGACATGGTGGATAAAAAGGAGCAGAAGGCCCTGCTCAAGCACATGGCGGACTTTGAGGAAGGCCATATGGCCAAGCTCCTGCACCAGTACAGAAAAGGACTGCCGGATGTCGCCATGGCGGAAAACGTTTCCGTCATGGAAGGCGGTTTTGATAAGGACAAGACCCTCAGCGCCTACCGTAATTATCTTGAAAGCATGGAGGACATCATCCAGCTGGGCATGATGCTGGAAACCCAGGCCTATGATCTCTACAGCCGTCTTGCCCGGCTAAATGACAAGCCGGAACTGCGGGAATTCTACCAGCACATGGCGGATGAGGAAAAAGTTCATCTTGGCCAGCTGGGCCGGTCGCTTGATAAAATTCTTGCCGGCCAGGGGCTTGAGCAACCCAAGTTTTGACCGATGATGCCCCGGGCGGGCGCTGACTTGTTTAGGCCGGCCACGCCTGCCGGCAGCCCGTTTCTTCTTTTTTCAGCGTTTCCCGCTCTTTGTTTTGTCCGTGGCAGGCTGCCCAGGTACGACAAGCGACAGTCTGTGCTCCGGCCTTTTGGGTGCATTGCCTCAGCAACGGATATTGCCGATGCCAATCTCGCTTCCAGCCAGTAAAAAGAAGCTCGTTCCCCTTGAAAAGCCAATAAAAACCATATTCTGAAGATTGCGCCCGATTAATCTGCCTGTCCTGTTTTTTTTAGGTGGGAAAGAACTGGCCATTCTTTGTCGATCTTGGCAGAATTTTTATTAAAATATGAAAACCTGCCTGATAGATGATCTCTATCATGTTCCGGTTGAATAAAATAATCATAATAATGCATAGTTAACAGAAAATTGTAAATATAATAAAAGAGATTCTATATTCACCGTGAGGATTTTAATGAAATCCTAACCAAAAATTAATTGTAAATCTTGTTGTATGTGAGTTATGATTATCAACTAGGTTTGGGAATATGTTGCGGTTAATTAAGCTGCGGCAAGTGAAATCATCAAATTATGAAAAATGGAGGCAATTGAATGAAAAAGAAGATCATTGTTAATGCGGTTCTGGCAGGCGCAGTAGTCATGGGGGCAGCAGCATCCGCCGCAGCCATGACGGCTGAGGAGAGATTGGGGCAGATGCTTTATTTTGACAAGTATCTCTCTTTAAATCACAACCAGTCCTGCGCCAGCTGCCATCATCCGGGGGCCGGCTGGGCTGATCCGCTCAATGCGGCCATGCCGGATGTCTATCCGGTCTCCCTGGGCTCGGACCGTGATCTCAACGGCTGCCGGAATGCACCGCCCTCTGGATACGCGGCGTTCAGCCCGGTTTTCGATGATGTGCTGCTGGTCGGCGGGCAGTTCTGGGACGGCCGGGCCGATACCCTGAAAGACCAGGCCAAGGGGCCCTTCCTTAATCCGGTGGAAATGGGCATGGCGGATGAAGCGGCGGTCATCGCCGCCATTGCCGACCGGGAAAATCCGAAATCCAAGGCATATCAGGTATTTTTCCAGGATATTTACGGCGTCAACCTGAAAAAAATTGACTATAACGATACCACCCTGATTCTCGATCTGTATGACAAGGTGGCCGAGGCCATCGGCAGCTTTGAGCAGACCAGGCGTCTGACCTCATTCACCTCCAAGTATGATTACTACCTGGCGGGAATGACCAGTCTGACCGATCAGGAGATGGCGGGGCTTGTTCTCTTTGAGGGCAAGGCCGGCTGCAATGCCTGCCATCCGAGCGCGGCGCAGGACAATGGCGACGGCACCATCACCCCGCCGCTGTTCACCGATTTCACCTATGACAACCTCGGCGTACCGAAGAGCACCAATGTGCTGCTGGCCAACTGCCAGATAGACCTGGGGCTGGGCGGCCTCTTGGGTGATCCGGAGCAGGACGGCAAATTCAAGGTTTCCAGCCTCCGCAACGTCGAAATGACCGCCCCGTATGCCCATAACGGTTATTTCGCCACCCTGGGGGACATCGTCCATTTCTACAACACCCGCGATGTGGAGAGCTGGCCTGCGCCGGAAGTGGCAGCCAATGTCAATTTTACTGAGCTCGGCGATCTCGGCATGACCGCCCGGGAAGAGGCGGATCTGGTGGCCTTTCTGCAGACCCTCACCGATGGATTTGGTAACAAGATGCCGGCTAACTTTGTCCTGCCGCCGGTAACTCCGCTCAATTAACATTCCGCAGTAAGACCCGACGTTGCCCCGCACCATAAAGGGGGTGCTGTCACAGCGAGCCGGGCGGCCGAGGAAGCGGTCCCCCGGCTCGTTGTCTTTGCACGGCAGGGAGAAGGGAAGTTATCTTGTTTTTCGGCACGAAGCCTGATCGCCGGGGTGGGAGAATTTTGCCGGCAGCGGCAGGACCCGGCGCGTGCCGCTCACCGGATTTTCATCAACGAGCAGGCGGCATTCGTAACTCTCTTCAAGCAGTTTTTTATCAAGCACAAGGCCGGGGGCGCCGATCGCCATCATTCGGCCGTTTTTCAGCAGCAGCAGCCGATCGGCATACATGGCGGCAAGATTGATGTCATGGGAAACCATGCAGATGGTGATCTTTCTTTCCCGCCGCAGGTTTTCCAGCAGATCCATGATGCGGATCTGATGGGCCAGGTCAAGGGCCGCGGTGGGTTCATCCAGAAAGAGGATGCCCGGCTGCTGGCAGATGGCCCGGGCAATGATGACCCGCTGCCTCTCGCCGCCGGAGAGCTGGTCCAGGGTCCGGTCGGCCAGATGGGCGGTGTCGGTGGCCTGCATGGCCTCGCGCGCGATACAATAATCCTCCTGCTGTTCCATGCCGAGCAGGCCCAGATGGGGGGAGCGGCCCATGAGCACCGTGTCCGCCACCTTGAAGGGGAAATTCGTGTCAATGCCCTGGGGCACCAGGGCGGCCATCCGGGCCAGCTCCCGCCTGGAGTAGCCGCTCTGCGGGCGGCCGAAAAGATTGATACTGCCTGCATCGATTTTTTCCGTGGCGGTCAGGGCCTTGAGCAGGGTGGATTTGCCCGCCCCGTTGGGGCCGATGATGATAAAGAACTCCTCGCGGCTGATGGACAGCGACAGATCGTGCAGCACCTGCTTGCCGCCATAGGACAGGCTGATGTTGTCGGCGGAAACGGCTGTCATGGCCGGGACCTCCACAGGAGAAAGATAAAGAGCGGGGCCCCGATCATGGCGGTGATGATGCCCACCGGCAGCTCCCCGCTGGCGGGCAGGGTTCTGGCCAGCAGATCGCAGAAAACGAGATAAGAGGCCCCGCCGAGCAGGCTGGCAGGCACCAGCAGCCGGTGGTCCGGGCCGATGGTCATGCGCAGGATGTGGGGGATCACCAGGCCGACAAAACCCACCAGGCCGGAGAGGCAGACCACCAGACTCACCATGAGGGTGGCGGTAATGAGCAGGATGAGGGAAATTTTCTGCACGTTGACACCGAGAGAGGCGGCGGCTTCCCGGCCGGTGAGCAGGACATTCATCGGCCGGGCCAGGACAAAGATGATCAGATAGCAGGGCAGGATCAGGGCAAAAAGCGGCAGCCTGGCCGCATCGGCCATGGAAAGATCGCCCATGAGCCAGAAGAGGATGTGATGCAGCTGGCTGCTTTGCGACATGGAGATGAGAAACATGATCACTGCGCCGGCAAAGGCGTTCATCATCACCCCGGCCAGGAGCAGGGAATCCTTGCGGCCGGCCTGCGTCCCTGAGGCAAGCAGCATGACGATGGCCAGGGTTGCCATGCTGCCGGCAAAGGCGCTGGTGGTTACGCCGGGGAAAAAAGAGATGCCGAGCAGCATGCCGGCAATGGCGCCCACTGCCGCCCCGCCTGAGATGCCGAGGATATAGGGTTCAGCCAGGGGATTGCGCAGCAGCACCTGAAAGACCAGGCCGCCCAGGGACAGGGTGGCGCCCGCCATGGCGGCAAGCAGGGCCCGGGGCAGGCGGATTTTCCAGACAATGGTGTGCTGGGTGGTGTCCGGTTGTGCCAGGCTGCGCAGCAGATCGAGCACGGCCAGGGGATTTCTGCTGGACGAGCCCATGGCCGCGGCCAGCAGCAGGGCCACGGCCAGCAGCAGGCCGAGGAGCAGGCAGATGGCGGTCAGCCGTTTGCCGATGGGAGTGAAGGTTTGGTCCATAAAAAAGTTCTGGGTTCGAGGTTTTGCGTCCTGGGTGCAGACCCAAAACCCATTTCATTCCCGTTACGGGAAAAAGATATTTACCAGCAGTTCAAGCCCGTCGGCCAGCCGGGCCGTGGGACGGTCAAAAAGATCGGCATTGACTACATACAGCCGGTTGTCCCGCACCGCCGGCAGCCCGGGCCATCTGCGCCACTCCGCCTTCAACTGCTTTTCGCTGTACCCCCCGGCCATGGAGGCGATGATGACCACCTCCGGCTGCATGAGCAGGATGTCCTCCCAGGAGTAGCGGGGATAGGGCGTGGGGCCTGCCGCCAGGTTGATGCCGCCGGCCTGGGTGATCAGCTGGTCGATGAAGGTGTTTGATCCGGCCGAGATAATGGGGGAGGCGTCGATCTGGAAAAAAACCCTGGGCCGGTTGGCAGCATGGGCCACCCGTTTCTCGGCGGCATTGATCTTGACCTGTATCTGCGCGACGATATCGCGGGCCTGTTCCTCGGCGTCCAGCACCTTGCCCAGCAGCATAACTGATTCCATGATCTCTGCAAGGTTTCTCGGGTCGATGGTGTAGACCGGAATGCCAAGCTCGGTGATTCTGTCAACGATATGCCTGGGGTTGCCGTCCCGCACCGCCAGGCAGAGGTCGGGTTTGAGGCCGATGATCTTTTCCAGATCCGGATGGACGTAGGAGCCTATTTTGGGCAGTTTTGCCGCTGGCGGCGGCTCATTGCTGTACTGGGTCACCCCTTTGATGCGGCTGCCGGCCCCCAGATCGAAAACGATTTCCGTGATGCTGGGCATGAGCGAGACAATGCGCTGCGGCGGGGCGGGGATATCCACCCGGCGGCCCACCTGGTCGATATAGATCTCTGCCGCGGCCGGCGCGGCAAAAAGCATCACCGCCAGCAGGACGGCAAGAGTGCTGTCCAGGAAAAAGCAGCGCAAGGCTGCTGGTTGTTGAGTGAATAATCTCGTTTTCATAGAAAAAAATCTTCTTTCAACACAGGGCACACAGGGATCAACGGGATTGTTTTAATTACAGTCAGTGAGCTCTGCGGGCCCTGTGCTCTCCGGGGTAAATTTTCAGTTTTTACGAATCCGTCAGTCCTGCAGGGCAAAGCGGATGGGGACGCGCACCCACATGTCAATGTTTTCCTCTCCTCTTTTTCCCGGCTGAAAGAGCCAGGTCTGCACCGCGGCCATGGCGGCCCGGTCCAGCAGGGCATGACCGCTGGACTCGGCCAGCCGCACCTCATTGACCCCGCCGCGGCGGTTGACCAGCACATCGAGCTGCACCGTCCCTTCCTGCCCCCGGCGGCGGGCCAGGGCCGGATAGCCGGGGGGCGGGTTCTGCCGGTAAAGGGGGGTGGCCTCCATGGTTGTCTGTTCCGGTCCGTTTGCGCTCTGCTGGCCTGCCGCAGGCAGGGGGGCCGGCAAGAAGGCCTCGGGCTGCGGCTCCTCCATGCTCTGTTGCTGGATGGGCTGCGCATCATTTGCCATCATCGGCTCCTGGTCCGTGGCGGCTGTTGCGGCGGCGGCAACAGGGTGTTCTTCCTTCTTGGGGGGCCGGACAACGTGCTTTGCCTGGCTTTTCGGCCGGGGAGCGGGCTTGACCGTGGGTTTGGTTTTCCGTGTCACCGGGGGCGCTTTGCTTTTTTCCGTCACCCTGGGCGTTTCCTGCGGCATCGCCGTCAGGGTCAGGTAAATACCCCGGGGAAGTGGACGGGGCGGCTGTTGGCGGTGGCTGTTGAATTTCATCAGCAGCAGGGCGCCATGCAGCATCAGCGCAACTGCCCCGGCCCAGAGCAGTCGTTTCATGGGCTGCTTTCCGTTGCCGGCCTGGCCTGGAGAACAACCCTGGTCAGCCCGGCCCGGTTGATCAGGTCAAGGGCGGTATAGATCTCCTGATAGGGCAGATTTTTTTCCGCATCAAGCTGCACCACCGGTTCCGTGCCCCGGACCCGGCAGAGCCTGGCCTGCTCGTCCAGGGCAGCGGACAGTTCGGCCGCAGCAACCACCTGGTCATTGACGAAAAACAGGGTAGCGTTCCCATCCTTTTTCAGGGTGACGCAAATCGGGGCCGGGGGGGTTGGCACGGCCATGGAGGAAGAGGGCAGATCCACCTGGCGGCCGCGATGGACCGACATGGAGAGCATGGCGTAGATGAAAAAAACCAGCAGCAGAAACACCATGTCAATCAGCGGCAGCATCTCAATTCTGGGCGGCCTATAGGGCTTGCGGCTGATTTTCATCTTTCTCCCCTGGTTGCATGTTTTCATAGACCACCTCCAGGCTGGTGGCATATTTTTCCATGACATGGACGGCATCGTCGATCCTGGCGTTGAAGTAGTTGAAAGGAAAGACGGTGGTGATGGAAATGCCCAGCCCTGTTGCCGTGGTGATCAGGGCCTGGGCGATGCCTCCGGTGACTGCCTTGGGGTCGGCGATCTCCATGGCGCCGAGCACCTGAAAGGATGAGATGATGCCGATGACCGTGCCGAAAATGCCCAGCAGGGGGGCCACGGTGATCATGGTGTCCAGCACCACCATGTACCGGCGCATTTTTTTCACCGTGTCCTCTGCCTCGGCCTCCATGGCCTTGACCATGGAATACTGGCGGTGGAGAATGCCCACCACCAGCATGCGGATGACATGGTCCCGGCATCCCCTGGTCTTTTCCCGGATCAGATCCCAGTTGCCGCTCTGGCTGATGGTCAGTATCTCATCGAGCAGTTTGCGGTCGCGCTGGCGTTCGATCTGCAGCCAGAACAGGCTGCGCTCGATAATTACGGTAAGGACAATGATCGAACAGGCCAGCAGGGGATACATCACCGGGCCGCCGTTTTTAAAAATCTCCCAAGCACTCATGAGCATCCTGTCTCCCTGACCGGTTTTGGTTTACATGCAGCACTGACCATGGATGAATTGGTCGGGGCCGGTTTCCCGCAACGATATTGACGGATTCGTAAAAACTGAATATTTACCACGGAGAGCACAGGGCCCGCAGAGTTAATTGACAGTAATAAAAACGTTCTCCGTGGTCTCTGTGGTGAAAAAAAGACTGCTTGCGAGTTCATCAGTAGTTATAGGTTAAGGTGACAAAGAGCATCCTGCCTGGCATGGGATAGCCCTTGACATAGGCGTAATCGGTGTCAAACAGGTTGGTGACTTCACCGCTCAGGGTAAAGGCGCCGTACTCTTTAAAATCAAGGATTTTTTTGCTGATCGACAGATCGGCCACGGTAAAGCCGCCATGGGATTTGACCGGGGCGGGGAAAGCGCCTGTCTCCCAGTCCTCTATGGTCTGCTCACCGGTATAGGCGAAGTTCAGCCGGGCGGAAAAACCCTGATAGTCATTGGCGTAAATGCCGTAGGCGGCGCTCCAGTCGCTCACGTACTTCAAGTCCGCATGGTTGTCCAGGTCCTCGAAACGGTCAAGATAGGTCAGGTTGACGTAGGGCCTGAGCTCAAATGACCAGCCGAAGCGGGCGCCCAGGTCCCAGGCGAGCTCTCCTTCAAAACCCGCGATCTCCGCCTTGCCGACATTCTCCCAGGTCTGTTCAGCGCCGCTGGCCACGCTCTCGATCTTGTCCTCGTAGCGGGTATGGAAATAGCCCAGACCGGCGGACAGGCCGTTATGGGAATAATTGATGCCGCCTTCACAGGTACTGCTCGACTCGGGATCAAGATCCGGATTGCCCACATAATGGATGCCGAAGTCGGAGAAGAAATCGGCAGCCAGCTCATCGGCGCCGGGCATGATGAAGGCCTCGCCGTAGTGGGCCCGCAGTTTCAACGCATCGGTCAGCAGATACACCAGGCCGGCGCTGGCGGCTATATTGCTGTCGTCTTCATTCCTGCCGGCCGGCTCCACCACCTCCAGATCATAGGCGTCGTAGCGCAGGCCGCCGTCGACAATAAGCCGTTGCTCCATGAATTTCACTCTGCCCAGCAGGAAGGCGGCGTAATTTTCGGAATCGGTCTCAGCCGGATCGGCGCTGCTGGTTGATTCATAGTCCAGCCAGTCGAGCCCGGCGGTCAGCCGCACCGGGCCCCGGTCCATGCTGGCCTGGGCCTGGGCGCCGCTCATGTCCGTTTTGTTGAGGTAGGGGAGGCCGTCGTCCCAGCCGCTGGCGTTGCTCGCCACCGGATCAAACCAGGTGTCCTGGTCCTTGCCGGTGAAGTAGCGCAGCTGCCAGGCATAGACCTTGTCAGAGCTTGCGCCGTCATAGATGATGTCCAGGGAATGGTTGGCCGAGTCCTTGCTGTTGTCCAGGTCGTTGGTGGTCAGATAGCCGGGGCTGCCGATTTCGTCGCCGTAATAGCGGGTGAAGATGACGCCGATGCGCTGGCGCTCGAGAAAGTTGTAACCGGCATTGAGCGAGTAATGATCGATGTGGTCATAGCCGGTATTGTGGAACCGGTCTCCGGAGCCGGTGTCGTAATCATCCATGCCGGCGCGGGAGAAACTGCCGGAAAAATCAAAACCCTGCTGCTCTCCCGCCATCAGCACGCCGCTTTCATCATAGCCGTAGCTGCCGATCCTGCCGGTCAGCGCAGCCGACGGGCTGCCTTCGCCCCGGCGGGTGATGACGTTGATGACGCCGCCCATGGCCGCCGAGCCGTACTGGACTGCGCCGGGCCCGCGGATGACCTCGATGCGCTCCACGTTGCCCGTCATGATCTTGGCCAGGTTGCCGGTGCCGGCCCGGCGGCCGTTGAGCAGGACCAGCACATGGGCCTTGAGATCATTGCCGTAGGGCGCGGTCTTGAAGCCGCGGATGTCCAGCGAGGTCAGTTCGCCGGGATAGCGGGTGACGGCGCCCAGCCCTTTTTGCGTCAGCAGTTCTCCCACGTCGCGGGCCGGTGAGGCGGCGATTTCCTCCGGTCCGATCACCATGACACCGGCGCTGACCTCCCGCACCGACTCGCTGACCCGGGCCGCGGTGACCACCACCTCGTCAAGGGCAGCCGTCGTTGCGGGGGCTTCGCTGTTTTCCGCGGCCAGCGACAGCCCCGGCACGGCCATGGTCAGGAAGATCATGGGTGTCATTTTTTTTCTTACCATCACCTGCACCTCTGTTCCGCTGGGTTATGGGTGGCGTTTTTGCTGCCGCCGTGCAGACAGCCGCGCATGGCGAGTTGAAAAGAATCCCAGTCCTTGATGAGAAACAGGGTAATTTTGCAGAAAGATTGCTCTCTGGTGGCCATAGTATTCTCCTTGCTGTGCAGGTTTTGCCAGCCCGGGGGATGCTGTGCCGCATGACAAAAAAATCCCCGGACCAATAGAATTGATCCGGGGATTCCCTGTTTTTTCCTCAGATGCACGTCACTGCTCCTTGTCCGCGGAAGCAGATCAACATTGTTTGCAGGCAGGTTTTCTGACTCCCGGATTGTCCTACTGACCGCGTCTTCCCAGCCTGGGGCCGTGGAGATGACTCTTCTCCATCGGATACCTTCAAGCCAGTGACATGCTGCGGTTTTCGTCCCCGGTTACAGCGGCGGGCCCGTCCCTGATTCCCACAGGGGTTCCCTATTAAGCTCGGTTAAGAGCGCCTGAAAATTTTTCTATAAATAATGGCAAAAAAACAGGAAGTCAAGGGAAAGGTGAGGGGTCAGACCACAGTCTCCCGCATCGTTTTTTACTGCGGTGAATTGCCGCGATAGAGGTTTTCCGGTGTTTTTCGTTTGACAGGTATTGTTCACTGTGTTGAGATAATAGGATAAAAATGTCGAGGCGCAGGATGAGAGAACCGTAACTTTGATTGACCGGGTATTGCCATGAAAATCGTCATAGTCGGAGCAGGTGCCTTAGGGAGGCTGTTCGGGGCGTTACTCGCCCAGGGCGGTGAAGATGTCTGTTTTGTGGAGCTGGACCGGGAGGTGGTGGCTGCCATCAATGACAAAGGCGTCGGGGTTACCGGCCATGATACGGCACCGGAGGAGATCAGTTATCATCCGGCCCGGGCCACGGTGAGCGGCCGTGACATCACCCAGTGCGATCTGCTGGTCATGACCGTCAAATCCTATCATCTTTATGAGGCGATGCTGGCTGTTTCCCATCTGGTCAGCGATGCCTCGCCGGTGATCTGTCTGCTCAACGGCCTTGGCCATATTGAGGTCATGGAAAGGGTGGTTGAGCGGCGGAATATCATCACCGGTTTCACCAATATGGCGGCCACGGCATTCGGCCCGGGCCTGGTGGTGAACGACGGCATCGGCAAGACCAAGATCGGCGAATACGACGGCACCTTGAGTCCGCGTCTGCTGAAAATCAGCGACACGCTGAACGAATGCTCCATTGAAACGGAGCCGGTGCATGACATCATCAGCCGGCTGTGGTGCAAGGTGATTGTCCACGCCGCCATCAATTCCGTTTCGGCCGTGGTGCGGGAGCGCAACGGCCATCTCATTGAGTGCGTCGAGTCTGTTTCCCTGCTGAAAAGGCTTATTGACGAGGGCGAGGAAATCGCCGATGCCTGCGGCGTGGTTCTCGGCGCAACCGATCTCTATGAGATGCTGATGGCATCCTGCCGCCGGACCTTCAACCACCTTTCCCCCATGCTGCAGGACATCATCAACAGAAGAAAAACCGAGGTTGATTCCTTGAACGGTATTCTGTATCGCTATGGCAGAAGAAACGGGGTCGATGCCTGTACCCATCTGACCATGTTTGAACTGATAAAAAGTGTGGAAAAGAGCTACGGCATGCTTGAAGAGCAGGAAGAGAGATTCTGACGGCTTCTCTTCTAAACAGAACTGGGTGAAGCAATGGCAGACTGGCATAAGATTCTGGTGGCAGTGGATGACAGCAGCCTTTCCGAGCGGGTCCTGAACTATGTGGGCGAGGTGGTCGGTGGTATTGACAAGGTGGGGATCTGCCTGCTGCATGTTTACCCCGAACCCCCGCCCTATTATTTCACCGAGAAGCATACCCTGCAGGAATACCGGGAGGAAAAGGAGGCCGCCGCCCGGCAGGTGTTCGACCGGGCCGGCAAGGTCCTGGAGAATCACGCCATTGGCGCGGCAAGAATCACCACCTCCTGTCAGATGGCCACCGGCAAAACCTTCAGCAAAACGATCCTGCAGGTGCAGAAAGACGGGGGATTCGGCACGGTGGTGCTCGGCAAACGGGGCATTTCCAAGGCGGAAGAGTTTCTGTTCGGCAGTGTTTCCAATGCGGTGATCAGGGAAAGCCATGATTTCACCGTTTGGGTTGTCTCCTGATGGTTTGGTGGCAGGCACGTCAATGACCAAAACCCTCCAGGATATCCCTGAACATATTGTCTCCCTGTACAAGGCGCACCCGGTCAGCAGCTCCATCCGGCGGCAGCCCAAGGTCTATGAGGACACCTCAAATTTCAGCTCCATTGACTACGGCGATGTCATTGTGGCCGATAACCGCTATTTCGTGGTAACCGGCCATACGGTGGAGGGGCGGTTCGGGGTTGATGACCAGCCCAAGCAGTGGGTGCCGAAGGTTGTTGACCTGGAAAGCGGTGTCTCGCACATCCTCAAGCTGGTCTTCCATGAGGTGTTTTCCGTGTCCGTGGGCAGCTTCACCATCCCCTGTTACCGCAGCCCGGAAAAGGAGGCGAGAATCCTGGAGCTGACCGAGGACCATCCGCGCTTCATGAAGGGCAAGGCGGTGGAGGATGAGGCGGGCAATCTGGTGCGGATCCTTGATATCATCAGCGGCCGCAGACTGGACAAGCATATCTATCGCCATGAATGTTCCCACGAGGAGTATTTTGTCTCCTATCTGCCCGGCATTCTCAAGGAATATATCGAGTGCGCCAAGGCCATCAGCTTTCTGCACCAGGCCGGCTTCCGCCATGGTGATATCCGGCGGGACCATATCCTGGTGGAGTACACGACAGGCACCTTCCGCTGGATTGATTTTGACTATGAATTCTACCTGCCGGAGCGGCCCTTTGCCTTGGATCTCTTTGAACTGGGCAACCTGCTGATGTATCTGGTCGTCAGGGGGAATTATCATCCCAAGGAAATTGTTGACGATCCCGGGCTCGGTCAGAAGGTGCTGGATACCATAACCCCGGAAGATCAGTCCCTGCTCTCCAGAAACCGGGTGGTCAATCTCAGAAAGCTCTTCCCCTATATCCCGGAGACGATGAACAATATCTTCATGCACTTCTCCCAGGGGGCAAGCGTCTGGTACGATACGGTTGATGAATTTGTTGAGGAACTCGAGCAGGCGGCAGCTTCCCTGTGACGGTCTTTCTGCATCCCCCCTTTTCTTCCCGCCTTTTTGCGGTCAAAATATTAATGAACCAGCGAGGCTCCAGCAAAAGGTTTTTTCCACCGCAAAGCCCCCCCCCCGCGAACACAGAGAACGTTTTTATCAGAGCCGGTCAGCGCCGTGGACTCCGTGCTTTTTGTGGGTAATTTCCGGTTTGTACGAATCCATCAAATACAGCGCCGCATTGCCGGTAAAGTGATTTAACTGTTGCCCGATCAGGCCGGATGAGATATCAAATAGAAAGGGAAGCGAACTGTTGTGGCAATTTGTTGTAACTGCCTGACATAAAGATAAATTCCGTCATTTTTTCACGCTGCGGTGAGATGATTAAAGATAAAAGGGTATCCAGGCTTTTTTTCGACGAGAATGATTATGTCCTGTTGAATATCGTCAATGACGTGCTCAACCGGGATGAAGCCCACAAGCTCATCAAGAATCTGCTGATTCCTTATCTTCATCCCCATGGCATCAAGGAAATGACCGCCTCCATGGGCCTGCGCATCGCCTATGCGGTCATTCATCTGCTCGGTTCGCTGGAGGCGGGCAAAGCGGCCGACCGGCAGAATGCGCTGCGTTGCCTGCGCGATGAGGTGCTGTGCAGCTCCCAGAGCATGCTGCGCCGGAATACGGCCCGGATCCTGCTGGAGATCATGAAGGAGCTGGTCCGTTCCCAGGGGGACTATCTGCGGCAGCTCAAGCTTGCCCGGGATTTCCGGACCGCCACCTTCGGCAAGCCCCGTTTCATCCGCAACCAGCTGAAGAAGTACCATCTGATCGAGATGCCGGAGGAATGGAACCAGATCGCCTTCGACGACCATGTGCACGACGCCAACACCAAGGGTCGCAAATCACCCACCCATCTGATCATGGACGCCTGGATAAAGGGCATCCGCCGCCTGACGGTGATCTACTACAACTTCATCAACGTGGAGGTGGCGGCTGAACTGCTGGAATCGGCCGAGGTCATGGGCATTGCCGTCAGGATCGGCATAGAGTTTTCCGCCCGGTTCCGCGGCCGCTACGTCAAGCTCATCTGGGCGCCGCGCGGTTTTGCCGACAAGAAGGACTTTCTCAATTTTTTCAAGGATGGCCCGGCCAGGGCCTTCATGGACGAGGGCCGCAAGGTTTCGGAATACCAGCAGCGTTACGTGCTTGCCGTGTTCAGGGAGTTCAACATCAGGCACCGGCCGGTGATCAACGAGGCTTACGGCATCAATCTCGCCCCCTTTGGCCGGGAGGATTTTTTTACCTTTGTCGGGTCAGGTCAGCCATCGCTGCTTCATCTTGCCAAGTATATTTACAACCATATGCTGCCGGCCATGCGCGAGCAGGTGGCCGGCTTCCGGGAAAGCTGGGCCGGGGCGGACCAGGAAGAGCGCCTGCGCATCACCCACGCCGTTGAGATCATGAACACCCTGGACCCGGATGCCATTACCGAGAGTTTTCTCCAGCCGGAGAAAAACCCCGGTATACATAATCCCTTTGCCCCGCATGATGAACCCGATGTGCCGGCCATGCTCCTGCTCTCACCCGAGGAGCTTCTCGCCCGGCTGGAAAGCCTCCACTCCGGTTCCCGGGTCACCCTGAATCTGAGCGAACTCAGTCCGGCCGATGTGCTGGAGCTTCTTTATGACTGCCGGGGCAAGATCACCCATCTGGAGATTTTCAACCTGAAGGACTATACCACCGGCAAGGCGGTCCATTACGGCGAGATCAACAAGCTGCAGCTGGCGATCAATCAGGGCAACGTCATCAATCTCAAACGGGTTATCCAGAAGATTATCCGCGATGTAAGTGAGGCCGTACCCCCGGTCCGCGATGGGGAAGAAAGAAGGAAAAAACTTACGACCATATTGCACAACATGCCGACATTGCAGGCTTTTTACAAGAATTCCCTGATCAAGTCCCGTATCGGCAGCGACTCCACCGGCAGTTCCCGGCACCGCTACGGCATGGGGCTGGTCATGAAGGACACCCTGCCGCTTATGGCACGGCGAGACCTGGACCGCAGGCAGCAGCCCGGCCGCTGGAACATCCCGGTGCGCATTACCGCCCATCTGCAGGTGACTTTGATTCCCAGGAGAAACCACCACGGACTCTGGGACCAGACTGTCCCCTGGGAGCAGAAGAGCCGCATTTCAACCCCGTTATGCGCCCAGGTGCCTGTCTTTTCAGGACTCAACTTCGGCTACGAGCGGCGGAAGGACTGGGTGGTGCAGGCCTACTCCACCCATATGGAACCCAACGGGAATGTGGCCACCCTGGGCTGGATGCAGACCGGGCAGGATAACGGGCTGTCGCTTGAGGCGCGGGACGATGTGGAGGAGCAGCGGAGAATCCCCCTGGGTTATCTGAACAACTACCTGAAAAACGGGCTCAAGATACTCATCGGCTTCATCCCGGCCTTCGCCACCTTCGCCCTGACCAAGGACTGGTGGTTTCTCGCCTATTTCGGCGCCTTCATCTGGTTCGGCATCACGGGGCTGCGCAACATCATCCAGTCGGTGCTCGGCGCCGGCGGCATCACCCGCTCGCCCCTGCTGAAATGGAAGGAGTATGTGAGCTGGGACAGACTGTCCTATTCCTTGCTGTTCACCGGGTTTTCCGTGCCTCTCCTCGATCTGCTGGTCAAGACCGTGATTCTCGACCGGATGTTCGGCATCACCGCCGGCAGCAACCCGGTTGCCCTCTATTCGGTCATGGCGCTGGCCAACGGGGTCTACATTTCGGGCCATAATATTTTCCGGGGTATGCCCCAGGCCGCGGTGTACGGCAATTTCTTCCGCAGCATTCTCTCCATTCCGCTGGCCGTCCTGTTCAACGGGGTGATCGGCTGGCTGCTCGGCGGCCCCGGCGTGGCCGCGGTCAGCGACATACTGCAGAAGTGGGCGGCGGTGATTTCCAAACTGGCCTCGGACTGCGTGGCCGGGTTCATCGAGGGTCTGGCCGACCGCTTCAACAATATTCGTTTCCGTTCCATGGATTATGCGGCCAAGATCACCCAGGTGTTTGAAACCTATGCCGCCCTTGAGACACTTTTCCCGGAGGCGGACGTGCTCCAGATGCTCGAGTCACCAGGTGAATTCATGCAGGCCGTGGCTGAAAAGAGTCCGGATCTGGGCAAAATCGTCATCATCAACGCCCTTGATCTCCTGTATATCTGGATGTATCAGCCCAGGGCCGCCAGCACCCTGGCCTCGATCATGAAAGCCATGTCCTCCGAGGAGCGGCGGATTATGGTGGCCTCCCAGCTCATTCTCGAGCAGCAGCGGCAGATCAGCCAGCTGTTCGTCGACGGGGTGCTGGGCAAAAAGTTCTCACGGGCACTGTCCTTTTATCTGGACCGCTCGGAAGAGTATCTGAAGTCCCTGCAGGACCTGTCACTTCGCTGCGCGGCCCAGGAATGAGCTGGCAAACCTGGCTCACTCCGCTTCCCTGACAAATATTTTTTTTGTCTTTTCCATCTCTCCCCCTCCTGTGTTATTCTGAATCAGATAACGGTCCGATTGAGGAACGTAAGGGGTGACTGTGAGAAAAACGGGAAAATTTTGCGAAGATCCGGGCCGATGGCGCGGGTGCGGGATATGTGGGCTATGGAACATCAAGAAATGACGAGAAATAAGGCGCGAATATCCGTTCCGCTCAAGATCACGCTGATCTATGTTTTTTTCGGGGTCCTGTGGATTCTCTTTTCCGACAGAATTCTCTTTGCCCTTGTTACCGACCTTGAGCTTATTGCCCGCATCGCCATCTTTAAAGGCTGGACCTTCATTGCCGTCACCGCCGTGCTTCTTTACTGGCTCATTGACCGCTCCATGCAGGAGCAGGCGCGCATCGCCGAGACGTTGCGTCTGAGTGAAAAAAAATTCCGTACCCTGCTGAACCGGGCCACCGATGCCATATTTGTCTGTGATGTGGACAGCCATATCATTGATGTCAACAAGGAGGCCTGCATGTCGCTGGGTTATTCCCTTGAGGAACTGCTGCGCATGTCCATGGCGGATATTGATCCGGCATTCTCCGCTAGGGACGACACCAGGAATCTTTGGGGCAGGCTGTCATTCGAACACACCGTTCTGGTAGAAAGCATGCACCGGCGCAGGGACGGCACGCTGTTCCCGGTGGAGATCCACATCGGCAAGCTGGAGGTTGACGGCAGTCCGGTCATCCTCGGCGTGGCCCGCAACATCTCCGAGCGCAGGCAGGCCGAGCTGGCCATGGAACAATCCGTCATGGAATGGGCGGCCGCCATGGATGCCATGGATGACGCCATCTATCTGCTTGATCCCAAACGCCGTCTGCTGCGCGCCAACAAAACCTTTTACCGTTTGACCGGCAGCACGCCGGAGAAGGCCGTTGGCCGGCATATCACCGAAATCATGCATACCCGGGGGGAGCGCGTGCCCTGTTCCGTCTGTCTGGCCCAGGAGGAGATGCGTGACACCGTGATCACCATGGAGGTTGACCATCCGGATAATCCATCCGGCCGGCCGCTTTAGATAATGCTGAAAGTGATCCGCGATAAGAATGGACAGCCCCTGAGCATACTGATGAGCCTGCATGACCTGACCAATGCCCGCAAAGACCTGGAGGAACGGGCCAGGCTGGAATCGCGGTTGCGGCAGGCCCAGAAGATGGAGGCCATCGGCACGCTGGCCGGTGGTATTGCCCATGATTTCAATAATATACTTACAGCAGTACTTGGCTACGCCGAGTTGGTGCGGGAGGGCCTTAAGCAGGACGGCGCCTCCCTGGAGGATATCGAACAGGTCATCAAGGGAGCGTTGCGGGCCCGGGATCTGGTTAAGCATATTCTCACCTTCAGCCGCAAAGGCGACTATAGAATTGTCTCGCTGGCGCCGCATCTCATCATCAATGAATCCCTCAAGCTGCTGCGCGCTTCAATCCCGGCGACCATTGCGATCCAGCAGGATATTGACAGGGATTGCGGCAATATCCTTGCCGATCCTTCCCAGCTGCAGCAGGTGATGCTTAATCTGTGCACCAATGCCCAGCAGGCCATGGACAAGGAGTCGGGGATACTGAGGGTGTCCCTGCAGAGAAAAGAGTTGAGCAGAGCGGATGTGGAGAGCGAACTCAACGTCTCTCCCGGGGCTTTTGTTGAACTGACGGTCAGCGATACCGGTCAGGGCATGAATGAAACAACCATGGCCAGGATTTTCGAGCCGTATTTCACCACCAAGGAGTTCGGCAAGGGCACGGGGCTCGGCCTGGCCGTTGTCCATGGGATTGTCCATGACTGCGGCGGACTGATCAAGGTTGCAAGCGAGGTCGGCAAGGGGACAGCCTTCCATGTTTACTTCCCGGTGGCGACTGGGGAGGCCGACGGCAAGGCGGATGAAACAGCGGACGACATTACCGCTGGCCAGGAGAGGATTCTTGTCGTGGATGATGAAGTGGCTCTTGTCAGATATGAGAAATCGGTGCTGGAGGGTCTGGGCTATCAGGTGACGGCCATGACCGACAGCATTAAAGCCTGGGAGATATTCCTCGCCAGTCCCTACGGTTTTGATCTGCTGATAACCGATCAGACCATGCCCGCTATGCCCGGTACCGTCCTGGCCGGCAAGATCCTGGCGATCAGGCCGGATATGCCCGTCATCCTGTGCACCGGTTACAGCTCGATGGTTGATGAGGGAAAGGCGCAGGAGATGGGGATCCGGCTGCTTGCCATGAAACCATTTGATAAAAAAGAACTGGCCAGGCTTGTCAGAAAGGCGCTGGACGAAAAATAGGCCGCGGCAAAGGGTTGCATCGATCTTTGCATAATCAGGAAAACGTCCGGCATATGGTGGGAAATCGTCCCTTTGTGCTCTCTCGATAAAAGGAGTAAGTCATGCAATCAGACGTGATCATCAGACAGGCAGTCATCGGCCCCTACAAGGTGAACACCTATCTGCTGGCCTGTGGCCGGACAAAAAAGGCGGTGCTGATCGATCCCGGCGGCGAAGAGGAGAAGATTATCCGCATGGTGCGGGATGAAGGGGTGGAGCCTGTTTATATCCTCAATACCCATGGCCATGCCGATCATGTGCTGGCCAACCAAAAGCTGCAGGCGGTTTTTTCCGTGCCGGTGTGCATGCATGAGGCGGACGACATCTTCTTTGCCGCCGCGGAGGTCCGGGAAAAATCACTGAAGGAGCTTGGGTTGCCGGCGCCCGCTCCTGCCGATATCAGACTAAAAGACGGCCAGATACTGACAGTGGGCAAGCTGCGGATCAAGGTGATTCACACCCCGGGCCATACGCCGGGATCGGTCTGTTTTCTGGCCGCGGGCAACCTGTTTACCGGCGACACCCTGTTTGTCGGGGACGTTGGCCGTACCGATCTGACCGGCGGCTCCCTTGATACCCTCATCAATTCCTTGCGGGAAAAGGTGATCGTGCTGCCGGCTGAGACGATCATCCGGCCTGGCCATGATTACGGCGAGACCCCGACCTCGACGGTGGGCCGGGAGATGCAGGAAAATCTCTATATCACCGATTTTATCCTGGCAGAATAACGGCATTTTTCTGAATGCGGGGCGGCAGGCGTGCGTAAAACAAAAATCATCTGTACCATCGGTCCCAATACGGCGTCATTTGACAAGCTGAAAAAGCTGGCGGAAAAGGGCATGAACGTGGCCCGCCTCAATATGTCCCACGGCTCGCTCGAGTGGCACTTGAGCGTGATCCACAGCATCAAGCGGCTCAACCGCAAGTTCGGTTCGACCATTGCCATTCTGCTGGACACCAAGGGGCCCGAGGTGCGGACCGGGGATGTGAAGAGGGACCTGGTGCTCAGGAAGGGGGCGCCCCTGACCCTCACCATCAGGCGGCAGGCGGAGCTTGAAGACAATTGTGTCGAGGTGAGCTATGACGGCTTTGTCAATGAGGTGGAATTCGGCGACACCGTCCTGATTGACGGCGGCATGATCAGCCTGCTGGTCAAAGAGGTCACCGCCAAGGATGTCCGCTGTGTCTGCCTTGACAACGGCGTCCTGACCTCAAGACGGCATATCAATATCCGCGGCAAGAGCGCCGATCTGCCGTCCATCAACGACAAGGACTGGCAGGACATCAATTTCGGCATTGAAAACCACGTTGATTTCATAGCCCTCTCGTTTGTGCGCGACGCCTCGGCCATTGAGGAGCTGCAGCGCTATCTGCAGGACAAAAAAGCGCCCATTGATATTCTGGCCAAGATTGAAAATGCGCAGGCCATTCCCCATCTTGATGAGATTATCAATGTGGCGGACGGCATCATGATCGCCCGGGGTGATCTGGGGGCGGAGCTGCCCTATGAAGAGGTGCCGCTGCTGCAGGATGAGATCGTCCGCAAGTGCCGGGCGGTCGGCAAGCCGGTGGTGGTGGCCACCCATATGCTTGAATCAATGATCGTCAATCCCACCCCGACCAGGGCGGAGGTGACGGACATCTCCCATGCGGTGCTGCAGGGGACCGATGCCGTCATGCTTTCCGGTGAGACGGCGACCGGGAAACACCCGTGCAAGGCCATGGAAGTCATGGATGCGGTGGCGCGGCGCATTGAAAAACAGATGGGGCTGGACACCAGGGTGCGGGTAAAGGCCAGTAATAATCCCAAGGAGGAGATTGCCCGAAGCGCCGCCATCCTCAGCAACAATCTCCAGGCGGTGGGGATTCTGGTTTATACCAGACGGGGCCTGATGGCGGTTTTGCTTTCCAAATGCCGGCCGGTGGCCCCGATTCTCGCCTTCACCAATACCACCCATGTGCGGCGCAGGCTGGGCCTGTACTGGGGGATTCACGCCTTCAGGATCGATTTTTCCAAGGACCCGGAGGTCTCCATCCAGCGCTCGGTTGAACAGCTGCAGCGTGGAGGAATAGTCAAGGCCGGCGACCGGGTCATCGTGCTTTCCGACATCCTGGTGGGCGGGAAATTCATCGAGACCGTCCAGGTGCGGACCATTTAATGGCAGCTTATTGGTCGATTTGCAAAACTGAAATTTACCACGGAGAGCACAAAGCCCACAGAGTTAACTTCACAGGACTTGATCTCGGCAGTTTTTACGTTGATACCAAAATTGCAGTTCGAGAAAAGTGCCTAAAGTACTTAAAGTGCCCTTGTGCCCCTTGCGGGTATAAAGTACTTAAAGTTGTGGTACTTTCTGATCAGATAACACCTTTAACTTTAGGCACTTTAAGTACTTCAAGTATTTTAGGCACTAAAACAGGTAACAGGCCAGAATCCGGAGTAGTGGCATAACTTATTAAAATTACGTCACGACATCAGGAGTTCTGAGCTGGCTGTAATAAAAAACAATCTCCGTGATCTCTGTGTGCTCTGTGGTGTAATAAAGATTTTTTTGTCTGCCAGTCTTTCAATACAGCAGGGCGAAACGCTCCCAGAAATCGGGAAATGATTTGGCCACGCACCGCTCATTGGTGATTCTTATCCCCGGCACCACCAGGCCGGCCACCCCGAAACACATGGCGATGCGGTGATCGTTGTAGGTCTCGATGTCGGCGCCCTGCATGGGCGCCTCGGGGTCCAGGCCTTCGATAATGAGGGCGTCCTCCTTTTCCGCAACCCTGGCCCCGAGTTTGCTCAGCTCGGTGGCCATGGCGCTGATGCGGTCGCACTCCTTGATGCGCAGGTGGGCGATGTTGTTGATGACGGTGCGGCCCCTGGCCCGGGACGCCACCACCGCCAGGGTGGGGGCCACATCCGGGCAGTCGCCCATATCGACCTCGATGCCGCGCAGCTCTTTGGGGCCGGTGACCGTGATGCCGTTGCCGTAGGTCACCTGGCAGCCCATCTTCTCCAGCATTTTCACCAGGGCCGTGTCGCCCTGCAGGGAAACTTCCGGTACATTGCGAACGGTGACGGTGCCGCCGGTGATCGCGGCGGCCGCGAAGAAATAGGAGGCGCTGGAGGCGTCCCCCTCGACCTGATAGGTCTGCGGCTGATAGCAGCCCTGGCTGATCTCAAAGTGGTTGAGACTGTCGTTGGCCTCTACCATGATGCCAAACGAACGCATCACGGCCAGCGTCATGGTGACGTAGGGCCTGGAGGGGACCTCGCCCTCCACCGTCAGGACGGCCTTGTGCCGGGCGTAAGGGGCGACCAGCAGCAACGAGGAGAGATACTGGCTGCTTTTGCCTGCCGGCAGGGTGGTGCTGCCGCCTGTTATGCCGTCCGCCGCAATGCGCAGCGGCGGGCACCCGGTGCCTTTGATGCTGGCAATGTTGACTCCCCAGCCGGTAAGGGCCTGCATCAGCGGGGCAATGGGCCGCTCCTCCATTCTTTTTTCTCCGGCAATGGTGAAAATGCCGTGGCCAAGGGCGGCAACCGAGGTGAGAAAACGGGTGGCCGTACCGTTGTTGCCCAGGAATATTTCCCTGTCCGGCGTGTTGATACGACCGCCGGTGCCGTGAACCGTCCACCGGTCGCCGGCTGGGATGATGCCGATGCCCATGGCTTTGAGGGCGGCGGAGGTATAGGCGGTGTCTTCACTGGCCAGGGGGGTCAGCAGGGTTGAGCTGCCGCCGGCCAGGGCCGCGGCGATCAGCGCCCGCTGGGTGATGCTTTTTGAGCCGGGAACAGTGACGGTGGCATTGATGTGGTGCACAGGTTTTATTTCTTTCATAGGGAGTAGTTGCGGTAGTTGGGTTTTATTTCGGGGCCAGGGCGGCCAGCAGACTTTCCCGCATGATTGCCACCGGGGCCTTTTCGCCGGTCCACATTTCAAACTGGGCAACGCCCTGATAAAGCAGCATGCTCAGACCGTTTACCACCTGACAGCCGGCCTCTTTGGCCTCTCGGAGCAATTTTGTCTCCTGCGGGGCATAAACGATGTCCATCACCACGGCAAAGCGGGCAAGACACTCTCTCGGCACCAGGCTGATTTCGGTGTGGGGAGTCATGCCCACCGAGGTTGCGTTCACCAGGCAATGGGCGGCGATTTCAGGTATTGCACTTAAAGGGTGCCAGGGGCAGGCAAGTGTCTGCGCCAACTCAAGGCCCTTGGCTGCAGTGCGGCTGGCAAGAAGGATTTCCGCGCCTGCTTCAAGCAGGCCGAAGCCGATGGCCCGGGCCGAGCCGCCGGCCCCCAGTATCAGTACTTTTTGGCCGGCCAGGTCGGTTTTTTCCGCCAGGGCCCGGTTGGCCCCCAGCCAGTCGGTATTATGGCCGGTGATCCTGCCCTGTTGAATGTCCAGGGTGTTCACCGCCCCGATTTTTGCCGCCACCGGGTCGATGTCGTCAAGGTAGGCAATCACCGCCTGCTTGTGGGGGATGGTGACGCTCACCCCCCTGATACCCAGGGCCTTGAAGCCGATCATGGCGGCGGCCACATCGGTGACCGGAAACGGCACATAGGCGGCGTTCAGATGCAGGGCGGCAAAGGCGCTGTTATGCATGGCCGGGCTGAGGCTGTGGCTCACCGGATGACCCATGATGCCGTGGAGGATGGTTTTGCCGTTAATCTGCATGGGCGAAGTTCTTCAGGCAGTTGATCAGGTCGGCCGCGGCAAGCTGGCCGGGGGCCGTGGCATCACCGGCGTTGGGAGCGGCATAGGTCATGAATCCTCCCAGCTCAAGGGTTGCCAGCCGGCTGATCATGCCGGCCCCTCCCATGCAGAAGGCGATGAGCGGAAAGCCCTGGCGGTGGGCCAGTTCCTGGAGCTGCAGGACCCGCAGCACATCGTTGAAATCATGGGCCATGGTGACGATTTTGCCGATATGGGCGCCGGAATTGTGCTGCCGTGAAAAAATGTCATTGAGTTCGGCGGTCCCGGGTGTCTCCGTAAAATTGTGCCAGGAGATGATTATTTCCGGCCCGCCTTTCTTGCTGGCGGCCTCGCAGAGGCGGCGCACCGCGCTCTCGTCACTGTTGAGCTCTATGTCGACATAGGATGCCCCGCCTTGCACTGCCTGCATGAGCAGGTCGAGCCGTTTTTCTTCCGGTTCCCTGCACAGGCCGCCTTCCCACAGCGGCCGGTTGGTGAAGAGCAGGGGGGTGTCAATCGCCAGCATGAACGGCTCAATGGCCGGTTCGGTCAGGCTGTCCAGCCGGATTTCAATGACGTCGGCGTTTGGCTGTGCCTTTTGCGCAGCCTGGATGGCGGAAGTGATATCCGGCCTGGCGATGGAAACGCAGATTTTACCGGCAGCGGAACCTTTTATTGCATGGGGCATTGTTTTCTCCAAGGGAAAAATAAAAAAAAGCAGACTGCAAAATTATTCTATCGCCTGACACTTGTCAACCTGCTTGACCTTTTCATGGCTTCTTATTCCAGTTTGCAGGAGGGAATAATAGTTTTTTGGCGGAAAGTAAAAGCGTTTTTGGATTTTGGGTTATTTGCCCAGATCTTGGTCGGCAATATGGGGATATGCCCAGGGCCTGGCTGCGGGTTTTGCTGCTGTCTGCTTGTTGCCTGGGGGAGAAAATATTTTAATTCTATTAATTACAGTATGTTGTGAAATAAAAAAACATAAATCGTGTTTGTGGTATATGTATTGCTAAATAGAAAGACAAAAGCCGCAAGCGGCATAACACCTCTCTCCTTTGGTGTTCGACTCTCCTCCTAAGAGTCAATGATTCCTCCAAAGTCCTAGATGCTGGGGTCTACCGTCAGGTATCGGCAAATAGGCAAGAGTATTCTCAACCCTCAGGCCCTGGGAGCAATCCCAGGGCCGCCTCCTTTTTTATTTCCGCTGTTTCTCAGGTTTCCCGTCCGCACGCCGAGGATATCAATTGCATGATTGCCCACTATTTTGTTAGTATTGCTCCAGTTCTTAATCACCAGATTGCCTGAGTGGTGTATGTCTTAAAAGCAGAACCTGTGTCAGGAGTGATATGATAAGGCTCTTTGTTGCTATTGATTTGCCTGAAACCATTAAAAATGAACTCAGCTCCATCTGTTTCGGCCTGCCGGGGGCCAAATGGGTGCCCCTGGACCAGCTGCATCTTACTCTGAGATTTATCGGCGAGGTGGATGGCGGGCTTTTCCGCGAAATTCGTTCGGATCTTGAAACCGTGGAGGCCGAGGGGTTCCCCATGTGTTTGAAGGGGCTCGGCTATTTCCCGCCCCGTAAGGAGCCGCGGGTTCTCTGGGTGGGCATGGAGAAATCAGAGCAGCTCCTGCAGTTGCGGAAAAAAGTTGACCGGCAGCTTGTCCAGCTGGGAATCCCGGCGGAAAAGCGAAATTTCTCCCCGCATATCACCATTGCCCGGCTCAGGGAGACCCCGCTGGTCAGGCTGACCAATTTTCTGTCGGGCAATGCGCTTTTCACCCTGCCGGAGTTTCCTGTTGACAGCTTTTATCTGTACTCAAGCGTTTTAACGCCCAAAGGGGCGATTCACCAGCAGGAGGCGGCCTATGCGCTGGCGGAATCGTGAGCCCCCCACCGTTTTGCCCTGATGCTTCAGCGCAAAATGAACCTCAGGAAAAGTGCGCATGGGAAAAGGACTGCAAATGACTCATCGAGTCTCGTTCCGCCCGTATCTCTTATTGGTCATTTTTCCGGTTCTCCTGGTTAAAAGAATACTGTATACGAAGTCAACATTTCTCCCTGTCATTTGTGGAGGATGCTTGGAAACACCTGAACCTCTGCACGCCATGTGAAACCCATGAAAATCGCCTTATTAGGCCTGACCAACACAGGCAAAAAAACACTGTTCACCCTGCTGACCGGACGTCAAGTGCCGGCATCCATGAAACCGGGTGAAATTCTGGAAGGCATCGGGCCAATCCGCGACAAACGCATTGACGTCCTTGCCGAACTCTTCAAACCTGACAAAAAAACCTATGCGGAGAATCATTTTGTGCTCTGTCCCGATATTGCCGAGGGCAGCCAGGCCCGGGAATGGATGGATCCTGCCCGCCGATGTGATCTTCTCTGCATCCTGATCCGCGCCTTTGCCTCCGAGGCTGTCTATCATCCGGCCGGTACGGTTGACCCTGAGCGGGACCGGGCCAATATCGAGACCGAGCTGCTGCTCGCCGACATGCAGCTGGTCGAAACACGGCTGCAGCGTCTCGCCAAGGAACAAAAGGGCGGCCAAAGTCAGGCCCAGAAGCTTGAAGAAGATATTCTCCAACGTTTCCAGGCCGCCCTTGATGAAGAAAAGCTGCTCTCAACAGTGGGCCTTGAACCCCATGAGGAGACCGCCGTCAAAAGCCTTGGCCTGATCACCCGCAAACCGGTTCTCTATGCCTATAACATCGCCGAGGATGACATCGGCAAGGATTTCGCGGCCGGCATCTTTGCCATCTCCTGCGAAATCGAAAAGGAAATAGCCGCCATCGAAGACCCTGGAGAGCAACAGGAATTCCTCGAGGCCATGGGCCTTTCCGCACCCGGCCTGGAAAGAATCAATGCCGCCCTTTACGCAGCCCTTGGCCTGATGTCGTTTTATACGGTCGGCAAAGATGAATGCCGGGCCTGGACCATCAAAAAAGGCACCAGTGCTCCGGTTGCAGGCGGCAAGATCCACAGTGACATCGAGCGCGGCTTCATCCGGGTCGAGGTGATCAAATACGATGATCTCATTGCCCTGGGTTCCGAGCAGGCCGTTAAGGCAAAAGGCAGGCTGCAGCTGCAGGGGCGCGATTACATCATCGAGGACGGCGACATCTGCCATTTCCTCTTTAATGTATAAAGACCTCGGCAAAGCAGGGGTAAGCGGCGGCGATCCCAGGCTTGTCTCCCGCTTTCCGCTCTGTTATGCCCCGGCCGATTTGCCGGCAAACTCTTTCTGAAAAAACCGTATGATGAATTCCTCATCCATTCCTTCCGCCCACTGCCCCGGCCTGGTCCTGGCATCCCTGACCCAGGCCGGGATATCTTCCGTACGCTGTATTTTATTATCGCTTGGATGCACCTTCTCCGTGCAACTGGCAAAGCTGTCGCATATGCGAAAAGAGGCGGCCATGATCCTCAGCTCTTTTTCCGAGTACTCGCAATACTGGCTTATCTCCGGCATGATCGCCCTGAATCTGTCCACGCCCAGCATAAGGATATGACTCCTCAGGGGGATATTCAGCCACACCCAGTCCTCGTGCGTACTCGTAAGCATCTTCAGCGAAATGATCTCATGCCTGTCCCAGAATCGATACTGCCGTTGCGTAAAATCCACCTTTTTCAGATTCTCGCCAAAGACCAGGACCGCCTGTATCTCTTCGCTCTGTAATTTGCCGATGTCATGTATCAGGCCCGTTATCTCAAAAATAAGTACCGTTTTCCGGTCAAACCCGGATGCTGCAGCCAGCCTCCTGGCAAGCCGTGAAACAGCCTCCAGGTGCAGCAAGACTGATTTCCCTCCGCGGGGATACCTGGCGACCAGGTGGTTTATCACCACTCGCACATTCTCTTTAAGCTCGATTAACTCGCTTAATGACTCAACCGGATGGCCCTTGGCCTGCTCAACGACATCCAGAGAAACAGTCGGCAAGCGTCCTTCCTTTTCCCCGGCATCCTTGCCGGCCGGTTTTCTCTTTATCGCCTTGACGGAAAAATCCCGGCATTCATCCGCCAACCCCTTGATGCCGTGGCGCAGAACCACCGGCCCCAGGGAAAAAATGTGGCTGATGATATCCTGGCGGATTTTTTTCATGGCCGATTTGCACAGGTTTACTGTCCGCGCCACAATTTCCTGAAATTTCAGTATGTTATTTAAACCGGATTCCTGCAGCCTGTCCTGCGTACGCCAATCAACATCATGAAAGACCTCCGGCGCGGAAAGCTGGTAAACGGCTTCCCGCTCCTCAGAGCTTAAGCCCCCCTCTTGAGGCGATAACTGCATAAAGCGCCCCACGATGACATGCCTGAATTCTTTGCTGAAATCAACCTGCCCGGCGGGCGGCCATGGCGCGGGAACCGGCTCTATCAATCCGGATGCCAGCAGCTCCATGCCCTCATCGCTACAAGTGTAAACATGCGTGGCGTAAGCCACGCGGGTCAACAACTCAGCAATGCCAGCCAATACCCCGAGAAACCTGCCGAAGGAATCATCCCTTTCCTGGGCAAAATCTTCGTCGTTATCCGAGAACCAGCCGAGCAGATTAGAGGCCGCTGCCACTATGTCAACTTTTTTATAGGCGTCCCTGTGCGCAGTGATATTTTCCGTCGGAGCAAATGTATTCGCGCATATCGCCCAAAACCTGTCCTCGCCTTCCGCCGGCCGCCAATCTTTTCGTATTTTAACCAATAATCTATCTATCAACCCTATGAACCCGGCGTTATCATTATTTTTATAACAATCTGCCAGGCCTGAGGCCAAAGTTTCCAATTCTCTTACCTGTTGATGGATTTCCCGTGAGTGAACGGTCAAGATAGGCGATGATCCCCCTGACGCCGGAACTTCGCTTATAACCCGGACAAAAGCGGCGTTGTCTTCTTTTGTATCCTTGGCATTAAAGATGCCCCGGCGCTCCAACGCTGAAGCATGCGGATAAAAATCGGCTAATGAGCGCCTGTCGTGCGTGGCGCCTGAGATTATTTTCTGATCCCGGTTCATTTCATCTATCGTTTCTGCCAATTCCTCAAACCTTCTCCCTTTCGCGGACGACATCAACAAGCCGATAAACCACCGGCTTTTCTCCTCGAAAGAAACCTCCTCATCCTTGGTTAAATATCTCTCTATAGCGTCAAGCATCTCAGAAATCAACGCCTGCTCTTCCGATAAAACGCGATTATCGGCTGTCACGTACCATCTCCGGCAAAGACAGCTGATCGCGGCAATGTGATCCGCTCAGAGTTTGATTCCCTTTCCGAGCAAAATCGCTTTATCAATGAGCCTCTTGCAAAATGAGATAAAATCAATTTGCCGTCATTCACGCGAAAGCGGGAGTCCAGGAAGCACAATGGATTCCGGGTCGCGCTGCGCTTGCCCGGAATGACGACATGTCCATTCCCGTCATTTTGCAAGAGGCTCCAATGATATGAAAAGTGGATTGGCTGATAGAGAGCAGGGGCACGTCTTGACTGACGAGGAATTGGACAGGTTCCTGGATGAAACTGCAATGGTCTGAAACTGCTAAAAATAACCTGATTTCAATCCGGAATTTCATCGCGGGGGATGATGAAGCGGCAGCAAAAAACTGGATTGAGCTTCTCAGGACAAAAGCCGGGAATATTGGCCATCAACCTTTTACCGGACGGAAAGTACCGGAATTATCCCGTGATGATATCCGAGATTATAGAGAAAAATTATAGGATCGTCTACCAGGTCCAGCCTGAGAGAATATCGATCCTGACCGTGTTTGAATCTCACCGGCTTTTTCCGGCCAGCAGTGGAAGAGAAAAAACCAACCGCCTCAACGCCAGAAATTTATGATTTGTCGAGTAGACCGGGGGGAATCCTGCTCCCCCCAGGAGAGACCACTCTTTTATTTACCTGCATTCCGCAATTTCTTCATTTAACAATACGCTGAAAAAGCGATTTCTTATCATCTCGTCTCATAATCCATCAATCAAAACATGCTTTTGTTGACCAGGAAATGGACATAGATGCTTGCCGCGTATCCCAAGGCAATGACAGGAGTCCATTTGAGATGTCCGAAAAAGGTGTACATGCCGCGAGCCTGCCCCATGAGGGCAACACCGGCGGCAGAACCGATGGAGAGCATGCTCCCTCCCACCCCGGCAGTCAGGGTTACCAACAGCCATTGTCCCTGGCTCATTTCGGGGTACATGCTGAGTACCGCAAACATCACGGGGATATTATCTACGATGGCGGAAAGGATGCCTACCATGATATTTGCTTGTGTGGGGCCCCATCCTGTATACATGGTATCTGAAACCATAGCCAGATAACCAATGAATCCAAGGCCGCCGACGCAGAGGATCACGCCGTAGAAAAACATCAATGTGTCCCACTCGGCGCGGGCAATGCTGCGAAAGACATCAAAAGGCAGCGTGTCGCCAAGCTCTTCGTTGGCCTTGTCGGGATCCCAGTTGGGCTTTCCTGGTCCGTTCTTGTGGGTCATTTTGAGGTAAAAGCCGAATATCTTGAGGTAGGCAAGGCCGGTCATCATGCCTGCCATGGGAGGCAGGTGCAGGAAGTTGTGGAAGCTGACAGCGGTACAAATGGTGAGGAGAAAGAGTCCCATGACAATGTAAGCCCCTCGCTTCATCTGAACATTGATTTCGCAGGTGGACGGATTGCTCTTTGGGACCGCGAAGCTCATAATAAAGGCGGGTACCAGCCAGTTGACAGCAGAGGGGATGAAGAGTGCGAAAAAGGTCCAGAAATCTACTATTCCCTTCTGCCAAACCATGAGCGTTGTAATGTCGCCGAAGGGACTGAAGGCGCCGCCGGCATTGGCGGCCACGACAATATTGACACATGCCAGGCCGACGAATTTAACATTGTCTTTGCCGATAGCCGTAACCACCGCGCACATCAGCAGGGCCGTGGTCAGGTTATCTGCAACCGGGGAGATGAAAAACGACAGCACGCCGGTGATCCAGAATAGCTTGCGGAAAGAAAATCCTGCGCAAACCAGTTTCACCCGCAGTGCCTCAAAGACGAGACGTTCCTCCATGGCATTGATGTAGGTCATTGCCACCAGGAGAAAAAGTAAAAGTTCCGCGAATTCAAGGATATTATGGCGGATGGCCACTTCTGCTGCGTGGGGCATGCCGTTTCCTACGTAAATCCAGGCGATCATCCCCCAGATGATTCCGGCTGCCAGCAATACCGGTTTTGATTTGCGCATGTGGGTGAATTCTTCTGCCATGACAAAAAGATACGCCACGACAAAGATGATCAGCGCGCCATAGCCAACGGCATGCCGGGTGAGGTTCAGAGATGTTTCAGCGGCGCCGGCGGCCCATGTCAGTGCAGGAAGGCCGAGACCTGCCGAAAGCGATACCATTACGGTTAAAATTATATTTTTCATACTCTGGCCACCTCCCGGAAAATTATTATTATCCCCTGTTTCGGAGCATACTTGGAAATCTCTAGGAAAAACAGAAACCTGCTGAACCTCATGATTGAATGATTGAATGAGGGGGCGAGATGTGTGTTCCCTGTCGGGTAAACACGATCAGCTCATTGGCTTTCCTCGCCCGGCGTAATTTTCAGCTTTTTAGCAGGTACAAAACCTCGAAGCCCGAAGCCACGGCAAAGGCGCCGAGAAACCAGTTTTTGTAGCTGTATTCCAGCGCAAGATAGAATATGGCGCTGGACCAGGAAAAAAAGACCAATGATTCGTGCGTGTTGGACAGAGATGCATAGCCTTCCCCATTTGGAGGGATTCGACCCATCTGCTTCCAATGCCTGTTGTAGTAATCAGGGAGGCGGGGATTGTTACACTCGTTGCAACCGTTCCCAGGCGCGGCACATGGAAAGCTGACAGTCCGATGGACATCAACGCGGATAGTAAGTAGGCGAATGTCGTGAGTCCCAATAAGAATGAACTGTCCATCAATATCTCTTTTTTATGATTAAGACCCCTCTCTGCCGAAAACTTCGGCAGCAGACAGAGAGGGGCCAGGGGAAGGAGAGAGAATTATGTAAAGTTGACAACCGATGACCATGCTGCTTTGCTCACGGGAAGCCAACAGTTCATTTTTTTCTGCGGATGAGGGAGTGCTGCCTCCTGTCGATTTCTCTCCTGCTGGAGAGTACAAATCTGTCCAGGCAAATGCGCAGTGCCTTGAAGTAGTGATCCCCTTCGTCTAAAGCAACAAGTTGTCCGGATATTTTTTATTTTATCGAAATTCGGCAACGTATGTCGATGTCCCCCTTTTGGGCCATTGATAGCAAAAAAATGCACTTTCACACATGAAATGTCAGCCGCAAAGAGAGTCAGCGATAAAGACAGCAATTGTTTTGTTTTGCGGGTATAGTTAGGTTTTGTCCCTGCCTTTGCGTTGTTCATTTCAAGTATCATGCTAATGCTCCTGCTCAATTGGGTATTTGTCAAAATTAAAATAGCGTAAAAAGAAAGTTGCAACAAATAGAAAATATTGCTATTTTTTTTCGAAAAAAACGAAAGGAAAGACATGGAGTGGCTAAACTATCATCATTTGCACTATTTCTGGATTGTGGCCAGGGAGGAAAGTATCAGCCGGGCAAGCGAAAGGCTCAGGCTTGCACCTTCCACAGTCAGCGCCCAGTTAAGTAAGCTTGAGGAAATGCTGGGTGGGAAATTGTTTCGGAGGGCTGGCCGCAGTTTGGAGCTTACTGAAATGGGCCGCATTGTATACCGTTATGCTGAAGAAATTTTTTCGCTGGGCAGGGAAATGGTTGATACTGTCCGTGGAAGGCCCGTTTCCGGGCCTATGCGGTTTATAGTGGGAATAGTCGATGCGTTTCCCAAACTAGTAGCCCGCAAACTGCTGGAACCAGCGCTGAAACTTCCCGGTCAGATCCATCTGATATGTCATGAGGCAAATGAGGAGCAGCTCCTTGCCGAGTTATCCGTTCATGCTATCGATATCGTCTTGACCGATATGCCGATTAAATCTGGCTTGAGCGTCAAGGCATATAGTCATCTGCTGGGTGAGTGTGCAACAAGTTTTTTCGCAACGGACAGTCTGGCTGCCAAATTGAAGGGAGACTTTCCTGGGTCACTGGATCGTATGCCGATGCTGCTGCCCACCCCGAGGTCCGCCTTGCGGAGAGCATTGGATAAATGGTTTGATTCTCTCGATATAATGCCACTGGTTGTCGGAGAGTTTGACGATCAGGCGCTCCTCAAGGTATTCGGTCAAGCCGGAGACGGCGTTTTTGCTGCGCCAAGTGTCATTGAAAAGGAGGTTCAGCATCAACATAATGTAAAGCTGGTTGGAAGATCGGATTCCGTAAGAGAACAATTTTATGCAATTTCCGTTGAGAGGATTATCAAACATCCTGCGGTGGTTGCCATACAGAAAGCTGCTTGCAGTTTTATTTTTTCAAAATAAAAAGACAATCTTTTAATAGTTTATTGGACGCCTTATCTTATTAAACTAAATCCGTCACCAAATTCCGCAGAAATCAACGCCTGCTCTTCCGATAACGCGATTATCGGCTGTCACGGACCATTACCGGCCAAGACAGCTGGTCGCGGCAATGTCTCTGTTTCATTTTCTGCTGAAATAACTTTCGCCTGATCAGGAAACATTTAAAGTTTCAAGCCTTCGTCCAAGCTTGAGAGCGCCAGTGGATATCTTTTCCTGCCGAAATCCCGGCTTCTTTTTAAATGTGGAAAAGATCCGTAAAGTGTCCATCGTTGGCAGGATGGATTCTTTTACCTCCTCTCAGTCACCAAACCGCTACGTGTTGACAATGGATACACACTGATGTATATTGATTGCATACACAGGTGAGGTGATATTATGCAACACACGGAAACTCGGGAGGCCTCGATTAATATTCGCGCTTTGCGTGCGCAGAGGGATCTGATTGACAAAGCTGCGGCAGTGCGAAATAAAACCCGCTCAGACTTCATGCTTGAAGCTGCTTGCCAAGAGGCGGAAAATGTTTTGCTGGATCGGCGATTATTCCATCTCAAAGATGAAGAGTATGAGGCTTTTGAAACGGCACTGAAAACTCCTGTTGGCGACAATCCCGCCCTTCGTAAGCTGTTGGCCCAGAAATCTTCATGGGAAAGCTGACAGCGCCGGCACCAATCAATATGGTGCATATTACTGAAAATTTTGATTGCGGAGTTTCCTCTCTTGATCAATGGCTCCGCAGGCAGGCCTTGAAGAATGAGGCGTCAGGAGCTTCCCGGACTTTTGTTGTCTGCGTTGGGAAAGAGGTTGTCGGCTACTACGCTTTGGCCACCGGAAGTGTTTTGCGCCAGCAGGCGCCGGGAAAAATCAAACGTAAAATGCCTGAGCCTGTTCCAGTAATGGTGCTTGGCCGTCTGGCTGTTGATCGTAAATGGCAGAGATCCGGCATTGGCAGCAGTTTGTTGCGAGATGCATTGTTACGAACCTATAATGTCTCCACGCAAGCGGGTATTCGGGCTCTGCTGGTCCATGCGCTATCAGAAGATGCCAAAGCATTTTACCTTCGACATGGCTTCCTGCAATCCCCCATAGATCCAATGACGCTGATGCTGAATTTGCATGATGTACAGCATTGTCTTGAAAACGCAGAATAACCATTTTAGATAAAATCTTCTCAGTTCGAGCTGTTTTCTGCCAACTCCTTTCCAATCTACAGCATAACACGGGCGAGGAGGTTTCCCCCTGCCCTGGTCAGGAAGAATGTTCAGTTCCGGGAAATGTGCCAGACATTAACCTTCCCAATTCACATCTCAATAATACTGTTTGCCAATCCCCAAACTCCACGGCATATTTTCCTTGCAAATTATTGAATCTAATAGAATAGTATCAGAAATTTGAAAATATCTTGACTACGGAAAAAAGATCTGTCCCCTTTTACGGTCCCCTTTTACGAAAAGGCCGCCGATCTGCCCGGCGCTGCCCTCGATGATTGAGAAAATGATTGCAAAAGTTTTGAATCCGGACAGAGAAGAAATAGTAAAATGCAATCAAAAAGCCAATTGCTGGCGACCAGGCCAACTGCTGTTTGATCGCATGAGCTTCCTGCCCTGCCCACCTTGAAATGTTCATGGTTATATAAATTTATACCAAGTTATACTGTTTTTATGGTATAACCGCATATAAGTTAATATAGGTGAAGCCCAAAATGGACAAGATCAAAAATCCCTTCTCCCCCGGTGCGGGATCGCCGCCGCCAGAACTTGCCGGCCGCGATGGTGTTCTGGAACAAGCCCGCGTATTGTTGGGCCGGGTACGATCCAAACGCCCGGAAAAAAGCCTCTTGCTTACCGGACTGCGCGGCGTTGGTAAGACCGTTCTGCTCAATGAAATGGAACGGATGGCTCAAGACACAGGCTATCGTACCATCCTGGTCGAGGCGCATGAGGGGAAATTATTGGCCGTATTGCTGGCGCCCCATCTGCGCCGTCTGTTATTCGATCTGGATCGGATTGCCGGGGTTGGTGACAAGGTTCGGCGCAGTCTTGCGGTGCTCAAAAGTTTTGTTGGCGCAATCAAGATCACTGTTGGCGAGATCGACATCGGTCTGGATATTGAGCCGGAACCGGGCGCTGCCGACAGCGGTGATCTCGAGGTCGATCTCCCAAGCCTTTTCATGGCAGTGGGCGAGGCAGCGCAGGAGCGCGGTGCAGCCGTCGCTATCCTGATCGACGAAATCCAATATTTCAGTTCGTCTGAACTGAGCGCTCTGATCATGGCCATGCACAAAATGCAGCAGCGTCAGCTCCCCCTGGTGCTGATCGGCGCCGGTTTGCCGATTTTGCCTGGCCTGGCCGGGGAATCGAAATCCTATGCCGAGCGCTTATTCAGCTTTCCTGAGGTTGGTCCATTGACGGAACCGGATGCCATCAAGGCTCTTCAAGATCCGGTAAAGCTGGCGGGAGTCGCCTTTGAGCCGGCCGCGCTGCATGAGATTTTCCGGCTGACGCGGGGTTATCCTTATTTCCTCCAGGAGTGGGGCTACCAGGCATGGAATCACGCCAGCGTTTCGCCGATCACTCTGCAGGTGGTTCAGGAGGCCAGCGATCTGGTCTCCAGGCGATTGGACGAGAACTTCTTCCGGGTTCGGTTCGACCGGTTGACGCCACGAGAAAAGATGTTTCTGCGAGCCATGGCCGAGCTTGGCGCAGGTCCATACCGGACAGGTGACGTTGCCGACAAGCTACGGGTAAAGATCAGCACTCTGGGCCCGCTGCGTGCCGGTTTGATCAAGAAGGGGATGGTATACAGCCCATCCTATGGCGATCTGGCCTTCACTGTTCCGCTTTTCGACGAATTCATGCGGCGTGCCATCCCGAGATTGGAGGCTTGATGACGGCTGTCACCAACCGGATCACAAAGAAGACCTTGCCCCCCGTAGTCGCACGGCTCGGGACCGTCTGTTATATACCCCCTCAAATTTGAAACAAAATAGCGGACTCCAAAAAAGAAAATGCAATCCCCGCCCTGGGGAGCTGGCCGCCGATCTGACCGGCACTGCACTCGATGCCGGGGAATCTGATTGCAGAATCGCTTTGTCCGGAGCAGCTGCAGCGATCAAAATGCAATCAAAAAAACGATTGCCGGCAACCTGGTTGGCTGGTGATTGCATGAACATTCATCTCACCCTCTCAGGAATAATCTTCAGTTCTGGAAAGTCTTCCTGAACTTAACTTTCCAATTCACATCTCATTAATACTGTTCGCTAATCCAGAAACACCACACGTCATATTTCCCTTGCAAATTATTGAACCTGGTAGAATAGTGTCATTTGTTAGATTGGAAAAATTTAATTATATGAGCGGATTAAAAGCCAACAGCGGACTTGACCCCTTTTTTGTAAGGAATGATACAATTTTTTCAGACTCCAGATGGACGCAAAGCTCTGCGTCTTTTCGGATTTCTACACATGGTTAGCCATCCAAAATGAACATATACGATACTTTCAAAAACATCGATTTCAATATTCTCAAAGATTTCCTTGATACTGAACAAGAGGAACATCTCACGCTTGATTTTAAAACTGTTAATGACTCAAAACTCACAAATAAAGATGACAAAAAGAATCTTGCCAAAGCATTATCAGGGTTCGCGAATTCAAGTGGTGGTTTAATTATTTGGGGAGTGGATGCAAGGAAAAATCCTTCAGGAGTTGACTGTGTCACAAGTTTGAACGGTGTACCGGATGCCAAACAATTTCTCACCAGATTAAATGAATTAACTGGTATGGCTGTTTCCCCAATAGTCGAAGGAGTGCAGCATCGAATTGTCGACTCAGGGAATGAGAAACGCTTTGTAGTTACCTATATTCCAGAAAGTGATTCAGGTCCCCATATGGCCAAGTTGGGAGAAGACCGTTATTACAAAAGAAGTGGAGAAAGCTTCTACAAGTTAGAACATTTTGACCTTGAAGATATGTTTGGAAGAAGGCCAAAACCGGACCTCGAACTTTACACCCGGGTTAAAGGTTCAGGCTTGCAGGCTGAAGTAATTATAGGGTTAAGCAATCGTGGCAAAGCAAGTGCTAAAGCACCGTATTTGGCGTTTAGTTGTTCCCATCCATTTTCTAGGAGTCAATACGGGCTTGATGGAAATATGAATGAAGGAATGAGGCGACTGCCTCAAATGGGCTCTGGGTTCCCCCACAAATATGGTGATGGAACAAATGTAATTCTTCACCCAGGAATGGTTTACGAAATTGCTTTAATAACACTTGGCTTTACACCTCAAAAACCAGAAGCAGATCTAACTATCAAATATGAGCTTGCAGCAGAAAGTTTACCGCTTAAGCAGGGAAAGAAAATAATCAAATTAAGAGAGTTAGGAATAAACTAATTTTAGCTAATCGCGGCGCTGACCGGCGCCGGGTGCCGTGCAGGCAAGCGCAGCTTGCATGTGCGGTGCACGGCGTCCGGTCAAGCGCCGCGTCGTTAAACCCTCACCCGAAATGCTAATACAGGAGATCAACGAATTCGATGAGATAAAGAAAAAAAACATCGTCAAAACCAGGGCATGATGATGATCTCGACTGTTAGAGGATTGATATGCAAAGAAAAAAACTTGCCGTTAAAAAAGTCCCACACCTTTTCATCAGCCACTCTTCAGCTGATAAAGATCTGATCGATGCTTTTGTTGACCTTCTTCAGACGGGAATAGGGCTTAATCACGACCAGGTATTCTGCACATCTCTTGAAGGAATGGATATCCCTAAAGGTAAGGATTTCATCGAATTCATCCATGAGAAAATTCAAGATCCTTTCCTGGTTATCATGGTCGTCACGCCAAGTTATTATGAAAGCTCCTTCTGTTTGTGCGAACTTGGAGCTGCATGGGCAATGTCGCATTCGTCTTTCCCCATCATCTGTCCACCGCTTGAATATTCAGACTTGGAAGCTGTGTTGAAAAATAAGGAAGTCGGAAAAATAGATAGCCCTGAAGATCTAGACAGTTTACGTGATAGGATCATAGAAGCCGGTGATATCGAGAAACCTAGCCCTACAAGCCGGTGGAATGTCAAAAGGGATCAATTCCTCAAGAAGATAAAGAAATTGATCCCAAAGCTAGACGGGTTCACTAAAGTCTCCATCGAAAAATATACTGAGATGCAAAATAATTATGAAACTGCCTTGCAAGATGTCGAAGACTTAGAAGAACAATTGGAAAAGGCTAAAAACACAATTAGAAAGATTAAAAAACTCAAGGACAGCAAGGCTGTCCAGGATGTGCTATTAGAGGACATGGATGAATGGGACCAGTTCAAGGCCCTTGTAAAAGATGCAAAAGATTATCTTAACAAATTGCCTAATGTTGCGGTAGAAGCCTTATTTTATGAATATTATGGCGGCTCATGGGTCCCATCCTATTGGGACAAAGACTGGTTAAGAGAAGAAGTTGGAGAGGCGCATGAGAGAGGTTACATTTCAGAAGGAGAGGATGGAGCTGTAGAGCCGAATACAGATGATCGTCGTATCTCAAAAACAGTTGAAAAGCTGGATGAGCTTTCAAGCTTTTTATCTCAAACTTCCACTGATTTTGATGAAGTCTTTGTCGAAAAACATGATTTCGACCCCAGCATGAGACTTCGGGATTTTTGGGAATCATTTCTCGGATTGGTCTCAAATTGACGTTAAAAAGACATAAAAAATAAAGGGCCCAGACCTACACATTGTCAAAATATCGTATTTTTCAAATTTGTTTCGACCACACCTTTCACCAGATAAACTGGTGAAGGCCGCGTTGGAGGAGCATGTGTAAATGCCTGAATATCAATCCGAAATTATAGAAGCGATACGCAATTTGGATATGGAACTCGACAATTCGCGTACCTACTTCGATGTTTGGTGGCAAACAAACTATGAGTTTAGAGATCCTTCCTGGCTGATCGAGTCGTGCTTTCTTCAGTTGCTTGCCATAATCGAGACGCTCGGCCTCCAAGAACTAAGAAAAATGGCCCATGAGGAATATACCCAAACAAAAAACAGCAAAGGAGGATTTAGCAAATCGGACACAAATGAAAATGGCGATCTCTATCCAGTTGTTCCTGGTAGAATAAGGTGCTTCCTCCGTGCTCTGGAAAGCTTTTTTCCCGTTGTTGGTCAAACCACCGTTACGAAGGACGTGTTACAGATACTGCGTGATATACATTACGCAATTACAGATCCGTCCGTATTCACCGCACCACCCTCATCCGAAAATGACGTACATCTGCGTATAGAGTGTATTCTCAAGTGTTTCTTCCCAGATTTGAAACATAAGCCGACTATTACCAAGCAAATAAAAAATTTTCAACCGGACACCGGCATCCCTTCTATCGAAACTCTAATAGAGTATAAGTACATTTCACGCAAGGAAGACGTACCAATCATAGCTGATCAAATACTTGCAGACACTCGTGGATACAATTCTAAAGACTGGAATCGTTTCCTTTATGTCGTTTACGAAACAAGCCGTTTCAAATCAGAGAAAGATTGGATACAATTTCTACGGCAATCCGATGTGCCAAAGAATACAAGCCTCGTTGTCCTTGGGGGAGTCCCGCCGGAACTCGAGGGAGCAAGCTCTCTCATAGGCCGTAGCACACACAAGAAGGCGCCCAAAACCAAAAGAGCCAAACCAGTTCCAAAGCCGAACGGTTGACAGGCCTGGTTGAGCGCCCCGTTAAGCCCTTGAGATTGCCACCTCGAGTATCTTCTTTTATCAAACTACCCTCAGGTTATTAGATCTACTGTTCATTTTCTCCCTAACCGTCTGGCATGATAGGAAATTATTCCTGGTCGGCCCCTTTTCGGCCGAAACATCCGTACCCATCCCCAGGTAATGAAGAGGGCGCTGCCTCATGCGGCGCAGCAGGCGGTTGAGAACAGGCCGCTATTTTTTCTGCGGCTGCTCGTCAATGGCAAACCCGTTTTCCTCGTATTTTTTCAATTTGCGCCAGAGCGACACCCGGTCGATATTCATGATCTTGGCCGCCTGACTTTTATTGCCGTCCACGCTTTTGAGCACGGACATGATATAGTCGCGCTCCATATCATCCAGGGTCTGCACCGGTTTATCCGTTTTGGTTGAGGTGGTGTGGATGGGTTGATGAGTCCCGAATTCCGGGGGGAGATGATAGGCCTTTATCTCCGGCTCGCCGCACAGCGCCAAGGTGCGCTCGATGATGTTTTCCAGTTCGCGTACGTTGCCCGGGTAGTCATAATCCTGCAGCATGTCAAGCGCTCTTGGCTCAATGGATTTCACCCTGCCCTCCGGAGCGGGGTATTTTGCCAGAAAATGGTGGACGATGAGCGGGATGTCATCTTTGCGTTCCCGCAGCGGGGGGATATGCAGCGACACCACGTTGAGCCGGTAATAGAGGTCCTGGCGGAAGCGTCCGCGCTGTGTTTCCTCCTGCAGGTCCCGGTTGGTGGCCGCCAGGATGCGGACATCCACCGGTACTTCCTTGGTGCCTCCCACCCGGATGATCTTTTTTTCCTGCAGAACCCGCAGCAGTTTGACCTGCATGTTAAGAGGCATTTCACCGATTTCGTCGAGCAGCACCACGCCGCCGTCGGCTGACTCGAGCAGGCCCTTGCGCCACTTGGATGCGCCGGTGAAGGCGTCCTTTTCATGGCCGAAGAGTTCGTTGAGCATGAGTTCTTCCGTCAGGGCGCCGCAGTTGATCGGCAGGAAGCGTTTGTTGGCCCTGGGACTCAGTTCATAAATGGTGCGGGCAACGAGTTCCTTGCCGGTTCCTGTTTCCCCTATGATGAGGACATTGCAGTCGAGATGGGCCACCTGGGCGATATTGTCCTTGAGTTTCAGGACCGCGGGGTTTTGTCCGACAAACTGGGTGACCCCTTTTTTTGACATGATGTGCTGTTTGAGGCGGGATATCTCATTTCTCAGCAGGGTCTTTTCCAGGGCTTTTTTGACCAGGTCGCGCAACTCATTGAGTTTGATCGGCTTTGCCATATAGTAAAACGCGCCTTCAGCCATTGCCTCCACTGCGGAATTAACCGTTGCATAGCCTGTTATGATGATCACCTCGGCGTCAGGCTGCATTTCCTTGGCGATGTTCATTACCTGCACACCATCCATGTCCGGCATTTTCAGGTCGGTTATGATCAGGTCAAACTGGTTGTGGGTAATATTTTCCACAGCGTCCTTGCCGCAGGAGGCGGTTTCAACATGATAACCCTCCTTGCTTAAAACGTGTTGGATATTCTGCAGATTAATGATCTCGTCATCAACCACGAGTATGCGTATTACTTTGTCTTCTGGCATTTCTTTATGTCGGGTTAAGATTCGAGTGATTTGGGCTTCTCAAAAGCCAGGGGTAATGTGATGATAAATTTTGTGCCGTGCCCTAATTTGCTCTCCACTCTGATGGTTCCGTTATGCTTTTTAATGATGCCATATACGACAGCCAGGCCCAGTCCTGTTCCCTTGCCAACGTTTTTGGTGGTGTAGAACGGATCAAAGATTTTCTGGATACTGTTTTCATCAATACCAACTCCCGTGTCTTCGAGAGTGATAACCGCATTTTTGTTTTCACTGTCAATCCCAGCTGTTATGGAGATTGTTCCTGGGGGTTCAGGGATTGCCTGAATGGAATTGAGCAACAGATTGAGCAGCGCTTCCGTTAATTTCTGGATGTCAACCTTGACGGCAAGATCTGCCGGGATCTCCTTTTTGATGGCTATATCCGGCGGAATGTCACTTGAAACAAGACGGACGGCGCGCTCCACCACCTCGTCCAGGTAAGCGGGCTGGATGGAGAATGTCTGGGCTCGGGAAAACTCAAGCAGTCCCTTGACCGTTACGCTGGCCCGATTGGTTTCCTGCTCGATGTTCTTCAACAGTGACTCTATGAAATGACAGTCACCCTCTTTCAGCTCGGCAAGCGCGATCTGGCAGGAGGTGGAAATGTTATTGAGCGGATTATTGAGCTGATGGGCAGTGCCTGATGCCAGGGTGCCGATAGAGGACAGCTTCTTTGCCTGAAAAAGCTGTTCCTGCTGCTCCTCAATTTCCTTTACCATTTTATTAAATGCCCGCAGGACACTGTGCAGTTCATCCTTTTTGTTCGGCAGAGGCAGGGGGGTAAAACGATTCTTGGCAATGGTATGCGCCGCCACCTCGATCATCTTCAGCGGTCTGATCAGGCTTTTGAATATCATCACCGTGGTGGAAATAGTAAAAACGGCCAGCAGCAGGAGGTAGAAAAAAAGCTGGATCTGATAATGCTGAACAAATCTACTCAGTTTATTCTGTTCAAAAATAACGAATTCATCACTTAAGGCGATCAGTTCCCTGCCGATTGTCCGCAAGAGTTCACGGCTTTCATTTAAGAGCTTTATTTCATGTTCGCTGCAGATATCACAGTTGTCTTTCAGCGCTTTGAATGCCGAACGGTATTGCTGGAGTTTTGTCTCAATTTTGCCCAGAAGTTCGAGTTTTGGCCTTTTCATTTCACTTTGCACAAAAGCCAGGTATTCAATGGCCTCATTGATATATTTCTGTGCCGTCAGGAAATCTTCCAGTTCACTGCGCATGATGTAATTTTTCTCGTATCGCCTGATTTCAAGACAGGTGTTGCTGAGTCGTATGGCGCGAATAAGAATGGTTACATCTTCGTTGAATTTTTCAAAATCATGGTAGAGGAACGCCCCTAATGAAATAAAAAATGTAAGCTTCAAAACGAAAAAGCCCAGCATTTTTTGTCGTAGATTAAGTTGAAACATCTCTTGATTCTCTTTTTAAATTTGCCGCCTTTACTCCAGCTTTGGAATCAAGTTAGCAAATTTCAGGCCGCAGGTACACCTTCTTTGGTATGCACCCCGGAAGATTTCCCCCTGGCACAGGCCAGGAAGGGTTTTCTCTGGCCCGCCAAGTTTTCCATTAAAACAAAATATCGTTACAGACAAAAACAGTATATATCCTCATGTTGCAGATTGCACCAATGTTGTGATGTGCAACGTTGCAAAGAGCAACATTGATGTTGCATTCATCTATAATTCAGCGTTCCTGTTTTGCCGGATAGGGCGCAAATTCTTTTTCAACAGTAAATTACCCTCCGGGAGAAATGCTATTTCAATTTGCAACAATACAGGAATGGTAGCGGCTTGCTTCGTTGAGATATTTTGCGGAGTTCCTTTCTCAAGACTTGGTTGGGGCAACATGGGAAGAAGAAAATCAGCCTGGCATAGTGGTTGCACCAATAAGAAAAAACCGTTGCCAACAAATTATAATTACAGAGGATTTTGCTATGTGTTGTTTTGTTTTTTCTATCACTGTCCGGGAAATGAGGGAAGCAAATGATGAATTCAGGCTGAGATCCCACTATGCGAACGCCCCTCCTTCTGTTCGGGATATACGATTATCATTACAATTAAAGTTAAAAAAATCAGTAGGGTGTATGATTATTTGAATTGAATATTCTAAAAAGAGGATTAAAATGAGTTTGCCAATAATTTTAGTAATGGCTGTTCTGGTACTGGCAATTTTGCTGTTTATATTTGAATGGGTACGGGTTGATGTCGTCGGCATCCTTATGATGATTATCCTGCCGATTCTTGGCCTGGTGACGCCGAAAGAGGCGATCAGCGGGCTTTCCAGTAACGCAGTGGTGTCAATCATTGCGGTCATTATCATCGGCGCCGGGCTCGACAAGACCGGAGCGATGAATTCCCTTGCCCGGGTCCTTCTTAAGTTTGCCGGCCGCAGTGAGAGCAGGATCATGATGCTCATTGCCGGTACCGTTGCCTTTATTTCCAGTTTCATGCAGAATATCGGCGCGGCCGCCCTGTTCATGCCGGCAGCCAAAAGAATCTGCAAACAGACCAACATCCCGGTCTCAAGAATCCTGATGCCCATGGCCTTCTGCGCCATTATCGGCGGCTGTGTGACCCTCATCGGTTCAAGCCCGCTGATCCTCCTCAATGATGTAATGAAGATTGCCGACCCGAATGTGAAACCTTTCGGGCTTTTTGCCGTCACCCCCATGGGTGTCCTGCTGGTGGTTGCCGCTATTGCCTACTTTGCCGTGCTGGGCAGATTCATCTTGCCGACCGGGCAGGGTGAAGAGGCTTCCGGGGGGCCCATGTCAAAGAATCTGCAGAGGACATACCAGGATATCGGCCATCTTTATGAATTGCAGGTCCCTCAGGACTTTGGCGGGCCAAAGTCATTGGGGGATCTGGAAATCAGGGCGAATTACTTTACCACTGTGGTGGCGATATCCTCGGATCGAGCAAAAAATTTTGCGCCTGACAACGACGCCTTGATTCGCGACGGTGATACCATAGCGGTTGAGGGCCCTCCGGAGCTGGTGCATAAGATGGCCGCCTCATTCCGCTGGGAGATCAAAGACGATCTGTCCGTCTTTGCCGAAGATCTTTCGGCAAATAATGCCGGTATCATTGAGGGTATTATCACCCCCCGTTCCGAGCTTGTCCGTCGGACACTGCGTTCCTTTGCCTTCCGCAAAAGATTCGGGGTCAACCCTCTGGCCATCTTCCGCGGCAACAAGACCTTTGTCGGCGGGATCTCCGATATCCGCCTGCAGGCCGGCGATGCTCTCCTCCTCCAGGGCCGCTGGGAGAAGTTTCACTTCATGAAAGAAAGGCAGGATCTCGTCTTCACCGAGGAGGTGCAGGGTGAGATCCTTAACACCGCAAAACTCAAGTATGCCGTCGGGTGCCTGATTCTCTCTCTCATCATGATTATTGGTTTCCAGGTGCAGCTCTCCATCGCCCTGCTGACCGGTGCCATGGGCATGGTTCTCAGCAAGGTAATGACCATTGATGAGGCCTATGAATCTGTGGACTGGATGACGGTCTTTCTGCTCGGTGGTCTCATCCCGCTCGGTATCGCTTTTGAAAAAACCGGTGCGGCGAAGTTGATCGCCGAAACCATCATGGGCGGCATGGGCAGTGTTCTCCCGGTCGTATTGCTGGTCATCATCGCCTTGCTTACCTCCTTCTTTACTTTGGTTGTATCAAATGTCGGCGCCACCGTGCTGATGGTGCCGCTTGCCATGAATATGGCCAATACAGCCGGAGCTGACCCGCGGCTGGCTGCCCTGGTGGTTGCTGTTGCCTGTTCAAACACCTTCGTTTTGCCGACCCATCAGGTGAATGCCCTGGTCATGCGGCCAGGTGGCTATAGAACAGTTGATTATTTCAAGGCGGGAAGCGGTATGACCATCTTATACCTGGTGGTCATGTTTGCTTCTCTTTATTTGTTCTACGGTCTCTAAATGACGAAAATTCTGAAGGAAAGAGGAGGAGAGAGTGTATGAGGCTAGGTAAAATACCCCGATATTTATCGGGAATTCTTGTGACGCTTGCCGCGGTTTGTCTGGTGACCGCCTTGGCGGGGGGGCGGACATGTGCTGCATCAACTGCTGAACATGCGGTGAGCGAAAACATTGACATTCTGGCTGTCTTCGGCAAGATTGTCAATTCGCACGGCGTTGGAGTCGGCGATGCGGATGTGGAAGTGGAGTTAAACGGACACCCGCTGGCAACGGGTAAGCCGGGCGGCCATGGCGCGGGCGCCGGAGGCCTTAAAACCGAACTGGACGGCACCTTCCAGGCCAACTTTGAAGTTCCCCCCGGCTCCCTGGAAGGTGCCACAATCAAGATTACGGCTTATAAGCCAAGTTATGCAAAAGACAGTTTAACCATCACCCAGGACAAAATGGCCCGCACCGGCAATGAGTATATAGTCAGGGCGAATGTCACCATCAAACGCACCACCGGGCCGGCCTTCTGGATCGCCACCACGGTGTTTGTGCTGGCCTATATCCTGATTTCCTTCGAGCTGCTGCACAGGACGCTTTCCGCCATGCTGGGGGCCGCCACCATGCTGGTCATCAGCTACACCTTCGGCACCTTGAATCCCGAATACCATATCCTCTCCTATGAGAGCGCCGTCAAGGCCATTGACATGAACGTCATCCTGCTGCTCATGGGCATGATGATCATCATCGGCATTTTGAAGCACACCGGCCTCTTCCAGTGGTGCGCCTACAAATCATACCAGCTGGCCCGGGGCAACGTCATGGTGCTGGCCGTTATTCTGATGAGCTTCACCGCGGTGACCTCGGCCTTTCTCGACAACGTCACCACCATGCTGCTGCTCACGCCTGTTTCCATCGAGATCGCCCTGTCCCTGGGCATTTCGCCCCTGTCCCTGCTCATTCCGCTGATCCTGGCCTCCAATATCGGCGGCACGGCGACGCTCATCGGCGATCCGCCCAATATCATGATCGGCTCCTACGCCGGCCTGACCTTCATGGATTTTGTCAAGAACCTGGCGTTGACCTGTGCTGTCTCCATGCTGGTGCTGTTTGTTTATACCAGGATCGCCTACGGCAAGGAATACGGCAAGGCCAAGGTGGATGATATCCAGGCCTTCATCGTCCAGCTGCGGGAACAGTACAAGATCACCGACGGCACGCTCTTGGCGGTGGGCGGCATCGTCATGGGCATCGTCATCGCCATGTTTCTCACCCACGGCTACTGGCACATGGAGGTGAGCATCGCCGCCATCTTCGGCGCATCCTTGCTCTTCACCTACGGTATTCTGACCAAGAAGGTCAAGCTGCTCGAGCTGATCGAAAAGGACATCGAGTGGACCACCCTGCTGTTTTTCATGTTTCTCTTCATGCTGGTGGGCGGGGTGGAGGAGACCGGCCTGCTGGACATCATCGCCGACTGGGTGCTCAACCTGTCCGGCGGCAATCTGACCGCCTCGATCTGCCTCATTCTCTGGGTGGCGGCCATCATGAGCGCCTTTGTTGACAACATCCCCTTTACCGCCACCATGCTGCCCATTGTCGCCTATCTCACTGAGGTCATTCCCGGGGCCGAGTCCAATGTGCTCTGGTGGGCCCTAGCCTTCGGCGCCTGTTTCGGCGGCAACGGCACGATGATCGGCGCCAGCGCCAATGTGGTCACCCTCGGTATCGCCGAGTCGGCCGGCCATCCGATCAAGTTCTTCGGCTACATGAAGGTCGCCTTCCTCTATATGATGATCAGCGTGGCCATTGCCAATGTCTGGCTGCTGTTGTTCTACTAGCGGTTATTGATAAGGAGTCATTTATATGAATAAAAAAAGCAAAGTTTTATCAAGTTTTCTGCTGCCCGTGGAAGGTCCCGAGACCTTTGCGCGGACCGCCTGGCTGATGGGGATGATTGACGCCGGGCTGGGCGGCCGGATCGACAAGGTGAGCCTGCTGCATGTGATGGCGGGCAGATATCTCAGCACCCACATGGCCAATGTGGACGTGCGCACTGAATTTATCCTGGAGTCCGAGCTGTTCAAAAGGCTCAAAAAGCAGCATATCCAGCAGCAGATCGAGCCGAAGATGCAGGAGGCCCGGCAGCTGCTGCTGAAGGCCGGGGTCAAGGCGCCCATTGATCTGCGCGTTGAGGATGGCGAGCCGGTGGGGCGCATCGCCGGGGTGGCCGCGGACTATTCAACGATTATCATGGAGAGAAGGGGCCTGTCGCCGCTCAAGGAGGTGCTGGTGGGCAGCGTGACCGCCGGGCTGCTGCACCGGGACATCCATGCCAGCGTCTATCTGGTGGGCAAGATCGAGGGCAGGACCGAATGCCCGGCCGGCCGGTGCCTGATCCCGGTGGACGGATCAAACCATGCCAGGGCGGCCGCGGCCGAGGCCGCGGTGCTGCTGGCCGGCTGCGCCGCGGTGGTCAAGGAGGTAACCCTGGTCCATGTGCTGGATGCGGCCCGTTACGGTGAGGAAATCGACAAGGGCAAGGCGCCGTCCAAATCAGGCGACCAGTTGCTGGCCGAGGCCAGGAAGCTGCTCACGGACGGCGGGGTGCCGGACAGCATCATCTCCGAGGTTGCCAGGTTCGGCGATCCGGCCAGAGTGCTGGAAGAGGAGATCGGCAAACGGCCCAACTGTATGGTCTTCATGGGCCGGCGCGGCCGCAACGCGGTGAGCGAGATCTTCATGGGCAGCGTCAGCCGCAGGATCGTGCACCGCTGTCCGGATCATTTCGTCGCTTTGATCACGGCGGATTAGGTATTTTCTTCATAACGCATCTGTGAAGCTGATTTCTTGCTTCACAGATGCGTATTTATTTTGTAGAAAGACTGTCAATGTCGCCAGCGCAGGGAAGCAGATTATCATTCGGCAGATACACTTTCTCGGCAGGATTTTTATGATTTTTTTCAAAAAAACAGAAGATGCTTTATCTTCGGTAAGCTCATCAGCCCAGTCCCAGCAAGTAGCTGATCTCAGCAAGAAGATTGCCCAAGCAGAATTGCCTGAACATGCCCGCCTGCAGGCAGTAAATGAGCTGGAAAAGCTGGAGAAAACCGATCCGCTTGCTGCCGAATATGCCATCGGGCTGCATTATCTTGAAATACTTCTGTCTCTTCCCTGGAATTTTTCCACCCAGGACAATCTGGACTTCAACCGGGCGCAATCAATTCTCAGCAAGCATCATTTCGGGCTGGAGCATGTGAAAGAGCGGGTGCTGGAGTTCCTGGCGGCAAAAACCCTCAGAAGTCAGCAGAAGGCCAGAATTCTCATTGTGGATGATGAGGAAATCGCCAGAAATAACATGAGGTATTTCTTTGCCAAAGACGGATATTCCGTCCAGACGGCAGCCAACGGCAGAGAAGCCCTGCAACGCTTTGAAAGCGGAGCGGTTTTTGACGTTGTCATAACCGACCTGAAAATGGATGAGATGGACGGGATCAAGCTGCTTGAGCGGGTCACCAAAATTTCTCCGGACACCAACGTTATTCTGGTAACTGGATATGCTACGGTTTCCACTGCCGTTGATGCCCTGCGCAAAGGGGCGACCCATTATCTCTCCAAGCCTCTTAACCTCGATGAGCTGCGGGGGGTCGTCAGGGAGGTCTTGCAGAAACAGCAACGGCTTCATATGGGAAAAGGGCCTGTTCTCTGCTTCACCGGCCCCCCCGGCACAGGAAAAACCTCCATCGGCCGGTCAGTAGCCATGGCCCTTGGCCGTATATTTGTCCGGGCATCAATGGCCGGTCTCCGCGATGAGGCGGAAATCCGTGGCCATCGCCGGACTTATGTGGGGGCCATGCCGGGCAGGATTATCAGCGAAATCAACCGGGTGAAGGTCAATAATCCCTGTTTCATGCTCGACGAGATTGACAAGATAGGCCAGGACTTCCGGGGAGATCCGGCTTCGACCCTGCTTGAAGTGCTTGACCCGGAGCAGAATGCCCATTTCATTGACCACTACCTGGAAATTCCTTTTGATCTCTCCAGTGCCATGTTTATAGCGACATCCAATGATGTGGGCAATTTGCCCGGCGCGCTGCTGGACCGGCTTGAGGTGATCGAATTCCCCAGCTACTCTGATCAGGAAAAACTGATTATTGCCAAACAATACCTTGTGCCCAAGCAGCTTGCTGAAAACGGTCTGACTGATTTGCGCACTGAGTTCACGGATGCTGCCCTGCAAATGGTTATTGAAGATTATACCAGGGAGTCGGGGGTTCGGGGACTGGACCGGGAGATCAGTAATATCTGCCGTAAAATCGCCCGGATGATCCTGGTAAACAAGGATTCGAGCCAGGTGCGTGCAGTTGACGGCAAGATGGTGACCACGCTGCTCGGGGCCAGAAAATACCGAAGGGAAGCTGCTGAAGGAAACGATATGGTAGGGGTGGTTACCAGCCTTGTCTGGACACCGTTCGGCGGAGAGATCATGTTTGTTGAGGCCCTGAAAATGAAGGGACATAACAAGCTGATATTGACGGGGTCCCTTGGCGATATTCTCCAGGAATCGGCGCAAACGGCCCTCAGTTATATCAGGAGCAATGCTGCGTTGTACGGTATTGCTGAAGATTTCTTTGAATATATGGACATCCACATTCATCTTCCCGCCGGCGCCATTGCGAAAGACGGCCCATCCGCCGGAGCAGCCATCGCTGTTGCGATTATTTCCCTGCTGACCGACCGGCCTGCCCGCAGAGATGTTGCCATTACCGGAGAAATGACCCTGACCGGCCAGCTGCTGCCGGTCGGTGGCATACGTGAAAAGGTAATCGCCGCAGCCCGGGGCGGCGTTACCAGGGTGTTGCTGCCCGCCCGCAACGATGAAGAGGTAGCCGCCCTGTCAGACGATATAAAAAACAGCCTGCAGCTGCAGCTTGTCGGCTCAATTCCCGAGATGATAGAAAGTATTCTCCTGTAAAAGGCCGCCGGAAAAGATTGCTGCCTTGTTGCGGAATGTCACAACAATTGCATTCTGCAACAAAGTGGGCTGATTGGCGGTCCGCTGTACCTCTCCTCTCCGAAATAAAGATTGAAATCCTTGCCACAAGCTGCTTTGCCGGCAGTTTCCCTTCTGGGCGCTTTCTCTTCCCCTCTTTTTTCCCCCGGATTTTATATTGCTGAGTTGCACCTTGCAACAATTCCCGTTTTTTCAGGCAGCCGGTTGTTGGGTCTGTGGTTGATCTCTGTCCGCAATTGCTTGATTTTATGAAGTAAATTCAAGAAAAAAACGTTTGGCACGCTTGATGCTATAAAGAGAGATCAAAGAGTAATTGCGATGCAAAACGGTTAACGAATGAACTTCATAAAGCAATATAGATAAGGAGGAATATCATGGCATTCCTGGACTGGCTAAAAGTAAGGAAAAACAAAAATCAGGATGTGAAGGTTGTCAAAGTGAAGGAAGAGTCCATCGGCATGGGTGAAATGGCTGCTGGACATCCTACCGGAGCTGCCGCAGCCATCAAGAGAATGATGGATCAGAAAAATGGGCCGACCAAGATACTGGTTGTGGGAGATGGATGTTTTTCAGACAAGCTGAATGATTACAGCCTGAAGATGGCCCAGCGTCTGGACTGTGCAATCGTGGCTCTGAGCGTAACTGATGCCCCGTTGCAGTACTCGGGCGAAAGAAGAGAAGCTGAGATCAATCACTTTTATGCAAGGGCAGAGAGAAATCTCGAAAAATATCTGGAGCAGGCAAATGTCATGGGCGTGCACGTTGTGCATGTCATGGAAATCGGGGACCAGGAAAAAGCGATATCCGAATTGAGTGCCAAAGATTCCGGCATCCGGTATGTGCTGACCGAACCTGATCATGGTGGTGAAGAGGGACGCGTACAGATACCTGTTTTTGATCTGGCTTGTTCACGTTTATAAAAAAAATCACTTAAGGAGACGAACATGGAACCTTTAACAATACTGACAGTAGCAGTTGGTTTTATCGGTGTTTTTCATATTATCAGCAATATTGCCAAAGTGCTTGCCAAAGGAAAAGAAGCCACAGCAGCAAGGACTGAAACCCGCAGTGATTGGTACTGCTTTTTCAGGATGTCGGATCTGCTTGGCCCGGATTGGAAGCCTTTTGAGCAGAGAGAGCGCGAGAGAAAGAATCTGACGGATACAAAGCGTGACGAAAAGCGGCGCAAACTGGACAATCGGCCGAGATTGTATGTCTGATAATCACAAATTTTCCGGGGCAGCCTGCCATGAATAATACGAGTGAAAACGGATAAATGGAGCGGTCCAGCTCCATTTATCCCGCTCAAACCATAACATCAGGCATGATGGCGGTAAGTGCTGCTGCAGGGGCCAACAGAGGGTATTGAGTCGATCCGATGAAGAAGTTTACAACCGAAGATGGTTTTGATCTGATCCTGACGGGCAATTCCAGTATTGACGAAGCAGATGCCGGGCAGCCCGGTGATGAGCTGGTGGAGAGGTTTATCAGTAAAATACAGACCTGTGAACTCGAAAAAAGTAGATACAAAAACCTGCCGGACCCTATTGAGGAGATCAAGACCGTGATGCGCAGAAGAGGTCTGACCAACAGCGACCTCAAACCATGTGTCGGCAGTAGCGGTAATGTCAGTGATATTTTAATGCGCCGTCGGCCACTTTCCTTGCGTATGATACGCAATCTGCATAATTTCCTGGGTATTCCCGCTGAAATTCTGATACAGCCTTATGAATACGCGCGGCGATAAAATCTCCTCGCCCATGTGATGAAAAATTGAAGCAAACCTCCGTGCTGTTCTGAGAAGATCTCAGCCCGCTTGCCTCTGCAGCAGGACAACGGCGTGGGCGGCTATTCCTTCCTTTCTTCCGGTGAAACCCATTTTTTCTGTGGTGGTGCCTTTCAAATTGACGGCGCTCGGATCTGCGCGGCAAACTGCGGCAAGCTTTTCCCGCATGGCGGGGAAGTGCGATGCAAGTTTCGGTGCCTGGGCAACAACGGTAATGTCGGCATTGCCCAGGGTGTAGCCCTGCTCGTTTGCTGTTTGCATAACCTGCGCGAGAAGTTTCAGGCTGGAAATATTTTTATATGATGGGTCTGTGTCAGGGAAATGGTTGCCGATGTCCCCGGCGCCAAGCGCCCCGAGGATTGCGTCGCAAAGGGCATGGGTGAGCACATCTGCATCAGAGTGACCCATCAGGCCCGTGGGGTGGGGGATCGCAATGCCTCCCAGTATGAGGGGGCGGCCAGTAACCAGGCGATGGGCATCATAGCCGTGGCCGATGCGGAATGATCGAGCCGGCAAAGCTTTGCCGGATTGTTCTTTATTCATGAGAATAGCCTCGGCAATAAGAAGATCATCCGGCCGGGTGATCTTGATATTCTGCTCTGATCCCTCCACCACGGCCATCTGCACGTTGAGGAGCTCCAGAAAGGACGCTTCATCCGTGCCGATGAACGATTTCTCCGCCGCTGCGGCAAAGGCCTTTCTCAGGGTGTCAGGGTGCATTACCTGAGGTGTCTGGGCCTGCCAGAGCGTATTTCTGTCAATGGTTCGCAGGATGAATTGATCGGCTGTTACTTCCTTGATGGTATCTTTGACGGGGATGGCCGCCATGGCCGCCCCGTTTTTTTGCGCGGCTTGCAGGCAGGCGCGGATCAGTTCCGGGGAGATCAGCGGCCGTGCCCCGTCGTGCACCGCCACCAGCTCACATTGCGGCGGCACATGGGCAAGGCCGGCCTTTACCGAGTCCTGGCGCAGTTCCCCCCCGGCAACAACTGTGACCTTATGCAGCCCGTATTGCTCCATAAGCTGTCTGGTATGCTGCAGATAATCCATTGGTACGGCAAGGATGATTGCCGAGATTGCGGCAACCTGCTCAAAGGCCCTGACGGTATGGACCAGCAGGGGGATGCCGGCCAGGCGGGTGAACTGCTTGGGGGTCCCCGGGCCCATTCGTTTGCCGATGCCTCCGGCCGGTATGATGGCTGCTGCGGTGAGAGAGTTCAAGGCCCGGGGTCAGATGCAGAGTTTAAGGTTTGTTGTCATGGTTCAGCCGGAAAACGTTGCCGGCGGAACCCGGAACTGCTGTTAAAAAAAGGAGTGGGCTATAAGCCGAATTCTGTACCCCTGACGGGGCCATGATCATTTATCTGGGATGCCGGTCACCCGGCACCTCTTGCAACCTACCCGAAAGCTTCGGGCGGGCAGCCCTCAAACGCTTTCCTATTTGGTCTTTCTCCGGATGGGGTTTGCCGTGCCTTTCATGTCACCATGAAAGCGGTGAGCTCTTACCTCGCCATTTCACCCTTACCCCGGCTACCCGGGGCGGTCTGTTTTCTGTGGCACTTTCCCGGGGTCGCCCCCGGTTCGCGTTACGAACCATCCTGCCCTGCGGAGTCCGGACTTTCCTCACCGGCGGCCTGCGCCGGTGCGATCATGCGCCCACTCCTAAACGGTCATTTATCCCCTGGTTGGCCAGCTGGTCAGCCCGCTTGTTTTGTTCTCTGGGGATATGTGTTATCTTATAATGTTCAAAGGTTGCCAGCAACTCCTGTGCTTTGGCGAAGAGAGGCTGGAGATCGCTGCTTTTCACCTTGTAAAGGCCTTGAATCTGACGGACGATGAGCTGGGAGTCAAGGAAAATCTCAATGCTTTTGCCGCCCAGTTGCGAGGCCTGCAGGAGTCCCATTATCAGAGCCTTGTATTCAGCGACATTATTGGTGCAGGTGCCAAGATATCTGCCCCGGGCGGCAATTTCCTCGCCCCGCCCGTCAAGAATCACCATGCCTGCCCCGGCATCGCCGGGATTGCCCCGGGATGCCCCATCAGTATAAAGCAGGAGTTTCCCTTGTTGGCGGGCATTCCGGCCGGTAAAAAGCGACCCGGCTTGCATGGCTGGCTTGGCAGGCCTCGGCATGGTGCTGACGGCGGCATGCAGCACCTCCCTGACGCGTTGCGCTGGAAAGGCGGGAAGATATTTCTGCAAAACAGCATCCGGCAGATTGCCGAGCGCCTGGAGAATTTCCGCCGCATCTTCCTCCCTGGCCATTTTTCTTAATCCTCTTTTTCTACCGGTTTATGGAACATCATGCGCTGGCAGGTCGGGCAGAAAAGGAGCTGTTCGCCTTTGAGGACCTCGTTGAACTGCTGGGCCGGGATGTTCATGAAACAACCCTGGCAGACCCCGTTGGTTACCCCGGTAATCGCCAGGCCATTGCGTTTGGCAAGCAGTTGGTCGTAGCGGCGGCGCAGATTTTCCGGTATCTTTTTGACCTGCTGCTCACGGGTTTTTTCAAGTTTTCCCTTTTTGTCCTGGGTTTCCTGGGACAATTTGGCTGTTTTTTCTTCAACCTCAGCGAGAAGCTGCTCTTCGCTTGTACAGACGTTGCCCTGCTCGATCACCTTTTGCTGCAGGGATTCAACCTGTTCCATCAGCAGCACGATTTCTTCTTCGCGGCGTTTGTTGCTCTTTTTGCTTTCCTCGATTTCCTTGAGCAGGGATTGATACTCCCGGTTGGTCTGGACATTCATCAGTTTGGATTGCCGGTCCTTGATGTGAGCCACTTCGATTTCAATTTCAGCCTCAAGCTCCTTGCGGCGGTTTTCTGCGTTTTCAATGGTTGAAGCGTGTTTGATGATTTTTTCTTTTTTCTCGGCAATGGAGGCCTGGCGTTTAAGAATTTCAGCATGGCCGGTTGCCAGTTCGTCATCCAGTCTTTTGATCTGGAGATCGATTTCCTGCAGTGCAATAAGGCGAGAGAGGTCTTCTTTCAATGTTCGTTCCTCATTAAGTTAGATGTTTGTGGGCATATTTTCGGCTATATAGTAACGCAGCGGACTGTTCTGCCTCTGTGAGGCAATAACAGGCGCCGGGTTGTTATTTTCAGTAAAAAAGGCGGTCAGACGCGCCAGCAGAGAGGGAATGATAACGTTTTCCGTGGCAAAATGGCCGGCGTCGATAATGCACAGGCCGTTGTCTTCGGCCCAGCGGGCCACCGAGTGTTTGAGCTCCGCCGTGATGTAAACCTGCGCTCCCGCCTGGAAGGCCGCTTCAGCAAGCTCAGAGCCGCTGCCGCCGCAGACTGCGATGGTGGATACGGTTTGGGGCTGCGGGCCGGCGATCATCATTGCCGGCAGCTTCAGGCGCTGGGCGACAAAATGGATAAAGCTTTCGCCCTGCATGGGTTTCGGCAGATTCCCTACCTTGCCGAAACCCTGATCCGGTCGGTTGCCGGTAAGGGTCAGCGGCCGGGTATTGCGTAAATACAGGGCGCGTGCCAGGGCATCACTGACGCCGTCGCTGATAATATCGAGATTGGTATGGCAGCTGACCACGGCAATATCATGGACAAGGGCCTTTTTCAGAAACTGGCCCAGGGGGGTTGCGGTGTTGATTGATTTAAGCGGGTGGAAGATGAGAGGGTGGTGGGTGAGGATGATGTTTGCTTTTTTCAGGATTGCTTCTTCTATGACCTGCAGGGTGGGGTCAAGGGCTATAAGCACTCCTGTTGCTTCCTGGTCAGGGTTGCCGACCATGAGCCCCACATTGTCCCATGGCTCGGCCAGTTCCCAGGGAGCAAACTGCCCCACATGAGCGAGTATGTCTTTAAGCTTGATTGATGATACCATTTGTTAAAGATTGGCTTGGTTGCCGTGTTGCGGCGACCGGTCCCTCATGAAAAAAGGTGCAACCCGTGTGAGGTTGCACCTTCTCGTAAATCAGACGGGACAATGCCCTGCCTGAATTTTCCTTGAATAAAAATGTAAAACAACAGCGCAGTGAAACAATGTGCTTTGTTTTTCCTTCATGTCGAGTAAAAATGGTGGGCCTACCTGGACTCGAACCAGGGACCGACCGGTTATGAGCCGGTGGCTCTAACCAACTGAGCTATAGGCCCTGAAGTTGATCAGAAAAATCCAGTTATACTAACAGGTCCTGTCCGCTTGTCAATAATTATTTGTGCAGCAGAGGGCCTTTTACGGGCCTCTGCTGCACAATTATAAGAAATAATTGTTACAAATTCAAGAAGCTGCCCTTTCGGGAAAGTTCTCCGGCCTTGGCTGAAGGAGTTGCCGGCGGGGCTGACTGAGGGGTTGCGGCAAGCCAGGCCAGTTGTCTATAACACTTTCTCTTTAAAAACATCAAAGCCTATGCGGTCGATAAATTTCCCGAGACGCTCGGTCTTTTTCCCTTCCTGCTCATAAAACTTGATGATTTGGTCGGTAACCTCAAGTGCCTGCACCTGGGTTAATCCCTCAACGAGTTCCCGGGCGAGCTGCGGACGGGAGGCGGCATTGCCGCCGACCATGACGGTCCAGCCCTTGGGCTTGCCGACAAAGCCGATATCCTTTACCGGCGTTTCCGCACAGTTGTTGATGCAGCCTGAAACACCTATTTTGCATTTGTTCGGCAGTTGGTAGCCGTGATAGCGGCTGTCGAGTTCCTTGCCCAGGGCCAGGGAGTCCTGTTTGCCCAGGCGGCAAAAAGTCGTTCCGGGGCAGGCCTTGATGCTGCGGACGCAGAGGCCGACAGCGTGGCCGGGGTCGATACCCAGATCCTGCCAGGCCTGGTCAATGTCTTCTTCTTTGAAACCAACCATGGCAATACGGGCCGCACTGGTTATTTTCATGGCAGCCACGTTGTATTTATCGGCTACATCGGCGATCCTTCGTAAATCGTCCGCCGTGATCAGGCCCATGCTGAAATGGGGGACTATGGCATAAGTTTGCTTGTCTTTCTGTAAAACCGTTCCTTTTTCACCATCTTTTAACATCGCTTCCTCCTGAAACTGTATTTGAATGTAAATGGATTTAAAATCGAGTAGTATAGTGCAGTGTATTATCTTAAAATATCAACTGCCTTTCCACAACTTGTGCAATGCCTATTATTTTAGTAATAATTATCATAAAGTCAAGAACTGAATGTAATTGATGTGTAAATTAATCAGGGCCTCATGAATTTTTCCTTTGCTCCCTTCATCTTCATTCTGGTGGCGCTCGGCGGCGCCCTTGTCGGCGCGGTGCTTGTTTTTCTGCTGGACCGCCGGGAATTCCGGCGACTGGCCGGGGAGAAGCAGGGGCTGCTGACCGATCATGCCGTATTGCAGGAGCGGCTGGCCGCCCGGCATGAAAAAGTGGATGAACTGGCAAAGCAGCTGCAGCAAGCTACGGAAGTGAGCAGCCGCCTGCTTGCTGAAAAGAGCGAACTGGTCTCAGCCAATAAAAATCTAGATGGCCAGCTTGCCTTGCTGAAAGAGGCCAGGGAGGAGCTGGCCGCCTCTTTCAAGGCCCTTTCCGCTGATATCTACCGCAGCAACAGTGAGTCATTTCTGCACATTGCCAAATCGACCCTGTCCCATTTCCAGGAGCGGGCGCGGGATGATCTTGCCCAGAGAAAAGAGGCCATCAGTGATCTGGTCAAACCGCTGCAGGAGTCCCTGCAGAAAGTTGATTTGCATGTGGCGCAGCTTGAGAAAGAGCGCATTTCCGCCTATACGTCTCTTGCCGAGCAGGTGAAGTCCATGGCAGCGAGCCAGGCTCGCCTGCAGGGTGAGACGGCCAATCTGGTACGGGCCTTACGGACGCCCATGGCCAGGGGCCGATGGGGTGAAATGCAGTTGCGGCGGGTGGTTGAAATGGCCGGCATGGTGCAGCACTGTGATTTTGTCGAGCAGCATACGGTGCCTGGTCCTGAGGGGAGTCTGCGGCCCGATATGGTTATCCGGCTGCCCAACGGGCAGCAGATTGTGGTGGATTCCAAGGCCTCCCTGCAGGCCTATCTTGAGGCCCATGAAATGGTGGATGGCGATCAGCGCCTGGAAAAACTGCAGAGCCATGCCCGCCAGATGCGCAATCATCTTGTCCAGCTGAGCAGCAAGGGGTACTGGCAGCAGTTTGACCGTTCTCCTGAATTTGTGGTGATGTTTGTGCCGGGGGAAAATTTTTTCAGCGCAGCTCTTGCCCAGGACCCGGAGTTGATCGAATTCGGGGTGGCGCAGCGGGTGATCCTTGCCACTCCCACCACGCTTATTGCCCTTCTCCGGGCGGTCAGCTATGGCTGGCGGCAGGAGCAGATTGCCGAACATGCTGAAAAAATAGGGGAACTGGGAAGGACCCTTTTCAGGCGTCTGTGGGTTTTTGCCGCTCATTTTGAAGAATTGCGCAAAAATCTGGACCGGTCCGTGCAGTCATACAACAAAGTGGCAGGCTCTTTTGAAAACAGGGTCATGGTGAGTGCCCGCAAGTTTCAGGAGATTGACCCCTCCCTTGAAAAGCCGTTGCCTGAACTGAAAATCATCGACAAGACCACCAGGGGGATCATGCATGAAAATCTATAACGACATCACTGAGACAGTGGGCGGCACCCCGCTGGTCAGTCTCAGACGCCTTGCCAAGGGCTGCCGGGCCGGGATCGCCCTCAAGCTGGAATCGTTTAATCCGTGCGGCAGCGTTAAAGACCGCATCAGTGTCAACATGATCCGCCGGGCTGAAGAACAGGGGCTGATCGGACCGGATACCACCCTGGTGGAGCCCACCTCCGGCAATACGGGCATCGGCCTTGCCATGACCGCGGCGGCCAAGGGATATCGTCTCATTCTCACCATGCCTGAGACCATGAGCGTGGAAAGACGCAAACTGCTGGCGCTGCTGGGGGCGGAAATCGTCCTGACCCCCGGCGCGGAAGGCATGAAAGGGGCAATCGCCAGGGCGGCTGAGATGGCCGGGGGGATTGTGGACTCATTCATGCCCCAGCAGTTTGACAATCCGGCCAATCCCGAGGCGCACCGCCTGACCACGGCGGAAGAGATCTGGCGGGATACGGATGGTCAAATCGATATTCTGGTGGCAGGAGTCGGCACCGGCGGCACCCTAACCGGCGTCAGCGAGGTGATCCGCCAGAGGAAGCCGGAACTGCAGGTGGTGGCGGTGGAACCGGACGAGTCGCCGGTACTGTCGGAAGGAAAGGCCGGTCCCCACAAGATCCAGGGCATCGGCGCCGGTTTCGTGCCCAGGGTCCTCAAGCGGGAATTGATCAATGAGGTGATCCGGGTGAAATCCGAGGAGGCACTGGCTGTAGCCAGAAAACTTGCCGCTCAGGAAGGCATTCTGGCAGGTATTTCTTCCGGGGCCGCAGTGTCGGCCGCAATAACCGTTGCCTGCCGCCCTGAAAATGAGGGCAAGCTGGTGGTGGTCATTGTGCCGGATACCGGCGAACGTTATCTGTCGATCCTGTAAAAGGGGGCTGACGGGAGGGGCGGAAACACGGCCCCGCCTGATTTCCGGTCCGGATGCCGGCCATGCCCTGCGGCAGGAGTGGTCGTTGCTGGCAACGGCCCGTTGCCATTATTTTATGGCCGGCAGTAAAGTTTTGCTTGCGCAGCGATGCAGCCTTTGTTTTATTTGGTAATTGTTCCTTTTGCTGTTTAGGGATAATTACCCATCACCCAGTTCATACTGCTATAAATACGATTCCTGTTTCCTTTTCCGTGGAACAGACCGATGTTTTTTAAAAAATCCATGAAGGAGAATAAAACAAAATGAAGTTAGGGATTAACGCTCTCGGCCGGATCGGTAAGCTGTCATTATGGCATCATGTCGGCAGAAAATATTTTTCAGAAATTATCGTCAATACCGGGCGCCAGATAGGCCAGGGACTGGGGGATCTGGCCGCCTCCATAGAACGGGACAGCACCTATGGCCGTCTGGGTAATTACCTGTATGGCTATAAGGGCGGCCGGATGATTGAAAATGTAAATGAAATCGAAGGCACCATGACCATTAACGGGGTGCCGGTGAAGATTCTGCGTGAATCGAGAAATCCGAAGGATATCAAGTGGAAGGAAAACGGGGTCAGGCTGGTGGTCGACACCACCGGCGTCTTTAACGATCCCACCGCCGACCCTGATACCCGCTCCGGCGCCCTGCGTGGACACCTGGCCGCCGGAGCGGAAAAGGCCATTCTCTCCGCCCCCTTCAAGATCAAGCAGCAGGGGTTGAATATGCCGGAGGATGCCGTGACCACGGTAATGGGTATTAATGCGGAAGACTTTATCCCCTCCAGGCATAATCTCATCTCCGCCGCATCCTGCACCACCACCTGTCTTTCCTATATGATGAAACCGCTGCTCGATCAGATCGGCGCGGAAAATTTTCTGAGCGCCTCCATGGTGACGGTGCATGCCGCCACCAGCAGCCAGAAGGTGCTGGACAGTCTGCCGAAAACCGGGGCCACCGATCTGCGCAAGAACCGCAGCATCATGAACAATATCATTCTGACCACCACCGGGGCGGCCAAGGCGCTGCGCCTGGTGATCCCGGAAATGAAGGAGATCGGTTTCATTGCCGAATCCGTCCGTATCCCCACCTCGACCGGTTCACTGATCGTCCTGGTCGTCAACCTGCAGGACGATCTGGATAATCCGATCAAGCGGGACAGGATCAACTCCATTTACCGGGAGTTTGCCAAGACAAGTCCGTACCTGCAATATTCCGATGAGCAGAACGTCTCCAGCGATATCATCGGCACCCCGTTTGCCGCCGCCACCATCGAAGGAACCGAGACCCATACCCGGACCGCGACCATCAGGGTCAATCTGAATAAGATCAAGGGCTGCGCCGCGACCGAGCCGATCATGATCGTGCCCGTTACCCAGGCGGTCATTTACGGCTGGTATGATAACGAGCTGGGCAGCTATACCAACATGCTGGCTGACCGGACGGTTTCCATCGCCGACCAGATGGTGTGATGTGCGCTTTGCTGATCAGAGCCATGACAGGGGCTGATCTGGTTGATCTGGTCCTGGCCGAGCAGGAAAAGCCGGCCTGGACCGCCACCCAGTTTGAAGAAGAGCTTTACCATCCCTGTGCCTGGCAGCTTGTTGCCTGCCATGGCGAGGCCGACCGGTTTGCCGGTTATATCTGCTGCCGTTCCGTGGCCGGCGAGGGGGAGATCCTGAAATTTGCCGTAGTCGAGCCTTGCCGCGGGCAGGGGGTCGGCACCCTGCTGCTGCAGGCCGCTCTTAAGCGCATGGCCGAGGAGGGTGCAGGCCGCTGTTACCTGGAAGTGCGGGATTCCAACGCCATTGCCAGGGGGCTCTATGAAAAATTCGGCTTCCGCCAGATCGGTTATCGCCGGGATTACTATTCCTCACCCAGGGAAGCGGCTATCGTCTATAAACTGCGCATAGCAAAGGGGAGCAGCGGGAAGTGATTTGTTTTTCTCCCCGGCATCCTTTGCATTTGACTTCAGCAGCTCTGCCGGGTAACACTGGGATATGATTGTTTTCCATCCATAAAAAGCAAATGATAATAGGTGCCAGTCGTGAAAAATATCCGGGATATTGACATCAAAGATAAAAAAGTGCTGATCAGGGTTGATTTTAATGTGCCGCTCGATGAGAACAGGCGGATTACCGATGATACCCGGATCCGCGGGGCATTGCCGACCATTGCCTATGCCTTGGCGCAGCATGCCAGGGTGATTATCTGTTCGCACCTGGGACGGCCCAAGGGCAAACGGCTGGAAGAGTTCAGTCTGGCCCCGGCGGCCCAGCGCCTGTCGCAGCTCATTGAAAAACCGGTTCGGCTGGTCCCCGACTGTGTGGGTGAAGGGGTGGCGGAAATGGTGGCGGCCATGCGGCCCGGCGATGTGCTGATGCTGGAAAATCTGCGCTTTCACGCCGAAGAACAGAAAAATGACGAGGCCTTTTCCCGCAATCTTGCCGCGCTTGCCGATGTGTACATCAATGACGCCTTTGCCGTTTCCCACCGGGCCGATGCCTCGGTGGTCGGCGTCACCAAGTTCTGCGGGCAATGCGCCGCCGGTTTTCTCCTGCAGAAAGAGATGGATTTCTTCCACCGCTCGGTGAGTGACCCGGTGCGGCCCCTGGTGGCCATCATCGGCGGGGCCAAGGTGTCCGGCAAGCTGACGGCGCTGATTAATCTCATGGACAAGGTGGATGCCATGATCATCGGCGGCGCCATGGCCAATACCTTTCTGAAAAGCCAGGGCTATGAGATAGGCAAATCGCTGGTCGAGGACGATCTGCTGGAAACCGCGGCAAAACTCATCCGTGATGCCGGGGAAAAGGGCGTCAAGCTCTATCTGCCGGTTGACTGCGTAGTAGCCGAGCAGTTTGCCGCCGATGCCCAGACCAAGGTCGTACCCATTCAGGACATTCCGGCAGAGTGGATGCTGCTGGATATCGGACCGGCCACCACCACCCTGTTCGGCGAGGCCCTTGCCCCGGCCAGGACCATCCTGTGGAACGGCCCCATGGGCGCCTTTGAAATGGATGCCTATGCCAGGGGCACCATGGCCATGGTGCAGAAAGTGGCCACCTCCCATGCCCTGAGCATTGTCGGCGGCGGCGATACCAATGCCGCGGTGCATAAGGCGGGCTGGGCGGATGATATCTCGTACATGTCCACCGGCGGCGGGGCTTTCCTCATGCTGATGGAAGGAAAGGAACTGCCGGGGGTTGCGGCTCTCGATGCAAAAGATGCCTAAGGGGGAAATCATGGAGCGCAGACCATTACTTGCTGGAAACTGGAAGATGCATACCACCGTGGCCGAGGCGGAGGCGCTGGCTCAGGCGATCGTGCAAACCACGATTCCCGCTGATCGGGATGTCATGCTGGCTCCGCCCTATACCGCCCTGGCTGCGGTGGGCAGGGTGCTTGCCGGTTCACCGGTGCTGCTTGGCGCCCAGAATGTCTGCTGGGAGGAAAAGGGTGCCTTTACCGGCGAGATCTCGCCCGCCATGCTGCTGGATGTCGGTTGCCGTCTGGTCATTATCGGCCATTCGGAGCGGCGCCACATTTTTGCCGAGACCGATGGCATGATCAATAAAAGGGTGGCCGGGGCGGCCCGCTGCGGCCTGGTTCCTGTCCTCTGTATCGGCGAAACCCTGGATGAACGGGAATCCGGTCAGACATTTGCGGTCCTTGAACGGCAACTGCGCAACGGGCTGCAGGACATCAACCTCGCTGGCGGTGAACAGCTGGTGATCGCCTATGAGCCGGTCTGGGCCATCGGCACGGGCAAAACCGCCACCGTTGCCCAGGCCCAGGAGGCCCATCATTTTGTCAGAGAACTCCTGGCCGACATGTACGAGAAAAATATTGCCACCCAAATGAGAATATTGTATGGTGGCTCCGTTAATCCTGAGAATGTTGACGCCCTGATGTCCCAGGATGATGTTGATGGGGCCTTGGTTGGCGGGGCAGCCTTAAAAGCCGACTCTTTCTGCCGTATAATAAATTTTAAAAAATCAGCCTAAGCCGGGGATGTTTGAAGAGAAGCTGTTTTCTTTGCTGATCAGCTGATTTTCTATTTAATAATGATAACTTTTTTAACGATTGTACATATTGCCGTCTGCTTTTTTCTCGTGATCATCGTGCTGCTTCAGCAGGGCAAAGGCGCGAGCATGGGCGCCACCTTCGGTGGTTCAAGCCAGACAGTGTTCGGTTCTGAAGGTCCGCTGCCGTTGCTCAACAAGATAACAACATTGGCGGCGATCACCTTCATGGTGACATCAATAGCCTTAGCCTATATCTCGTCGCATAAAAGCACAACCTCTGTGATGAAAGATTTTGAGGTGCAAAAAACACAGGAAAATGCTATAGAAAGATCCGCTGAGCCGCTGCCTCAGTCGGGCAGTCCGGACATCCCGCTGGCTCCGGCCGACACCCCGGCTCCCCAGGCTGCGCCAATCGCCCCCGAGCAGACCGGTGCGGCACAGGATGTGGACAATAAGCCCGCAGAGGCCCTTGCTCCCCAGGAAGCCGGGCAACAGGTCCAGGATAAAGTGGAAAAAGTTGAAACTCCTGTGAGCGAAGGGAAAACAGAGAGTAAAGAGCAATAACATCAGATTTGCCGAAGTGGTGGAATTGGTAGACACGCTATCTTGAGGGGGTAGTAACCTATGGTTGTGCGAGTTCGAGTCTCGCCTTCGGCACCATCGATAAACAGGGCCAAATCCTTTGGAAACAAAGGGTTTGGCCCTTCTTTTTCTACCGGTTCACCCTTATTCATGACTTCCTGTTTGCACTTCTGGAATATCCTCTCAAGCACACAAGCCGGGAAAGTCCGACCAGGCCGGTGAGTAAAAAATCCGCGCAAAAGGAAGACAATTGCTGTTGCTGTTAACCAGCCAGCCAGCCAGTGAGGATCATTCGGCATATATTTTTTTGATCTGCTCCAGCTTATGGGCTGCATCCCTGATCTCTATCAAGTCGCTTTTGGCCGGGGCATTGCCATACCAGTGGGCATAATCCGGATTTGAATGGGCAACGCCGATAACCATGTTCTTCAGGCTGGCATCCAGATCCTGCAAATAAAAAAGCAAACGTCCCACAATGGTCTGGGCAACGGATCGATTTGCTTCAGGCTTCAATGAAAAATTTAATTCTATCTGACCATCTTGATTTTTCTTTAATAGTCCTTTGTCTATCGTTTCTTCGATTATATTACGTCCAGCCTGGCTCAAGGATGAGGCATGTTTCTTTATGGCGGCTAAATCATCACTGAAAGTTTCGACCTGGTCACCTGTGTGGCAGGTTCTGCATGTTTTCGACAGCTGCTCCGCTCCGAGGGGCTTGTATTTGTCATCCCCGTGACAGGCCGCGCAATCAGGTTTCATTCTGCCGGTCTGCAGCACCCCATGAAAAGATGACTCGTAAGTGCTTTGATATATGTCTGCCTTATCTCTTTCAGGAATATATAAACTGATCGGGCTCAACAGCTCTTTTTGGGCTGCCAACTCTTCCAGCAGCAGGGCCTCGGCCGTAAGTTCAGCATAATAATTTTGCATTGGAATCAGCCCATTATAGGCAGCCATCTTGAAGTCCTGGTGATATGCTCCTTGGGACAGATGAATCTGAAGATACTTATGCATTTCAAAATAGAGTTTTTCAGCCCTTGAGGTATCTTCATAGAGCTGGTGGCCCCCGAGCACAAGAGTCTTGCCCTCGACAGGATTAGCTTCTCTGTCCCCGGGAGCTGGATAGAGGAGTTTCTCCCGGTCGAGTTTCCGGATAACCAACCGTCCTTGCTCGAGCAGAATTTCACCCCGTTTCTCAAGCATTTTCGCGCCGTCAAGCCATTTTTTGTTAAAGCTCGGCTCATGGCACTCATTACACAGCGTATCCATATAGTTGGAGGAAAGCCTGTCAAGGTTTTGATTGACGTTATGGGTCTTGGGAAAATGGCAACTGGTACAGGTCGCTTTTGTCTGATGGTGTTTCGACTTGACATATGCCTCCATTTGAGGGTGATCCGGCCCCATGTGACAAGTATAGCAGGACTCAGGGCGGGCGGCTTCCGCTTTTGCGAAACTGTGTTTCGTGTGACAGAAGTCGCAGCGGCCGTCATCAGCCCCGTAGCCGATCCTGTGGCAGGCCTCACAGCCCTGCCTCCTGACAGCTTCCGTTTGTTTCATGTACCTGGCGCTGGCCTGCATGTTCTCCCATGTTTTGCTATGGTCGCTGGCCAGATATTCTGCTGTTTCCTGCGGGTGGCACTGGTCGCAGGCATTTTTTGCCGTGGCGACCGGCATATTCTCGTGATCACTGCCGTGGCAGTCAGCGCAACCCACCCCCGCATTGCCGTGGGCGCTTTCCGTATGCTCCTTGAAAATTCTTTGGGTTGTTTTTTTATGGCATTCTTCACACGTTTCTTTTGAACGGAGGATTTCAGTAAGTGTCATATCCCGGCTGGCAAAATTCTGTTCCAGTTGACCGGCATTTACTTCAGGCACCTTCAGGACAAGAATAAATACCGGAATTATTGCAAATAGATACGTTACAAAATATGATACCCTCTTCATTCTCGACCTCCCGAATCTGATGCAACAGCTCATTTTTTTAATGGGTGTGGACGGGCACCTGATACCCGATTATGCAACCCGGATCGCCTGCTGGATATCTAACAACTGGGCAGATTAATGTGGAAAATGGCGAACGCTGACATGGTGGCAGGTTTCGCTGCGGATTCGTTCTCGTTACATTGCAAAATCAATGGCAGGGCAACCAATTTCTTTTACAAGCCATTGAGCCTCTTGCAAAATGAACATCTACTCCGATCGGCTAAAAATAACCTGTGCGGCGTCTTCCTGGTGAAATCGTCCTCAACGTAGCACTGCTACGCTTCCGGGCGATTTCACCACTCATCCTTGTCCAGAATATTTTTCTCTCGATCTCGCTACGACGTTCATTTTGCAAGAGGCTCCATTGTTTGAGTTTATCATTTAAGCGATGCACTGTTCCCCCTGGCCGGTGGCCATCTTCAGCAAGATGGCGGTGAGAGGCGGTCTTCCATTTCCCGGTTTCAATCATAATCTTCAAGTTCTATCGCGCTGACCGGACAGGATTCCACCGTTTCTTCACAGTCACAGGTATCGCATTTATCCGGTCTGATTACCCAGGATTTTTCGTCTCGAATCTCAAAAACTTCGGGACAGAGTTCGGCGCAAACCCCACAACCTATACATAGTTCCTGATCAACGGTTGGTTTTTTCATGAGAGTAACTCCTGATGTGAATTTATTTTCGCATGTTGGTTAAAAAATTATTTTCTTGTCAGCATCTCCAGAAACACGGACCAGCCATCGGCAATGTGCTTGTCAAGGTCAAATTGTCTTTCGCTCATGTGCCAGAGCAAAGCGGCCGGTTGAACAATGCCGAAAAACATTTTTGCTGCAACGTGAGCATCAATGTTCTTCCGGATATGGCCTTTATCCTGCCCCTCCCTGACAATATCTTCGATTTCGGCAAGATACCCCGTGACGATTCGGTACATTTTCTGGCGTCTTTCCCTTTTCTGACCCCAGAGTTCATCCGAGAAAACTATTCTGGGAATACCTTGCTGTTCGCTGATCATTCTCGCATGTCGAAAAAGCAGTTCCCGTAAACGATCAACAGCATTATCGGTCAGCTGCCTCACATTTTCCAGATTCAAATAGAGCCTTGTGCGGATATGCTCAAGAATAGCACTCAAAATGGCATCTCTGCTTTTAAAATGACGATATAAAGCAGATGGTGCCAAGCCCATATTTTCCGCAATATACGTCATTTTTAACTTCTTTATGTCATTATCGCCAAGTATGCGAAGGACTGTCTCAATAATCTGTTCTTTTCTTACTGCGGTTGGAAGTTTTTGGGTGCTCACTTTGTGCTCCTATGTGAATTAATATTCACATTAATCAGCGTAAATATATATGTCAATGTCCCGTTGCCCTGTTTTTCAGGATTTTTCGTTACAGTGCAGGTCCGCAACAAGAAAAGCAGAGTCAAGGAAACTGCAGCGGGCATATTTTGTGTCGTCTGACTGACAGTAAATTCCGGGGCTCCTTTTCGTCAATTCCATGAACCCCCTTGACAAAATCAGTAAAGACTATATCTTTAAAGTAAGTAATCAATTACTTTCTTTAAAGGAGGTTGTATGCGAACCCATCTGAAGCATCTTCCGGCGGAGGAGCGCCGGGCGGTGACTGTCGAGGCCGTGGTCGAGCTGGCCGCTGAGCAGAACCCGAATGATATCACGACAGCCGCCATTGCCAGTCGCATGGGGCTGACCCAGGGCGCCCTGTTTCGACACTTTCCTAATAAAGCCGCTATTCTGCAGGCGGTGATGGAGTGGGTGGCTGAACGGCTGCTGGCCAGGCTGGATAAGGCTATCCAGGGGGCGCCGTCTCCGCTGGCAGCGCTTGAGGCCATGTTCATGGCGCATGTTGAGTTTGTCGGCGAGCATCCGGGCGTTCCCCGCATTCTGTTCGGCGAGCTGCAACGTCCTGAAAAGACCGCCTCCAAGGGCATTGTCCAGGTCCTCATCCATCGTTATGGCGAGCGACTGTATCGCTTGATCGAAGAAGGAAAGGCGCGGAAAGAGCTGGACGTTCGCCTCGACACGGAAGCAGCTGTTATTCTCTTTATCGGGACAATCCAGGGGCTGGTCATGCAGTCGCTGCTGGCCGGCGATGTAAACCGCATACGCCATGATGCGCCGAGGGTCTTTGCCATCTACCTGCGCGGCATCAGGAGGACACCATGAAAAATTTCCCCGTTCAAAGGCGTACACTGGTGCTCTTGGCGGTACTTGTACCGCTGCTCGTGCTCTTCGTCTATGTCGCCCTGCGCTCGGGGCCACTGGCGCCGATTCCGGTGACGGTGGTCACCATCGAGGAGCGTGCCATTGCCCCGGGGTTGTTCGGCATCGGCTCGGTTGAGTCTCGCTACACCTACAGGATCGGCCCGACCTTTGCCGGGCGGGTCAAAAGACTGGATGTGCAGGTGGGCGACCTGGTAAAGGGCGGACAGCTCCTTGGGGAAATGGCCCCGGTTGATCTCGACGAGCGGATCCGGGCCCAGGAAGCCGCGCATAAGCGCGCCGAGGCGCAACTGGGTGAAGCGCTGGAACGGCAGACCTATGCCCGGACGCAGGCCCGGCGCTATGAACAATTGCTGGCAGTGCACTCGGTAAGTGAGGAGATCGCGGCCACCAAAAAACATGAGCTGCGGGTGGCTGAGGCTGGTCTGGCCGCGGCGCAGGAAGAACTCCTCCGTGTCCGTGCCGAGCGCCAGGCCCTGGTTGCGCAACGAAGCAACCTGGATCTCGTCGCCCCGGTGGACGGCCTTGTTGCCGCGCGCAATGCGGACCCCGGTACCACGGTGGTGGCAGGCCAGGCGGTGGTGGAGCTGATCGACCCGAACAGTCTCTGGGTCAATGTGCACTTTGATCAGCTTCATGCCCGCGGCCTGAAGGTCGATCTGCCGGCGCAGATCGTGCTGCGTTCGCAGGCGGGCGAGATGCGGGCGGGGCGCGTGCTGCGAGTGGAGCCAATGGCCGATGCCGTGACCGAGGAAACCCTGGCCAAGGTGGTATTCGAGCAACTTCCGGAGCCGCTGCCGCCTGTCGGTGAATTGGCCGAAGTGACCGTTCTTCTGCCGCCGCTTCCGGCGGCGCCGGTCGTCCCCAATGCCGCCATCCGGCAGATTAACGGCAGCCTGGGCGTCTGGCAGGTCATAAACGGCGATCTGCGTTTTACGCCGGTCTCATTGGGCCGTGGTGATCTGGAAGGTTATGTGCAGGTGCGTGAAGGAATCAAGGCCGGCGACCGGGTGGTCGTCTACAGCGCAAATACTTTGAACAGGCGCAGCAGGATCGAGGTGGTTGATCACATTCCGGGGGTGCGGCGATGATCAGTCTGGCAGGGCGGGACATCATGCATTCCTGGGGCAAGTTTGTCTTTACCGGTGTGGGTCTTGGCCTGCTGATCGGCGTTACCTTGTCCATGGCCGGCATTTACCGCGGCATGGTGGATGACGCCAAGGTATTGCTCGACAACAGCGGCGCCCAGCTCTGGGTGGTGCAGAAGGACACGCTGGGCCCCTATGCTGAGTCATCGAGCATCCATGATGATGTCTGGCGCTCCATTCGCGCTATGCCGGGCGTGGCGCGGGTGGCCAACATCACCTATCTCACCATGCAGGTGCGGCAGGGCGAGCGTGACGTGCGAGCCATGGTGACCGGCGTCACAACGGGGGAACCCGGCACCCCCGGCTGGCCGACCTATCTTGTCGCCGGTCGGCAGATTACCCGGGGCCATTACGAGGCGGTTGCCGACATCGCCTCCGGATTCAAGCTCGGCGATCACCTGCGGATCCGCCGCAACCAGTACACCGTGGTCGGCCTGACCCGGCGCATGGTTTCTTCCGGCGGTGATCCAATGGTGTTCATTCCGCTCAAGGATGCGCAGGAGGCCCAGTTTCTCAAGGATAATGACGCCATCCGCCAGCAACGTCGCCGCACCGCCGAGAATCCGGCTTTCAACCGGCCGGAAGTTCCTGGTTTACTCGATGCCGTTATCGCTTCGCAAAGCGTCAATCCTTACGTCAACGCAGTTCTGGTGCAGATTGAAGCGGGTCACACCCCGGAAGCGGTGGCGGAATCGATCCGCCGCTGGAAGCGTTTGACGGTCTATACCCGCAGCCAGATGGAGGAGATTCTCGTCGGCAAGCTGATCGCCACTTCGGCCAGACAAATCGCCATGTTTCTGGTGATTCTGTCGCTGGTCAGCTCGGCCATTGTCGCCTTCATCATCTACACCCTGACATTGGGGAAAATTCGTGAAATTGCCGTGCTTAAACTGATCGGCACCAGAAATCGAACCATCGTCGGACTGATCATGCAGCAGTCCATTGCCCTGGGTTTGATCGGGTTTGTGGTGGGCAAGATCACGGCCACCCTGCTGATGGCGCCGATTTTTCCCAAATATGTGCTGCTTGAACCGCTCGATTCGATAATCGGCTTTGCCGCCGTGGTGGTGATCTGCGTGCTGTCGAGCATTATCGCCATTCGTGCCGCGCTGAAGGTCGATCCGGCCGAGGCCATAGGAGGTTGACATGGTCGGCAAGGGGATTCTCATCGAAGGGTTGCAAAAACGCTACGGCAAAGGCGATACCGCCGTCGATGCCTTGAAAAACGTGGACATGCGGGTGGCCCCCGGCGAGGTGGTCGGCCTCATCGGACCATCAGGGTCGGGCAAGAGCACGCTGCTCAAATCGCTGGGAGCGGTGATCGAGCCCACGGCCGGGCGGATGATTCTCGGCGATGAGGTGATTTATGACAATGGCTGGCGGGTGACTGATTTGCGGGCGTTGCGGCGCGATAAAATCGGCTTTGTCTTCCAGGCCCCCTACCTCATCCCCTTTCTCGATGTCACCGATAACGTCGCCCTGCTGCCCATGCTGGCCGGCGTAGCAAACGGCGAAGCGCGCAAGCGGGCAACGGAGCTGCTGAAGGCGCTGGATGTGGAACATCGGGCCCGGGCCATGCCGTCGCAGCTCTCAGGCGGCGAACAGCAGCGCGTGGCCATTGCCCGGGGCCTGATCAATCGTCCGCCGGTGATTCTGGCCGACGAGCCCACCGCGCCGCTCGACAGCCAACGGGCGCTGGCGGTTATCCGGATTCTCAACGACATGGCCCGTCAGTATGAGACGGCCATCATTATCGTCACCCATGACGAAAAGATCATCCCGACCTTCAAGCGCATCTACCATATCCGCGACGGCGTCACTTACGAGGAAGCCGGCGAAGGACGCGATTTTGCCTGAAGTTCAAACGAATTTTTAAAATAATTGGCGCCGCAGGGGTGAGCGGTACTGCCTTTGTCCCGTTGCTGAACGTCCTGCCCAACACTTGCCGATATTCTCAGGTTTCTTAAAAGGATGGCAGGAGTTGGGCAAATGCCCCAATTTTTATCCTGCCTGTCAGATAAAAATACTGCTGCTCTGATTTCAATAAGTTATCTCGTTGTAATCAATATCAAACTCAGATTCTCTTTTTTGGTGGCCCGCAATTTGCGTTATATAAATTTAAAAGAAAGTTAATCTTGCCTGTCGGGAAGAAAGTGACGGCTATCTGCCAGACTTAGTGTCTTTCTTTTGTTCTCCATCGATATTCTGGCGAAGATTGGCTTTCAGGAAAATTACCGGTGTGACTTACGCAAGTTTTTGAACGATTTTCTCTCTGTTTGGTTTCGTTTTGTATAAGGGGTTTGGCGGGGTTGGCTTGATGGATTTTGTCAAGGGATCAGCCGGTCGGACTGCGGCAAAAACCTGAACCGCGAAGGAGGAATCGATATGTCAGTGTGGAGATTTACGATTCAGGAAGATACGGTGAAATATGGTGATCATGAGAGGAAAAAACTCACGCGCAGAGGATGCAATGAGCCTTACAAGGGGCGGTACTGGTGCCCAAAGGCCATGTGGTTCAGAAAGGAAGTTTGTCCCTTTGTCAACCGCAAGGAATGTGAAAACTTCGTGATGATGTGTGGCAGTCTGTAAAAATGATCCAGTCGGGGCGGAGAAAAGTCCTCTTGGACAGGATTGTCCGGATGCCGTTTTTCACTTACGGACAGTGTTGCGCTGATCAAGCCACAGGTGATATGAGAGAACGAATGCAGCATGTGGCTTGCTCGGTGGCGATAACGGGAAATTTTGTCCGCAACTCCTGGCGCCCGGCTTTCTGGTCGCTGTTGCCTGCTGAAATTTCAGCCTCTTTACCTTAACAAGGCGCGCTGCCGGTTTTTTTCAGTTTCCCGGTTTTCCTTATCCGTTATCCCTAAGCAGTCATTTTATCATTTCCTTTCCCCAACTTCTGCTCCAATCTTTGCCAATCGCATAGCGTATCTGGCGCTTCTCATCAGCATGCAATGACATTTCTGTCAGGATTATTCTGCCCGTGACAACCCGGTCTCAACAGAGGGAAATGGTCCGGCAGTACAGGTTTCTTCATGTTCTCCACATGTAACAGGTTTCGTGACCGTTGACAAAATTGTCGCTCCGGTCTGTTTTTGTTTCATTTTTGTCATGGTGACTGCGGTAAGATCGATCGGGAAGGATGCAGAGCAGGGCGTGCACATCGTCTTGCCGTCCGCCGAGATGATACGCTTGATGAACAGGGATTTTTCATGCAGCCACATGAATCCCATTTTCAGAGGACGCCATGGGCAATTGCCGCAACGGCACAGCTTCTGATCGCCAGCTGCCGGGAATTAGTCCTGTATTTTCTCCCGGCGCATTTTCCGGGCAATCTTTGGCAGAAAAAAAGAAAAAATAAATAGCGAAACAGAGAGATAGGTCTGCCAGCCGTTGAGCCGGCTCCAGTCGCCGCTGGCCCATACCTGCCGGAGGGTGCCGATAAAAAAGGTGAGAATAAAAGTGCCTGCCAGAATGCCAATCCCCGTACCCAGCAGATAATCGCCGAATTTTACCCTGGTGAGCCCCATGCCGAAATTCATCGGGGTGAAGGGAAAATAAGCAAGCCGCAGGTACAGGACGGTGGCAAAGCCGTTTCTCCCGATGGCCTCGTCGTATTTTTGCAAACGAGGTCCGACAAGCGAGGCGGCAAAATCCCGGCCAAGATAGCGGCCGATGAGAAAGGCGCCGGCCGCTCCCAGCATCGCTCCCAGCCAGACATAGACGAAACCCTGATAGGGGCCGAATACGGCCGCGCCCACCGCGGTGAGCAGAGTGCCCGGCACAAAAAGGCATACGCCGGCCGCATAGAAGAAAATGTATGCCGCCGGCGCCCAGATGCCGGTTGTCTCCAGCATGGCATTGACCTGCGCCGGGGACAGATACTCTTTTGCCGGAGTGTAGCGCACCAGGACGATCGCGGCGCCGATAAAAAGCACCAGGACCGCGGCCTTGAGCGCGCCTCGGCCTTTTGTTTTCCCGCTTTGCCCGGTGTTTGTTTTCATTTGTCTCATACCTGTCGACTGATCAGCGGCCGAACAGGCGGCCCAATACGCCTTTCTTTTCCTCCGGCGCCGGCTCCGGCAGGCCAAGCTGGCGGCAGATGGCCATCTCAAGCGTATGGTCGTCAACGTCCTTGCCTTCGGTGATGATTTCCTCTCCTACCATGACGGCCGGAGCAACCGGCAGATCGAGGGCGAAGTATTCGTCGGTCAGATATTCGGCCTTTGGTCTGGAATTCACTTCAATTTCAATGTCGTACTTAGTGCCCAGCCTGGGCATCATCTTGTTGAAATGTTTTCACGGGCCGCCGTTGGGCTCGTTTAAGAAAAATCGTACTTTCAGCATGGTGTCCTCCGTGTTTTCACCACAGAGCACAAAGAGATTTCTTTAATTACAGTTAGTTGTCTCTGTGGGCTCTGTGCTCTCCGTGGTTAATTTTGACTGTCTCGTAAAAACCTCTCGACAGCCGTACAGTGCATGATAAGTCGTTGATTTATCGTCACGAAAATTCGACGTTCAGGACTTTTTGCGAAGCCATCAATTTTCAGTGTTTGCGAATTCATCCTGATTCGTTCATTTTCCCGCCAGGCGCTGGCTGAGAATCTTTTCAAGTTTCTGTTCGTCAATATCCCGGCCCTCGACAATGACGTCGTCGCCGATCATGATGGCCGGCGCCTTGGGCAGACCGAGGTCGGCGTAGGCCAGGCTCTGGTATTCGTGGCGCGGCCTTGCGATCACCTCGAAGTGTATGTCAAATTTTTCGCCCAACCTGGGCAACATTTCCTTGAAATGGGTTCAGCTCTTGCCGTTCGGGTCGTTTAGAAAAAATCGAACTTTCTGCACGGTGTCCTCCATTATTGAATTTTCTCCAGCCACTGCATGAACTCGGGCGGCGCCATGAAATCCACCAGCCGCATGTCATGCCGCTCGATGCCGTTTTGGTCCAGGAAAACAACGGTTGGCACGCCCTTGACCTCATAGTCCCTGACGAGCTGCTGGTAGACGGGGTTGTCACCGGCGGTGAGATCGATTTTCACCATGACGAAGTCGGCGGATTTCTCGACCACCGCCGGATCGTGAAAGGTAATCTCGTCAAGCTCCCGGCAGGGCGCGCACCAGGTGGCATAGAAATCCATGATCACCGGCCGTCCCGCGCTTTTTGCCTGGTCGAGAAGCTCCGGCGAGTAGGACTGCCAGGCAACCCCCGGCCCCCGCAACAGCCAGGATGCGGCCAGAAAAACGGCAAGCGCGATCCCGGCCGCGCCGACCCCTTTTTTTATCCAGGCAAAGGACCGGAAGGCGGCCTTGGTCCTGTCGAGCCAGCCGAGATGGAGACCGGCGGCCAGGGCGAGCAGGACATAGAGCGCGACGCTGACCGCCTTCGGCAGCAGGGGCCGGATAAAATAGGCGGCCATGCCGACCAGCACCCAGCCCATCGCCTTCCTCACCCAGTTCATCCATTCGCCGGAGCGGGGCATTTTCTCCAGCTTGCCGGAGAACATGGCAAGGATGAACAGGGGCAGGCCAAGCCCGAGACTCAGGGTGAAAAAGATGGTGAAACCGAAAACAGGATCCGCCGTGCTGGCCACCCAGGTAAGCAGGCCGAGCACGAAGGGGCCGATGCACGGCGCCGCCACCACCCCGAGGGTCATGCCCATGAAGAAGGTGCCGAAATAGCCGGCATAATTTTTCGAGGCGGCCTGGGTCAGGCCGCTGGGCAGGCGCAGCTCCCAGAAGCCGAAAAGACTGCTGGCAAAAACAAGCAGCACCGCGGCAACCGTGGCCAGCACCCAGGGGTTCTGCAGCATGGCGCCCATGAGGCCGCCGGTGGTGGCCGCCACCACGCCAAGGATGGAATTGGTCATGGCCAGGCCGATGATGTAAAAGAAGCCGTGGGCCAGCAGTTTCCCCTGGCCCTGGCCGCTGCGGCCGCCGAAATAGGAAACGGTGATGGGGATGAGGGGATAGACGCAGGGGGTCAGATTGAGCGCCATGCCGCCCAGAAAGATGCCGGCCAGGGTGAGCGCCAGGGTCCAGCCCCGCATGGTCCCCGGTGTTGCCGCGGGTGAGGGGCGAATCACCCCATCCTGCCCGGCTGCTGCGGTGGTCGCCGTGGGCAGGCCCTTGCTCTGCCACTCGGGAAAGCCCAGCGGATCACGGTAAATATTGGTGTAACCAAGCGAGACAGCCACCCGGGCTGCCGAGTCACTGCGGACTCAGGCCAGGCCTGCTCAGTAAAAGACAATATGTTTCTCTTTGTCCGGGCCGAGGAACTGCTCCAGCTCGCCGCGCCTGGTCAGGCGGGAAAGCCAGGTGGGCTCCATGGGAAAGTTCACCGCACCAGCAATGTAGCCCGCCGCATACTCCCATTCCTGCCGGGTATCCACCAGCAGCACTGCGGCGGGTTCGCGGCTGACCATGCTCCACAACTCATCGGTTGTGATCAACTTATAGCCGCCCCGCTCCGCCTCTTTCCGCACCTCGGCCATGGTGGCGGCGCATGCCGTGCCCATGCCCGTGACGCCGCTTACGGCAAGCAGCAAGATGATGAACCAGAATCTTTTCATTGTCCGCCTCCTTCAAGTTGGTCTTCCCGCCGGAGTTTGGCCAGCAGGAAATCAGCGCCGCTTTTTGAGAGACCCAGGTTGTCGGCAAGCTCTGCTGCGTCGCCTTTGGGATGCTGCCGCAGATAGTCTCTCACCTCGTCCTCCAGTTCATCAAGCCAGCTCTCAAAAAGCACCAGGATATCCGGGTCGGTGACCGCCATCAGCTGCTTGGATTGGGCCACCTTGTGCACCAGGGTCTGACACATATGCGTTGGGTCGACACCTTCGCCCATGCATTCGGCCAGTCAGAGATTCACCATGCTGGAAACCTTGTCCCCGTCCGGTCCATTCATCAGGCCGGTCACAAAAGCGACCACGGCCTCCTCGTCAAGCTGTGCGAGAATTTCCCTGAGCTGCGGGGTTAAAGCCGCCAGTGCCTCCCCCGGCTCCATGGCGTCCAGAATTTGCTGTAGTTCCTTCATCGTTCACCTTTTTTTCGTTAAAATGCCGTCCGGTTGGTCAGCAGGTCCGTCGCCAGGCCGTTTAAGTCCGCCAGGATTGTCGCGATGCGGCGGTCGGCCAGTTCATAATAGATGAACGGGCCGCTGCGCTCCACGTTTACCAGCAGCGCCCGCTTGAGTTCCTTGAGATGGTGCGATGCCAGGGGTTGGGAAATGCCCAGTTCCTCGACAATCCGGGAAACTGATTTTTTCCCCTGGGCCAGGCTCAGGATGATGCGCAGCCGATTTTCATCGGCCAGTGCTTTGGCCACGAAGGCGGCAGCCTGCAGCCCCCCCGGCGTCGCGGCCTTGGTGATCAGGGTGTTTTCCAACGGTGTCTCCATGCGGGTTTGTTTGCTGGTCAATTTTGATAAACCCGTAAAAACTGAGAATTAACCACAGAGGGCACAGAGCCCACAGAGATAACTGATTGTAATAAAAAATATTTTCTCTGTGATCTCTGTGGTGAAAATTGACTTTTTACGAATTCATCAATTTTGGCGAACCGGAACTTCTGTTGGTTCGCATCGTATAAATGAATATTTATATATTTGTTCGTTTCAGTCAAGCGAAAAAAACGTCCAGGGCATATTGCATGGAGCGTCAGGCAATCCCAACATTGATGAAAATTTGCTTTTTGGCCAGTCCGTGGGTTGCCATGGAGGAAAGAGGGGGAAGACGTCGACAATGCGAGCAGGGTCATTCTCGATGGATTCAGAAGGGGCAGACACGCACCTGCTCCTGTTGCCCGGCGTTGCACTGGTGCTGGGGCAGGTCCGGCCTGAAAAAGAGTGATTGGCTCGGATGAAAGGGTTTCGTGTCGCGGCAGGGCTGCTCGTTGCGGAAGAAAAAAAGGCAGGCGGATAAATCCGCCTGCCTCATCATGAGAGATCTGTTTTGAAAATCAGATCATTGCTTACGGGATGGCTACAGTTAAATCGCCATCTTCGGTAAAGGTGAAGCTGGTCTTGATGTGAGCAGCGTCAATGCACTCGACGATGATGTTGTAGCTGCGGCCGCCGCGGGCGTAGGTATGGTTGATGCCGCTTACCAGACCGGCCTGCGGATTGGTGGAAACGGTCCGGGTGCGGTCGCCCCAGTAGATGTAAGCGCGAACCACGTCCGCATCAAGGGTCGGGGCCGTCAAGGTAACGATATTGCCATTGACAGCGGTGGCAAAATCCATAGCCGCGGCTTCCGGCTCGACGATCTGGGCCGTGACGGTTACACTGTCAGCCCTCTTCTCACCGGTAACGGTGTCGGTGGCGTAGACCACTGCCTGGTAGCTTCCTGCAGCGGGATACTGGACAACCACCGTATCGGCGCCGTTGCCGCCGACAGATAGGCCGCTGCCGTCGCTGAAATCGAACTCGTAGCTGCAGCCGTTCGGACAGAAGGAGCGGCTGGCGTTCAGTTCAACGGTCAGGTCCGTATCGGCACTGGACAGGGCGCTGAGCTGCGGAGTAACCTCGGGCTGCACCCAGTAATTCGCCGTGGAGAAACCGTTGTCGCCATGACATGCATTGGCGGAACAGGTGCCCGGATTACCCAGCGGATCCGCGGTGTAGGTGAAGGTGAATGGACTTTCCACATCGGAAACTGAACCGAAGTCGATATTTCCTGCTCCGTCGCCATGGCAGTTGGTGCATTTGCCGTATCCGGCGCCGGCATGGCGGGAATGAACCGAAGGCGAACCGGTAACGTTGTTCAGGTAAGCCACCAACTCACTGCGGTTTGCTTTTACTGTACCGTCGGTGGTCGTGATAATCGGTTTTTTCAGGGTGGTTTCCCAGAGGGCCTCTGACTTGTCCATGATACGCAGCGTGCTGCCGGCTGATACCTGCAGCGGGATGGATCGGCCATTACCCTGAGATCCCTTGGCAAACAGGGTCGGATGGAAGTCCGACGGAATGCCGCCCGCCTCGGTCGTGTTGACCTTGGTGAACGGAGTACGGTCAGCGGCCGCATAGGCGATGTTCAGGTCGCGCGGTTTGACCTCGTACGGGCCGTTGTAGAAGCCCTTGTCGGCGCCGTGGCAGTCGGTACAACCGCCCTTGCCCCAGGCATACATGGCCGGCGAAACATTATGGTTGACCTTGAACATGACGCCCATGAAGGAGAGCTGCAGTTTCGTCGGGTCAATGCCGGAGATGCCCACATCCGTGGCCAGGTAATCTGCCAGGGCCGCTCTCTGGGCGGCAACCTCGGTTGCATCAATCACTCCGTCTGCGGTCATGGCGCCAAGGCCTGCTTTGGCCATGGCATCACGGACATGGGACGGATTGACCTGATCCATGCCGCCGATTTGGCCGTCGGCGTTGATGTCCACCCCGAGGTCGTCCTTGTCACGCCAGAACATGGAAATCAGGGCGTTGGTTTTGATCAGCGTGCCGCCCTGCCAGGCCAGCGCCAGGTTGTCTTCCATGGTGCGCTCGACATAGAGGTTCTCGTGGTCGGTGACGCGGCCTTCGGCATCCGGTCCGGTAAGGTCAACCATGGCGCCGCCGGTACCCCACTCATAAAGGGAACCGTGGGTATCGCCGCCTTCAGCTGCGGTGGGGCCGGTGCCCAGCTTGCGCACATGGCAGGTGGAACAGTCCATGATATCGATATGGCTGGCGTTGCGGGTGCCGTCAGTGCCGGTCTGCAGAACCATGGAGGTCAGACCAAGGGCCTCGTGTTTGGCAGTCGGGTTGACGGCGCCATAGTTGTCGGCAACCAGGCCGAAATGGCAGTCCGCACAGTTCTTCATGCTGTTGTCGGTGTTGTTCCACAGCGAACTGTATGGAGCATTACCCTTGGCCGGATCGTGGCCGAGCAGTGAGCTGCCGCCCTGACCAGTCCATTTGGTGAGATCATTGTATGTGCGCCATGCGCCGGCATAGATGGTTTCGTCCTTGCGGCTGTGGCAGCTGACGCATTCCAGGGCGCCGTGAACGTCGGCAGTATAGGGAACTCCCCAGGAATCGCCGCGTTTCTTCCAGTCAACCGCATGCATATCCGTATGGCAGTTGGCGCAGTTCTCGCTAGGCATGCCGTGAACATGCATGCCTGATTCGCCCAGGGTCAATGCGTTCAAGGAGGTGCTGGAGGTGCTGATGCCAACCACGGCCGGGTCATAAGCAACGGTGGTGCCAGTAACAGCGGTACCAATTTCGGCGCCGACTGAGCGGGAGGCATCGAATTTACCCTTGCGAATGGCCTCGTTTCTTTCCTCATAGGCATAGCCGTCAAGATGGCACATCAGACAGTCCATCTCGAGAACGCCGGTCGTGGTGTAATCCTGGGGCAGCGCTTCGCCTAAAACACCGTCCTCATCTTCATCATACTGGTCGATGAAGTAGTTGAAGGCGTTGACGCCAGTTAAGGAGGCGGAGCGCAGTTCGGTTCTCTGGTTGGCCGGATTGGGTTCACAGATGAAGTTGCGCATGCCGCGGCTGCTGTTGTACATACCGCATTGAGAGAAATCCGGATCATACTGATCTGCCTCTGTCAACGGTCCGGTCGCGGCGCTGCAGGGGACAGGTGTTCCTGCTTCCCTGGTGGCGGATTGGTAAGTTACGTCGTTGTATACAACTTCGGCATCCTCACAGAAACCGGCTGAAAGATCAACGGCTCCTGATTTGGGGAGGTACTGCATGGCGCCGCCGCCAACGTGGCACTCGGCGCAGTCGCGCATCTGGCCGGCAGCGGTCAGGTCCCCTTTCAGCTCCAGCGCTTCGGTGGAGCTGTAGTCAAAGATTGTGTTGAAGTCAACCGCCGCCTTGAGGCGGGGCTTGACAGGATTGGCAGCCTTCACATAGGTGGAGACACCGGAGGCGTCCAGTCTGCTGCCGTATTCATCCACAAGGGTATCAACGCCAGCGGTATAGATGCTGTCGCCGTCGTTATCTTCAAAATATCCCATTGTGGCGGCGGAATCCGCATTATAGTTGATGGCAGCGCTGTTTGCGAAAAGTCTCGACAACTGTCGAGCCGAGGGGGGTCACCATTTGCCTACGTGGCCGGGGGACTGTACCCATGGCTTGCCCTTGGTGGCGATGGAGTTCCAGTTGCCCTGGCCCCAGGCGTTCCAGCCCATGTACTGGTTGGCGCCGAGTTGGGCATGGTAGGAATGGCGTTCAATGGCTTTGTAGTCGTGGCAGCCGGCGGCGCCACAGGTTTTTTCTGAGCTGAATGCCGGGGCCGCAGCCGGTACACTTCGTGTGCCGTCACCGTTGTCCGTTGACATGATGAGGTCGCCGGAGGCGTCCCGCAAGGCAACGTTGTTATGGGTATAGGCTTGGGCCTGGGCGCTGGCAAACAGCAGAGCTGCTGTGGTCAGTGACGTGACCAGCAATCCACTTTGATACCTTTTTTTCATTTTACACTCCTTACGTTAACTTGAGTTAACTTTTCACTGTTTTTTCTGCAGGGTTTTTCAAAACGGCTTGGGGGAACCGTCAATCTCAACTTGAACTGCCCGGCAAAAATGACAACTTGTAACACGCGTCAAAAAACATTGGGGAAATGTTCGCTTCGTGGTTAGTGCAAAGGTCGTTCCTGAAAAATGAAGAATAGGTGATTGTGCTCTGAGCGGATGGTTATAAAATGGGGTAATGTAAGTATTTTTGGGTAGTTGTACCCTGTGTTTTTATTTATAGTATTTCCCATAACCAGGGCCGATACCACGTTGTGATAGCGGTTTAGGCGGGGGATTTGCGGGTGAAATCTACCATCTTCGGTGGGGTAAAATACCCAATAGCGTTATTTGACCTAGTCAGGTCGCCTGTTTTTTCTGAAAACCAATTTGCCGGCAATTGTCAGGGTGCGAGGTACCCCGGTTGGAGATTAACCGGCTGGTTCCGGCGGAGAAAGGACAAACAGGAAACCACGGAGGAGGAAACAGCGGAAGAGATTGTGAAACAAAAAAAAGGGGGGGGAGGAACAATTTCCTCCCCCCTTCCGGAAAGCGGATGAATTATCCGGGGCGTATCAGCGCTGGGTGCGGCCGTGTTGCCCCATATAAAGGTTCATTCTGTATCGTTTCCCTTCCTGGAGAAAGAGGTTGTACTCTTCAAGCAGCAGGCTTCGTCCTTCGCCTGTGGCTTTTGCGAGTTTTTGTTTGTAGTCAGCCAGTTTCGGTGCAACGACATTTTTCTGATATTTGTCCAGTTCGCTGTCGGCATTGGTGAAAAAACGGTCGATTACTGACGGGGCATGGCATTGGTTGCACACCGACTTCATGTTGCCTCTCAGGTTTTCGGCCCGTTTGGCCAGCGGTGCGTTGGGAGAGGTGAGATCACGGGGAAGATTCCAGGCCGGATTGTGGCGGGTCAGCAGTCCCTGTCCCGAGCCGTTCAAATGACAGAAGCCGCAGGTGGGGGAGCCCATATGTTTTCCTTCAAAGAAAAAGCCGGGTCGATCGAGATTCCCTTTGTCCGCCAGGGTTTCATAGGCGACCCCATGAACGGATGAGCGGTAGATTTCTCCTTCCGGATAGTTGGCGCCATTGTGGCAGCGCAGGCAGGTTTCCGGCTGACGGGCACTGGCGGCGGAAAAACCGTGTCCCAGGTGGCAGGCGCCGCAGGTACCGTGGCTGGTGTTCGGGTTGATACGGCCTGCACCGCTGTTTGGCCAGGTGGCCGGGGCCGGCAGCTGTTTTTCGTCAACAGTCACCTCAACCCCATGGCAGCCGCCGCACTGCCGGAAGTTGTCATCTTTATATAATGATACGACCGGGTATCTCGGGTCGTCCTCTGTCATGTCCTGCAGGAGCTCCAGAGCAAGGGCATGTCCGCTCGATTTGTAATCCAGATACTGGCCCTTGTGGCATTTGGAACAGTCAACCGGCGAGACAACCGTGGTGATATAAAATTTATCAGCATGGAGAAAAGCGCCTTGTTCATTTCTGGTTGCCCCGTGGCAGTCTGCACAGCCCACCCCCACCCGGGCGTGGGTGCTGGCGAGCCATTGCTCGAAGATAGCCGGGGTATCGTCCTTGTGGCATTCGATGCAGTAGGCGCTTTTATTGACCAGTTTGATCGGGTCCTTGTGCCGGTTGCCGCCCGGATTTTGCGGGGCGTGCGGCTTTTCCACGCTTACGGGCCTTGCCATGTCTTCATCGGCATGGGCGAATGTGAAAATACCGGCGGCAAGCAAAAGCGTTAAGCATAGAGGTAATATTGGCGGGCGTTTTATCATCGGTGATAATCTCCTGTGGATTTGATGCAATTACAAATTGTTCCCGGCGATGGTGCGAGGATAGATATCGGCAGCTGTTTTTACCGAGTAAGCGATATGCAACATACGAACCGTATCCCGGACCGGCGGCGCCGAATTTATGCAAATGGCCGTATTCTGCGACAGGGAGGACCAGCAGGAGCAGTCGGCCCGAAATCATGGTGAAGTGCCCAGGAGGGGAGGGATGCCTGTGGTGGGTGAAAAGCCCCAATGGCGGGATGAAAGAGATGGTGAAATTTGCTCATATTGGGTCATTTGCCTTATTTCCGGCGGCGTGGGACAGGCAGTTTGCCGTGCGGGAAGATGCCCGTGCAGCTTTTGCTGAGATTTTTTTACCTGACGGCCAGCGTTGCAGCCAAAGAAATGAGGCAGGCGCAGCTGCGGGGGGAAATTATTGTGGTGAAAAGAGGACCTGAATTTGCATACCGGCAATCAAAAGGAATGTTTGAAAGATTTATTGAACACTTTCCGATAAAGAATGTCCTTACCCTGTAAGTTGCGAAGTGCCGGTTATTTTCTCTCCTGTTTTCTCTTCATTTATTTCAGTTTATTTTAAAAAAACTGGATGAAATAAAATCAGCTTGAGGATAGGTTAGACGGAAACAACTAATAAGTTGTCCGGTTTGTTTTTTTTAACGCCCGAACCGGCAACTGTTACATTCATTTTAAAGAGGGGACAATACATGAAAATTTCTCTAAATAATGTGTGCAGAATGGCATTTGTTTTTCTTTTTCTGTGCATCGTCTCAACGGCAATGGCGGCTGAAGAGAAAAAGGAAGCCGGTGTTGTAGCGCAGGTCAATGGCCAACCTATCTCAAGCAGAGATTTCGATTCAGCAATGGAGGTGGCGAAACAGCAGTTTGCCGGCCTCGGCTGGCAGGAAGGGGATAATGAGCAGCTGCAGAAAATGAAGAATCTCACCCTGGACCGCCTGATTGATTTCGAGCTGCTTTATCAGGCCAGCCAGAAGGAGAAAGTCACCGTTGATGAAAATGCCATAACAGAGAAGATGGCTGCCTTTAAAAAACAGTTTCCCTCAGATGCTGAATTTAAGGATTTCCTCAGCACAAATTCCTTGACCGAAGAACTCATGCAGACGCAGCTGCGCCGTAAAATGGCCATAGAGGGGTTGCAGACGAAACTGCATGAGCAGTTTACCGCCGGGACAAAGGTGACGGATGAAGAACTTCACCAGTTTTATGATGCGAACAAGGATAACATCAAACAGCCTGAAAAGGTAAGGGCAAGCCACATCCTGGTTGCAGTGGAACCTGCGGCGGATGAAGCTGCAAAAAAAGCGGCAATGGAAAAAATCAAAGGCATTCAGCTGAAATTGAAGGATGGCGGCGACTTTGCCCAACTGGCCCAGGAGAGTTCCGATTGTCCGAGTAAAGCCAATGGCGGCGACCTGGATTTCTTTGTCAGACAGCAGATGGTCAAACCCTTTGCCGACGTAGCCTTCAGCACTGAGGTCGGCAAGGTCAGCGATATCGTTACCACTGAGTTTGGTTATCACCTGATTAAGGTAACGGATAAGCAGCCGGAAAAGCTGTTGACCTACGATGAGGTGAAAGAGAAAATCAGCACCTATCTGAGCCAGCAGAAAATCGACGAGCAGTTTGAGGCCTATATTAAAGGCTTGCGTGATCAGGCGGATATCAAAAGGATGCTGCCGGCGCAAAACTCTTAAGGAAGTTCTTTTTTCCAGCCAGGGACCGGGGAGACGGGCGGATGCCTCGCCTGACGCCTTGTCGCAACCGGTCCCTTCAGCATGTATCTGCTCCGGTCCGGTCCGTCTCTCGCCAGCCAGCCAATTTCCATAGCCCGTTGCGGGATTCTCAAAAAAACAGCAGCAGAGGAAGTATGCAGATGAAGAAAATCAGAGTCATGCTTGTTGATGATCATGATGTGGTCCGCTCCGGTTTGAAATCTTTGCTGGGTATGGACCCGCAGATTGAGATTGTCGGTGAGGCGGCGAACGGCGCCGATGCCATAGAGAAAATACCGGAATTTGCACCGGAAGTGATCGTGATGGATATTTCCATGCCGACCATGGACGGCATGGAGGCGACACGACGGATCAGCGCCCGATTCCCTGATTGTCTTGTCCTCTCCCTCACCGTTCATGAGGACAAACAGTATTTTTTCGAGATGCTTGCCGCCGGGGCAAAGGGCTATATTACCAAACAGGCGGCCGCGGAAGAGCTGGTCTCGGCCATCAAGGCGGTTGCTTCAGGCAATGTCTACCTGCAGCCGGCCCTGGCCAGATGGCTTCTGGAAGATTATCAGCGGCTCAATAAGAACGGCATGGGCATTGGCGAGCAGGCCCTGAGCTCGGCTGACCTTGCGACGCTCAGCAAAAGGGAGCTGGAGATTCTGGAGCTGGTGGCGGAAGGGCTCACCACTCCGGAAATCGGCCGGAAACTTGATCTCAGTCCGAAAACGGTTTCCCGGCACCGGGAACGCATCATGAATAAACTGAACATGCACTCGGCCACCGAGCTGGTCAAGTTTGCCATTCGGACCGGACTGATAGATGTGCATTGATCGGGAAAAAGCTCCGCGCCAATGCCCACCGGCACGTCCCGGCGCGGAACGGGTTGTCACTCCTGCCGGTGCACAAAGAGGAGGGCGGAATGCAGAGTAAGGAAACAGCACAGTGCGGTCTTTTCCCTTCAACGTTTTTCCGCGGTCTGGTTTTTATCTCGCTTATTGCCGTCCTGATCCTGCCGCTCTATACGATTTTCATTCTTTCCCCTTCCTTTGTCGATTTTGTCATCAAATCCCAGGAAGAACTGGCCGCGGACGTGGCAGTTCATATGGAATCAAAGCTCATCCCGGACAAGAGCCAGCGTTTGACCAGGGATATTCTCACCCCTGACGTCCTGAAAAGAATCGCGGGCACTGCCACCGATTTTAACCTGATGAAGGTGCGCATCATGTTTCCGGATGGGGAGATCTTCTATTCAACTGAAGCAAAGGAGCTGGGCCAGATCATCGGTTTTGATGAGTTCAAGCGGACCGTGACCGCAGGAATTCCATACGCCCAGCTGCGCAAGAAGGGGGAGAAATCACTGGGAGGAATGGTGATGCCGGGTGATATTGTCGAAACCTACGTACCCATTCTGCGGGATGGCGCCACCATCGGCGTATTTGAAATCTATTACGACATCACCGCCAAGAAGGAGGCCCTGAACCGACTTCTGCGGGTGCTCTATTTCACCCTGTTCCCCATCGCCTTTATTCTCTTTGCCGCAGTCATTTTCAGTTGCCGGCGGGCCAACAGCAATATTGCCCGCCGGATTGATGCCGAAGAAAAACTGATGCAGCAGCGGGAAGAACTCAAGGAGAAAAATGAGGAGTTGACGGAGCTCATCATCGTCTGCCGGGAACGCCAGCGCAGGCTGGAGGAGGAGCAGAAAGCCCGCCAGCAGGCGCAGGAGCAGGTGCAGCAGGAAATGCTGAAGCGGGAAAAAATGCGCATCGATCTGCTGCGCCATATGGTGCGGACCCAGGAAGAGGAGAGGGCGCGTATCGCCCGGGAACTCCATGATGAAACGGCCCAGACCCTGACCGCCGCCTCGCTGAATTTCGCCACCCTGCAGAACCTGCTGGTCGCCAATCCGGAAATGGCCGGCGTGGTGGGGCGGCTGCAGGGGCTTTGCAAGCAGATGCATCAGGATCTCTATCGCCTGGTTCATGATCTGCGTCCGGCCCAGCTTGATGATCTGGGGCTGGTGCCCGCTCTCCGTTATCTGGTGGACGAGGGGCAGAAGAGCAGCGGCCTCAAGGTCACTTTGACCATCACCGGCACCCAGCAGAAACTGGAGCCGTTTGTGGAAACCATTATCTACCGCTTCGTGCAGGAGGGGCTTACCAATGTGACCCGCTATGCCGAAACCGATCAGGCCTCTGTGTTCCTCCTGTATGAGGAGAAGCAGGTGACTGCCCGGGTTGCGGATAAGGGCAGAGGTTTTGATCCTGAGCAGCCCCGGCAGGCCGGGGCCGGCTGGGGCCTGGTGGGCATTGCCGAACGGGCCCAGTCTCTGAAAGGGACCTTCCGGATCGAGTCGGCCCCCGGTAGAGGAACAATGCTTGAGATTGTCATTCCCCTGGAAGAAACTTCCTGTCCCCTTGACGGCCTGACATGAACGTATGAAGACAGAAAAAGGATTTCTCTCTTACGCGACCTGTTTTGTCACCGGGTTTGCCATCCTCGTTTTCGAGCTTCTCTCCTTCCGGATGCTGGCCCCGTATTTCGGCAATTCAAGCATGGTCATCGGCACCATCATCAACAGCATCCTGCTGGCCCTTGCCATCGGCTATTATCTGGGCGGTTATACCGCTGACAGAAAGAAGTCGCGTGACCTGATTTATCAGGTGATTCTCGTTTCGGCCGTTTACATCTTTCTCGTCTATCTGACCTATCCCGTCATCCTGAAAAGCATTGCAACGCTGCCGGTGATTGCGGGCTCCCTGCTGGCCATCGTCATCCTCTTTTTCCCGCCGATGATCCTGCTTTCCTTTGTCCCGCCGTACCTGATAAAGCTGATTTCGTCGAAAGACGACATCGGCATCAGTTCAGGGAAAATATTCTCCCTGTCCACCCTGGGGTCGATCATGGGGGGGATTTTCACCACTTTTTTCCTTATCCCTTTTGTCGGCACCAAGATCAGTGTCCTGATCAGCGCCATTATTCTCTTTCTGCTCGGGGTGGCGGGCCTGGGCAATGCGCGCTTGCTGTCCCTGGCGCTGGTGTTTGCCTTCATCTCTCCTTTTGCTCTGTCGGCCCGGAGTGACTCGAAAATCGTTTATCAGGACGAATCCGTTTACAATATTATAGCGGTGGAACAGGATGAAGATATTTTTTATCTGAAGTTAAACGACAACATCGGCCATCATTCCGTCACCATCAATGAGAAAACAGTTCTGACCGGAACTTACACCGACATGCACCTGTTGCCGTATCTGTTTATTGATGCCCGGAAAGCGCTGGTGCTGGGAAACGGCGCCGGCAATATCATGATGCAGGTTGCCCGTTTTTCCGGGGCGGCAATTGACGGGGTGGAGATTGACAGTGATATCACCAGAGTGGGGACGGCATATTTCGGGCTTGATTTGAATGACAAACGCCGGGTCTATCATGAAGATGCCAGAGTGTTCCTGCAGAAAAACAGGGAAAAGTATGATGTGATTCACGTTGATCTCTTTGCCGGAAATCCCTACATTCCCTTTCACCTTTCCACCATCGAATTTTTCAGACTGCTGAATGATTCCCTGGCCGATGATGGCGCCCTGGTGGTCAATTACCCGCGATTTATTGAAAATGACAGGCAGCTCTCGCAATACTATCTGGGCACCATCAAAAACGTTTTCCCTTCCGTCTTCGTCTCGGATGAGGCGGTATTTGCCTTCAAGGCCGACATTTCCGCAGCCCGGCTCAGGAACCTGATCGTGGCCCAGCGACCGACCGGCACCCTCTTCATTGTGGCCCGGGACGCGCTGAAAAAGTTTGGCCAAGTGGGGCCGATTCCGCTCTTTTTCTCCGACGACTTCGCTCCCATTGAGATGATGACATACGCGGCCTTGAAGAGATAGGGGGCAGGCGGCGAAGCCGGCATCCTGGAAATATTTCTCATGGCAAACGGTCCCGCTGCTGATTCACTGACAGATCTTTAACGGCGCTGCTGCAAATATCTCTGTTTCCTCAGGTGATTTGCCGGTATATACTGAGGGTGTCCCTGCGGAAGGGATCACTTCACCTTGCCGTGGAATTATTCCTGGTGTAACCTTGTTGTCTGCCTATGAAGCTGCTTTCTGCAAAAAAATATCTCATCTTTCTTTCAGCTGTCCTTGCGGTTTTTTTCGTCCTGCCGGTGCTTCTGCCGTATGCGGGGAAAATAGCTGTCGAACAGCTCGGCAGGCAGGCCGGGATGGATCTCCGGGTTACAGATATCGGCGGCAACATTTTCAACCGGCTCACCGTTACCCGCATACAAGGGGTGCGCAGGGACAGATCCCAGCCGGTGTCTGAGTTTGCTGCAGCCGATGTGCGCATTGATTATTCCCTGGCGAGCCTCCTCGGCGGGGTTGACGCCTTTCTTGCCCGTCTGCAGATTCGCGCCTCCCGGCTGCATCTTGCTCTTGACCTGACTGATGAGACGGATTCCCGGCCTGCTGCGGCAAACAGCGGGGGAGTTTGGCTGCCCGCGGTTTTGCCGGCCCTGGCCGTAAGCGGGATCGAGCTGGCCATTCACTCCTCTGCTTATGACCTCACCACGAGCGGTTCCTCTCTGCAGATTGATCCGGCAGCCCCTCAGGCAGCTCAGTCTGTCCAGCTGAACATTCCTGCGCTGCAGCTCAATGTTGACGGCCGGAAGAAACTTGCAACCTCCTGCCGGCTCAACCTGCTTTATGCTGCCGATCAGCTGCGCCTTGAAGAGATGGTCGTGCCGGACAAGAGCGCCTCCCTGCAAGGCTCACTTGTCTGGGGCGCTGCCGGTCAGCCGATGCGTTTTGCGCTGCAGGCCGCCATCAGCGGAGGGGAGCTGCAGGGCTCCGGAACTTTTGCTGCCGGACAGACAAGGCTGGGCATGCAACTGACAAACATCGATATCGCCGAGCTGGCCCTTCTCCTCCAGTTCGAGGATTTTCCCGTGGCAGGAAGGCTCTCCGGCAGCATTACCTCTCAGTTTGATCCCGCCGATGCCGCATCAACGCTGGCGGCCGATGTCAAGCTTGGGCTGGCGCAGGGAAACCTGTTCGGCGCAAAGACCGAGGCCAGCCTGTCGGCAGAGATTGAGAACGGCGTTTTCAAGGTGGGGGAATTTGCGGCAACCCATGGGCGGAACCAGGTGGAAATGGCCGAAGGTGCTGCGCCGCTCACCCTGTTCACTGACTGGGACATGGCCGGTCTGGCCAGGATGGAGATCAGCTCCATCAAGCTTCATCTGCAGGACATCCCCGGCCTCATGGCAGCCTTTGGCGTGGCGGCGTCCTTGCCTGTTGTGCCTGAGCACGTGCTCGATGCCCGGGGCAGCATGACGGACCAAGTGCTCAATATCGACAAGGCGGATTTCACCACGGCGCAGAATGCCGCCAGCCTGAGCGCGGCGCGGCTGCGGTTTCCTGCTGCCGGGCAATCCTTTCTTGACTCGGCGGTTGCCGGCGACCTGCACCTGCGCATCAGCGATCTGCATGAAATATCGTCACTTTTTTCTTTGCCCCCAATGCAGGGGAAGGCGCGGGGTGACGCCGGCATCAGCGGCACTCTGCGAAATCCGGTCGGCGCCATCAGTCTGGAAGGGGAAAAGCTGGTCTACGAAAGCTGCAGTCTGGGGGATGTGAAAGTAGAGGGGCGGGCGGACAGCAAACAGCTGCACATCGTTTCCCTGGAGCTGCGCAATGGCGCCGACACCCTGCAGGCCGCCGGCAGTTATCTGTATGAGACCGGTCGGTTTGCCGATATCACCGGCAAGGTCGTGATCGAGGATGTCGGCCGATACACGGCTTCCTGCCTTGCCCTGGAGGAAAAAGCTGCCGGCCGGCTGCAGGCCGCAGCCAGCATGGCTGCAGGCAAAATGCAGCTGGAGATGACGATGAGCGATGCCGCCTATGCCGGGTTGCATGATGCGGAGCTGAGGGCAGTGATGACAACCGACTGGCGCCGTTACGACATCACGGATGCGGAACTTGAAACGGAGCAGGGAAGTCTGCGTTTTTCCGCGCAGATCACCCCGCAGCCCAGGGAGGAGGTGGTGCGGGCCGAGCTTAATCGGCTGGCGGTTGCCTACAGCAGCGCCGAATTTTCCCTGGAACAGCCGGCCCCGCTGGTGCTGTCCTATGGCGCTCAGGGGATCAGCCTTGAGGTGGGCGAGATACTGCTGAACAGTGCTGTGGGCGATGTCAGCCTGCAGGGTTTACTGGCCTGGCAGCAGGAGAGCTCTCTGCAGGTGCGGGCCAAGGGGCTGACCAGCAGGGACTGGCTTGACGGCCTGACCGGCAAGGATTTTCAGCTCAGCGGTGCGGATATCTTATTTACTCTGCATGGCCCCCTTGCTACGGCGCCCCGGGCCGCCCTTTCCGGCCGCATTGCCGCCATTGACTGTCCGCAGCTGACAATGCCCCTGTCAGCCGATATTGCCGTTGATTATGACAGCGGAACAGGCCTGTCCATTCGCAGGTTTCTGCTGGCCACCGCCCGGGGCCAGCAGCTTACCCTGTCCGGTCTGCTCCCCTATGACCCGCTGGCCGCTAACCCCTTTCTGGCAACCGCCCTGGACCTCCGGGGAAAAGTGGTGCTGCCCGACCTGCAGGGGATCACGGCGGACAAGACTGCCGATGCTCTGCCGGCAGGGGAGTTTTTCAGTGATTTTCAGCTTGCCGGTTCCTGGGAGCAGCCGGCAGGCGAGCTTAACGTCAAGGGCAGAGGTCTGTTCCTGCACCATTATCTCAGCAATGCCCCCAAGGAGCCGTTGGCCGTTGACGGCCTGATCAGTTTTCAGCCGGGTATTCTCCGCCTGCGCAATCTGACTGTGCAGGGTTCTCCCTTTTCCTTTAATATGGCCGGTACCTGGTCTGCTATTCCGTCTCTTGCCGAACTTATCCGCCAGCCGCCGGAAGGGCTGCCGGGCACGGTTGATTTTGACGGTCGGCTGGATATGCAGCAGATTGGCTGGCTGGCAACCTATGCAGGGGGCCTGCGCAGACTTGCCGGCCATCTGGTCGCGGACATGAGCGCCCGGGGCCCGGCCGCCCGGCCGCAGTATTCCGGCTCCGCCTCTCTCACCAACGGCAGCGTCCGGCTGGAAAACGCCAACCTGCCCGCCATCGAAAAGCTTGAGGTACAGGCCGGCCTGGAGAATGATGTGGTCAGCCTGCAGAAGCTCAGCGGGGTTTTCGGCGGGGCCCCCTTTCAGGCAAGCGGCACCATAGCGCTCACCGGCGCCGACGCCCCGGTGGTTGACTGCCGGCTGCAGGGGCAGAATCTGCTCTTTTATCGTGACGAGTCGATGAAGATCCGGGCCGATGCGGACTTGACCGCCACAGGTTCCTGGCGCAGGCTGCAACTGGGAGGCAAGGTGGTCATTGTCGACGGCCGCTATACGAAAAACGTCGATTTCCTGACCATGTTCCGCGGCTCAGCCAAGCCGAAGAGCGATCTCGGCATGCAGCTGTTTTCTCTCACGGCCCCCCCCTGGCGCGACATGGTTTTTGATGTGCGGATCACCTCCGATAAACCGTTATCCATTTACAACAATATGGCCAGGGGGGCGGTGCGGCCCAACCTGCACTTGATCGGCACCGGCGAAATCCCGGTGCTGACCGGGCGGATTTTCGTCGACCCGACCAGGATCAGTGTGCCGGCCGGCAAGATTGTCATCGAATCCGGCGTGGTCAGTTTTCCCGACAATGATCCGGACCGGCCCACCTTTGACCTCAGGGCCCAGTCCAGACTGGCCGGCTATGATATCACCCTGATTTTTCAGGGAACTTCCGAGGAGCCGGTGATCACCCTTTCCTCTGATCCGCCGCTGGCCGAGGATGAACTGCTGCTGCTCGTCCTCACCGGCACTCCGCCGCAGTCCGCGCAGGACAGGACAAAGCGGGCCATGGCCAACATGAATATGGCTGTTTATCTTGGCAGGGGTCTGCTGGGCACCTGGTTCGGCGGGGAATCCGTTGAAAGCGAAGAATCGGTGCTGGACCGGTTTCAGCTTGACTTCGGCCGGCAGTTGAGTAAAAACGGGGAAGAGACGGTTGAGGCGCAGTTCCGCGTCATTGAAGGGTTGTTTCTGCCGGGGGACCGTCTTTTTCTTACCAGTGAAAAAGATATTTATGATAACTTCAATGTCGGCGTGAAGATCGTATTCCGTTTCAAATAAGGCATAATCCCATGCAAAAGGTATCGCCTGCGGGCGGCACGATACTGACCTTCATCGGTCTGTTGATGCTGGTGTTTCCGCTCCATCCTCTGCAGCAGGAGGCCAGGGCTGAAAACGTTATTGCAGAAGGGGCTGCCGGTGCAGAGAAGACCGGCGATTTCCGGGTCCTTTTTCAGGGCAATGACCACCTGTCCGACAGTGATCTGCGGGAGGAAGCGGCTGAAGAGCTGACCGGTTTTGTCGGGTCGGACTTCCCTGAAGCAAAGGCGGATGATGCGGCCTTTCTCATTGAGAGCGCCTATAAGAAGGCGGGCTATGCCTTTGTCAAGGTGACATATGACATCACAACGGAAAAAGACGATCTGCTGCTTGCCTTCACCATTGCCGAAGGCCCGCAGGTCCTGGTGAGCGGCATTATCATCAACGGCAACAACATCTATACCAGCAAGGAGCTGCTCGCCTTTTTCGAAGAAAAGCACAGCGGGTTGCTGGGGGTGGGCAGACTGGTCTTTGTTGAATCGGAGATCCGCGATGCCGTTGCCGCCATCCACGATCAGTACACCGGCGAGGGGTTTCTGCAGGTGAAGATCGATGAGCCTGAATTTGTGTTCAACGAGGACCGCAGCCGGGTCGAGGTGCGTTTCACCATTGATGAGGGCAGGCGCATCACGGTAGGCGCGATCCTTTTCCAGGGAGACATCCTGGGGGATGCCGCCGGTGAATTGGACACGCTTGCCGCGGAGTTGACCGGCAAGCCTTTCCTGGGCAGGCGAAAACTGATGCTGAGAAACGGGGTGCAGGAGATTTACGGCAATCGGGGCTACCCGGATGTGCAGGTCGATATTGACGAAAACAGGGATGACGCCTCTTCGCAGGTCGATCTCACCTGCACCATTAAAAGGGGGCCGCAGGTGATCATTGCCGGCATAGAGGTGGTCGGCAACACCCGGACCGACCGGGAGTTTATCCTGCACCGGCTTGCTTTCCGGCAGGGGGATATTTTCAGCAGCCGGAAAAAACGCGAGAGTTTCCAGAAATTATACCAGACCGGTCTGTTCAGCCGGGTCGGCCTTGATTTGTCCGCAGGCGCCGATGGCAATGAAAGGATCCTTACCGTGCAGCTTGAAGAGGCCCTGGCCCGGGAGATATTTTTCCAGGGCGGCTGGGGATCCTATGAACTGCTGCGGGGCAGCGCCGGTTTTCAGGACAGGAACATCTTCGGCAGCGGCCGGGTGTTCCGCGCCGATATCGGCGGCTCGGTCAAAAGCGCCAATATGGAGGCAGGGGTGCGGGATCCGTGGATTTTCGGCACCGACATCAGCGCCGATCTGCCCGTGTTTTTCCGCTACCGGGAAGAGCCGTCCTTTACCCGCGAGGAGCTCGGCATGTCCGTGCTTTTTACCAGGGATCTGCGCAAGGATCTGTCCGTCTCCCTTGCCTACCTGTACAGCAGCACCAAGACCAAGGACATTGTCGCCATGGATATTGAAGAGCAGGAAAGCGATTACACCATCGCCAGTATCAAGCTGCAGACCACGCTGGATACCAGAAACGATATCTTTTTCCCCACCCGCGGCAGCAGAATTTCCGCGGCAGCGGAAGTTGCCGAACCGTCCCTGGGCAGCGGGCTGTCCTTTTACCGTTTTAATTTCGGGGCGCGCCGGTTCTACCCGTTGAGCCCGAAAAATACCCTGGCCCTGCGCTATAACACCGGGGCCATTTTTCCCGGCCGCAACCAGATAACCATCCCCATCGGCGAGCGTTTCTTTAACGGCGGTGAAAACACGGTGCGCAGTTTCCGCGAGTCCGAGCTCGGTCCCAGGAATGCTTCGGGGGATCCCCTGGGGGGCATGGCCTTTAACGTGTTTACCGTGGAACTGCGCCGCCTGCTGACCGATCGCCTGGCCGCCTCCCTGTTCCTGGATTACGGCAATGTTTCCCCCAATTTTTCACCCGAGGAGGACGGCGACGGCCCGTTTACCGACCGCCGGGATGTGATTGACCGGACTTTGAGTGATTACTTCCGTGATTTCCGGCCCGGACTGGGCATGGGTCTGCAGTATCTTCTGCCGGTGGGCCCGGCCCGGCTTGATTTTGCCTGGAATCCTGATCAGGACACGGACCGGGAGGAAGACGGTTTCACCGTGCACTTCAGCATCGGCATGGCCTTTTAACGACCACCGCCTGCCTTCCTGCTCACTGCCCTGCCGATAGATCATTGTCAGGCTGCGCACAATATATTACATTGTGCCCGTGAGACGCCGGTACCAAATATCTTGTTGGCGTTGCCTGAAAATTGCGGTCGCAGGGAAAGGGGGTGTGCAGATGGTGAAAATGATCGGATCATTGGCTCTCAGCGCGGTTCTCACCATGGTTGCCGCCTACCTTTTTTTCGTTCCGCCGAATCTCCCGCCCCCGTATGTATATGTGATTGTATTTGTTGTCTTCTTCGGCATATCATTTGCCGGGATAAACGCCCTGTCGCGTAAGGGGAAACGGGAGGATGCAGCCAATGCCAAGGATTCATAGCCGTTTTCCGGCAGGGGTAACCGGTATTTTCTGGGCTGTTATCGGGATATGGCTTCTTGCCGGATGCCAGGCAAAGCCAACCGTCTACCCGGCTCCTGAAAAAACTGTGCCGATTACTCTCCCGATTGAAGTCAACATCAAGTGGGCGCCCGGCGATCTGCCAAGGCTGGTCCCGGCGCGGAGCGTGCTGATGGGGGGCGGCTTTGAGGACAGCCGCTACGGATTGTTCTCCTATATCCTGCTGCGGGGCGAACCTATGAACGAGGCCGAGCAGGCCCGCTGCCTGGCACTGGTGAAGGCCTACGCCCAGGGGCTGCAGCCGGTCAAGTACTATCGGGACGTGCTGGACGTGCCCATGAAGTCCATCAACGTCATCTACTGGCCCCTGCGCAGGTGCGGCAATATCTTGCGACCGGAGAATTATTCGCAGATGCCGGTCTCGCTGGATTTCACGAAGGTCAATGCCGCCACGGTCATCAATCTTCTCGCCGAGGCGATGGGCAAGGAAATCATCATGGGGCAAGGCCTTGATACTCCGTTAACCATGGAGTTCCGCGATGCCCCGGCCGACCTGGCCATGGAGGCGGTTGCCCTGGCTGCAGGGAGCAAAATCACCATGGGGCCGGAGGTCATTACGGTCAGCGGCGAGGGTTCAGCGGGTGAACAGTGCGCTGTTTTCGAACATGACGGCAGGGTTGATTTCGCCATTCCCGCGCTGGATGGCAATCAGGAATTCTACCTTTCCTCCTATGACTATGCCCGGTCCAGTCTCATTCTCAGCAGGCTTCGCGGCCTGACCTCCCGCGGACCCTTCATCGTTGCCTCCCGGAGCATGCTGAGCAGGCCTGAAACCATCGGCGGTGACGCGGAGGTGTTCATCGTGGACCTGTCCAGGGTGAGCGAGGAGATGTTCCCCGCTGTGCTCACCTATTTTCAGCAGAAGGTGGCGGACGACCCGCGGATCTGGGCAAAGGGATTCGACTGGGAACTCATCCGCATCCATGTGTGCTCGGCCCTGCGGATGCACGGGGCGCAGGTGCTCACAGCCATGGATTACACCAAGGATTTTTTCGGTCTGATCAAGGATGCTGCCGCAGCGCCGGGCCCGCGGGAATAAAGCGGGTTATGGCAGGAAATTTTTTACCCCGCAGCATTTTCGCAAAGGCTGCGGGGTAATAAAACTTGGCGTCCTGTTTTCCTGTTGCTAATATAGGAAATCATCAAGCATATTCGGCGGTCCGCGTTTATGGCCAAGCCGCCGCCAACCTTTATCTGAGGAGAGAAAAAATGAAAAAAGTGTACCTGTGCCTGTGCTGTTTCCTACTGCTCTTGAACGGCTGCGGCAATTCCGCGGAGGAAAAGGCTGTTGAAAAAAAGATTGAAGAGGAAACCGGCGCCAAGGCGACGGTGGATCTTTCCGACCAGGGCATGAAGATGACCGGGACAAGCGAGGGGGAGAAATTTTCGGTCACCAGCGGCGATGCCACCGAAATTCCCAAGGGTTTTCCTGAAGATGTGCCCCTGTACCAGCCGGGCAAGGCGGTGAGTGCGGTTGAGGTTGCCGGCGGCTATTCCGTAACGATGACCACCCCTGACGCGGTTGACAAGGTGGCGGCAAACTACAAGGAGCAGATGACCGCCCAGGGCTGGTCCGAACAGGCCTCCATGAACATGGGCGGCCAGACCGTGCTGGTCTATGGCAAGGAGGAAGGCCGGATAGCCAATATTGCCGTCATGCAGGTGGAGGGCGAGACCTCCATTACCGTGACCGTGGCCACGGAGCAGCAGAACTAAGGGGGAGCTGTCACTCTGCTGTAGAAGGAGCGGGCCATGAGACTTGCATGCAGCGCAGCGGGGTCATCGTTGCGCCGCATGCGACTGTGGTTTAACCGGAATCCTCCCGCCTTATAATCAGCGGCCTGCCAGCAGTCGTGCAGGCCGCTGCACAAGGACCAATTTCCCATAATGGCACTGGAAGAAAAAGAAAAAACCCGGCGGATTATCGGGGCGGCACTGCTTGTCATCGGCACGCTCTGCACGCTCTGGGGGGATAAGGTCGATAATCTGACCCTGCTGAAATTCGGCAAAACCACCGCCGTGGTCGGCATTGTCATCTATTTCCTGGGCAGAATCGGCAAGCTGCTGCGCACAAGATAGCCGGCGCCTGGGGTGCAGGGCTGAGGTGTTGCGGTGAAAATCAGGTATACGCGCCTCTCTGCGGATTGTTCGTCTGGTCTGGCAATATGATGACTCGGGAAAGTATCAATTCATGGAGATTCCATGAATCGATTTCGCGGGTTTTTTTTGTTACGTATACCAGGAATAAAATCAACTTCAGACATCCTGACCTCGGGAGAATTTGTCATGACACCAGTTCGTAGACCAAGCGCATGGAGGCGCCAGGAAACCGGGTCATGGTGGCATTCAATTCATCACATAAATGGCGCAGAACCTCACTGCTCATTCGATTGGCCAGATGATGCAGGCGAACCGTCAGCGTCCCGGCATTCTCATCCGGAATGAGGTCCGCCTCGGTTGCATAGGCGGCCCGCAGCAGGCTCCGGGCATCATCATGGCGTCTCAGCTTCTCCCGCACAATCGTGGCCATGGCCGTTTCCGCCCGGTAGGCGATCATCTTGATCGTATCGATAAAATGCTTACCCTGCGCGGCAAGCTGCCGGAAGCGATCTTCCCGGGGCAGATCCGCCACGGTCACATTCTTCGGCGTGGCCTTTCTGCAGGCCTTCAGCTCCGCCGCCTCGTGTTCCAGCGCAATGATCTCTTCATGCAGTTCCGCCTTCTCCTGCTGGTATTTCTCCACCCGGCCGGTTCTATCTCGTCGTGTAACATAGTGCGCCGAATTCCTTGCGCTGGCGGTTTAATCTGTTCACTATTTTGCGCATCTCGCCATCGAGCTCCCGGTACTGGGGATTGATGACCCTGATGGTCTCGGAAACCTCCTCGGTGGCATAGTCGATCAGCCGGTCAAGATTATAATGTTCCCGCATATAGCCGAAAAAGTTTTCCTGCGACCATCTGGCAGACATGGTCGCGGCAATCGGCCCGCTCGCAGTGACATAATCCGTGGCGAGTATCGGGGTCTGCCGGCCGCTTTCCTGCACCCACAGCTCCCCACCCAGCGAAACGCCACGCTCGGCAACGGTAAAATCCATGCGGCAGTTGGAAGTACCTCTGGGTACGCGTCAGCAGGCCAACCGCCGGCAGGGTGAGCAGAACCCCGGCGCTCGAGACATCGTGGCAGGGGAAAAAAGCCGGGGCAGGCGCTTCGCACTTGAAAATGCTGGTCGCCAGCGTTTGACGCTGATCGGACTTACCCCGAATGCCCGACAGATCTCGGATTATTCGACGCTGCCGTTGATATAAAACTGGCTGGTAATCATGCGGAAGGAGCGGCGGTCATCCACATCGTGCATGAATGCCGGCATATGGCCATACAATTTCATTGTATGCTGATCTTCACCTCTCAGGCCAGTTTTCAAAAAGGGGGGGGGTTAACTTTATTCACTTTACTGCGAAGGTCCTGAGCCTTAAGGCATTGCTTACAACTGATACAGAACTTAAGCTCATAGCTGCTGCTGCAATAATCGGACTGAGCAGAATACCAAAGGTCGGATACAAAATGCCTGCCGCCACCGGTACGCCCAGGGAGTTATAGACAAAGGCGAAGAAGAGGTTCTGCTTGATATTGGCCATGGTGGCCCGTGACAGTTTTCTGGCCCTCACAATGCCGGTGAGATCGCCCTTGACCAGGGTGACGCCGGCCGATTCCATGGCCACGTCGGTGCCGGTACCCATGGCAATCCCCACCTGGGCCTGGGCCAGGGCGGGTGCATCGTTGATGCCGTCGCCGGCCATGGCAACCATGCGGCCTTGCTGCTGGAATTTCTTCACCGCGTCGGCCTTTTCATTGGGCAGCACCTCGGCCACCACTTCGTCGATTCCCAACTTTGCTGCCACGGCCTCAGCGGTGGCCCGGTTGTCACCGGTCAGCATCACTACCCGCAGTCCTTCATCGTGCAGCGCCTTGATGGCTTGCGGCGTGGTTTCCTTGATCGGATCGGACACCGCCAGCAGACCGACAAGCCCACCGTCGGCGGCAACGAACATCACCGTCTGGCCCTCTTTGCGCATTGCTTCGGCGCGCTCGGTCAGGGCCGAGGTGTCGACAGCAGAATCCTCCATCAGTTTGAGGTTGCCCAGCAGCACCTTGACACCATCAACAGTACCGGAAACACCCTTCCCGGTATGGGAATCGAAACCGGTTGCCTCAACCGGCTTCACCTTCCGCTCAACCGCTCCTGCTACGATGGCGGTAGCCAGGGGATGTTCGCTGGCTTTTTCAAGGCTGGCCGCCAGGAGCAGGAACTTGTCCTCGTTCATGCCGCTTGCCGTTACCACGCCGGTCAATTTCGGTTTGCCCACGGTCAGAGTGCCGGTCTTGTCCACCACCAGGGTGTCGATCCTGCGCATGGTCTCAATGGCCTCGGCGTTCTTAAACAGCACTCCCATGGTGGCTCCCTTGCCGGTGGCCACCATAATGGACATCGGGGTGGCCAGCCCCAGAGCGCAGGGGCAGGCGATAATCAGCACCGATACCGCCGCGATAAGCGCATGGGCCAGACGTGGTTCAGGTCCGAAATAATACCAGATACCGAAGGCGAGGAGGGCAATGGTAATGACTATCGGCACAAAGTAGCCGGCAACGATATCGGCCAACTTCTGGATCGGCGCCCGGGAGCGTTGAGCCTGGGCGACCATCTGGACGATCTGGGCCAGCAGCGTATCACTGCCCACCTTTTCGGCCCGCATGGTTAGCGCACCAGTACCGTTGACCGTGGCGCCGATCAATTTATCTCCCTGCGCTTTGCTGACCGGAATGGGCTCACCGGAGATCATCGACTCATCCAACGAGCTGTTGCCATCAACCACCGTGCCATCCACAGGCACTTTCTCGCCGGGCCGGATGCGAAGCTTGTCCCCGACCTGGACATGTTCCAGGGGAATATCGGTCTCGCTGCCGTCTTCATTGATTTTGCGAGCTGTTTTCGGCGCAAGGCCCAGAAGGGCTTTAATGGCGGCACCGGTCTGGCTGCGAGCGCGGAGTTCCATGACCTGCCCCAGCAGGATCAGGGTGATGATCACCGCCGCCGCCTCAAAATAGACCCCCACCGCGCCGTCCGGCCCGCGCATGGCGGCCGGAAAGATTTCCGGGAACAGGACACCGATCAGGCTATAGATAAAGGCCACCGATACTCCCAGGCCGATCAGAGTGAACATGTTGAGACTTCTGTTAAGGACAGATTGCGCGGCACGCACGTAAAAAACCCAGCCCGCCCACAGCACCACCGGCGTTGCCAGAATCAGTTCCAGCCAGCCGAGAGTTCGTGGAGACGCCAGTTCTTCGATGAGGTGGCCCCCCGGCAGCATCTCCCGCATGGCGATGATGACCAGCGGCACGGTGAGAATCGTTGCGAAGATGAAGCGCGTGCGCATATAGTCGTACTCGGGATTTTCTTCTTCCTCGTCAAGACTGATGGTGCGCGGCTCAAGCGCCATACCGCATTTCGGGCAGGCGCCGGGACCGTCCCTGATGATTTCCGGATGCATGGGACAGGTGTATTGTCTACCGGCAACAGGATTTTCCTTGCGGCTTTCCTCAGGGGGGCCGGGTTTATTCGCCAGAAATTCATCCGGATTTTTTTTGAATGTTTCGAGGCAATGCCCGCTGCAGAAGTAATAATCCCTGCCGTCGTGGGTGTATCGGGCAAAGGCTTCGGGATCGTCGGTGCTCATGCCGCAGACCGGGTCGGTATATGTCGCCCTCTTCTGTGCGGCGGCTGTCTCCGTCTCTACTCCATAGGCTCCGGGATCCTCCCTGAATTTCTGCAGGCAGTGCTCGCTGCAAAAATAATATGGGGCACCCCGGTAATCAAACCTGGTGAATTCATCCTCCCTGCCGGTTGACATGCCGCACACGGGATCGGTAAAGTTCTGCTTTGGACCATGTTGATGCACATGGTGTTCGTTATGATGCTGGTTATCGTTTTTCATGTCAGTCATTTGACTCACCTTCCTCAGTCTATGATTTACCTAGGTCGATCATATATATTTGTCAGGATAAAGGTCAAACTTTTTTTTGCATTGCCCGGATCAGAAGTGAAACGTCCGGCCCAGATATTCGCTGGTCAGCGTTGGGGATTTTCCATTGACCTCCATGCCGCAACCGGATCCTTCCCGGCGCCAGAAAGGTTCGTGTCTTCCTCGCCCTGACGCTGCATGTCATGGTGGCCGGCGGAATGTTCCCTGTCGCCAGCTTTGTATCGCTGTCAGGGTGGTACTCTTCGTGTCGCCGCAACAGTCGCTGCCGTTTTTCATCATGATGAAATAGAACAATGCGCCAATTGCCAAAAAACAATATAAAACTTCCTGTTGTGATTTTTCACTGGCGGCTGCGAGAAGTGCCCCTCTGGCGAGATGGTTGGCTTTTCTGAAGAGTCTGCCTGACCCCTGATGGATGGCGGTGAGCGCCTGATCGTCAAAGGGGCTGTTTTTCGAACCGGCGATTTTAAGATGATGCCCGATGTAGCGTTCCATGCCTGCGCGATTGACAAGGTGGCGGCAAACTACAAGAGCAGATGACTGCCCAGGGCTGGTCCGGACAGACCTCCATGAACATGGGCGGCCAGACCGTGCTCGTCTATGGCAAAGAGGAAGGCCGGATCGCCAATATTGCCGTCATGCAGGTGGAAGGCGAGACCTCCATTACCGTGACCGTGGCCACGGAGCAGCAGAACTTACGTATACCCAGAACAAACCTGAATTGAAGAGGTATACTAAAAGAATTTTTTTTAGATAGCGAAATAGCTGGATAAAATCTCTCTGGTAGATAATATGCGTTAGAATAGCGGTATAATAATTTTTATGCTTTCCTAAGGACGTAAAATTCTGCGTCTTTTCGGATGTCTACTCTATTTCGGCCGATACCAATAGACTCGCAGGTAGTACGTTCAGTGCGGGTTTCCTGAACGGTGCAATCTCGCATATTGGGGGCAAGCGATGTCGGAGTCTAAGTTGCATTTGATTGAGTATCAGGAGGTTCTTGCCGAGCGCCGCCACTACGATGTGCTTCGCTGGACAGTTATCGGCTTGGTGTATCCAACTGCCTTCGCGGCCATTGCCTTTGCAGGCACCCGGTGGGGCTGGGGCTTCACGTCCGACAGAGCCTTCCTGGTGGGTGCTCTCGGCATCCTCTGGCTGGTCGCAGGAAGTCTCGTCTTCGCGCAAATACACTTCTATGGCTCTGTGCGCATGCGTCGCGCCTGGGAGCTTGAGAAGAAGTTGGGCTTCACGAATCTGTGCCACGAACCGTTCGAAGAGCCTGAAGTGCTCGGTCAGCAGCCCTGCCACACCAGGAAGCTTGCATGGTGGTTCACGACGTTCGTCCCGGTCATGGCACTCGCCGGGTCACTGGTCTGGGGCGGGGTAGTGTTGGGGTATCGGTTCTCAGGCGCTCGAGCGGATCGCGATATCGTAGGTGCTTTTGCCGGCTTGGTGCTCCTACTTGTTGCGCTCGTTGTCTTTGTGGCACGCGCTTCCATGAAGTCGAAGCGCAATGGGCGCAAACAAGAGCAGAATGAAGTGCTGGCCGAACAAACGGATCCAGCAGACAGGGAGCAGTGAAGGACGGATGAGGGGGCGGAGTTAACTTAATAAGATAAGGCGTCAATAAACTATTAAACTAACTCCGCCCCTGCTAACCATGAAACCATGAGTGACTATACTGAAATGAAGTGCCCGAAATGCGGCCAACAGTTGCGATTTCCTGACAACATCGGCGGGATGCTCATGGAGTGCCCGACATGCGGGCAAAAGTTCTACACGGACTTCAAGCTGGCTGGCACCGGACGAAGCGCACAACCGGGAATAGTGACATCTGTTTTTGAGATGCCCTCTAAGATTATGGAATGGGTTGGCCGGCATTTTACTTTGAAATAAGGTGGTTATGAAGTGCCATGGGCCATAACCGCAAATGGGGTCACCCATTAAAAGGCCCTCGGCCATGCACAAAATGCAGCAGCGACAGCTCCCCCTGGTGCTGATCGGCGCCGGTTTGCCGATTTTGCCTGGTCTTGCCGGGGAATCGAAATCCTACGCCGAGCGCTTATTCAGCATGAAAGCTATGGCTTGGTGTATGAGATTGAGCGGGAAACGGTGTGGGTTCTTGCCTTGGTGCATACGGCCAGGCAGTGGCCACCAGTCCGCAAATGATGAAAGATCAGACAACGATGACCGAAGAAGAATGGCAGCACTTGTATGATAACTTGAGATGCCGGATCTGCTGAGTGCCGTGGATGCGGTCGATTGTCTGCGGGACGATTTGAACAATGGCGTAGGTTGCCGCCCGCCGGAACTCCGTACAAATCTCCTGAAGTTGCACCAAATGGCGATGACCGTAGTCAACAATGGTTCGCGCAGCCAAGCGACTGAGATGTTCGATCTGGCGATGGATCTGACCGAACAGGTCTCCAACATGATGACGCAGATAGAGCAAGTCCTGGCCACGCTGGAGAAGCTGGTGGCATTGTGCCCGGGAACTCTGTCCGACGCCAATTTTGAGGATGCCGATCGACCGATGTTTCAAATGGCGGCTGGTGACGCGAGTGTTGGTTCTACCCCATATTCGGAGGTCAAATTGAACCGATCAAAATACGTGAGGGTTATCAAAATAACTTTGGCGCTCACAGGGGTCCTGTTCCCTCTGACGATTTTTGCGGGCACGCGTGTGCTCACAGGCACTGATCCTGGATACATCGTCTTTCTTCCACTACTTGTCTACAACACGGCGATGGGGGTCGCCTACATTGGGGCAGGTGTTCTTGCGTGGTATAGCCTTGATCGTGGTAGGAATGCGGCGGCAGTGATATTCATACTAAATCTTCTGGTGCTAGCGGCAATTTATATCCTGTATTCATCGGGTGGTGCTGTAGCAGTGGATAGCCTCCGTGCAATGACACTCCGAACTGCTGTTTGGCTTATGCTATTTATTGGGTTGGGGTGGTTGAGCAGAAAGGTCCGTAGGGACCAATGAAAACATAGCTTCGTTTTAGTCCGGTAGGATTCCGTTACTTAAAAAGCCTTGGAACTATCCTCTACGCCCCGAAATTTGAAACAAAATTGCGGAGTGCAATCACCACCCAGGTGAACCGCACTCCGATCACGCCGGCGCTGTTCTCGATGCCGGGAAAACTGATTGCAAATTATCCGGTCCGGAGCAGCCGGGGCGATCAAAATCGCAATCAAAAAAAAACGATTGCCGGCAATCTGCTTGGCTGGTGATTGCATGGACATTCATATCTCACCCTCTCAGAGTCTTAACTTGGCCACTTGGTCTACCCTTTAACATTGGCATCACTTACTGGTTAATAGAGATTCCTGCGGTTCGGGCATCCACATGGTCAGGAAAAATCTCAAATTCCTTATTTCATTCAAGGCAATAGATTGGCAATGTTAAGCTATTACTAATATTAACCGTTAGCAGGTGCGACAATATGCCATCTTTACAAAGATGTTTCTCACATTATAAGAAATTTTTAGGATAATATTATGAGATAAAGCCAAACCCATCGTAAGATGGGGACGGAAAGCCACGGGGCTTTCTAAAGTCAGCCGGGTTGCCAAGTTATGGTGATCCGGCTTTTTTTGTTAACATCAATACAATTTCACAACGATAAAATTGATAAAGTTTTGCTGAAAAAATGGCATCTGTTTTTTATTGAAGGAGGTCGAACATGGAACCTTTATCCACATTAGTTTCAGCTTTGGTGGCAGGGGCCGCAGCTGCACTTAAACCAACAGCGGAAAGTGTAGTAAAAGATGCTTACTCAGCCTTAAAAACATTAATCATGAAACGTTCCAAAGAAATAAACATCGATGTTCTTGAATCAAATCCTAAGTCCATTTCAAGACAAGAAGTTATAAAGGAGGATATTCAAAAATCTGGTGTAATTAATGATTCTCAGGTGTTGGATCTTGCCAAAAGTCTTCTTGAAGTTATCCGAGTGCATCAGCCTGCAGATGCGAAATCTGTCGGAGTATTGTTAGAAGACATTCATGGGAAAAATTTGCTTGTTAATGACATACAGTCACAGGGAGATGGAGTGCGGGTGCAAAAAGCAGACGTCGAAGATATCCGTATTAGTGGAGTACGGGCGGGCGACACGAAAGGAACCGACCAAAGCCCTTGACTTCGGCGGCTGAAAGGGAGGAATTTACAGCCGCCAATTCTTCGCATAGTTCTATTACATTAAGAGATATTGACTCCAAAACAATTACCATCGCTGAAAATGTCAATAATTATCTAATTAGTAGAGCCAGTCCTCATAGTATTTGGGTTGATCCTCCAACCGGCAAATTGAATTTATCGGGTGGGATAAAGATTCATGTTAGTGACCTAAGAAACAAACTTATACGAGGTGCCGACGTAGAATATCCTACCTTGATGACTGTTTGTGGCTCCCTTTTCCCAGCAGCATTGCTCTCATGTGGCTGGTGGGATCGAATCAAAGAGACTTATCACAATGCTTCTAGTGCAATCGAGTGGAGAGATCCGGTTCAGGAGTGGCTTTTCACTGGATTTGATTCATGGGCTCCTTCCTGGGACTTCACATGGGATTTTGATCGTTGGGAGATTTCTTCTGGCCAACCACATTTTATTGCCCAGGTCGGAGGAGGCGATGAGGCAGATTCGCTGCCCGTTTTTATCCCTCGTAAAAAGGCGATAAGGCTTCAGGAGGTTTTTTCCGAAAGAGGTATATGTCTCGAGTCAGAAATAACCGGACTTTTAGGCAAAAGATATCATTTTTGTCACTCTTGTAAATCTGATCGGGAAATTTGTTCCGAGTGCAAACAGTTGATACTTTTTGGCGGTCTGCTGGATTACTGTCTCTGGATTGACGAAGACAATAAAGAACATAAAATTGAAATAATTAACGGTCAATTTGCAGGTGTTTATTCCGGATATTTGTGGAAATGCGTTGTTCCGGTTGATTGGGTGCCAAAAGATCGACATCTGAGGCTAAATGATCTCTTTTTCTTATGGGAGCATACAAATTTTTCCCAAATAGAGGCTATAAAGTTCAGCCTCGAAAACTTAGCAAACAAGGAAGAATCAATCAAGACCCGATATGGAAATTTGATGCTTGTACAAAAATCTTCTTCTTTGGTACCAGGTTTGCCTAAATGGGATGCTCGTGAGATATATAGAGTTCTCCTCGGGGAAGATAGAAAAATAATCGTTTGAAATATCCTGCTATTAAATCGCCCAACAAGGTGCTACAAGGATTGCCAGCACTGCCGCGTTGCTGATCGTTGGGTTGATGAACAGGGGGGCACTGTCGGCAAGGGTCGAATCTGGCGGAGTTCCGGGGACAGCATAAATAATTATTATCCTAAAATGCACCGGATAAACCGGTGCATTTTCAAGTTCAGCCCTTGAGATTGCAACATCGAACATCTGAAAAAATCAAACAATCTTCCAGTTGAACTTTCTCTATATCCCCTATATTTGGGGGAATTTTCGAGTTCGCAATTTTATCAGAATCAGGAAGTCTCATGTTTCAAGTCTTCGTCAAGGCTTGAGAGCGGCAGTGGATATCTTCACATGCTCAATTTTGTCCGGGATTTAAAACGTCGTCTTTTTCTCAGTTGTTTGCTGAACACTTTCTTTTGGTTTTTTTGATATCACACTCGGTCTCATTTAGGACACCCTGGACTTGATGGCGCAAATTTCCCTGATGCGGGCAAGAATTACCGGAACCCTTGCCTGGCTCGCCGGATCTCCCGGCATATGACCCGAAAGCGCCTGCCGGAAAGAAATATTCTCAATCAAAGCATGAAACCGCTCGACTAGGTGATGAAGCAATCCGGCTGGTGACTGAGCGATTTCACTTACCACTTCGGCCCTGCCGTCCAGCACCGCCACGATATCCTCCATATCGTGGCTCATCAAAAAATCACCGTTTCCCCGGCTGTCAAAAGCGGCAAATTTGCAGGCCAGAAAACAGGGAGAAGTGATCATGCGAATGCTTTTCCCCGAGGGTAGACTGTGCCATGTTGCCGATTCCAGCGCCTCCTGATACCACAGACTGCCAAAACCAAGCAAAGCGGGATTTGTCGGCATGACATCCAGAAGGATGGAACCTCCTTTCCATCGGCAAATCGGCGCATCCTCGCTGCTGTCTTCCAGAAAACCATGTTGCCGCAATTGATCGGCAAGATGATAATACTCAGCCAGGTTTGCCACTTCAGTAATGACATCCACATCATGGGTGGAACGTATCGGTGGGGCGGCCTTATCGGTAATCAACAGTCCGGTGGCGCATCCTCCGAGAAAAACCAGTCGCTCCACCAGATCATCCAGCTTACTGACAGCGATCTCCAGTATTTCGATATTGGGATTAATGACGCGCAGCATACTGTTCCAGTCGCTTTTTCACTTCCTGTTCAGCGATCTGCCGTTCCCGGATCCTGCCGCTGCGAAGAGCATCAACCAAGGCCAACAGTTCATAGAGATTATTGTCGGACCTCGCCGCCTTGGGGGCCATCTTATATAAAGGAAAAAAAGAAATGCCCCGCACTTCTCCCTCTGAGTCGGGCCAGACTGGCGGCGGTTCCGTGTCGCTGGCAACAATTAGTTGCGCAAGAGGTGGCGCCGCATATGCGGTGGGCATTCCCCTGGTCAAATCACCCCGCTCGGCCCAGAATACATACTTGAGGCCATGAAGTAAAAATTCTTCGAGATTACGGAAATTCGGCATAATCCTTTGCCCTTCACGCACGGCTAATTGGGCGGCCAAGGTACGCTTTATGGAAGAATGAAGCTGCGAGGGACTCATCCCCACTTCCCCAGACAGGCTGGCGTATGACCAAGGTCGTACCTCCATGGTTACGAGTTTAAGCAGTACGAGAATATCCTGTGACTTGAGCATATTGCGCGTTCCTTATTCTAGATTCTAGAATAGAGAATATCAGAATACGGATTTCATCACAAGAAATTTATTGGAGTAGCAGAAGCCGGGAAACTGACATCTGGACAGACTGGTTCTTCCCGGATGGTCAGGAATAGTCTTAACTTGCTGTATCCTTGTCAGGCATTTCCCTTACCCTGACAAATCTCAATTATAGAGGTCCTTAAAAAGCAAAATTTTTAGACGGCAAAAAAGCTGGATAAAAACTGCCTGAGTGCTATTATCTGTTTAAATCGCTGGATTTCCCTTTTCCAGACTCCAAATGGGCGTAAAACTCTGCGTCTTTTCGGATGTCGACACTTGGTTATGCAAATTAAACTCATCCATTATTTTATATGAATATAATTGAACTTACTTGGGCAAAGTACAAAGAATGGGTAACCGATACGGTTCGAGGAAATGCGCAATACTGCTGTCGTGGCCAGCAAAATCCAAAATGGAAGCTTCAAACTTCCTTCCACCGTTTTCCAAATGAAACCGGAACTTCATTACAGGATTATTTCAATCGTATTATACCTGAAGTGGGGTACTATGCGTCTGCATATCACAATGAAATCATCGATACCACCAATGCTACGCAGTTAGCGATTTTATTGTCGAGGCTTCAACACCACGGATTCCCAACTCCTTTGTTGGACTGGTCACTATCACCCTATGTTGCTGCTTACTTTGCCTATAAAGACATTGACCCACGAAAACACAGTGGGCCGACAGTAGCAGTTTATGTTTTTCACATTCATCACTGGTCAACATTCCATTCCAGTCCAATCTATTTAAACCAAAACGAAAATTATGTATCAGATTTTCGGCCCCACGCCAACAGAAACCCTAGAATGGTAAGGCAAATGGCTGTTACAACAGCGACAAATGTATCAATTGTGGAAGATTATATAATTTCAGAAGAAAATAGGTTGAACCAACCATTCCTTTGGAAAGTAATTTTACCTGTTTCGGAGAGAAGAATCGTAATGAACGAACTAAATTTAATGGGAATTAACTCTATGACAATGTTTCCTGACTTTGATGGTATTTGTTCGTCAATGAAAGAGAAACATTTTAACAACGTAGACGTATTGCCACTAATTCCCCCTCCACCAACCAAATAAAAAAAGCATAACGGTAGTGAAAAGGGTAGTGAAAAGGGTCAGGTCTTGCATTAACACAAAAAAACTGTTAACGCAAGACCTGACCCCATGCCTCTGCGAAGCAAATCTAGCATTTGAAAAAACACTGCAAGTTATTGAAGCTCTTTACATGAATCATAACCTTTAATGGCCCAAATTTTTGTACCCAACAGGTATTACGCTGCCGCTCCACCCTACCGGTAAAAAAGACTTTCGTCGCAAATAAAAATGGTACAGCTAATAAAATGTGAATGTGGGTTGACCTTCATCCCCGGAGACCCCGAGAACAAAAAAAATCATGAGAAAATTCACGCGGAATATAGTTTAGGCCCAGATTTACCCTCAGTGGAGCTTGCTTCTCCCTTGGGGGCCAGTGACAATTTCTCGATTTATTGTATTGACCAAACTTGCTCTTTGGAGACACGCCAGAAATTGGCTTACGTGGCAATGGTTGCGGCTCGCTCTATGCCCGACTATCCAGCCGGCTATGACGGAACTGGTGCGGAATGCGATCAGCGTTTATTTATTGCCGTTAAAATGAATCGAGTTGTAGCCATAGTGATTACTGCGCTCGATGACAGATTTTGGCGTTGTGCTTGGGCAGAGGATGGCTCAATCACTTTAATAGAACGTGAAGTTTCTATCCACCAAAGGCATAAAATCACCCGAGTTTGGACAGCAGCGGCCTATCGTCGCCAAGGCTTGGCGATTAATCTTGTCAAAACCGCCGCATGCCTCTTTTCTATAGAAATTTTTAACCTCGGATGGGAATTACCATTCACGAAGGGCGGAGAAAGTCTTGTTAAATATCTATGTCCAATTTCATTTTGGGGATGTGGTGACCTACGTTCCCTGAATACCTCAATTCACAGGCCAAAGAGCAATGGCTGTTAATCCTGAGTTCTCAAATTCTGTCAAAAGAGTCTTTGTGCTGGCCAACAATCTCGGTTGCACAATTACTGACATTTTTCCTAGCTGGATTAAAAAGAGCGTAGTTGCAAAGGAATACAAATTAGACTTCTTCAAAAGAATCAAGCTGAAAAAAGATTTAGATAATGAATTCTTTATATGGTCGTGGGTAATTTCGCAATACATCAGTGTTATGCATTTAGAGGATCAGGACAGAACTCAAGAAGCAGAATTAATTAAAAAAATATTTTCAGACTATATTACTGTTGTAGCTTATCCTAAAATGCCAGTTGGAAGAGAAGCGTATGACTGGTGGGTCCATTGTGCCGATGAAAAAATTATAAAATGTCAGAGTGATCCCGGCTGTGGTGATGAGGGAGATGATTGTGTTGACAATTACTTGATTGGTTTATTTGCATTGAGATTGTTGAACATTATTCAACCAAAGACATCCGAAATGAGCCTTGATCAAATAAATAGAGTCTGGGGAGGCGCTTTTTTGTCAGTGAAAGAAGAATTGACTGTCATTGAGGCGGACTATATTCAAGTGATTCAACATTGTTTGGATAATAGAAGTGATGAGGACATTGACAAGGAGTTTCTCTTTCATTTTTCGAAAGGGAAACTAATTCATCCTCTTGTTTATCACTGGTGCAAGAGGGTAATATTGAATTGAAATGCCGAACCAACCGGTTCCCTTGACTCCAAGAACGACTGCGGACTTAACGGGCAAATCAGGTGGCGGCGCAAGGGACCTTGGGTTATGCCGGAAAGGAATACTATGTCAATAAAAGACAAATGTCCTATCTGCAAAAGTGATATGACTCTTACGTCAGACAGAAATGGTAGAGATGTATACCATATCGATTGCAAACATCGGTGCGGAGAATATTCAATCACCAGAAATGCTTTAATTAATTTGCAAAACACATCAATATCAACGCGACAATCAGGGAATATCTCAGGGTGGCTATGCGATAATCAAGGATATGAGATTGACAGTAAAATAATTGATAGTTTGACACAATTGCCATCACCATCATTCCATGAAAAATCAGACAAGATTCTGCTATACTTAGAAAAGAGAACTCCATTTGCTGGTGCTAGAGTCAATAAAACACACAAATTTATAAGTGTTGGGTGGTGTGTAAACTACGAAGAGCTAAAAGAAATAACAAATTACCTAAAAGACACACAGCGTATTATAGAGGAATCAGCAACTCCTAATACATTTTTCAAAATTATTCCTCAAGGTTGGGACCATTTAGAGAAAATTAAATTTAGAAATTTCAGCAGCAGGCAATGTTTTGTTGCTATGTGGTTTGCACCTGAGATGGAGAAAGTTTATAGCAGTGCAATAAAACCTGCCATTGAATTTGTTGAGGAAGGTCTCACCAGACCCCGGTTTGAGGCATTAAAAATTAATAATTTTGAACATATAAACGATATTAACGATGAAATTATTGGCCAAATAAGGCGAAGTAGATTCATGGTGTGTGATCTTACCGGTCATAGAGGAGGTGTATATTTTGAAGCTGGGTTTGCATATGGCTTAGGGATTGACGTGATATACACCTGCAGGAAAGATTGGACACATGATGAGATATTAAAAGATAAAACAGGGAATAGCGTAAAAGAGTTATTTGATTCAAATTCAAATATAATCAAAATCAAAAAAGAAGGTGTCCATTTTGATCTGGCCCATCGAAATCGTATTGAATGGACTTACGATGAATTGCCAGAATTCAAAGAACGACTGGAGAAAAGAATAAAGTCTGTAATAAAAATTAATTAAATAATAGCATAACCGGGTCCATTAACGAAGACGGGAAGAACGTTTGCGGCCTGACTGTCCAAGTCGGTTACCCGCTGGTTATGGGAATCGTTCACCTGAATCCGTGAAGTATCCCGGATTCTCCCTAAAAATTGGTGCCCGCGAAAAAATTTTCAGCACCGAAACTGTCAGAATTCATTCATTGCTGGCATATTGTTGACAAATTGGGACATCGTTCCCGT